>MDTE01178223.1_pt1 | contig 556221 bp, 529 predicted proteins | sample 811231 | NCBI WGS metagenome assembly MDTE01 (sample SAMN05326651, study PRJNA326480) | marine metagenome | isolation source: seawater | place: Indian Ocean: Red Sea | collected 2010
CGCGACGATTGTTGTTGATGGCGTGTTCCGCACGACGGAAGTCATGGGAATAGCAGAAGACGGTGGTGACTGGATGCGTGCAGGGGCGCGAGAGGTGACGGGGTTTGGACTGGGTACCGGGGTTGGGGCGTTAGCTGGGAGAATTAGCTTTTCTGGTGGAACCTACCTGGCGGTTCAGGCTGGGCTAACACTTGCGGGCCCCGTTGGCTGGATAGTGCTTGGAGGCATTTTTGCTGGCAGTCTAGCTGTTGGTTACTTTGCAGGCTCGACGTTCGATCGTTTGGGACAAGGCCTGTCTGAACATTTGATGACTAGAAAGTAGAGTAAACAATGGAAGACTTCCTATATTCCGCCCTTTTGGGACTTGTATTACTACTAGCCGTTTTCTGGTTCTATTTTTCCTATGTGACGATTCCAAGAATAGATAAGCGAATGTTGGATGCCGGGGCAGGTCGGGCTTGCCCTGTTGATATCATGGGCTTGCGTGTGTTTGTAATCGCAAACGCAATATCGTTGCCAGTCGGCAATATACTGAATCATGAGCACGATCCATTCATAGATGTATACACAGTTAGGGCTTTTGCCAATAAAAACGACAAATTTGTAGGGTTTATATTAACGATCACCATCTATGCCTTGATTGCTTTAGGCGTTTTTGGATCATTCTTTCTCCCTGAAACCTGATTAGTCAACTATGGATCACCTTGGTAACTATCAATATTCCAAGTGGATTATGAGGAGTGTGGATTAAAATGACGATTGAGGCACTGGTTTTTGTAAGCTTTCTTTCGCTATTTCTTGTATCTGCCATTCTATGGTTTGTCTTCTCTTACGGTGTTATCCCCAAAATTGATAAAAGAATGGTGGACGCCGGCGAGAGTAGGGCATGCCCTACTGATATTATGGGTCTGAGAGTCCTGATGATCGCAACTGCAATCGGCGTACCTATGGGCAACCCGTTGAACCATGATGGGAACCCCTGATCTATGCCCGGAGTATCCGGCCGTATGCTCTTAAAAAGGAAAAGATGATCGGCACTGCCTTGGTAATATCTTTTAATTTAGCAATGTTAATCGGTATTGTTGGCTCTTTTTTTATACCTGATCACTGACTGCTCGCCTAGTTTACAACCTCTGGCTAGTTGAGCCGTAGGATACTATGTTTTCGTTTCTACATGGCCCGGTTGCGCTCTAGTGAAGAAACGACAATATGTCTCGTGTTAGTTACGAGTGGTAGAATTAAATTCTTCGGCTTATGGTCATGCTCAAAAAAGGAGAGATTCATGGATCCCGTATTTACTATTCCATATACCGAGCTAAGGTCGATGGAAATTCTAGACGAGATGATAAAGAAAGTTGCGAAAGGGGTCGCAAAAGAAAAAGGTGAGAAAGTAGGATCTTTAAAGGATGTCTGCTCCAGTCATATTCCGGTATCAAGACAACAAAAGGGTTTCGACTTTATAGTTGTGAGGGAGGAGTTTCTAGAAAATCCAAGAATTTTTAAGACGGTTCAGGTAAAGGGATCTCGTGCCTATTATTCTGACGGAAAAAAGAGCGATAAATTTAAGTACACGCTCTCGTTTGGCAGGTTTAAAGTGCCCGACAACGCAGACTATTTTATATTTATCGGTCTGTTTCCTGACTACTACCATGGCGTGAGAGTAGACAAAGCTGAGTGGAGACCAGTTACTTTGTTACTTACCAATAGTGAGTTAACTGAACTCTTCTCTAGGTTGAAAACCAAAAAAGGCACAGAAGAAACACGTTTCTATACTAGTTTTAACTCACCTGATGAGCTTTACCTAACTCGTGGTAGTGAAAATCCAGAGGGTGAGTCGATCAGCCACTTTCTGATCTCAAAAGAACGCGTACAGTTGTTGTTTTTCTGAGTGTTAGAAGAAGGAGAGAGATGCCTCTCTCCTCCCTTTGGTAGCTCATGTTTAAAGCTCTTCAAGCTTCTTCTTCAGCACTTCCATCACCACTTGCGGGTTCACCCCTTTCGCGGCTTTACGCGTCAGGCCGATAAACGGCCCCATGGCTTTACCGCGTTTTTCTTCTGGCGTAGCCAGGTAGCCTTCCACCAGTTTCGGGTTGTCGGCGAGTACCTTGGCAACAATTTCTTCAATCGCGCCGGTGTCAGAAACCTGCTTCAGGCCGAGTGAATCAACGAGGCTATCCACATCATTACCTTTGCCTTCAACCAGAGCATTAAAGACTTCTTTGGCACCGCCGTTGTTGAGGGTGTTGTCTTTAATCAGCTGCAGAATGCGGCCCAGTTGTTCAGCCGTGATGCTGAGCTCATTGATACCAACTTCGAGGCGGTTCAGTGCGGCAGACACGTCGCCCTGCACCCAATTGGCAGCGAGCTTGTAGTCGCCCGCGATTTTCGCTGCAGTTTCAAAGAAGTCAGCGAGGTCGCGGTTAGCGGCCAGTACGGCGGCGTCAGTGGCTGACAGGCCGTGGTCATTTTCGAAACGTGCTTTCTTCGCATCAGGCAATTCAGGCAGCGTTTCTTTGATCGCGTCGACGTACTCCTGATCAATGATGACTGGCAGCAGGTCCGGGCACGGGAAGTAGCGGTAGTCGTTCTCTACTTCTTTCGAGCGCATGGCGCGGGTTTCGTTTTTGTCGGCATCGTACAGGCGGGTTTCCTGCAGGATAACGCCGCCGTCTTCGAGTACATCCATCTGGCGTTCGATTTCAGTATTAATCGCGCGCTCGACGTTACGGAAGCTGTTCACGTTTTTAATTTCGGTACGGGTACCGAATTCTTTCTGACCTTTCGGACGTAGAGATACGTTACAGTCGCAGCGCATTGAGCCTTGCGACAGGTCGCCATCACATACGCCTAAGTAGGTCACGATGCTGTGCATCTTTTTAAAGTAGGCTGCCGCTTCTTTGGCCGTACGCAGCTCTGGTTCAGAGACGATTTCAATCAGTGGTGTACCGGCACGGTTCAGGTCGATGCCTGACATGCCGCTAAAGCCCTCGTGTACTGATTTACCGGCGTCTTCTTCAAGGTGTGCACGCGTGACGTTAATGCGGCGTGTCTCACCGTCGTCCAGTTCGATATCAATGTGCCCCATGCCGACGATCGGGTGGTGCAACTGAGTCGTCTGGTAGCCCTTGGGCGAATCCGGATAAAAATAGTTTTTACGGTCGAAGACGCTTTTGAGGCCGATTTCGGCATCAATGGCGAGGCCGAATTTTACGGCCATGCGCAGGGCTTCTTCGTTAAATACTGGCAGTACGCCCGGCAGGCCGAGATCAACAGCGCACGCCTGGGTGTTGGCTTCGGCGCCGTAGGCGGTTGAAGCACCAGAAAAAATCTTAGATTTGGTGGCCAGCTGAGCATGAATCTCAAGGCCAATTACGACTTCCCATTCCATCATAAACCTCTCTTATTCAATGCCCTGTGGTGCTTTCAGGTGCCAATCTGTCGCTTGCTGGAATTTGTGGCCAGCATTAAGGATGCGTGCTTCGTCGAAGTAGTTACCAATCAGTTGCAGGCCAACGGGCAGGTTGTTTACCTGACCACACGGCACAGACATACCCGGCAGACCGGCCAGGTTGGTGGCGATGGTGAAGATATCTTCGAGGTACATGGCGACCGGGTCGTCGGTTTTCTCACCAAACTTAAACGCAGGAGTTGGCGAGGTCGGGCTCATGATAACGTCGACATCTTTAAAGGCTTCGACAAAATCATTTTTTATCAGGCGACGCACCTGTTGCGCTTTTTTGTAATAGGCATCGTAGAAGCCCGCAGACAGAGCATAGGCACCGACCATAATGCGGCGCTTCACTTCGTTACCGAAGCCTTCACCGCGTGAGCGGCAGTAGAGGTCTTCGATGTCTTTCGGATCTTCGCAGCGATAACCGAAACGCACGCCGTCCATACGAGACAGGTTGGCTGAACACTCGGCCGGTGCTACGACATAATAAGTTGGTACAGACAGGTGGGTGTTTGGCAGTGAAATCTCTTTCACTTTAGCGCCCATTTTTTCGTATTCGGCGATGGCATTGCGTACCTGCTGCTGCATTTCTGCGCTGATGTCGTCGCGGAAATATTCAGTCGGCAGGCCGATGGTCATGCCTTCGATACTGTCGTTCAGAGTGCTGGTGTAATCCGGCACGTCACGCTCAACACAGGTGGAGTCTTTTTTATCGAAGCTGGCCATGACGTTCATCATCATGGCGGAGTCTTCGACGGTGCGGGTCATGGTGCCGGCCTGATCAAGGCTGGATGCGAAGGCGATCATGCCCCAACGCGATACGCGTCCGTAGGTTGGCTTCAGGCCAGTAATACCACACAGGGCCGCAGGCTGACGGATCGAACCACCGGTATCGGTGGCAGTCGCACCGGGAACCAGTCGCGCGGCTACTGCGGCAGCGGAACCACCGGATGAGCCACCCGGTACACGGTCTTTATCCCACGGGTTTTTTACCGGGCCAAAATAAGATGTCTCGTTGGATGAACCCATGGCGAATTCGTCCATGTTGGTTTTACCCAGTGAGACGGCTCCGGCGTTGCTGAAGTTTTCAACGACGGTTGCGTCGTACGGTGCTTCAAAATTGCCCAGCATTTTTGAACCGCAGGTGGTCAGTACGCCTTTGGTGCAGAAAATATCTTTGTGCGCCATCGGTACGCCTGTCCATGCGGTGGCGTTGCCAGCAGCACGGCGTTCATCGGCGGCTTTCGCTTGCGCGAGTGCTTGTTCTTCGGTGACGGTGATAAAGCTGTTGAGGCCTTTATCGAGGTCTTTAACCCGCGCCAGCAGGTCGGTGGTGATTTCGGTGCTGGAGTATTCTCCGGCGGCGAGATCGCGTGAGATCTCAGCAATAGTCTTGTTGTGCATTCTCAATGTCCTGGAGGCAGAGGGGCTTATTCAACGACTCTTGGTACTAGTCTTATTCAACCACTCTCGGTACTAAGTAGTGCCCTTGCTCGGTGGCCGGTGCGATTTTCTGGAAGTTCTCGCGCTGATTTTTTTCGGTAACGACGTCAGCACGCAGGCGCTGTACCGCGTCCAGCGGATGAGCCATCGGGTCGACACCATTGGTGTCGGCAGCAGAAAGCTGGTCTACCAGGTCGAGAATGTTGGTCAGATTGGTCTGATATTCGGCTATCTGACCGTCGTCGATCTGCAGGCGGGCAAGACTGGCAATTTTGCGAACCTGATCCTGATCCAGAGCCATGGGTTTACTCCAATGAATACGAACGAATATATAAGCAGGCGAGACTACCACAAATGTCCCTTGCCCTAAATCCCCGCCATTGCTAGAGTTACGGCAATTTTTTGCCATATTTGTTTACGGGAACCCGGTGGATGTTTAAGAAGCTTCGTGGCCTGTTCTCCAGTGATCTGTCTATCGACCTGGGAACCGCCAACACCCTGATTTACATGAGAGATAAGGGAATTGTCCTGAATGAGCCATCGGTGGTTGCTATCCGGACTCAGCCCAACGGTAAATCAGTACAGGCCGTTGGTGCCGACGCGAAGCGCATGCTGGGTCGTACTCCGGGAAATATCCAGGCGATTCGACCTTTGAAAGACGGCGTTATTGCCGACTTTGAAGTGACCGAGAAAATGCTCGAACTGTTTATTAAGCAGGTTCATGAGCGCAGCCTGATGCCGCCAAGCCCTCGGGTTGTGGTGTGTGTGCCATTCCAGGCAACCAAAGTAGAGCGCCGCGCGATTCGTGACTCAGTGATCAATGCCGGTGCCAGTAAGGCGTATCTGATATACGAGCCAATGGCTGCGGCGATTGGTGCTGGCTTGCCAGTGGATGAAGCGCGCGGTTCGATGGTTGTCGATATCGGTGGTGGTACGACTGAAATCGCGATCATCTCTCTGAGTGGCGTGGTTTACGCTGAGTCTGTGAAGGTCGGTGGTGACCGCTTCGACGAAGCGATTGTGGCTTATGTGCGTAAGCATTACGGCAGCCTGATCGGTGAAGCGACCGCTGAACGTATCAAACAGGAAATCGGCACAGCTTACCCAGGCGGTGAAGTTCGCGAAATTGATGTGCGCGGTCGTAATCTGGCGGAAGGTATTCCACGCAGCTTCACGCTGAATTCAAACGAAATTCTGGAAGCACTGCAGGAGTCTCTGGCGCAGATCGTTCAGGCGGTAAAAGGTGCGCTTGAGCAGTCTCCACCCGAACTGTCTTCTGACGTCGCTGAGCGCGGTATGGTACTCACCGGTGGTGGTGCTCTGTTGCGTGACCTCGATAAGCTGCTGAGTGAAGAGACTGGCCTGCCGGTGATCGTGGCCGATGATCCTCTGACCTGTGTTGCGCGTGGTGGCGGTAAATTCCTTGAGAATGCGACCGAGCAGCAGCTGGCCATGGCGGCACTTGAGTGATCCGGTTTCAGGGGCCGTTAAGAATGCAATCGCAGCGTTCTTTGCGTATATATCCGTAGAAAGGGGCCGTCAGGCCCCTTTTTCTTTTCCGTATCCGGGCCAGACGGTATAGTTGGGCATGATATTTCAACGAGTGAGGCAGCGTCATTAAAGCTCAGTTTCAGGTGCCCCCATTCCAAGGACAGCGAGTCGGCCTGATCGCAGTGTTTTGTCTTGTTCTGATGTGGGTGGATAACCAATATTCCTGGCTTGATTCCGTGCGTTATGGTGTCGGCTACCTTATCGCGCCGGCGCGCCAGACGGCGGTTATTCCGCTCTCTGTGGCCGAATGGATGAGCGAAAATGCGACGTTACGGCGTGAGCTTCTGAAAGAAAACAAAGTCCTTTCTGCTCGAAACCTTGTTCTTGAGCGTAAAGCACAGCGCATGGCCTCTCTTGAGGCGGAGAACATGTCTCTGCGCGAACTTCTGTCGGCTTCCGACCAGGTCGACGACAAAGTCCTGGTTACTTCGGTCACGGCCGTTGACCCTGATCCATACACCCAACAGATTCTGATTGATAAAGGCGGCAGCGACGGTGTGTTTGTCGGGCAGCCAGTACTTGATGCTTATGGGCTGCTGGGGCAGGTCATTGATGTGCTGCCATTTTCTTCGCGGGTGTTGATGATCGCGGATTCCAACCACGCCGTACCCGTGCAGGTAAACCGCAATGGTGTGCGTGCGATTGCGACGGGCACTGGCGCCCTGAACGAGCTGGAGCTGATTTATGTCCCTAATACGGCTGATATCAAGGTTGGTGATATGTTGGTCAGCTCGGGTCTTGGCGGGCGTTATCCTAAAGGGTATCCGGTCGCGACCGTCAGCAGCATTCGTAATACGCCGGGTGAGTCGTTCGCGACTGTGACGGCAGAACCGACGGCAAAGCTCGATCGCAGCCGTCATCTGCTTTTGGTGTTTACCGACGAAGCCGGACGCGTTCCCCCTGAGCAGTTGTGGAGGAATGAAGAGTGAAATTGCACAGTATTGTGTACGTTATGATCATGCTGTTCGTGGCTTTTGTACTTGAGCATCTGCCTCTGCCTGCCATGGTCGACTGGTTCCAGCCGGCCTGGGTAATGCTGGTTGTGACGGCTGCTGTTCTTGCGGCGCCCTCGGTATTTGGCGTGTGGCTGGCGATACCGCTGGGCCTGATGTTGGATGTTGAGAAAGGTACGCTACTCGGGCTCCATGTGTTGCTGGTGGCGATGCACGTGTATTTGCTGCAGTTGCTGTATCGCCGCATGTATCTGTTTAACGTGCTCCAGCAGGCCGCTGTGCTCTTTTTAATGGTACTGGCAGAGCAGATTATTCATTACTGGTCACTGGCGGTGATGCGCGAAGATGCGACTCCGATCATGCTGCTCGCTCCGGCTCTGACCACGGCCGTACTCTGGCCCTGGGTTTACGTGATTGGTTATCGCTCGCTGCAACGCATGGAGTCTTCATGATTCTCGCGTCTTCATCGCCAAGGCGTCGGGAGTTGCTGACGCAGATCGGTGTACGTTTTCGTATTCAGGCGGCGGATATCGATGAAACTCCTTTTGCTGATGAGCCTGCCGTGGCCTATGTCGAACGCATGGCATTGGAGAAAGCCAGAAAAGTCGCAGAAGGGCATTCGCAGGAAGTGATTCTTGGATCAGACACCAGTGTGATCTTCAACGGAGAAATTCTCGGGAAACCTGTCAATAATCGTGAAGCTGAAGAAACGTTGCAGCGGCTTTCCGGTCAGACCCATCAGGTACTCAGCGCAGTTGCTGTGGTTCAGGGTGACAGAGAGAAAGTGGTCAGCGTGGCCACTGAAGTCACTTTCCGGTCATTGAGTGATGAAGAAATAACGCGCTATGTCGCGACCGGAGAACCTGCCGATAAGGCAGGCGGTTATGGAATTCAGGGAATGGGCGCCATTTTAGTGGCAGGCATTTCTGGTAGTTATAGCAATGTGGTTGGCCTGCCGCTGACCGAAACCGCCGCCCTGTTAAATGAATTTGATGTGCCCATCTGGCATACAGAAGAATTATGAATGTGAACGCAGAGATTTTAATGAACGTGACGCCGACCGAGACGCGTGTCGGTGTAGTTGAGAACGGTGTACTGCAGGAAATCTTTATCGAACGTGAGAATCATCGTGGCCTGGTAGGTAACATCTACAAGGGCAAGGTGGTGCGGGTGCTTCCGGGAATGCAGGCTGCATTCGTGGATATTGGTCTGGAGCGTGCTGCGTTTATCCATGCTGCTGAGATTGGTGATGGCGATGCTAATGCGCCGATCAATCAACTGGTGCATGAAGGTCAGTCGCTGGTCGTGCAGGTAACAAAAGACCCTATCGGTACCAAGGGCGCCCGACTGACGACACAACTCTCGATTCCTTCGCGTTATCTGGTCTTTATGCCGGGTTCGGTGCATGTCGGTATTTCTCAGAAAATCGAAGAGAACGGTGAGCGTGACCGACTGAAGCAGTTGGTCAAAGACAGCATGGAAGTCGAAGGTCTGACTGGTGAAGCGGGTTTTATTCTGCGTACGGCGGCAGAAGGCGTTGGCGAAGAGGAAATCGGTGCTGATACCAGTTATCTGCGTCGTTTGTGGCGAAAGCTGCAGGAGCGCATTGCGGACAACAAACCGCCGAGCCTCGTATACGATGAGCTGCCTTTGTCGCTGCGTACCATTCGTGATCTGTCCCGCCCTGAGACCAGCAAGCTGTTAATTGATTCTCGTGAGACGTTTCAGAAAATAGAGCAGTTCTGTCAGCAGTACGTGCCCGAGGTCGCAGAGAAAATCGAATACTACCCAGGGCCGCGACCCATCTTTGACCTTTACAGCGTGGAAGATGAAATTCAGCGTGCTCTTGAGCGCAAAGTCCCTCTGAAGTCAGGCGGTTATCTGGTGGTGGATCAGACCGAAGCCATGACGACCATCGATGTGAATACGGGTGGGTTTGTCGGTCGTCGAAATCTCGAAGAAACCATTTTTAAAACCAACCTCGAAGCCGCGACTGCAATCGGTCGACAGGTTCGCCTGCGAAATCTGGGAGGTATTATTATCCTCGATTTTATCGACATGACAGATACTGAGCACCAGCGTCAGGTGCTACGTATGCTTGAAAAGGTTCTGGAGAAAGATCACACCAAGACCAAGATCAGTGGTGTCTCTGAACTGGGTCTGGTTGAAATGACCCGCAAACGTACACGCGAATCCCTGGAACACATGCTGATGGAAACCTGTCAGGCATGCGATGGTCGGGGTGTGGTGAAAACGGCAGAGACAATCTGCTATGAAATATTTCGTGAAATTCTGCGTGAAGAGCGCGCGTATGAGGCAGGGACGTATCTGGTTCTGGCCAGTCAACAGGTGGTCGATCGTCTGTTAGATGAAGACAGTCATGGCATGGCTGATCTCGAAGCGTTTATTGGCAAAGCAATTAAGTTGCAGGTAGAAGCCCAGTATACGCAGGATCAGTACGACATCGTCCTTCAGTAACAGGTGTACTGATGTTGCGCTCAGTCTGGACTCAGTTATGGATAACCCTGGTGGTGGCCACTGTGCTGCTCGCCTTTTATACCAGTCTGGGCCGACAACTAATTCCGCTGATTGAAACTCAGAAATCTGAGCTTGAATCGCTGCTGCAACAGCAGTTGGGCTTGCCAGTCAGTGTCGGTACTCTGGAGGGTGACTGGAATCTTCTGTCGCCTGTCGTGCGTCTGGTAGATATTCAGGTCGGTACCGATGATGAGCACCTGAGTGTCGGACGTATTGAGGCTGAGTTGGATATCAGCGCCAGCGCATTTTACTTCTCCCCGGTTTTTAAGCGCATTCTTGTCGAAAATGTTCGCGCTCCTTTGTCTCAGAAAGAAGACGGCCAGCTGTTTCTGGGTGAGCAGCCCTTAATTAATACCGCAAATATTACCGACCCAAAAACAGATAAGGCCGATAAAAAAGCAACACCGCGCTGGCTTGAATGGTTGGGCTACCAGCAGGCTGTCATTCTCAGCGATTGGGAAATCACCAATGCCCGCAGTAGTGGCTCAGAAACGCTTCTGATCCGTAAGGTTCTCTGGCGCAACCGTGGTCAGCAACATGCTCTCGAAGGCGATGTCGCTTGGGGGCGTGAAGAAATTGCTGACGTTTATATCGGCGCCCAGCTCAAAGGACCACTATGGCCGTGGGATGATCAGGAAGGGCAGATTTATTTACGTGCCGATGAACAACAATGGACGCGTTGGATTCCTGAGGACCTGCCGCGCGAACTGTCTCTGCCGTCACTGCGCGGCAGTATGGAAGGTTGGTTATCGATTGCCGACGGGGATCTCGATTCTATTTATGTGCGTGGTGAAGTCCCCGAGCTGATGTTGGATGCACCGGCCAAGCAGCTTGTACTGACCGATGGACACCTCGAAATATCAGGTGAGCGCAGTGACGAAGACTGGCACCTGAGCATCCGTCAGGAGTTCACACAGAACTTACCTCTTAACGAACTTCGCCTCAGCTCTGTGCAGCTTGATGAAGAACGTGCCTGGCACATTGGTATTCCTCGTGCCGATCTTCAGGACGTCAGTAACTTCATACTGGATTACAACCTGCTGCCCGAGCGCTTCAGCCGTTACATCACCAACCTTGAGCCTGAAGGGTTGGCTGAAAGCGTACGTATCAGTCTTGTGCCTGAAGTGGCCGACACCGGCGAGCGTGGTGTCGATATCCGGGCGGATCTGAGTGACGTATCGACCAAAGCGTTTATTGGTATTCCCGCCTTTACCGGGGCTGATGGACATTTGCATCTGCAACCGCAGGGTGGCGTTGCTCATATTGATGACCCTTCGATGAGCATGCACCTTGATGGTGTCTACAACCCGACCTGGCAGTTAACCGACGCCTCCGCGAGTTTTTATTGGGATATTCAGCCGGAGCTTTTTAACCTGCGACTGATCGGCCTCGATGCAGGCTTACGTGATGCCCGGGTTCATGGTGACTTGGCAATTCGTCTACCGCGACGAGACACTGACGTAGAAAGCCATCTCGCTTTGGTACTCGGGATTGATAAGGCGGATATCCGCTTACAGGAAGACCTTGTCCCCGACATGCTCGATCCATCCATTAATGCGTGGCTGGATGATTCATTGCGAGGAGGAACGGCTTCTCAAGTCGGCTTCGTATTGAACGGTGTGATCGGTGGTGACATTCCTGAGAACGGCCTGACCACACAGCTGTATCTCGAAGCCGATAACGCCACTATTGATTATCTGGATGGTTGGCCTTCGGTGGCTGGCGTGAAAGGGCGGGTATTTCTCGACAGCCCTGATCTGGATGCCTGGATTGAGGAAGGACGTACGCTGGGCGGGCAACTGAGTCCGGGCGCGCGGGTTAAATTGCGTGACACCCGAGCCGGTACCGAATTATCTGTCAGTGGTCATATTGAAGGTGACAGCAGTGAAGCACTGTTGTATCTGCAGGAGACGCCACTTGCGGATCTCATTGATCGCTCACTTGATGATTGGTTAGCAACGGGGACCGCGGCAACGGATCTCAGCCTGAATATGATTCTCGGTGATGAGGACGCTACTCCCGATGTTGAATTGCGGAGTGTGCTTCAGAATACCGGTATTACATTAACCTCTGCTGATCTGGCATTCAGCGAGGTGAACGGTGCCCTGACCTTTGATACGGATACTGGTCTATTTGCCGATAAGCTCAGTGGGCGTATTTTCGGTGGTGAGTTTATTCTGGACATTAACTCAGTCGCCACCGGAGACAGCTACCGGATTGACGGTGATGCCTCTGGCAGTGCTGAGTGGCAGTCGTTTAAACAATGGGCCGATTTGTTTTTACTCGACCCCGTTAAAGGTCAGCTGAATTACCGGGCCAGCCTGGGGATCGACCCCGCTGAAGACAATCCGTTTAACCTACTGATTGAATCTGATCTTCAGGGTACCGGGATATCATTGCCTGCACCTATGGGTAAAACACCAGAAGACAAACGTCGTCTCACTGCTCTTGTGACACCGGGAGAAACCATCGGCGTTTCAGTGAATTATGACGATTTACTGAGCACGTCGGTGCGACTCAATGATGCTGGTGTAAGTACAGGTGAAGTGGTGCTTGGTGGTGGCGAAGCGCGTATTGATGATAGTCCCGGAATAGATATCAGCGGACGTATTCCCGGTACGGTTAATGTGTCGGATTGGTGGGATGTCTGGGACCGGATGATGCTGCTTGTCGACAGAGCCGATGAGCGGGCGAAAGCGCAAGGCTTGCCCACCGAGCTGCCTGAAAACACACTGGGAAATACCAACCCGGTAAGCTCTGTAGAACTCACGATTGATGCACTGGATGCCTGGGATATTCCTATTGGCGTGACGCGTGTCTCTGGCGGCCAGGAGTTCGGTGAATGGACGATTCAGCTTGCCAATGAGGTTGCGCGAGGCACCGTTGTTATTCGTGAAGACGACAGTGAACCACTCGTTCTCTTGATGGATTTTGTTCACGTCCCTGAGCCCCAGGAGCCAGCACCTGAGCAGCAGGAAACACTGGCCAGCTCTGACGCGGGAGAAAATTCACCCAATGCTCCACAAAATACAGACCCCATGGCGGAGTTTATTCCGGCGGATGTCAGTGCCATGGATATTACGATTCAGGAGCTCTACTACGGCACCCGTAACTTTGGTCGCTGGCAGGCGACAACGCGCCCAATTCCTTCTGGCTTGAGCTTGCAGGTCCTCGACAGTGATATGAAGGGGATCAAGCTGCAGGGAACACTCGACTGGGTTCTGCGTGAAGGTCAGCATGCAACTCGTATGACAGAGTTTGATGTCAGTGCGAGTAAGGTGGCGGATATTCAGCGCGCTTTCCGTCTGCAGCCAGTTGTAGAGGGTGATAGGCTCACTGGCAAATTCAGTCTCGACTGGATTGGCTCGCCCGCTGGCTTTGATACAGAGACATTAAACGGAAAGGCCAATTTCCGAATTACCGATGGTCGGGTAAATGCGGAAGGCGCTGCGGCCTTGAAAGCTTTCGGAGCGCTGAATTTTAATTCTATTTTCCGACGTCTTCGTCTCGACTTCTCTGACCTGGTAGGTTCGGGGTTAGCATTTGATACTATGAAAGGCGCCGCGAGTATCGAACAGGGTGTGCTGACTTTGAGTGAACCGATTACGGTTGACGGCCCGGGCGGTAAATTCCTGACATCGGGCATGACCAACCTGAATACCACCGAGTTGGATATGAAACTGGCGGTGACTTTTCCTGTCACCAATACATTGCCTCTTGTTGCCGTCCTTGCTGGTTTTGCTCCACCGGTCGCCGCTTCGATTTACGTGACTGAACGGCTTATTGGTGATGAATTGGAACGTTTTACCAGTGCGAGCTATACCATTTCCGGGACATGGGAAGAGCCGGATGTGAAGCTGAATAAAGCCTTCGATAATGATGTTGAAGGTAAGAAAAGCCGTGGCTTTATGGATCGTGTGCTGAGTATTTTTGGATTGGGAGGGGACGACTGATGAGCCGTCGGATTGCAGCGGTACAGTACACCAGTGTCAGTGACCCGGATAAAAACAAACGAGCGCTGTCTGTGTTGATTGCTGAAGCCGCATCTCAGCAGGCAGACCTCGTGCTTTTGCCCGAAATGTGTCTGAGTATGAACAGTGATTATTATCACGAGCTTGCTCAGGATTGCGCCACATTGGAGTGGTTAGGGGCTCAGGCAGCTGCGCATTCTTTGTGGCTGGTGGCTGGCGCTGTTCCTCAGCCCGCCCCAGGTAATGACCCTCGCGTGCGTTCTGCGTCTCTGGTATTTAATCCACAAGGCGAGCTGGTAACACGATACGACAAGATTCATTTATTTGATGTTGAGGTGGGTGACGCGCAAGGGAGCTACCGCGAGTCGGATACGTTTTCGCCGGGAAACGACATTGTAAGCATCGAAACCCCCGTCGGTAATATTGGATTAACGATTTGTTTTGACCTGCGCTTCCCTGAGCAATATCAGGCGTTACGCGACGCGGGAGCAGACATTATTCTTATACCTGCTGCCTTTACGCACACAACAGGAGAAGCCCACTGGGAGATTCTGTTAAAGGCACGTGCGATTGAAACCCAATGCTACGTACTCGCAGCGAATCAGTGTGGCTGGCATGACGATAAACGCCGCACCTGGGGGCACTCTATGATTGTTGGGCCTTGGGGCGACACGCTTGGGATGCTCCACGAATCACCCGGTGTGATCGTTGCTGATGTTGATCTGACGGAGCTGGCCAACGTCAGAAAGAAAATGCCACTCACACGTTCGTAGTGAGCACTTCAAGCGACTGGTCTTGATACAAATTGTCAAACCAGTCGCTCGTAGAGTAAGCCCAAAACTAATACCAATAAGATAAAAGAAATCCCTTGCCAGAATTTGACAGGGTCTCGCTCCATTACTGGCGGACGTGATTTTTGCAGATAAACCGAGTTTGGATTTCTCAGGTCATAAATAAATTCGGACGGTTCTTTGTAGCGCATCTCTCGTTTAGGGTGGACTGCTTTCTTAATTGCCTCATCTACCCATACAGGAATGGCACGTCCGCAATTTCGCACGGAGGTGTAATGCAGTTTGTTCAGATCCTTACGCTTGCTGATGCGGGCGACATCTGAGCCGTAAGGTAACCGCCCGGTCAGTAGCTCGTACGTAATTGCACCGAGTGCGTATACATCTGATTCTGTTGAACCCTGCGCCCCAAGAAAATATTCGGGTGCTGAGTATTGAGCGGTGCCGAGTAACGTCAGGCGTTCCAGTGGTGTATCTATCTCGCTGATGCCGGCCACTCGCGTTGAACCAAAGTCCAGAATCCGCACAATACCGTCATTACCGATCATTAAATTATCGGGTTTAAGATCTTGATGCAGCATTTCGAGACGATGAAAGGCCTGAATGCCACGGGCGGCCTGCTCCATAATTTCTCGCACCTGTTCGAGCGTTGGCTCTGGGTGATCACGCATCCATTGGTCCAGAGTCTGCCCTTCAATGAATTCCGTTGTGACATAAATGAAGTTGCGAACCCGGTGGGATGGCCCGGGGCGCACGACGTAAGGGCTGTCGATTCTTCTGGCGATCCAGTCCTCCAGCAAGAAGCGTTCAAGGTAAGCCGTGTTGTCGCGTAATTCCCCTGATGGCGTTTTTAATATCAGTGTTTGCTCGGTTTCACGGTCTTTCGCAAGATAGACGTGACTGCGTGGGCTGCTGTGTATCTTACGCAGAATGTTATAGCCATCGAAGTTGTCGCGCGCTTTCAATGAGGGAGGGAAGGGCAGCTCGGTCAGTCGTTGATGAACATCTTCTTTATTCTGATCAAGCAGGTGATCTATGCGTAAGATCTGGATTGTGAGGTTGTCGTCGCTGTCGTTCTCTCGGGCTGCTTCCAGAATTTCGCGGGCAGCACGGTCCAGATCGGATGAGTATTGACGGATCGTGCTGATGACCAGCTCGTCGTTAACGAACTCATAAATGCCGTCGGTAGCGCTGATGAAAATATCACCGACATTGACCGACACAGACAGGTAGTCAATTTCTAACTGGGTATCCATACCTAAAGCACGGGTCAGGTAGCTTTGGTCTTCGGAGGTATAAAAGCGATGGTCGGTGGTCAGTTGCTCCAGTTGATCACCGGTGACTCTGTATACACGACTGTCACCGACGTGAAAAATATGAGCGGTGCGGGATTTAATAACTAACCCATTAAAAGTGCAGACGTAGCCTTTGTTCGGGTCGTAGCTTCTCAGGTTTCTTCTGGCCTGCGCGTGCAGCCATGAGTTTGTCGCTTCCAGTACACGCAGCCCCGAGGTTTTTACGGACCAGGCCTCTGAGGTACTGAAATAGTCACTGAGAAAGCTCTGAACTGCGGTTGCGCTGGCGTCCTGGCTGACGTTGCTGCTGCTGATGCCATCGGCCAATGCCATGGCAACGCCTTTGCTTTCAAGAAGGGGCAGTGTTGGGGTGTGAACGGCGTGAAAGTCCTGGTTAATGGCTTTGACGCCTTTATCGCTGCATTGACCTGTGCTGACTTTCAGCTGCTCTGACATGGTGTTGCCTCGCAGAAAAAACAAATCTGCCTGTGCAATATGCACAGGCAGAGTGGATTGCTAACCATAAAAGGGTAGCGTTTACAGGGCGCGGTCAGCGCTCTGGCGTACATGAGTAAAGTACAGAGGCAGTGCAACGAACACAAAACCACCGACAAGGTTACCCAGGGCAGTAGGCAGTTCATTCCAGATAATGTAATCCATCACGGTGAAATCACCACCCATGATCATAGAGAACGGGAACAGGAACATGTTTACGATGGAGTGCTCAAAACCCATAAAGAAGAACAGCATGATTGGCATCCACATGGCGAACATTTTAGAGATCGCTGAAGTAGAAATCATGGCACCAACAACACCCATTGATACCATCCAGTTGCACAGCATGCCGCGGATGAAAATAGTGATCCAGCCGTCAACGCCATGCGACGCATAACCTACCGTACGCGATTCACCGATGGTTGATACTTTAGCAGCGATCGCACCGCCGTCTGTGTTGTAGCCATAGGTCAGGATGAAAGAAATCATGATCGCAACAGACAAAGCACCCGCCAGGTTGCCGCAGAATACCAGGCCCCAGTTACGCAGCATTTGCGGAACAGTACAGCCAGGACGTTTGTCGATAATTGCCAGTGGCACCAGAGTGAATACACCGGTCAGCAAGTCGAACTTCATCAGGTAGAGCATGATGAAACCAACAGGGAACAGAACCGCGCCCAGAATCGGAGAGCCACTTTTCATGGCTACTGTGATCGCGAATACGGCTGCCAGGGCCAGGATAGCGCCAGCCATAAAAGCACGGATTAACGTGTCTTTGGTCGACATGAATATCTTTTCTGCACCGCTATCCACCATTTTTGTGGCGAACTCAGAAGGCATTAAGTAGGACATAGCATTTCCTCATTATTTGGGGGTGTTCTATCGGCTTTAAAATGAAAAACGGCGTCGCCCCAGTCAGTGATTAACCGATGGGTATCGACGCCGTTATCGAATTTTTTCTGAATTTTTTAAGAGCCGCCGTTGGCTCAACAGGGACTTGCAACCACCGTGCCATGTTTAAAAAATGTCAATAAAACCCCATAAAAACAGTGGCTTAAGACAGGGGGTTAGATGCTCATTGAGTGTCGGGGAGAACCTGAGGTGTCGACGGTGCGATAGACAGGTGCATGCAAAACAAAAAATGCGCACTAAGTGCGCATCTTTATATAAGGGTAAGAGGGACGGGGGGATAACCTGATGAAGAGCTCAGGCGTTGCTGTCGATTTCTTTTATCAGCTGGAAGAGTTTCTTGAATGCCGTTCCCGGCTTTGGTGGCTCAGCCTGCATTTCTTTCTGCGCATTGCGCACAAGGTTGCGTAGTTGTTGCCGGTCTGTGTCTGGGTAGGTATCCAGAAATTCATTCATTGCCTTACCGTCATTGATAAGGCGATTACGCCACTGCTCCAACTGGCCTATCCGGCGACCGAAGGCCTCGCTAGAAGGATCGAGCATATCGATTGCTTCTTGAATCGCGTCGATATCTTCAGAGCGCATTAGTTTGCCGATGTATTGAAAGTGACGACGGCGGGCCTCGTGCTTCTTAATACGACGGCTCTCTTCCAGTGCTGCCATAAGTACCTCGGTCACCGGAAGATCTGCCCATTTTGCAGGGGAAAGATTACACAGGGTTTCTCCGAGATCCTGATAGCGTTGCATTTCACGCTTCATCTCAGTCTTACTGACCAGTTCGTATTCGATGTCGTCGTCTTCGTGGGTCATAAGAACTCCGGAGTATTCAGTGCTTTGCTTGCCGTAATGAAGAAAGCTTATAAGTAGAAGATGGTTGCCAGGCCGAGAAAAGACAGGAAGCCAATCACGTCGGTGACGGTTGTCAGAACTACGCCTCCGGCGAGTGCCGGGTCGATGCCGCGAGCCTTCAGAATCAGTGGCAGTGCGGCCCCTGTGACGGCCGCGACCAATAAGTTAATAATGATGGCGGCACCAATGATGGCGGCAATGCCAGGGTCGTTAAACCAGAGCAGGGTGATCACTGCTATAACGGCAGCCCACAATACGCCGTTAATTCCGGCGACGATTATTTCCCGGTTAAACAGCCAGCGGAAGTTCGCGCTGGAGAGGTGCCCCAGAGCCTGTCCACGAATGACCAGCGTCAGCACCTGACTACCGGCGATGCCACCCATACTTGCAACAATGGGCATCAGTACGGCGAGGGCGACGACCTGTTCGATGGTTTTATCGAACAGGCCAATGACGGCAGAGGCAGCCAGCGCCGTAAGTAGATTGATGCCCAGCCAGACGGCTCGACGGCGGCTGGTTTTCAGCGCCGGAGCAAAAGTGTCTTCTTCTTCATCCAGACCTACCGAACTCATCAGGGAGTGATCCGCGGTTTCCCGGATAACGTCTACCACGTCATCGATGGTGATACGGCCGATGAGTTTGCCGTCGACATCGACAACCGGTGCCGATACAAGGTCATGTCGCTCGAACAGTTTAGCGACGTCGGTATCCTGCATCGTTGCAGGAATGACTCGCGCATCAGTCGTCATGACCTCACGCACGGTCTGGTTAGGATCACTGACGAGAAGCTTGTTGATGGTCAGGATACCAATAAATTCGTTATTCCGGTTTACGACCAGCAAGTTATCCGTCATTTCCGGCAGCGTAGGGTGTCGACGGAGGTAACGCATAACGACTTCAAGGCTGATATCAGGACGGATGGTCACCGTATCGGTGTTCATCAGACCACCGGCGCTGTCCTCTGGGTAGCCCAGTACCTGCTCAAGACGGGTTCGATCCTGATGGTCCATCGCGTCGAGCACTTCTTGAGTAACGCGCTCAGGAAGCTGCTGCAGGATGTCGGCGACGTCATCGGCGTCGAGGTCAGAGGTGATGTCGACCAGTTCTTCGGCGCTCAGGTCCGACAGGAATTGTGCCTGCAGGTCTTCGCTAAGGTACTGAAGAACCTCGCCCTCAAGCTCTTTGTCGACCAGGTCCCAGAGCACTTTACGTGCTTTGGGCGGTGATGACTCGATCAGGTGAGCAATATCGGCGGGTGCCAGGCCAGAGTTCAGGATGCGCTGTACTTTATTCAGGGCACCACTTTCCAGGGCAGCATTAAGGCTGTGGAGTTTTGCTTTTGCCTTTTCTGTGTGCTGAGCCATGGCCGGAATCCGGAGTAAAACGGGTTTACTGATTCTAGCCTGATTGCCGGATTGATACCACGAAAGTACTCGCAGTTTTGGGCCTAATCAGCTGTTTTCGCGGGGATTATCGCTAAATTTCCCGGAGGGCTATTCTTCTTCGTCGAAGCGCCGCTCAATGAGGTCGGTGATGGCGTCGACCGCAGCTTCTTCATCGCTGCCTTCGGCCGTCAGAATCAGTTCAGTGCCTTTGCTGGCAGCCAGCATCATGACGGACATAATGCTTTTGCAGTCGACCATACGCCCGTCCTGGCCAATCTTAAGCTGGCTGGAGAATGCTGACGCAGTAGATACCAGTTTGGCCGCTGCGCGGGCATGCAGGCCGAGTTTATTTATTATAAGAACGTTTTTCTGGATCATACGGTGTCCGGATTATGGAGTAGGCAGGTTCGCTGCTCGTGCGAGTTCACGATGACGCACCTGGACGTTCGGGTATTTCATTCGGTATTCGGTGGCGAGTTGCTCAGCCAGATAAACGGATCTGTGCTGACCGCCGGTGCAACCAATGGCGATCGTCATATAGCTGCGGTTAGCTTCGATCAGACGGTCAGTCCATTGCCCCAGAAAATCGCTGATCGATTTTCGCATTTCACCGACGACGTCATAGCTGTTCAGGAATAATTGTACTTCGCTGTCGAGGCCTGTGAGCTTGCGCAGGTCTTCACTCCAGTACGGATTGGGCAGATGGCGCACATCGAACACGTAGTCTGCGTCGGTGGGGATACCATGCTTAAATCCGAACGATTCAAATAATATCGACATTTCACCGTTGGGGCGGTCTGCAACCCGCAGGCGAATCATGCTGCGCAACTCGTGAACTGACATGTGCGTTGTATCTAATGTCAGATCCGCCATGTTGGCGAGCGGATCAAGGAGGTCTTTCTCCTGATCGATGGCTTCTGCCAGTGACAGCTCGTGGGTTGTCAGCGGGTGCTTGCGTCGTGTCGCACTGAATCGCTGTAGCAGAACTTTTTCAGAGGCGTCGAGATAAACCACATCAAGCTGATAGTGATCATTAGGCAGGTCGAGCAGTAGCTTCTCTATCGGCTCTTCTGTGGCCGAGAGATTGCGAGCATCAATACTGACCGCAACCCGGGTCAGCTTGTCATTGGCGTCAGCCTGACTGGCAAGGGCAGGCAGTAGCCCGATGGGCAGGTTGTCGATGCAATAGAATCCAAGATCTTCGAGCACGTGCAGCGCACTCGACTTCCCCGATCCTGATCTTCCGCTGATGACTACCAGGCGCATATTCGACTCCGTGATTACTACCGCTCTGCGATCGCTCGCTGGAAAAGACGTTTGGCGTCTGGCGCGTTGCGCAAAGCTTCGCGATATTCCGCCTGATTAAAGTTACTGGCGAGTGTCGCCAGTATCTGAAGGTGTTCGTCGGTTGCTTCCTCGGGGACTAACAAAGCAAATACGAGGTCGACCGGATTACCATCGATAGAATCATAGTCTATCGGGGTATTTAATCTCAGAAGAACGCCCAGCGCTTTCTGGCACTGCAACAACCGGCAGTGCGGGATGGCAATACCTTCTCCTATCCCTGTGCTTCCCATGCGCTCGCGTGCTAACAGGCGTTCGTAGATATCGTCTGCGGAGGCATCGCCGATTTCTTCAGCAACCAGAGATGAAAGTTGTTCTAACAGTTTTTTCTTACTGGAAACGGTCACGTCAATGACGGACCGTTCCGGTGTGAGGATATCCTCAATACTCAAAGACATGCTTCAGCCTTGACCGTGTTGGCGCGCGACCTGCTTCTCTTTGTGCTTAAGAACCTGACGGTCCAGTTTGTCGACCATCTGATCAATGGCGGTGTACATGTCTTCGTTTTCTGCTTTCGCGTGCAGGTCGTGACCTGTGATGTGTATCGTCCCTTCGGCCGTCTGGCGATCTTTAACGACGGTCAACGTGATCTGACCTGTGGTGATGCTGTCGCTATGGCGCGTAAGCTTCGACATTTTATCTTCAACGTGCGCCTGCATCGCTTCCGTTACTTCTACATGATGACCACTGATATTGATTTGCATGCCAAGTCTCCTGTGTCGCTGGCGGTAGGTGAATCAGAATCTGTTCACATTGATATAACAGACTCTAAATCAACTGCTTACGTTCATTCGATGGTGGTATCAGCATAGCCTCGCGGTATTTCGCTACCGTGCGCCGTGCCACTTTGATGCCCTTTTCACCGAGCATCGTTGCTATCTTGTTGTCACTGAGTGGCTTACGCGTGTTTTCGTCCGCGATCAGTTTCTTGATCATCGCCCGGATAGCCGTCGATGAACACTCTCCGCCGCTGTCGGTGCTGACGTGGCTGGAGAAAAAGTATTTAAGCTCAAAAATCCCACGTGGGGTATGCATGTATTTCTGGGTGGTTACCCGAGAGATCGTCGACTCATGCATACCTACGGCTTCGGCGATGTCATGGAGCACAAGTGGCTTCATGCCTTCATCACCTTCTTCAAAGAAGTCTATCTGGAATTCAACAATTTTGGTTGCGACTTTGAGCAGAGTGTCATTGCGACTTTGCAGACTTTTAATAAACCAGCGTGCTTCCTGCAGGTGATCTTTGAGGAAGGTATTGTCAGCACTGCTGTCTGAGCGGCGAATCAGTGATGCGTAGTCGGCATTCACCCGCAGCTTGGGCGCAATCTCTGGATTCAGCTCAACACGCCACTCGTCTCTGATCTGGCGGACGATGACGTCTGGAATAACGTACTCGGATTCTTCTGAGGCAATGCCTGCACCCGGCTTCGGGTTAAGCTCTTTGATCAGTCGCATGACTGACTTGAGGTCATCTTCCTTCAATTTTGTGCGGCGCATCAGTGACTGATAGTCGCGACTACCGAGCAGGTCAATGTGATCACGTATGATCAGCTGCGCTTCGGTGAGCCAGGGGGTGCCCTGAGGCAGTTGATGCAGTTGCAGAAGCAGGCATTCGCGCAGGTCGCGGCAGAAAACACCCGCCGGATCAAACTGCTGAAGGCGATGCAGAACCGCCATAACTTCTTCTTCTTCGATTTCCAGCGATGGGTCCATCGCTTCAATGACGTCTTCAACGGTGGTGTGCAGATACCCATCGTCGTCTACGCCATCGATCAGCATGGTAGCGACTTCGCGGTCAGCGTCTGACATGGGCGTCAGGTTGAGCTGCCAGAGCAGGTGGTCCTGCAGGTTGTCGCTGGTTGCATAGCGCGAGTCGTAGTCGAAGTCTTCGTCAGCGGGGCCGGAGCTGGAGGCAACGCCAGCACTCACCTGATAGGTATCTTCCCACTGGCTGTCTACCGGGAGGTCATCAGGCAGTTTTTCGCTCGACCATTGCTCGTCGAGAGACTCCTGTCCACTCTGGTCGTCGTAGGAGTTATCTTCGTATGAGTTGTCGTAATCCTGATTGTCAGAGGAGGCTTCTCGGCTGTCTCTGTCGTTGTTGTCTGAATCAGAATTGCGGGAATCGTTATCGGACTCGTTGCCGGAGTCGTTGCCGGAGTCGCTGTTGTCATCAAACTCTTCGCTTTCCAGCATCGGGTTAGAATCCAGCGCTTCCTGAATTTCCTGTTGCAGGTCCAGTGTGGATAACTGGAGGAGGCGGATGGCCTGTTGCAGCTGGGGCGTCATCGTCAGCTGCTGGCCCATCTTAATCTGAAGGGATGTCTTCATATAACTCGGTATTTACGACCTGAAAATCGAACCATCTTTTTGTTTGATGTACTTAGCATTATAGGCAAAGTCCTTGTGTATGGAACCTATTTTGCTTACCAGAGTAAATAGATAACTCTACAGTACGTGACATCGGTCTGAGTTTCAAAGACGGAAGTCGTCGCCGAGGTAGACTTCGCGTACCTGTTCGTTCGCCAGCACATCTTCAGCGGTGCCTTCGGCGATGATATGCCCGCCTCCAACGATAAAGGCTTTCTCGCAAATTGCGAGGGTTTCACGCACGTTGTGGTCAGTAATGAGAACGCCGATGCCCCGGGCTTTTAGCTGTCGGATGATATCCATAATGTCAGACACTGAGATCGGGTCGACCCCGGCGAATGGCTCGTCGAGCAGAATGAATGAGGGCTCGGCAGCCAGTGCCCGAGCTATCTCGACGCGGCGGCGTTCACCGCCGGACAGTGCCATACCCGCGCTGTCGCGAATGTGCTGAATATGGAACTCGTTCAGCAGCTGCTCCAGTTGCTCATTGCGCTGCTGTCGATTCAGGTCGTTGCGGGTCTCAAGGATTGCCATGATGTTGTCGGCAACGCTGAGTTTGCGGAAAATAGAGGCTTCCTGTGGCAGATAGCCTATGCCCTTGCGGGCGCGGCCATGCATCGGCAGGTGGCTGATGTCTTCATCATCGATCATGATGCGTCCACGATCAGCCTGCACCAGATTAACGATCATGTAAAAACAGGTTGTTTTACCTGCGCCATTGGGGCCCAGCAAACCAACGATCTGACCGCTTTCTACGCGGATAGACACATCTTTAACGACTTCACGGCCGCCGTAACTTTTGGCCAGATGTTCTGCCTTCAGTGTTTTCATTCTGTCGCTGCTTCCGGAGATTCTGTCGAGTCAGGTTCTGAGTCAGATTCAGGTTTGGGCGGCTGGATAACGACTTTGATCCGGCCGGAGTCTTCGTCGGTACTGTCGGTCGACGACTCGGCGATGTTGCCATCTGCACGTACGGTCTCTGTTGCCATATCATAGGTGATGCGTTCACCACTGAAGATGTTGCCTTCCTGTTCCAGTTCGGCATCGCCAGTGATAATGATGCGGCGCTCGCTGGTGTAATAATCGATGCGATTGCCCAGTGCGGTGGTCAGTGGTTTGCCGACTTCGATCTGCTGTTGATAGCGGGCACGATCGCCTTCTGCTACGGCTTTTTCAAGAGTGTCACCGTTACGCAGAATCATCAGACGGTCGGCTTCGATTTTCAGAGTGCCCTGAGTGAGGACAACGTTTCCTTCGTAGACGACGGTACCCGCGCGTCGGTCGATTTCTGCAGAGTCTGACAGAATCGTCATTTCTTTCTGCCAGTCATCCGGCAGTGCGACAGCGTAGCTAGCAATCACTGACAGCGAGATCACGGCCAGTTTATTGAACAGGTTCATAAGTCGTGCGGACTCCTGTTTTCAGTTCGAGGCGCTGACGACTGGCGTCAAACATCATTCCGGTGCCGGTCATGCGGCTATTTTCGCCCGTCATCGTGACCAACTCGTCGGTCTCGGCGATTTTCTTATCAATATGATAGGTCAGTCTCGAGGTTTCAAGGCGCATCGGGTCGCTACTGTCGAGGGGCCTGATCAGTATGTTGCCAGATAATTTCAGCGCTTGATCGTTGCCACGCATCACTCCTTCATCGGCGGTCAGTACCCAGTCGTCTTTTGAGCTGACCAGAAGGCGAGGTTCACTGAAAACGGTGAGGTCGCCCTCGGGAAAATGCTCTGATTTTGCGGCGTAAAAAGTGTCGGCCAGTGAGCCGTCTTTTTCATAGCGGCGACTGAACAGAACTTCACCATAATAATCTGGTTCACGAACAGCCTGTTCTGTCGTTTGCCCGGTAATATCACGGGTGTAGCGATCTACTGCCAGAAAGGCAACGCCAAAAAATGCGGTAACTAGCAGCAGTAGATAGCGCTTACGCATCAGATAACGCCTGCTCGCAGAAGGTCGTGCATGTTAATAACACCGACGGTGCGGCCTTCGTCCTGCACGACGAGCGCGTTGATCTTGCCGTCTTCCATGATTTTCAGGGCTTCCGCAGCCAGCATGCCCGGCGAGGTTGTCTTACATTCAGCCGTCATGACATCTTTGATGGTGGCGTTGCGGATATCGACACCGTGATCGATGGCACGGCGAAGGTCACCGTCGGTAAAGATACCGGCGAGTTTACCGTCGGAGCCTGCGACTGTGGTCATGCCTAACCCTTTCGAGGTAGCGATCAGCAGCGCTTCTGGCAAAGATGTCTCGGGAGACACAACCGGAATCTGGTCGCCGCTGTGCATGATGTTTTCAACTTTAAGGAGCAGGCGACGCCCGAGGCTGCCGCCCGGATGAGAGAACGCGAAATCTTCGGCGGTAAAGCCTTTGGCTTCGAGCAGCGCGATCGCCAGTGCATCACCCATAACCAGCGCACACGTGGTTGATGATGTCGGTGCCAGATCAAGAGGGCAGGCCTCCTGATCGACACCCGCATAAAGATGGCTGTCGGCTGCTTTTGCCAGTGTCGATTCTTTATTCCCTGTCATGCTGATCAGCTGGGTGCCTTGACGCTTCAGCAGTGGTAACAGACTGGTGACCTCGCTGGTTTCACCGGAGTTCGATAACGCAATCACAACATCAGCAGCCGTGATCATACCCATGTCACCGTGGCTGGCCTCACCCGGGTGAACGAAAAAAGCCGGGGTGCCCGTACTGGCCAGAGTTGCCGCCATTTTGTTACCGACGTGCCCTGATTTACCCATGCCGGTAACCACCACGCGACCACGGCACTGAATAATTATCTGGCAGGCGCGGGTGAAATTGTCATCCAGGTGGTTGTTCAGTAAACCGACCGCTTCCTGTTCGAGTTTTACAGTGCGGCGGGCAGAGTCGATAAAATTAAACGTTGTTGATTCAGTCATGCTTGGTTTGCCAGAAATAAGGTGAACATGTAGCCGAGGTAACCGGCGGTAAGAATGATGCCCGGAATGCGCCCCAGTGTCCCTCTGCGATAACAGATAACGAAAAACAGCAGCAGGGCAAAGGTGGCGCCAGCCATCACTATGTAGTCACGGTAAAGTGCCATTGGTTCAACGGCGGTGACCGCCAGAATTCCCGGGATAGGCATTACTGCGAGCAGATTGAAAATATTCGAGCCAATGACATTGCCAATGGCAATGTCGTGGTGACCTTTCAGAGCGCTGGCGACGGACGCAGCTAGCTCCGGCAGGCTGGTGCCAATCGCAATAATCGTCAGGCCGATCACCAGGTCAGACACTCCAAAGGCTGTTGCGATACCTGTTGCGCCCCAGACCAGTGCTTTTGAACTGGCCATCAGGGTGATCAGACCGACGACCAGCCAGAACACGGCTTTGCCGGTAGGTGTGCTTTCGATTTCGGCCGCTTCGTCTTCGTCAATCACCGATTCGCCGCTATCAGACGATTGCTGGAACATAAGGAACAGGGCGAATACCAAAGCAGCGATCAGTATCAGGGCGTCTACCAGATTCAGCTCAAGATCGATCAGTACGACACCTGCGAGCAGGGTGATCATCATCAGCAGAGGGAGTTCTTTTTTCAGCAAGCCCTTCTGCAATGGAATAGGCGCGACAAGGGCCGTGATACCAAGTACCAGTGCAATGTTGGTGATGTTAGAGCCAATAGCATTACCGATGGCCAGGTTACCCGCTCCGTCGATGGAGGCCATCGCCGAAACAAACATCTCTGGCGCGGACGTGCCGATGGAAACAATCGTCAGGCCAACGAGCATTTGAGACATGCCCAGATGACGTGCAGTCGCCGCAGCACCGATAACAAATTTGTCAGCACTCCAGACAAGTAAAATCAGGCCAACGAGGATTGCGCCTATTTCGGGATACATAGCAAAAGATCACGCTCAGGAAATTAAGCCGCTCATTGTACCGGAGCGGGGAATCGGCGCAATTGCAACAGGATGTTCCGTCTACCGTGCGGAATTGCCGTTGGTATGCCCTGAACAATCCGATATGCTAGCGGTCAGTTAAAGTACAGGGTAAATACAGGTCACCTGATGTCTGACAATAACAACCACGTCGAAGTTAAGGATGTCACCTTTTATCGTGGTAAAAGAAAGATCTACGACGGTCTCAATGTTGCCTTCCCGCGCGGTAAAATTACCGCAATCATGGGGCCGAGCGGCACAGGGAAGACAACGCTCTTGCGCATGATCGGTGGCCAGCTCAAGGCGGACTCTGGCGAGGTGCTGGTGGATGGCAGCAATGTCGGCACCATGAGTCGTGGAGATCTGTTCGAGCTGCGTAAAAATAAAATGGGCATGCTGTTCCAGACCAGTGGTTTGTTTACGGATCTCAATGTCTTTGACAATGTCGCTTTCCCGCTGCGTACCCACACCGATCTTCCGGACGACATGATCCGTGATCTGGTGCTGATGAAACTCGAAGCGGTGGGCCTTCGCGGTGCGCGTGATCTGTTTCCTGCGGAACTGTCCGGTGGCATGGTGCGCCGTGTTGCGTTAGCGCGCTCTATCGCCATGGACCCTGAACTCATTATGTATGACGAGCCGTTTACCGGGCTCGATCCTATTTCTATGGGGATGATTCTGCGCCTGATCCGAGGTTTAAATGAAGCGCTCGGTCTGACCAGCTTGCTGGTGTCTCACGATGTGGAAGAATCCTGTCAGATTGCTGATTACCTTTGCATCGTTTCAGGCGGAAAAGTGATTGGCTTCGGTACACCAGACGAACTCCGAAATGGCGACAACGCTGAAGTACGGCAGTTTCTTAACGGTGATCCTGATGGCCCTGTACCCTTCCATTATCCGGCCGATGACTATCGCGCTGATTTATTTGCGGGAGAGGCGTAATGCTTAAGCATGTACGAAGCCTGGGGCAGGTCGGTGTTCAATCGATTCAGTCTATTGGCCGGGCCGGAATGCTGTTTACTCAGTCGGTCACCTGGGGCGGCCCCGGCAGTGCCGGTTTCCTTGATCTTATCCGTCAGATTCACTCTGTGGGGGTTCGCTCGTTATCGATCATTATCGTGGCGGGGTTCTTTGTCGGCATGGTGTTGGCCCTTCAGGGCTACAACATTCTGGTGAAGTTCGGTTCGGTTTCTGCGCTTGGGACCATGGTTTCTCTGACCCTGCTACGTGAACTTGGCCCGGTACTCGCGGCGCTGCTGTTTGCAGGGCGCGCAGGCTCGGCTCTGACTGCTGAAATTGGTTTGATGAAAGCCACTGAGCAGTTGTCGGCGATGGAGATGATGGGCGTTGACCCACTCAAACGTGTGATTACGCCGCGACTATGGGCGGGCGTCATCAGTGTTCCCATCCTGGCGCTGCTATTCAGCACGGTAGGCATCTGGGGAGGTGCATTTGTCGCTGTCGACATGCTTGGGCTTTATGACGGTGCTTACTGGAGCAATATGGCGAACACCGTAGAGTTTTATGAAGACGTTGTTCAAGGCCTTATTAAGGCTGCGGTGTTCGGTGTGGTCGTGACCTGGATTGCCGTGTATCAGGGCTATGACGCCGCGCCAACCTCAGAAGGTATTGGTAAGGCAACGACACAGACGGTAGTGATCTCATCACTGGCGATTCTTGGGCTGGATTTTATATTGACTGCGGTCATGTTAGGAGGCGTGTAAAACATGCGTATGCGTAATGTCGAACTCATGGTCGGCGGCTTTATGGTAATGGGCATTATAGCTCTTGTGTTGATGGCACTGCGGGTCAGTGGCCTATCTATGGACGCGGCGGGTGAAACCTACACAATTAAGGCACGTTTCGAGAACCTGGGTGGTCTGACTGACCGTGCTAAAGTCTCGCTGGCGGGTGTCACTATCGGTCGGGTAACTAATATTACCTTGGATCAGGAGTGGTACGCCGCTGTGGTTGAGATGGAAATTGATAAGTCCATGAGCACCTTGCCGATTGATACCAGTGCATCGATTCTTACTGCCGGTCTGCTTGGCGAGAAATACATTGGTCTCAGTGTCGGTGCCGAAATTGATTACATGCAGGATGGCGACTGGGTGCAGGATACGCAGTCAGCGATTGTCCTTGAAGAGTTGATCAGCCGTTTCCTGTTCAGTAAGGCCGAGGGCGAATGAGCGCGCCCTCGTTGTCGGTCGCCACGGCCGGAGATATCCAGGTCGCGGGAGATCTTACTCTGCATACCGTCGCCAGTCTGATCAAACCTGGTCACGAGGCGATTGCACAGGCACAGGGTCAGGTGGTTGTTGATCTGGCCGCCGTGAGTCGTTTCAGTAGTGCAGGTGTTGCCCTGATTCTGAACTGGCTGCGTGCTGCTGAGACCCGCAAGGTGTCGCTCATGATCAAAAATCCACCTGCGGACCTGCCTGCGATCATCGAGGTATGTGATCTTGATGCGGTTTTTGAGCCAGTCCTGTCAGGTTCTGACCTGCCGGAGTAAGTCAGTACTTCGGTTCAGCGCCTAAATCCGCTATGATTGTGCGCTTTCTGAACTGAGTGGTAGTTACAATATGTCCTCGGATATTACCCCGAACGAAATCCTGGAAGTGTTACAGGCTGAAGCCCCGGATGTTACCTGGTCTGTCGTTGACGGCTACGTAAAGGAAATCACCGGAGTCGGGGAGGTTTTCGAAGGCCTGAACGCAGTGAAGCGTCAGCAGTTCGTCTACAAAATTCTGAATCCCTATATCGTTGATGGTCGGCTTCATGCAGTGTCCATCCAGACTTATACGCCTGCTGAAAAAGCCTGAGCGTGAGACCCTGAAATGGAAAAACTGAGAATCGAGGGCGGCAACCGCCTCGACGGCGAAGTCCGTATTTCCGGCGCAAAAAACTCGGCGCTGCCGATCCTTGCGGCAACGCTGCTGGCTGAAGGGCCGATGCAGGTGGGTAACCTGCCGCATTTGCACGACATTACCACCATGCTTGAGCTGCTTGGCCGCATGGGCGTCAGTGTTGCCATCAATGAAGATATGTCGGTCGAGACCGTCTGCGGAGAGCTGAACAGTCTTGTTGCACCTTACGATCTTGTCCGCACCATGCGTGCTTCTATTCTGGTGTTGGGCCCACTGCTTGCTCGCTACGGCGAAGCCGAAGTCTCCCTGCCAGGTGGTTGTGCCATTGGCTCCCGTCCGGTGGATCTGCACCTGCGCGGTATGGAAGCGTTAGGAGCTAAGGTCGAAGTGCTTGAAGGTTACGTTAAAGCCTGGGCACCCGAAGGCCGCTTAAAAGGTGCCAATATTTTCCTTGATACCGTGACCGTGACCGGTACCGAGAACATCATGATGGCTGCCGTGCTGGCCGACGGTAAAACCGTCATCGAAAACGCCGCGCGTGAGCCGGAAGTCGTTGATCTGGCCAACTGCCTTAACGCTATGGGCGCTAAGATTACCGGTGCGGGCACCGACACCATGGAAATTGAAGGCGTCGAAACACTGCACGGCTGTGAATTTAATGTCCTGCCAGACCGTATCGAAACCGGCACCTTTCTGGTGGCCGCTGCTGTAACGGGCGGGCGTGTTCTGTGCAAAGACACTGATCCGGTTCTGCTGGAAGCGGTTCTGCATAAGCTTCAGGAAGCGGGCGCCGAGATCAAAACCGGTGATGACTGGATTGAGCTGGATATGCACGGCAAACGTCCGAAAGCTGTGAATGTCCGCACGGCACCGCACCCGGCGTTCCCGACGGATATGCAGGCACAGTTTGTTGTGCTGAATGCCGTAGCCGAAGGCACAGGCACCGTGATCGAAACCATTTTCGAAAACCGCTTTATGCACGTCCAGGAACTGGTACGCATGGGGGCGGACATCAGCGTTGAAGGTAATACCGCCGTGGTTGTCGGCAAGGACAAGCTCGGTGGTGCCCCTGTGATGGCGACCGACCTGCGCGCATCTGCATCCCTGGTTATCGCAGCCCTGGTCGCTGAAGGCGCCACCGACGTAAACCGCATTTACCACATTGACCGTGGTTACGAATGCATTGAAGAAAAATTTCAGCAGCTTGGCGCGAATATTCGTCGCTTGCCTGCCTGACGTACACTCTGAACGAGGATCAGCAACACCATGACTCAGCCACTGACTATTGCTCTCTCAAAAGGGCGCATTCTGGATGACACACTCCCCCTGCTGGCGGAAGCGGGGATTCATCCGGCTGAAGATCTTAAGAAAAGTCGGAAGCTGATCTTCGACACCAATCATGAGCACATTAAGCTGGTGGTCATCCGTGCCACCGACGTGCCGACGTACGTAGAGTACGGTGCCGCCGACCTGGGTGTGGCTGGCAAAGACGTACTGATGGAATACAACAGCACTAACTTGTGTGAGCCTCTCGATCTGAATATCGCCACCTGCCGCTTGATGACTGCCGCGCTGAAAGATGCAGAACTGCCGGCAGGCCGCTTAAAAGTCGCGACTAAATTCGTCAATGTGGCGAAGCGTTATTTTGCTGAGCAGGGCCGTCAGGTCGATATCATCAAACTCTACGGTGGTATGGAGCTGGCGCCTATTATGGGCCTGGCGGATCTGATCGTGGATATTGTTGATACCGGCAATACGCTCAAGGCAAACGGTCTGGAGCCGTGCGAACTGATTGCTCCAATCAGCTCGCGACTGGTCGCATCGCGTGCCTCAATGAAAGTAAAATACGACCAGATCCAACCCATTATTGATCAGATGTCTGCCGCCGTTGAGCGTCAGCGTAACGCCTGAGGAGCACCGGTATGAGTATTGAAATCCGTCGTTTCCGTTCAGATCAGCCTGACTTTGCGCAGCAGATGGATGATTTGCTGGCATGGGAAGCAGTATCCGATAGCGGCGTACAGGAAGCCGTCACCAATATAGTGAACGATGTTCGCAGCCGCGGTGACGAAGCTCTGATCGAATACACCAACAAATTTGACCGTACCAGTGCCAGTACCATGGCGGACCTTGAGTTGACTCAAGAGCAACTGCAAGCAGCACTGGATGGCCTTGATGACGCTCAGCGCACAGCACTGATTACCGCGGCCGATCGTGTACGCGATTACCACGAAAAGCAGAAGCAGGATTCCTGGAGCTATACCGAGGCTGACGGCACAGTGCTGGGTCAAAAGGTCACGCCAATGGACCGTGTCGGTATTTATGTGCCGGGCGGCAAGGCGGCTTACCCTTCATCTGTACTGATGAATGCTATTCCGGCCCATGTGGCTGGCGTCTCTGAAATCATTATGGTGGTTCCTACGCCTGATGGTCAGCTTAATCAGCTGGTGCTGGCGGCTGCGGCAGCCGCGGGTGTGTCACGGGTATTCACTGTGGGTGGCGCACAGGCTGTAGCGGCGTTAGCGTATGGCACTGAAACAGTTCCCGGCGTCGATAAAATTGTCGGCCCGGGCAACATCTTTGTCGCGACCGCGAAGCGTATGGTATTTGGTCAGGTAGGTATCGACATGATCGCAGGCCCGTCAGAAATCCTCGTAGTCTGCGATGGCGATACTGACCCAGACTGGATCGCCATGGACCTGTTCTCGCAGGCCGAGCACGATGAAGATGCGCAAAGCATACTGGTTTCGATGGACGAAAACTTCCTCGATCAGGTACAGGCCAGTATCGAAAAACTGCTGCCGACTATGGAGCGCGAAGAGATCATCCGTAAGTCACTCAGTGACCGAGGCGCGATGATTTTAGCCTCGGGCAAAGAAGATGCGCTCAACCTGATCAATCGAATTGCGCCGGAACACCTTGAGCTGTCAGTCGAAGACCCTGACAGCTGGCTGCCGGGTATCCGCCACGCGGGCGCTATCTTTATGGGACGCTACACGGCGGAAGCCCTCGGCGATTACTGTGCTGGACCAAACCACGTATTACCGACGTCAGGCACGGCACGTTTCTCATCACCGCTGGGGGTTTATGATTTCCAGAAACGTTCATCGCTGGTGAAATTTTCAGCAGACGGTGCCTCTGAAATGGGCAAAGTGGCTTCTGTGCTGGCGCGTGGTGAGTTTCTTACCGCTCACGCGCGTTCGGCGGAATACAGAATTAAAGACTGACGTCTTTTTCTGATTTAAAGAGCCCGGCGATGCCGGGCTTTTTTGTGAGTTTTTGCAAGGGGCGGGCCCCTTCCGATCCCCCTTTCCGGCGTGATGTCATGATCCTTGTCTCTTGATACCGATTGGGGCACGCCTGCAGCGGCCATCCATGGCCGCGGGCAGGCTTAACCGGCGTCCTGCCGGTTAGCCCTCATCGTTATCTGCGATCCTGCGGGGTCATCACAAGCCGGGTTTCATCAGCGCTCCGCGGCGAGGTTGATTGTTACCGAATATGACTTTTGGTGGGTAGTACCCACCCTACGGTAGGGTGCGCATTGCGCCCCATGAGCGAAGCACGGTTTTGCGGACTTAAATGCGCCTCTGGGGCCGCCGGGATTTACGCCAGCTTTGCAGGCAACGTGAGGCAGGACGCCGAACGAGGCTCCATACGGGCATGGATGCCCGCCGGAGCCGGTTGCCGGAAAAGCCAGTAAATATCGGATTTACGGCCCAGAAAGCGCGAAAGCAGGGGGATGGGCCGCCCGCCCTGGGCGGTCCGACGTTTCGGCAAGGTCCCCCAACAAGGGCATTAAAACCCGGCGGCAGCCAAAGCAGCCCTCCCACCGAAGGTGGCTACCACTGTATAATGCATAACCCGAATCCTCAGACCACAGGCTCATCTCATGTCGATAGACGCACTCGTCGAAAACCTTATCCGCCCCGAAATCCGCGCCTTACAGGCGTACCCGGTTGGTAAAGCCGAGGGCATGATTAAGCTGGACGCGATGGAGAATCCATTCCGTTGGCCAGACGATATGGTGTCTGAGTGGCAGTCATTACTTGCTGATTGCGCTTTGAATCGTTATCCCAATCCGGTTGCGCCTGAAGTCGTTGCCGGTCTGCGTAAGGTGATGCAGGTGCCGGATCAGTATGAGGTGCTGTTGGGTAATGGCTCGGATGAAATTATTCAGTTGTTGGCGATGGCGGTTGCGCAGCCGGGAGCCTGTGTTCTGGCACCGGAGCCGGGTTTTGTGATGTATAAAATGATCGCGACTTTCGTGGGGATTGATTACTGCGGTGTGCCATTACGAGATGATTTTTCACTGGATCGAGAAGCCATGCTGGCGGCCATTGCTGAGAAAAAACCTGCGCTGACTTTTCTGGCACAACCGAATAATCCCACGGGCAATCTCTGGGCGGAAGATGATCTGGTGGCGATTATCGAAGCCTGCAATACCTCTGATTATCAGGGGCTGGTGGTTTTGGACGAAGCGTATCTGCCATTCTCAAGTCGCGATCATCTGAGCTGGCTGGATCGTTTTGAGAATGTAGTGGTTATGCGTACGTTATCTAAGGTCGGACTTGCTGGCTTGCGCCTTGGGATGCTGTTTGGTCGCAAAGAATGGCTCAGCGAGCTGGATAAAATTCGTATGCCGTACAATATAAATGTGCTGACTCAGGCTTCAGCAGCCTTTGCATTAAAACATTACGATGTACTGATGAAGCAGTGTGATGTCTTGAAAACAGAGCGTGAAAAAATGCACGAAAAACTCTTAGAGTTGGGTTTTGCTGCATTTGATTCAGAGGCGAACTTTATTCTGGCACGAGTTCCTGAGGGTGAGGTTGCCCGCGATATTTTTGAGAAGTTAAAGCAGCAGGATATTCTGATTAAATGCACGGATGGAGCACACCCATTATTGGCGAAAACCCTGCGCTTTACGGTTGGGGCACCAGAAGAAAATACAGCACTCTGCTCTGCGCTGGAGAAAGTACTGGCGGCCTGACTCCGCAGCATATCTCGGTCTCCGGGAGATCAGCTTTCTGGCTGATCCCGGAGTCCGGCGTAAGCGGTCGTTGTCAGTTGTTCGCCACGTCGCAGAAACTCAACCGTTATTTTATCGCCAGGTCTCAGGCTGGCGATTCGATTCATGGCATCCACTGCGTTATCCGCGCTGTCACCATTTAAACCGATAATAATATCCCCAGCGGCTAACCCAGCTTGTTCTGCCGGGCCTTCGGGAAATACTCCAGTGACCAGCAGACCGGTTAATTCATCCGGCAATTTCAACGATTTGAGTAGTTCTGGGGACGCTTCCTGAACTTCAATTCCTAACCAGCCGCGTATTATCGTACCGTAACGGGCGATATCGGCCATCGTCCGATGGGCAATATCCGCAGGTATCGCGAAGCCTATGCCTTCACTGCCGCCTGACTGAGTAAAGATCGCGGTGTTAATGCCTAAGAGTTCGCCGTAGGCGTTGATCAATGCACCACCAGAATTTCCTGGATTAATGGCTGCGTCGGTCTGAATGTAGTCTTCGAATGTGTTCAGGCCCAGACGGTTACGGCCCTTTGCGGAAATGATACCCATAGTCACTGTCTGGCCGACGCCAAATGGGTTGCCGATGGCCAGCACAACGTCTCCAACGTCATTATTGTTGATGCTGCTTATAGTTGCAGGGGCAATGTCGTCTGGGAGGTTGATCTGCAGAACCGCAAGGTCTGATTCCGGGTCGCTACCAATAAGAGTCGCCTCTTCATCTCTGCCATCGAACAGAGCAACCGTAATTTCATCGGCTCCCTCGATCACATGGAAGTTAGTAATGATGTGACCCTCGGTGGACATAATTACGCCTGATCCCAGGCTGCTTTGCATCCGGTCGCTCGGTTGCTCTGACTCACCAAAAAAGCGCCTTAGTGCAGGATCATCTAGCAGGGGGTTGGTCCGGCGTTTTACGATCTTACGGGTATAGATGTTAACCACGGCGGGTGCAGCAGCATTAACGGCATCGGAATAACTAATTGGTCCCTGCTGTACGTGGGCCGTAACCGTTGCCTGCTGTTGCAATTGCGCCTCGGGCGCTGGAGTCTCGACGTGGGGTAACACCCACTCGGGTGCGATCAGCAGTATCAGAGTAGCGATAAGGCCACCGATGGCTGCTGGGAACAATATCCGCAATGCGAATGTCTGCGTTGGAGACATTTGTCAGCGCTCCGCAATCTCTCTAAGATCAATGAGCAGACATGTTACAAACTTTTGGATGGCACGACTATGGCGGTTACACGTAAAGAGCTTATTTCTCATCTTGATCATATTTTGCAGAGTCGCAAAATCCGTGATTATTGCCCGAACGGATTACAGGTGTCTGGCAGTGAAACCATCCAGAAAATCGTTACCGGAGTTACGGCAAATCAAGCGTTGATCGAAGCTGCGATCGCAGAAGAGGCGGATGCGATATTTGTGCATCATGGCTATTTCTGGAAAGGTGAAGACGAGTGCATTACCGGTATCAAGAAAGAGCGTATTAAAGCGCTTTTGCTTAACGATATTAATCTGATTGCCTATCACTTGCCGTTAGATATGCATCCGATATACGGAAATAATATTCAGTTGGCTGACGTCCTGGGCATTCAGGTTGATGGCCCTATTGATGAGTCAGACCCATCAGTGCCGGGAAATATCGGGCGTCTGCCGCGGCCAATGACGGGCGGTGAATTGAGTGCCTGGATCGCACAGTGTTTGCATAGAGAGCCCCTGCATATTGGTGAATCAGGCGACACCATTGAGACGGTTGCCTGGTGTACAGGAGGCGCGCAAGGATATCTTCAGAAAGCGATTGATGCCGGTGTCGATGCTTATATTACCGGCGAAGTGAACGAGCCTGCTGTTCACCTTGCGCGAGAAACTGGCACTCATTTTTTCAGTGCCGGGCACCACGCAACCGAACGCTATGGCGCCAAAGCGGTTGGGGAGTATCTGGCCGATGAGTTCGATCTGGATGTTGTATTTATCGACATTGATAACCCGGTTTAAACATATACCGGGTATATCGTGGCATCGTCGTTTAGTGACGTGTGCTTAGGCGATTAACAAGTTGTACAGGCACCACAAGAATCACGCCCGTAGCAATACCAGTCACCAGATTGGTCGCCATACCCGACATCAGCTCTGCCGCAGGAATCGCCAGATACGACGCTGACTTCGCCACATCGTGGGTCATGTGCTCAATAGAGGGAATATGGTGAGCAATGATCCCGCCGCCTACAAGGAACATGGCGATGGTGCCCGCGATAGAAAGAAAGCGCATTAACCGGGGGGCAAGCCCCAGTAAAAATCGTCCGGTGACTGCCTTGAGCATCCCCAGGTGGGTTTGTCTTTGCTCCGTTAGCCACAGCCCAACATCATCGAGCTTTACGATGCCCGCGACTAAACCATAGACACCAAATGTGAAAAGCAGAGCCAGCAGTGACAGGGCAATTATTTGTGTAAATAAGGCTGCACTGGCCATCGTGCCAAGAGAAATTACGATGATTTCTGCCGAAAGGATAAAGTCTGTCCGAATAGCGCCTTTAATTTTACCTTTCTCGAACTCAACCATGTCTGTTTCGGGATTGCCCAAAGCCTCCACTCTGGCCTGATGTTCTTCCGGTTCTTTATGGAAGAACTTGTGAAGCAGCTTCTCGACGCCTTCAAAGCACAGGTAGGCCCCTCCAAGCATCAGGAGCCAGGCGATGGCTTGAGGAAAAAACGCACTGATCAGCAGCGCCGCGGGAACGAGGATAAGCTTATTAACCAACGACCCTTTAGTGACGGCCCAAACGACAGGTAGCTCTCGTTCGGCGCGAATACCCGTAACCTGTTGAGCATTGAGAGCGAGGTCGTCACCCAGTACGCCGCTGGTTTTCTTTGCCGCGACTTTCGACATTACGGCAACGTCATCCAGTACGGTAGCGATATCATCGAGTAACGCGAGTAGGCTGCCAGCGGCCATGGTTTTATTTCCTGTGGTCGATTGAGGTCAGAATGCTAAGCCTATCATCAGACTGTTATAGCGGATATTAAAGGCTCGGATCGACCGCTCAAATATATCTGAAATTTTGCCTTAGCATAGCGTGCTCCTTCACTAAGCAGAAATAAAAAAGCCCACCAGAAAGGTGGGCCTCTTTTACTGCGTGAACAGTTTCTTATAACAAGCGATCAGAAGTAAAAATCGACGGTTGCGTAGAGAGCGTCGAAGTCGCCAGGACCTGTAGGGTTAAGATCTTCATCGAAGTATTGGTCTTGTACTTGTCCATTACGGTCAACGTAACCGTCCTGAGTCAGGTATTCGAGGTATATCCAGCCCGGGCCATAGTCATAGCTCATACCCGGCGCAAAGGCGCGGACAGTATCAACGTTACTGCCATCGGTATTAGGTTGGGCATAAGAAAGATCAGCATAGAACGACCAGTTGCCAGTGTTCAGGCCGACTTCCGCAGCATAGCGATCGTTCTTAGCATTTAGACCAGCCAAAGCTCCATCACCATCCGCATAGACATCACCAGCAGACTCTTCAGGTACATTACGCTCTGTGGTTATGTAAGAGGCTTTTGCCCAGAGACCGCCAACCTTGAGGGTATAATACAGGGCTGCAGCGTTGTGGTCGCCTGAAACTTCAGTAGCGCTGTATCCATCAGTTTCATTGCCTTCGAAGGCTTGTAGGCCGCCGCTCTGCGCTGACACGCCTACGGTCGCCATATCATTAATTGAGTAACTCAGATTACCCACGAAAGTCTGAACTTTGCGATAAGTCGCTTTGCTACCCCAATGACCGTTGTCGTCCATGGTGTCGGTGCTGGTGGACCAGTCATCTGCAAGGTATAAGGCAGCATCATAGTGTAGTGCGCCCAGTGTTTGGGATACTTTTACACCGACATCCATCTGATCGCCGTATCCAGCCAGCAGCATATCGCCCGGCCAGAAGTTGTAGGTTTTCCAGGCGAATGGCACCTGGCTTTTACCAATGGTGATCATAGGGCCATCTTCAAACTGGTAACCAACCCAGGCTTTGTGAATTCCAAACTGGCTACCGGTGCTGTTGTTGTTTGCGTCTGTAAAACTGCCCGGACCAATGCGGGTCTCCGCAGAGTAAGTCCATGGGGTATCAGGCACATTGCCGTCGGCGTAAAGAATCAGGGCTTCGCTGTCTATGACCCCCCAGGATTCCTGTTGTGCTTTATCATTTTGAGCGTACTGGTAGTTAAACCAAACTCCACCAGAGAGATTAGGGCTCGCGTGTGCGGCAGTTGAAAGTATCGCGGCTGCGGTCAGCGCGGATACCTTAAAGGCAACAGACTTCGTCATGGATAGCTCCTGGCTAGCTGTGTTTATGATGGGATAATTATTAATTCCTGCTTTTTTGGCGCAGGACTTATACAAGTGTAGCAGTTTGTATAGAAAAATCAGGGGTTGAAAAGGAGATCGCCCATTATGTCCTGAAAAGATAGGGCGATCCGGGAAAGTCTATTTCAGGCGGGACACACCAAGCATGACCAGTGACATCCCCAGAACTGCGGCCCAGCCAAAGGGTTCACCGAGAAAGATAATCGCCATGATGGTTGTCAGCACCGGGCCTATGGTTCCACTGACGCTGGCCTTTGCCGGGCCGATGCGTTTTATCGCACCACTGACCATGAATGATGGCACCACGGTGACGAGTATTGCCAGAACCAGAGTACCTACCCAGCGTGTCGCATCCATTGCTGGCAAAGTAGCTCCCTCGGCAATACCGTAGTGAATCAGCGTAGCTAATGTTGCCGACCCCATCGAAATGCAGGTGAAGAACAAGCTGCCAAGCTCAGCGATACCGCGCTTGCTGAACAGAATGAACAGAGAGAACGACAGGGCGCTTCCCAGAATCAGCAGGGTGCCTTTCGTAATGTCAGCATCACTGGTACCCGGCGGCGCTATCTCAAGGTCATGGCCGTACATTACGCCCAGACCGGCGTAAGTCAGTACGAGTGCCGGAATCACAGAGCGTCCGACTTTTGCACCGAAGAAAATGGCGCCAAGAATCACGACCATACTGGGGTACGCATAGAGCATCAGTCGCTCGAGCTGGGCGCTGACGTATTCCAGCCCTGAAAGATCCAGTAAAGAGGCCATGTAGTAGCCCAGCAAACCGACGGCGGCCGCTCTCAACAGTGTTAGGCCGTCAGGCTTCGTCTCCATTTTTCTCCACAGATAGATCCCTATCACCAGATAGATGGGCAGTGCGATCAGCATACGCAGGCCCATAAGAGGAATGGCTGACATGCCAAGGCTATACAGCCACTTGATGATGATGGGTTTTGTCGAGAACAGAAACGCGGCAGTAAAGGCAAGCGCTAAACCGTATTTCAGTTCCTTGTTGCTCAGGTTCTCGTCCTTAGCAGAGGGGCTGGCAGCCATAGTGATGCATCCTTAAACAAAGTGAATCGTTGGCTGCGAGAGAGGGGAGGTGTTCGGTTGAATGCTTCCGGCTGCTCTTCGCAGCCAGTACCGGGAAAGATGACTCAGAACCGGAACGCTGCGCACACACCAGCCATCCACCACATCAGGGCAGACAGACGAGAGTTCGTCAGCAGTTTCGTCGTTTTGGTCACCGGAGTTCGTTTCCCGAGGTTTTACATAACCAGACCACAAATTAGCAAAGCTGACAGGTAAAGAAAAGCTCGCCATTGATTTACCCCAGTGGTGCTTTCGGGTAAACTGCCCTCCCATCTTGAGTGAGTGGCCCAGGTGCGCTTCAGGCGCCTATTTCATTGAAATTCACAGATTGAATTCATTGGATGCTGGACTGCTCCGTAACAAATTTTTCATCTCTGCTCGCGGACCTTCTATGACACGTTTTATCTTTGTCACGGGTGGTGTTGTTTCTTCTTTGGGGAAAGGCATCGCTTCTGCATCTCTGGCTGCCATTCTGGAAGCCCGTGGCCTTAAGGTCACCATGCTCAAGCTGGACCCGTACATCAACGTGGACCCGGGCACTATGAGCCCGTTCCAGCATGGCGAAGTGTTCGTCACCGACGACGGCGCGGAAACTGACCTTGACCTCGGTCACTATGAGCGTTTCATCCGTACCACGATGTCGCGTCGCAACAACTTCACCACGGGTCGTATCTATACTGACGTTCTGGCAAAAGAGCGTCGTGGTGACTACCTGGGCGGTACTGTGCAGGTCATCCCGCACATCACTGACGAGATCAAGCGTCGTGTACTCGAAGGCGGTGAGGGCTCAGATGTTGCGCTGGTAGAAATCGGTGGCACCGTGGGTGATATTGAGTCTCAGCCATTCCTTGAAGCGGTACGTCAGATGAAAGTCGAGCTGGGTTCCAAGCGCGCGCTTTCTCTGCACCTGACGCTGGTACCTTATATTGCCACCGCGGGCGAGACCAAAACCAAGCCGACTCAGCACTCAGTAAAAGAGATGCGAACCATTGGTCTGCAGCCTGATGTTCTGATCTGTCGCTCAGATCATAAAATTGATGCCTCTTCTCTGCGTAAGATTGCTCTCTTCACTAACGTTGAAGAGCGCGCAGTTGTGCCACTCGAAGATGCGGATACTATCTATAAGATTCCTCGTATGCTGCACGAAGCGGGCCTTGACGACCTGATCGTTGAGAAGTTCGATCTGTCGTGTAAAGAAGCTGATCTTTCTGAATGGGATGACGTTGCCGACGCCAAGCTCAACCCAGAGAAAGAAGTGACCATCGCCATGGTCGGTAAGTACATGGATCTTCTGGATGCCTATAAATCTCTGATCGAAGCGATTGATCACGCAGGTATCCATCACCGCGCTAAAGTGAACATCCGCTACATCGATGCCGAAGACGTTGAGCGCAAAGGCGTTGATGTCCTGAATGGGGTTGATGCGATTCTGGTACCGGGTGGCTTTGGTAACCGCGGCGTGGAAGGCAAAATTCGCACAGTTCAGCATGCACGCGAAAACAAAATTCCATACCTGGGTATCTGCCTGGGTATGCAGGTTGCTGTGATCGAATTCGCCCGCAATGTTGTGGGCTGGAAAGATGCTCAGTCGACAGAATTCAGCCGTGACACTCAGCACCCGGTGATTGGTCTGATCACTGAATGGCAGGATGCATCGGGTAACGTTGAAACCCGTGACGAAAATTCTGACCTCGGTGGCACTATGCGCTTAGGCGGTCAGGAGTGTGTTCTGACCGAAGGCTCCAATACCGCTGAAGCCTACGGTAGCGGCGTCATTACCGAGCGTCACCGTCACCGCTACGAAGTGAACTCGTCACTGGTGCCTGAACTTGAAAAGGCGGGCCTGCGTATCGCTGGTCGCTCTGTTGATGGCGAGCTGGTAGAAGTAGTAGAAGTACCAGATCACCCATGGTTTGTGGCGTGTCAGTTCCATCCGGAATTTACCTCGACACCGCGTGACGGCCACGGCCTGTTCTCAGCCTTTATTAATGCGGCTCTGAACAATAAATAAGCAGATTTAAACGTTAAAACTTAAAATTTAATTGCCAAGGCCAGAAGATTAGAGCGTTAGCGAGGCCGGCAGAGGAAGGAAACCATCGCCGCAAAAGCGCAGTTTACTGGAGTAAATGAGCATTTTAAGGCGATGGATGACACAGCTCTGGCAACGCAGGTAGCTCTTACGATCGGCAAAAAAATCAGGAGCATTTATGGCTAAAATTATTGATATCAAAGCGCGCGAAGTGCTGGATTCACGTGGCAACCCTACCATCGAAGCAGACGTCACTCTGGAAGGTGGTTTCTTCGGTACAGCATGTGCTCCAAGCGGCGCATCTACCGGTACCCGCGAAGCACTTGAACTGCGTGATGGCGATAAAAGCCGTTATCTGGGCAAAGGCGTACTGAAAGCCGTTGCCAACGTAAACGACACCATCAAGCCTGCCCTGATCGGTATGGACGCACTGGATCAGCGCGCCCTCGACAACAAAATGCTCGAAATCGACGGTACTGAAAATAAAGCCAACATGGGCGCAAACGCCATCCTGGCTGTGTCGCTGGCTGCTGCCAAAGCCGCTGCGGCTGCAAAAGGCGTTGAACTGTACGAACACATCGCAGACATCAACGGCACCCCAGGCGTTTACTCAATGCCAGTTCCAATGATGAACATCATCAACGGTGGTGAGCACGCAGACAACAACGTTGATATTCAGGAATTTATGGTACAGCCAGTGGGCGCACCGACGTTCGCTGAAGCACTGCGTTGTGGCGCTGAAATCTTCCACGCACTGAAGAAAGTACTGTCTTCTCAGGGCCTGAACACAGCCGTTGGTGACGAAGGTGGTTTCGCACCTAACCTGGCATCTAACGCGGATGCACTGGCAGCAATCAAAGAAGCGGTGTCTAACGCTGGCTACGAGCTGGACAAGAACGTCACACTGGCTCTGGACTGCGCATCTTCTGAATTCTACAAAGACGGCAAGTACGACCTGAAAGGCGAAGGCAAGGTATTCTCTGCTGAAGAATTCTCTGACTACCTCGCAGAACTGTGCGACCAGTACCCAATCGTTTCTATCGAAGACGGTCAGGACGAATCTGACTGGGCTGGCTGGAAATACCAGACTGAAAAACTGGGCGCTAAAGTCCAGCTGGTGGGTGACGACCTGTTCGTAACCAACACCAAGATCCTGAAAGAAGGTATCGAAAAAGACATCGCTAACTCGATCCTGATCAAGTTCAACCAGATTGGTTCTCTGTCTGAAACACTGGACGCGATCAAAATGGCGAAAGACGCAGGCTACACCGCTGTGATCTCTCACCGTTCAGGTGAAACTGAAGACGCGACCATCGCTGACCTGGCAGTTGGTACCGCTGCTGGCCAGATTAAGACGGGTTCACTCTGCCGTTCAGACCGCGTTGCTAAGTACAACCGTCTGCTTCGTATTGAAGAGCAACTCGGAGCGAAAGCGCCGTATAAGGGCCGTTCGGAAATCAAAGGCCAGTAATACCTGCTGCGCTCGATGATACGGCGTTAAAATTTTCTGCGGGGTGCTCATGTACTACTTGTACACTCCGCTCCCCCAGAAAATTTTGCCTTGTCTCATCATCGCTCACTACGGTCTTACAAATCGCTAGTGCGCTCGGCTGAGCGTTGTTAAAAGTGCTTTCAGAATACTCATGTACAGCTTGTACACTCCGTTTCTTCAAGCACTTTTGCCTGGCTCAGCCATCGCTCCTGACGCTTTTTCTACCTGCTGAGCTCTTGCCGTGATTACTAACTTGCGACACCGTTTTGGTAGATTGAGTTTAAAAAACGCCGCTTTTTAGCGGCGTTTTTTGTGTGTATGCTTGCAGATAGATACTTTTATTTCTTGGCATATTTGGGCAGTCTTACGCTAAAGGTTCTGCCGAAGCGGGCGTTGTAAAGATAAGTGACAGGGAGGTGTCATGGATTTAACGATAGGTAAAAACAGTGGGAAGTTTAAGGTTCGAGCTGATAGTTTAAGAAAACTTCATTCGTACTTGTCTCTGTATCTCAAGCGGCTTAAATATACGATTGAAGATTCAGAGGTAGATGAGGCCCGAATGGTTATTCGTGCGGCAAGAGGCTCAAAACTCTTTCATGCTCTACTGGATTTCGCGCAGGGCTACAGCCCAGTTCCCGATCTTTTTGACTGGGCTCTTCGCGTACAGCTACTGATAAGGGTCTATCCATCTCCCGACGGCGATGGCTATATGTTGCTTCTAACATGCGAGCCAGCCTGCAATGAAATTTTTCCAATGCAGGATTACTTAACAGGTAATTTCGATGACGATGATGAAGAGCCATCCGATAGTAGCAAGTTAAAGAAAGCCTTTGAGGAATTCGCAGGGGTAGTACTGGAGTCTTCTTACGCTCGTTGACTTGTTGAGTGATTGGCTTCAGCTTCGGTTTGATAATAAGTTTGTAAAAATTTTCTATGAAGTGGTTACGCCGTAACCACTTTGTTCCGTCCGGTTTCCTTCGCTTCGTACAATGCTTTATCTGCTGCTTTCAGCAGGTCTTCCATGTTATTTATATCCGTTGATGGGAAGCAGGCCACGCCAAAGCTGGCGGTGACTTCGATACTGTTGCCGTCGACAATGACGTTCATGTCGCTGATTTTTCGGCGGATTCTCTCTGCTATTTGTGCTGCGCGCCTGGTGCTGGTGCCTGGCAATAGCATGGCAAACTCTTCGCCGCCGTAGCGTCCGACTTCATCCGTTTGGCGTGCATTTCTCATCATGACCTTAGAGGCAGCAATTAATACCTGGTCGCCGGCGTGGTGGCCCTAGGTATCGTTGATCTGCTTGAAATGATCAAGGTCGATCATGATGCAGGAAAGCGATGGCGAAGTTGGCAGTGTTTGCTCTCGTGTTCGGGCAATTTCTTCCTGCCCACGGTTGATAAAGAAGTTGCGATTAGACAAGCGCGTCAGTCCGTCGGTTGTCGACATTTCAAGGTAGAGGCTCTCGCGTTCTGTCCAGCGTTTCATCGCTAGAATGCAGAGGTACACCAGGAAGCCCAGAATCGCCACGATAATGTCTCTGACGATCAGCCAGCCAACGAGGGGGCGGCCGTCGGGTGTCGTCATGGGTTGAATCAGTAACGGCGCGTGGGGCAACGAATACATATGGTCGGTGATTCCCATCGCAATAAGCACGGGCACCACGATCCAGTATGACTTACGAATTTTATTCACGCTGGCCAGCGTCCCGGTAATATTTACTCCAAGAAAAATCAGCAATAAGCCTTCACTGAAATGACTGCCGGTAAGGTACGAACTGACAAGAACCGTGATGATATAGCTGGCAATAATAATATTTTCAAAAATGGGCCAGTCGTCGCTGTGTTTACGTTTTGAGGTAGCAATAAGAATCATGCCGGTAAGCAGCAGAATATGCAGGCCATAGAGCCAAAGCAGACCGGGAACGTAGGTCTGATTGATATGCTCGGGAGCGAAAAGATCAGTCACAAGTAAGGCCGAACCAAAACCGACCGGAGCGAGTAGCACCAGTGCAGCAAGGAGAATAAACCGGTCTACGGCTCTCCAGTCCATCGGGTTGGGAATGCATTGCAGAGTCAGTTTCTGCATACAGCGCATTTTCATTACTTTATCCATCTGGCATTGGTCTCCCACGCTTTGGGGTACCGACCCTGGTACTCATTCAATGCCTTATTGATAGCACTTCAGGTTACTCTCTGGCGTAACCAGCCTCTCAGTTCGTGACATCATGTTTTAGGGGGGACGAAATTTGTGACGCAATTATCGATAGTTGGTGTCAGTTTCTTGTGGTTTCGGCGGGAGATTGCGCGGCGACCACCTGATTCCTTCCGCTGTCTTTGGCTTCGTAGAGTGCCTTATCCGCCGTTTTCAGAAGGTCGCTCATCGCTTCAACATCTGGCGATGGGTAGCAGGCGACACCGAAACTCGCGGTGACATCAATCTTCTGACCCTCGACCTCTACATTCATACTGCTTATCCGTTTGCGAATACGTTCTGCGATCAGTTTGGCCTGCAATAGAGTGGTACCCGGCAGCAGAACTGCAAACTCTTCTCCGCCATAGCGGCCGACTTCATCGTTGGGTCGGGCGCTGTCCATCATTACTTTTGAGGCTGCAACCAGCACTTCGTCGCCGGCATGGTGTCCCCAGGTATCGTTAATCTGTTTAAAATGGTCGAGGTCAATCATGATGCATGACAGAGGCGGCATGGCATCAGAAGCTCGCGCCCGACGGATTTCTTCCTGCCCTCTGCTGATGAGCGAGTTCCGGTTTGAAAGGCGGGTCAGGCCGTCGATCGTCGACATTTCGAGGTAGAGGCTTTCACGCTCGGTCCAGCGCTTCATAGCAAGTATGCAGAGGTAGAGAAGTGGTGCAAGTATCACGGCGACGGTCATTCGTACCATCATCCAGCCTCCGAGAGGGCGACCGTCTTCGGCGTAGGGCGAGCGCTCCATTAACATGGCATACGGTATGGCCTCGCTGTAATCGAGTGCTGCCATCGCGACGAGAATCGGTACAACGATCCAGAAGCAGAATTTAATTTTATTCACGTCGGCCAGCGTGCAGGTGATGATGACACCAAGGAATATGATCAACAGAGCCTCAGACAGATGAGTTCCCGTCAGGTACCCCGTGGTCATCACAGTCACCAGAAAGCTACTTATGATTGCATTCTCAAACAACGGCCAGTCATGCGTGTACTTTCTCAGTTTAATAGCAGTGAGGATGAAACTTGCCATCACCGCAATATGTAACACATACAAAACACTGAGCATGGTCACCAGTGTCTGGTTCAGCCACTCAGGAGCAAGAATGTTGGTCGCCCACATACTGACACCAAAAGACAGTGGCGCGAGAAGCACCAGACAAGCGAGAAGGATAAAACGATCAATGGCTTTCCAGTCCATCGGATTCGAAATCGCAGTCCGGCCGAGATCCTTCAATGTGTTTGAATCGGTAGTCATAGTGGTGTCTGTTATTCAGGTGATTTAATACTAGTCCAAGGCGTCCTGTTTGACCAAGTAACGAGACTGGAAAGCACAGAAAGCGGTGTCTGCTTTGATGTGCGCCAACGGATTGTCTGGTAAATTGACCGAAAGCCTGTAGCCGGATTCCCATATGTTGTTTGAACACAAGAACGAAGAACTCTTCACGCTTAATCGTAGTGATGCAGAGCAGCCGCTGTCGTCGTATGCCTTGTTTAGCTTTGAGCTGGATGGCGCAGAATGGCCGAGTGTTGAGCACTATTATCAGGCGATGAAGTTTGAAGACGAGGTACATCGGGAGAAGATCCGACAGGCCAGCAGCGCAGAAGAAGCAGCAAAGCTCGGTAAGAGTCGTAAGCCGAAGCGACGTAAAGACTGGAAGAAGACCAGTACGGTAGTTATGACCCGCGGCACCTATATTAAGTGTCGCACTCATCCTGATATTGCCGAACAGCTGTTAGATACAGGGGAACTGAGAATCGCTGAACTGAGCGGTTACGATTATTTCTGGGGCAGTGGTCGCGATATGCGCGGAAAGAACAACTTCGGAAAAGTGCTCATGGGAGTGAGAGATAAGTTGCGCTCTGAGCGGGAGCAGGGCGCGTAAACCTTCCTGCTTCCGTTTGGCCTCTCATCAGGGCAGTGGCGTAAATTCATGATTGTCTCCGGGAATATCCGGGAACCGCTGCTCTTGCCAGTCGCGTTTGGCCTGCTCAATCCGCTCTTTGCTGAACGACACAAAATTCCAATACATATGTGGGTGCTGAGGCCAGTGTTCGCCACCCAGAAATACAGCACGAGCAAATGCCTTGCTGGATACCGAGGCTTCGGCAGACAGAAGTATAAAGTCTCCTGTCTTATAGCATTCGGAGTCCACGAGTATTTCCCCCTCGATCACGTACAGTGCGCATTCCTGATCTGGGTTCGGGCGCTCAAAACTGCTATCTGCACTAAAAATGACATCAAGGAAGAACATCGGTGAGAAGGTGCGAATGGGAGAGGTCATTCCCAAAGCATCACCGGCGATCAGTCTCGCAAAAACACCTTCTTTGTTGAATTGCGGTAGCTGGCACTTCTTATGGTGGCTGAAAGCAGGATCAATCTCAGCAAACTTTTCGGGCAACGCGACCCAGCATTGCAGCCCATTAAGTGCATGGTTACTGGCTTTAGTTTCATGCGTTTCGCGTTCGGAGTGAACAATGCCTCTCCCTGCCGTCATCCAGTTTACGTCTCCGGGCAGGATCTCCACGTTGTTGCCGAGACTATCCCGGTGCAGTATCGAGCCTTCTGTCAGGTAGGTCAGCGTCGCCAGCCCGATATGCGGGTGAGGCCTGACATCGACACCCTCGCCAGCCGCGAAGTGCGCTGGCCCCATGTGATCCAGAAAAACGAATGGGCCAACCATACGTTTCTCTGCGTGCGGCAGGATACGAGTCACGCTGAAGCCATCAAGGTCTTTCGTTTTACCTTTCAGAAGGGTGCTCATGGTGGTGCCTCCGTGGTTTCAATGGCTTCTATCCTAAAGCTATGATGTAACTGGCACCAGTCATAGAAGAAGGCTGGTACATAGTGTTCAGAGAGGTAGAAATATGGCGAGCAAAACAGAGCTGGAGCATTTCTTTGCAACGGAATTTCCGCAGGCAGACTTTGTGATCGAGGAGTTGGGCAGCCGTTCGGCCACGATTCGAAAGTGTATTACCGAGGCGCACCTCAGGCCTGGAGGTACCGTGTCAGGGCCTGTGCTGATGGAAGTTGCCGATGCCGCTTTGTATGTCGCCATACTGGCCGAGCTTGGATTGGTTGCGATGGCAGTAACGACCAGCCTTAATTTTAACTTCTTGCGCAAGCCAGATTCCAACAGAGACATCATCGCAGAGTGCACCCTGATGAAAGTCGGTAAGGCCCTGGTGGTAGGGGAAGTCTCTATGTACTCCGAAGGTGATCAGGAACCCGTCGCACATGCCGTAGGTAGTTACGCAATTCCACCTCGGAATTGAGTCTCAACTCTGGCCTGTATTGATTGATTTAATAGGCCAATCGTTTATCCTGTCGGCCAAATAAAGGAACTGCATTGCTAAGGAAGCTTGATGGCCGCTGTACCCCTCTCAAATTACCTCGTTTATTCGTCGGAAGCTAAAGAAGGCGTTGGGCGTGCTGTGTATATTGACCCTTCCCTCATAGCGACATTTACTGAATGTGTCGACCCGACCTGTGAAGTCGGACGAAATGTCGCGATTCAGATTCAGCAGCAGTTATCATCTACTGCAGGTGGCGTGAAGTCGGGTCAGTCAGTTGGAGATGCTGCTGAGTTTTATTCTGATATCGGTAGTATCGACCAGCGATGTGTTCGGGTGTTTTATCGCATTCTGCAGGTCGAAAGTACTGAAAACAGCCGGGGCCCTGGAGTATATATCCATGACATCAAGCGGTTTCAGAATAACTCTGCGGGTACTGGTATTGGACTCTTCCGGATGAACCACGAAGCTGGTAGCTGGCGGGGGGCTGCTGAGCCACAAGGAACGTTGTCTACGAATATCTTAAGAATGGGGTCGCAGGCAACGAGTTCAGGCTTGATGGAATTAGATGAATTAGCGGACGAGTTGCTAGAGGCTAGTTCTCAAGCAACATATAAGACCGACTTTAATCTCTATCACTGCCCTTTAGCTATCGTAAATAACGGCAAAGAATATGACACTCCGGAAAAGCGATTTAAGATCTTAAGTCCTGAAGATCTTACTGATATCCTGACAAAAACTGTCAATATAAATCGCTGGGATAGTAAAAGCGTTGCTCAGAAGTCATATACCGTATATTGCTACGCTGATGCTTCTAAGCTATTGCAGGGTGCTCTTGAAAGGCTGGGTAGAGCGGGGAATGTATCGCTTTCAAAGTTTACCTTTGAAATTATTGCACCTCACAGCCCGTATAGTCAGCTAGAGAAGTTAGTACAGGATCTTGGCGGGATTGCGAACCTGAATAGCAGCTATGAAACAGCACCTTCCAGTATTTATCAAAGGTTCGATACTGGTTCGACAAGTGAAGATACAATTACCGCTTTTAATAAGTATCGTGAGTTAAAAAAGAAAACCCCAAATATTACCTTTTCTGAGTTATGGCGTGGGCTTGGTGGGGTTTTGGCGCTCAACTAACTGCCTGAGATAAAGGAACGATATTTATGAACTTCCCCAAGGTAAGCCTCACTGAAAATACGGCGACTTATTGTATACAAGTGAATGATGCCCGGTTGATGTTTCATTGTGAAGATGAGGCGAGGTATACCGATAAGTATGTCTTTCACTTTGAAGAGGTTGATCAGGGCCTGATTTCCAATCCTGACTATACGGGGGAGATTATCCCTTTGCGTACAAAATTTGCTCTGCTTGATGATGATTTGATGAAAGAGCATCCCAACTGGTTATGCCCGATAAAAATTCAGATATGGCCGAAATCTGAGCTACTTATGGAGAGCCGTAATTGGGAAGGTTCTAAGGATCTCCGCAGTAATTCATTAAAATTTTATGAGCGCTGGAAATCGAGCGAAGACCGGGAGGAAGATGATCTAACTCCTCGGAAGGCAGAAGATTTCTCTGTTTTAAGTGTAAATGGACGTTCATGGGCTTATGCTGCTTCTGGTCTTTATGGGCAGTGGGAGAACGCCATTACGGAATTGTCTGATAACCTGGTGTTAATTGTCATCTTTTCGGCGAAATCCTGCTGGCCTAGCGACACCTACCCCCCAGAAGGTCTCAAAGAGCACCTGATGCCTTTCTTTACGGACTATCTCTCCCGCATTCAAATCACCCCAACCGAGGGCGTTCCTGAGTCTGAACTGCCACCACTTGGTTTCTACCCTTCGATGCGTAAAGAAAAAGAGATCGATAGCGAAGGTAATGCTGTCGCCGAGGACACACCCGCTAGCTCATCCAGTGAGTGGGGCTGGTAAGTTATGGGGCTGCTAGGGAATATCCTGGTTACCTTTGCGCTGATGTTCTGGCCCATGACATGGTTTGCTTCTGTCATGGGGATGGGCGGCCCTGGTGCCTCAAACAGTCTGAGCTGGATTATTCAGCTTTTGGTGTTTATGTCGTATCCCGCTTGGCTTCTACTTTGGCTAAGCATTTCTGATAAAAGCTACTGGGGCACTGACCCCAAGTATTTTCTGCTGGGATTTTTGTGCATATTTACCGTTTTGAATGCTGGCATGATTCGGTATGCCTACAATCTTGTCAGAGGGATTCAGAACAGCGGATATTCAGTTGCCAATAATACGGCCTATTTCAATGCCAAACCCATAGCTGAAGCTGACGCTGAGTCGTTTGACATGTTCAAGGGCGATCTGGGTTACGTCTTCCGTGATCACGCCTGGGATAACCAACACGTTTATTATCGAGGTCGTATGGTTGAGGGACTGCAAGGCGGGCCTCTTGAGGCTTTGAATGATCTTGGCTGGAGTCGCGACTATGTCGCTAGCGGTGAAACGGTCATCTACGGGAACACGGTGTTACGTGGGTGTAGTTTAAGTCATCTCGAGTTTTTTGAAGATATTGAAAAGTATTGGGCTCGTTGCGGAGATAATATTTATCACGCAGGTGAGCTTGTAGAGGGCGCAGATGCTCAGTCATTCACGCCGCTGAATAGCTGGTTGGCGCATGATAACTACCGGTTTTATGAGCGTACTGAAATAATAGATACTACTGCAGATACTTCAAGCTTCCGAAGAATCGACGATGGATACTATCGTGATGACCTTCGTATTTTCTATCTCCCTGACAGTACGATCCAAGAAGTCGAAGGTGTCGATCTCAATACCTTCGAAGTCGTTTATGAAGTCTTAGGTGAGGTCAGAAGCGACGCCCGGGATGCTCACTCCCGATACTACAATGGAGAGAGGGTCTCCTCTCACTAATCCTGTTTTCTGATGCAGATGGCCTCTGCTATCTGCTTTAGTTTTTCTGCTGATCCTCCCCCTAACTCGGGTCGCATACCTGTCTCTAGAGGTCTTCTCTGGGCTGCTGGCTCGATAAGTACCACTTTGTCGAATTTCTTTCCAGAAATGTAATCAATTGTCAGTTCAGGCACTCTGGGGCTATCTTTGTTAATTTGTGTGTACATATATTGTATATACCTTGTATATGGCAAGCTAACCTAATCAGGAGAGACTATGAATTACATTAAGCCTCTGGCACTGACCACAATTGCGGCCGCGCTGGCCGCCTGTGGTGGCGATGACAGTAACGATGATCAGGCCTACCTTCGGGTTTTACATGCATCGGCGGATGCTCCCGACGTGGATGTTGCGCTCAATGGCGATGTTGTCCTGCGCGACGTCAGTTTTCAGCAGGGTACCGGCTACCTTGAGATTGAGGATGGCCTGACAACAGTAGAAATTCTGGTCGCTGGCACTGAAACCGTAGCGTTCAGTACAGAGGTTGATCTCATGGATAACGGTTACTACTCAGTAATCGCCATCAATGATGTGGCCGAGCTTGATCTCAAGGTTATCGATGACACCGCAACATACACAGACGGGGATGCTGACGTAACCGTCGTCCACGCCGCGACGGTTGCTGATGATGTCGATATTTTTGTGACTGCACCGGGAGACGATCCGGATGCTAGTGCGGATACTCCGGCCTTGGATGGGGTACCGTTCGAAGCGAACGCAACGCTTGAAGCCGTCGCGGCAGGAGATTACGAGGTCTTCATTGGTGGAGATGAATCCGAAGAGCTGGTTTACGCATCTGGAGAGCTTAATGTCGCAGGGGATATCGCGCTTGTAGCTGTTAACAGCATCAAAGGCCGTTCACCTGTGTCCTTAATTGCTTGGTCTGACTCTGGTGCAACCACGGTGTTGGACAATAGCGCAGAGCTGCGGGTCGTTCATGCCGTTGACGACATTGATGTTGATGTTTTCGCTAATGGCGAGTTATTCATTGATGGGTTTACTTACCAATCAGTAAATGGATATACGGTGCTCGATCCGGGTACGGTCAGTGTTGCTATTGCTGCAGATGATCAGGGGCTTGGTAATGCTTTGGCGAACCTGAGCGGAGATCTGACTCTGGAGCGCGGTGAGTCTTACACAGTCATCGCATCGGGAGACTCCGGAGCAGTAACGGATGCGCAGCTGATAGTACTTACCGATACCCGTGCAGCGGAAGATGCCTCGAATGGTTACGTTCGTCTGGTTCATGCCTCCTCTGCAACCGCTGCCGACCCTGTGGATATTTTTGTCTATGAAAACGGTATGACTCAACCGCAATCACCAACGTTTGCGGATGTTGAACAAGGTCAGGACACTGGGTACGTCGCTCTGTCACCAGCCACCTATACGGTAGACATCGCCGCCGATGATACCACCAGCCCCGCTATTTCAGGTCTTGATTCATTGCCATTTGCGGCCGGTGACGTGAAAACTGCGATCGCGATTGGTGATAGTTCCGGACTGGATGCGCTGCTGCTAAATGATAAGCGCGGATCAGGCGTGGAGTGATTTGATTGAGTACAGGTTAACTGTGTTTCGATGGAGAGCGGGCTCAGGCCCGCTTTTTTTATTGTTCGGTTTGGTCAAGCTGCCCCGCTGGTTTACTATGTGGCCATTCTTAACGTCTGGTCTTCTCCGACCTGGAGCACCTTGTACATGGCATTCCGAGCTACACATTTCTGGACTGCGGTAGGCATTTTTCTGCTGATCGTGCTGCAGTACCGCCTGTGGTTCGATGATAGCGGCGTGATTGCTAATCGCGCGCTTGAGCGCCAGATAGATCAGTTGCAGACATCCAACGATAAGCAGTCGGCTGAGAATCATGCCTTATTGAATCAGGTGATGGATCTACGCACCGGCGATGCCTTGCTGGAAGAGACTGCCCGCGAGGAACTGGGGCTGGTTAAAGATGGCGAGACCTTTATCTTATTTGCAGAACCCGATTCATGAGCGATTCTATCTGGGCAGTGCTCCCGGCTGCTGGTGTAGGCAGCCGCATGCAGGCCGACCGGCCCAAACAGTACCTTCCATTAAAAGGCCGTTTTCTTCTCGATCATACTCTGGAATGTGTGCTGTCTTATCCCGCCATTGCAAAGGCGGTGATCGTACTTTCTGAGGAAGACCCGTATTGGCCCGACAGTCAGTTCGCCAGTCATCCCGATGTTATTCGCGCTAAAGGCGGTAGCGAACGGTGTCATTCTGTTCTTAATGGTTTGCGCGCGCTCGAAAACGTTGCTTTAGAATCAGACTGGGTAGCCGTGCATGACATTGCTCGTCCATGTTTGCGCCATAGTGACCTCGAACAATTGTTCTCTGGTTTGGGTGACAGCGGTGCGATTCTGGCCTCGCCCACTCGCGATACGATGAAACGGGGGATTCTTCAGGCAGATGGTTCAGTCGCCATTGATCATACCGTAGAGCGTGATCAGCTCTGGCATGCACTCACACCGCAAGTATTTCGTCTGGGCGAGTTGAGGGCCGCGCTCGAAGGGGCGTTGGCAGACGGCTTTGAGGTAACGGATGAAGCATCTGCAATTGAGCACGCGGGTGGGCATCCGCGCCTGATAGCAGGTCGGGCTGACAACATTAAAGTGACCAGACCGGAAGATCTGGCGTTGGCAGAACTCTTTCTATCGCAACATTAATTCGTATTTAATTCAGGAACAGGTCATGCGCATCGGACACGGTTTTGACGTACACGCTTTTGATGAAGGCGATTTTATTACACTGGGAGGAATGAAAATTCCTCACTCGCATGGTCTCAAAGCGCATTCTGATGGTGATGTGGCATTGCACGCGCTGGCCGATGCTTTATTGGGGGCTGCAGCTCTGGGCGATATCGGTCAACATTTCCCGGATACCGATGAACAGTGGAAGGGGGCAGACAGCTGTATGCTGCTGCGTCACGTCGTTTCGCTGGTGGCCGATAAGGGGTATCGCGTTGGCAATGTCGATATCACCATCATCGCACAGGCTCCCAAAATGGCTCCCCATATTGCGGATATGCGAGCAGTGATCGCTGCAGATCTTCAGGTGAGAACTGACGACGTTAATGTGAAGGCCACCACAACTGAAAAGCTCGGTTATGTTGGTCGAAAAGAGGGCATTGCCGTTCATGCGGTGGCTCTTCTGCTCAACAGTGAGTCGCAGTAATGCAGGATTATTCAGTGCTGCCCGAGTGGGCGTCGGCCTACGAGGCGACAGGAGCGACAGCCGTATTAAAGCAAGAGAATAGTGATTTTGTGGTTACTGAGATACCTCTTGGGCTGCCGTCCGGCGAAGGTGAACATGTCTGGCTGGATGTCGCAAAAGACGGAGCGAATACACAATTCGTCGCTGCGCAGATCGCTGAGTTTGCCGGTGTTCGTGAGCTGGACGTTGGTTATGCTGGCCTGAAAGACCGTTACGCGCAAACCCGTCAGTGGTTCACTGTGTGGATGCCTAAAACAGAAGCACCAGATTTTACGGCCCTTGAGCATCCTGAATTCCGCGTCCTGAGTCAGGCCCGACATATAAAGAAACTGCGCCCCGGTGATTTGCTGGGTAACCGCTTTGAAATCCTGCTCAGGGAAGTTAAGGGAGATCGCGCTGCGATAGAGCGAAATCTGACTTTGGTTAAGCAGCACGGCGTCCCGAACTATTTTGGCCCTCAGCGTTTTGGACAGGCAGGGGACAACGTGGCCAACGGCATGGCGATGCTGAAGCGTGAAATTCGTGTGCGCAATAAAAAGAAGAAGGGTATCTATCTGTCTTCCGTAAGATCCTTCCTGTTCAATGAAGTCCTGGCGGCAAGAATCCGCTCAGGGCTATGGGGGCAAAGCCTTAAGGGCGATATTCTGACCGATGAAGGTGTCGCAACAGGACCTATGTGGGGGCGTGGTCGCCTGACCACCACAGATGACGCATTGGCGCTCGAATCAGAGATCGCTGAACAACATCCTGAGCTTTGTGAAGGCCTTGAATTCTCTGGTCTTAATCAGGATCGCCGCGCGTTGGCAGCAATGCCCGGTAATATGACCTGGAGCTGGCCAGAAGAGTCGCATTTACTACTCACATTTTCACTGCCTGCCGGTTATTATGCGACATCGTTAATACGTGAATGCATAGAAACAACCGAACCAGAAAGGTATGTACCCTGATGACTCTGCTGCTTTCCAATGATGATGGTGTTCATGCGCCCGGCTTAAAGATGCTGGCGAAGACGCTGTCGTCGGCGGGCTACGATATTCGAGTCAGCGCGCCCGACCGTGACCGCAGTGGTGCCAGTAATTCACTGACTCTCGATCGTCCATTGCAAGTGATACATCACGAAAACGGTTTTCACAGCGTTGATGGAACGCCAACGGATGCTGTTCACCTGGCGCTGAATGAATTTCATGCTGATCGCTGTGAGCGGGTCATCGCAGGTATTAATAGTGGCGCAAATCTGGGCGATGACGTGCTTTACAGCGGTACGGTTGCTGCAGCGACTGAAGGACGGTTCCTGAAGTGCACCCCCATTGCTGTTTCCTTATGTGGTAAGACGCACTTTGAGACAGCGGGGCGGGTACTGATAGACCTGCTGCCTCAGCTTGAATCGCTGGCCTTACCGCGCAATGCAGTGATCAATATCAATGTTCCGGACATCCCATACGAAGAGATTACCGGCGTTGAGGTGACTCGCCTGGGGCACCGCAACAAAGCGGATAATCCGGTGAAGACAACGAACCCGCGTGGTAAAGAGTTGTTCTGGATCTCGGCCGCTGGTGATGTTGCTGATGCCGGGCCGGGCACGGATTTTCATGCGATTGAGAATGGGAGGGTGTCTGTCACCCCAATTCAGATCGATATGACGCTACATAGCATGTTAGTTCCGATGTCGGAACATTTTGAGAAGTGAGAGTGCAGGACGCAAGGTGAACGAACATTACTTATCTGGCATAGGAATGACCTCGCAACGCACCCGCAATCGCCTGGTGCAGCGTTTACAGGAAGCGGGCATTCGCAATGAAGAAGTACTGAATGTCATTGCGACAACCCCAAGACACCTTTTCGTTGACGAAGCTTTAGCACACCGTGCTTATGAAGATACCGCTCTGCCCATAGGCAATGGTCAGACGATCAGCCAGCCTTATACGGTAGCGCGAATGACAGAGACTCTGTTGGCGAACGGGCCGCTTGAACGGGTACTGGAGATTGGCACTGGCTCGGGTTACCAGACAGCCGTACTCAGCCCACTTGTTCGTACTTTATACAGTGTTGAACGCATTGAGCCTCTGCATAATCGAGCCGTTGAACGCCTGCAAAGCCTTGGCTACGACAATGTCCAACTTACCCTTTCTGATGGCACATGGGGGTGGCCAGAGCACGGGCCTTACGATGGAATTCTTGCGGCGGCTGCGCCGGAGGAAGTGCCTGAGTCCTTACTCGCACAACTTGCAGATGGCGGACGTATGGTGATTCCGGTGGGTGGTAAAGAACAGAAGCTGGTACTGATCACCCGGCGTGGTGATCACTTCGCACGAAAAACTCTGGAAACGGTGCGTTTCGTGCCTTTCCTTCCCGGAGTTCAGAATTAACAAGAGGGCGCTACGGCGTCCTTTTCTTTATCTGTAACACGATCGGCAACCTGATCTACATTAACGAAACTCGCGCAGGCGCTGCGCAGCAACGGAGACATGATGGAGCATCTGAAAATATTTCTTAAGGGTATGGCAATGGGGGCGGCGGATGTTGTTCCTGGCGTTTCGGGAGGCACTATCGCATTTATCACCGGCATCTATACCCGATTACTGGATGCTATTTCCAGCGTGAACCTGGAGGCCTTAAAGAAACTCAGAGCCGAGGGTTTCAAGTCTGCCTGGGCTCATATTGATGGAACCTTTCTGCTGGCGTTAGGTACGGGCATTCTGACTGCCATCATTAGCCTGGCAAAGGTGATACATCACTTGTTAATGACGCATCCGGTTATGTTGTGGTCATTTTTCTTCGGATTAATCATCGCCTCCTGCATTCACATCGGCCGCACCATTCCTCAGTGGCGGGTAAAGGAAATCGGTATGCTGCTGTTGGGAGCGGTTGTCGCAGCCTTCATCAGCCTTGCCTCGCCGACCGAAACTGCAGTCACGCTGCCAATTGTCTTTGCCGCTGGCAGTATCGCGATCTGCGCCATGATTCTCCCCGGAATATCCGGCAGCTTTATCCTGCTGCTAATGGGGCTTTATACACCGGTTATTGCCGCTATTAAGGGGTTTGATTTGCCGGTGCTGCTGACCTTTGCCGCAGGCGCTGGCCTTGGATTACTCCTTTTTTCCCGTTTGTTGAGTTGGCTTCTACACCACTATGCGTCCGTAGTGCTCGCACTTCTGACGGGTTTTATGGTCGGATCATTAGTAAAGGTCTGGCCATGGAAAGAAACCCTGTCGACGCGGATCAACAGTAAAGGTGAAGAGATTCCTTTCGTGCAGCAGATGGCACTTCCGGTATTTGATGAAACCTTAGTGGCTTCGGTTATTTTGATGTTCGCAGGGGCCATTCTTGTTATTGGGCTTGAACGCTTCGGAAGTAATAATTCTGCGGAAAATTAAAATGAACGACTGTTAAGTCACTTCTTTTCTTTGAAAAACAGGTTTGAAATCCTGTATATAGTGGCTACGGATAAAAAAATCCCTCTATTTTTTAGAATACTTTGGAATTATAAAATACGTTTTTTATTCACCTGAGTTGCAAAGGTTGCAAACCGTTACATGGGCGGAAAGTCGTCACTATCGGGTGTCAAAAAGTCGTAAACTTGTCAGAACCTATGAAAACTGCCCGGCTTGTCATATTAGTCATGACCTTAACGATAGTTACTGCTTGTACATCTGGCGGTGGCTTCGTCTCGGTTGATCAAAAATTCGGCAGAGACAAAACAGCGTCAGGTTTTCATCTTGTTCGTGAAGGAGAGACTTTGTATTCCATTGCATGGCGCTATGGATTGGACTATCGCGAGTTGGCGAACGCTAACTCCATTTCTACCCCGCATACGATTTACCCTGGACAGAAAATTGACATCGACTATACCGCTGCAGAAGCCGCCAGTGCCCCACGTGTGAGTGTCAGAAACCCGTCAAATTCACCGACACCCGTAGCACCAGCAAAAGTTAGCAAACCTAAAAATGGTCAGATATCGCCAAAACCTGTGCCGACCGGGCCGGTTTCGGACTGGTTATGGCCCTCGGATGGCAAAATAATTGGTCAATTTTCGACCAGGAAGCCCGTCAACAAGGGGATTGATCTTGCCGGGTCGATGGGGGAATCTATTTTGGCAGCAGCGGCGGGGACAGTGGTTTACGCAGGCACCGGACTCCGGGGATACGGCAACCTTGTCATCATCCGGCACAATGAAAAGTTCTTAAGTGCTTATGCCCACGCTAGCCGCATCACCGTCAGCGAAGGCCAAGAAATTAAAGCGGGCGGAAAAATTGCCGAAAAAGGATCTACTGGTACCGACAAAGTGAAACTTCACTTTGAGATCCGGGAAAACGGCAAGCCGGTCAATCCACTGAAGTATCTGCCAAAGCGCAGAGGGGGTGGATAAAAAGTAAACAGTCGTTCTGGCACAAAACCTGTTTCGGTTCAGGTTCAGGATGACCAACCCAAAGGTGGGACTAAACATGGCAGTACAACAACGCGATATTAGTGAAGAAGAAGTGTTCGATGACGTAGAAACAGCATCTGCTGACGATTCTGCTGAAGAAAGCGGCCAGGAAAGGTTTGCTGCGGACACATCCGGGAAAACTCTTGATGCCACTCAGATGTATCTCAATGAGATTGGTTTCTCTCCGCTGTTGTCTGCCGAAGAGGAAGTGCACTACGCTCGCCTGGCTCGTAAGGGCGACGAGATGGGCCGCCGACGCATGATCGAAAGTAACCTCCGCCTGGTGGTTAAGATCTCACGTCGTTACGTGAATCGCGGTCTTTCTCTTCTTGATCTGATCGAAGAAGGTAACCTCGGTCTGATCCGCGCCGTCGAGAAGTTTGATCCAGAACGTGGCTTCCGCTTCTCAACCTATGCGACCTGGTGGATTCGCCAGACCATCGAACGTGCGATCATGAACCAGACCCGCACGATTCGTCTGCCGATTCATGTGGTCAAAGAATTGAACGTTTATCTGCGAGCGGCCCGTGAGCTGGCCCAGAAGCTCGATCACGAGCCAACCGCAGAAGACATTGCTGAACTGCTCGATAAGCCTGTCGCTGACGTTAAGCGCATGCTGAAGCTCAATGAACGTGTCACCTCTGTGGACACGCCGCTGGGGCCGAATTCTGACAAGTCGATTCTCGATACCATCGCTGATGAGCGTATGGAAGATCCCGGCACCGAGCTACAAAACGATGATATACAGAGCAATCTGTCTACCTGGATTGAAGAGCTGCCAGAAAAGCAGCGCGAAGTACTCTCTCGTCGCTTCGGTCTTCGTGGCTATGAGCCAAGCACGCTTGAAGATGTGGGGCGCGAAATCGGTCTGACCCGTGAACGCGTGCGCCAGATTCAGGTTGAAGCGCTGAAGCGTCTGCGCGAAGTATTTGAAAAGCACGGCCTGAATGCAGAGGTGCTGTTCGGTATGGCATAAGCCCCATCACCGAAAACAAAAAAACCGGCCACTGGCCGGTTTTTTTATGTCTGCTCTGTGCGCCTGGGCTCAGATGTATTTCACCTGCCCCGCGAGGAATGGCTTGCCATCCTCTGGGTCGGTTAAGCCGAAATCTACGCCGTCGTTACGGACATTAAAGCCGAGCGTAGCTTTACCGGGCAGAAAGATAGGCAGCTTAAAGTCTACGGTTACTTCTGCAGGGCGGCCTTTCATGTGCGATTCGATAGATGCCATTGCTCGTGCTTTTGCCCACATACCGTGAGCAATCGGACGTTTGAAGCCGAAGGCTCTGGCCGTGAACGGAAGTAAGTGGATTGGGTTGATATCACGCCCGAGAAGCGCGTACTTAACGCCTGTCAGAGCCGGCACTTCCCAGTCGACGATGCGTTCAGGATTCTCAAGCACATCCAGTGTTGGCGCTTTTTCCATATCCGGGTTCTTTTTACCGCGCTTGAGGAGCACGCTACGGCACTCCCAGACGAGTTCATCACCCATATACATGCGAGTGTAGAAAGTGAAGAGATCACCGTTATGAACCTTCTCAGGGCCTATCAGGGTGCAATCGGTATCCAGGGTTGCATCAACAGGAATCTGTTTGTGTTGAGTGATGATATTACGGATATGCACCAACCCCATGACCGGGTAAGGGTAGGCATCCGACAAAAACAACGCACTTTGCAGTGGGAAGGTCAGTAGAAAAGGAAAAGTGAACGGCAGGTACTTACTTTTTTCGAAGCCACACTGGCGGCGATACTCCTCCAGCTTGGAAGGATCGATCTTGACGTTTTTACGGGAGAAACGTGCACGTTCTTCACAGACCAGTTCCTGCTTCGGCTTCGCCGGGTTCTTCAGGGCAATACGAATGTACTGAATTACTGGTGGAGTAGGGTTCTTGATCTCTTTCGTTAACATCTGAGGCTTCCTTAATTGAATACCTGAGTCGGACTTTGTTTGGCCTATTATGCCCATTAGTCTGTAGTGAATGCGCAGCATTATAGAGTCTTAATGCAGCATTAAACTTGGCCTCAGAGACATACCGCTAACGTCGAATTTGACGTTTTGTCAGACAGGTGTCTTTTAATTTTATGGTGCCGGATACAAAAAACGGGGCCGAAGCCCCGTTTTCAGTTCCCTTAGAATGGGATGTCATCGTCAAAATCGTCAAAGCTGTTGCTCGGCTGAGGAGCCGGCTGCTGAGGCGCTTGCTGTGGTGGCTGCTGGTATCCACCCTGGTTGCCATAACCGCCTTGAGCAGGTTGCTGTGCTGGTTGCGGAGGACGCTGTGGTGCCTGCTGGTAACCGCCTGGCTGTTGTGCCGGCTGCTGTGGAGCCTGGCGCGGTTGTTGAGGCGCTTGCTGCGGTGGTTGCTGGTAACCGCCCATGCCGCCGCTCATACCACCGCTCATGTTGCCTGGCATCTGCCCTGTGCCGGAGTTCATGCCGTCACCACGTGAGTCCAGCATCATCATTTCATTGGTGATGATTTCTGTGGTGTAACGTTTAACGCCGTCCTTTTCCCATTCACGGGTGCGCAGCTTACCTTCGAAGTACGCGCGTGAACCTTTTTTCAGGTATTGCTGGCAGATCTCAGCGAGACGGCCATAAACTGTCAGGCGGTGCCATTCAGTCTGCTCGACCTTCTGACCCGTTGCTTTGTCGTTGTAACTTTCATCTGTTGCCAGAGACAGGTTGGCTACGGCGTTGCCATTCGGAAGGTAGCGCACTTCCGGGTCGCGACCCAGGGTGCCGATGAGAGTGACTTTATTAACACTGCGAGCCATGTTTTTCTCCTGTAGATTCGATCAAGGTCAGTGCGTCTTCGCGGCTGAATTCATCCGCACTGACTTTCAGATATACCGCGTCTTCTGCCGGAAGATAAAGTGCTTCAGCAACGCCAGGCAAAGCTTGAAGTGATGCCAGGGCTGAATTATCGAGGTGGCGATGGCCCGGCAGGCGGACACTGATCAGATGACGCGGAGCATTGGTCTGAGACATTAACAGCGCCCAAAGTACCACCAATGCCCCCAGTCCGACAAACAGAATTGCAGCACCGTACTGGCTGAGAATCCAACCCCCTAAGGAGCCGCCAAAAAATGCCCCAAGGAACTGCATGCTGGAGTAGATCCCCATAGCGCTGCCCTTGGCTCCAGCGGGCGCAATTTTGCTGAGCCATGACGGTAAGCTGGCTTCCATCAGGTTGAAGCCCCAGAAGTACAATAGTAGCAATATAATCCAGTGCCAGAGTGCTGAGGCGGCGCCCATCATCAGAAGAGCAGCAGCGATAATCAGCGCTCCGGTAATGACAACGCTTTTCATGCGTTGGCGTTTTTCGGCAATGATGATCAGTGGCACCATTAATACGAAAGCGACGAGTAGCACTGGCAGGTACAGCCAGCTATGGTGATTTGCGGTGAGGCCAGCCTCTACCAGCTGTGCGGGAATGGCGACGAAAATAGCGACCATGAGGGCATGAAGAAGAAAAATGCCCAGATTCAGAGGCCACATGCGGCGGTTTTTGAGCTGTTCGACGATCACAGGCAGAGCGGCACTGGCGTCCCTGTGTTGTTTCGCAGGTGGTGCCGGGATGACCCACAGCGTGACCAGTACGCCTCCTATGGCCAGCACTGCGGTGACGGCAAAAATCAGGTGCAGGCCACCGAAAGAAGCCAGCCAGGGACCAAGGATCAGTGCGACAGAGAATGACAGGCCAATGCTCGCACCGATGGAAGCCATGGCTTTCATCCGGTGCTCTTCGCGGGTCAGATCAGTGACCAGCGCCATAATTGCACTGGCAATGGCACCACCACCTTGCAGTGCCCGCCCTATGATCACTCCCCAGACACTGTCTGAGGTTGCGGCGATAACACTGCCGAGAGCAAAGATCAGTAAGCCACCGATGATCACTGGCTTGCGGCCAATGCGATCAGAGAGCGCGCCTGCAGGAATCTGAAGTAGCGCCTGGGTCAGGCCATAAACGCCCATTGCCAGCCCCAGCAACTGGGGTGTTGCGCCTTCGAGCTGTTCACCTTCGAGCATCATGACAGGGAGAACCATGAACAGTCCCAGCATACGAAGAGCGTATAGCGAGGCGAGAGAGATCACGGCGCGTTGTTCGGTTTTATCTGGGGTCACTGTGCGGCCAATCGATAACTGTTAATCAGGCCGGCTAGTCTACCAGATTGTCGGCGTTGGAGGGGTAGTCTTGATGACGCCAAATCCCACTACCATCTTGGTCTGATTGCGGTACACTGCAAAAAGGGTATAAGGGATATACCAAGACGGAAGCGACTAGCTTGGGCGAAAGTACATGGAGAGACTTTATGGACCAGAGATCACCTGCCATCGAACGAAGAATACTTCTTTTTGGTCAGACAAACCTTGAGAACTCGATACTGATCGGCAATGTTCATCAGAACACAGGTATTGAGTGTCAGCTGATAGATGTTCGCCATTGGCGGGCAGAATGGGAATTCGAAGCAGACCGGATGATTGCTTTGATCGACTCGGGGAGCGCTGCTCCTGAGCGTATCCGTGAGCTGGTGGATCGTCTGCATGACCTGCAAGCCGATGTCGCTATCGCCGTGTTTAACGTTGCGAAGAAACATCCCTCCGAACAGTTGATAAGCTGGCCTAAAGTGAATGGTATTATCTATACCGGGACGCCTCACAGCCAGCTATGCCGGGGCATTGAAAGCCTTTTCCTGGGTGAGATGTGGCTGCCACGCCACCTGATGGCTGCGTTTCTGGAAAGAACCCGTGAACGCCCCAAAAATGCTACCGGATTTGCCGGAATTCTTACTCGCCGTGAAAAGCAGATACTACGGCTTACCGCGACCGGGGCCACGAATGCTGAGGTGGCGGAAGAACTCAACGTCAGCATGCACACCGTTAAAACCCACGTCTACAACCTGTTCCGGAAAATCGGCGTGACGAACCGTATTCAGGCCGTGAACTGGGCAAAAGAAAACATGCATGAACTGCATGACAAGGAAGAAGCCGAAGCAACCGGATGATTCACAGTAAAAGCGGCTGAACCCGTCTTCGCCTTGCTTTACAATGGGGGTTTTGACTCAGGTAGTGAAAGCTCCACATGGATAAAATTCTCGTTCGCGGCGCACGTACACACAACCTCAAAAACGTTGATATTGATATTCCTCGGGATAAGCTCGTGGTAATCACGGGCCTCAGTGGCTCGGGGAAATCCTCTCTGGCGTTCGACACTCTGTACGCGGAAGGGCAGCGACGCTACGTTGAGTCACTTTCAACCTATGCCCGTCAGTTCCTGTCGATGATGGAAAAGCCCGACGTCGATCTGATTGAAGGTTTGTCACCTGCCATTTCTATTGAGCAGAAATCGACCTCTCACAACCCGCGCTCTACCGTCGGTACCGTGACCGAAATATACGACTATCTGCGTTTGTTGTTCGCCCGCGTTGGTACGCCACGCTGCCCGGATCATGATGTACCGCTGGAAGCTCAGACTGTCAGTCAGATGGTCGACGAAATTATGCTGTTGCCCACCGACAGTAAGTGCATGATTCTCGGCCCTGTTATCCGGGATCGCAAAGGCGAACATCTGCATGTGTTTGAAAGTCTGCGTGCGCAGGGCTTTATCCGTGTGCGCGTCGATGGAACCGTGTGTGATCTGGACGATACACCGGACCTGGATAAACGTAAGAAGCACACAATTGAAGTGGTTGTTGATCGCTTTAAGGTGAAAGAAGGTATTGAACAGCGTCTGTCTGAATCCATAGAGACCTGTCTTGAATTGAGCGGTGGACTGGTGCTGGTCGCCGATATGGACGCGCCAGAGAAAGAACCTATGATGTTCTCTTCTCAGTTTTCATGCCCGCACTGCGGCTACAGCCTCTCTGAATTAGAACCTCGCCTGTTTTCGTTTAACAACCCAGCGGGTGCTTGCCAGACGTGCGACGGTCTTGGTGTTAAACAATATTTCGATCCCGACCGCGTTGTGCATGATGACTCACTGAGTGTGGGTGAAGGCGCGATCCGCGGCTGGGATCGTCGTAGCGTTTATTATTATCAGATGCTGTGCTCAGTGGCGGATCATTACGGCTTTGATATTGATACGGCTCTTGCCGATCTGAAACCGGAGCACAGAGACGCAATACTGCGTGGTTCTGGTGATGACAAAATCGAATTTATTTACGTGAACTCCCGCGGCGATCGCGTCAGTAAATCACACCCTTTTGAAGGGGTATTGCCAAACCTTGAACGTCGTTACCGCGAAACTGACTCTCAGATGGTGCTTGAGGAGCTATCCAAGTATCTTAGCATTCAGCCATGCCCTGCCTGTGATGGCTCGCGTCTGCGTCGCGAAGCCCGGAACGTCTTTGTTGGTGATAAAACCATTCATGCCTGCACCAGCATGCCAGTGGAAGATGCTCACAATTATTTTTCAGAATTTCAGATGGATGGCCACAAAGGCGAAATTGCTGAAAAAATTCTGAAAGAAATCCGCGATCGTTTGCAGTTTCTGGTGAATGTCGGTCTCGAATACCTGACACTGAATCGCAGTTCGGACACACTTTCTGGCGGTGAAGCTCAGCGGATTCGTCTGGCGTCGCAGATTGGTGCTGGCCTTGTTGGGGTGATGTATATTCTTGATGAACCTTCTATTGGTCTTCATCAGCGAGACAATGACCGCCTGCTTAAAACCCTGTTCCACCTTCGTGATCTTGGAAACACCGTACTCGTCGTAGAGCACGACGAAGACGCTATCCGCAGTGCTGATCACCTGATCGATATTGGCCCCGGCGCTGGGGTACATGGTGGTGAGGTGATTGCACAGGGTACACCTGCTCAGGTAATGAAAAATAAAAACTCAGTGACGGGTGAATACCTCAGCGGCAAACGCGCAATTGCTTTGCCTGAAAAACGTACGCCGTACGACAAGAAAAAAGTCATGACCTTAAAAGGGGCGAACGGTAACAACCTGAACAGTGTTGATCTGACTATCCCTCTCGGATTAATGACCTGTATTACCGGCGTGTCTGGTTCAGGTAAGTCAACGCTGATAAACCGTACCCTGTACCCATTGGCGGCGACCGCATTAAATGGTGCGACAACACTCAAACCGTCTGAGCATAAGAGCATTACCGGTCTGAATCAGCTCGATAAAGTCGTCGATATTGATCAGTCTCCTATCGGTCGGACACCGCGATCGAATCCGGCAACTTACACTGGGATATTTACTCCGGTACGTGAAATTTTTGCTGGCACACAGGAGGCTCGTTCGCGCGGTTATAAAGCCGGACGCTTCTCGTTTAATGTGAAAGGCGGACGCTGCGAAGCTTGTCAGGGTGACGGTGTTATCAAGGTTGAGATGCACTTTCTGGCGGATATTTATGTTCCTTGTGATGTCTGTAAAGGGAAGCGGTACAACCGGGAAACGCTGGATATTCGCTACAAGGGCAAAAACATCCATGAAGTACTGGATATGACGGTCGAAGATGCGCGTGAATTTTTTGATGCAATTCCTGCGGTCGCTCGCAAGCTACAGACGTTGATGGACGTAGGCCTGAGTTATATTCGTCTTGGCCAGGCGGCTACCACGTTATCGGGTGGTGAGGCGCAGCGCATTAAGTTAGCGAAAGAGCTGTCGAAGCGGGATACCGGAAAAACCCTTTATATCCTCGATGAGCCGACAACGGGTCTGCACTTCCACGATATCGAACAGTTGTTAGTTGTTCTGCATCGCCTGCGCGATCATGGCAATACCGTGGTGGTAATTGAGCATAACCTGGACGTCATTAAAACCGCTGACTGGATCGTTGATCTGGGCCCCGAAGGTGGATCGAAAGGTGGCCTGATCATTGGCGAAGGTACGCCCGAAGATATCGGGGCGATGGAGCATTCGCATACAGGTCACTTCCTGCAGCCCTTACTTGAGCGTGCCTGATTCGGAAAACCTGATTTGCAGGGGAGGTTAGTATGAGCAGAGCCGAGTGCGACGGATGTGGGCGACCAGAAAGTGTCTGCCTGTGCAGTCATCTGGTGCATTACACGCTGCCTTTTAACCTCACCATCTGGCAGGACCCGGATGAATCCCGCCATCCGCTGTCAACCGCGCCTTTGCTGGAGCGTACGATTGACGGGTGTCGCAGGCTGGTGGGGGATCAGTTCGCCTATAACGATATTTTTTCAGGTGCCCCCGTCGAGACTGTCGCGCTGCTGTATCCGGCGGATGATTCTGTGGACGTTGTTGGGCCTGAGATTGGGCGCGATCGCGTCAGTCATGTTCTGGTGCTTGATGGGACCTGGCGCAAAGTACGCCGCCTGACATTAATGAACCCGTGGCTACTTAACTTACCTCGGGTGTCATTGTCACCTCAAACCCCCTCTGCTTATTTACGCACCAGTCAGCACGAAAGTGGTGTCAGCACACTGGAAGCGGTGCTGATGCTGGCGGATCTCTGGTATCCAGGGAATGCATACCTGGAAGGGACTGGCGTCCTGCAACGCATGTCAGAATTGCAGGAGAGGATGCGAAAACGTTGAGGCGCCGGGCTTACAGGGCTCAGGCGCTCTCGGTCATGCTGGTGATGTGTTTCATCTGGCGTTGTATCAGCGACTCAGTCTTCTCTGGCAGCTGGTTAAGCCAGTAAGTGGACTGAACCCCACCGTGCAGGTCCCGAATATTAGGGCCTTCGTTCCAGATGATATCGTGACCATCTTCTAACATTTCTATTAATGTCTGGCTGGCAATGATTCTGCGCTCTTCGCTTTGGGCCGCGAGGTGATAGGCCCAGTGCACGGCATCGCCGATCAGACTGTATTGTGTTGAAACACCATCCTGCAACGGTGCCATAAGGACCGGGCCCCAATGTGCAGCCACATTGAACTCAAGTGGCAGAACGCCAGAGTTTGTCTCATGCAGATGATTCACCAGACTGGTGAACAACCGTGCCGCATAAAGACAATGCATGGCCGCATTACGGTCGCGGCCGGGGACGCCAAACAGCATAACGACACCGTCGCCCAAGTAGCGGTCCACTTTACCGTTGTAGAGCTTCGCGGCTTGAGAAAGCAGGCGATGGTACTGGTTGAGTGTCGAAGTCAGCTCTTCGGCGCTGAGTCGCTGTTGCAGTAGCTCGAGGTCCTGAATCTCAATAAAGAGCATGGCACAGTCGTAATACTTCATCGGGTCAGGGAAGGGCGTGTCTTCATTGCCCATGAACTGGCCGAGAGCGACTTCAACTGCACGGCGCTGCTGTTCGCGCTTAGAAATATCGCCAAGAACTGAGTGGAGTGACAGTAAGTCAGGATCACCCGGCCCCATCGGTAGTGTCAGCTCTTCACCGTCACGCCAGCCGCTCAGTTTCGTGCGTAACTGGCGCACGTAGCGGGCGTATTTTTCGCTGAGCAACCAGCCCGTGAGACCTGCAATCAGGCTGAGGGCTGCTGTTACCAGAAGACTTTGTGAGGCAACGCGTGTCGCGGCGGTTTGCGCAGGTGTGTCTGTTGTATAGCCCTCTAATGAGCCATAAAGAGTACCGTCCTGACGGATTTCGACGGGCATCATCGTCAGTTCAGCATTGATCCGGCCTGCACTTGCGACCGGTTTACCATCACGATCAAGCACCCGAATAGCCGGCATCGCGCTGCCTGCGTCCCACTCGCTGAGGGTCAGATTCAGGGTAATGCGGTCATCGCGCACGAGGGCTGGCGTCAGAAGCGCCCCCAGGTGTTGTAACTGACGCGTATTCTCAGAGGCGATTTGCTGGCGAGCGTAGCTGCGGACTTCGGAGTAAGCCAGCGCGCTCAATATGATGCCTGCAATCAGAACCATGACCGCTGCCAGTAGACCAGCGCGCTGGCTGGTATTGAGAGTTTCGCTGAATGTGCGGAGATTAGGCATTGGCAGTCCTGATAATTCTAAATTTCCATAACTTTAATGGTATTATATGCCGCGCTTGTCGCAACGCCAGCACCGAACACGGCTTCTGTGATGGAAGACAGCTTGTAAATTACAGTTTAGATATAGTTTAGATGAGGAATGACCATGAGTGATGTGAAACAGTCTCTGCAGGACAAACTGGCACAACTTGAGAAAGGTCTGTTTCTGATGAGTGTTGACCGTGTGCGTGCTCTGTCTGTACACGAGACCGTTGAACTGATCGAAGAACTGCGCGCCGTTGTTGCCGCAGCTAAGTCAGACACCGACAAACTCTGATCTTCAGATTAAGCGAGACCTCCGTGACGGAATTAGTGCTCATCCGTATCACCGGTGCTGATAAGCCCGGTGTTACTGCGACCATCAGTAGTATCCTTGCACAATATGAAGTGACAGTACTGGATATTGGCCAGGCCGAAATCCACGATTCGCTATCATTGGGGATACTGGCTGCCATTCCGTCGACGGCGGAAGCGGCACCGGTTCTGAAAGACGTACTCTTCAGAATTCATGAAATGGGGCTGTCGGTGTCGTTCACTCCGGTGACGCCCGAAAGTTATGAGCACTGGGTCGCCGGTCAGGGAAAACCCCGTCATATTATCACGCTGCTGGCGCGTACTATTCAGGCCGACGCCATCGCGCGCGTGACCTCCATTGCTGCCGAGCACAACCTGAATATTGATCAGATCAGTCGTCTTTCGGGGCGCGTTCCGCTTGATAAGCAAAGCGAAACAACACGAGCCTGTGTTGAGTTTTCGGTGCGCGGTGAAGCAGATCAGACAGCCATGCGGGCGCAGTTTCTTGAAGCAGCCAACGATCTGAACGTCGATATCGCGTTTCAGGAAGACGATGTTTATCGTCGAACGCGTCGTCTGGTGTGTTTCGATATGGACTCCACTCTCATTGAAACCGAGGTGATCGACGAACTTGCTCACGCTGCAGGCGTGGGGGAGCAGGTGGCCGAGATTACCGAGCGGGCGATGCAGGGTGAACTCGATTTTACCCAGAGCTTCGAGCAGCGAGTTGCGCTGTTGAAGGGCTTGAGTGGTGATGTACTCCAAGGTATTGCTGAGCGCCTGCCAGTAACGGAAGGCGCAGAGCGCCTTATTCGCAACTTGAAGGCGTTGGGTTATAAGACGGCGATATTGTCTGGTGGTTTTACCTATTTCGGGCGTTATCTTCAGTCTCAGTTGGGCATTGATTACGTCTATGCCAATGAGTTGGAGATGGAAGGTAATGTAGTGACTGGACGTGTGACCGGGCGTGTTGTCGATGGTCAGCGCAAAGCCGAGTTACTGCGTGAACTGGCCGAACGTGAGGGCATTCGTCTCGAACAGACCATCGCCGTAGGTGACGGTGCCAATGACTTGCCGATGCTATCGGTTGCCGGTCTTGGCATCGCGTTTCGTGCTAAACCTCTGGTGCGCGAAAACGCCAAACATGCGATCTCAACACTGGGGTTGGATGGGCTGCTCTATCTGCTTGGTTATCACGACCGCGATATTCATTAAGTGTAACCGCTGTTCTGTTTCAGTCAGCGGTTAGTCACTGGTTATTGAGCTTCTGCCTGAGCAGAAGCTCGCCATTATTCCTCTGAGAAGTCATACGTCATATCCGCCTTTGGCGGCTGCACGTAATATCCCTGAATAAAGTGAACGCTGTAGTGCCAGATATTGGCAACGGTGGATGAGCTTTCGATAAATGGCGCAATGCTGATTTTTCCGGCGTCGTGCACATCCCCAAGCAGATCTTTTAACGCCTTATTGCCACTTGCGTTATCGCCACCTATTTCGCGGATGTAAGAGCCATCGACTTTTACATAATCAATATCGACCTGTTGCAGCAGGCGCATCGGTTCAAGCTCGCAGCCGAACCGACTGACGGCAGTACTGATGCCAAGTGCCCGCACCAGATAACAGAATCGTTTTGCCGGTGCAGCGTGGCGGACGGCGTCCTCTTCTGAAAACTGGAAAATGATGGCGTTGTGATTGAGCCCGGCAGCTTTCAGCGCAACCTGAACCCAGGCGGGTAGCTTTTCATCACGCAGAGATGCTCCCGTAATATTGATGAACAGCTTGGTATCTTTGCCCTGTTTCTGACGTTCTGACAGAAGCTTGGTGGCATGCAGGATGACCCAGCGGTCCAGTTTACGTTTGAGGGTGTCGCTGACCTCGGCACTGTTTATGAAGGCGCCAGCCTGAGGGTCAGAAGCATCCGCTCCGGCCAGGCGCAGCAGTACTTCATAATGCTCTGCCTCATCACCGCGCATGCTGATCAGAGGCTGAAAGAGAAGACGTAACTGATTTCGCGACAGCGCGGTAGTTATCTGTTTTTCCATCGAGCGGGTCTGGCGCTCTTCGGACTTGTCTTCTGGCATAAACAGGTGGGCACTGCTGCTGACCTGCTTGTTCTCTTCGGCGGCGGCATCACAGGCAAGGTGTGCCTGTTGCAGAATCTCAGCTGGTGCAGGGCTGGCATCCGTGATAAGTGTGATACCAAGACTCAAGGTCGGCTGAACAGTGCGCTGCTCGAGATCGACGAGGAGGTTATTGACTGTGCTGATCAGCTTCTGAGCCTGCTGGCGGGCCTTTGCTGGGTCACCGCCAGGCATCATCCAGATAAAGGTGTCATCTGAAATTCGCGCCGTCACATCGTATTCGTGCGCGATACTGCTCAGGCACTGACTGATTTCCCGGATCACGGTATCGCTGGCTTCAATACCAACATCCCGTCGGATGGCATCAAAGCCATTAATTTCTGCATATACCAGCGTGCTGAACTGCTTTTCCAGTACCGCGTGGTCGACGGCCCGGGTCAGCCTTTCCAGGAAATATTCTTTGTTATGCAATTGAGTGACCGCGTCACGGTGTCGCAGCTCGGTCAGCTCCGCCGCTAACTCACTTTCTGTATCGCGTCGACTGATCTGAATCTGATTACAGGGTTCATCACTGTATGTCGCATCACTGAAGCTCATCGTCATCGGGAACTGCTCACCATCGGGCAGGACACCGGTTGTTTCGAGCTCAAAGCTATCAGGAATGCCAGTCCGGTATTGCTTCAGAAAATCTTTAAAGCTCGCCTGACTGTCAGACGCGATCATGTCCATGATGGGCATACCTTCGAGATCGTCGACCGATTCGTAACCGAACATCTCAAGGTAGGCTGAATTGGCATGAACATGCATACCGTCATGGATATAAGCGATCGGATCACGAGAGCTTTCCAATAACATACGAGAGCGCTTCTCGGCGTCACGCAGCTTAACCTTTAACAGGCGAACTTCCTGGCGGCTGCGCAAATGCTCGACTTCGCGGCGGATCGTCTGCATAAGGATATTGCTTTCATCGAAAGCAACGACAGCACTGGCACCCTTCGTCAACGCGCTTTCGAGAAGAGCGTTGCTTGAGTTCGCTGGGATCAGAATCAGTGGGATGTCATAGTTCAGGCGATGAATCTGGCTGAGCAGTTCAGTGAACTGAATGTTCTCAAGGTCCGGGTCGGCAACTACAACGTCCCATTGTGCAGACTTCAGGGCTTCCTCAAACTGCTCATGTGTGATCACTGTCCGCGCACGCGTACTGAAACCGGAATTCCGCATCAGGCTGACGAGTTGCTCTGCGTCGTTCTGAGTTTGCGTCAGTAACAGGAGTTGCAGTGTGTCACGGGATAGCGACATGAGTAGACATACCTCGGTGAGAGAAAACCCAGAATTATAGGTGCTGTCGTATCAAAGAAAAACGGCATGGGTGACAAATTTTGTCACCCATTGGCCCGATCAGAGTTTATTCCAGAGAGAATCAAAATCATCTTCAATCAGAGCATCACCGACGCTGGTGGCTACCTGACGCTTCTGCTCTGATGATACACCCGACGCTCTGAACTGGAATTGCCCGAAGCTATTCGTAGATGCCAGGCTCTTACTCAGCTGATAGCGTCCACTAAGCTTCTCGTGCATCAATTCAATCTTGTTGCCGGTGCGGAACGGTACTCGCGGAAGAATGACGCTGGCAGGTTGTGCGATGGCTTTAATCGCAGGCAAAACCAAAGCTCGCATCTGTGGGCCATTGCTGCCGGTTTTTTGCAGCAGTCGGGCGATGCCGACTTCTGCTCGTGGCGCCAGCAGCTCAACACCGAGTTGAGTGCCCTGGCCTCTCAGGTGACGAATCCAGCGAATCGCTCCGACAGACCAATGGCGTACACCGCGCTCCTGAATGCCGATCAGCTCACCCGCCTGAATAGCGCTCGGTAGCTCACCTTTCCATTGCAGGCAGTAACCACCCGGGCTGGTGTTAATCAGAATAACGCCATAGCTGCTGTAGCGGGTTTTGGGTTCGCTGTTTTCTTCTTCTTCGACCTGATGGCGGTTAATGAACTCAATAGCATCGAGGTTCATCGCTTTGTTGTCAGGCATACGTGAGCCACCGGCATCAAAGGCGTCTGCCCAGACATCGTCAGACACGGTGGCTCCGGTATCTACAGACTTACCCGCAGGACCTTGTTCAACAGGCTTCATCTTCAGAGAAACCTGATCAAAATCTCGCTTTCCTGCGGTGTAATAGTGCAACGCAGACAAGCCGACGCAGACGCTGAGTTGACCGTCGGTAGGCACGCGACGGAATGAACGCTGCCAGTGAATTCCCCAGGATTGAATGGTATGGGAAATCAACGTCTCGCTGGTCTTATCCGGCACGATGATCCGGCCGTCACTGCCTGCAGAGGAATATAACTTAAGCGCCTGAACGAGCTTTTGAGTATTCAGGCTGCGGAAATTCATTTTCTGATTATCACGCAGGTGCTGGCGATACTGACCCGGCCGGTCACGATGGAGGTTGATGATAAACAGCGCACTCTCATCATCTGCCGGTGTAAGTTCAACGAGAGGTGCCCAGTGTTCACAGACCTCATACAGCTGAGCCAGATCCTGCTGACGCAGGTTGCTGGGTTTCGCTGTACCCAGAAGATGTACACGGACAAAAGCGTCACGGATCGTCGATTTATGAACGTACCGCGCCTGTTGATCTTCAATGGTGATGTTTTCAAGACGGCGCGCTTCGGCCATCAGGTAAATCTGGTTAACGTCGAGCCAGGTTCTGTCAGGCGGCTGAAAGTACAGCTGGTACGCACGCAGAATAATCTGACTGCTGTCGACGATCGCGCGGTGGATGGCCGGTGCGAAATGCTTGGGTGGGCGGTCACCGGCGCCAAGCAGATCGACGCTATGTGCAACGACCATTTTGTAGCCCGTAGCAAGATGCCCTTGCAACGCCTGACTCAGATTGGCGATTTTAAGTTGCTTGTCGTTCAGAGAGACAGAAGACTGCAGAAAGTGCTTATTCAGCACCTTACACACGGAATGTATGTAGGGACGGATAACTTCGAGCAGTTCAAAGCGCTGAGCTGGAGGGCAGCTGAGGGCGTTCAGCTCGCGAATCGCTTGATACAGGCGTCGGGATGCTTCTCCTGTATTTGCCATGGGCAGACTTTTGGCCCACTGTGAGAACGCCGGAAGCCCCGCACCACAGAACGACAACTCGCTTTGAGTTGCATTCGGGATATGCAATGTTATCGGTGTGCTCTGGCTGTCCATGCGATCCTGCTGTTAACTTTCGGGGTTAGCGATTTATATAGCCTCTATGGCGTGTTTTTTCCAGCAACTACACGACATTTAACCGTTTCAAATGAGAAATGTGAATTTCTTTTACATGAACTGACTACGCTATCACAAAATAGCGGTCAGATCAGGCCAGAACGGGATGGGGACGCTTGTAGGGGTCACCCGGCACTTCTCTCACAAGTTGTGGGACAAGGTAGCCAGGCAATTGTTCTCTGATGCCCAGATAGAGAGCGGTGGCTTCCTTGTCGCTGACGAAATAATGCTGCGTCCCTTCAACTTTATCTGGTAGGTGAAGGTAATAGGGTAGTACCCCCATTGTAAAGAGCTTCTGGCTTAATTCGGCCAAAATAACAATGTCATCATTAACGCCCTGCAGCAGTACGCTCTGGTTGAGCAGAGTGACACCACTATTTCTGAGTTCCCGCAGGCGGTCCCTATGCAGACTGGTCAGTTCATTTGGATGATTTACATGGAGTACCATGGCGTTATCGCAGCGGGTGTTGCTGAGAGTATTCTGAAGCTCAGCAGTCAGCCGTTGCGGAATAACCACAGGCAGACGAGTGTGTATGCGAATCCGTCGGACGTGGTTTATCTCATCGATGGCCGCAATCAGATCGGCAAGCGCTGAATCCTGGAGCATGAGTGGGTCACCGCCGCTGAGAATGACTTCGGTGATGCTTGAATCGCTGCGAATATAGTCCAGAGCCGAGTTTCGCTCATCACGACTTAAGCGGTTATCAGCGTAATCGAAGTGCCTTCGGAAGCAGTAGCGGCAATTTACGGCGCACCCTGTGGCTGCGAGCATCAGCACCCGGCCCTGATACTTGTGAATAATTCCCGGGCGTATATTGGTCTGACGCTCGGCCAGTGGATCACTGCTGTAGCCCGGCAAGTCAGAAGCATCGGCCTCACTGCCGGTGGGCAATACTTGCCGCAGCAAAGGGTCATTCCGATCGCCGCGGGCCATCTGATCAGCAAACGGACGTGGGACCAACAAAGGAAACGTCAGTGCAGGGTGGCCTGCCTTCAGAGCCGTCCCGGCCGGTATGTCCAGATAGCTGAGCAGGCGCTCACCGTCACGGAAAGAGTCAGCGAGAATCTGTCGCCAATCCTGCATCTCTACAGGCGGCTCTGTTCGCGTTATGATACGCACCTTAATTTATTACCTGACAGTAAGCGGAAGTCAAAATGGCTAACTATTCTACCAACGAATTTAAATCGGGTCTCAAAGTGATGCTCGACAATGAGCCGTGCTCCATTGTGGAAAACGAGTACGTCAAGCCGGGCAAGGGCCAGGCATTCAATCGCGTCAAGCTCCGTAACCTGCGTAACGGTCGCGTTCTTGAGAAAACCTTCAAGTCAGGTGACAGCCTGGAAGGTGCCGACGTGATGGAAGTGGATATGGAATACCTCTACACCGACGGTGAATTCTGGCACTTCATGGCAACGGACGGTTCGTTCGAACAGCACGGCGCATCTCAGGAAGCTGTTGGCGACACCGTTAAGTGGCTGAAAGAGCAGGACGTATACACGGTTATTCTGTTCAACGGTGCTGTTCTGACCGTTGCTCCGCCTAACTTCGTCGAGCTGGAAGTTGTCGAAACCGATCCGGGCGTGAAAGGCGACACTGCAAACGGTGGCAGCAAGCCAGCAACCCTGTCGACGGGTGCTGTGGTGAAAGTCCCGCTGTTCATCAACATCGGTGAAGTGCTGAAGATCGATACCCGCTCGGGTGAATACGTCGGCCGTGCCTGATACGCGCTGGCAACCCTCTTGCGATCGGGCAGCTCTGGCTGCCCGATCTGCGTTTTATCGTACCATTCGCGAGTTCTTCCATTCCCGGAATGTGCTCGAAGTCGACACGCCCCTATTGTGTGCTGCGCCAGTATCTGACCCTAATATTGAGCCAGTGCAGACGTGCGAAGGGCGTTGGCTTCATACCTCGCCTGAATACGCGATGAAGCGACTGCTGTGCGCGGGCAGTGGTGATATCTGGCAGTTATGCAAGGTATTCCGGGCAGGTGAAGCCGGACAACGCCACAATCCCGAATTCAGCATGCTGGAGTGGTATCGCACAGGCTGGGATCTTCAGCAGCTTATGGATGAAGTACGCGATCTGGTGCAGACGTTATTTGCATCGCGCTGGTCTGAGTTGCCTGAGATCCGCCTGAGTTATGCTGCTGCAGTAAAACAATACGCAGGGTTCGATGTGCACGCTTCCAGTGACGCGGATATTGCTCAGGTCGGCCAGCAGGCCGCGGGCAATGATCTCGATCTTAATCGTGACGGCTGGCTCGATATCATTATGAGTCACATGGTTGAGCCGGCGTTACCCAAAGACACTCTGGTGTTTATTTCAGAGTTTCCTGCGAGTCAGGCGGCGTTAGCGAAAGTCACGACAGGTGCAGAAGGATATTCTGTCGCTCAGCGTTTTGAGCTGTTTTTTAACGGCACTGAGCTGGCAAATGGGTATGACGAACTGATCGACGCTGAAGAGCAGCGCCGTCGCTTTGAAAAAGAAGCGAATGATCGTCCGATCGATGAAAATCTGCTTGCGGCTATTGCACATGGGTTGCCCGAGTGCTCTGGTGTGGCAATGGGCGTAGACCGTTTATTGATGCACCTGCTGCAGGCCGGGCGCATCAGCGATGTGCTCAGTTTTGACTGGTCAAAGGCCTGATCTCTGAAAGATCAGGCTTTTGTGTCAGGCCAGGTCGGCTATGGCCTCACCCATACGTACCGGTGCGCCCGCTTCGAACGTATCGTTCCAGTCGACGACACCTTTCGGGTGACACAGGATCACGGTTGAGCCGAGTTTAAAGCGGCCCATTTCGGCGCCTTTTTCCAGAGACACATCAACAGGTGCGCCGTACTCGCTGACCTTCAGCTCGCGTCTTGGGGGAGCGATATGCCCCGCCCAGACGGTTTCAACGGCGGCGACAATCATGGCACCGACGAGCACCATCGCCATCGGACCTTTATCGGTATCAAAAATACAGACCACGCGCTCGTTACGTGCAAACAGACGCGGCACATTTTCTGCGGTTACCTGATTGACTGAAAACAGATCGCCCGGGACATAAATCATGTCACGCAGCTTACCCGCCATTGGCATGTGCACACGGTGGTAATCTTTCGGCGACAGATAAATGGTTGCGAACTCGCCGCCCATAAAAGGTGCAGCGCGTTTGGCGTCTCCGCCGAGTAATTCAGTCAGGCAATAATCCTGACCTTTGGCCTGAAAAATACGACCATCAACGATTTCACCCCGTTGTGATACGGCGCCGTCAGCAGGTGAGGACAGCACAGACGCGTCACCTTCGATCGGGCGTGCACCATCAATTAATTCGCGTGTGAAAAAGTCGTTAAAGCAGGAGAATTCAGACGCTGACTGGCGCTGAGCCTCACTCATGTTGACGCCGAATTTTTTGATGAACAGATTGATCAGCGGATTTTTCACCCATTCCATTTCAGCCTCTGCCAGAGCGCCCACTGCGCGAGAGAGCAGGTGTTGTGGAACAACATACTGACTGGCGATAAACAGACTGTCTTTAATACTCATTGGGTCATCTCTTAATTAGGTTCAGTACCGGTTACGACCGGGGTGTTCTCGTCATTGCCCCACTCGGACCATGAACCAGCGTAACCCCGGATATCAAATCCAAGAATTTTGCCGACCAGATAGGTATAGCCTGAGCGGTGATGGGTCTGGCAATGCGTAGCAATTCGTTTACTACCGTCAATGCCCATGTCTGACAGTAAGGTGCGGAAAGCATTCAGATCTTTAATGCGTAGGCCACGATCTTTATCCATGCCCAGTGTCCATTCGTAGTTAACCGCACCCGGGATGTGTCCACCGCGCGCTGAAATCACTTTTTCACCCGTGTACTCAGCGGCTGAGCGTGCGTCCCAGATGGCAAAGTCTGGCTTACCCAGGTTGTCGAGTACCTGAGCTTTAGTGAACGTGGCATTTTCATTGATGGCGGTGATTTTATAATCTGAAGAACGTGGAGTAACTTCACCAGATTCTTCGGGTAACCCTTCCTGACGCCAGGCGACGATACCACCGTTAACGTAGGAATATTTCGTATGGCCAATGCAGTCTAGCACCCAGATCAGGCGTCCGGCCCAGCCGCCGCCTTCATCGTCTGAGCAGATGACGTGTGTCTCTGCTGTCAGCCCCAGCTCGCTGAATACAGTCTCAAGTTCAGACATCTCTGGGAGCAGGCCTGGCACTGGTGTGCCAGGACGCTGCAGGCGTTTAAAGTCGAGATGAACGGCCCCCGGGATGTGACCTTCCATAAAGGTCTCGGCCTTGCTTTGGTCAATGATCAGGACGTTATCGAGCGGCAACAGGTCAGCCAGTTGCTCTGGCTCAAGCAATAAAGGGAGATCAGCCATGGGTGGGTCACTCAGCTAGTTGTTTCGTTGGCACGAAGTGTATCTGAGAGACCACCCTGTGTCAGGTCACGACGTTTGCCGTGCGGTCTTATGGGGCTTGTCTGCGCTTTTGTTTTTCTGGGCACTGAGTTGGCGGAGAGAGGCCAGCCCCTGACTGGTTGTCGTGCAGAGTTGCCGGAAACGTTGGTATTGCGCTTTGGATATTGCTTTATTGCCAGAGTTTGCGGCAATGACAATTCCGATGGGGTCGCGACCTGCGTGGACTGACATCAGCAACAATTCTTGCGGAAGTGCATTGGCAAGTTCCGGGGGCATGCCTTTGAAGTATCGCCCACAAGTCGCCGGCGTGATATGAACGGCCGCTGACTGCTTCATTAACTGACGTAGTAAAGGAGCGACCTGCAACGGGATGCTGGTACTCGACAGAGGCGTCAGCCCGTCAGGGTTCTCCGAGTAGACTGTACGCAGGGATGAACGATTTTTACCGGGCAGCATAATAATCGCGTGATCGATGCCAATGCCAAGATGAATACCTTTCAATACCCCCTGCATCAGATAGTGCCAGTCACCGAAGCTTGCGGGGGACTCAGACAATTGCCCCATCAACTTAGACAGGTACGCGCTGCCATGACGAGCAGGTTTGGTTGGTGATTGAGTCTCGGGCGCCGACACTTTATCAATCTCGGCTTCTGAGCGTACATCCGGTTCGGCCTGCACGACTTTGGCTGTCGTGTCGTTGGGCGAAGTCGTGGCCGCATATGCAGGCGCAACTTCTGGAAGAGGTGTCCATTTAGGGTACGACAGTGCTTCTGGTCTCGGTGTAGTCAGCAACGCAATGCCAGAGGCCAATGCAGACTTTCTCAAACGCGCTTCATCCAGCTGAACTTTACGGCTCTCGCTGACCAGTGTCGGATAGCGGCGCCCTTGCGCATGACTGCTCATTGCCAACCAGCGCTGGCTTCGCTCACCTTCCGGGTTTATATGAAGGTGCCAGGCAGTATTCGCTGCGGTCAGCGCAAGCATAGAAGCACTCTGGCTTTTGTGGATCAGTTGGCGTCCGGTATCCAGATCTCTTGGGTCTTGTTTGCGCAGGCGTCGCCAGTCTTTCCTCTCTGGTAATTTATCTCGTTGAAACATATCGACAACCGGGTCGGGCAGGTTGTGCCGACGCACCAGGCGTTTCCAGTTCTCGGGTGAGTTACCGAATACTTTGCGAGAAGCGGTACTGAGATCATCGCCCTCGCTCAGGTAGTGAAACCAGTTGTGACTGGACTGATCGAGCAATAGCCAGGGCCAGAGGATAGAGTTAGCCAGCATGGCTGACCAATAGGCCGCACTCGTGGGTGTGCCTTTCGCACTCGCCCATTGTGCTGCCAGGCAACCGGCCATGTGCGCAGTGTACAGTGCCTGCCGATACACTTTCTGTGAAGCATCCTCCGGGTGGTCTTCAATCACCGGGAGCTTCTTCACCAGAATAATCAGCTCTTGCATACCGAGCAGCGACAGGCAGTTATAAACGCCGTGAATCTGTTCGCGGCAACCGGGGTTATGACTGACAGCCTTTTGTAGCAAGTGCCAGCAGAGTGCTGGATCTCTTTCCGCCACAGGTACCAGCGATTCAAAGCTGACCTGCGGGTTTTTGAGTTCGACCCTTAATGCATCCCGTGTTTCTTTCAGGATAGGTAAGTCACGGAACGCCAGGACGGCCTCCCATTGAGCGGCGCTGGGCGTCTGAAGCGCAGAATTCTGCATGGAGAGAGTGTTCCCGGTTTGTTAAACGGTCATTTGTATCCTTTACTTACTATAGTCGTGATGCGTATTTCGTCCCGTGTAATCTGTGTGTCTTTTTTGTCACGGAAGGGTTTCGGTTCGCATCCTGAGTTAAATGCGGAGTACCGCTGAGGAAATTGGCTGGATGCTATTTGTAGCAGGTGTCGTGATTGTTTTTGGCAGTGTCCTGTATGGCTATGTGATGTCACATGGCCAACTGCTGGCATTGTGGCAACCCTTCGAGATACTGATTATTGTCGGCGCGGCCTTTGGTGCCTTTCTTCTGTCGAATCCCTGGCATGTTGTCTGGTCGTCATTTCGCCTGATTCCCAAGGTGATTATGGGCGGGAGCGTCTCAAAAACCATGTATATGGATGTACTTGGGTTGCTCTATGACATTCTCAATAAAGCGCGCCGGGAAGGCATCATGGCGATTGAGGGGGATGTCGAGAACCCGGACACCAGTGCACTCTTTGCGCGCTATCCCGCGATTCAGGCGAATCATGAACTGGCCGTCTTTATTGCTGACTACTTTCGCATTATCGCCGCAGGTAACCTCACGTCGTTCGAGCTGGAATCCCTGATGGATCAGGAAATAGAGGCACGCATGCACGAGCTGGAACAACCGGGCATGGCGGTTGGTAAAGTGTCAGATGCCTTGCCGGGCTTTGGTATTGTTGCCGCAGTATTAGGTATCGTGATCACCATGGGCGCCATTGGCGGTGATATCAACGAAATCGGTGCTCATGTGGCGGCCGCTCTGGTCGGGACATTCAGTGGTGTTTTACTCGCCTATGGTCTGGTTGGGCCAATCTCTTCTGTCATGCGTCATATCGCCGAAGAAGAAATTAAACTCTACGAAGCTGCAAAGGCCTGCATTATCGCCTCCCTGAACGGACTACCGCCGCAGCTGGCGGTGGAGTTTGGCCGTAAGTCACTGTTCACCCATAAGCGTCCGACCTTCAATGAAGTCGAAAGCAAAGTGCGCAGCCGCTGATGAGTGATTGCTGATGGAGAAGTTAAGCCCACATCAGAATATCGTTGTCCGTCGTTATAAGAAGGGCAAACACGAAGAGCATGGTGGCGCCTGGAAGGTCGCGATGGCGGACTTTGCACTGGCAATGATGGCCTTATTTCTGGTGCTATGGGTCATTAACTCCTCCAACGAACAGGAGCGGGAGGCCATATCGGGTTACTTTCAGGACCCGAAAGCCTTTGAAGAGGGCAAGCTGGTGCCGTCTAAGTACGTTATTGATCTTGGCGGTTCACCAACAACCTCTGACAATATCGCTGTCTCAGAAACCATTGATCCCGAGAAAATTCTTCAGGCGGATGAGATTGAAAGCCTGGCTGATGCCATTGAGCAACGGCGCATGGAAGAAATGAAAGCCAAAATTCAGGCGATGATCACTGCCAGCCCGACACTGAGTCCGTTCAAGAATCAGCTGTTGCTCGACCTAACGACCGAAGGTCTGCGGTTGCAGATTGTGGATCAGACGAATCGGCCCATGTTTGATCAGGGCAGCGCTCATTTACGCTACTACTCTGAGGATATTTTATGGGAGCTGGCGCCCATGCTCTCAGGTCTGGATCATCGTTTACAGATTACCGGCCATACGGATTCATCTGGCGTAGTAAACCAACGCGATGAAGACGACATCAACTGGGGCCTGTCGTCGCTGCGGGCGGATTCGGCTCGTCGTGCCCTGATGGAAGCTGGTGTGCCTAAGTCACAGATCGCTCAGGTGATTGGCATGGGCGATACGGCACCGTTGAAACCCGATGACCCGGCGGCGGCGGTCAATCGACGCATTTCAATTACGCTACTCAATAAAGCGCTCGATGCAGGCATCAAAGGGCGCAGTGGCAGTGATGCCGATGTTGAATTTATCAACGGTGAGAATGGTGAAAGTAGCGAAGACGATCCCAGAACGCCTACGATTAATCGCACCGGGACCTTGCTCGAAGAGCTGCAGCAAAGACGTAACCGGGCCGATAACCCTTACGATAATCCGCCCAATAAAGAAGAAGTTTTCTGGTAGTACGCTGACTTACAGTTCAGTCAGCGTACTCAGAATGCGTTTGTAGCTGAAGAAGCGCTCGTCGCTGATCTCACCGTTTTCGAGTGCTTCAATGATGGCGCAACCCGGCTCAGATTCGTGTGCACAATCGCGGAAGCGACAATGACCGGCGATATCACGCAACTCGCGGAAACCGTACATCACCTCTTCTGGTGACATATGCCATAGCCCGAATTCACGAATCCCCGGAGAGTCGATCAGATCACCGCCCGCAGGGAAGTGATACAGCCTTGCAGTCGTTGTCGTATGCTTGCCCTTGCGGGTATTTTCCGACAAAGCTCCGATACGCAGATCTTCGCCCGGAAGCAGCGTCGCAATCAGTGACGATTTGCCTACGCCAGACTGCCCAACGAAGACACTGACACGGTCATTCAGAAAGGTTTTAAGGTCAGCGAGGCTGCTCTCGTCTTTACTGCATACGCGCAATGATCGATAACCCAGTACTTCATAGTCGCCGAGCAGTTCATCGAAGTAGGGCTGAATCTCTTCGTCAATCAGGTCAACCTTGTTGAGCAGGAATATGGGTTCTATACCACAGTTCTCTGCAGCAACCAGATAGCGATCAATCAGGTTGCGGTGGGCATGAGGTTCGGGAGCGATGGTTAGCAGAATATTGTCGATATTCGCAGCGACGGGTTTGATCTCGTTGTACGGATTCGGTCGTGATAACTCAGATTCACGTTCCTGCACCATCTCGACCACCCCGGTCAGTACACCGTTATTTTCAGGCCCTGGTCGGAAGACAACGTGGTCGCCGGTGACCAGTGACCCCAGGTTGGCGCGCAGAAAACAGCGATAGCGGGTACGGTGTTCGTCTTCGACCTCAACCTGAGAGCCGAAGTGAGCGATAATCAGGCCGTGCATTTCCTCGCCCAGCTCACCGGCGCTCAGCTGGTCTGAAATATCACGCTCTTTGCGTTTCGCTCGCGAAGCCTTTTCCTGCTGAATCTTTTCGACCCGCCAGGCCTGACGGCGATTTAGTTTGCGCTTAGCCATATTCGCTCTGATTTTTAAGATGGCGCTATTGTCGCGGTTGGCTGGGTTTGGTGCAACTTGCTAGACTGATATCTCCAATATAGTTACCGAGAATGCGACATGAGTCAGAAAGATAATCTGGTCTGGATGGACCTGGAGATGACAGGTCTGGAGCCAGAGCAGGATGTTATCATTGAAATCGCGACCATTGTGACCGACAGCGACCTCAACGTTATTGCTGAAGGGCCGGTTATTGCGGTGCACCAGCCAGACGTATTGCTGGATGCGATGGATGAGTGGAATACCCGCACCCACGGTAACTCAGGGCTGACGCAAAGGGTGAAAGACAGTACTCAGGATGCTCGTGCTGCCGAGCTGGCAACGATCGCCTTCCTGAAAGAACACGTCAAAGAGGGCGCTTCGCCACTGTGCGGCAACAGCATTCATCAAGACCGGCGTTTTCTGGTGAAGTACATGCCCGAGCTTGAGCGCTACTTCCACTACCGTAATATCGATGTATCTACGCTGAAAGAATTAGCTCGTCGCTGGAAGCCGGAGGCTGTCTCTTCATTCGAGAAGAAAGGGGCCCATCAGGCGTTGGATGATATTCGTGAGTCGATTGCTGAAATGCAGCACTATCGTAAACACTTTTTGGCGGTGTAAGTAATCGATCAAGCTTAGCTTTATGAAAAAGCGCCTCAATAATTCGAGGCGCTTTTTTCGTTTCTTATCCGCTGAAAAGCTGAGTCAGCGAAAGAGAAGCATCCAGATTGCCATTCCTACCATCATCAGATTTTCGGTCATGGAAATCGCACCAAGGGGAACATTGCTGTTGCCTCCGACACAGGCACACTTCAGTTCCCGCTTCTGAATATAAACGGCTTTATAGACCGACGCGGCGCCGATACTACCGATGAATAAGGCAACAAGTGCAACCAGTGGTGTCCACACCATAGCAATCATACCAATACCGGCAAACGCCTCGGCGAACGGGTAAATCTTTGAATAGGGGACGTATTTCTGTGCTAAGAGGTCATAGCCCAAGAACTGCAAGGAGAAGGCTTCGAGGTCCTGCAATTTCTGAATCGCAAGAACACACATGCTGAACGCGATAAACAACTCAAACCATCGATCACCGAAGAAGCTGCCACTCACCATGTGAGAAGCGCCCAGCGCCATCAGAAGCGTGACAGAAAAAATCGCAATGATCGGGGTGTAGCTTGTTGTCTTCTCTTTCTTACCTGACTTACCAAAGTGATCTTTCAGGGCGTCGTAACCACCGATGCGCTTTCCATCGATAAATGTTTGCGGAGTCGTTTCGACCTCATGTTCTTTTTTAAAGGCATCGGTTTCGGCTCTGGTCGTTAACCAGTTGTCTTCGACCTGAAAACCCTCGCGCTTAAGCAGGTCGAGAGACTTTAAACCGTATGGGCAGATGTGTTTCTCCATCACCATGCGGTAAATAACGGCTTGTTTACTCATGATTCACCTCCTGTGAAAACAGACTTGCTTTTTGCTCAAAAGTTCATTGTCGCAGGAGTCAGGTTAATGCCATTTTCCGAACCATTTTATAAATCACACTTGGGAACAATCGTTTAATGATTGGCCCCATGCCTTCTTTGCCTTTGGCGATAACGACCTGTTCTTTTTCATTGGCTACGGCATTTAAGACTTCGGCTACTGCCTCATCGACGGCCATGCCATTTTTGATCACGGTGTCGTCCACTTTTTCGAGAGCAGTGCCTTCACGACGAGCAGTTTCGATAATACTGGTGCGCACAAAGCCCGGACACAGTGTCGTCACGCGTAATCCTTTGTCGTGCACCTCTGAGCGCAGTGAGTCCATAAAACCAATAATGGCATGTTTCGATGAGCAATACGCCGAGCGGTACGGAATACCAATCAGGCCTGCGATACTTGATGTAGTGACAATGTGCCCTGAACCGCGAGCCAGCATACCGGGCAGTACTTTGCGGGTAATCGTCACCTGCGAGAAGTAGTTCAGTTCCATTACCTTGCGGTAGATATCCGCTTCGGTCTCATTGATCAGTGAGCGTTGCGTGATTCCGGCATTATTGAACAGGTAATCTACGACGCCGAATTCGTCGGCCACCTTGTCAGCTGCGTTGATTACATCGGCTTCATTCAACATGTCGAGTGGCAGCACAATATGTGTTTCCGGACTCTGGCACGCGCTTCTCACCCGTTCAAGTTCGTCTTCGCGGCGGGCAGACAGGATCAGGCGGGCACCCAGCTTACTCAGGTCATAACACAGCTGCTCACCAATCCCGGAAGACGCTCCGGTAATCCATATGAGTTTGTTATTGAAGACAGACGTCAGGTTCGTGGTCGCCATATGCTGCACTCTTGTTCAGAAAATATTGATGAGAATTCATAAAAGAAGAGCATCGACATTGGCAGAGGCTCAGTGAGGCGTCAAATAATTCTGGAGCAAATCTCCGGAACAAAGTGAAACAGCCCCTGTCCCTATAAGGGAGCGATTCATTTTCAGAAGGAGTACATGTATGACTTCGATCGATATTGGTATTAATGAAGAAAGCCGTAAACAGATTGCCGAGGGCCTGAGTAAAGTTCTGGCGGACTCTTACACTCTGTATCTGCAGACCCACAACTTCCACTGGAACGTCACCGGCCCGCAGTTCCGTGAGTTACACCTGATGTTCGAAGAACACTATACCGAACTGGCCGAAGCCGTGGACGATATCGCCGAGCGAATCCGTACTCTGGGATTCACGGCGCCGGGTACCTATAAAGAGTTTGCGCGTCTGAGCTCTGTGGAAGAGGTTGACGGTGTGCCGGAAGCTAATGAGATGGTCGATATCCTGACCAAAGGACACGAGCAGGTTGTGCGCACGTGTCGGAGCGTTATCAAAATGACTGACGAAGTATTCGATGAGGGTACGGCTGACCTGCTTACGGCCCGCATGAGTCTGCACGAGAAAACGGCGTGGATGCTGCGTGCACTGCGTCAGTAATCAGTAACCGATAATCCGGTGCACTGCCACCACTGACAACCATCTGCACAGATGATGTTACTGGCCCTGCTGTCGCAGGGCCCAGTCGATGTGCTCATCGACTAACCCTGAAATATTTCCTTTCTGCTTTTTCAACGCTTCCTGCACCTCAATACTTTGCGAGGCATTTCCCAACGCTACCGATATATTCCGCATCCAGTTTTCGTAGCCTGTTCTGCGGATTGGCATGCCTTCGGTTTTTTTCAGGAAGGTTGCTTCATCCCACTGAAATAGTTCGAGCAGTGTCGCTTTATCCAGCTGGTGGCGCGGGGTGAAGTCGGGTTCTTCGCTGCTTTTACTGAAGCGATTCCACGGGCAACCAATCTGACAGTCGTCGCAACCAAAGATACGGTTGCCTATGCCATTGCGAAGCTCTTCGGGGATTGGTCCATCAAGTTCGATGGTCAGGTAAGAAATGCATTTTCTCGCGTCGAGAACGTAGGGGCCTACAAAGGCCTGGGTCGGGCAAATATCCAGGCACGAGGTACAGCGACCGCAATGATTCTTCAGTGGCGTTTCATTGGGTTCGAGCGGAAGGTCGGTGAGAATTTCACCCAAGAAAAAATATGAGCCGGCTTCTCGGTTAAGCACCATCGTATTCTTACCAATCCAGCCGATTCCTGCCTGTTCTGCGAGAGCGCGTTCGAGAATGGGCGCGCTGTCGACAAATGCGCGAAAACCAAGCTCGCCGATTTCAGACTGAATGCGCTTTCCGAGTTGTGTCAGACGTTTGCGGATTAACTTGTGATAATCGCGCCCCAGCGCATAACGAGAAATATACGCGTTGTCTTTATCCTGCAGATGCTTCGCTACCTCTACACCTGGCGCCAGATAGTCCATTCTCAGGCTGATCACACTCAGCGTGCCGGGAAGCAGCTCATTAGGCAGAGCGCGCATTGGGCCCCGTTCTGTCACGTGATCGGCCATATAGCTCATTTCACCGTGATAACCGGCATCCAGCCACTGCTGTAACCGATTGCCGTGCTCTCCTGTATCGACGCTACTGAAACCACACTGCTGAAAGCCAGCTTCGGCCGACCATTGCGTAATATCATCACGCAACTTCTGCAGTTGTTCTCGGGTAAGTACTGTCCTGGAGGATGTCATTCTGGCCGGGCTGCCCTGGGACTTATATAATCCCGGCAATGTATCACAAGCGCAGGCCCATCCGCGATGAAGCGACCTTTCTCAGCCTATGACCACCTCCCCGGTAACATCGACAGTGTTGCTGGCGTACGGGAGCTCGACCGGCTCATCATTCAGCGGATGGGAGATAACGGATACCAACTGATGCGTCAGGCTGGCGAAGCTGCCTTTCAATGCCTGCGGGAGCGCTGGCCTGAAGCCCGCCATATTTGCATTCTTGCTGGTGCCGGCAATAACGGCGGTGACGGTTGGGTAATCGCTGCGCTGGCGATTGAACAGGGTCTCTCGGTATCTGTCCTGACGCTTGGAGATATTACCCGGCAAAGCCCATCGGCCACCGATGCCAGACACATGGCCGAGAGCGCGGGTGTGGTTGCTGGTGAATTTGATGGCAACCTGCCCGCAGACGCAGACCTTCTGATTGATGGTTTATTAGGAACTGGCCTGAATGCCGTCGTGCAGGGGGAGTTTGCCGAAGCGATTGATGCGATGAACGCGCATCAGGCACCTGTGTTTGCTTTAGATATCCCCTCTGGGCTTAATGCCAGCAGCGGTATGGTGATGGGGCATGCGGTTCAGGCGGATGCGACCATCACCTTTATCGGCATAAAGCCGGGACTATTGACCTGTGATGGGCCGGATTACGGTGGTGAACTGTACTACGCAGGGCTTGGCTTAACCGATGCACAGCGTCAGGCGGTTCCTGTACTGGCTCAGCGAGTGAGTTACCACTCACTTACTCAGGTTGGCCCTTTGTTACCTTCCCGGCGCGGTAATTCCAACAAGGGAAATCATGGCCATGCATTGCTTGTCGGCGGAGAAACCGGCTTCGGCGGTGCTATCGCTATGGCGGTGGACGCCTGCTGCCGCACGGGTGCAGGGCTGACGTCCTGTGCAACGCGCCCGGCCAATGTTTCTGTAGTGCTCGCCCGGCGCCCGGAATGTATGGCAGCGGCCATTAATGCCGGGCTTGAAATGCAGCCATTGATGGAAAAAGCGTCAGTGCTGGCGTGTGGTCCTGGGCTCGGGCGTAGCAGTTGGGCGGAGTTGCTGTTGCAGCAGGTTCTGCAGAGTGATTATCCGGTTGTGCTGGATGCTGATGCATTGAATATTATTGCCTCGCCGGGCTGGCAAACGGAATTCCCGGAGCGTGACGTCGTGATGACTCCGCATCCGGGCGAAGCTGCCCGATTGCTGGACAAGTCCGTGGCGGATATTCAGTCTGATCGCCTCGGTGCAGCGCAGGCAATCGCTGATAAATACCATGCGGTTGTTATTCTCAAAGGGCAGGGCAGCATCATTGCCTCTCCTGAGGGGGAACTGGCCATCTGTACGGATGGCAATCCGGGCATGGCAACCGGCGGCATGGGGGATGTACTGACCGGCGTGATCGCAGGTCTGTTGTCTCAGGGCTTAACGCCATGGGAAGCCGCGTTGAGAGGCACGTGTCTGCACAGTGCAGCCGCCGACCTGGCCGCGTCTGAATCCGGAACACGTGGGCTGCTTGCCACAGACCTGATGCCTTATATCCGACAACTGGTGAACTGATGACTGAGAGTAATTCACAGACTGCTGGCCAGATACGTCTGACCGGCGAAGATGAAATGGTTAATTTTGCAGGCCGTATGTCTTCAATACTGACGGGTGGCGGGCTGGTATTTCTTGAGGGTACTCTGGGTGCAGGAAAAACCACCCTGAGTCGTGGGTTGATTCAGACGCTCGGTCATACCGGTGCGGTGAAATCACCGACCTACACCCTGGTAGAAGAGTATGATCTTGCGACTGGTCGGGTCTGTCATTTTGACCTGTATCGTTTGGGTGACCCTGAAGAGCTCGAATACATGGGGATTCGCGAATACCTGACCGATGGAACTTTGTGCCTGATAGAGTGGCCAGAGCGTGGGCGTGGTGTATTGCCTGATGCCGATCTTACAATTCATATTGACGACGTAGGTGAGGCACGTATCCTCAACTGGCAGGCAGAGACAGATAAAGGGGCACAGTGGAGCAGGCAACTGCAGCAGCTGGTAAAAGAATGGCAGGAATAATCAAACGGCTGATCGCGTTTTTCGTCGTGACACTCTGTGTGCTGCCGGTCTGGGCAGACGTCAGTGACGTTCGTGTCTGGCAATCGCCCGATAAAGTGCGTCTGGTGCTGGACCTTAGCGGGCCACATGAGCATAAGATTTTTCAGCTCACCGGGCCGGACCGGATTGTTGTCGATCTCAAAAATGCTGACCTGAAAATGTCGTCTTTAGATAACGTAGCAGACGACTCCAGCGAGGTTATCCGGGTGCGTAGTGGTCGTCGTAATAAGACCGATCTGCGTCTGGTGGTAGAAACCCGTGCGACCATGAAATACCGCAGTTTTCCGTTGCCTCCCTCTGAAGGTGTATCGCATCATCGCCTTGTGGTTGACCTTGAGCGCCCCCAGTCAGAGGCGTCTGTCAGTGCGCCTGATGTTGTCAAAAAGGCGGAAACCTACGAGACCGATCAGCGCGACATCATTATTGCCATTGATGCCGGGCACGGCGGTGAAGACCCCGGAGCCCTTGGGCCCGGTCGGGTGATGGAGAAGCACGTGGTTCTGGCGATCTCAAAAGAACTGCAACGTTTACTCAATCAGGAAACCGGATTTGCACCGTACATGGTGCGTACCGGAGATTATTATATTGGATTGCGTGAACGCTCAGAAAAAGCCCGCAAGGCCAATGCTGATTTCTTCGTGTCTATTCACGCAGATGCATTTAAACACCCGAGTGCCAGTGGTAGCTCTGTGTTTGTGCTGTCTGACCGGGGGGCAACCAGTGAAACTGCACGATTCCTTGCCGACAAAGAAAACTCCTCTGACTTAATTGGTGGTGTCAGTATCGGCGATCGGGAAGACCATCTGGCGATGACTCTGCTCGACCTTTCAATGACCCATAAACGTACTGCCAGCGTTTCTATCGGTGATGAAATTCTGCAGGAAATGGGCAAGATCAGTAAGCTGCACAAAAAGAACGTCGAAGAAGCTGCGTTTGTCGTACTGAAATCGCCAGACATGCCTGCACTCCTGGTAGAAACCGGATTTATTTCAAATCCTGGCGAAGCCAGACAACTTAAGACCAGTGCTTACCAGAAGAAAATGGCGCGTGCGATTTTTAACGGAATTAAAGATTATTTCCAGAATAATCCTCCTGCTGGCACCTTGATGGCGGCGCGGAAAAAAGCAGCACAACAATACATCGAATACACAGTTCGCAGTGGCGACACACTCTCTGAGCTGGCAGTGCGCAGTGGCATGGGAATGTCTGAGCTGCGCAAACTGAATGGCCTGAGCAGTAACTCGCTGAGAGTGGGCCAGAAGCTACGTATTCCAAACTCCTGAATATTCAGTCTGAGCTATGAGCCGAATTCACCTGTTATCGCCACGTCTGGCAAACCAGATTGCCGCTGGCGAAGTTGTAGAACGTCCAGCCAATATCATCAAAGAGCTGGTCGAAAACTCGCTGGATGCCGGTGCTCAGCATATTGATGTTGATGCCGAGCAAGGCGGCATCAAGCTGCTGCGTGTACGCGATGACGGTCACGGTATTGGCAAGGATGACCTTCCGCTGTCTCTCAGTCGTCATGCCACCAGTAAGATCACGACGCTTGATGATCTCGAAGCTGTTGGCACGATGGGCTTCCGTGGCGAGGCGCTGGCAAGTATCTCGTCGGTATCACGCCTGACCCTGACTTCCCGAGAGAAAGGCTCAGATGAGGCCTGGCAGGTAAAAGCGGAAGGGCGCGATATGCAGGCTGACGTCAGCCCGGCCGCACACCCGACCGGCACCACGGTCGAAGCGCGCGATCTGTTTTTTAATACGCCAGCGCGGCGTAAATTCCTGCGTACAGAGAAAACAGAATTTTCACACCTCGAAGATACGCTGAAAAAGCTCGCACTCAGCCGTTATGACGTCGCCTTTACTTTGCGTCACAACAACCGCGTTATTCATTCGTTGCGCCCGGCGGCAAGAGCCATTGATCGCGAGAAGCGCGTGGCGACACTGTTGAATCCGCAGTTTATGGATAACGCAGTACATATCGAAACCGAAGGGGCGGGTCTGACCATTGAAGGTTGGGTTGGTTTACCGACGTTTTCGCGTTCGCAGGGTGATATGCAGTATTTCTTTGTGAACGGTCGTGCGGTAAGAGACAAGCTGGTGGTGCATGCCATTAAACAGGCTTACCGCGATGTGCTCTATCACGGTCGCCAGCCTGCGTTTGTGCTGTACCTCTGGCTGGACCCGAAGCTGGTGGACGTTAACGTTCACCCGACCAAGCACGAAGTGCGCTTTCGCGATGGACGTCTGGTACACGATTTTATTTTCCGCTCTCTGCACCGTGCTCTGGCGGATATACGCCCCGAGCAGCCAACGGCGAATTTGCAGCCGAGTGCGGCACCGGCTGCAACGGGTACAGAAGCAGGAGAATTCCAGGGGCAGAATCGACTCGACTGGCAACAACCGGCTAATGAACGGACCCCATTTTCTGCGCCTGCTGACGGTGTGGCGACTTCAACTGCGCAGAATTATTCGGGCGGTTCTTTTGGGCAGAGTTTTTCTGACAGTCGTCCCGGGCAGGGGGCTGTCGCCGAACAATTACGCAGTTACGAGCAGCTGAATCAGGGGGCGCCACAACCACTCCCAGAATCCAGTGCAGAAGACCTGCCGCCACTTGGGTTTGCCGTCGCTCAACTGCACGGCATTTATATACTCGCGCAGAACGCTCATGGCCTCGTGGTTGTCGATATGCACGCGGCACACGAGCGTATTACCTACGAGCGTTTAAAACTCGCTGTCGATGAACAGGGCGTTCAGAGTCAGCCGTTGCTCGTACCCGAAACACTGCACGTCAGTGAGCGTGAAGCCGATGCGGCAGAACAGTTCTCCGATGAATTCCGTCAGTTTGGTGTCGAGCTGGCAAGAGTATCGCCAGAGAGCCTGATGATTCGTCAGATTCCGGTACTGCTGCAACAGGCAAATGTCGGACAGCTGATCACTGATATGCTGAGTGATCTGATGGAGCATGGCGCGTCTGACCGGATTCTCGCCCATCGTAACGAACTGCTGTCGACCATGGCCTGTCACGGTTCTGTGCGGGCAAACCGGAAACTGACCCTGCCTGAAATGAATGCTTTGTTACGTGATATGGAAGCCACTGAACGTTCAGGGCAATGCAACCATGGTCGCCCGACCTGGACTCAGATGACGATGTCAGAGCTGGATAAGCTCTTTCTGCGGGGGCGGTGATGTCAGGCTCTCTTCCACCGGCGATTTTTTTGATGGGGCCGACGGCTTCCGGCAAAACGGCGCTCGCACTTGAGTTGGTTAAAAACCACGATTGCGAAATTATCAGTGTCGACTCAGCGTTGGTCTACAAAGGTATGGACATAGGGACGGCAAAGCCTGACGCCCGTATGCGAGCCCAGGCACCACATCGTCTGATCGATCTGATTGACCCTGCCGAGGCATACTCCGCGGCGAACTTCCGTGAAGATGCATTACGCGAAATGGCCGACATTACCGCCGCAGGCAAAGTCCCTTTGCTGGTGGGCGGCACCATGATGTACTTCAAATTCCTCCGTGATGGCGCAGCCGACCTGCCGAAAGCCGATGAAGCAATCCGGCAGCAGCTACTTGAAGAAGGCCTTGAGAAAGGTTGGCCGGCGATGCATGAACGGTTGGCAGGTATTGATCCTGAATCCGCAGGCCGTCTGAAACCTATGGATTCTCAGCGCATTCAGCGTGCGTTGGAAGTCTATCTGATCTCGGGTAAGACGCTCACAGAATACTGGGCCGAGCAACAGACTGAACCTCTGCCATACCATGTTGTGAATCTGGCGGTGTGCCCCTCAGAGCGTAAACGGCTTCACGAACGTATTGCCGAGCGTTTCCGGATCATGGTCTCCGATGGCTTTATCGACGAGGTAAAAGCGCTGCGTGCCCGTGGCGACCTTGATAAGAATATGCCGTCCATTCGTTGCGTTGGATATCGTCAGGCGTGGGACTATCTTGATGGTGAATACGACTACGATGAGATGGTCGAACGGGGCATTATTGCGACCCGCCAACTGGCAAAACGTCAGATCACCTGGCTACGAAGCTGGCCCGATCTTCATTGGCTGGATACCGATGATCCGGATATTGTCAGAAATACCTTGAAAATACTCAGCACCAACGCCATATTTAGCCGTGAGAACGGCTGCTGACCGTATTGAATTACCATAACAATGCAGAATTCGGCATTCTCGGGCTGAACCCGACGACCAAATATGTGTCTGTACAGATGAATCGGTGTAGGTGTACCGGTTTATTTCATGGCCGCCATGTTAGTTTTGGGGCAGGTTCTGGCCAACAATGGGGCAATCTACTATTACTTCGCCGACCGCAGATTGGAAGGCACTCTCTCATTTAGGAGAACAACTATGTCAAAAGGGCACTCTTTACAAGACCCTTATCTGAACCAGCTTCGTAAGGAGCGGATCCAGGTTTCTATCTTTCTGGTAAACGGCATTAAGCTGCAGGGACAAATCGAGTCATTCGATCAGTTTGTTATTCTGCTCAAGAACACTGTTTCTCAGATGGTTTATAAGCACGCAATTTCTACTGTTGTGCCTAGCCGCAATGTGCGTCTGGCACCAGCAGAACAGGCTGAAGGCGACGAATAATCGCCCGACCTGATCAGGGGCTTTGCCGTAAAGAGGGCAGGCCCGCTGATATTCCCACCATCCGACAGAGACAACCACTGTGTTGTTATTGAGCGTCTGAGGCGTTATTGCGTCTTGCATCTGCTATTTTTATCGGAAACATCCGGTACTGCCTGATTTAAAAATTCTGATTAATCGCCGACAAAGGTACATCTATCTGTGTTTTTTGAGCGTCCTGACAGTGGTGGCGAAGAAGCCATCCTAGTACACGTCGACTTCCCTGAAGGAGCGAACCGGGAGGATCTGAATGAGTTCCGCGAACTCGTCATTTCTGCGGGGGCGGATCCGGTAGATCTGGTGACGACCAAGCGCGATGTTCCGCACGTGAAAACCTTTGTCGGTAAGGGCAAGGTCGAAGAAATCGCCGAGGCTGTGCGTATGCATGATGTCAGCCTGGTGATTTTTAACCATGCACTGACGCCAAGTCAGGAACGTAACGTAGAGCGCGAGATTAAGTGCAGGGTGCTCGATCGTACTGGTCTGATTCTGGATATCTTTGCCCAGCGTGCGCGTACCCATGAAGGTAAGTTGCAGGTTGAACTGGCGCAGCTACAGCATCAGTCGACCCGTCTTGTCCGTGGCTGGACTCACCTTGAACGTCAGAAAGGTGGTATCGGCATGCGCGGGCCGGGTGAAACGCAGCTTGAGACTGACCGACGTCTTCTGCGGGAACGGGTAAAAAGTATTCATGCCCGTCTCGAAAAAGTAAGGGCGCAACGTAACCAGAGTCGTCGTGCGCGTAAGCGCTCGGATGTACCGACCGTTGCTATCGTCGGATACACCAACGCGGGTAAATCGACTCTGTTCAATGCACTGACGCAGGCTGAGGTCTATGCTGCAGATCAGTTGTTTGCAACGCTTGATCCAACCCTGCGACGTCTTGAAATTGATGACGTGGGTGAAATTGTTCTGGCGGACACGGTTGGATTTATCCGACATCTGCCCCATAAACTGGTAGAGGCGTTTCGCGCGACCCTGCAGGAAGCGGCAGAGGCAGACCTTCTGATGCATGTGATTGACTGTGCATCCGAAGAGCGGGACGGCAACATTGAGCAGGTTGAGTTGGTACTTGGTGAGATTGAGGCGGATGAGCTCCCTGAATTGCGGGTATACAACAAAATTGACCTGTTAGAATTTGGCGAGCCGCGCATCGACCGCAACGAAGATGGTGTACCGGTTGCTGTGTGGGTCTCAGCGCAGGAGCGACTCGGATTTGACCTGCTGTGTCAGGCCATGACCGAGCTGTTAGGCGAAGAGATTTTCGAAGACCACCTGACTCTCGCGCCTGCGGATGCACGCCTTCGTGCAATTCTTTACGAAAGCGGTGGCGTTCAGGGCGAGGATTTTGCCGATAATGGTGATATTCACCTGCACATACGAATGCAGTTGCAAGACTTTAAACGAGCGTTATCTAAAGCTGAGGTTCCGGAGTCGCGCTTTATTGCGCAGCCTGCAGATCCCTGGCTTTAGCAAAAGTCGGCGGTTAGTTGTGCGATTCAATGCCTGATGGGCTGGCCGCTGCGCTCAAATCCGTTATCATGGCGGACGTACTATTCATTTATGACAAAACAGCCACACTGACTGGAGTGATCTATGGCCTGGAATGAGCCTGGCGGTAATGGCAATAAGCCCAAAGACCCTTGGGGTAACAACAACAAGGGCAATGGTGGCGGTGGCGGTAATCAGCCACCCGATCTGGACGAAGTTATCCGCAAACTGACCGATAAACTGAATGGTCTGTTCGGTGGTAAAAAGAGTGGTGGAAATAACAACAACGGTGGCGATGGCAGCATCACCGGCTTTTTGGTTGTTGCCGCTATTATCGTAGCAGTGCTGCTTGGTATGAACTCCGTATACATCCTCGATACTCAGGAGCGTGGTGTTGTGCTGCGTACTGGTAAGTTTGATCGTATCGAAGGTGAGGGTCTGAACTGGAAGCTTCCGGTCATTGAAGACGTAATCATCGTCAACGCAACCCGTGTTCGTGAAACCGAAATCCGTGAAAGCATGCTGACCGAAGACGAAAACATCGTCGACGTGAAACTGAACGTTCAGTACCGTGTGACCGATCCAGTATCTTACGCGCTGCGTGTTGAAGATCCGGAACTGACATTACGTGATGCTGCTGAAAGTGCGCTGCGTCATGAAGTGGGTTCGACCGAGATGGACCCGATCCTTACGACAGGCCGTGTGGTTCTGGCAGAAGCAGTTAAACAGCGTCTGCAGTTCTATATGGACGAGTACAACACGGGTATTACTCTGCAGAACGTGAACATCAAAGACGCAACGCCGCCAGCCGCGGTGAAAGAAGCGTTTGATGATGTTCAGCGTGCCAAGCAGGATAAAGAGCGCACTATCAACGACGCCGAAGCGTACGCCAACTCGGTCGTACCAGAAGCTCGTGGTCGTGCTCAACGTCAGCTTGAAGAAGCCCGCGCTTATCGTGAGCGTGTTGTCGCCCGCGCAGAAGGTGAAGCGGATCGTTTCACCAAGTTGCTGAGCGAGTACAACAAAGCACCAGCGGTCACCCGTGAGCGTCTCTACATTGATGCTGTAACTCAGGTGTACAACAAGAGCAGTAAAGTACTGGTGGATGTTGAAGGTGGTAATAACATGATGTATCTGCCTCTCGATAAACTGACCCAGCAGGTTCAGGGTGCCGCACGTCAGTCTGATCTCAGTGATGACGACATTAAACGCCTGACCGATGAAGTGATCCGTGAAGCGAATTCTCGTCGTACTTCGGGCAGTTCATCTACTATTCGTCGGGAGGGTCGATAATGTCACCTAAAGCATTTACTTCGCTGATTGTTATTGCTCTGGTGGTCCTGATTGGTAGCCAGAGTTTCTACATCATCAAAGAAACCGAGCGTGCTATTAAGTTGCGCTTCGGTGAAATGATCGATGATGATGTACAGCCAGGTATTGGATTCAAAATACCTATGGCAGACGTCATTAAACGCTTCGATGCGCGTGTACTGACGCTGGATACTCAGCCATCACGCTTCCTGACTTCAGGTAAGAAATACGTCATCGTTGATTCGTTCGCGAAATGGCGCATCAAAGATGTGCGTAATTACTACCAGGCAACCTCGGGTGACCGTACCCGTGCGACGCTCCTGCTGGAAAACCAGGTGAACAAGGGCCTGCGTGACGAAATTGCAGCGCGCAGCCTGTATGAAGTGGTTTCCGGTGAGCGTGACCAGCTGATGACCAAACTGACCGCAATGCTCAACGAGCAGACGCAGGACGAGCTGGGTATCGAAGTGTTGGATGTTCGCGTTAAAGCGATCGACCTGCCAGATGAGCTGAGCAACAACGTGTATCAGCGTATGTCAGCTGAACGTGGTCGTGAGTCGCGTGAGATCCGCTCTGAGGGTAACGAGCTGGCTGAAGGTATTCAGGCAGATGCTGATCGTCAGAAAACGGTGATCGAAGCAGAAGCCTACCGGGAAGCAGAGCAGATCCGCGGTGAAGGTGACGCTGAAGCATCACGTATCTACGCGCAGGCGTTCAACAAAGATCCTGAGTTCTACTCATTTACCCGCAGTCTGAAGGCTTACACCGAGACCTTTGAAGGAAACGATATTCTGTTGCTCGATCCTAAGAGCGACTTCTTCCGTTACCTGAACGACTCTAAAGGGAACTAATGGCAGTCGGGCCTGAACATGTTTGCATGTTCAAGCCCGGTCAGCTCTGGTAGAATCCCGCAACCGGGCTGGTAGCCCGGTTTTTTTGTGCAATTCTGTTTTACATCAAGGTAGAGAAAGTGTCCGCAGAAGCCTGGCATACACTGGCGGTGGCCGTCAGTCTGGTGCTGATTATCGAGGGCGTTATCCCTTTTCTTTACCCCGCACGATGGCGCCAGCTGGTGATCCGGATGGCCGAGACAGATGACCGCACCATGAGAATGATCGGGCTCTTCAGCATGTCGCTGGGGCTCATCCTGCTTTACCTGTTTAACAATTGAAGGCTGGACAATGACTGGAGCTGACCGTTGGCTGCTGCCTGATGGCATTGACGAAATCTTACCGCCACAGGCGCGACGTATAGAACAGTTACGTCGCCATCTGCTCGATTATCTCGATAATTGCGGTTATGACTTCGTTATCCCGCCGGCGCTGGAGTATCTTGATTCACTGCTGACCGGCACGGGCAAAGACCTTGATCTGCGCACGTTTAAGGTGACTGATCAGCTGTCTGGCCGCCTGATGGGGTTGAGTGCGGATACAACACCGCAGGTCGCCCGTATCGATGCGCACAGCCTTGCACCAGAAGGTACCAGCCGCCTGAGCTATTGCCGTACTGTGTTTCACACGCGTCCGGCGTCACTGCTGGCCAGTCGCACGCCAACTCAGATTGGTGCGGAGCTGTATGGCGTAGCTGGCACCAGTGCCGATGTCGAAATCATCAGCGTGATGCTCAGCCTGTTGTCTGAAGCTGGTATCGAAGGTGTTCACCTGGACCTCGGTAATGTCGGTGTATTCCGCGCCTTAGCCGACAGTGCTGGTCTGAGTGATGAGCAGCAGAGCGAACTGTTCGACCTGCTCAAGCTTAAGTGTCAGACGGACACATTGGCGTGGGTTGAGCGTGAGCTGAGTGACAGCCGTTTAACTGAAGCATTCAGCCTGGTGGCTTCAATGCAGGGCAGTGCCAGTGCACTGACCGACAAATTTGCGCGCTTAGCTGAACTGGTGCCCGTTGCGGCGCAGCAGCTGAGCGATATGACACAGGCGATTGAAGCGCTGATGCAGCGTTTTCCTCAGGTATCAATCACCTGTGATCTGACCGAATTACGTGGTTATGATTACCACACAGGTCTGGTATTTGCGGCCTATGTGCCGGGCTACGGTGATGCTGTAGCTCAGGGCGGTCGCTATGATGAAACCGGTGCTGATTTCGGGCGAGCACGTCCGGCAACCGGTTTCAGTGCCGACCTTAAAGTACTGGCGGCTCTCGGTCAGCGTCAGTTTGAAGCAAAGGAAACCGTGGCCGCTCCTGCGTCGGATGATCCGTCGTTATGGCAGGCAATCACGGACTTACGGACCAAAGGATACCGTGTAGTGACCGAAGCGAATGGTGATGTTGCAGGGGCGTCTCAGCGACTGCAGCAAAACGATGGCCAGTGGATACTGGTCAGCGCCTGAATTTTTAAATTTAACGACTGAGTGAAAGATTCTGCCATGGGCAAAAGCGTTGTTGTTCTGGGCACCCAGTGGGGTGACGAAGGTAAGGGTAAAATTGTTGACCTGCTGACTGAAAAAGCAGCGGCCGTCGTCCGTTTTCAGGGTGGCCACAATGCAGGTCATACCCTGGTAATTAACGGTGAGAAAACTGCACTGCACCTGATCCCGTCTGGCATCCTGCGTGATGGCGTTCGTTGTGTGATCGGTAATGGTGTGGTTCTGGCGCCGGATGCTCTGTTGAAAGAGATCCGTGCGCTTGAAGATCGTGGTGTTCCTGTGATGGATCGTCTGCGTATCTCTCACGCTTGCCCTCTGATTTTGCCATATCATGTCGCTCTGGATCAGGCGCGTGAAATTAAGCGTGGTAACGCGAAAATCGGCACGACAGGCCGCGGTATTGGCCCGGCGTACGAAGACAAAGTGTCTCGTCGTGGACTGCGTGTTGATGACATGTATCAGCCAGAATTTGCCGACAAACTGAAAGAAGTCATGGAATACCATAACTTCTCGCTGGTGAATTACTACGGCGTTGAGCCGGTCAGCTACGAAGAGACGCTGGCTGCCTGCATGGACTGGGCTGCGCAGATCAAAGACATCGTTGTTGATGCGGTTGATCTGGTACACACCGTACGTGAAGACGGTGGCGATATCATGTTTGAAGGTGCTCAGGGCACTCTGCTCGATATCGACCACGGTACGTACCCATTTGTTACCTCGTCAAACACCACCGCCGGTGGCGTTGCGACAGGCTCCGGCGTTGGTCCGCTGTACCTTGACCAGATTCTGGGTATCACTAAGGCCTACACCACTCGTGTTGGCGCGGGTCCTTTCCCGACGGAACTGTTTGATGAAGTCGGTAAGCACCTGGCTGATGTGGGTAAAGAGAAAGGTACGACCACGGGCCGCGACCGTCGTTGTGGCTGGTTCGATGCCATGCTGGTTAAGCATGCGATTCGTGTTAACTCAATCAACACTATCTGCCTGACTAAGCTGGACGTGCTGGATGGTCTTGAGACCATTAAGGTCTGTATCGGTTATCAGGATGAAAATGGCAACACGCTGAAAGTACCTGCGTCGGCTGATCAGTTCGAAAAAGTGACTCCAGTGTATAAAGAGCTGCCAGGCTGGACTGAGTCCACGTTCGGTGCCAAGAGCATTGATGACCTGCCAGAGAACGCACGCTCGTACATCCGCTTTGTTGAAGAAGCGATTGGTGCGCCGATCGATATTATTTCGACGGGCCCTGACCGCGTTGAGACCATCGTTCTGCGTCACAGCTTCGAACTCTGATTACGATCACTTTTCGTAAGTCTCTTAAGACCCGCTTCGGCGGGTTTTTTATTGCCTGACGAAAAGCTGACGATCTGCCGGTAACTGACAAAGCCCGGTGGATCACTTATCTGTTTTCTGACGTTTTTCTATTTCGGGTTCCTGAATGTTCAAAGAGAGGAAATCGGAGCCGTCTTGTGGCCGGATAAGTCTTGCCGTTGGGACTAATAATAAAGTACTAGTTAGTATTCATAATTCGTTCCCTTGCCAGCATTGACTAGTACCTTATTCGTATATTTGATTATTTTTCACCCTTTTTATTTAGGCGGGCATAGTCGTTGCTCTAGTACTTTCGTCGGCAGTGACTGACACCTTTTCTTATCGCTGGCCACGATGGCGAGCACCAATGAAGTATTAATGGGGCGATTATCATGCTGGATTTATACGATTATCCGATTGTTGTTGAGATACCCGTAGCATGGGGCGAAATGGACTATTTTCACCATGTGAATAACACGGTGTACTTCCGCTACTTTGAAAGCGCGCGCGTAAAATACGTGGAAGCGATCAAAATTGAAGAATATATGGCGAAGACGGGCATGGGGCCGATTCTTGGCAGCACCAGTGCTAAGTTCCTGGCGCCGCTTAAGTACCCAGACACCATCAGTATTGGGATAAAAAGCGTTAAGCTGGACTCTGGCCGGATCGTTCAGGAATACGGCGTGTGGAGCCACGAGACGTCCCGTCTGGTTGCTAAAGGCGAGAGCACTATGGTCTTCTTTGATTATAAGAAAGGCCGACCGTGCGACATCCCTGAGGGCCTGCGCGAGAACATTCTGAAGTTAGAGCCATACCTGGCCGAAACTAACAAAAGTACGGAAACTGCCTGAGGCAATTTCCGCACTACCGGGATGACTGTGTTTATCAGCATCCCGGCTTTTTCTCTTCTTGTTTATTTTTTGATCACAACGTCATAGAGGTCTTTACGACGGTCTTTTAAGTTTCTGACCGAGCCTTCGTTATGCAGAATGCGTAACTTATCCATATCCAGATCCGAGAACAGCAGCATTTCGGTATTCGCTGTGGCTTCCGACAGGGTCGCATCATGCGGGAACGGGAAGTCTGACGGTGTCAGTACTGCCGACTGACCGTACTGCACATCGAGACTCTCCACTTCAGGAAGGTTACCAACGCTGCCTGCGATGACGACATAGCATTCGTTTTCAATGGCTCGGGCCTGGGCGCAGTGGCGTACACGCAGATAGCTATTCTTGGTGTCTGTCCAGAAAGGCACAAACAGAATTTCCAGGCCTTGCTCCGACATGATCCGGGACAGCTCCGGAAACTCAACGTCATAGCAGATCTGAATACCCACTCGGCCTGCGTCAGTTTCAAATACCTGTAGTTTGTCGCCGCCTTTAATGACCCAGTCATTTTTCTCGTGCGGCGTGATATGAATTTTGCGTTGCTCATCCACCTGTCCGCTGCGGTGGCACAGGTACGAGACGTTATAAATCGCTCCGTCGTCCATGATCGGCATCGAGCCGGTAACAATATTCGCGTTGTATTCTACTGCCATGCGCGACATGGCATCGCGGATCGGATCGGTAAAATCGGCGAGAAAACGGATGGCTTCTGTCTGAGATGTCTGCGGACCAAGCCCCATCAGCGGTGCGTTAAAAAATTCCGGGAACACAATAAAGTCGCACTGATAGTCCGATACCGTATCGACAAAGTACTCGACCTGCTTCAGCAGCTCCTCCAGTGACTGAACGGTACGCATCTGCCACTGAACCGCGCCCACGCGTACTGTCGTTTTGCGGAACTCAAGAACAGTATCGGTCGGCTCATACAGAATATTATTCCATTCCAGTAGCGTCGCGTAGCCAACAGACTCAGAATCTTCCGGCAGGTACTTTTTCAGCAGACGTTTTACCTGAAAATCATTCGACAGCTGGAAAGATAAAATCGGATCGTAAATTTCTTTGGTGTCGACCTTATGGATAAATTCCATCGGTGACATTTCTTTGCGATATGTGTGATAGCTCGGGATACGGCCACCGGCAAGAATTGCCTGGAAGTTATACTGGCGACAGAGTTCTTTACGGGCGTCGTACAGGCGTCGCCCGATACGCATACCGCGGTGCGACTTTTTAATAACAACATCAAGGCCGTACAGCGCGTCCCCGTCAGGATTGCTGCGGATAACATCATTAGCTCCGACAATATCCTCGTACGTGTGTGGGTTGGAGAAACGCTTGTAATCCACCTGCACAGAGAGAGCAATCCCTACGAGGGTGTCACCATCAATAACGCCGATCTGGCCTTCAGGGAACTCCTCGATCAGGCGCTTAATCGTATGCTTAGGCCAGGAGCCGCCAAGCTCTGGGTAAGCTTCATCCATGAGTACTTTAATGTCGGGATACTGCTTCAGTGTCAGGTTACATAACTCAAGATGAAGACGTTCTGATGCCATGTATTTACTTCTCTTTCAGGAACGGAGGAAATTTCCCCTAATCTAGCAGGAATGCGGTTCTATTCAAAAATATGCTGTCGATATCCGAACCAGTGAGACCTGTTGTGGCGAAAAGGATTCAATATTTTCTGAAAACAGCGATCTGTGGTCGGGACAGTACTGACCATTAAATGTAAGAAAGAACCTCCACGCGCGCGTTACTCCTGAAGTATGTCGCTTGAATGACAGCAACAATTTGTTGCGAATAAAGTGAAGCCTTCAATGACATTGCACCAGCATGTCAGTCCACTGCGGCAGAAATAAGCTGGCCTGTCTGGATTCTGCAGGCAGCTTCGCTGTCACAGAAACGACATTGCCTGCAGGCTTACTCAGTTCTCCAGAAACTTGGGGGACAATCCATGAATAACTCTAAATTAATAGCTCACCTGGGCTTGTTGGCTGCCGCTGTTGCACTGACAGCCTGTGGTGGCGACAGCAACAGCAGTAGCAACAACACTGAGGCACCCGATACCAGTATCGATACGCCAGTCGCCGAAGCACCACAGACAGAACAGCCTGAAAATGAAGATGTTGCTGAAGATGCGCGGTTCGGTGCCTTTAAAGTAGGCGTTTTGCCAGACACTCAGGGTGGCTCCGATGCTACGGGCCAGGCGCATGTCGCGATGCACCCGATGGACGAAGTGCTGAAGCACCAGCTGGCTGCCGGTGTTGATCTGGTGATACCCGTGGGTGACCTGACAGATAAAGGCTCAGCGGTTGAGTGGGAAGAATGGACCAGTGTTGCGCGCCCGTACAAAGAACAGGGAATGGAATTCCTGCCAGTCATGGGTAACCATGAACTTAATTACTCGTACACCACCGGTTGGATTAACGCGATGCGTGAATTCATTCCAGAAGACGCCGTGCATATGCCGGGGTATGAGTGGGTGAACTACTACGTTATCCGCGAGAACGTACTCATGATTGGGCTGGCTTATTACAATCTGCCGCTGGCGATTAAATGGATCGAGCAGGTCGTTGAAGAAAACCGCGCCGACGTCGATCACATTGTTGTGGCCAGCCACGACGGTCTGATCGGTGCAAAATACGGTCAGACCCGCGAACAGATTGTTGAAGGCACCAAAGACGACGATTGGGTTTATAGCGTTGCTGATGAAATTCGTGCGTTCTTTTCTGAGCACGATGTCATTTATATGCAGGGCCACGAACACCAGTATCAGCGCTCGCTGATTGCACGTGATACCGCTCAGACGTCATTCCCTTCAGGTTCCACGCCCGAAGGCGGTAACTACCGCATGAACACCTACACGCAGATTCTGTCGGGTAACGCGTCATACAAGGGCTATGAATTCCGTTACGGTGAGCGCGAACTGGTGCAGATGATTGTGTCGCAGAAAAACGCCACCATGAGCAAAGGCTCCGATCACTTTGATGTGAACTCAAGTGTTCTGGCATTTGATAACGACCGGGTGGATTACAGCTCGTTCTACGCCGAACACACGGCGCAGAATAATAATGCTGATCAGGATTTCGATGCTGACTGGCACCTGATGGATAAATTCTCGCGCACCACCAACCGCTGTGAGACGGTTGTTTATCCGAATAATATTCCGGAAGGTACCCGCGCCGTGATGGTATTTCAGCCGATGTATGAAACGGACTTCTGTCTGGCCGACGACGGCTCTGCCGCGCGTCTGGTGGGTGGTACCAACGACACCTTCAACCGCACCGACAGCCGCACCCGCGACATGGGCTTTACGCCGGGCTTCAGCCGTGCTGAAACTCTTACTGATCTGACCCGTCTTGCTTACCAGTGGCTGTATCAGTATCACGAAAGCTGGACGCCAAACCTGAACGCCGGCCTGCGTGCGATTCCTGACGGCGAAGCCAATGAGCTGCTGATTCCGGAAGTGACCGTCGACCTGAAAGAGCACGTGACACTGAGTTGGATGCAGGCGTCTGACGACACTGCCTCTGACATTCTGATTGTGTCTGGCACACAGAACCAGACCGGCATGTATCAGGGCGATTACGGCGAGCCGAAAAACATGCAGACCGATACCGGCCTGACCGTAAAAGACGACGACGGTAACGATTACACCAAGCCTGCGGTCACACTGCCAGCGACTGCTACCCAAAGCTGGGATATCTCAGATGCCGTTGCTGACCCTTACGCGGTTGCGTTTACTGCGTCTGCGGATCTGTCAGGCGACAGCGTGATTCTTGCACAGAAGAGCGGTGACGACTGGCAGCCTCTGGCGGATGCCAGCTGTATCGTCGATGGCATGTGGATGCAAAGCTATGTCACAACGCCACCAGTACGTGACGGTGCCTGCGCTGAACAGCCGCTGCTGGGTTACGACAGCGACGACAATATCTGGTGGACGGTGCTGAACGAAGACGCCGAACTGGCGCTGATCAGCCGCTAATTACCGATAGATAATGGTCAATAGAAAGCCCCGGTTTCGGGGCTTTTTTGTTGTTTTTTACTTTACTATCTGGGTTCACTGCCCCAGATGTTCGGTCAGGTAGGTGAGTAACACGCGCACCTTTGGCGATAACTGCCGCCCCGGCGGATACAGCGCTGAGATACTCTCTTTTTCTGGCCGGTAATCGGTCAGTACTTCAATCAGTTCACCTTGCTCCAGCGCGTCCCCGACATAATGGTTGGGCAGCTGTACGATGCCTAATCCACGGCGCGCCGCGTCGCATAAGGCCTCGCCGCTGTTGCAACGCAGCCGTCCGTTGACCCGCAGAATCCGCTCCCCCTGTTCATCCCGGAAACGCCAGTAATCCAGCGTACCGACCAGGCAATTGTGATGACGCAGCGCATCGAGGGTGTCGGGCACCCCGGCGTCGTCGAGATACGCCTGTGACGCACAGGTAAATAATTGACGACTGCCCAGCCGTCGCGCGACGAGATCGGGGGTATCGATTTTTCCCAGGCGGATGGCGATGTCGAAGTCGTCGGCGATCAGGTCCACCTTCTGGTTCGTCAGCTCACAATGAATACGGATATCCGGATACTGCTCCAGAAACGCATTTACCACCGGCGCCAACTGGCGCTCGCCATAGGTCACAGGCGCCGTCAGCCGGATCAGGCCCTGCGGCACGCTTTGTAACTGCTGTACGGCATGTTCTGCGCCTTGCAAGGCTTCGATCAAAGGGCGGCAGGACTGATAGTAGAGCTGCCCGGCTTCGGTCAGGTGTACGCGGCGTGTCGTCCGGTACAGCAGCTTGATACCGAGGCGCTCTTCCAGCATACGTACCTGTCGGCTCACCTGCGCGGTGGATATCGCAAGCTCAGAAGCTGCTTTCGTGAAGTTCTGCGATTCTGCGACCGCGACAAACTCGTTAACGCCTTGCCAAAGGTTCATTGTTACCAATATGTAATAGTGATTTTATAGAAAGTTAGATTATCTCTATTTGGTAACGAACTACAATGGCCTCCTAATTGGAATACAGATTAAAACCCTGATTAAAAACATGAGGAGATCATTCATGTCCGAGACTATTACCTGCCGCGCTGCCATTGCCTGGAAAGCCGGCGAGCCTCTGTCCATTGAAGAAGTACAGGTCGCACCGCCGAAAGCAGGTGAGGTCCGTGTGAAGATCGTCGCCACCGGCGTATGCCATACCGACGCGTTCACTCTGTCTGGTGATGATCCTGAAGGTATCTTCCCGGCGATTCTGGGTCACGAAGGTGGCGGTATTGTTGAATCTGTCGGTGAAGGCGTCACCAGTGTTCAGGTGGGCGACCATGTGATTCCGCTATACACCGCCGAATGCGGCAAGTGTAAGTTCTGTACTTCTGGCAAAACCAACCTGTGTCAGGCGGTTCGTGCGACTCAGGGGCAGGGCCTGATGCCAGACGGCACCAGCCGCTTCAGCCAGAACGGCAAACCGATTTTCCACTATATGGGTTGCTCAACCTTCTCTGAATACACCGTACTGCCAGAAATCTCACTGGCGAAAGTGAATCCGAGCGCACCGCTGGAAGAAGTCTGCCTGCTAGGCTGTGGTGTCACGACCGGTATGGGCGCGGTAATGAACACCGCTAAAGTCGAAGAGGGTGCTACGGTCGCCATCTTTGGTCTGGGCGGTATTGGTCTGTCGGCCGTGATCGGCGCGACCATGGCAAAAGCGTCACGCATCATTGCTATCGACATTAACGAGAGCAAATTCGATCTGGCAAAACAGCTGGGCGCGACCGACTGCATTAACCCGAAAGATTACGACAAGCCAATTCAGGAAGTGATCGTCGAACTGACCGACGGCGGTGTGGATTACTCCTTCGAATGTATCGGTAACGTTGACGTTATGCGTTCTGCGCTTGAGTGCTGCCACAAAGGTTGGGGCGAGTCCGTCATTATTGGTGTGGCGGGTGCGGGTCAGGAAATTTCTACCCGTCCTTTCCAGCTGGTGACCGGACGGGTCTGGAAAGGCTCTGCGTTTGGTGGTGTTAAAGGCCGTTCTGAACTGCCGGATTACGTTGAACGTTATCTCGCTGGCGAATTTAAACTGAGCGACTTTATTACGCACACCATGCCACTGGATCAGATCAATGAAGCCTTTGACCTGATGCACGAAGGTAAGAGCATCCGTAGCGTTATTCACTATTAACAGAGGAATAGTCGTCATGGAAAAAGTCAGCGAAAACCGTTGTTTCGATGGTCGTCAGCTGCAGTTTACGCACCGTTCGGAAGTGCTTAACTGCGACATGCGTTTTGGCGTTTATCTGCCACCTCAGGCCGAGGTCAGAAACGTCCCTGTGCTGTACTGGCTGTCAGGCCTGACCTGTACCGACGAGAACTTTACCCATAAAGCGGGCGCACAACGTGTCGCCGCTGAACTGGGTATTGCCATTGTAATGCCGGATACCTCGCCACGTGGCGAGGGTGTGCCTGACGATGAAAATGAGGCCTACGATTTTGGCTTAGGTGCTGGGTTCTACGTGAACGCCACCGAAGCGCCGTGGTCTGAGCATTATCGTATGTATGACTACGTCGTGAACGAGTTGCCCGAACTGATTGAAGCGGAATTTCCGGTCACGGAAAAACGCGCTATCAGTGGTCATTCAATGGGTGGTCATGGTGCGATCACGATCGGGTTAAATAACCCGGATCGCTATACCAGCATCTCGGCGTTCAGCCCGATCTGTCATCCGATGGATTGTCCGTGGGGTGAAAAAGCGTTGGGTAACTACCTGGGTCCAGATAAGTCGGCTTGGAAGAAACACGACGCCAGCGAACTGTTACGTACGGCAGAAACGCAGCTGCCTCTGCTGGTTGATCAGGGCCTTGCCGATAACTTCCTTGAAGAGCAGCTGAAGCCCGAAGCACTGGAAACCGCCGCCGCAGAATCCGGTTATGCAATGAAACTGCGCCGCCACGAAGGCTACGACCATAGCTACTTCTTTATCTCGAGTTTTATCGATGAGCATCTCCGCTTTCATGCGAAATACCTCGGTTGAGGATTTCGCATGAACCTTCTCTGAGTGCTTTCTCAGAGCTTCTCTTGCCCGGCAACTGCCGGGCTTTTTTTGTACTGTTCATCTCTGTTCTCTCTGACAATTAAGAAGGGAGACAAAGTGAGTCAAGCGAAAGGCTATTGCTGGCTTCGTCCTTGTGGCGGTTGCTGCCATTGATTATCTTTCTGGCGTCTTTACTCCAATTCAGCTCAAAAAATACAAGGAATGTTGATATGCGCAAAATCCTCCTGACCGCGGGTTTACTGCTCAGTAGCACTCAAATTGCTCTCGCTGGCCCTCATTATCACGGCAGTCACGGCGGAAGCCCCCTCCCGGATGAATCACCAGAGACACTGCCTGTACTTATTGTTGGTGCATCGTTCGCAAACGGTAAGGCTCCATTTGATGGTGACCTGTCGTCACCCTTGCTTGGCCTTTCAGTTGGCACTGGTCAGTACATTTCGTTGGGTGATGCCTTGATCCGGAATCGCACACACAGCGGCTATGTGGTTAATGAGGCACAGGCCTCTGCAACGACCTTCGCGCGTGAGAGTTGTCGTACTGCACTCTACGCTGGTGGCTGCAGCACCGCAGAAACAGACAGTTATCAGACGCAGGTATTGCGCGCCAGTTCGCGTGTCTATTCGTTGGCTAGCGGGGCCTACAATGCTGAGTACGTTGTGGTTACGGCGCCGAACGATTGCTTGCACTCTGATGCGTTTGGTCTGCCTGAGAGTGACGCGAAGCAGTGTGACGAAGAAGACATGCAGGATGTTGCCGACCGCATGGTCGAAATCGGACAGCTGGTTATCGGTTTAGGCATGACGCCTGTTTTTGCACCCTACCCGGACGTGAGTACTATCGACCTTGAACTCTTTCGTCAGAGCTCTTTGCTGGAGTGGACTATCTCCCCGACAGACTACCAGATGCTCAATAATATCGTCATGACGACACTTGCATCTGATCTGCCTGACGCTCTGATTATCGATTACTGGGCGGAATATGCTCACATCGGTGATGGTATTCATCCAGACCTGGCAACGGTGGAAAATGCAGCGGACATGATTCTCGAAGGTATTGGCTATAACGTCATCGCCGAGCATCCGCGAAACAATGGTCGAGGCCATAAGCACGGGCACCATCACCGTGATGGCCATAACAAACGTCATAATCGTCGCTGATATCAACCGAAGCGATTGGCTACACTTCGAGGAAAGCGCTGATCTGATTCAGCGCTTTTAATCGTTCAGCGGTCCATGGATGAACGTAGCCCAGCCTGAAACAATGGCGGAACTTATTTTCAGTTGAGAACAGCGCACCCGGCGCAATAAAAATTCCCAGTTTTTTCAGTTGTGAAAACAAGGATGAGGTGTTCTGGTTTTCCTGTAATTCAACCCATAGTGTTAAACCACCTTCAGGAACATTAAACCCATCAATGTTTGGCCACAGTCGAATGGCGTCTGCGAGGATATCTCTTTGCTGACGTAATTCTTTTTGTTGTCGTTTCAGGTGTGAGTCGTAGCCGCCATCGGCCATAAACTCAGCAAGACCATTCTGAATGCTTAAAGGGCTGGCCAACTGAGTCACCAGCTTTAACTGAAGTAACGCCTGTTGCCAGCGACCACCACTGATCCAGCCAATGCGCAAGTCGCGGGATAATGATTTAGAAAACGAACTGCAAAGAATGACGCGGTCTGTGCGGTCCTGTTTTTTTAGTGGATCTGGCGTATACGACAGTGCGGTATCCGCATAAATATCATCTTCAATCACTGCAAAATCATGATGCTCTGCAAGCTGCAACAACTGCTGACGCTCTGCATCTGGCATAACAGCACCCGCCGGAGTAGAAAAACAGGGCGACACGATGCACGCTTTGATGGGCCATTTCTGAGCTGCCTGCCTGAGCGAGTTTATCGACATCCCCGTTAATGAAGAGGAGGGGATCTCGATCACCTTCAACTGCAGCTGTTCAAGCAGCTGAAGCGCGCCATAAAAGCCGGGTGATTCAACCGCGACTACGTCTCCGGTTTTACAGGTTGCCATTAGTGCAAGAAACAGCGCGTTTTGACACCCTGCCGTAACAATAAAGTCTTCACTATCAAGCTGACAGCCGCGACGCAGATACCGTAGTGCGAGTTGCTGACGCAGAACGACTGAGCCCGCCGGATCATCGTAGTAAAGATGACTCTTACCCCGCTGGCGGCGCATTACCCGATTAATCGAACGGTTGAGTATTTCCAACCCCTGCGTATTCTCGCCACCGGCACCGGGCATCAGATCAAAGGCCGCACCATGCTGCATTAAATCCATCAGCAAAGGGCTGACGCGAGCGTTCACAGGAGCATTAGGGCGGGGCGTGGCGGATACCGGAGACTCGCGCTCAGCAACGTAATACCCCGAACGAGGTCTGGCGATTACCAGTCCGCGGGCCTCCAGACGGCTCAGAGCGTGTAGCACTGTGCCTTTGGCAAGCGTATACCTGTCGCATAACACCCGTACCGACGGCAACCTATCACCAGTACTCAGCCTGCCCTCAGCGATCTGCTCAGCCAGTGCGTCTTCAAGCACCTGATATTGATGAATCTTCATGACTCAACTGTACCACTTAAAGTTTAAAAAAGTGTGCCTTATATGATACAGATTGTGAGCGTAACCTCACCTCATAGTAGGTCGTCAAACAGAGAGAACTCTGTGATCTTAGGAGGTAACAGGTATGCAAAGAATCCCCGCTCTGGACATCACCCCAGCGCAGTCTGGAGAGAAAATACACGTCCGATTGTTCTCCGGGCGCTTTCAGACATTGCGTCGCACGATCAGCTGGCCCCTGTTGCTCGCCTATTTCGGCCTGGCGTGGATCAATATTAACGGTCAGCAAGCACTGCTATTTTCCTTTGAACATCGCAGGCTGTACTTCTTTGGTACTCAGTGGGGTTGGTACGACTTCCCGATACTTGCTGGCATTCTGGTTATTTCAGCCATCGCGCTGTTTGCGGCGTCGGCCGTGGTGGGGCGAATCTGGTGCGGTACTGCCTGTCCGCAAAGTGTGTGGACCTGGCTATTTCTGCGCATCGAAGAATTCACCGAAGGCCCGGCCTGGACGCGTAAGCGCATGGACGAAAAAGGCCTGACCACAGGGCAGCGCCTGCGTCGGATCAGTAAGCATGCGCTCTGGTTGCTACTGGCCGCCGCGACTGCCATCACCTTCACTGGCTACTTTGTGCCGATAAGAGAACTGGTGCCTGACATTGTATTGGGTGAGGCAAGCATAGCGACTGGCATCTGGTTGACCACCATGAGCGCGTTAACTTACCTGAACGCCGGGCTGGTGCGTGAAAAAATATGCTTGCACGCCTGCCCGTATTCGCGTTTTCAGAGCGTGATGTTTGACGACAACACTCGCACCGTTACCTACGACAAAACACGCGACAGCGACTGCATTGATTGCAGCCTCTGTGTGCAGGTGTGCCCAACCGGGATTGATATTCGCGATGGCTTACAGGCCGCCTGCATCGACTGCGGTGCCTGCATTGACGCCTGCAACAGCGTGATGGATAAAATTAAAAAACCACGAGGGCTAATTACCTACAACTCGGTAGAAAAGATCCGCACCGGTAAAAGCCCTATCCTGCGAACACGCACTCTGGCCTACGGCGTCGTGATTAGTGTGGCTGTCGCTATTCTGGGTAGCTTTATCGCCCAGCGTGATAGCATCGTCGTCGACATCGAACGTGACCGGCAACAGCTCTACTACCAGACCGTTAATGACCAAACCTGCAACAGCTACCAGCTCGAAGTGGAATACTTCGCAGCGGGCAGTCACCGCGTTGATGTGGCGATACAAGGCCTTACACATGCAGAACTGACCGGGCCTGCAACACTGCTGGTACCAGATAATGGCGTCGCAACACAACAGTATCAGGTGTGTGTAGAAACTTCGGCCCTGAACCGGACAGGCTATCGTAATGATATTGAGTTTGTTATTACGGCGGGGGATGAACAAGTGAGCCGTGGCACGACGTTTATTGCGGGGTGGTAAACTGCCTTATCGTTATACATGGCGCTTCCCGTCAGGTAGAGTGTTACCAGTGATGTAGTAAGGAGTGTCGCTTGTAATGGATTACCAGACGGGCAAGTTTTACAGCCATAACGTCAGCGATGTAATTAGTCGCTATGACGCTATCGATAGCCCGATATCGAAGTATTTTTCATTGGCATTTCCAAAGCCTGCTTCGCAGATTCTGGATGTTGGTTGTGGTACCGGACGTGATCTCCGTGCGCTGCTTGCTGCAGGGTATAACGCGTTTGGTATTGAGCCTGTCGAAGAGCTGAGACAGGCGGCAATTCAACGTTATCCATCTCTTTCCGGTTGTCTTCGGTCTGGCGCGCTCCCCGGGTTTTCAGTAGATGACAAGTACGATGGCATACTATGCAGTGCAGTCCTTATGCACATTCCTCAAGGTCAGCAGCTAGAGGCATTTCTTGATATCAGAAACCTCCTGAAAGTAGGAGGTCGCTTACTACTCTCGATTCCTGCTACCAGAGACGACCTTGATGAAGAGTTCCGTGATCCCGATGGACGCCTCTTTGTTCCTACTGATCCCGAACGAATTCGCTTAATCGCTGAGCAGATCGGCTTCACTTTTATCAGTCATAGCAATGACGAAGATGCTCTCGGGCGTTCAGGCTACTCGTGGAATACCCTGATTTTTGAGAAGTCCAGTGAGGCGAATCGTCCTTTAGATCGTATTGAATCCGTTCTAAGAAACGACAGGAAAGTGGCTACCTACAAGCTAGCGTTACTACGGGCGTTCTGTGACATCGCAGAGCGTGACGAGAATGCCGTGAACTGGTTTCCTGATGGTTATGTTGGGATGCCAATTGAAGCCTTGGCAGAGTGTTGGCTAGCCTATTACTGGCCACTGATCTCAGCTTCTGAACATATTCCGCAAAGCACAACTGATCACCCAGGTTCACAAAGGGCGATCACTTTCCGCGCGGCGCTCAGCGATCTCAACTGCTTATGTCGGGACTATTTTGACCCCGACCCTGATGTTGCATACACCCTGTTTGTTTTAGCGTGGAAGAAGGGAACCTTAACCAATGATATTGCTCGTCAGTTAAGAGCCGTTTTGTCTGCAATAAAAACGGCGTTGAGGGATGGTCCAGTTAAGCATGCGGCTCAAGGTGGAATGTTCCGGTATCAGTCGGGGCTGGTGATGTTGCATGTGGATCTATGGAGAGAGTTTTGCCTCTCCAGCCACTGGATTCGCGATTCGCTAATACTGCGTTGGTCAGAACTCTGTGAAAAATTTTCAATGTCGAAAGATCCATCAATTCAACGGGGTGCCACGTTATCTTATCTGTTAAAAGAAGGGCTACCAGAGCGCGAGCAGGGTATAGCCCGGCGTATGTATGAAGAACGTGAAAATCTATCTTGTGTGTGGAGTGATAAGAAAATTACTCTGGCAACGATGGATGTAGACCACGCATTGCCTTTCTCTCTCTGGCGCAATAATGATTTATGGAATCTCTTACCAGCTGCAAGAACAGTGAATAACGAGAAGCGTGATAAAATACCGACGCCCGAGCTCTTACGTAGTCGAAAAGAAGCCATCGTCGATGTCTGGCAGTTTGCCAATGAAATCGAGCCCAAAGTCTTTCAGTTTGAAGTAGAGAGAACATTAGGTAAATTCCATGAGTCGCGTTGGGAACAGGAGCTTTTTCAATATATGTCTGAAAGAGCGGCTGTTGCGATTTATCGGCGAGGCGAGACTGCGTGGAATTATGGTCTTTGAGAGCACACTTTGAGGTTTAGCTACTGGTCGTAGGGTGCGCACTGCGCACCAATCGTGTTTGGTCAGTTCTGCTCTTCGGTTTGTTTTGCCTTCTCAGAGGCTTCTCTTTTGAAATCCAGGTATGAACCTGTCTCTGCTTCTCGCTTCCATATCAGAGGCTCCATGGCTACGCCTTGATTTATATCTTTCGATACTGATGCGGCAATGGCCTTCTCCCTCTTAACCCAGTCAGGAAAGTCGATCTGGACGGTTTGCATGATGGAGGTGCAGTAGTCTTTTACTGTTTCGAGGTGATCCCGAACATCTGTGTTATTCGTAACGCCAAAGGTGAACTGTAGATAGTGGTTTTCTGTGATCGGTGTTATCCAAACATAGTCTTGGGAGTCAGCAGTCGCACAGTATTCGATGTCATTAACATAGAACAGGTAGTTAGCATCGTTTATAGAAACATGCTTGCACTCTTTCAATGCAGTGACATTTAAGTAGTAAGAATCATCATCGAATCGCTTGTGATTCTCCAAGGTTATGGTTTCTTGTAGCTGTTCGGGAATAAAGAAGTTTTGACCTTTGTTTCCTTTTACGATAGCTAAGTTTACGTAAATATGTGACTTCTCTGATTGCCTCAGAACTGTGCCCTTGATATCCCATCTTGTTCTGAAATAACTGTGATACCCAATTGAATTGCCATCGTGCTGATACTGTTCCTGGTCAAATATGTTGATGTTATCGGGAAAATTTTCTTGTTCGCCCCATTTGGTCAACACAGAGTTCAACTTTATCGAAACTTTTATATCCGAAAGATTGAAAGAGCGTTGTGGGGCACTCTTTAAACTAGGGAAACGGATTTTGCCAAAAATAGGGTAAGACATGCTTTAGGCTCGGTGGCGAAGCTTTTGGATCGTGTGGTCAATCATATCACCACCATTCTCGATTACTTTTGAATTGGCTCCGAAGTTAGACATAACCAGTGCAGCCCACCCGGTCGCAAACGATACAGCTTGAACAGATAGCGCTGCTTCCGGTATCAGGTAAGGGCTAGCCCCTACGGCTGCCATCATTGTACGTTTGAAACCAGTGGCAGTAAGTTGGCCAGGTGTCAGGTTGCGCAGGCCGTTTTCTCCTTGCTCTTTCATCTGCCGTGCTGATACATGAATCTCACTGATGGCGTTTCCTGTTCCCCAGGTTTGTGACAGATTCAGCTCGTTCATAAGCGGGCGCTGTGGGGCTAGTTGCATGCCCGCTTTCTTACGGTAATGGTCGATGACAGAGAGGTTCATCGTTGGGTTGGCATAGAATACTTTCTGTTTACCCAGGTTTTCGATCTCTTTCGGTGAAAGCTCCTTCAGCGCGATCTGTAGTGCACGTTTGAAAAGCGCATGGCCTTTCTCATGCAGTGTCCAGTTAAGCTCTTTACCAGCTCTCGCTTCAATACGGATTATCTGAGCAAGCTTCTTGGCGTTTTCAGATCCACCTTTGGTATTTACGATTGATGCGTCGAATACTTCTCGGAAATCTGATCCGATTCCTGTGCCAATATCGTTGTAGAAAATGGTGAAGTCACTATTTTCTAAGGTGGCTTTAGTGGTCTCTGGTTTGTAGCCACGTTCGATAAATGCTGGCATCTGCGAGGTTGCACTCAGGATGTCCGCGAACCCACCATTAACAGCAATGTGGTCCGAATGAATTCTGGATGTCTCTTTAGCTTCCCAAACGCCTTTACTGGAACCTTTGAATGCGACTTGATACAAGCCAGCTTTGTCTTTTGAGCGGCTTCTTACGACGTCATAGTCCTGAATAAACACACATCCATTAGCCATGCTGTAGCTGATATAGCCGCCGTCAAGCTCAAGCTTGTGTTCGGTCGGTTTGAATCGGCTAACTCTACTGCGGAGCAGTCCATGGCGGTTATTGAGACTGTCGAGTTGGGATAACAGGTAGCCTGCGTGGTAGTCAGTCTTGGCTTTGTTTTTCAGGCGATTGTAGTTTGAGTGTTCGCTCTTTGGGACGAACACTTTCATCCCTTGATCAGGCGGGCTGATTTGCTTCCATGGCTGGCCTTGAAAGGTTGCTTCATTCCCTTTAATACTGACTTCCATATCGCTTCCCTTGATGTTGTCTGGATATAGCGTGACCTTAACACAGCGTCTGGTATAGGTTAAGTTTGGCCTGACAGTCATGGTAGGAGATGTGATGCTGGTCTGCTAGGCTAGATAAATCTGCCGATTCTGACGCTGTTTGGCTAGTTCCATCTTATCGTCACCAAGCTAGATGGCCGGTGTGCAATGCACACCCTACGGTTCATTCGATCAGATCTCTTTATAAATGAAACACAGTCGGGGATATGATCCCCTCCTGCAGAGAGGAGGGCAGTCGGGTACTCAAATCTCTGCAAAACTCTTCACGGCTTTATGCTCAGCATCTGCCGGAATGTCATTTTCACGAACTAGCCATACCGTCTGCATCCCCGCTTCTTTGGCGGCATCCAACTCTTCTTTGATGTCTGATAAAAATAGTACGTTGTTTGCATGTAATCCGGCGTGGTTTTTCTGCAGATCAGCAAGAATATTCAGGTATGACTGAGTCTCGCGTTTGCCGCCCACAAGAGTATCGAAGTGGCCTTTGAATAAAGGCAGCAGATTGCCATCTTGTGAATAACCAAAAAACAGTTCCTGCGCTTTTACCGAGCCTGATGAATACACGTAAAGCGGCAGGCCGCTGTCGTGCCATTTTTTCAGGTATTCGGTGGCGTCCGGGTACATGTGCGCTTGGTAGTCACCATTTTCGTAGCCGGTTTTCCAGATGAGGCCTTGCAGGGCTTTGAGTGGGGTGGCTTTGCGGTCTTCTGCAATCCATTGCAGCAGTTTTTCGATGAGTGCATCTGTGTTGTCGGCGATGTCGTCGTTGCTGAGATTCTCTCCGTCTTCTGCTGCTAACTCTGCGGTCTGTTGCAGGGCCGGTTTTACAGCGTCGTCGTTGATATGATCGCGTACGTATTGCGGCAGGTGTTCTGCCGCGTACGGGAAAAGTACGTCTTTAACGAAGCTGATCGAAGAGGTGGTGCCTTCGATATCGGTGAGTATGACTTTTACAGAAGCGTCCATCAGTTTACTGTCACTTGTTTCGTGTTTATTTTAATGGTCAGTTGTCGAGGCGGTTAAAGCGGTCGGCGATGTCGCTGCCGGTAAAGTTGGCGACCCAGCCATCGGGGTTGTTAAACAGGCGGATGGCAATAAAGCCTGGGTTCGGGCCCATATCAAACCAGTGGGTGGTGTTCGCCGGTACGCTGATTAAGTCGCCTTCGGTGCAGTGTACTTCGTAGACTTTTTCACCGATGTGCAGGGTGAACAGGCCTTCGCCTGCGACGAAGAAACGTACTTCGTCTTCGCTGTGGGTGTGCTCACTGAGGAATTTCTGACGGAATTCGTCTTTCTGCGGATGATCGGCGTTGAGGCTGATGACGTCGACGGTTTGATAGCCATTTTCTGCAATTAAGCGGTCGATGTCGCTTTTGTAAGCTGCAATAACGTTTTCTTGTGGTGCGCCGGGTTCAAGTTCTGCGTCGGTTTCCCACTGTTCGTAACGCACACCGGCTTCTGCCAGCTGGGCGGCCATCTTTTCTTTGTTGTCGGTGGTGAACAACAGGTTGGTGATGTCGTGATCTGTGTATACGCGGAGTACGCTCATAATGGCCTCACGGTTGGCGTATTTTTAATAATTCGAGTTGGTAGCCTAACAGGTGTTCAATCGCTTCGAGATGGCGGTAACACTCAGCGATGTCTTTGCCCCAGGTGTATACCCCGTGGCCACGGATCAGGTAGGCATGGCCTTGTCCGTGTTGCTGCATATGATCTTCTACCTGTGCCGACAGGCGGTCAATATCCTGATCATTCGGAAAAATCGGGAAGGTGACGGTACCTTCGTGGGTGGTTTCACCGGCGAAGGCTTTTTGCAGCTCCCAGCCGGTGATGCTGAGGCTGTCGTCTTGCCATATCTGCGACAGTAACACCACGGTAGGGGAGTGCGTATGCAGTACCGCGCCTATATTTGCGTCGCGGCGATACAGTTGGGTGTGCAGTCCGGTTTCTGCCGACGGTTTACCTTCTGACAGCGGTTCACCTTGCATGTTCACGGCGAGAATATCCGCAGGCGTCAGTTCGCCCTTGTGTTTACCCGAGCTGGTCAGTGCGCAGACGTCTTCATTCAGGCGTACTGAGTAGTTTGAGCTGGTGGCGGGTGACCAGTTGTTGTCGTACAGGATTTTACCGTACCGGCAGAGGTCGGTAGCGGCTTTCTGAAATGCTGATTTATTAAAGGCGGTCATTAGCTGTTTACCATGACGGCGATGTTTTCGACCGTTGGATGTTCGACAAAGCCTTTTTCGGTCACGATGGCGTCGATCAGCTCAGCAGGCGTTACATCAAACGACGGATTAATTGCCTCACAGCCTTCTGGTGCGATTGGCTGGCCGTTCAGAGAGGTCACCTCTGACATCGGGCGCTGTTCAATCGGGATGGCGCTACCGCTGTCGAGTGACAGGTCGAAGGTGGTGGTCGGAGCCGCCACCATGACTTTCATGCCGTGGTGCTTTGCCAATACAGCGAGGCTGTAGGTACCGATTTTGTTGGCCACATCGCCGTTGGCGGTAATGCGGTCGGCACCGACAATCACCCAGTCTGCGCCCTTGGCGCGGAACAGCTGTGCCGCTGCGCCGTCGCACACGAGTTTTACCGGAATATTGTCCTGCATCAGCTCCCAGGCGGTTAAACGCGCACCCTGTAACCATGGTCGGGTTTCACCAGCGTATACCTGCGTGATTTTACCGTCGGCGTAGGCCGAGCGAATAATGCCCAGCGCCGTACCATGGCCGCCGGTCGCGAGTGCGCCTGTGTTGCAGTGGGTGTAAATGCGGCTGCCTTCTTTGATCAGTGACGCACCGAACTGCCCCATGGCCAGATTCGCTGCGATGTCTTCTTCGTGAATCTTCTTCGCTTCGGCGACGAGTGCGTGTGGGTCTTCAGTACCCAGATTCGCCATGCGTTCCAGCGCCCAGAAAAGATTGACGGCGGTTGGGCGGGATTCGGCCAGTACTTTGTAGGCTTCGCCAAGGTCGCGACCATTGAGGGCGTCCAGTGCATACCCGTAGGCGGCGGTGATACCGATGGCAGGCGCGCCTCGCACGACCATGTCACGGATGGCATCAGCAACGTCGGCAGCGGTGGTGTATTCATGCACTGTGTGGGTGTGCGGCAATACGCGTTGATCTAACAGATGTAGCGACTGGCCGCGCCATTCGATGGCATGAAACGATGAAGAATGCGCTGTCATAGGTAACACCAGACTGAAGGTATAAAGCGCCGCATTTTACACTGGTTAGCAATGTGTTGTCGTTAAGAAGGCTTATAGGTACTCAGCCCGCTATACGGCACTCCACACACGCGGAGGTGACAACAGATTTAGTACGTGGTGAGTAGCCTTTGCCAGCAGGGATGCTGGCAAAGAGCCTACAGGGATGTATCTACGGCGTGCTACAAACCACGTACTGAATCTGTATATAGGGTCACAGAAGCTTCTGCATACGATGGAATGCGTTAATCAGGCCGTTGGTCGAGCCGTCAAATCCGTCAGGTGCACTCTGCGACTCCAGCGCATCGAGCACTTTGTTACCGAGTTTCTTACCCAGTTCTACGCCCCACTGGTCGAAGGAGTTCACGTCCCAGAGCATGCCCTGTGCCGCGACTTTATGCTCGTACAGCGCAATCAGTGCGCCCACGACCTGTGGTGTCGATTTCGGGAAGTAGAGCGTGTTAGACGGGCGGTTACCGGGAATCACTTTGTGTGGCGCCAGCACCATGGCTTCGGCCTTGCTAATGCCAGAGGCGACCAGTTCTTCAATCGCTTCGTCTTCAGATTTACCCTGCAGTAGCGCCTGACTCTGAGACAGGCAGTTAGATACCAGCATGGCGTGGAAGTTATCAATCGGGTTGTGGCTGTTCATCGGCATGATGAAGTCGCACGGAGAAAAGTGCGTGCCCTGGTGCAGCAGCTGGTGGAACGCGTGCTGGCCGTTGGTACCCACACCGCCCCAGATCACCGGGCCGGTGTTGTAATTTACTTTGCTACCATCAATGGTCACGCTTTTGCCGTTACTTTCCATGTCGAGCTGTTGCAGGTGAGCAGGCAGCGAGCGCAGGTAGTGGTCGTATGGCAGGATGGCGTGGGAGTTCACACCAAAGAAGTTAACGTACCAGACACCCAGCAAAGCCATAATGACGGGCATGTTGTGTTCGAGCGGGGCCGTGCGGAAATGCTCATCCATCAGGTAGGCGCCGCGTAGCAGGTCGCGGAAGTTATCAATCCCGATGGCCAGCGCCAGTGGCAGGCCAATGGCCGACCAGAGCGAATAACGGCCGCCAACCCAGTCCCACATTGGGAAGATGTTCTCTTCAGAAATACCAAAGGCGGTGGCTTTTTCTACGTTTGAAGACACTGCGGTGAAGTGTTTGCACAGATCGTCTTCGGTGCCGCCGTTATCAAGGAACCACTGACGGCAGGCATTGGCGTTCTTCAGGGTTTCCTGCGTACCAAATGACTTGGATTGAATAATAAACAGGGTGGTCGCCGGGTCGAGTCGCTTTAAGATCTCGGTAATGTGCGAGCCGTCGATGTTAGCCAGGTAGTGAATATTCAGGCGGCTGTCCCAATAGGGCTTGAGTGCGCTGGACGCCAGTTTAGGGCCGAGGAAGGAACCACCAATACCGATCGATACGACGTCAGTGAACGGTTTGTTGGTGTAGCCACGCCATTGGTTACGGCGGATTTTCCAGCAGAACTCTTCCATGCGGTGAACCGTTTCACGGATCTCAGGCATGATGTTTTCGCCATCGACCATGATGTCGCGGTCGCCGAAGTTGCGCAGTGCGGTGTGCAGAGCCGGACGGTTCTCGCTGCGGTTGATGGTTTCGCCGTTGAACATTGCACCGATTTTAGCGGGCAGATCCTGCTCACGAGCGAGGCTCAGCAGCAGTGACATGGTGTCTTCGGTGATGCGGTTTTTGGAGTAGTCGAGGGTCAGGCCTGCAGCTTCAAGCTGGAAGGTGTCAAAGCGGTTGGGGTCTTCATTGAACCAGTCGCGCATGTGGTGGTCACTGATGCCGCTGTAGTGTTCCTGAAGGTCTTTCCACGCTGCTGACTGCGTCAGGCTTCCTGTGTATCCCATTGGTTTTCCTGCACTTTTTCCGTAACTGATGAATTGAGTATACGGTGTGGGTATTCAACGGGCAAAAAAAGACCGCCCGTGGGCGGCCTTTGTGGTCAGTTTGGCAGTGATCGTGTGATCAGGCCACCTGCACCGGAATGTCGAAGCTGGTGTGACTGACAGTGTTGTCTTCGTTCATATACACCATCTTTGGCTTGAACGTCGCAAGCTCTTCTTCGCTGTAGTTGCCATAAGCGCAGATAATGATGCGGTCGCCAACACTGGCGTGGTGCGCAGCCGCACCGTTTACAGAGATAATGCCAGAGTCATCTTCGCCACGAATAATGTAAGTGGTGAAACGTTGACCGTTATCAATGTTGTAGATCTGGATTTGTTCAAACTCACGCATGCCCGTAAGTTCGAGCAGCTTGCCGTCGATGGCACAAGAGCCTTCATAATTCAGCACAGAGTGAGTCACACGTGCCTGGTGAAGCTTGGCTTTCAGCATGATGGTTTGCATGGGTAAACCCTTCAAGTTCTCTGTTCGGGCAGCTCGAATCCGCTTAAATATGCGGGCGTCTGAACTGCTCATTTTCTAGCCTATCGGCGTAAGGCGCGGAAGTATGCCTCAAACAATCCCGCGATTCAATGTTACGACCAGATTATCAATAAGGCGCGCATTGCCTAAAAATGCGGCCCCCAGAATCACCACCTCTGAAACCCCTGATACCGCTGAGCTCAGATCTGTGGCGGATCTTACTTCAACATAGTCTGGGCGGAATCCGCGCTCTTCAAGGCGAAGACTAGCTGCACTCAGGCTACTTTCAAGCGATTCACCCGCGTTCAGTGCATCGGCGATTTCGTTCAGCGTCTTGTAGAGTCCGGTGGCGAGCTGGCGTTCTTCGTCCGTCAGATAGCCGTTGCGCGAACTCAGTGCCAGGCCATCTTCGGCCCGGGCGGTCGGCACAGTGACAACCTCTACCGGAATACATAGATCGCTAACCATTTTCTTGATGACGGCGACCTGTTGGAAGTCTTTCTCGCCAAAGAAAGCGGCGTCGGGCAGTACCTGATTAAACAGCTTGGTAACAACAGTCGACACGCCATCGAAGTGACCCGGACGGCTGCCTCCACACAGACCTTCAGAAACTACAGGCACATGGACGATGCTTTGTTCGTCCTGGCCGTTCGGGTACATTTCATCAACGTCTGGTGCGAACAGAAGGTCGCAGTTGGCTGCGGCAAGCTTTTCCTGATCCTGCGGCAGGGTGCGCGGATAGCGTTGCAGGTCAGTTTTGTCGTTGAACTGCAGCGGATTCACAAAGATGCTGCTGACGACGTAGTCGGTCTCGTCGTTGGCTCGATCTACCAGGCTGATGTGGCCGGCATGCAGGTTACCCATCGTCGGCACAAAGCCAATACGTTTTCCGCTCATACGAGCGTTGCGGACGTGTTCCCGCAGTTCAGCAATCGTATGAACTGTAATCATGCATCAAATCCGTGTTCTGGAGCGGGGAAGCTGCCATCGCGAACTTCATCGGCGTAGGATTTGATGGCTTCGGGCACAGTACGGCCATCGGTCATGTAGTTCTTAACAAACTTAGGAATGTGCTGAGTATTGAGGCCGAGCATGTCGTAACACACCAGCACCTGAGCATCCGTGTCTGAACCCGCACCAATGCCGACAACAGGAACATTCACTGCTTCGGTAATGCGCTTCGCAAGAGGGCTTGGAACACATTCAAGCAGGATAATATCAGCCCCGGCTTCTGCCAGAGCAATGGAGTGCGCGACCATGGCATCGGCTTTTTCTTCTTCGCGGCCCTGAACGCGATAACCGCCCATTTTGTTCACAGCTTGCGGTGTCAGGCCTAGGTGTGCGCATACAGGAACTCCCTGACGTGCCAGGCTTTCGACAAGAGGCACCAGCCAGTCATCACCTTCGACCTTCACCATGTGGGCACCCGCCTGCATGACAGCACGTGCGCTTGCTACGCCTGTCGCAATATCACCATAAGTCATAAATGGCAGGTCAGTCATAATAAGTGCCTGACGTTCTGCACGGGCGTTGCCGCGTGCCACGGCCGCGGTGTGATAAACCATTTCTTCGAGGGTCACAGGAATCGTGCTGGTCTGCCCCTGAATAACGTTACCGAGTGAATCACCAACCAGCAGGGCCTCAACACCTGCGTCGGCGGCAAGTTGGGCGAAGGTGGCATCGTACGCGGTCAGTACAGAAAACTTCTGACCTTTGTCTTTCATGCTTTGTAACGTGCGGATGCTGATAGCGCTCATGCTGTTTATTCTCCGGTAATCCCGATACGCGGGTTATGGGCGTATGGTGCGGATTGTGGGTTATAAGTCAATAACGGGCGATTGCAGCTTGTGCAGATCGCCATCAAATTCAGGCTCAATCTGACAGAGCGGTTGCCCGTCAGGAAGGACGAGATCCGGCGCGATCTCAAGCAATGGAGTAACGACGAACGACCGGTTCTTCATTTCGTGGTGCGGGAGGTTGAGGCGTTCTGAACTCAGTGTTTCATCACCGTACAGAAGAATGTCGAGGTCAATACAGCGCTCACCCCAGTGGCGCTGCTTTACCCGGCCCTGGGTCTTTTCGATCGCCTGTAAAGCATCGAGGAGATCCATAGGGGAGAGCCCGGTTTCAAGTTCGGCGACTGCATTCACATAGTCGGGCTGATCTTCAGGGCCGAGCGGTGCGCTGCCATAAAGAGAAGAACACCGATGGAGCTGAGTCTCTGGCAGTGCTTTCAGTGTTTGCAGGGCGATATGAATCTGCTCGATGGGCCCGTCAATGTTGGCCCCAAGCCCGATATAAACCGTGGTCATTGGGGTCAGCTACGGTTGTTATTGCCGTTGCGGCGACGACGTGGACGGCGGCGACGCTGGCCATCATTACGTTCGCCTGCACCATCGTTGCGTCTGTCGTGCGAACGACTGGCTGCCGGTGGATGATCTTTCTGTATGTCGGTCCAGAAGTCACACAGCTCCTGCAGATCTTCACCGGACTGATGACGTAATAGCAGGAAGTCGTAGGCGGCACGGAAGCGCGGATGCTGGGTCAGCTCGGCAGCCTTGCGGCTACGTGTTTTTGGCAGGCGCAGCTGCATCTCCCAGATCTCACGCATCGGGATCGAGAAACGCTTAGGAATCGCTGTTGCTTTCACCTGTTCCTGGAGCACTTTATCGGCAGCCTTCTGAATGGCCGGATGCGGCGCCATGCCGTCGTCTTCGTATTTCTGACGCACTTTATTCAGTTGTGGCCAGAGCAAGGCTGCGAGGAAGAAATAAGGTGTTACTGACTTACCCGCCTGGATGCGGGCATCGGTGTTACGCATGGTGTTCTCAATGAGAGACACGGCGTAATCGTCTTCCTGCATACGTTGCTCAGCAGACGGGAACAGAGGTTCGAACAGGTGGTAGTCACGCAGCATACGCACAGTATCCAGTGCGTTACCCGCCAGAATAAGCTTCAGTGACTCTTCAAACAGGCGTGCTGCAGGAATCTGAGTCATCAGCGGCGCCATGTCGCGAATTGGCGCCGCTGTGTTGGCTTCGATATCAAAGCCGAGTTTTACCGCAAAGCGGATAGCTCGCAGCATGCGTACCGGGTCTTCGCGGTAACGTGTCGCCGGGTCACCGATCAGACGGATCTGTTTTGCCTTCAGGTCGTCCCAGCCGCCAGCGTAGGAGTGCACGCTGAAATCATCAATGTTGTAGTACAGAGCATTAATGGTGAAGTCGCGGCGCATGGCGTCTTCATCTTTATTTCCGTAAACGTTATCGCGCAGGATCATACCCTGGTCGCCCTGACGGGATACTTTGTCTGAGTGCTCTTCAGAAGGTGGAGCACGGAAGGTCGCGACCTCAATCACTTCGCGGCCAAACACGACATGAACCAGCTTAAAGCGGCGACCGATCAGGCGAGAGTTGCGGAACAGAGCGTTAACCTGCTCTGGTGTCGCATCGGTCGACACATCGAAATCTTTAGGTGACAAACCCAGAAGGTTATCGCGGACACCGCCACCCACAAGGTACGCACCGTAGCCTGCTTTACGCAGTCGATAGAGGACCTTAAGCGCAGCCTCACTGATGTTTGTGCGGGAAATAGAATGCTCGTCGCGCGGAATCACACGCAGCTGTACGTCATCGGCAGCGACTTTCTGGCTGAACAGCTTTTTGACTCGGTTGATCAGGGTCACGATAGAAGTGGTTCTCTGGTTAATCTGCGAGCGAGTTTACAGCTAAGCCGGAGCGGACACAAAGTAAACAGTTGAAGCTGGCCCGGAGGGGTAGGTAACAGGCAAAGAAAAAGCCGCACTGATTGGGGCCAGTGCGGCTTTCTGAGTCGGTTGTGCCGGATGTTGTTATTGTTATGCCCAGCAACCATGTCGACAGATGTTTTGAATGGGCATCCCCTGCCTCATTTTTTATTGTTGTTGTCGGCGCTCAATGCGCATTCAAAACATTTGTCACCCAGGCCTTTGTTATTTTTATTGTTGGCCCTTCTTCTCTACCCGATCCCGTTGGAAGCACTTTGTTATTTTTATTGGTGCGCTTCGTTCTGAGATCTTGCTGAGGCGTCGCATTTGTTATTTTTATAGTTTGCGTTGCTCTCTGATGAATATAAAGCGAATGGTGTGCCAACTTTTAAAAACCTATATATATCAATAGCTTATGTTTCATTGCCCCGGTTTTTGAGTTGTGCTGTGGGCCGAAGTGTTACGAAAGATTACGGATTGTGTAACCCACAGGTAACAAACTTCAGGAAACGTAACACTGAGTAAATGTTCAATCAGCCTTACGCCGGATGCCACTGAAGAGTAAACCGTCGAGAGGTTATGAAGAGGTCGAATCGGGTAGGGCGAATTTCAGGCAATAAAAAAGCCGCAGGTGCGGCTTCTTGGATTCTTTCTGCAGTCTTTGTTTGGACGCCTCTGTTATTTTTATTGTTAGCGGCCCAACTGTCTTATTTTTCTCTGTTCTTCCGTACTTCTTATTGTTTGTGAAGGGGTTCTTCACCGGGCTTGCTGATTATTTTTATTGTTTGCGTTTCAGCAGCAAGCCCCGCAGTTCGACTTTGTTATTTTTATTGGTGTCGTCCTGCTGTATGTAAAATAATGCCAAGACCGTGCCAATTTTTAAAAACCTATATTTTTCAATGGGTTATGTTTTTTGGTGATGTGTGGTAGGCGCATTTTTACAGAAAGTGTTACGTAACATTACGCTGACATATGTCTATTGGTAACAGTTGGGTGAGTGGGGGTAACACTTTAGTCGAAGGCTTGAGGTAGGGGTAACAAAGACGTTACCGATCGGGAATGATTGCTGGGCCAGAGGCTGATGTCTGACGAACAGACAATAAAAAAGCCGCTTATGCGGCTCTTCAGGGGCGTTATTCTTATTATTCTGTGCTGCCACAGGTATCATCGTCGTTTTGAATAGGCAGAGCTTCTGTTTTTATTGTTGTTATGTCTCTGCTCATTCGAAACTAACAATGGTGGCCATTGTCGTTTTTGTTATGAGGTTGGGAATTTCCGGCGCTTTATTATTGTTATTTGTGCGCCTCCCGCTTACCGGCAGTGTCTCTTTGTTATTTTTATTGATGGACACCAGCTCAGTACTGTCTATAAAGCGAAAGCCGTGCCAAAAATAAAAATCACTTAAAAATCAATGATTTATGAAATTACACCTGTCTATAATTATAGACAGTTAGACTAAAGTGTTACTAACTGTGAGCCATTCGGTAACAGATTTGATACCTGAGTAACACTCTGTAACTGGATTCGTTATGTGCGTAACAGAAAAGGAAGAAGGCTGTCTCGAGAGGAGTGTGTAACGGTAAGGGCTGACAGCAGGAGTGGCCGAGCTGGAATCAGCGGCCACCCTTTTTGCGTGGAATACCCAGGCGTTGCCGGCGTTCCCACAGTGATTTACGTGAGATACCGAGCTTTTTCGCCAGTTCGGTCTCGGTCATTGAGGCTTCGTTTTCGAGCACGAAGTGCACAAAGTAATCGTCCAGCGACAGGTCCCCCTGTTGCTCGTCGTTCTGGTCTGTGGGCTGGTAGGGGTTGTCTTCGACAAGACTGTTACGCATGGAATCGCTGATGTAACGGTCGGGGCTGACTTCAATGCCCAGCAGATCGGGCTCGACCTCGTCGGATTCAGCAAGGATAACGGAGCGCTCTACTGCGTTCTCAAGCTCGCGTACATTGCCGGGCCAGTGGTAATCACGAATGGCTTTCAGTGAGGCATCGTTAAAGCGCATTGGGGCCGTCGCCATCTTTTCGCAGGCGCGAGCCAGCATAGCTACAGCAATCTCAATGACATCTTCACCTCGGTCTCGCAACGGCGGCAGGTGCAGCTCCATAACATTCAGACGGTAGTAGAGGTCTTCACGGAATTCACCCTGCGAGGAGAGTTCTTTCAGGTTGCGGTGTGTAGCGGCAACAAGGCGGACATTCACTTTCTGGCTTTGCACGGAGCCGACACGACGGATCTCGCCCTCCTGTAGAACGCGTAGCAGGCGAGCCTGTGCTTCCAGAGGCAGTTCGCCGATTTCATCCAGAAACAGGGTGCCGCCATCGGCAGCTTCAACCAGACCCTGGCGCTGTGCCGTTGCACCGGTAAATGCACCTTTCTCGTGACCAAAGAGTTCCGACTCGATCAGAGTTTCAGGAATGGCCGCACAGTTTACTGAAATCAGTGGTTTGTCGGCACGTCGGCTTTGATTATGGATCGCTTTCGCAACCAGCTCTTTACCGGTACCGGACTCGCCCTGGATAAGCACAGTGGCATCAGTCGGGGCGACTTTGGCAATCTTGCGGAATAACAACTGCATCGGCTCGCAGCTGCCTATAATTCCGGTTTTAGAGGAAGGTACTGGCTCGGGCAGGTCGTCGTGCGGGTCGGCAACTGCGTCAGTTGTCTCTGTACGCATCGCCAGGATACGTTCAACTGCCTGAATCATTTCGTCGTGATCAAAGGGTTTGGCAATGTAATCAACCGCGCCGAGCTTCATGGCATCGACGGCAGAACGCAGGCTGGCGTAGCTGGTCATGATAAGAACCGGCACTTTACCTGCGAGCTCAATAAGGTCAGTGCCATGGCCACCAGGCAGTCTCAGGTCGCTGATGATCATGTCATAGCTGGTCAGGTCGAGCGCTTTGGCGGCATCGACAGAGTCTGCTTCAGTCACTTCATGATTATGGCGAGTTAACAGGCGACGCACCGCGTTGCGGATAATAGCTTCGTCTTCTACGACCAGAATATGACTCATGAATGGTGATCCGTTAACTCAGGTTGTTCACAACGTGGAAGACTGACTGTAACACAGGTTCCGCGTCCGCTGGCCAATGGGCTGTCGATTGCGATGTGACCGTAGTGCTCTTCAATGATGCTGTAGACCAGTGATAGTCCCAGTCCCGTCCCTTTACCCACGTCTTTGGTGGTAAAAAATGGCTCAAATATATGATCGAGCGTTTCCGCCGGAATGCCGTGTCCGTCATCGATCACGCGGATTCTGACCTGCTGTTCATCCATATCGCCCTGAACCCAGATGGTGCCGCCGGCTTCGGAGGCATCGCGCGCGTTACCCAGCAGGTTTACAAACACCTGCACCAGACGCTGAGCATCTCCCATAGTCATCAGTTCGGGCGGGCAGTCGTTAATAAAATTGATGTCCTGACTGCGTTTACTCAGCTTAAGAAGCTGGATGGCTTCGTTAATACAGTAGGTGGCGTCGACCGGCTCGTGTTCTGTGCTGTGATGACCGGCATGAGAGAAGTTCATCAGTGATTGCACGATTCGGGTAACACGCTTGGTCTGTTCCTGAATCTGGTCGGCCATTTCCAGTAATTCCGGGTTGTCGGTCTCGTAACGCATGCTTTGCGCCAGACAGTCGATCCCCGTGATTGGGTTGCCAATTTCGTGGGCGACGCCGGCAGCAAGACGACCGATCGACGCAAGGCGCTCACTGTGCATCAGTTCTTCTTCAAGGAGCTGAGTTTCCGTCTGGTCCTCAAGCAGAATCACTGTGCCGCCGGGCTGGCTTCCACTTGGTTGCAATACTGCTTTGTGCATCCCGAACCAGCGCGGGCGCCCCGCACTATCGACCCGGTGCTTGTGTTTATGCATGGCGTGGCTGGTCAGAAAATCGGTCAGCATCGGCCCCCAGGGCGCAGGCAAGCGGCTGACGTGCGAGCCAGTCACTTCGCGGGATTCGGTACCGGTAAGCTGCGACATTACCTGATTCCACATCAGCACTTCACCATCCGGTGCCAGCGAGCAGACCCCCATGGGCAGTCGTTCGAGCGTCTCGCGGTGATAGCGACGCAGGTTATCCAGCTCACTGGCAAGGCCGCCCAGTCGGCTGTGGAAACCTTCAAGGCGTTGCTCAAGCTGAAAGATGTCTTCGGTCAGCTCAACGTCTTTCTGGAACGGCAGATAGCGGTTCACCAGATCGTGAGCAACCGTTGGGCCCATCAAACCTGAGAGGTTAGCTTCAAGTCGGGCGCGCAGGCGACGCAACGCGTACGGCCGGTCTTCGTAAGAAGGCAGCTCCAGATCATCTAACGCCTGATAGACTTCGCGTTCAGCAACGTAACGGCCCAATGACGGCGTCAGAGCGTTAATCACTTCATTGGTATTGACCGCCTGCAGAGGCAGGCGCGAGGGTCGTGATACGTTATCGATAGAGCAGGCATCCGCTGCGGACTGCTCTTCGGCGCTGCGTTTGGTACTCAGACTGATAATGACAAACAACAGAAAGTTGATACCGATCGCTGTTATGGCAGATAAGTGCCAGTTGCCTTCATCCGTCGGTGGCAGGAAGAACGGAATCTCCCAGCCCAGTGCCAGCTCGCAGAACGGTAATAACAGACCGTAGATCCAGGTGATGGTGCCGACCACCAGACCCGAGATAAAACCTTTGCGGTTGGACTGCGGCCAGTAGAGTAGTCCGAGGATACCGGGCAGAAATTGTGAGCAGGCAACGAACCCGAGAATACCCAGTTGGCTGAGGTCGAGATCAGAGCCAACGATGCGGTAAAAACCGTACGCCAGTAACAGGATGACCCCGATCAGCGAGCGACGCATCCACAGCAGCCAGCGATAGAAATCGTAGCGTGGTGCGGGTTTATAAATAGGCAGCACCAGGTGGTTTAGAAACATCGCCGCCGTCGACAGGGTGGTCACAATGATGATGCCTGATGCGGCGGCCAGACCACCGACGAAAATCATCACAGTCAGGAATTCAGATTCCAGCGCCAGGCCGATACCCAGAGCAAAGTAGGACGGATCGCTGTCAACATTCAGATAGTAACCGGCCCACAGAATAGGCGGCACCGACAGGCTCATGATCAGCAGGAAAAGCGGGAATCCCCAGCTGGCGTGTTTCAGGGCGCCGGGGTTGTTGTTCTCGGTGAACGCCATGTGGAACATGTGGGGCATGGCGACAGCGGCGGCAAAGAACATCAGCAGAAGGGTTCGCCACGGGCCATCTTGCAAACGCACTTGCTCGCGGGCGAGCTGAGCCTGGTTGTCTGATAACCATTGCTCCAGACCGCCGACTTCGGGGAATACGCCAAACAGTACAACACCACCTAGCACAAGAATAGCGACCAGTTTCAGAACGGACTCAAAGGCAATCGCAAATACCAGGCCTTCGTGCTTCTCGCGCGGAGATACGTGTCTGGCGCCAAACAGAATGGCGAACAGAATCATGATCAGGCAGTACGCCAGCGCCAGATTCTCAACCGGCCACTCGCGGTTAAGCAGGTACAAGGTGTCACCGATGGCTGTGATCTGCAGCGTCAGCATAGGAATCACTACCGCCAGCATGATCAGCGACACGGAGATTCCAGCCCATCGCGACCGGTAACGGAACGCCAATAAATCAGCGAGTGAGCTGAGCTGATACGTCCGCGTAATCTGTAAAATTGGCTTAAGCAGAATCGGGGACATCACGAACGCCCCTGAAATCCCCATGTAGTAAGCGAGAAAACCGTAACCGTACTGGTTGGCGAGGCCTACCGAGCCATAGAAAGCCCAGGCACTGGCGTAAACCCCGAGAGACAGAACATACACAAGAGGGTGGCGAACCCAGCTGCGTGGTAGCCAGTTACGCTCGACGGCGTATGCCGCGAGAAAAAGAGAAAACAGATAGCCAACGCCGAGAAGCGCCAGCTGACCAAGGCTAAACGTCATCGTTGTCCTTCTGCTTGCTGTTGAACCAGATGTAGAGAGCAATCAGAAGCGCCCAGATTCCAAATGGACGATACCAGGCGGCACGGTCATCGAGCCACCAGTCCATCATGACTGGAGAGATAAGGTAGATGCCTACCAGCATCAGCAGACTGAGGCGATAATCGTACATTTAGCGCTCTGGGTGTTTGGTTGCCCAGAGATTAGCACACCAGGCATCGATTATGTGCGTTGAAATGGCCCGGGCGCAGGCATTGATGTCTGCCCCTTCAATGGCTCTGTGTTCCAGTGGCGGACGGCCCAGTGTAAAAGTTCGCTCGCGGGCGCCCCAAGCAATGCCTGCGGAGGCGACTGGCGTAACCAGTGCAACGCTTGCCACAGTGTTTCACTGATGTGTTCGCCTGACAGAGGCAGGGCCAGATTCTGTTTGCTCAGTTTTTGCCCGTTCTGTTCTACCGCTACGGGAATATGGCTGTATTGCGGGACTTTCAGGGATAGCGCCTGTTGCAGCAGATACTGACGAACCGTGGAATCGATGAGATCAATGCCGCGTACAACGTGGGTAATTTCCTGTGCGGCGTCATCGACAACAACGGCAAGCTGGTATGACCAGAAGCCATCGCGGCGGCGGATCACGAAATCACCAATTTCATCCGCGAGGTCATAGCGATGGTCGGCCTGTAGGCCATCATGCAATGCGGTGACGCCGCCGGGGCACAGGTAGCGCCAGGCGAAATCATGGCTCGCAGGGGGAGGACAGACTCCCAGGTGAAGTTCTCCTCCGAGCTGTTTACGTGAACAGGCACAAGGAAAAGCATCGCCCTGATCGCGAAGTTTATCCAGAGCGGACTGATAGAGTTCACCACGCTGGCTCTGGTAAACGACGTCACCGTCCCAGTGCAGGCCATAGGCATCAAGAATACGCAGGATTTCGGCGGTAGCCGTCGGGTCTTCGCGGGGAGGGTCGAGGTCTTCGATGCGGACCAGCCACTGCCCCCGGCAATGTCGTGCGTCCAGATAACTGGCAAGTGCGGCCAGCAGAGAGCCAAAGTGCAGAGGCCCGGTTGGAGAGGGGGCAAAGCGCCCGATATAGTCTGTCATATTTGTGTTCCGACAGGCAGGTTAACCTGCCTGTCGGTCACTGTATTAAAGCGCCGGAGCTTATACGCCGAGTTGCTTTTCCTTGATCTCTGCAAGTGTTTTGCAGTCGATACAGAGGTCAGCGGTCGGGCGGGCTTCGAGACGACGAATACCGATTTCGACACCACAGGCTTCACAGTAGCCGTAGTCGTCTTTATCGATCAGATCAATGGTCTTCTCAATTTTCTTCAGCAGCTTCCGCTCGCGATCACGTGTACGCAGCTCCAGGTTGAACTCTTCTTCCTGGCTGGCACGGTCGTTCGGGTCAGCGTAGTTGTTGAGTTCGGTCTGCATGTGCTCTTTCGTGCGGTCGACTTCTTCCATCAATTCCTGGCGCCAGTTACGCAGAATATTGCGGAAGTGTTCCTGTTGCGCTTCATTCATATACTCCTCGCCATCTTTCAGGTCGTATGGAGTAAAGTCAGACAGGGCAAATTCTTTTTTCTCTTGCGGCATTTCTCTTGTGCCTCACCTGTTCAAATAATAGTCACGCATCAGCGCATTCTGAGCTATGCATCAGACGCGCAAAAAATACAAGGCCGGGAAACTATCAGATAACATCGCCAGCGCCAATACTTTTATGTGCTCATTTGTATGTTCGTATCCTGCTGTGCCAACACCTAATCTGGCACAATAGCCCATAAACCTTCAAGAATTTGAGAACTATGTCATTAACTTCGAAAAGAAGTGGCGAGATTAAGCCGTTTCAAGTCATGGCCATTCTGGCCGAGGCTCAGGCAATGCAGGCTGAAGGACGCGATATTATCCACCTGGAAGTGGGAGAGCCGGACTTCTCAACACCGGAACAGGTGACCGAAGCGGGCATTGCCGCTCTCAGGGCCGGAAAGACGGGCTACACCCCTGCATTGGGCTTGCCAGAGCTGCGCGAAAAAATCGCCGGATATTACCGCTCGCGCTTTGATGTAGAGGTCTCACCCTCACGTGTCGTCCTGACGCCGGGCGCATCCGGGGCTCTGTTGTTGCTCACGGCAGCGCGGCTGAATCCGGGTGATCAGCTTATGCTGGCAGACCCGGGATACCCTTGTAATCGCCACTTTGCGCGGGTCTTTGAAGCTCATGGTCAATTGATTGCGGCAGGCCCGGATCAGAAATACCAACTGACTGCCGCTGATATTGAAGCACACTGGCAACCATCGACACGCGCTGCCCTGGTGGCCAGCCCGGCAAACCCTACCGGTGCGGTTCTGTCGACAGATGAACTCTTACAACTCTCGCAGGCCGTTAGCAGGCAAGGTGGTGAACTCTGGGTTGATGAGATTTATCAGGGGCTGAATTTTGCGGAGGGCGAGGTCAAAGGCGGTGCAGAAACCGTATTGTCGGTCGCTGATGACGCCGTTGTGCTGAACAGTTTTTCTAAGTTTTTTGGCATGACTGGCTGGCGCTTGGGTTGGGCTGTGGTGCCTGAATCACTCGTTCCCGTGCTTGATACTCTCGCCCAGAATCTATTTCTGGCACCGTCTACACCAGCGCAGTATGCCGCTATGGCTGCCTTTTCGCCTGAGGTGATGGCGACACTGGAGGAACGTCGGCAGATATTGCACGAGCGTCGTGACTACTTACTCAGCGCGTTACCTGAACTAGGTTTTAAGGTGCCCGTTGTGCCAGAGGGGGCTTTTTACGTGTACGCCGATGCGAGCGATTTTACCGATGACAGCCTGTCGTTCTGCGCCCAGCTTCTGCGAGAAACAGGGGTTGCGATTACTCCGGGCGTGGATTTCGGTGATCATCGTGCTGGCGAGCATGTGCGCTTTGCGTTCACGACACGCATTGAGCGTTTAAAAGAAGCGGTGGGCCGTCTGGCAGACTGGTTGCCTGCTTATGTCGCTGATGCAGCACAAAACCGAGGGGACAAATAATGAAGTATGAATTGCCCCTGATCGAAGGAACTCTTATCAAGCGATACAAACGTTTTCTCGCGGATGTGCGCTTGCAGGACGGGTCTGAAATAACAGTGCACTGCCCAAACACAGGATCGATGAAACGCTGCGCTGAACCGGGGAGTAAGGTCTGGATATCGGACAGCGCGAACCCGAAGCGAAAATACCGATACACCTGGGAGTGGGTCGAAGTCGATAGTAAATACCGTGTGTGCGTAAACACGGCGCGGCCCAATCAAATTATCGGAGAGGCGCTTGAGGCCCGAGAAATAGAGAGCTTCGATGATTACGAGTCGCTTCAGCGGGAGCCGAAAGTTGAAGATGGTCGACTCGACTTCTGTCAGCTTCTCGACGACGGTCGTCGCTGCTGGATTGAAGTGAAAAGCGTCACTTTACTGGAGGAGGACAATGGTCTTGGGTGCTTTCCTGATGCAGTGACTGATCGCGGACGTAAGCACTTGCTTCGGCTGCAGGCTCTGAAAGAAGAGGGGGATAGGGCTGTATTGCTGTTTTGCGTGCCGCACGAAGGCATACGTGAAGTCACCGTTGCCGAACACATCGACCCGAAGTACGCACAGACATTGCGCGAAGTGATGGCGTCGGGGGTTGAAGTGATGGCGGCGAAGGTTACCTTCGCAAAAGATGACTCCGGCCTCGAGGTCAGTGGACTATTGCCCCTCGTACTCTGATAAATTTTACATTGCTGATCAGAGATCGACCCAAATACCTTCGTCGCGTACTTCGCAGGCGAGCGGTGTGAGAGATTGGCCAGTGCAGGGGCCGGATACGCAATAGCCACTCTCAATCAGAAACAGTGCACCGTGCATCGCACATTGAATTAATCGGCCGTCAGAATCCAGAAACTGATCGGGCATCCATTCCAGGTTTACCCCAAGGTGAGGGCAGTGATTGCGGTAGGCGTATACCTTGCCCTGCTGGCGGACGACAAAAAAAGAATGGCCGTCGAGTTCGAATCCACGGGACTGGCCTTCTTGTAGGTCGGAATCTTTGCAGATGGCTGGCACGGTGCGTCCTGTTACTTCTCTTGATCGTAAGCAATGCCGCAAAGGTATTGCCTTGCGGGGTATGAAAACCGGAGGACTATTCTAGCAAGTCGTTCTGACAAGCGGGCAAAAAAACGCCCCTCGACTCTTCGTGAAAAGATAGAGGGGCAAAGCAACCGTGATTAGCCTGGCCTCTCGGCCAGTGATGAGAGAGATCATCATTCAGACCATGTCAGAATGCTGAACATCGCTGGTGATGAGCCAGCGACAGGATTCATACTAGGGCAGGACCTAAATGCAGTCAATAATAATTATCATTTAGTTTTGTAAAGGGTGTGTCAAAGAGCAATTTTACGATTCTGGTGTAGCGATCAGTGCTGTTCTAATACCTGCTGGTTCATCATATTAATGCGTCGCGCCAGGTTTTCGATCAGGTTCACCGCAGCCTGGGGTTGCGCTTCAATCAAGACGGTAAAGTCCTGCTGTGGCACCGCCATTACGGTACATGCCGTTGACGCTATGATAGAGGCTGACCGTTTCTCTCCGGTGAATACGGCCATAGCGCCGAATACTTCGTCCTCTCCCAGTTCTCCTACAGACACGCCATCGACAATGACATCGGCGTTACCGCTGATGATGGTGTATACCATGTCAGCATCGTCGCCTTGCTGAATGATGGTGTCGCCCGCTGAGAAGTTAAGGAATCCGGCCGCGGGCTTGAGCTGCTCTTTCGACATGGCGCCCAGACGTTCGGTCAGCAATGAATTCAGAGTAACCAGGTAATGGCTCCAGCAGTGCTGGCGGCGTTTGTCGTTGTAGATATGCAGTAGAAAATCGTCGCGATTGATGGGCTGCAGTTCAACGTAGCCGTCGGTTGTCAGAGTAGGAGACGGCAAATGAAACGATTGGCTGATACCGATCAGGTCGCCTTCTTCGCACGAAAACAGCGTGTTTTCATTACAGCAGATGTCGATGATGCCATCTTTAACCAGGAACAGGGTGTCTTCATCAAAATGCTCATAGAGGTCATCCACAGACTCGAAAGTGACTGCATTCTGCGTGTAAGTGAAGCCTTGCAGCATCTCTCTGGCGAGTTGCTGAAGCCGGGGGGAGTTCGCTTCAAATCCTGTCGCGGGTTCAGTTCCATTCTGATACATGGTGCCTCTCTTGCTTCTGTGAGCAATTGCTGATGACACTACTTTACCCGATTCGGCTGAGATGTAAGCAGCCTCAAGCGCTCAGTGATAACTGAGTCACATATTGCTCGGGTGACGCAGGCGCGTCCCCATTGTTACCGATAAGCGGATCTCCTCGGCGCTCAGTTCGGGCGGGAAATAACAGCCGCTGATTTTGGCATCGGCGAGGCTGGCGCCACCCATCTGGCAACCGCGAAAGTCGATACCGCGCAAATCTGAGCCGCGGAAATACGTATCGGTCAGGTCCATGCCTGACACGTTGAGTTTACGCAGGTCCAGTCCACGCAGATCACACCCGGTAAGATCACAGGACTTCCCGGACTCCCGTGCCTGATTGAAACCAGCAACGTTATCGTCGCGTAGCATCAGATACATTGGGTCCTGACTGATTTGAGGTGTGGTCATGCAGTGACTCCTGAAATACACTTTGATGCTCTCAGTATAGGCACTGGTTCTGACATTGCTCTCCACACCGCTCCCCGCGTTTCTTCTCAGCAGCCGCTGGCAGGATGAGGGGGATAAAACACAGCTGACATTCTGGTGGTCGACTCCCGAGGGAGCTGTCCGCACCTGCATAGAACAACCGTGCGTATGCTTTATCCCGGCGCAACACGTCGTGCGTGCTCAGGAAGTCATTGCGGCACTGGGTTGGCCGGTCACTCTGCGAGAAGTCGGACTGAAGCTTTTTAATAAAGAGCCGGCCGTGGCCTGTTATCTTCCTTCATCCTATCTCTATCGCTGGCGGGATGTTCTGAAGGATCAGAAAGTAGACGTGTATGAGCTGGATATCCGCCCAACCGATCGTTATCTGATGGAGCGTTTTATCGCCGGGTCGGCCAGAATCCACGGTGGACAATGGCGCTCAGGTGACAACCTGACGGTTGCTTCCTGCTGGCAGTCAGCGACCGATGTGCAATTGACGCCTGGTGACTACCGCCCGGATCTGCGCTACCTGTCAGTCGATATTGAAACCTCATTCCCGCGCACCGATGAACCCGACCGGTTATTCTCTATCGCGTTTTATGCGCCTGAGTTTTCGCACGTTCTTATGATTAGTGACCAGGAAGGCGATAGTTATGAAGCCGTCGCAGATGAGCCGGCCCTATTAACACGCTTTCTGGAGGTCATCGCTGCATATGACCCTGACGTACTGATTGGCTGGAATTTCATTCAATTTGATATGGCGTTTCTCAGGCGTAAGTTTGCTGAGCACGATATTCCTTTTGCCCTGGGGCGCGATGGCAGCTTACTGGACTGGCGTCAATCTGCACAAAATCCAGATCGTATTTTTCTGCACACGCCGGGGCGCGTGATACTGGATGGCATCGAATGTCTGAGAACAGCGACCTGGCAGTTTGACAGTTTTGCTCTTGATGATGTCGCGGATCAATTACTGGGGGAAGGAAAACTCCTGCATGGTGAAGAGCGCGGTGGTGATATTGAGCGTTTATTTGTAGAAGATAAACAGGCACTGGCGGCCTACAACCTGAAAGACTGCGAATTGGTCTGGCGTATCTTTGAACATACCGATCTGTTTAATTTTCTGATCGAACGCTCGCGCATGACCGGACTGCTTATGGACCGGATGGGAGGATCGGTTGCGGCTTTCGAATACATGTACCTGCCGCGTTTGCATCGGGCTGGCTGGGTAGCGCCCAATATGGGCGATGGCTACAGCGCCGAAAAAAGTCCGGGTGGGTATGTTATGGATTCTCAGCCGGGGTTGTTCCGCCATGTACTGGTTCTGGATTTCAAAAGTCTGTATCCCTCGATTATTCGTACATTCTGCATTGACCCTGCGGGCCTGATTTCTGCTGAACATGCGGCTGAAGAGGAAACCGTACCGGGCTATTTCGGGGGTGTATTTCACCGTCATGAACATATCCTGCCCGATCTGATCCGCCATCTGGGTGAGTTGCGTGAAGGCGCCAAGCAGCAGGGCAATAAACCCTTGTCGCAAGCGATCAAAATCATCATGGCGTCCTGCTATGGCGTGCTGGGTTCAGAGGGGTGTCGTTTTTACGATACGAGGTTATCGGCTTCTATTACGAAGCGTGGACATGACATTATTCAGCGCACAACCGCGTATATCGCCGAGCAGGGGTATCAGGTTATCTATGGTGATACGGACTCTGTTTTTGTTTGGGTAGATCAGGAGCTCAGTGACCAGGACGCCGACACGCTGGGGCATCAACTCGCAGAAGATATTAACCAGTGGCTTTCTATTGAACTGAACAACGAATTCGGGCTCAAAAGCTATCTGGAACTTGAGTACGAAACGCATTACCGGCAGTTTTTTATGCCAGCAATCCGTGGTGCTGAAACGGGCAGTAAAAAACGTTACGCCGGCATTAACGCAAACGACGACCGTCTGGTGTTTAAGGGGTTGGAGGCGGTGCGCAGCGATTGGACGCCGCTGGCACGAGAGTTTCAGAAAGAACTGTATCGCCGGGTGTTCTGTGGAGAACCCTGGGGGCAATGGTTAAAGGGGCAGGTGAGCGCACTTTTTGATGGCCAGACAGATGACTTGCTGATATATCGTAAGCGTCTGAGACGGCCTCTGCCGCACTACCAGAAAAGCAGGCCGCCGCATGCAAAAGCGGCGGCGGTTATGGATCGTTGGCTGCAAACCCAGAGACGTCCACCGAGATATCAGGAACGAGGTGGGTGGATCAGTTACATCATGACAGTTAACGGGCCAGAGCCAGTAGAGGTAAGGCAGTCTGCGATCGACTATCACCACTATCTGGAAAAACAACTTAAACCAGTGGCTGATTCTATCTTTCAGTTCACTGGACATAATTTTGATCAGGAAGCCGGGCAGCAGCATCGATTGTTCTGACCGAAAGAATAAAGACAGGAAACATTATGATCAGATGTATGCTTGAGAGCAGTGACGGTTCTATCCGCACCGGTGGTTCTGAATTATTGATTGAGTGGCAGCGAAACCGCGAAGGTAAGTTCTGGCTGGATGTTCAGGAAGAAGACACCTCCGGCGAACGTAAGCTGCTTGAACGATTGGGCTTGCACACATTAGCGGTGCAGGATGCTCAGCGTGATCGTCATCCGCCTAAACTGGAAGAGTTCGACGACTTTACCTTTGTCTTGTATCGCGGTATCGCCAGTTTCAATGCAGAGCTTGAGCATGACTCTCAGAATATTGCCTTTTTTGTCGGTCATAATTTTCTGATTACCCGCCACCCTAAGCAGGCGGCGAGTATTGAGAAACTTTTCAGTGATCAGGGGGCGGCCCTGTTGAAACAGGGGCCGGGATTTTTAGCACTGAGAATTATGCACACGTCGGCCGGATTGTACCTGGACGCTTTGCTTAAGTTTGAAGAGCGTTTGAGTGACATCGAAGATGCGCTGATGACCAATGGCAACGATGACCTGATGCGTGAACTTGTTACGTATCGCACGCGGCTGGTAAAACTGCGCCGCCTGTTCAATTATCACAAAAATATCACCGATGAATTACTCAGCGACGACTACATCGCGTTAAGCAGTAAAGATGACGCCATGGGGCACGCCATTACCGATCTTCATGATCGTTTTGATCGTCTTTATACGCTTGCAGAAATTTTCTACAGCATCAGCGGTGATTTAATTGATGGTTATATTTCGATTGCTTCGCATCAGTTGAACCGCACTATGCAAGTGCTCACGGTCATTACTGCGATCTTTGTGCCTCTCGGGTTTCTGGCAGGGCTCTACGGCATGAACTTTGAGTACATCCCTGAGTTAAAAATAGAGAATGGTTACTTTATTCTGCTCGCTGCGATGGGGTCTATTGCCGTCGGCTTGCTGGCGTTGTTCCGTAAAATACGCTGGCTTTAATTAATCATGAAAACGGACTCTGGCAATCAGAGTCCGCACTCTTCAGCATCTGCCGGAAGCAGATGCTCGTATTGCTCGTCGGTCAGGCTATAAAGAAAACAGACCAGCCCTTCGATATCGTTGTCACTCAGGGCGTTGCCCTGACGTAGTTCCGTGAAGCTTATATTTTCGCCGACTTCCGGTGCCGCCCAGGCGATCCCGGTTTCAGGGTTTATGCCATTGGTTGAGCTTACCAGGTGGCGATCGTAAAAGCGGATGACGGTATCCAGAGACTGAAATACTCCATTGTGCATGTAGGGCGCCGTAACGCCGACATTGCGCAAGGTAGGCACCCGGAACTTACCCTCCAGCTCACTTGTATCAGGCTCGTCTGAAACAGCGTCAATGGCAGCAAGACCCGTATCAGTGAAGCCTTCATCGCTGCCGTTTGCTGTGCGTAATCGGGTGTTCACCGGTACGCCAATATTGTGGAATTCGTAATTACTGAATGTCTCGCCCTCATTGCCATTGGGGCGAAGCTGGTGGCAGGTTGCGCAGTTGGTAAACTGCTGCGAGAAAAAGCGTGCCTTACCTAGTGCGGCTTTGGAAACCGGACTGTATTCATAGTCACCGCGAATAAATTTGTCGTACTTTGAGGTGAAGGGTGACATGTCAGGACTGCGCTCAAAAGCAGCAATTGCCTGAGTCATCGCGCTGTAGGCTTCATCAACATCATCAAAAATATTGGTGCCGTACAGTTCGGTAAAGGCGTCTTCATAGTCGGTGTTTTCACGCAGGCGCGCAACGACGGTTGCTTTGTCGGGCAGATTCATTTCAATAGGGTTCAGAGGCGGGCCACCTGCCTGATCTTCCAACGTTGCCGCACGACCATCCCAGAACTGACCACCGATGTAGCCTGTGTAGTCGCCTTGTGGGCTGTTAAAGCGCTGGTGAGTCCCATAGGTGAACTCGGGAATACTGGCTGAATACAGCGCTGTTGGCGTATTTCTGTCACCAAGGGATACGCCGTCGTCGCCGATCGATGCAGAGCGCACATTACCATTTCCGTTGGTCGAGGGATCTGTGAACGCATGGTCCGGGTCGTGACAGGTCGAGCAGGCCTGCGTCCGCTCCAGCGAGAGGTTGGTGTCGTGGAACAGAGCGTCACCTAATTGAATCTCTGTGATCGATACTGAACCTGAATCATCAGATCCTCCGCTGCCTCCGCCACACGCAATCAGGGTTGCAGGGAGTAGTAAAGCCAGGGGTCGCACGCTCAGTTTCATAAGCCACACCGTTGATACCTCAAGAAAATACAACCATTTGAGTCAGTTGGTCAGAGTACGCGGATGATAGCAGATGATAATGATTTAAATCATGACACTAGCTTACATTTGTTATTGAAAGTAATTCGCATTGAGTTTAATGTACTTCAACTTTTCTAGCCCCAGTGGCTCTCAGATGATGGAGTAACCTATGAAGCTTTCTCGACTGGCGATCGTTGTCGCGGCCGGATTTACACTGGCTGCCTGTGGAGGCAGCAACAGCAGCAGCACGGAAGATATCCTTAACCTCGAAAACGTAGGTAAGGTACTTGAGACCAATGCGGAGATTGCGTACGCAGCCTATTTTGACTCAGTTACAACCGCACAAGCGTTGAAAGCAGCACTCGCTGACTTCCGGGCGGACCCGAGTGAAGCAAACCTGCAGGCGGCCAAGCGTGCCTGGCTGGTGGCGCGTGAGCCCTATGGCCAGACTGAGGTTTACCGTTTCCGTAACAGCCCGATTGATTCAACCGACTACAGCAGTGAAGACGGTCCGGAAGGCGCGATCAACGCATGGCCATTGGGTGAAGCGCTGATTGATTATGTGAAAGTTCTCGACGATGAAATGAACGTCAGCGCGGATTTCGGTACGAGCCAGATTGGTGTGACGGACAATGAAGTATCAGGTTCCAGCGGTCGTGTCGGTGACGAGAACGTCACTGATGATGGAACTCTCTACGAGATCACTGCCGAAGATTACGATAATTCCGACAATATCATCGCGCGCACTGATATTGAGATTAATACCGCACTTCTTGAAGTAAGCGCTTCAGCTGAAGACGAGCATGATGTTATCTCGGGGTACCATGCGATTGAGTTCCTGCTCTGGGGTCAGGATCTGAATGACAACGGCAAGACTACCGACGGGACTGACCGTAACAATGCGGTAAAAGTGTTCGATGAGGAAGATGCGGGTGAAGACAATTCTTTCTATGCAGCCGGCGGTGATCGCCCAATCACTGACTTCCAGCCAAGCTATGATGCTGACGAAGCCGCTGAGAATGAGAACGTCGATGCAGCGTACGATCCAACCGTTGAATCTCACCGTCGTCATAAATTCCTTGAGGTTGCGGTCGATAAATTGATCGCGGATCTGGAATCTGTACGCGATGGTTGGGCACCGGGTGCCGCTTACCGTACAGCCTTTACTACGGTGAATAACGAAGCTCAGGCTAAACAGAAACTGACCGAGATTCTTACCGGTATGGGTACACTGTCTGAAGGTGAGCTGGCCGGTGAGCGTATGCAGATCGCTTTCTCTGCAAACTCTCAGGAAGACGAGCACTCATGCTTCTCTGATAACACACACCGTGATATCTGGCTGAACGCTGAAGGCGTATCAAACAGCTACTACGGTCGCTATGCAGGCTATGACAGCACACTGAATGGTGTTGATGACATTACCACCAATGCTGTGAACGGATACGGCATTGATGACTGGCTGAAAGACTCAGGCGAAGCAGAACTGGCGGCTGACATAGCCGTTGCTCTGTCGGCTACTGAAACTCAATATGTCGCCATTGATACTCAGGCTCGCGCGGGCTCTCCGTTCGATGTTCAGATCATGGAAGAAAATGCCGAAGTGAGCAGTGCGGTGGCGCAGACCATTATTGCCCTGAACGCACAATCAGCATTGATCGCTGATATCGCTGATAAAGTAGGCATCGACGGATCTGTTGTCGTCGACCCTGAAGCCTCAGCTTGTGATACTGAAGACCCAACTGCGAGCTGTGACGAGTAAGTCTGCCGTGGTAAATAAAAAGCCGGCACTTCGCCGGCTTTTTACGTTAGTGGTTGGCATTTCAGGGCTTTCTTCTCTGATGTTGCTGTGTGGCTGCGATGACAGTAAAACGCTGAATCAGCAGGTTCTGGCGGGCGGTGCTGCAACCTACGCAGCAACCCACCTGACACGCTTTGATATGCCAGCGCCGCCGCTCACGGATGCGCAGAAAGCCGATTTTTATGCAGGGCGTGCATTGGCTCATCAGCCATGGGTGAAGGCGCCGACGAGTACAACCGCGCGTGATGGCCTGGGGCCATTGTTTAATGCCCGCAGTTGTCTTGGTTGCCATATTGAAGGCGGGCGGGGGACATTACCTGCCGACAATACCCAAGCGGTTTTCACCGCCTTTGTGCGTTTAAGCATTCCGGGCGAAGAACCGCAATTGGGCTCAGTGCCTGAACCTACCTATGGCCAACAGGTTCAGACACAGGCAACGGGTTTGATGGCACAGCTTGGATTGCCCCCCGGCCCGGATGACCTGAAGCCAGAGGCCGACCTGAGAATTAACTGGCAGTACCATTCGCACACCTACCCCGATGGCCATGTCGTGGAGTTGCGAGAGCCTCAACTGGATTTACGCCAACTCAGCGATGGGGAACTGCACCCTGAAACATTATTCAGCCTGCGTCAGGCGCCGGGTATGTTTGGTATGGGGCTCATTGCAGCAATTGAACAGGCTGATATTGATGCTCTGGCAGATCCCGCCGACAGTAATAACGATGGTATCTCGGGCAGAGTGAATCAGGTTTGGAGCGTCTCGGAACAATCTACGGTTCCAGGGCGCTTTGGCTGGAAGGCCAATCGTCCTGATCTGGAAATCACCGTGGCGGCAGCGTTTGCAGATGACATCGGTATTTCAAATCCATTGTTTCCGATGCAGCCTTGCACAGATAAACAGCCACTGTGCCAGCAGCAACCAAATGGAAATAATGCGGATGGCTTCGAAATTCCCGCTGATTTATTAGATTTAGTTGTCGAGTTTCTGCGCCATACCGGAGCGCCGGCAGCTCGTCTGACAGAGAAACACAGCGCTGGCCAAGCGGCGTTTAACCTCGCTGGCTGCCAGCAGTGCCATCAACCTTCTTTTATTACTTCAGAGAATGCGCCTGAAGCGTATCTGGCGAATCAACGTATCTGGCCATACAGCGATTTTCTTTTGCACGACATGGGGCCTTTGCTTGCGGATCAGAGGCCCGATTTTCAGGCGTCGGGCTCTGAGTGGCGAACGGCTCCTTTATGGGGAATTGGCCTGCAGAAAACCGTGGGTGCTGAATTGTCGCTTTTACATGATGGCCGCGCACGAACGGTAGAAGAAGCGATTTTATGGCATGGCGGAGAAGCCACTAAAGCGCGTGCGCTCTTTGAGGCTATGTCGGCAGATACCCGACAGCAACTGATCGATTTTGTTGAGGCGCTATGAATGGCCATGCTACGTATTCAGGCAAGTAGATGACAACCAGAAGAACGCTTCTTAAAGCAAGCTTGTTAAGCAGCGCGGTGTTATTGCCACTCCGTGGGATGACTATGGGATTGTCTTCTGGTGCATCGTCAGACACGCAGATTGAATATTGGGGCTCAGCAGTTCTATCTGAGGATCAGACCGGGTTTGCCTCCGTATCCCGTAATCAATCGGCCGTCCCAGAGCAAACGGTATTTCGCGGTCATGGCGTATGTCTTAATCCAGCAGGTAAGGAGAGCCATTCGGCCCTGATGATGGCTCGCCGCCCCGGCAGTGAAGGTATTCTTTTTAACCTGGTTACCGGTCAGGAGTCCGGGCGCTTTCGTGCGCTACCTGAGCGCCAGTTTCAGGGCCATGCCTGCTATAGCGCGGATGGCACTGAAATATACGTCACGCAGACCGTATTCTCACCCGGAAGCCCGGACCACGGTAAGGGCATGATCAGTGTCCGTGATGCTGACAGTTTTAATCAACTTCGTGAATTTGAAAGTGGTGATCCAGAACCTCATGAAGTGCTGCTTATGCCAGATGGAATACATATTGTCGTCGCTAACGGTGGTCGTTATCCGGGAGTGGATGGCCGGAGTAACGATGCCACTGAGATGAGTTCATCACTGGTATTGATTAATAGCACGACCGGAGCAATAACCGAGCGTTACACCCTTGATGAACCGAAGGCGAGTATCCGTCATCTTGCCATCAGCGCACAGGGCAGTGTTGTAGTTGCTTTGCAGGTACAGCGGCAGGCGATGAATGATTCTGCACCACGGCCACTCGCCGCCGTACTGACAGAAAAACGGCATTTCGATTACTTACCGGCGCCTGAAAACCTGTGGTTAGGCGCTCATGACTATATGGGCAGTGTGGCGGTGCACGCTCCGACCGGCATTGCCTGCATGACGACCCCGAAAGGAAACTTCGCAGCTTTCTGGCATGTGACCTCGAAAACCCTGCTAGGTTACTTTCAGATGCACGATGTATGCGGTGTGTCTGTCAGTACATTGCATGATTGTTTTGTGCTGAGTAATTCAGCAGGTGAATTGCGATTTATTGACCCTGTATCCCAACAAGAAAATACAGCGCTGCGTCAGAGTTACCCCAACCTGCGCTTCGATAACCATTTATCTCAACCTGTGATAACCCTAAAAGGCTGACTACTTTGAATAAGCCCAAGACTCTACTTCACCGCTTCCGGAGCGATTCAGTACACGGAGAAAAGCGTTTAAGAAACACAGCGACGATATTGCTGGCCGTGCTGCTGACCGCCTGTGGAGGTGAGCGTAAAAATGATCCGTTAATTCTGACGGATGATACGCTGAATACAGCATTAACACGTATCATCGATCAGACTGTCATACCTTCTGTGGAAGCTTTTTCCCGTGATGCCGATGCGCTGGTCGTCGCTACCTCAGACTTCTGCTCTGGCCCGGATACGGATGGGCTTGAGCAGGTCCAGAGCGCCTGGGAGAAAAGTACTACCAGCTGGTATCGTATTCTGCCTTTTCTGTTCGGGCCGCCTGACGATAACCTGCTGACCCCCGGTTATCTGTTTATCGATTCGCTACGCCAGCGCGGTAACGATTACACCTCAACCGTACGTGCTGAAATTAATGAGTCCGCTTCAGGAAGTGAATCATTAAACGATGCATATTTTGACCGCCTTAGCTTTACTAAAACAGGCCTGCTGGCCTTAGAAGTCGCGCTCTTTGAAGACGCCTCTGAAAGCACATCTGATTCAGACATCGTGGCTGGATTTATTGCAGAGCCCCGACGCTGTGACTACCTGAAAGGGTTATCTAACTTGCAGGCAGATTACGCGAATAAATTTCATCAGGGTTGGGTCAGTGACTATCAGAATTCGGGTGAAGCCTACCGCGAACGATTTCTCAGAGGTGCAACTGACGATGGCTCGGCGCCACTCACTCTGCTGCTCACCAGTGCTCAAGAGCACCTGAATTATCTCAAACAGCGCACAGTGGCTGATCAGGCAGGTCAGATATCCGGAATCAGCTGGTCACTTATGCAGGCAAGTATCGAGGCGACTGAAGCCATTGTAGAGGGTGATGAAAGCACCGTTGTGACCCTGGCTTCTCTTATGCTGGCTGCTCAGGAAGAGTCTGCCTTACTGTCTGTTCGCGATAATTTCGAACGCGCTTATGAAGCGATTAATGATGCAAGTAATCTGGACTTTTATACCGCTGCCGGATTGCTGGATGGCAATTTTAAACGAGAAATTCCCGATGGCCTGGCCGTAGAGTTAGGTATTAATTTCAGTGACGGCGATTAATAGATTGTACCTTCGCTACGACCAGATACAGGACATAAGAAATGAAAACGAACACGAAACAACAAGCGAATTTATGCACACCCGTGCTGACGACACTGACTGTGGCTGTTTTGTCAGCGGCCGGATTAAATGTATCTGCACAAGAAGCGTCAGATGATCCGGTATCCCGTGCCGAACTCGAACAGCGTATTTCTGAGCTGGAAACGATGCTCAATGAAAGGTTAGGAGCGCTGGCAGATACCATGGATGAAAACCTGGCGCAGGAATCGACTAAGCAGGTACATCTGGGCGGCTATGGCGAGCTTCATTACAACAACCTGAGTACCGACGACGAAGAGAAACGACAGATTGATCTGCATCGTCTGGTGTTATTTGTTGGCTACGACTATTCAGATTCCATCCGTTTCGTGTCTGAGTTCGAGGTTGAGCACACACTGGTCAGTGGTGGTAGTCAATACGGTGCAGTAGAAATTGAGCAAGCCTACATTGAAATGGATGTACTGAATGGCGCTCAGTTCCGTACCGGTGTTATGTTGATGCCCGTCGGTATTGTTAATGAAACACACGAACCGCCTGCTTTTTACGGTACCGAACGTCCGATCATTGAGACAACAGTGATTCCATCCACCTGGTACAGCGCAGGTATTTCATTGTCAGATACATTGGATAATGGCTTCAGTTACGATGTGCTCATTACCGAAGGTTTTAAAACTGAAGACCCGACTACGAATGACGCTGCCGACCCCTTTGATTTGAAAGCAGGTAAGCAGAAATCGTCTTATGCGTCTGTTTTTGATCCGGCGATAACGGCGCGTTTGCGTTACCGCGGTATTACCGGCCTCGAAGTTGCGGGGTATACCCAGTACCAGCCAGACCTTGATCAGAGCGCCGAAGAGTCCTATGCCGACTCGGCATTACTGCTCGGCGGTCACGTTATTTATACCCTCAAAGACACAAGCTTTACGGCTCTATATGCCCGCTGGGACCTCGAAGGCGACGCCGCAGAAGACGCAGGCAAAGCTGAGCAGTACGGTGCCTATCTTGAGGTTTCTCAGCGTTTGGGCGAGAAATGGGGCGTGTTTGCGCGTCAGAGTAACTGGTCTCAGGCAGAGGATGACAGTGCCGCTCAAACAGATTTTGGTGTGAACTATTATCCGCATCCTGACGTTGTGTTTAAAGCCGATGTTCAGATGCAGAATGACGATGCCGAAAGTCGCGGCGATATCAATTCAGGCAGTGGTTTCAATCTGGGAATGGGCTATCAGTTCTGATAGCTCTGAGAGGTAATCTGATCGTTGCTACCGGGAGATCGTGGTCTTTCGTCAGCCTCTGTCTTGTTTTTAACAGGCAGGGGCAACCGTAACTCCAGTCTCGATTTCAGTTCAGTTTCTCCGCCAGTGCGAACAGGCGTCACCCATGCTTCTTCCTGAAGATGTTGATCGGCACGGGTAATAATCACCTCATTGGAGGCGATCAGCTCGGGCAATACGACTTCAAGAAAGTCGAGCGTCTCCGGGTAAGGGTGGCCTATTAAAATAGCACTGCCTTTGCGTTCGGCGATGTCTATCGCCCGCTGAAACTGCTTAAAAAGTCCTTCGAGGCTGCGGTCATTGTCGAGGAACACATCCCGACGGTCGGTAAGAATCCCCGCCTGTAATGCTTCTTTTTCTGCCACGCTCATGGGATTAGTGAGGCTATCGATAAAATACAGCCCGCGCTGTTGCACAACCTCCATAACACTTTTCATGGCGATATGATCTGCCGTGAGAACACTGCCCATATGGTTGTTAACGCCCTGCACATGTGGAATAGAGTCCAGACTCTCTGTCAGGGTTTTCTGCAGCTCTTCGGGGCTCATATCTTGTGTCAGAGCACCAGGCCCCAGTGCGGCGCCTGTGGCATTTGCCATGGGCGCATGAAGCATAACTCCTTTGTTGTTCTTAGCGGCTTCATTGGCGAGACGTTTTGCATGTGGCGTGTGAGGCAAAAATGCCAGCGTCACCGGGCCAGGAAGGGCGATGGCGCGCTCGCCTAACGGACCGTTATTTCCGACGTCATCGATAATGATAATGAGTGTGGGGATGCTACTGCTGGCAGAGTGGCTCTGAGGTGACGAGGCTGCTGGCAGGGATTTCAGCGACAGGGAGATCAGCGCAGTGAGAGTCAGAAAAAGCCCAGCAACTGGCTTTCGTACAATATTTCTCACCGCGCGTTTCATCCTTATTCCGCAGTTGCACTGCTTTTGGAGGTCTTCGGACTAAGAATGGTGACACCACGCAGCAGCGTATGGGCTTCATAGAGTTGGAAGTCACGACGAATAAGGTCATCGCTTTTGTTCTCTTCGTTGCTCTTAGGCCCGTTATTTAAAGTCACTTCACCGTCAGGATTTTCGAGGTGCCCCGGTAAATCAGATTCTTTGTAGTACTGCTGTTCACTCGGTGTGACTTCGCTTTGTTCTACGACGATATCCGGCACGATGCCCTGCGCCTGAATAGAGCGGCCGTCTGGTGTGAAATAGCGCGCTGTGGTCAGTTTAACGGCGGCGGTTTCTGATACCGGAAGTACTGTCTGGACAGAACCTTTACCGAAGGATTGAGTCCCCACGATGACAGCACGGCTGTGATCCTGTAGTGCTCCTGCGACAATTTCTGAAGCCGATGCTGAGCCACCGTTAATCAGTACGACAATCGGAATGTCTGGCATCAGTGTCTCCGCGCGCGCTTCGTAGCGGACATCAGACATTGGCGAGCGACCCTCGGTATAAACGATCAGGCCCTCTGAAATAAAGGTATCAACGACGACCACTGCGGCCTGCAATACACCGCCAGGATTGTTACGCATATCCAGAATGACACCGTTAAGGTTGGTATCTTCTTTCCAGGCGCGTAAAGCTTCCTGAAGCTCAGTGCCGGTGTTTTCCTGGAACTGGGTCAGACGCACGTAGCCGATTTCTCCGTCGAGCATTTCGGTACGAACACTGGCGACTTTAATTTCGGCGCGCTCTATCGTGAAGCTGAGAAGGTCGGATTCACCTTTACGGCGGACTTCTAAAGTAATCGGTGTTCCGGGCTGGCCTCGCATCAGTTCAACGGCATCACTCAGTGATAATCCCATGACGGGTTCACCGTCAAGGCTGACGATCAGGTCACCGGTGCGGATGCCTGCGCGTTGTGCTGGGGTGTCGTCGATGGGCGTAATGACACGCACCAGGCCATTTTCCATGCCGACTTCGATCCCCAAGCCACCAAACTTGCCGGATGTGTTTTCCTGAAGATCAGAAAAGTCTTCTTCCTGAAGGTACGAGGAGTGAGGATCGAGGGAATTCAGCATGCCTTTAATCGCATTGTTGAACAGCGTCTTATCATCGACTTCTTCAACGTACGAGCTGCGGATGCGTTCGAATATTTCGGTGAACGTACGGAGATCCTGAAGGGGCAGTTCCTGCTGTATTTGCGGGCTGCTTTCTATCGCTGACTGATCCTCAGTTATTTCTACTGCGGTTTCTTCAGCGATACCTGATAACGGCATAAAGATGACTGCGCTGGCAATCAAGGGGCGGAGCAGATGTTTCCGTAGCATGTTCACTCGCTCTGTATTACGTGCCGCAAGCATGGCACAAAACTGTCTGGCTGTTAAGAATGGCCTCTTCAGAGGCGTTTTGCTTGTTAACCTGTTCGTTTTATCCGCGCTTCAGCCACACAGCCGGGTCTTGTGGTTGACCTTTATGGCGGATTTCGAAATAGAGAGCCGCGCTCGGTTGCCCACCGCTTTTTCCTGCTGTGGCAATGATTTCGCCGCCATTCACCCAGCTGCCAACATCTCTGAGCAGGGTCTGGTTGTGAGCGTAAAGGCTCAGGTAGCCATCGCCATGGTCAAGAATTATCAGCAGACCAAACCCTCTGAGCCACTCTGAAAATACGACCCGGCCATGATGAATAGCCCGGATATCGGTGCCTTCCCGGGTGCCTATTTTCCAGCCCTCCCAGCGTGCATTGGGGCCATTACGGTTGCCAAAGGCCGCCAGAACAGGGCCCGAGAGCGGCCTGGGGAGTTTGCCGCGCATCTTCCGGAAGGGGACTTCGTCGTTGTGGCGCGGGCTGTTGCTGACCAGGGTTTCTACTTCGGCCAGGAGTGACTCGAGTCGTTTGCGATCGGCTTCACGTTGTTTCAGGCGCTGGCTTTCGCTGCTCATCTGGCGGTCAAGCTTAGCTAACAGAGTTTGTTGCTCTGCGCGGCGTTTTTCGAGTTGTTGGTTTTCCCGGGTCAGGCGGGCATCGCTTTCGCGTAGTTGTGCTTCCTGCTCTGCAATTAATACTTCCAGATTATCCAACCGGTTAAGCTCGGCGATGGTATTGCTGAGGTTCTCAAGACGAGCGCGATTGAAATACCCGAAGTAGCGGGTGAGGCGTTGATTCTGAGCCGGGTCATCCTGGGCGAGCCAGAAACGTATCGCTGCTTCATCCCCCATCTGGCGGGCCAGGCGAATCTGTTCGCTCAGTAACTTCTGGTGACGGTTACGGAGCTGACGAACTTGAGCCTGCTCCGCCTGGAGCTTTTTTAGGCGGATCTGCTCCTCACGCAGGCGGGCTCGGGTCGCTTCAATTTCTTTGATTTGGGCGGCGATTTCCTGGTCGGATTTGCGCAGGCGTTGTTGCAGTTCATCATGCTCTTCACGAGCATCAGTGAGCCAGCTTTGCAGCTTTTTGATTTCTGCTTTGATCTGATCAAGGCGAGCCTGATCATCAGCCTGAGTGTTCAGACTGATGATCAGAGTAAGCAGTAAAGCAACAGAACGCAGCATGAGGTAAGTGTCTGGATTACTTGGTCAGCAGAGAAACACCGGTCATTTCAGCCGGTTGCTCAACGCCCATAATATCCAGAAGAGTAGGTGATACATCGCACAGACGTCCGGTGTTCAGGCCGCCTTCGTTGCGGTTATGAACATGAATCAGGTTGACCGGGCCAGTGGTGTGTTGAGTCATGGCCTGACCATTTTCATCCAACATCTGCTCAGCATTGCCGTGGTCTGCAGTAATCAGGCACTCGCCGCCGACTTCGAGAATCGCGTCTGTTACTTTCTGCAGGCAGTCATCGATGCATTCTGCCGCTTTCACAGCAGCGTCGTAGACACCTGTGTGACCAACCATGTCGCCATTCGCATAGTTGCATACGATCAGATCGTAGCCACCATTTTTAATGGCATCGACCAGCTTATCGGTGACTTCCGGCGCACTCATTTCTGGTTGCAGGTCATAGGTGGCAACGTCTGGTGACTTCACCAGAATACGGGTTTCACCCTCGTATTCCTGTTCGCGACCACCTGAGAAGAAGAAGGTCACGTGAGCGTACTTTTCTGTTTCAGCAATGCGCAGTTGCTTCATGCCCTTATCAGAAACATATTCGCCAATGCCATTGACCAGTTTCTCGGGTGGGAAGGCGCAGTTAGCTGGAATATCCGCAGCGTACTCGGTCATCATGACGTAATCACAGAGTGTCGGCTGTGCCTGACGCTCAAACCCTTTGAACTCATCGCCTTCAACGAACGCACGGGTGATTTCGCGAGCACGGTCAGGGCGGAAGTTGAAGCAGATGATGGCGTCGCCGTCTTCTACTTTGGCGGGTTGGTCACCAATCACTGTAGCTTTAACAAATTCGTCGTTCTCGTCGCGTTCGTAGGCAGCTTTTAGTGCATCAACGCCCGTTGGCGCAGAGAATTCAGCCTGGCCCAGAGTCATCGCGTTGTAGCCTTGCTCGACGCGATCCCAGCGATTATCACGATCCATCGAATAGAAACGTCCAATCACAGTCGAGATAGCGGCGTTACCCAGTGTCGCGCAGTGTGCTTCGATCTTGCTGAGTGAAGGTTCGGCTGAGCGAGGCGGCATATCGCGGCCATCCAGAATGGCATGGATACATACTTTGCCGACGCCTTTCTCTTTCGCCATATCCAGCAGCGCGATCAGGTGATCTTCGTGGCTGTGCACGCCGCCCGGAGAGAGCAGCCCAAGTAAATGCACGGCTTTACCGCTCGCCGCTGCTTTGTCCATAGCAGCAGCCAGTGCTGGATTGCTGGTCAGTTCACCGTCGCGGATAGTTTTGTTGATACGGGTGTAGTTCTGATAGACGATGCGACCCGCGCCAAGGTTCATGTGGCCAACTTCAGAGTTACCCATCTGGCCATCTGGCAGGCCAACGGCTTCACCGGAAGTCTGGATCAGTGCGTTCGGATACTCGTTCAGCAGACGATCCCACGTTGGTGTGTTGGCATTGGCAATGGCGTTATTCGCGGTTTCTTCGCGGTAGCCCCAGCCATCGAGAATAATCAGGGCGGTTGGTTTTGGTCGCGTGGTCATGTCCGTACACTCAGAATTACAGCAAAACGGCAGTATACCTTACCCCTGTACGACACTGAACAAAGTCCCCGCGAATAATTGTCATATACAGGAATGACAATGCGTCTGCGGTGGAGGCATAGCGCCAGTGACGGTATACTCCGGCCTCCATATTGAAAGACAGTAGACAGGGTAATGGATCAGTACATTGAATTTGTCGTAAATCATTGGTGGCTGGTAGGTATCTGGGCAGCGTTTCTGATCGCTTTGCTCTGGGATAACAACCGCCGCAACGGACAGACCGTTTCTACCACTGAAGCGACCACCATGATCAACCGCCAGGACGCATTGGTTCTGGATATCCGCGACAAGGCCGACTTCAAAGCAGGGCACCTTGTGAACGCGATTAATATTCCGTATGCAAGCCTGGCCCAGCGTATGAATGAGCTGGAAAAAGAGCGTGAGCGTCCGATCGTGCTGGTGTGCAAAACGGGCCAGACCGTCAGTATGGCGGGTAAAATGCTGCGTGAGAAAGGCTTCAACGCTGTACGTATGAAAGGCGGCATGATGGAATGGAACAGCCAGAATTTGCCAGTCGTTAAGAATTAAATCTGATAAGGAACCAACAAATGGCCGAAAATAAAGAACAGGCGCAGTTCGCTCTTCAGCGCATCTACACCAAAGACGTGTCATTCGAAGCACCTAACTCTCCAGCGGCGTTCACTAAGCCATGGAAGCCAGAAGTGAAGCTCGACCTCAATACCAATGGTCGCAAGGTTGATGAACAGCACTACGAAGTGTCTGTGAAAGTGACCGTTACCGCGAAAAATGACGGCGATACGGCCTTTCTGGTTGAGCTGGTTCAGTGCGGTCTGTTCGTAGTTGCGAATATTCCAGAGCAGCAGATGGGCCCAATGCTGGGTGCCATGTGCCCTAACATTCTGTTCCCGTATCTGCGTGAAAACGTAGATAACCTGGTGATCAAAGGCGGTTTCCCGGCGCTGATGCTGGCTCCGATCAACTTTGATGCTCTGTATCAGCAGCGTGTTAAAGAAGCGCAGGCTCAGCAGGCTGGCGAACAGCCAACCCACTGAGTTCTGTTCTAAGAAACAAAAACGCCCCGTTCATCGGGGCGTTTTTGCTTCTGTGGTTCTACGTCTGTGGTACTAAGATCGCGCCCTACTGTCCGCCGTCGTACCCCAACTGGCGCCATGCCTCATAGACCATTACAGCAACGGCATTCGACAGATTCATGCTGCGGCTGTGAGAGAGCATGGGTAGGCGTAGCCAGTCTTTCTCGGGAATGGTCAGTCTGACATCTTCGGGTAAGCCGCGCGTTTCAGGCCCGAACATCAGGTAATCTCCCTTGGTGAAAGCAACGTCAGAGTGACGTGTCTTGCCCTTGGTCGTCAGGGCGAAGAGACGCTGCGGTTGTTCGCATTCAATAAACGCTTCGTAGTCTTTGTGTATCTTCACGCTTGCCCATTCGCTGTAGTCCAGGCCCGCCCGGCGCAGTGCCTTTTCTTCCATATCAAAGCCCAGCGGCTCAATCAGGTGCAGATAGCAGCCTGTATTGGCACAGAGACGAATGATATTGCCGGTGTTAGGCGGGATTTCAGGTTCGAAAAGGACGATGTGAAACACGATTTGAGTCCGTGGTCAGAGGCGTTGCAAGGCAAGCTGGAATAATAAAGCTTGGTGATTCGGGCCATTAATCTGGTCGGCGTAGTGTCATTATAGTCAGGCGTGTCGCCTCAGACCATCGCTTTTCCCACCATGGTCTACACTCAGATTCAGTAAGTTGAATTTGTGTGAGGGTTGCCATGCAGCTGCCGTGGCTGAAACAACGTCGAACCGCGCAGGGATGTCTGGGAATAGAGATCAATCATGGTCGTGCCTGGGCAGTACACCGCACTCAGCGTGGGGTCGTCTCCAGCTATATCGCAGAGGCTGATGAGTCAGGCTTTGCTGAATTGTCCGAATGGATCGAAGCTCAGGGGTTAGCAGGTTCGCCGACCGTGGTCTGCATGGATAGCGAACGCTATGACTTGCAGCTAGTGGATGCACCCCCAGTTGCACCGGAAGAGCTGACAGATGCGCTGAGCTTTCGTATCGACGAGCTGGTCGGAGCGCCTGCCGCCGATAAGGTGTTGCAGGCATTTCCTCTTCCCGGCGATGCGTATCGTGGGCGAATGAGCATGGCGTTTGCCGCGATTACCGACAGGGCATATCTGCAGGAGATCGTTGAATTCTGCCGTGACAGCAATCTGCAGTTAGAGCAGATCATTATCAACGAGTTGGCGGTTCTGAATCTTCTGGCAAGTATTGAGCCCGAGGACAGCGTCGCTGTCGTGCGCCTCGAAGGTAATAGCGGTGTCATTTATCTCTACCGTGACGGAGCACTCTACTTCACTCGTCAGATTTCTCTGGGAACCGACGATCTGGGCCTCAGTTCGCTTAATGTCGAAGAGGGTGGGTTGAGTATGCAGCCAAACAGCCGCATTGATGTGCTTGCCCTTGAGCTGCAACGCTCGATGGACTATTTCGAAAGTCAGCTGGGGCTGGGTGCAGTTTCTCAGTTGTGGATGCTGAAGTCTGATCTTGTCGATGTGACCGATGCCTTGGGTGAACTTGAGGAGCGTGTGAATACGCCCGTCCGTCTCATGTCGCTGGAAAGCTCCTTTAACCGTCAGGAAGATGACCGTCCACTCACGGCGTCCCTGGCTGTTGCACTCGGAGGGGCGCTTAGCTATGAGTTGGGAAATTAAACAACGGGTCAATTTCTATCTGGACGAGTTCCAGCCTCCTAAGATCCCTGGTGATCTGAAGATGATTCTGATTGGTGCTGGCTTGCATGTTGGCATTGCGGTCGTTGTTCTTCTCGGTCTGGTGATCAACTGGTACTGGCAGGGGCACCGTCTGGAAGGCATGCAGGAGCGTCAGGCCATTGTTGAGCAGCAGGTTGCCAATATTGAAAGTGAGCGTCCGCCGCTCAAATTGGATGATGCTCTTGTCGCTCAGCGTGCCAAACTCCGCGAAGATCTTGAAAGCAGTCAGCGAATTCTGCGCTATCTGACTCAACAGGAACTCGACAGCAGCACGTCATTCACCACCATGGTAAAAGAATTGGGAGATCAGGATGTCCGTGGTGTCTGGCTGAAAAGTTTTGCTTTTTACGATGAAGGCCGGCACATCAATATCTCAGGTTTTACTGATGATCCTGCAAAAATTTCCCGTTACGTTTCTGATCTTCTGAAGCGCAGTGGTTTTTCAGAACAGGCTTTCCGGTTTGTGGATGTTCGCAAACAGGAAGATAGCCGTTGGCTGACCTTCAAACTGGATACTCGCCCTCGCGAAAAAGAAAACGCAGCCGAACCCCGCAATACGGTCATGACGTCTTCAGAGGTGATGCGACGCGCACGGGAGGGCTCATTATGAGAATAATCTGGTGGCAAGACTCACGCATTGTTTCAGGTCTTGAAAAGTATCGTGAGCTGAGTGCGCGTGAAAGAAAGCTGGTGCTAGTTACGGCGCATGTCGTGATCGCCGCTGTTTTGGTGTTTTTTATCGCAGGCCCCATCTGGACCACGGCACTGAATGAACGTAAGCAAGCTAACGAACTTGAGTCTAACGCATTACGTCTTGAGGCTCATTTGCAGCGTTTACGCAGTACGCCAGTGCTTGACCCGAATGATGCTGTGCGCGATGACATAGAAAAAGTTTTGAGCCAGAAAGCCGTCGTAGATGAGCGGATTCAGAGTCTTACCGATACCCTGGTCGCCCCTGAAAATATGCCATCGGTACTGGAATCGATGATGACTCAGGACACCCGACTCAAGCTGATCAGTCTCGAGAATAGTGAGGGCGAGAGCATCGCGCTCGGCTCTGAATACAGTGACGTCGACCTTTACCGCCATGGCATGAAAATTCGCATGTCCGCTGACTACCCGTCGCTGATGAGTTATCTGCAACGTCTGGATTCGATGCCATGGAAACTCTACTGGCAGTCGCTTGACTACACGGTTGAAAACTACCCCAGCGGTGAGCTTTATCTTGAAGTCTTTACCCTCAGTACCCGTGAGGAGATTCTCAGTGATTAGATCAGTCGTTATGGCGCTTTGCCTGAGCGGACTTTTCCTGAATGCGATGGCGGCCAGTGATCCGATGAAGCCGCCACAGTTCGCTCCTGCAGCGGTTGAGCAATCAGCAGTAAAGAGAACAAGCTTTACGCTACAACAGATAAAAATGAGTCAGAACGGAGCGTCTGCGGTAATTAACGGCAACTTAGTGAAAGAGGGCGATATCGTTTCCGGTGCCCGGGTTGTGAAAATTACATCAGGCAAAGTTGTTCTGAAATACAGGCAGAAACTTAAAACACTGTCTTTACTTAGTAATACGAAACATTCTGGTAAGTAGGATGCAGACTGTGAGAATATTTAGAAATACAAGGTTCGACCGAGCTGCTGTGATTGTTGCCAGCCTGCTTATGGCGTCATGCGCGACGACCTATACGCAGAAGCAGACAGATCAGAAAGCAGAGCGACCAGCTGCACCAAAGAAATTACTCGAAGCAGATGCTCCTATGCTGGCTGGCCTGGACCCGAAAAGCCTGATGCCAGAAATCGCCTTGCCAGAAAAAGCTGAAGAGCGTTTTGATGTCACTGCCAATCAGGTGCCTGCACCGGCATTCTTCAACAGCCTGGTCGAAGGTACTGGGATGAATATGATTGTTCATCCGGATGTCAGCGGCAAAATCTCTTTAAACCTTAAAGACGTAACTGTCCGTGAAGCCCTGATGGCTGTTCGTGATATTTACGGGTACGACTTTAATGAATCTGGATATGGTGTGCAGATTCTTCCTAAGGCTGCGCAAACCCGCATATTTCCGATTAACTACCTAAATGTCATGCGTTCAGGCCGTTCAGGTATGAAGGTCAGTAGTGGTATGACCAGTTCTGACGCAGAGAACAGCGGAGCAGCGACCTCTGTGTTCGGCGAGTACGACGGTAATCAGACTAATTCCTCAGAAGTAGAGACACTGACCGGCTCTGAATTCTGGAAAGACCTGCGTTCGACACTGTCTCTTATGATGGCTTCAGAGGAAGGTGCCTCCGTCGTCGTTGACGCACATGCCGGTCTTGTTATCGCTCGTGCAATGCCTGGAACACTGACTCAGGTTCAGAAATACCTGGAGCAGGCTGAGTTGACTGTCCAGAAGCAAGTTCTGATCGAAGCAAAAATAGTAGAAGTCACACTCAGTGACGGTTACCAGAGCGGTATTAACTGGAATACGATTGCGGCGCAGACGGGTAAGAATGACGTCTGGGCAACACAGACCTCAGCCGCTTTAAATGACCCGAATGAATTGGCTGGTATTTTCAGTCTCAATATTGATGCAGGTAACTTTGCCGGTGCCCTGAGCCTTCTGGAAACACAAGGTGATGTCGAGGTACTTTCTAGTCCACGTATCGCCACCGTCAATAATCAGAAAGCAGTGATCAAAGTCGGTAACGACGAATATTTTGTTACCGACGTGACCCGCACAACGACGGCAACGGTAACAGGCACCTCGGATACCCCTAAAATTGAGCTGACGCCATTTTTCTCGGGTATTGCTCTCGATGTGACCCCACAGATTGGTGATGACGAAGACATTACCCTGCACGTTCATCCGAGCGTGACAGAAGTCGAGGAAAAACAGAAACGTATCCAGCTGAACGATGATGAATATTCGTTGCCGGTCGCAGCCAGTACCGTTCGCGAGACAGATTCTATTGTTCGTGCCCGCTCAGGCCAGATCGTTGTTATTGGCGGACTGATGCAGAACAAGTCAAACGATGTTGTGCACAAGGTACCGGTACTGGGAGATATTCCTGTGCTGGGTGCATTGTTCCGTCAGACGCGCCGCGAGACAGTCCAGAGTGAACTGGTCATTCTTATTCAGCCCCGAATTATCGGTACACAGTTACCTGCGGAGCGTATAGAGCAGCTCAACAGCCGTTACTCTCGCGTGTTATTGCCGGAGTGGTGAGATGGATGTTACTGAGATCAAGCAAGCTTGCGAGTCACATTATGGACTGAGTGACACCCCTTTCTCTTTGACGCCGGATACCGGATTTTACGTCGGCCTTGAGTCTCATGACGAAGCATTTGAAGCCGTTCAATATGCACTGGCTGGCGGTGAAGGTTTTATCAAAGTCACTGGAGAAGTCGGCACTGGAAAAACATTGTTGTGTCGGCGTCTTCTGAATCACCTTGAATCAGTTAACAGTGATACTGCTTATATTCCTAATCCGACGCTATCTCCCACAGCACTTTGGCTGGCAATCGGAGATGAACTCGGATTATCTGGCCACTCTAGACTGAGCCAGCTGAGGGCGGATATTCAGCGTTATCTTCTTAATATCGCTCAGGAAGGACGGCGCCTGGTCCTGGTCATTGACGAAGCCCAGTGTTTGCCAGCAGAAACGCTGGAGGCATTAAGACTCATTTCCAACCTCGAAACAGAGCGTCAGAAACTGGTCCAGATCGTTCTCTTCGGTCAGCCTGAATTAGACGATATCCTGAGTGAGCAACGCTTCCGGCAACTGCGCCAGCGCATCACCACGTCCGCTCATATTGAAGCGTTACGTACGCCTGAGAGTGTCAGTCATTACCTGAATCACCGACTGGTCTGCGCAGGCTACCGTGGTGAGCCGTTGTTTACACGGGGGGCCGTTCGATTTTTATGGATCAGCAGCGGTGGTACACCGAGGCTGGTCAATGTTCTGGCCGCCAAATGCTTGCTGGTGGCCTTCGGTCAGGGCAGTAAGGCCATCCATGCTCAGCATGTAGAAAAGGCGGCAGCAGACACTGAAAGTATTCAACAACCGATCGCATGGCGTGAACGTCTGAAACTCGTTATCGGGCTATAAGGAGCGAACTATGAGTCTTATACATCAGGTTCTGAAAGATCTCGATGGTCAGCGAGAAGTCACACCCGGAGAAATTATTGGCTATGCCGATCACGAGTACAACCATCGTGTGATGATATGGCCTGCACTTGTGATCTCTATTCTTGCTGCTGTGTTTGTATTGTATTTCAGTCAGTATTTTGAGTCTGATCCGTCTGTAATTAATCGCAGTTCTATACCTGTTATTCCTGTAACGGGAACGAATCCAGCCGTTGTTCCCGTCATTGCTGAAGTGTCTGGCCCAGCAGAGATGCCTTTCAGCGACACAGGCAGAGAGACGCATCAAATGCAGCAACCCGAAACAATTACGTTGGCCATTGCACCAGAACCTGAAGTGGCAGGGAATTCAGTATTTCTTGAAGAGGTAGCCGCTCAGGAACAGTCGCCACCTGCCGCGGTCGTCCAACCTGCTGAAGCCAGATCAGAGGCTCCAGTTTCAATTCCCGAAGCTCTGGTGGTCGACGAGCCTGAAGCAGCATCCGTGCAAGTCTCCGCCATAGAAGCCCACTCCACAGAAGCCTCCATTGCAAAAGACGCTAACGCAGCAAGTGCGAGTGTGACACGACGTCTGGACCCTGAGAATTTCTATATCCGGGCTGTGACCTACTATCGCAATGGAGACTGGCAACGGGCACTGTCTCAGTTGGATGAGGCGATCAAGCTGGGAACCGCGATTGAGTATCCCGCACTGCAGGCCCGTATTTATCTGGAGCAGGGGATGCGTGATGAGTTTATTGCTGCGTCCGAAAAATACGCCACGAATCAGAGTCGCATCTGGCTCAGTACGATTGCACCGGGCCTGCATATGTTTGGGCAGTATCAGGCGGCCGCAGAATACTACTCGCGCCTGATACAACAGGAGCCGCGTAATACACAGTGGGCTATTGCCCGTACTCAGGCACAAATAGACGCTGGCGCAACCGCCGCAGCACAACAAAGCCTTGAGTTCCTCACCGAAAATTACCCTCTGAGTAAACCACAGCAAGACTGGGTGAAATATCAGCAAGGGCTGCTGGAGTAAAACATGGAAGCAAGATTACGTCGTAAAGTTCGTGTCGGCGATCTGCTACTTGAGAAGCAGTTAATCGATCAGAAACAGTTGCAGATGGCGCTGGTAGAGCAGAAGCGCACCGGAAAAAAATTGGGTAAAGCGATTACGGATCTCGGTTTTGTCTCAGAGGTTAAATTGCTTTCTATTCTTTCTGATTACTTTGGTTATCCATTTATCGATCTGTCGCGTTTTCGTCTCGATAATGCGCTGATACAGCAGTTGCCTGAAACTCAGGCCCGTCGATATCGCTGCCTGCTATTGTCAGAAGAGCCGGGCGGAATGATGGTCGGTATGGCAGATCCGACCGACCTTATGGTGATTGATGATCTGCAGCGAATCCTCAAAAAACCAGTACTGCCCGCATTTGTTCAGGAAGATGAGCTGCTTTCTATTCTCGACAACGTCTATCGTCGTCAGGAACAGATGGCCTCGATTGCGGGTGAGCTCGCAGGTGAGTTACAGAGCAGCGACTTCGATATCAATGCCATTGTTTCAAGCTCTGATACGTCAGAGGCTCCTGTCGTACGTTTGTTGCAGAGCCTCTTTGAAGACGCCGTACAGGTAAAAGCATCGGACGTGCATATTGAACCGGAAGAGAGTCAGTTACGGATTCGTCTGCGTGTCGATGGTGAACTGCAAGAGCAGATCATGAAAGAGAAACGCGTTGCCTCGGCATTGGTATCGCGTTTAAAAATCATGTCGGGTCTGGATATTTCGGAGAAGCGTCTACCACAGGATGGCCGCTTCAATATCCGTGTCCGTAATAAGAATATCGATGTGCGTCTGTCGACTATGCCGGTGCAGTTTGGTGAGTCGGTGGTTATGCGTCTGCTGGATCAGAGTGGCGGCATTCTGAGCATGGCATCCCTCGGTATGAGAGATCAGATCAGGAATCGTTTTGAGTATCTGATCACACGTCCTCATGGATTGATCCTTGTCACCGGCCCGACGGGTTCAGGTAAAACAACAACGCTGTACGCGGCACTGACTCAGCTGAATCAGGCCGAAAAGAAAATTATCACCGCCGAAGATCCTATCGAGTACAGGCTTCCGCGAATTAACCAGGTCCAGGTAAATACCAAAGTGGGTCTCGAATTTTCGACTGTTCTTCGTGCGGCTCTGCGTCAGGACCCGGATATCGTTCTGATTGGTGAGATGCGTGACCACGAGACGGCAGAGATCGGCTTACGAGCTGCAATGACAGGTCACATGGTGCTGTCGACGTTGCACACCAACGATGCCCAGTCAGCAGCGGCACGCCTGATGGATATGGGCGTTGATAGCTATCTGGTTGCTTCGTCACTGAGAGCTGTTCTGGCACAGCGTCTTATTAAAAAGCTGTGCCCTCATTGCACTCAGAATTACGAGCCTGATGATCAGGAAAAAGCCTGGTTAGAAACTATGGAACCTGGCAGCTCAACACGTCAGTTCTTGAACGGAAGAGGTTGCCACCACTGCAACAATACCGGCTATCAGGGGCGTGTCGGTATTTACGAGTTACTGGAACTCGATGCCAACATGATAGGTGCATTGCGTAAGGGGGATTCTCAAGGGTTCTCTGAGGCAGCGTTGAAATCTCCGTATTTCCGCCCGTTAGCAATGTCTGCACTGGACTTTGCGACAGAGGGTGTGACCTCCCTTGATGAAGTCTTCCGTGTATCAGCAACCCTGGATGGCGAGGAGATCTGATGGCCATTTATCTCTATCGCGGTCGCGATAATTCGGGGGCGGCGGTAGAGGGCTCCCTACAGGCGGGTAGCCGGGAAGTCGCAGTGTCGCAGCTGATACAACGCGGCATTACCCCGCTTAAAATTCAGCAACAGAAAGTATTACCCTCGAAGGACGGTAAAACGGTCCAGCGTTCTCGAAAAATTAAATCTGAAGAGCTCGTCCTGTTTACTCGTCAGTTGTATGCACTGACTAAGGCGGGTGTTCCTATCATCCGGGCACTGACCGGGCTGGCCGAAAGCGCAAACAACGATCAGCTACGCACGGTACTTCAGGATATCAGCGACCAGCTGGTCGGTGGTTCTGATCTGGCTTCGGCATTTAGAAGGCACCCTAAACTCTTTTCTCCTATTTACGTCAGCATGATCCATATAGGTGAGAGCACAGGGAATCTTGATGATGCACTGATCCGCCTGGTGGGCCACCTGGAAATGGAACGGGAAACCAGAAAGCGTATCAAGTCCGCGTTGCGCTATCCCATTATGGTTATCGGTGCCATTGCAATCGCGATGGTGGTTGTCACTATGTTTGTGATTCCAAGCTTCTCGTCGGTATTTAATAAGCTAGGCGCTGACCTGCCATTTGCCACGTTAATCCTGATTGCTGTTTCCGATTTCATGCAGAACTGGTGGCATGCCTTGTTGGCCGGTCTGATTGTTGGCGGTATCGCTTTCCGGCAGTTTATCGCCACCGATGAAGGGGCTGTCTGGTGGGACAGAACCAAACTGAATATTCCTCTTATCGGTACTATTTTCGAGCGCATCGCACTGGCGCGTTTTTCCCGTTCTTTTTCCATGATGCTGACTGCTGGTGTGCCAATCCTGAATAGCCTGTCTATTGTGGCGGCGAGTGTTGGTAATAAATATATCGGTAATGCCGTCAGCGATATGGGCGATGGCGTCCAGCGCGGCGAAGGGCTGACCAATACGGCGCAGAGAACTGGCCTGTTCACACCACTAGTACTTCAAATGATGTCGGTTGGTGAAGAAACAGGGGCTGTTGATCGGCTACTTGATGAGGTCGCTGACTTTTATGAAGAAGAGGTCGACTACGAGCTCAACCAACTGTCAGACGCGATAGAACCCATCCTGCTCGTGTTTCTGGGGGCGCTGGTACTTCTGCTCGCTCTGGGTGTTTTCTTACCCGTGTGGGAGCTCAGTGGTGCAGTGTCACGTTAGACACTGACGCCACATATGTAACAGAAGTTTTTGTAATTCAATATTTGTTTATTTTCGTTAATACCAGCTTCAAAAATTCAATTGTTGACTAAGGTTTAAGTATGCCAACGACGTTACTGAACGTCGGCCGGAAACGAGGCTTCTCTCTACTCCAGTCGGCGATCGCATTGGCGGTAATGATGGTCGGGATACTGATTCTGGTGCCCCGGATGGACAACATTATCGAGGATGCCTGGCGTGCACATGTTAAGTCGGTGGGTAGCTCCCTGCAGACCGGAGTGATGATTTTCCGGAAAGCCTGGATGACCGATAAAAACAGCACCCTGCTTGAAGGCTTTGCTATGAATCAATATGGCTGGCCGGTACCGCAGGAACCGGACGGGATGTCCGGATCAGGAGTAACAACGACACTGAGTTGTGAAGCGCTGTGGAATAGTCTTCTGGATATAGAAGTTCCGACACTGACCGCTGGTGATAATGCCAGCGCCGATTTCCGGGTCGAAGTCGTAGAGGGACATTGTCGGTACTACCACAGAGCAAGTGGCGACAGATTTTACATTGACTATAGCTCGGCCGATGGCCGCGTAAGCTGGAATATCCGATAACACACAGGAGTCGGGACATGAAAAAACAAAGAGGTTTTACACTGATCGAACTGGTCATGGTAATTGTTATTCTCGGTGTGCTCTCTGCCTTTGCGCTGCCGCGTTTCGCAGATTTTGGTCAGGACGCGCGGGTTGCCAGTCTGAATGCACTGGCTGGAGCACTCCGTGCAGCCGCCAATATTGCTCACGCGCAGCAGCTGGCAGATGGCTCGACACCCGGTCAGGCAGTGGTTCTTGAAGGTGCCTCTATCGCTATGGTGAATGGTTACCCTCAGGCCGTACAGGCTGGTATCACTGACGCTGCTCAGGTGGCGGGTGACTACCAGATTACTCATGGAACCGCCGCAGGTGGTGAAGAGGCAGTTTACACCCTGACAACTGGCGCTGGCTGTACTGTGACTTACACCGCTGCAACCGCCGCAGTGGAAAACGTGAATCCAATCACCGCCGCGCCAAAGGTTGTTGTTGATCCAAACGGTTGCTGAGGCTGATTTGATCCGCCAACGAGGCTTTACTCTGGTTGAGATGATAATGGTGATCACATTGATCGCCATTATCTCAATCGGCGCAAGCAGCCTTTTCCTGAATACCGATCGCTACACTACGCTTGCTGCTCGTGAGCAACTGGTGTCGGTAGCAATCCTTGCTCAGAGAAGAGCACTGGCAAATGCAGTGGCGGCAACTCCGGTCAATCTCACGGTTTCTCAGACCAGCTCTGATTGGCTTTTCACTGTTTCGCAGGGGACAACCACCTTTGGCACGCGGGAAGCTCCGCGCGCAGGGGCAGCGCTGGCCATTAACGGTGCTACTCTGGCTAACGGTGGCAGCACAACGATTAATTTTGATATCAATGCAGAAACCGGCGCTGCGAATCAGTTTGTTTTTTCCGCTGGTAATTCTCACTCACTCTGTATTTCTGCCAGTGGTTTCGCCTATATCGGCAACTGCCAGCCCTGAAGGAGGCACGCACTTATGCTAAGAATGCGCGGCATGTCTCTGGTCGAAATGGTCATTACTATCGTCATTATTTCTGTCGCCTTAGTTGGTTCTCTGCGGGCGTTCAGTGTTCTTACCGGGCGATCTGCTGACGTTCTTATTCAGACCCGCTCCGTCGATCTGGCTCAGCTTTATTTTGATGAAATACTGTCGCGTCGCTATGACGAGGCCACGGGGACGAATGGTGTTCCTGCCTACACTGGGGCGTGTCGGATTACTAATGACGGCGAAAGCCGTGACAATTACGATGACGTCGATGATTACGATGCCGTCACCAACGAATCCCCGGATACGATGGACGCCTCTCTTGCAACGGATTACAGCGGCTACACGGTGTCTATCAACGTAGTCTGTGATGACTCTATTGGTGTGAACACCGGTGGCGCTAAGCGTATAGAAATCACGATTGACGACCCGATCGGCGATACCTCGGTATTCTCTATGTATAAGGGGAATTACTGATGGTAACAAAAGTGATGACGTTAACTTATCTGCGGCGTCAGTCTGGATTTACCCTGGTTGAGCTGGTGATGACATTGGTGGTGGCTGCGGTGTTGGGCATCATGTCGGTTCAGTTTATCCGCTCTACCAGTGAAGGTTTTATCTCAAGCAACGGTCGTGAACAATTAGCGGCGGCTGGCTATGTCGTTAACGAACAGATCAGCCGCGGATTGCGCGACGCTCTACCGGGCAGTATCCGTACCACCGCTGACGGACTGTGCGTTGAATATATGCCTGTAGTCGCCGCTTCGATGTACACCGATTTATCGGTTAATTCGGCAGTTACCTCATTCCGTGCCGCACCATATTCTGTATCCGACGGTGCGAGTGGTTACGTATCTGTTTATCCTATCGGGTCGGCTAACCTGTACGCCCAGAATGATCCGGGACCTCTGACGCCGGATATCGGCTCAGTGCCCGCGGGGACAGCCGAGGTTGATGTCACGCTTGCGAGCTCTCATACCTTCCCATCAGATTCGCCGGAGCGTCGCTACTATTTAACGTCTGCGCCTGAAGCCGTCTGTCAGGATGGAGCCTATCTCTATCGTTACCGCAACTACGGCTTTATCAGTGACGTCGCTAACCTAAAGGCAGCCTTACCTACCAATCGGGCTGGCGGTCGCACCGTTCTGGCATTTCCACTTCAGGCAGGATCCATGACATTTCGCTTTCAGAATCCAACGCTGGCGCGAAGTGGCCTGGTGGCATTTGAGTACGTGCTGCAACACCCGACAACAGGCGAGACGCTTTCCATGGGGCAGCAGGTGAGGGTTGTTAATGTTCCCTGATGATGTGAAACGGATAGCTCTATCCCCGCAGCGCGGCTTTGGTCTGCCAATGGCGCTGTTTGTTATTACTGTGCTTGCTGTGATCGTCACGGTAATGGGGTCTATGCAGACGACCAGTGGTCAGTCGAGTGTGCTTCATATTCAGGGGAAGCGCGCTTTTTACGCTGCTGAATCAGGTACCGAAGCGGCTCTTAATGTACTGCTGCCTCCGGATGGTTCTCCCGGACGCGCCTGTGCAACTTCCCCATTTTTTACTGCGACTTTTACTGCTCCTGGTCTGCGCGGATGCAGTGTTTCCGTCAGTTGTGTTCAGATGACCGTCGATGGCGAGGATCTCTATACCCTGATATCGCAGGGTTCTTGTGGCACCGGACTTGATCAGGCGTCACGAACGCTAGAAGTTCGGGCTCGGTAGTGTTTCCCGCCTATAGCTAGATTGCCGTTACATAGCGCTGTGATTACGAGGTTAATACAGTCCATCGTGACGTTTTGTGAAAGAATAGAAAAAGCCAAACTGAAGAATATCATTTAGTTATATCGGGAAGGTTTAGCAAGGTGCTGCAGGTTTTGCCGTAACCAAAGGTTAGCTGGAAGAATATTATGCTGAAATATGCGCTGCTGTCTTTATTGTTTACCTCCATGAGTGCCATGGCTCGCATCGATTTATGGTCGGACGACTTCGAGCGGAGCAATCTGAACGGCGGTCCTCAGAAGTACACAGTAACGCCTATTGGTTCTCGTGGTGAGGCGGGCATTGGAACTTACATCGCAAACTCCGGTTCCCGCAGCATGTTTATTTGTTGCGATGAGGTTTACGTTACTTCAGATCCAATGGACCTGAGTGCTTCGAATTACGCAGAAGTTAATTTCTGGTTAAGAAGCGGTTCTGATAACTACAGTGAATGGCCTTCAAGCAGTGATGATCTCCGCCTGGATGTTTTGCTGGATAATGGCAGCTGGCAGGCTTTGCAGTTATGGGAAGGTGGCGGCTCGTTAGGAGGGGATACCTACAACGTTTATGCCAGAATTCCTGTTGCAGGCTTACACAGTAATTTCCGTTTTCGTTTTTACCAGGCTGACGGCTCAGGAAGCTCTTTTACCCGTCGGGACTTCTGGCATATTGATGACCTGAAGGTGACCGATTTTGAAGTGGGCACCACTCGCTATCCACTTTTCGAAGATCAGTTTGAACGCAATTTCCTTCTGTCACCACCTCCCGGCGGAACATTACCTGATTGGTACGTCACCATTTTCGACGGTAATTTTACATCGCAAATCAGTAATCACACCGCTGAAACTGGCACCCGTAGCATGTTTACCTGCTGCGGTGAGCGAACCACGACCACACGTAGCATCGATTTGTCCGGAGAGACGTTTGTCGAATTGGAGTACTGGATTCGCTACGGCGATGATAACTTCAGTGGTACAGATGCCATCACGCCCGGAAACTACGACAGTGAAGACCCGTCCGCAGCTGAAGTATATGTTCAGATTTATCTGCCTGATGGCACCTGGCGTACGATTGATTTCCATGACCCCGCAGCATCAAATTCGGGCGAAGCATACCGATATGAGGCTCGGGTACCTGACGATGCCCTGCACAGCGACTTCAGGCTCAGGTTTTATCAAGCTGATGGCACGACATCGATATTCAAGCGTTACGACTTTTATCATATCGATAACGTCTATGTCGGCACGAGGGATGACACGTCATCTGCGGTTCACCACTTCAGGTTTTCGTATAATTCTGCAGCACTGACCTGTAATCCGCAGGACGTGACGATTCAGGTGTGTGAGGACGCATCCTGCTCAAGCCTGTATACAGACCCTGTAGACATTTTTTTATCACCGACAGGGTGGGTTGGTGGAAACGCAGTAACGATTACCGGTGGGAGCCGGGTTGTGTCGTTGGCGCGTACGACAGCCGGAACGATTGATCTTGATGTTGTGTCTTCAGTGCCGGTAATGACTGGTTCAACCAACCGCTGCTCAATCGATGGTGGTTCTTTTACTCCCTCATGCTCTCTGACTTTCTCAGACTCGGGTTTTTTGGTAAACGTCCCTGATATTGTTGCGGGTAAAGCCACATCCGCGGCAACGATTCAGGCCGTTCGTAAAAGCGATAGCGCAGCGGAGTGCATGCCTGCGTTTGCTAATGTCACTAAAAATGTGAATTTCTGGACCAGTTACGATATTCCTGCGTCAGGTACGATGGCGACATCACTTGGCGGTGCGGCAGTATCAGGAAATAGTCTGACACCAACGACGTTGGCCATGAACTTTGATGCTAATGGGCAAGCAGCTCTTCCGGATTTAAATTATCTTGACGCCGGTCAGAAATCGCTTTACGCCAGATACGTGGGTACCGGCGCTGACCTCGGCCTGATTATGGAAGGAAGTGACTCTTATATCGCACGTCCTGCTGGGCTGTGTGTGGATACCGGCAGCATTTGTACTTCAGGCTCAGCGGCCTGTGGAGTATTTGGTGTAGCGGGAGTTTCTTTTGATGTCGATATTACCGCTGTCGCCTGGGAGTCTGATGGAGACTCCAACTTCTGCTCAGGTAACAGCGGTACGCCGAATTACAACTCTGGCGGTAACGTCGTATTGTCATCGAGCTTGTTGGCGCCGAATCCGGGGAGCCCCGGCGCTGTAGAGCCAACCGGGTACAATCATCTTGCTGCAAACGGGTCCGGTGGGAAGAATACCGTTGGGCTCGCACAGAGCGAAGTCGGAGTATTTACTTTCAGTGCGACCCCTCCACTGTATCTGGGGGCTGCGCTGGGGTCGACCTCAAGCACGACTTCTGTCACTTACACCAGCCAGCCAACTGGCCGGTTTATTCCCGATCACTTTGAGGTTGCGGTCAGTGATATGGGTGAATTCTCGTCAGGTTGCCCAACGGACAATACCTATACTGGCCAGTCATTCAATTGGTTAATTGCTCCTGCGGTGATCTTTACTGCCTATAACGCTGCGACCCCTAAAGCGATTACTGAAAACTACACGCACAATGATTTTCGTCGCCTGACTGCGGCAAATGTCGCAGATAACATTACTTATCCGACGGAGGATAACTTGACGGATGGTAGCGATGGCAACCGGATGCAGCTTTCTGGAGCACCTGACACTCAATTTAACGATGGTACGATCAGTGTTACGGGCGCAGGACAAACTGAATATGTGTTTTCTGCGGCTGATACTCTCGCCTACTTGCGCAGTAGCGTCGCCGAAATTAATCCGTTTAACCCTAACTTAGTCTTCGAAATTGATTCCGCCGTCACGGATGGCGAGGTGAGCGTAAACAACGCGGTAAATATCACGCCGGATGGTAGCGACGTCGATATACGTTTTGGTCGATTGATCGTCGAAGACAGTTATGGGCCCGAAAACAGTGATCTGACGCTTCCGATGCACACGGAGTATTACCAGGATGGGGAGTACATCCTGAATACGTTTGACTCCTGCACAGGCTGGAGCAGCGTCAATGCCAGCGTAAACAGCCTCAGCAGCGTACAGACGGATTCTGATACGCTTTCGTCCGGGAGTTCGGGAAGTGATGGTCTTCGATTAACAGCGCCAACGAATGTTGCGGGCACGCCAGATATTGGGGATGCCACAGTCACTTATGATGCTCCAGCCTGGCTGGAGGGGGATTTTAACGGGGATGGCAACTTCAACAATGATCCATCAGCAACGGCAACGTTTGGTATTTATCGAGGCCATGAACGAGTTATCTACAAAAAAGAGGTGAGATAAATGCGCCTCAGCAACAGGAAAGTTCGCGTACCGCTCACGGTTTGGGTTATTTCGGCATTATTTTATCTGTGCGCTTCCTCTGTGTCGGCTCTACCGGTGCTGTTTAACCTGCTTAACAGTGCCGTCGTCGGTGTGGACTGGATTGCCAGTAATACCTCCCGGGTGGTGATTAATTCACTTGGCGAACTCAACCTTCGTAACGGTTATGTCGAAGTCGAGTCGCGGGTGTTTGATTTCTCAGAAGCAGATTCCGTCGATATTAACTTCGATGTATACGTACCTTTCAGTCTCGGGTTTGGTCTTATCGGTACAGCACCCAATCCGGGAGAAGACTTAGTTGTTCAGTACCGGCGCAGTAACGGCGGCTGGCAGACTCTGACGACCTTTGTTGCAGACTATGGCTTTCTTGGGTTGCTCTCGATAGGAGATAGCTATTCCTATTCCGCCTCGTTGCCTGCAGATGCTTACCACGATAATTTTCAGTTACGTTATGTCATGACCGGCGGAGGGATCAGTTTCTTCGATCTTCTCGGTGATAACTGGTATGTCAGTGATATTGAGATCACTGCGGATCTGCCACCGGCTGGCCCGGATCATTTCCGGTTATCCTATGAGTCTGACGCTTTAACCTGCAAGCCCCAGACGGTTGATATTCTGGCATGCGCAGACAGCACTTGCTCCAGTCTGTACACCGACGATGTGAATATAACCTTGTTGCCAGCGGGGTGGGTCGGCGGCAATACACGAACTCTGTCGGGCGGAAGTGGTAGTTTTGAGCTGCGCCAGACTGTCACAGGTACAGCGGTTGTCGGAATCTCATCATCTTCCCCTTCCAAAGTCGGCGGAAGCAATCTTTGTTCAGTGGATGGAGGCAGTGCTTCAGTGAGTTGTAGTCTCACGTTTGCTGACTCCGGTTTTTTAGTCAGTGTACCTGACTTCCTATCAGCGAAAGGGCCTGCCTCGGCGACTCTGCAGGCAGTCAGAAAAAGCGATGACTCGCCCGAGTGTGTGCCGGCTTTCGCAAACGTATTGAGGGATGTGGATTTATATACCCGTTACGACGCGCCTGCTTCTGGCAGTAAACCCGTGAGAATATCAGGCGTTGATATTTCTACATCGCCTGCAAATCCAACAAGCGTATCTCTCAGTTTTGATGCTTCCGGCACCGCCTCACTGACGCCCTTTAACTATGACGACGCAGGGCAGAAAACACTGTTTGCCAGTTATACCGGAAGTGGTGCTGATGCTGGACTGATCCTGAACGGACAAACCAGCTTTGTAGCGCGCCCGGCGGGTCTGTGTATTGATCCAGCTAATGTCTGTAATGAGCCTTATGAAGACTGCCCTGTGTTTGCGCTCGCAGGTGCGGCATTCCCGGTTAATATTCGTGCGGTCGCGTGGGAAGCAGATAGCGACAGTGATTTCTGTTTGGATAATATCACGACACAAAATTACAGCTCAGTATCGCCAATTACTTTGTCTTCAACCGTTGTCGCACCAGCCGCCGGACAAAATGGCACACTGGAACCTGCTGAATATATTCACACTGCGAGCGTCAGCGGTGTTTCGAGTATTAATCTTGCGCAAGGAGAAGCCGGTGTATTTACTCTAAGTGCAACGCCGCCTTTGTATTTTGGCGCAGCGCTCGGCACCTTGTCAGATACCAATTTAGCTGCCTTCTCAAGTGCTCCGTTGGGGCGGTTTGTTCCCGCATATTTTGAGGTGAGTGTGGCAGACTCTGGCATATTTTCTGGCGCCTGCACTACTGGTAACAGCTACACCGGGCAATCTTTTTCATGGCTGTTAGCGCCAGCATTAACTATTTCTGCTTACAACGCAGCGGCCGATGCTCAGATTACTCAGAATTATACTGATACTGCTTTTATGCGTTTATCGGCCGGTGACGTATTTAATGGAGTTTCATTCCCGTTAGTCGACCAGGGTGTTATGGGCAAGGATGGCCTGGCGCTCCCTTTGGCTGGTTCTCCTACGATTGAATATCAGGCTGGCTCATTAACGGTAAGTACGCCGGGGGTGATGGAGTATGTCTTTTCACCACTAGATAACATCGCCTATGTGCGTGATTTAAATGCTGAAATAAATCCTTTTTCTCCGGAGCTGCAATTTACGCTTACCGGTGTTACCGACGGCGAGGTAACCCAGTCTGCCAGTGTCGACTTTACACCTGATGGTAGTGGGGTGAGTGTGCGCTTTGGCCGTATGCGTTTACAGGATACCTTTGGTGCCGAAACCCACGATCTGACCGCAAGGCTGATCACAGAATATTTCCAGGGCGGCAGGTATGTACAGAATACTGACGATGACTGTACCGTCTGGGACAGTGCCAATGCTTCTGTCGATGGTATCAGTCAGATTACGGCCACCTCAGGTCAGTTAACCGGGGGGAGCAGTGGTAATGCGGGAATTACCTTGCTCGCGCCAACACTGGTACCCGGTACACCGGATACAGGTGATGCGACTCTGAGCTACACTGCGCCGCTTTGGTTACAAGGAGATTATGATGGTGACGGTAGTTTTGAATCGCCCTCATCAACCGTCAGCTTCGGTGTCTTTCGCGGGCATGAACGCATTTTATACCGCAGAGAAGTCCGGGAGTAATAAACTCCCGGTTGTTTTGTAACGATCAGCTAGATTAGTCAGTCATCGCCATGATCGTCATCATGATGATCATCGGTGTCCATCTGCAGTTCTTTGATTTTTCTGGTGAGGGTATTACGGCCCCAACCAAGAAGATTCGCAGCATCGCGACGGCGACCGGCGGTGTGCTTAAGCGCGGTCTCAATCATAATGCGTTCAAAGATCGGGACGGCTGTATCCAGCAGATCGGTCATGCCTGAGGCAAGCTGCTGATCAGCCCAGAAACGCAGGTTCTGTTCCCAGTTACCGGACGTCTGAATATCGCTTTTCTGTTCCAGAAGCTCTGGCGGCAGGTCTTTCACCAGTACTTCACGACCGGATGCCATTACTGTGATCCAGCGGCAGGTATTCTCAAGCTGGCGGACGTTACCTGGCCAGTCCAGCGTTGATAAAAACTCTTCAGTTTCCGGGCGCAGTGTTTTGGTTTCTACTTCCAGCTCTTCGGCTGCACGCTGTAGGAAGTGCGTCAGCAGTTTAGGAATATCTTCTCGACGATCGGCCAGGCGTGGCAAGTGAATACGAATGACATTCAGGCGATGGAATAAATCCTCGCGGAATTTTCCGTCTTTTACCAGCCCCTCCAGATCCTGGTGGGTTGCCGCAATAATGCGCACGTTTACTTTTACCGGTGTTGTACCACCTACGCGATAAAATTCGCCATCTGCCAGTACCCGCAACAGTCGCGTTTGGGTATCTGCTGGCATATCGCCGATTTCATCGAGAAATAAAGTGCCACCATTCGCTTGCTCAAAGCGCCCGCGACGTTGGCCGCCAGCACCTGTAAATGAGCCTTTCTCATGGCCAAAAAGCTCAGACTCAATCAGATCTTTCGGGATCGCAGCCATGTTCAGTGCGATGAAAGGTTCTGGCGCTCGTGGGCTGTGCTTGTGTAAGGCGTGGGCAACCAGTTCTTTACCGGTACCGGATTCACCATTGATTAACACCGTAATATTCGACTGCGACAGACGACCAATCGCCCGGAAAACTTCCTGCATTGCAGGGGCTTCGCCGATAATTTCCTGAGTTGGCATTTCAGGTTCGATGGTCGGTGTCTGTGCTGAAATTTCAGAGAAATGATCAATGGCTCGCTGAATCAGGCTAACGGCTTCGTCGACATCGAATGGCTTGGGAAGGTATTCAAAGGCACCGCTCTGATAGGAGCTGACCGCGCTTTCGAGATCCGAGTGCGCTGTCATGATGATGACGGGCAGGTCAGGATGGGCTTCGTTAGCATGCTTCAGCAAAGTAAGACCATCCATGCCTGGCATACGGATATCCGTAATAATGGCGCTCGGGTGCTCTTTTTTCAGTTGATTCAGCGCAGGCTCGGCCTGCTCAAACACTTTGGTTTCAATCCCTGCCTGTTGCAGTGCTTTTTCTAAAACCCAGCGGATGGATTTATCGTCATCAATGATCCAGACAGTGCTCATAGTGATTCCAAAGGCAGATAAATAGAGAATGTGGTGCGTCCGGGCTCGGATTCAAATTCAATGATGCCGTCGCACTGATTAATAATGGATTGTGATATCGAAAGACCAAGACCAGTACCCTCAGGGCGGCCTGTCACCATAGGATAGAAGAGGCTCTCTTGAATCTCTTCAGGAATGCCCGGGCCGTTGTCGGTAATGTCGACACGAACAACCAGACGATGACGGTGGTGACCAATCGTGAACTGACGAATCGATCGGGTTTTCATCGTCAGTGATGGGGGCCGCTCAGGATTTGGATTTTCCATCATGGCTTGCATCGCGTTGCGGCAGACATTCAATAAGGCTTGTACCATCTGTCCGCGATCGGCTTCCATTTCAGGAATAGAAGGATCGTAGTCGCGGATGATTTCAATCTTATGTTCTGATTCTACGTCGACCAGCTGACACACACGCTCAAGCACTTCGTGAATGTTAATTTCTTCCGTCTGAGGCAGAGTACGAGGGCCAAGCATGCGGTCAACGAGATCGCGCAGGCGGTCCGCTTCCTCAATAATAATATTGGTGTATTCCGCAAGGTCGGCCGTGGGTAACTCACGCTCCAGCAACTGAGCCGCACCGCGAATGCCACCGAGTGGATTCTTGATCTCGTGGGCCAGGCCGCGCACCAGATTGCGGGTCGTTTCCTGCTTAGCGATCAGCTGCTCTTCGCGGCTGATGCGCATCAGGCGGTCACGCCCTTGCAGTTCAACCAGCAGGCAGGGCAGGCGTGTTTCAGGATGTGAGAGTGGGCTTACGCTATAGTCCAGCGTGGCCTGCTGCTGATTGTGTAGCTCAATGGTCGCTTCGCGTTTGGTGTAAGAGTGCCCGTTGATGAGAGCATCGCGAAAGGCCTGTGTGGCTTCGTCAGACTCTCGGGCGAGCATGGTGAACTCTACCCCTTTTCCACGTTGGCCACTGACTTCAAGCAGGGCTTCAGCCGCGGGGTTCATGAAAATAATACTCAGATCCGCATCCAGCAGAACAACCCCGGTATTCAGGTGTTCCATCAGGCGTTGATTGAGGTGTGGGCTGGCGAGCATAGCTATCTCCGTTTGCACTCAGTTCAGCAATAATTGAGCCAGAAGTGAAATCTGCACATAAATGGCGCGAGGTCGCTTCCAGCGTGCTGCCTGACTGTTCAAGTGGAGAAAAATATACCTCAATATGCACTAATTATGTGCATTAGGTGGGGCTGATGATGTGTTTTGGTGCTCTTTTTCGGTGCCTTGACCCTCTTTGAGGCACCGCAGTTGTTATCGGGCCAGAGACGATGCACGCTTCACATGCAGAATGATGGGCTGGCTGGTGATCCGGACTTCGCCGTCAGGCCCCCTCACTTCCATCTGCAGGCGATGTTCACCTCGGTCCAGGTTGTCTAGCTGAAAACTGGTCTGGCTGCCGCGAGCTATTTCAGTACCGGCGTCCAACAGTACAATGCTGTCTTTTTTCTGAAGTGCTGGGGTAAGCACACCTGAAATCCGCACATCGCCATTCACGCCGATGGGCAGTGTAGTACCATCGGCCGGAGAGATAATACTTAGGCTGGTATACGTTGGCGTAACCGGCTCATCGCTCGATTCACCAGAAGGGCGTTCGGGCTCAGGAACATTAAACGCAGGCATGGACGGCAGCTCTTGAACCACATGAGTTTCTGAGCCCGCGCTTTTACGATCGCTGAATATCGGGTTACCGTCGGCATCCCGTGTGATATACACCTTGGTCTGGGCAATAGCGGGGAGCGCACTGGTGACCAAAATAGCCGCAGTGGCCAGAAGCGTTATAAAGGTGGTCGTTGAGTGTCGCATATCCATATCTCCGGGGTGCTAAGGCACGTATTTGAACTGAGTATAGAACGCGCTATCCTGCGCCCGCAAACCGCAGCGGTATTTCAGTGGGAGTTTTTCAATGATTGGCTTGATACAAAGGGTGTCTGAGGCAAGTGTTTGTGTCGACGGTGAGGTCATTGGTAGCGCCGGGCGCGGTCTGCTGGTGTTGCTTGGCGTGCAGAAAGGCGATGATCAGGAAAAGGCTGACCGCCTGTTAGATAAAATTCTGCGCTACCGGGTCTTCCCGGATGATGAAGGGCGAATGAACCGGAGCATCAGCGATATCGACGGCGATCTTCTGGTTGTTTCTCAGTTTACCCTGGCGGCAGACACCCGAAAGGGCACACGCCCGGGCTTTTCAGGCGCAGCAGCACCGGACGATGCCAACGCCTTGTATGAATACTTTTGTGCGCGGGCCAGTGGAAAAGTGACTACGGGTACCGGATGTTTCGGTGCAGATATGCGGGTATCTCTGGTAAACGATGGTCCGGTGACTTTCTGGTTGGAGGTTTGACCCAGGTTCAGGAGCGCTTTATTGATACCGGTCAAGTTTCATTGTCCGGCGCTTCTGATATGCTTCGCGGCTGACCGATCGTCCGAGGGTACCCAGCCCGGCGTAAACATTTAAAATCCGAATAATGAAGGAATCCCGTCATGTACATGGCACTTAAACATTCACACATTGGCTTTGTTTACCTGTCGTTTATTCTGTTTCTGGTCCGCTTTGGACTGGCAAATTACAAGCCTGCGCTTAACGGTAATAAAGCACTGAATATCGCAACGCACGGCATTAACGCACTGCTTCTCGCGACTGCGGGTGCTCTGTGTGTGACTCTGAGTCAGTATCCGTTTGAAGCGGCGTGGGTAACAGCAAAACTGTTGGGCCTGATTGCATACGTTGTGCTGGGTGTAATTGCGATTAAGAAGGTCAATGTAAAGGCCTTTGTTCTGGCGATCGTCGTATTTGTATATCTGTTTGGCGTGGCTAAAGCGCACAGTGCGTTATCTTGGGTAGGTATGCTGATCGCTTAATCTTCACGTAGCTTTGCATCAAAAAAGGCAGCCTTAGCTGCCTTTTTTGTGCACATTTTTCTACTTGCTGATTAAAAACGCCATCAGACAGTGAAGTTAGAAACGCTTTTGCGCATATCGGAAATATTCTGCTCAAGCACATTCACAGAGTCGACCAACTGGCGGGTACTGGCCTGGTTTTCCTGACTCATATGGCGAGCCTCGGTCAGGTTCTGATTAATGTTGTTTATCACAGATGTCTGCTCTTCAATCGCTGAAGCGACTTGCAGCACCTGATCTTTGATCCGCACCAGCGCGCCCGATACCTCACCTATGTTCGACTCTGAGGCTCTTGCGGTTTCGACCGAGCGCTCAGCGGTTTCTTCACCACCCTGCATACTGTTCACCGCGCGGTTTACGCCACTCTGTAGTTTGTCGATCATGCTGTTAATGTCTTCCGTTGCCTGCTGGGTTTTGCTGGCCAGGCTGCGGACTTCATCAGCAACAACCGCAAAGCCCCGGCCTTGTTCGCCTGCGCGCGCTGCCTCAATAGCCGCATTAAGCGCCAGCAGGTTCGTTTGCTCAGCGATGCCCTTAATAACATCCAGCAAAGAGGCGATGCCTGTGGTTTCCTGTTCCAGCTCGCGGATGACACCGGCTGATTCACTGACGCTGTTGGCAAGCGCTGCAATGTCGGTGACGGCACTGCGGAATTGTTCAGCAATTTCACGGACGTGCTTTTCAGCGTTGGTCGCTTCTTCGGCGACGCGTGTGGATGACTGGCTGACTTCGCCAATCGCCTGTTCCATTTCACGGTTCGCATGAGTCACGTGCTCAAGCTCGGCAACGAACTGAGCTGTGGTTTCCTGACTCTTCTGGGCGCCCTGTTCGAGTTGCTCAGTCGTGCCACGTACCTGATTCGAAACCGTCTGAACATTGGTGACCAGGCTTTGCATGCCTTCAAGGAATTGATTGAAGGTCTTCGCCATTTCACCAATTTCGTCGTTACTTTCAACCGTGAGGCGGCGGGTCAGGTCGCCTTCACCACGAGCCAGTTTATCCAGCGCCCAGGTGGTTCGTTTGATAGGTCGGGTTAACAGCGGTGGAAGCAGGACAATCACTGCGATGATGATGGCAACCGATAAGCCTGTGAGGATGAGCAGGTTGTTCCTCGCGGATTTATTCAGCATGACACCGTCTGAATGCAGAGCGGCGGCTGATTCAGATAGGTTCTCACCAACGGTATCCAGAATCTCACGCGCTGATTCAAATTCTTTTTCGAGCGTCCCTGTGCTGAGAGCTTCTGCTTGCTCATAAGAAATGCGCCCCGAGGTCACATCTGCAACGAGTTTTTCTGACTTAGGGCGCCACTTCGCGAAGGCCGCCAGAAACGCTTCGGCCTGAACCCGTGTTTTGTCATTTACTTGCATATTAATGACGGCATTCAGGCGATCGTACACTTGATCCAGGTTCTCTTTATGAGATGCCTTGAGGCCTTCGTAGCTTCCGCCAAAAGCCAGAGTGCGCTCGGCGATCTGAGCTTGATACAGGTCGCGGTCAGCATTAAGCACCTTATTCAGGGCCGGGGTGTAGGTGCCATTAATCAGCTCTGATGTTGTCGTGACACCACTCAGAGTATTCAGCTGAAGTATGCTGAGGATGACGAGAAGCACCCCAATGACAGCCAAAGGTATACGAAGCTTCAGAGTGAGGCTCAGATCGCGCCAGTTCATACGTTTCTCCACAGAACAGGGACTATCCATAGAGCATAGTTCATGTTGGGCCAGTCGCCAGAGAATTGTGTAACCGGATATGCGGCCTGAAGGCCGCTACTGGGTGCTAGAAGAGAGAGCGTTATCAGGCCTGTAAGCTGAGGAGATCGCGACTGTTATTAACCCGGAACCAACCGGCAATGCTGTAACGATGATTCTTTGCGGGCAGCACTTCGTGAGGAAATTCTTCAGACAGAAAAATCACCAGACGATTCAACACGGGCTGAACCTGCGTAATCAGCTGATCTTCTTCAGCATCATAAATGGCAAGCTCTCCGCCATCGCCGGGCTGCCAGTTGTCGTTCAGGTAATAGACTGTGCTGAGTACGCGATTGGATTGTCCTTTAAAAGCATCGTAGTGCTTTTTGTATCCCGCACCGGGTGGGTAATGCGCGAAATGACTTTCGTATTCAAACAGCCCTAACAGCAGCTCCCGGTTGGCGTAACCGCGCAGGTGCTCCATGGCCGTTAGCCAACCGGATTCTGAGGCGTCTGAGCGATTCATCCACTGGATGGAGTCCTGGCGGATACTACGCGCAATCGTGTGATCGTCGCGACGTCCGATACCGGCTACTTTGAGGTCGCCCGTGTTTTTTATTGCCAATATCCTCTGCTGCAGTGCACGTGAGAGTGCCGCAGGCAGTGCATCGTCTACAACTACATAACCATCGCTGCGAAGCGCATCCATGATGGTATTCAGCAAAGGAAGGCAGCGAGCGGGCACTGCACTGTTATTGATGGCGTTCACGGGCGGGTATCCAAGTAGGCGAGGCGCGGTTATACCCGCCGCAAATCACGGCGTACAACGAGAAAACTTTGTCGTGACGATCAGGGATTCAGCTGCTTAAAAGCGTGTAGGCTGCAAGACCGAGGAAGACGACGGCCGTGAGGCGGCGAGCAAGGTCTAAAGGCAACCGGTCCATTAACCACTGCCCCCAGATCACTACAGGCGCATTGGCGATTAACATGCCCAGCGTGGTGCCCGCAGTAACCCAGAAAAAACTCTGAAATTCCGCGGCGAGAATCACCGTGGCTATCTGTGTTTTATCTCCGACTTCGGCGATAAAAAACAGCAGAGTGGTGGCGATAAAGGCGCCATATTTAGCGAAATTATCGTCGTCATCATCTTCTTTATCCGGAATCAGTACCCAAAGAGCCATCAGGGCAAATGATCCCGCCAGTACATAGTCGACGACTCGACCAGATAACCAGCTTTCCATGTTTTCACCGATCCAGATACCTCCCCAACTCGAGAGACCATGATTCAGTAGAGTGGCAACGAGAATACCGCCAATGATTGCCCACTTATTACGGAAGCGTGCAACTAGCAGGAGTGATAGCAATTGTGTCTTGTCGCCAACTTCGGCAATAGCGACAGCGACGGTAGAGGCCAGAAAAGGTGAGGCACTGAAGGTGGTAATATCAAACATAAAAACTATTCCGGGCGATGATGAGCACAAGATAACGTCACAGCATCGCCCAGCGACTGTGTCGTTATCTCAGGTCTCATCAATCCCGATGACGGGACGTCTGCACCATGAGCTTGAGGCTCAATTATGTTGATACAGACACCAGAATCAGCAGCCTGATTGGCTGTGACGGCAGATTACTCCCCCAAGAGAGCGCTCATAGTAACATTTTCTTATCTGTACGATAAATAAATCTCGTTTTACCTCAAGCGACACCGGTGCAACTATCTGCGCATCTTAACCATACCAACCAGTACCTACAGAGGCGGACTGCCGTGTTATCTCAATCGTTTCGTGATCTTCTGACCATCCTTGCGCGTGCGCCGTCTGTGGTCGGTGCAGAACATTCGTTTTTCCGGGTATTGCAGCGCGCGCTGGAAGAACGCGGAGCCGACGTAAAGTGGTACGAAGGTGTGCTGGTGGCACAGGGGCGCCGCCCGCACTCTTTAATGCTGTCGGCCCACATCGACCGTCATGGTCTGATCTGTACTGGCCCGAACGAGTTTCAGTATGCCGCGTTTGTGTCAGGCGGTCGCTCTGACCTGCTGGGTAATTCTGTTTCTGAAGAACTGATGCAGCTGATTGTTGACCGCATGGGTGACGAGAAGGTTTTCGCTTATGAGCCATGGTCGGGCATGTACCGTGGCCGTGGCAGTATTCGTCAGACGTATGTGTGTCCGCATCGCAATAACCTGATCTTCGAACTCGAAGGTCTTGAGCACGTGGTCGCGGGTACGCCAGTAGCCTTTCAGGATGATCTGCGCATTACCGACGACAGCGTAACCGGCCAGATGGATAACGTTCTTACGGCGGCCATTCTGGTGTACCTGTTTGAACTGGGCTTTGAAGGCACCGCTTTCTTTACCGCACAGGAGGAAGCGGGCCGGAGCTGGCGTTACCTGCTGGAATGGTTCCGCCGTTTTGGTGGATCAACCAACCAACTGGTAGTGGTGGATACCAGCCCGTTCCCGGATGTGCCCACTGCACGTGAGCATACGCTGACGCTGCGCCACAGTGATGCCAATGCCGAGTTTAATGAAGAGCTGACTCAACAACTGGCTGATACCTGTGAACGCATGGGTATCACCTACCAGTTTAAAGACAGCTACATTAAGGCGCAGAACGCAGCACTGGAAGCGCAGGGTGAATCGCCAAAGTCACTGGGTTCGACCGAGATGGGGCGGATTATTTCAGCGTCAGGCGGGCTGGTGGACGGGACGACACTGCAGATACCGACCACGGGATATCACACCATGGATGAGAGTGCATCTGTGGTAGCCTGTGAAGCGTTTATTGATGTGCTGTGTGATCTTGCTGGTATTCAGCCGGAAGAGTGATACAGAGTGCCTGTGAGAAACTATGAGTAAACTACCCACGCCTGATCTTAATGATCAGGCCGACAACTGCTTGCTGATCGCTCGCGGTGACGACGTATCACCGCATTGGCTGGTCTATGAAGTGCATCGGGATTTTTTGTCTGCACCGCGTACCTTTGCAGTATTTCGCTTATGGTCAGAATACGATTTTGACTGGTTAGGGGATGAGTTCACCGAAGGTCTGCAATGCATCAGTGCGGCGGATCAGCACTGGCGTATCAGTCTGCCCAGACTGAGGTTTGAGTGCTGGGGTGAACTTGAATTTATTCAGACCTGTTACGGCGCCGCATCGGCCTCTGAGGCGTTGGTGCGTGCTCTGACGCCGGATTAATCGTCGTTAGAGGCTGAGTCTGCGTCTGAATTTGAAATTGGAACCGATTCTGATTCTGGAACCGGATCGGTGGTGTGAATATCATCAATCCGCTCTCGCAGCTCTCCTATTTGTCCGGCCGGGCGAATAATATGAAAACCGTAACGGGTTTCTACCGGGCCAATCCAAGGGCTGCTGCCGTCGTATTCCTGCATGGCCTGAATCATCTCTTCGGGCAGATCATCGACGTCGTGATCTCCCGCAAATCCTTTGTTTGAACCCGACGGGCAGGCTGAGTGTTCGGCCGCCAGATCTTCAAAGCGGGCGCCTAACGTCAGCTCTTTGAGAATATCGTCAGCCAGCAACGGGCTTTTCAGAAGAATATGGTTCAGCGGGATGATGGTCACTGGAAGCCTCCGGAGGATTGGATCGTCGGCTTCCAGTATAGACGCTATCTCAATAGAGAAAGGGCAGGGGTACTTCCGGGGGAATTATTTGGGCAGGCGGTGCTGAGCGAGCAACTGACCTGAGATGATCGACAGAATGCAGAAGCTCAGAAACCACCAGAAACCATCGAGCAGCGTCGCCTGCATTTCAGCGGTCGCTTTGGCGGTTAAAAATGCCACCAGAATACCGACCACAAACACATCGACCATCGACCACTTGCTGATCGCGGCGACAATGCGCCAGCGCAGATCGCTTGGCCACAACCAGGTGAAGAGAATCGTCAGACCTTTAAGTACTGGGATAACCACACTGAAAGTCACGATCAGAAATGCCACCAGGGCATAACCCTGATCATTCAGAGATGTCACCGTCTCCCAGATGGAACGGGTCTCGTTGAACAGTTCTGCCTTCAGGCCAAACATATTCACGCTGGCCTTAATCGTCATGATCGGCTCAGTCACCCCGGGCCAGAGTACCACGTAGCTGGCAATGGCCAGTAACAGGCCGAGGCGCTGTGCCCAGGTAGACTGTTGCAGGCTGTTGACCAGACGGTTCATGCTTTCGCCTTCAGCGGAAATTGATCGAAAGTGATGTTATCGGTGCCTTCGCGCAGAACGCGGCGCAGGTTGTGGTGGTTATCAACGTCTGGCGTCGCCAGCACATCACGATAATGTTCGCCGAACAGACGCAGCGTCGTTTCTTTGTCCAGCTCCAGTAGCTGACTCAGAGCAAACACCTTAGCGCTGCCCTGATTCTGGTCTGCGCTATTCATCACGCCGCCGTTATTGAACGCGGTTGGCGTGAAATCGTACCAGCCTTCGATAAACGCCAGTGTCGATGCAAACATATGCTCATCGGTGGTCAGAGAATCCAGAAATTCAGACTTGGCTTTGGCGAAATCGGTCATGAGCGTCCTCAAAATATGGGCTTAATAAAAGTAAGAATAAATACGAATTTATGAGAGGCGACAAATTAGCAGAAATGCCGCGGGGCTGCTATGTCTGAACAGGCTAGTGTATGGGTACTCGCCGGGCGTGAGTGAAGCGCTTCTTCCAGTAATCGGAGGTCAGATACGAGACCATAACCCCGCGACTGCTCGACACATGCAGAAACTTATCCTGCTCTATGTAAATGCCGACATGCCGGGAGTTCACTCCTGTATCAAAAAATACCAGATCCCCGGAGCGCAACGAGTGTCGAGAGACCGGAACACCCTGACTGGATTGTTGGCGGGTGCTGCGCGGCAGTTGGGTATTAAATTCATCACGAAACGTCACGTATACCAGCCCTGAGCAATCAATCCCACGCTCTGATAAACCACCAAGGCGATGGGGCGTGCCCTGCCATTGCTGGTATTCATTGTAGAGGCGGGAGCGGACATCCGGGTTTTCAAACTGGATTGAACTCTGGCTATCGGGACCGGGAAGCGCCTGAAAGCCAGAGCAACCAGAGAGCAGTACTGTAAAAAACAACAGACTGCTCCAGACCTTAACGGGCATCAATCAACGACCGTACATGCCAGTGATTGAGGTTTTCTCTATGGTATTCGCATTCACCATATAGCCGATCAGAGCAGCGCTGGCGTCTTTTGGTAGGTCCAGCTGCTCAACAGACAGGGCGTGCACTGTGAATATATAGCGGTGAGGGTCATCACCCACTGGCGGACATGCGCCACCAAAACCGTAAGTGCCAAAATCTGAGCGGCCATGCACCGCGCCATCAGGCAGATTTTCGCCCCCGGTCATGCCTGCATTAGTTGGCAGAGTCGTGACATCCGCCGGGATGTTATAAACAATCCAGTGCCACCAACCCGAACCTGTAGGTGCATCCGGGTCGTAGACTCTGACCACATAACTCTTGGTGCCCTCAGGGCCTGCTGTCCAACTCAGATCGGGTGAGATATTTTCCCCTTCGCAACCAAAGCCTTTAAACACCTGAGTATTCGCCAGGGTGCTGCCGTCGGCAAAGGTGTCACTTGAAACAGCAAAATCGTCAGCCAGAGCACTACCTGACATAAGTGCCAGAGTGGTACCCAGAAGGGTTGCGGTGCGGCGCATAAAAGTCTCCTGTTTAAATACTGAAAAGCGGACTCTTAAACTATCAGTCTTTCAATAATTTTTCATAGACTTCTTGCGAAAAGAGGCGAGACGGTGTCGGGACATCCTAATAACCATTCATTAACTCTCGATTAAAGGATGGGACCTGCACGCCAACGAATGGCGCTATGAGTCTATTCGGTCAGGCGTATGGATTCTCGTCAGGGGCCGATATTTGCCCATTGCTCGACACCTATGGCGTTCATCACCAGCTGAACGGATAAGGCCGCCAGAATCATCCCCATGATCTTCGTCAGCAGAGATGCACCACCACTGCCAATCACCGCAAGAATACGGTCTGAGAAAAACATCATCACCCAGGTAATGGCCAGCGTTGCTACGACAATAAGCCCCGTCATCAATTGCTGAGCAATCGGGTAGATCTGGTTATCGGTTAGCAGAATCACCGCAAGAATAGCGCCGGGGGTTGCCGTGGCTGGGATCGCAATCGGGAAAATGGCCACATTGTGGTCAGGCTCTTTGCCCGAGCTCTGGTCGTTTTCAGTAAAGATCATCTGCAAACCGAACAGGAAGAGGATAATGCCACCCCCCAACTGGAACGACAGCAAACTGATGCCCATGGCTGTCAGCAGCACCTGACCAATCACCAACGAACCAATCAGAACGCCGCCGGCATACAGCACAGCGCGGGTCGCGGTTTTACGACGCTGGGTAACTGACATGCCCGCAGTTAAGGCAGAAAATATGGCAAGCGTGCCAATAGGATCAATGGTTGCCCAAAGAATCAGGGCATCCTGTATGGCTTTATCAAACATGGGTGGTATCAAGCATAGTGGCGTCCCGGAACAGAACGCCGACTATAGCAGACCGCCTGTACCGCAGGGCAGACGGAGAAGTGCAAAGCTACGTCAGATCTTACAGGCACCGCCTTCGCAGCCATCGTCTTCCTGCTCCTGGTACGACTCAGGATCGATCTCACCTAACTCCATATCATCCAGGAAGGACAGCTCATCCCAGTCGGTGGATTCTTCGGCTTTCTTTGGCTCTGCTACGGGTTCGCTCATGATGGCCTCGCATAAAAACGTTGCTGTAAAACTCAGCCTAAAGAATGCCTGAATTACACCTCAGGTCAAACACTGGCTTAAGATGGCACTCAGTGTTGCAGTGGTGGGCTTACGAAAGCTGCTTTGCGGTCGATTCCATGATCTCTGAAGGGATATGGGTTAAGAGACTATCTGGTACTTCTAGTATGAGTTTCTGGTCAGGAAACTGTCGAAGGTGAACTCTCAGATAATTGCTGCGTAATAGCCTCCCCACCAAACGACTCAGAAATAAAGGTGCTTTTGCAGGTGGCAGCCCTCTCTTTTCGACACTTATAGTAATGTCACTCCACGGTATAAAAAGATCCTTGTGACCGAATTTGAATAGGAAGAGAACTTTAAGGTAAAGGCCTTGAGTAGTGACTGCGATTTTCAATGACCCATCGCAGCGGACCTCCCCAACATATCCACTAACCGCGCGGAATTGTAAGCGATCCCCTGTAAGCCTTTTGATGCCGTACTTCTCAGAAAGGGTCTTCCAGCCGCTGTTTGAACTTAATTTTGCTAAGATTCCGAACCAGGCACACAGAAACAAACCTAGGAACCAGTATGAACCCAGGAATGACATGAGCAGGCTTTCAAAGCTGGTTGCATACCATTGAGCTGAAGTGGGCACTTCGCCACAACAACCCGCATAGAATTGGACTGCGAAGAATAAAACAAACGAAATAGCCCCAACTAAACCAGAAATTCTAAGAATCGATTTCATAATACTCGAACATGTTCGTTCTAGCCGTACGTCAGTCATTATTAACTAGGATACACTTCTTCCACTGCCACTGATTTACATATGACATAGCATGTATCAAATACCAAAGCCTTGTATCCACCCTCTGGGGTATGTGAGGGAACAAAGTTGGTGTGAATATAGTTATCCACTGCAACCTTATATATATCCATCAGAGGTTTGGGCCCACGTGCCAGTAATCCATTAGAGCCCTCGCAGAACGCTATAGCGTGCCCTACATCGTATGTATTGGCGAAGTCGGCAAGTGAGCGCCAGTCACCAAGTACTTTCTCATGCGCCTCCCAGATTCTGCCCAGTAGTTCGTACCTACTTTCTGGTTTTGATGTGTAGTAAAGGTAACCCTGTTGTTCATTGTAGCTCCACAGTAGCTGGTGAGAGCTTGTGAATTCGACCTCCCCTGAAACACAAGGAAGAATCTCGGTTTCCTTCACTCCGTGGCAAATGATTCTGAAATGGCGGGAGACTTCAGGATCATTCCAATCATCACACAGGAAATCAATGACTAAATCATCTGTGTAATCTACAGTCAGAATACGTCCGTTCAGATCGTCATATAGATTTTCTGATAATTCTTCGATGTTCATAATTCGATGTTCATAAGAAGGGGCAGCTAATAATTTTCGTCTTGAATGAATATTGGATTACTTTGGCACCAGTGTTAAGCACTATCTCCGTCGGCTGGAGTAACTGCGTAAGTAGGATTGAGCCCAGATGCGCCACGGCATTCTGTATACTTTAAATCTTGACCACCTGTCTACTTCCCCCGCCTTTCCTGTTCGGCAAAGGTAAAGTCCGCCAAAAAGAAGACCTAGAACGTCTCCTGTGATGGCAGATATCAACATACCAGTAGTAAGTATCCATGCAGAGTTGATCAAGCCCCATTCTATGTCCAGCTGATTTGAAGCAGCGAAGAACATAGTTAACCCTATCAACCTACCAATGACAGAAAAATCCTGAAACTGCTTATGTATTTTAAGGGTTTTCATTGGTTTGATACTCTTCGTCCAGTAGTGAATATCATCCAGATTGGCTGGCCTTGTTAATATTTATCAGTATCCATCTTTAATTTGTTAGATATTGACCTGAGAAGCCTTACAGTCTTTTCTTGTTTGATCAATCGGATGATGTTGAAAAGAACTAACATAAAAATTGCGGCAATCAGATAGATTTTCTTATCATTATATAATCCAAGAGAAATGAATATAGAAGGTGGGATTATCTCGACCGCCCAGATATTAATACGCTGAGATAATTTTACTGGGAGCTTGCTGTACGCATCTATAAGTAACTTTTCGTCTTTAGTAAATATCATTAGTTAGCTCTATTATAGTCCGGTTGTGTTATATGCTAAACGTTTTCTGCCTTTAGTTTTTAAGTGCTTATAGGCTTGTATGTCCGTGTTTGTTTGCCATCCAGCTAGGCGGCGCACCACCTTGCCAGCCAATTCGTTTGCTTAAGCCTAAAACCTGCTTAGAACTAAACTTTACATTGCCGTCAAATATCGAGTTGGCTATTTCTGCGCGAAGCTTATCAAGGAACTTTTGATTTACACCCAATATATTTATTGTGTTTTCTGACTCCTCATAGCGATAAAGGGCAACAGCATAGGCGATAAATCTAGCGTCTAACTTCAGATGCTCTACAGTAGCCTGCACCTGCATTACAGTAAATTGATCCTGCTGTCCATATCGCTTTATCAAAGCTGGCCCAAGCTCATGAATATAGCTCTTGAAGGCTTTTCGTAACTTCCATTTACGCAGGCACTCAATCATGACATTTAATTCCCAGCCTTTTGGGGCGTGCTTTTCAGGGGTAACAGCGGCCGATTGTTACGTGGTTCCACAGTCATAAAGACCTTCAATAAATTCATTAAACGAACCCGCCAGTTTGGTCATGTTAAACTCTGAAGGCTCAACTTCGTCATCATATTCGTAATGATTCCAATGGTAAACTGCACCAAATTCCTCTGACCTGAGGGCTAAACAGTACACGTCGCCACCAGGGCTCTCTCCGAAGGGTAGGTAGTAGTCAAGAATCAGGCCTCTATATGCTTTAACATTTTTTTCTAAATCATCGTGATTCGAATCTTCTCGTATAGCATATAGGAAGCCAACAAAATCAAAGTGCTCTCCATTGACTCTAACCCCGTCCGGAAATGGGCGTCCACCGTTACGTCTCATTAAAAATTCAATATACTCTGGAGGAAACTCTACAGAAAGCTCTCTTTCAGCTTCTTTGATATCAGTTCGTTTAAGTTGCTCGTATGAGCTGTCAATTTGAAGCATTATGATCTACTCGTGCACGTAACGCCGGCCAGGAGGTTCTGTTATACGTTGCTTTACCCCCAAAACCTGATGATAAGATTTACATGTAAATTCGATAACTGACGAAGTAACTCCGAATCAAAGCAAGCTATGGCAGCTCCATCTTCTGGCTGAACCAGGCAGTCTAGATCTATTGTCCAGCCACCTTCTTCGAGCTCTTTTAGCTTTTCAGTCTTACCGCCGAGAAGATCAACCCATCTTCTCAACTGCTCCTCAATATGGAGGTCTTTGTCTGGAGTGAACAATTTCCATGCTGTATTTTCTCCCTGTTTAGTACCTACCGACGCATTATCTGGCATCATTTCGAGAATTTTAGAAATTTCCTCGAAGCCGAAGCTCCCTTCTCTATATATGACAAATACCGAATTTTCAGACTGACTCATAATAGGTTACGTATAACTCCCAAAGCACCGAACGAGCGCAGCGAGTCCAAGGCCTTTGTTTGTTATGTGCTCACTCATACTTTTTCCACTGGGCTTTGATATCTTTATATTGATTGGGAAGATTATCTTTTGCCTCGGCTATAGAGCCACAAACGGAATCTTGCTCTTTTTCCCAATTAAAATCACAGCTGAATCTATAAAACGCTTCTGAGTCTTCGTACTGGCAGATTGCTAAACCAAATATTTTTGTGGCGACTTCCCCTGTCTCATAGCGAATCACTCCAAATGGCTTTTCGCCGGACCAAGCCCATTCGAGGACTTTAGCACCGTCAATTTCTTGTGGTGGTTTGCTCATCCTTTACCTGACATATAACGCCCGGCCTTTGGGCGCGCGCTTTTTGCGCGTCCCGCCACGCTTTTCAGTGGCCTAAACGGCCGCTTGTTGTACGAATCTAGCTTTTGATTCGCCACGGACCAGACTCCGAGACCCGCTCAATTAATTTTTCTTTTGCTAACTCTTGAAGGATAGCCACTAACCAATATTGCTGGTTAGATGAGGTTGCAACCGGATAGTCTCCCCAGTCGAGTCCGCATTTTCTGAATATCACCGACTGTTTTAAACCATCTGAACCTACACCACAGTCAGGATCTGACTTCATAAATTCAAGTACTAACGATTTGGCCAGCACTCGAATATCTGCACCTCGTTTCGTGAAATCAGACATATGACTAGCTCCTACAGTTGAATGTACGTACAACAGTTTATTCGTGAGCGTGCTCATTTGCACACCTGACTCCTTTTTGATAATCCGAGCATAACCCCCCGTCACCACTATGAAAAGCGCCTGAGGCGACGCCTTTTGCCAGTGTGAAAGTGTGCATGCGCGTTTACACCCCTTCGCCGCCTTTACATCCGGCACACTATCACCCCATCAGGTTTTGTAACTCACTGATTCCAATGGGTTATTTATTATTGATAAGTTTCATAGTGTGCATGCTCGTTTTGCCCTGATCCTGCAAATGAGCAATGAATTTAACGGTGTTGCGAACTATACTGTTTATGTATACAGTGTTTTCTTATGAGCATTTGCCCGTGTGTCTGGGCAGGAGTGACGTACCCATGAGTGAGCCTGGCCGTAAGGTATTGCATATCGACTGTGACTGCTTTTTCGCGGCGGTTGAGATGCGTGAGCAGCCGCATCTGCGTGATGTGCCGATTGCGATTGGTGGTGAGTCTGACCGGCGCGGTGTTATCGCGACCTGTAATTATCCGGCTCGGGCATTTGGGGTTCGCTCAGCGATGGCGACGGCGACGGCACGGCGTCTTTGCCCGGATCTTGTGTTGCTGCGTGGTCGTATGGAGCTGTACCGTGAGGTTTCTGCTCAGGTGATGGATATTCTGAGGCAGTATTCTCCGTTGCTTGAGCAAGTGTCGGTTGATGAGGCCTATCTTGAGTTAGATCCGGATCATCAGGCGAGTATGATTGCGTCTGAAATTCGTGAGCGCGTCAGGCATGAGTTGGGTATCAGTGTGTCGGTGGGTGGTGCGCCCAATAAGTTTCTGGCTAAGGTCGCGAGTGACTGGAATAAGCCCGACGGTCAGAAGATGATCCCTCCGCAGGAGGTGGATGAGTTTGTGAAGGCATTGCCCGTTGGGCGCATACCGGGTATCGGCCCTGCGCTTCAGGCACGTTTGAAGGTGTTGGGCATAGAAACCTGCGACGATGCCCGAGCCTGGGATCTTAATGAGTTGGTTCGCCGTTTTGGTCGCTCGGGTGTGCATTTATACCAGCGTTGTCGGGGGCAGGATAACCGGCCATTGAGCATGGATCGTGAGCGAAAATCAGTCAGTGTCGAACGTACCTATGCTCAGGATAAAACCCGCCACGAAGAATGTGTGGCTGAGGTCGCGGCTCTCTACGAAAAATGGCAGGAGAGGGTGAGCCGAACCCCCTGGAAACCGGAGGCTCTGGCGCCTTTCGTAAAAGTGAAGTTTGCTGATTTTACCCAGACCACCATGGCGGATATTCAGGAATCGGCAACGCCTGAAGGGTTTCAGCGGTTGTTGTTGCAGGCTCTTAAACGTGAGGATAAGCCTGTACGCCTGTTAGGTATCGGTGGGCGTTTTCCTCAGGTCAGTGAGAAGCAGCTGAATCTGTTCTGAAGCTTGTATCGCGCTATATCCTTTAGAAGCTGCGCATGTGCGACAACCTGTCGCATTTCCTCTTTGCTGTACGTCACTATAATTCGTCGCACTTGAAACCTACTGACAGGATGACATCGTGCGCCGACCATTTACTTCTGCTCTTCCTTCTTTACTTCAGGCTTCTTTTCTTCAGGCTTCTTTCTTTCGGCCTTCTTTTTCACTTGCTGCTGTTCTCTCTTCAGCGGTTTTGCTGACGGCGTGCGGTGGTGACAGCAGTTCATCGACAGAAATTGTTGGGCCTCGTGAAATTTCAGCCACGATTCCGTTTGCTGCCGTCGTTGGTGATGCCAGTGTTGAATGTGGTGAGGATTACCTGAACGTGGGTAGCGATGCCACGACCGTTAGTTTTGTCGATTTTCGTTTCTATGTTCACGATTTTAAGCTGGTCACGGATGCTGGTACTGAAATTAACGTCAGCCTTGATGATGTATTGACCGACGGTTCAGATGAGAGCAGCCCGTCCCAGAACAGCCGCGTCGCTCAGCTCGATTTTCGTGACACTTTGGGGTGCGAAGCAGACGCCGATGCAAACCCGAACTTCAACGATGGTGTGCAAGTCAACGCGACGGTTGAAGAAGGCGTAACGGTCACGGCCATTCGCTTTACCTTGGGAGTACCGTTTGATCTGAACCACAAGGATCAGGCAGCGGCCGAGGAGCCTTTGCGCAACCCGGGCCGGGCGTCGGGCGCGGGCTGGAACTGGCAGGGCGGCTATAAGTTCACGGGCATTGATGTGGCTCCAGTCGGTGGCTGGACTGACCCGCAAGACGGCGAGCGTACCGGCAATCGTTGGAATATGCACCTGGGTAGCACGGGTTGCCCAGTGTCGGTATCCGATCTGGAGTCGGGCACCGAGCCAGAAACCTGTGAAAATCCTAACCGCCCTGAAATCACGATTGAGCTTGGCGCTATTGATGTCGAGCAGGCTGAGATCGTGATCGATTACGCGGCGCTGGTCAGTGGCGTCAGCGTGGCACAGGACGAGGGTGGTGCTCCGGGATGTATGTCTGGCACGACCGACCCAGAGTGTGGGGTTGTATTTGCTAATCTGGGTTTAGCCTGGGGCGAAAATGCAGAGTCTGAACAATCGGTATTTTCCGTACGTGAGAAAGCAGCCGCTGAGTGATCAGATCTGTGTTTGCTGTGTTCAGAATTAACGTTACCGGATTATTCGCTCTTGTTGCAGCCACTCTGTTTCTGAGTGGTTGCCAGACAGAGAGCCAGACGCTCGTCGACGATGCCGGTGCGCGTGAGTCGGCGTTCGACTGGCGTGTTCCTGCATCGGTTCCTTTGCCGTATGAGCCGGACGATAACCCAATGACGGAAGAAAAATTCCAGTTGGGGCGTCATTTATTTTATGACGCACGGCTCTCGGTAAATGGTGAAATCAGTTGTGCCAGCTGCCATGAACAGGCCCGCGCTTTCAGCGATGGTCAACAGCACCCAAGCGGTGCGACGGGTGAAGTCCATCCGCGCAATAGTCAGTCACTGACCAATGCCGCGTATTTTAATAACCTCACCTGGGGCAACCCAGCTCTGGCCACAATCGAGCAGCAGGTTATGTTGCCACTCTTTGGTGAGTCGCCGATCGAGCATGGTATCAATGAGGATAATTTCGAACAGATTCTGATGTCGATTCAGGCAGACGAAACGTATCTGCGTTTATACGCCGAGGCGTTTCCTGAGCAGGACGAGCCGTTGTTAGGCGAGCTGGCCTGGGATAACTCGGTAAAAGCCATTGCCTCGTTTGTGCGTGGGATGACGTCGTTCGACAGCGCCTTTGACCGTGGCGAAATGAGCGACGCTGCGAAACGTGGCGAAGCTTTATTTAACAGCGAGCGTCTGGAGTGCTTCCATTGCCACGACGGGTATAACTTCAGTGATGCGACCATTGATCGCGGTGTCACTTTTCTTGAGCCGTTGTTTCACAATACCGGTCTCTACAATATTGACGGTATGGGGGCCTACCCAGACCCGAATACCGGCCGCCATGAGGTGACGGGCAACCCCGATCACATGGGGCAGTTCCGCACTCCATCATTGCGCAATGTCGCCGTAACCGCGCCGTACAATCACGATGGTTCGGTGCCGACGCTTGAGGGCGTGATTCGTAATTATGCCGCAGGCGGTCGTGTTATTGCGTCAGGTGAACATGCCGGCGACGGGCGAATGAACCCTTTAAAGGATGGCGTGTTGGTGTCGTTCCAGATTACCGACGCCGAGGTCGATGATCTGGTGGCATTTCTTGAATCTCTGACGGACGACGCTTTCCTCACTGATCCCCGGTTTTCTGATCCGTGGCGCTGATCAGGCGCCAGACACTATTTTTGATTCGCTGGAAAACCATAATATGAAGATAACCCTGACTCCTTCTAAGCGTCTGGCCTGTGCGGCGGGGATGTCTGTCGTGTTAATTCTGCCGTCTCAGGCGTCTGCGCATTATATTCCCGCAGAGGGTGAGCCTGTGCAGGTTCACGGCACGGTGATGACCACCTGGCGCTCTGCGTCGCCTGTTGACGAGTACGAGTTCTGGCAGATTCCTGGCACCTCTATGGGGGGCGATGCCTGGCCTGTGTCGCAGGGCGTGAGCCTCGATGAGGTATCTGTGATGGCGGCTAAGCGGCTTGATCAGAATACTTTCGTTAAGTTGGGAGTGAGCACGCACGATGGCAGTGATGGACATCAGAGTGTAGGTATTGAGCACGCAAGCCTGGGGTTTGTCTGTTGTGATTCAAAAGGCCCATGGGTGGTCGAGGCTGGTCGTATGACTGCCGCATTTTCGCCAGAGTTGTTGGCGCACAGATCTGCTTCAGAGTTTACCGAGCCGTCGTTAATTGCCGATGTGTTTTTTGGTCGTCATTTTCATGATCAGGGCTTACGTGTGTGGCTGCACGAAACGGCTGGCTGGTCTGCTGGAGCAGAGATCTGGCAGGGAAAAGCGTTCCCTGCAACTGATGGTAGTGATGGCGGTGCCTGGGATGCCTTTGCGCGCTACTCATTTTCTGTTGGTTCTGTCGATGCCAATATCGGCGCCTGGCATTACCGGGCTCAGGCCACGTCGCGTGCGGACCACAGATACGGCGGCGGGCATCAACATACACCCGTCGCCGCGCTGGGTGAGGTGGCTACGATATTTCCTGACGTGCGTTACACGGGTGATGTTGATCTCACCGGTGTTCATGCGGGCAGCAGCGTTCGCATTGGCGCTGAATCTACGCTTGGAATTAAAGGGGCGTGGGCTCAGTTAAACATGGAGGGTGTGCTGCACGATTCAGGAAGTCGCGAAGCCGATATTGTCGCAGACCAGTATGCGGTTTGGTTGCAGCCCTATCTTACTTTGCACAACCATACGGTGTCGTTGCGTGCGGAGCGACTGGTCGCGGATAACACCCTGACGGGTGCCGCCGCTGCCACCTTAGGCGAAGGCGCTGGCCTGCTCAGTGAAGATGGCCACACCCCTGAACGTTTTTCACTGTCGTGGCTGTATCAGTGGCGCCCTCAGATCGAGTTCAGGGCTGAATATATTTCAGATCAGACGTTGCCTGAAGAGCAGGACCGCTTTGCGGTGGGGGTGGTGTGGCAGGGGAGTCTATTGTCAGGGCATGCCGGTCATTAAGCGGCATGTCCGTCATTAAGCGGCATGCCTTAGAGCAGCTTAGCCCATCAGGTCTGCAAACATTCCCAGCGGAAACAGCAGCAGTGATGTCCAGCTGAGGATAATCCCTAACGCAGCTCCGACGGCAACGTCGGTTGGGTAGTGCATGCCAAGGATGACGCGTGACAGAGCAACCAGAAACGCGAAAGGCACAACGATGTACGCCAGCGGCGGGTATGCCCAAGTGAAGAGGACAGCAAAATTCACGGCATTCATGGTATGACCCGACGGAAAGCTGTATTTATCCAACGGGGCTGTGTGTGCGTGAATGTCCGGAAATGAAATAAACGGGCGCTTACGTACCAGGCGATTTTTCAGCTGGCTGTAGATCAGAATGCAGACCAACCCAGCGACTGTGATATGGCCAAGTTTTGCCAGACCTTCCATGCCCGCCAGCAGAGGCAGAGCAAGCGCCAGTGAATACCAGAAAACACCATCGCCCAGACGGCTGATACCTTTAAAAAACAGGCGGATAGCCCGCATGTGCCCCATACGGTTGAGGCGTTGGCAGAGGCTTAGTTCAAAGTGATCCGCTTTGCGGAATAGAAACTCGGCTCTTGCTTCGCGCTGCTTCAGAATGTCCATTGCTTGTTACCTCTGTCTGAGCTGCAGCCAGATGCTGCAGAAACTCACTGATAATGCTGTCCCATGAAATGCCTTGAGCAATGTCGCGGGCGTTTTTACGAATATGTTTGAGCAGGTTCGGGCGCTCGCTGAGCGACAGAGCGGCACGTATGAAGGCCTGTTCATCGCCAAACGGTGGCAGCATCGCGCTGTCTTCGTCCTGAGTGTGTTCGTGGGCGGCGGCGTAATCGAAACTGACAACGCCCAGTTGGCTGGCGAGTGCTTCGGTGACGACGTTGCCAAAGGTGTCGGTCAGGCTTGGAAACAGAAAAATATCGCCGCTGGCGTAATAGCGGGAGAGTTCTTCTCCACGGCGGATACCCGCGCAGATAATCTCAGGATGACGCTGACGAATGCTTTCCAGTTCAGGTCCGTCGCCTACCAGTACCAGGCGAATGCTGTTGTCCTGATTTTTCAGTTCTTCGTAGGTGCGCACTACCAGCTGCAGATTCTTTTCTGCTGCAATGCGTCCCACGTAGAGAAGGACTGGCGTGTCATCATTAACACCCCAGCTGGCCCGCAATTCCTGGTTACGATGTTCAGGCGAGAATTGTTCGCTGTTTACGCCGCGTGCCATGACGCTGACGCGTTCGAAACCGTGACTGTTTAATTCGTCGGCCTGCGCCTGTGTTGGCACCAAAGTGGCGGCTGTATTGTTGTGGAACCAACGCATGTAGCGGTAGCCCAGGTTCTCGATAAGGCCGAGTCGGTAGTGTTTGCCATACTGGTGGAAATTCGTATGGAAGCCGCTGACAACGCCGGTGCCGAGTTTTTCTGCCGCTTTACAGGCAGCCCAGCCCAACGGACCTTCGGTAGCTACATAAATGGCTTGAGGGTTGAAATTCTTCAGAGCGGAAAGAACACGGCGGTAGTAGGGCAGGCCGAACTTAAGTTCTGGGTAGCCAGGAATCGGTAAGCCCGGAAGAGTAAGAGAATACTCGTCGCCGTGATCATGCTTATTCTGGCGCGGTCGAATAATCTGAACTTCGATACCGCGTGCTCGCATGCCGGATACCAGAGTCGCCAGTGTGTGCGCTACGCCGTTGACTTCGGGGGCGTAGGTTTCGGTCACAATGGTGATTCTTGAGAGCTCTGGTGTCATCGCATTTGCCTGTTCTTCGTGCATATACACTACTTTGCAATTGCGATATGACAGAAAGGTTTCAGCTCGGTGAAGCTATGATGACGAAAAGAGAGGTTGTTTAAATTAAGTAAAATGCGGTGTGTGCCCTGTTAAAAGGGCACACATTTAAGGCTCAGGGTTTACCTTCGCGGTAGTAAGAAGGTGCGTTTTGAGTCCAACGACGGAATGCCTTGCGGAAGTTAGATGGGTCACTGTAACCGACCAGCGCGGCAATCTCTTCAATCGGCAGGTTCGAGCTGCGCAGGTATTCAATGGCCATTTCTTTGCGCACTTCATCGAGAATACGCTGATACGACGTACCCACATCCTGCAGACTGCGGCTGAGTGTCCGGGTTGAGGTTGCCAGCTGGCTGGCGACGTCGTCGACCGGCGGGAAGTGCCCAGGATTGCTCAGCAGTATGCGGCGTACCTTGGCAATGATGCCTTCTTTGGGGCCCATGCGTGCGAGGATTTCTTCACACTGGCTCTCGGCCATAGCTGCCGTCGCTTTGTCGGCCATGACCAGTTTGAAGTCCAGTACGGTGTTATCAATGATGAACTCGGTACGAGGCTGATCAAATTTAACAGTGCAGTCGAAGAATTCTTTATAGCGGGCGGCGTATTCGGGTTCTGGGTGATTAAGGTGTACTTCAATCGGCTGGGCATCGTAGCGTCCGGTCAGGAAGCGGGCCAGCGTAGAAAAAGACGCCACAAACACATCACAGATCATGCGGTAGATGTGTTCGAACGGGATATGGCTGGTCAGGCGTACCGCCGAGGTTTCACCCAGGTTCATCACTTCAAAGGTGAACGCTGGGTCGACCAGTGTGTGGTATTTAATCCCCAGTTGCAGTGCACTGCGCAGGTCGGCACAGCTGAGAATGGCATAGCCCAGCATACCGAACTGGTTAATATTGATGGCTGCGCCGAGGTCCAGGCCGACACTGTCGTCCGGGTAGTTACGGATCAGGTTCTCAGCCAGAAATAACAGCTGTTGATAGGTCAGACGTGCAGATGGGTCATCCAGCACTTCAGCGCTGATGCCTGTGTTTTTCAGAAGGTCGTCACGGCTGACGCCTTTATCTTCGCCGACTTTCAGCATGGTGGCCGGAATGTTCACCGGTACCAGTGGATCTGTCAGACTCCAGGTGCCTCTGATCATGGGGTATCCGTTTTATTGTTATGCCTGTCGCTCAAGGCGTTAGGTTACACGATTCGGTGGTTTTTAATCACTGGCCGAATTTTAACGTGTTCGATGACGCCATACCTTACTATAAAGAGGGCATTTAACGCCATACGGCAATGTAACCAAATGTATCAGGGGGTGCGGAAGCGGTGGCGGTGCTTGCTCAGAAAGCGGCCGAACTCAGACAGCTGAGCGCTGCGTTTCGACGACATTAAGTGCAAGATAACCTTGTTCAGGCCCTGTGAGGACTTGTTGCAGAAGAAAAATGCGTGCTTGCCTTCTTTTCCGAGTGGCCCAGAAGAAATGGCAGAGAAGCCACATTGCCTGAACAGAACAACCAATGCTTCGGCGCTTTGCGGGTGCATCAGAAACCACCAGTATTTGCTCCTTATACGTTCCAGAGCTTCCTGGCGAATGCCTTCAATAACGACGGTCGCTGGTAACATAGCGTCGCGCTGGCGTGCTCCGGCGTAGCGGATCAGAGGCAGTAGTTGAGGTAATAGCTCGTGGGAGGTCAGCAGCAAACGGCCGTCCCATTCTCTGTGTGTGGCTGTGAGTGTGCGTGGTATGTCGCGCATCTGCTGATCAAAGACTTCTTCGCTTTCGGGGGCTTCAAGCTCCTGATCGTTCAGAGCCGCGTCGCGCAGAGTCTGGGCCTGAGCCATAGTGTCGCCCGCTGGAAGTTCTTTCGCACCGGTCAGCCGGGTAATAGAAAGTGGTCGATGCACCTGCTTCTGCACCGCCAGGTGTTCCAGCTCTTTTCCCAAACCTTGCCAACCGTGTGCCTCATCGACCAACAGGATACTGGTTTGCATCAGTGCAGCGGACAGGTCGAACCAGGTGTTTGCATCGGTGCTGAGTGGGTTGAGCGGCACGTAGTCGGGCAAGGTCATATTCTGGACTGTCTGGGTTGCATACCAGACAGGCGCAAAGCGCACCAGCAGAGAGTTAACTGCCGATTCGATGCGATTGATTAATGTATCCTGCATAGTGTTTCACTCAATGCATGCCACTTATATAAGTAAAGCAGACGAAAGTGAGGTCTGCATGAGCTGGTATACTGCGCGTTTTTCAGGAGACGTTATGGCAAAAGTATATATTCCTGTGGGCACGGTCAGCGGCACGGCAAAAGCCGTTGCAGACGCATGCGCGGTGGCGTTGCGGGTAGAAGGGCATGAGCCTTGCGTTGATGCTGAAGCGAGTGTTGATGCTTTAAACAGCGGCGACTGGGATGCTGTTCTGGTAGTGACGGCAACCACCGGGCGGGGCGATGTCCCGAGTAACCTGATGCACTTTTACACGGCGCTGGAAGAGCAGCGTCCGGCGCTGAATAGTCGGACGTTTGGTGTGATCAGTCTGGGCGACAGCTCCTACGATATGACCTTCTGTCAGGCCGGCGCTTTGATGGAAGCGCGCCTGAGTGAGCTTCAGGGGCAGGCCCCTGTGCCGCGTGTGACAATAGATGCAACCGAAACTCAGACACCAGACGATGATGCTCTGTTCTGGCTGAAAGAGTGGATGGAAAAAGCACTCTGATGAGCGCGCTCGCAACGCCATAGCGTTACGAGCGTATTAGCCTCAGAAGCGAATCGCGACCGAGAGTTGAGTCTGGTGGTTCAGCTCTTCGGCACCTTCAGGAGGGCGGCTGTCCCAGCGCGTTTGCCACTGCCAGCTGAGGTCTGTATTGCTGGCCAGCGGCAGACGCATTTTAAAGCGTGCCAGGGCGCGGACGTCATCTGTGTCATCAATGGATGGCTGTAAGTACACGGTGCCCAGTATGTGGCTGTACCCAAGCGGTGTCTCACCGTGTGTGTATAGATTAAGGCGTGTGAGTTGAGCTTCTTCGTTGCCAGTGCCGTTGTCTTCTTTGATTGATTCATGAAAAGCGCCGACGCCCTGGCGAATCAGCTGGTCTTCTTTCCAGAATTTCTGAAAACGCACGCCAGCACCGGCGAGAAAACGATATTGAAGCTCAGCAAAAGGATCGCGTTCATACTGTAGGAAGGTCTCCTGACCAACCGTCGCACGGAAGTTATGCACGTAACGCAGGTGAGCAAAGGTGTTGTCACTGGTACGTTCGTCGTTCACAGATTCATACGTCCTGGTGTACCAGCCAAATGCACGATGCTCTGCATTTTGCCAGCTGGTGTTCAGCCCGAGATTCCATTCCCGTTCTTTGGTGTTTCCTGATTGCGCATCCAGCCCGACAGTGGCACTGCTTTGCCAGCCATCAGCATCAGCGGCGCGGCGTTTCTCTTCAATATTGGTGATTGCAAAAGTCTGGAGCGGGATCAGGGTCAGCACGAGAAGCGGACGAAACATACGTTACGGGTCTCCGTTAAAAATTGGAGAGCCAGTGTATCATCCCTGTTGAATTATGAAGCTTTTTGCTGAGGTGTGGCAGAATCCAGGTTGCTGAACAGGGTGTGCAGTTGATGAACCTGCTTACGCTGGCTGTAGGTTGCGCCGGGTTCCTGTGTTTGCTGATAGGCCTTGTCTATGATGGCTTTGGCATCCACAACGCCAGCATCATCGCTGTTCAGTCGAGCAGTGTGAATCAGGCTCAGCGCCTGAATGCCCTGATTATCAATCAGACCGTATTCCTGCAGGCGGTTCTGGAACTGTCCGAGTTGTTCTGGAGCCAGCGCATGGATGTCAAACTCCATGGCAACAGCACTCATCATCACCGCACGGTCAGAGACGGTGTATAACGCGGGAGAGGAGTCATCAGTTTTTGTTTCTGCGCGTTCAGAGACAGCCGAAGGCGCCTGAGTCTGCTGGCTTTGCAGGTCAGAGCTGGTGGGCTGGTTTTGAAGGTAGTTCGTTAGCGCGTTAAGCAGCATGATAATTCTCCTTTTCTATCAGGAGGTAGCATGGGCTATGCCAATAATGTAAGTGTTTGATAATAAGGTGTTTTTTCTTTCTTTAGGGGGCTGTGGTCGGAGCTGTTTGTCGAAGATTGCCGCTAATGACGGAAATTTAGCGCATGTCTTGCCGCTCTGGCGCTTCATTCGCTTCGGGGATTTCCCCATAATAGACCCCAGAGAGGGACAATAATGAATAATAATAATGACCGCCGCCCTGACCAAGAAGGGAAGGCCGAGCTTAAATACCGGGGGCGACGAACCAGTCGCGAGAAAAGTGAACAGCGACGTCGGCAGATTCTTGAAGCGACGATGCGCATCATTGTCCGCGATGGTGTCAGGGGGGTCAGGCACAGAGCCGTGGCCGCTGAAGCTGAAGTGCCACTGGCAGCAACCACCTACTACTTCAAAGATATTCATGAGTTAATCGCGGATGCCTTTACTCTGTACACCGAGTGGGCGCTCGCTTACGTGCAGAAGTTTGCATCGGAGTTCCGTGATACTGCGCGCGATATTCGTGGATACGATATGACCGACCCACGCCAGCAGCTGGAAGCGATTGAGCGACTGGTAACCAGCCTGAGTGGTTTTTCGAGAGGCAAGCTGGCAGAAGATACGCGCATGCTGATCAGCGAGCAGGCGTTCCGTTACGAGGTATTTGTTGAGGATCGTGTGCGTCGCCTTGCACTGATGCATCGCAAGGCCCTGACGGATGCCGTCCGCGAAATTACCATGTTAATGGGGTCGCAGATGGTGGAAGAGGACACCGCCATCGTGATGGCTATCCTGCATTCTGTCGAGTACCAGTTATTACTCGATGAGGGGGACAGTGATGCACCAGAGAGAATTCTCCGGCGCTATCTGAGTATGCTGCTGCCAATGTTGGTGCAGCCGGAGCTCTGATCTTTCAGAGCCCTAAGTCGTTAAGGTACCCGGTACCCCGCGCGACCGAGTACTGCCATAAGCATGTTCATTTCAACGTTGCTGAATGGTCGTACGTGGGAGCAGTGTTCACACATCACAGTGCTGGTGCTCTTCAGAGTCTCCAGACTGACTTCCGTTTCTTTGTCGCAGTGATCACAACCAACAGGAATCAGCACACGTTCCGAAAGGATAGTGCTGATATCGTTATTGTTGTCTGCAGTCACTCGCATCGCTTGAGTCATGGTTCGCCCTTTATTGATTTCGTTTTCTGAACGTACTTTCAGATTAGCAGCTACTCCCTGGCTTCCGGTGTCCGCCATGTCATTTATGGTGAACAATTGTAAACCCCATACCGTCGGCATTTCGCTGCGATTAAATAGAGTGTAGTAGCAATGTAAGAACTCGCCACACAATGTTACACAAAAGTCAGGTCGACGTTGAAACTCTGGCGGTGATTTTATCGGCCAGCGCCAGAGAACTGGTTAAACCCGGACTCTCTATCCCAAGTAAATGCAGTAATGGCGCGGTTTCCATTCGATTGTCACGAAATATGACAAAATCCTGCGCAGATTCGCCCGGGCCGCTGAGTTTTGGGCGAATGCCCGCGTAATCGGGATGTAACTGAGAAACGTCAACATTTGGAAAATAGGACGAAATAGCGTGGTAGAACTTGGTTTTCAGCTCCTCTGAGACTGCGTAGTGCCTGTTATGACCAACAAGATACTCGGTGTCAGGACCAAACCGCACCTGACCTCCCAGATCGAGAGTGGCGTGTATGCCGAGGCCTGCAAGGTCTTTTTCGGGGAGAGGGTAGATAAGGTGACGGAACGGCGACTTACCCTGGTATGAGAAGTAATGGCCCCGGCAATAATGGAGTGTTGGTAGAGTTGATGTGTCCGTCCCTGAGCGGGCTGCAACGTCATGTGAGTGAAGTCCGGCAGCGTTTATTAAGTGCTCAGTGGTGACTCTGTAGTCACCGTCACTGGTCTGCAAGGTGATGTGCCAGAGGCCGTTGTCAGCTTCGCCTTTCAGGTAGCGGGTCTGCTTCATAAGCAGGGCGCCCTGACGCTCTGCCTCTTGTGCGAGGCGCTGCATGTAAATGTGGCTATCAATAATACCGGTTTCGGGCGAGAACAGTGCCGCCTCAGCGCGGACATCGGGCTCACGCTCCTGAATCTCGTGGCGTGTCAGACGCTCTATCGGGATGTTAAGCATCCTCGCTTTCTGTTCCAGCCGATCAAGCTCAGGGTGGTCGCTTGAAGGGGCGACAATCAGTTTGCCGATTTTCCGATAGGGTACGTCGTGGTGTTCGCAGAAATCATAAAGGCGTTCCCGCCCTTCAATACAAAGTGATTCTTTCAGAGACCCGGGAGGGTAGTAGAGACCTGCGTGAATGACTTCGCTGTTTCGACTGCTGGTTTCGCTACCAAACAGGTCATGCTGTTCGACGAGTAATACTGAACGGGTGCCAGACAGCGCGCGTGCGCACGCCAGGCCGATCACCCCGCCGCCAATGATGGTTACGTCAAAGTCGGCGGGCATGGCTCAGAAAAGAAGATCAGTAGCGCACTCGTGGTGCATTGGATTCGCACGGCAGCGGAGTTTCTTCATCAGTTTCATCATTTGCGTGTCGTATACGCCCTGTGCCGCCAGCTCATCGCGGATACCGGCAAGCATATCGAGGTATCCGAGTTCCTGCTCGTCCGGGAGGTCGATCCAGTAATTCTCAGGAATTCCACGCTCTGCTGTCAGGATATGTTCCATGCCCAGATCGAAGTTATCGGCGAAAAATTCGCGTGATGACTGACCGAAGCCTTCAGGCAGGCGATCTTTGTAAGTGATCAGCTGGAAGTTCATTTGTGCAAAAGAGAATCGATAGATGCCGCCAGCCTCTCCGAGCCCCTTGTACATTTCGAACGGCTCGTAGGCGACTGCCGGTGCATAAGCGATATCTACGTCACCATTATTAAAGCGTGGTGCGAAGGTGGCTACCGTGGCCGGTACCATCGTTGCTCCAATGTGCTCAACGACTTTTTTCGAGGCGAGATCGTAATCCAGTGTCGCGACTTTGCGGCCAGCGGCGGCTTCAACTGAGTCGATTGCACGGTCACGAACGAAAACGTAAACCGAGCCCCCCGGAATAATGCCCGAAACTTCGTAGCGGCCATCGACCATGTATTTGGCGGCCTGAGGGCGGGCCAGCATGTTGATCAGCTCACGCAGCTGCTGGTAACTGGTCAGGCCACCAACGGCTTCAAGGCTGCCTGTGAACACATTGAACGGACGGATACGCGTGCCGGTAATCAGTGAGCCGTCGCAGACACCCGACTGAAAATCTGCCAATGCGACCGCTTCGTTGGTATAGGCTTTCAGTTCAGCTTCGACGCCCCATTCCAGCGCCGCAGTGCGAAAGTCCTGCATCCGGGTAAATATAGGGCCGTTGGCACCTACCGGATCAAAAATACAAAACGTTTTCTGTGGAAGCTCCTTTCCCTCCGCAGCGAAGGCAAAACTGAACAACGTCAGTGCGACTGCGATCAAGCGCATTTTAGTATCCCCAATGATTTTATTGTTATATCGAACTGCCGGTTTTCACGGATGTTCAGTGAGCCGGGCAGAGCTGTGTGATTGATGCGGCCAATGATACGCATATCTGCGGGGCAAAAAAAAGGCCTGATGCCGCCAACCCTGTGCGCCTGAGCTGCATTACTGGCGTAGTTTAAGTACCATTGGGCCCAATTTCATTTTTGTCGGGATTGCCGGATGGACACAGCGTTACTTGAACAGATTGGTATGACCCTGGGTGTGGGCGGGCTGATTGCGTTTATGTTTTTTATCATTTTTGACCTGGGTAAGCGTTCAGGGGCAGGTAAGTTCGGCACCATGATCCTCCTTCTGGGGCTGGGTGTTGGCATGGCGGGGTACCTCATTAAGGTGATTCTGCAGTACGTACTTGAGATCTGACGCGCCGGCTTGATTCGTCTGTGGCTGAAATTATCCAGCCTTGCCTGAAGTGGCACAGTCCTTGTAACGCTTATGTATCACTACATATGCAAGGGAACTACTTTCCCTGCAGGAGCCACGAGAATGACCGCATACAGCGCGACTCTGCCGGGAGCAGACAACGGACTCACAGAAACCGCGACCCCCGGAGCGATTTCTGAACGCACACTAAAAGGTCGGCCGGTCTCGGTGTTGCAGTACCCAGGCGCCAAAACAGTGCAGTGCGTAGAAGAACAGGTGTCAGATTTACTTCCTCTGGCACTGCACGCACTGAGTCGCTACCCCGAATATGAATCCAGCCCTCTGTTCATGCTGCATTGTGATTTTGCTGATAAAAAAGCCAATGATGATGCACAACTGACTCATTTTCTGCAGCAGCACGAGGGTGAACGCCTGATCTGGATGCCTGTTGCCGCGAATGCCAGTTTATTGATCAGTGCTCTGAAACAGGTGTTACCGTCGAAGTCTGACAGCCGACTCAGGGACATGACTCTTCTCTATGTCGGCGATGCAGGACTGAGGGAAGTGCTGCAGCAGCTGGCTGAGAAGTGCGGAATGAAGTTCTGCTTTCAGGCGTTTTATTGATCTGCGTCCGTCCACCAAGCCATACCTTACTTCTTACATAGTGTGAAAACTATTTTCACGGAGTAGACTGGAACTGAGACATGCGGAAATTATCAAAGCATTGTCACTTCCAGTTAAAGGAGAAGGTTATGGTTAAACAGGTTCTCAACGAGCAACTCGAATCCCTTCATCGTACCCTCAAGGAAAGCCCCGAACTTGACTCTGAAACCCACGATCTGCTGCTCAAAATCGCTGATGACATCGCAAAGCTGGAGGGCAATGAAGCAGGCTCACCTGAATTGAGCGATGCGGTGCAGGAGCAGGTCATCCGCTTTGAGCATGAACATCCTGCGATCTCGGCTATACTTCGGCAACTTACCGACACTCTGGGACGCATTGGCGTCTGAGGAGCACTCCTGATGCGTCATATGCCGACCATTACCGAACTCATGACGGCGTTTCCTGCCCATGTTGATGAAAACACGAGTCTTGCGGAAGCGGCCCGCGTGATGGAAGTTCATCATTGTCATCACGTCCCTGTCATGAATCACCATGAAGTCACGGGGCTTCTTACGTGGGCTGATATTGAACTCGCACGAAGCCCTGGGCACCCTGCCAGTGATATCAGCGAACTGACGGCCGTGGATATGTGCCGCCGGGAAATCCCAGCCATCGATCTCCATACTCGCCTCGATGTCGTTCTTGATCAGATGGTCGCTGATGATTTTGATGCGGTACTTATCATGAAGGGTGACCGTCTTGCAGGGATATTCAGTCTGGAAGATGCTGCGAAAGGCTTTTCGGCCTGGTTAAAGAAAACTTATTTACCTACCGATGACCCGGGGTGCGCCTGACAGGTGTCCGGCTGAATAAAAAAATTTTCTGCATTAAAAAAGGGCGTTAAGCGCTTGCTCTGCATCTGGATGAAGCAGTAATCGTCCGGGTGCCACAAGCGCTTGATGGAATAGGTGGTTGTCGTGTTTTTTTTCTTATTGTCACATTACTGAAAAAATTCTTTCATCATCAACAAGTTAGGCTGCAGCACCGGCTATCGCAATGCTGCAGCTCGTGGTTATGAGGGTGTATTTTCGCGCCTTTTACCAAATTTTATTCGGCCCGATTAAGCTGGTACGGGTTTTGCGACAGCATAAGCATTCAGGAGGAGCAGCCTATGTACAAAATCGCAGATATCCAGGAATACCGTAAAGACAATGGCATCAAATCATCCCCATCCGCATGGGTAAATGAAGTCGCCAATGTATTGGAAAGTCGCTACCACGATGACGAAGCTATTCAGCAGTTGCTGATGCTTGCCACGCAGGTGACTGGCCTGAGCAATATTTCAATTGCCGTCCCCGACTCACCGAGCCGTTTTAAAGCCCAGTTCTGTTCAACAGGGATCAGTAACGGCGTATATAGCTTTGCAGTACAACATGCACTGTGTCGTCAGTTCGAAAGCCGCGAATGGCTGACGATTGGTGACAACAGCGAGCGCCCGGAGCACTTTGATCCACAGCTGGAATCGCTGTCGGGTTCAATGCGTTGTCTGTTGGTGCCACTGACTATCCGTCAATCGGTGATGGCCGTGATGGTGGTTGACCTGCGTGGTCATGATGCAGGCACTCTTGACCTTGCGGAAATCCGCTTCATTGGTGCGCAGATCGCGACTATTCTGGCGACTCAGGTTGTACCGAACTTTAAGACTCTTTATGCGCGTCCATATCAGCGAGTTCAGGAAAACGAGCTGGATGATATTCACGCTGCGATTGATAAGTGTAACGGCAATAAAACGATGGCAGCCAAGGTTCTTGGGCTGACACCGCGCCAGCTGCGCTATCGCCTGTCAAAACTCAGCGAAGAAGCTGCTGAGGCGTAATTAAACTGTCATTGATTGCCCGGCAAACTAGCTTGTATGAGTAGTTATTGCTGGGTATGACATGAGCATTCGTCACATATGTGTCGTTACAGAAACGTATCTTCCTGAAGTGAATGGTGTTGCGAACTCCTTGCAGCACCTGTTCACTCATCTTAACTCTGATCTTTATCAGGTCTCTATTGTGCGGCCTGCACCCAGGGTCGATATGGACGTCCCTGACAATGAAGTCTGGGTAAAAGGTATCAGCATTCCGCAATACCCGGATCTGCAATTAGGTTTACCATCAAAGACGGCTCTCAGGTCGCACTGGAAAGCCACTCCACCGGATCTGGTTTATGTGGCCACAGAAGGGTTGCTTGGTGCGTCTGCTGTTTCCTTGGCCCGGGAATATAACCTGCCAATGATCAGTGCATTTCATACCAATTTTCATCGCTACAGTGGTTATTACGGCCTGGGGGTTATGCGTCGCATGATTATGGCCTGGATGCGTCGTTTTCATAATCGGACTCACGTCACTCTGGTGCCTTCTCGATCTATGGTGAGTGAATTAACGGATGAGCGCATGGAACGCGTCGAGTGGTTACCTCATGGTGTGGATTGCCGCCGTTTTAATCCTGCGCACCGTTCAGCGACCTTAAGAGAAGAGTGGGGCATTGAGTCGGGTGAGCAGGTCGCCCTGTGCGTAGGCCGTGTCGCCGCGGAAAAGAATCTGGTGGTCGCTCTCAAGGCTGTGCGGCAAATGCGCATCGAAGGTCGCCAGATACGACCTGTGATCGTTGGTGATGGCCCAATGCGTGAAGCCTTGTCTGAAGAGTTTCCTGAGGCTGTATTTACGGGCGTAAAAACCGGCCAGGCGCTGTCTGAGTGTTTTGCATCAGCGGATCTCTTTTTGATGCCAAGCCAGACGGAGACCTTTGGTCTTGTGACGCTTGAAGCGATGGCCAGTGGTCTTCCTGTCGTCGCTTATGACATGGCTGCGGCCAGAGAGTTTGTCCGTACTGGCGTTGATGGTTCTCTGGCATCCGATGACAGTGAGGAGGCCTTTATTGATGCTCTGCGAGTGGCATTGCGCTTTGACGCCACCCTGATGGGATTGGATGCCCGTAGTCAGGCTGAACAGCTTTCATGGGACATGGTTGCGCGTCAGTTTGAACGCCGGGTTGAAGCTTTGTTAGCAAGTCATTGCGAATCACGCGGAATGGTACACCCCTTGCAGACGACTTCTTGATAAGTATATCTGTAGGGGGGAAGAAGTTATGGTGGAATTCAACCGCCGTAGTATTGCGTTACTCCGAAAAATAAAAAAAATCGCTAAAGACGAAGTGGGTTGCGAGATCCATTTCGATTCAAATACTCTCGAAAACGATTTACGAGTGCTGGTGCGAAGCGGCGTCAGCGCTGAACTTCTCGGGCTGGTTGAGGATTTCCTGCCGAGCCAGGCGCCACCGGTTGAACCGCAGATGCAGGAAAGCCGAAAGGTATATCGTGGCAGTGAAATTCTGATGGACGACTCCTCGCGGGTTCGGCAAGCGAAACAGAAAATGTATCGTGGTCGTCTCGTTGAGGCTTAGTTTCGATCTGTGATGGTGCAATGGCAGCCTTTGTGACATAAAAAAGTGCAATTGCTGCCGGTTTTTCGTCAATTGTCTAACGGTCGCACGGCCGTTTTCTTTCGAGAATACTGACCTGAGTCAAACTGTGGGTGAGTGCTCTATTCCTCTGTAAGCATATTTGATTCAAGTCAATTCCAGTTATGCCAACCTCGCTATATTGAGATTGAAACAACGACTGATGTCTCTTCTCAATGCGAGGTATTTATTATGTTTATGGATGAGGTTGTATTCTCTGGTCTTGCGATTGTCGGGCTCACTTGTGCGTTCTTTGTTGGCGTTTATATCGCGGTAAAGAAAGACATTAAAAAGCACGGCACCGGCGAGTAATAGTCTGGTCTCTCAGCGTTGCAATTGATGCTGAGAGAGCAGAACCAGCTGGGTGATGCCTTCATTGTTCAGCGCTTCAATCAAAAGCGGGACTTCGGACTCTGGCACGGGGCCTATCCGAACCCGGTGTAAGGTGATGTCGCCTTTATCTTTCGGGTAGATACCTACAGTCCAGTCTCCTGCACCCACCTTAGCACTGATATCAGACAATCTCTGACGCAAGCGTTCTGCCGAATCAGAGTTGCTGAGTGCGCCCGCCTGTATCCACAGGACGGCCTCAGAGAGTGGCGCTTTTAGTACTTCTATCGTTACGGGGGCGGTGCCATCGTTATGAATATCCAGCTTAACTGCGGCCGCGTATGACAGGTCTATGATTCTGTCTTCATGGAAAGGGCCGCGGTCATTGACTCTGACGATGACTGATTGATTGGTATCCTTGCGTGTGACTCGAACGTAAGACGGCAGCGGAAGCGTTTTGTGGGCTGCGGTCATTTTGTAGACGTCGAAGGTTTCCCCGTTTGAGGTGTCGTGGCCGTGAAATTTCATGCCATACCAAGACGCAATCCCTTCCTGAGTAAAGCCTTCGGCGTCTGTCATGACTTCATAGTCCTTGCCCAGAACACGGTAGCGGGCAGGGTTACCTAAGCTGCTGCGCGGCTCGGAGACAGGCACGGGCTCGGCGATCGCTTTGATATCAGCGATCGGCGCTGGCGTGAAATCACTCTCGTGTTGATAACGGGATGTTGCGCAACCGTGAAGCAGAGCAAGACTGACCAGTACGGCCAGTCCGCGCATCATTGTTTGTCCTCACTCAACGCCTGGCTGAGCTGATATACGGCCATCGCGTACAGCTTACTGTGGTTGTATTGAGTGATAACGTAGAAGTTATATTCACCGAGCCAGTATTCATCGCCCTGCTTGCCTTCAAGGCGCATCAGGTTGGCAGGCTTGTCGCCTTTGATCTCTACTGGCAGTTTTACGCCCGCCGCTGTCAGATCAGCAACGGTATGTTGTGGCTTGCGGCTGACGTTAACTAGTGGTTCGTATTGGTCGCCACTGACGGTCACCCGGTGAGTCACGGGTTCTCCGGTTTTCCAGCCGTGTTCTGAGAAGTAGTTAGCGACACTGTGGATGGCGTCGACAGGGTTGCCCCACAGATCGCGCTTGCCATCACCGTCGCCGTCAACCGCATAGTGCAGGTAGCTGGAGGGGATGAATTGGCCGTAACCCATCGCGCCAGCATAAGACCCTTTGATTGTGCCCGGGTCGACACCTTCTTCACGCGCGAGAGCGAACATGGCTTTCAGCTCGCGCCAGAACAGGGGGCGCTTCGGGTAGTCAAAGGCGAGTGTCGAGAGTGAGTCGAGAACCCGGTAGCCACCCTGACGGGTGCCGTAAAAGGTTTCGACACCAATGATGGCTGCGATGATTTCAGGGGGGACACCGTATTTTTTTTCGGCCTCAGCCAGAATATCTGCCTGGCTTTCGAGAAAATTCTTACCGGCGCTGATGCGCTTTTTCGTCAGAAAAATATCCTGATAGCGAGCCCAGTTCATGGTGCGCTCGGCGGGGCGCTGGATAGCTTCGAGTACTGAGTCCATTTTCTCTGCTTGTTTAAGCCAGTTGCGCACTTCCTCGGCAGGAATGCCGTACTCTTTTTCAACTTCGGCGACGAATTCGTCCGTGCGCTCGTGTTGGTCGTAGGCTGCGGCTGCAAAAGGTGCAGAAACTGCCAAGGTGATTGCTGCTAACACATGTTTCAACATAGTAAGAACCCTGTTATTTCCTTTGCCGATGAGTGTACATCGACATAATAAGCCCAAAACCCAGAAGCAGACTGACAACGGACGTGCCGCCGTAACTCACCAGGGGCAGGGGGACACCTACGACCGGGAGAATGCCGCTGACCATGCCTATATTCACGAAGACATATATAAAAAACGTAACTGACATGCTACCAGACAGCAGACGACCAAAAAGAGTTTCGCAACGGCTGGAAATGTAAAGGCAGCGAAGAATAATCAGAGCGTACAGAGTCAGTAAGAGGCAGACGCCAATTAAGCCATGCTCTTCCGCGAGAACGGCAATAATGAAGTCTGTATGGCTTTCGGGGAGAAACTCGAGTTGCGATTGCGTTCCTTGCAGATAGCCCTTGCCGTGAATGCCGCCTGAGCCGATGGCTGTTTTCGATTGAATGATATTCCAACCTGAGCCGAGGGGGTCTGATTCTGGATTCAGAAACGTAAGAACGCGCTGCTTCTGATACGCGTGCATCACGAAAAACCACATCATCGGCGCCATGGCCGCCACTATGCCGATCATGGAAAAAATCAGCAGCCATGACATGCCCGCAAAAAACAGGACTAACAATCCCGAGGTGCTGATGAGTATCGACGTACCCAGGTCGGGTTGCTTAAGGATCAGAATCGTAGGAATGAAAATAATGACCAGCGCCTGAAGCAGATCACGAAAGCGCGGTGGCACTGGCCGTTTGGCCATGAACCAGGCGACTGCCAGTGGTAAGGCCAGTTTCACTAATTCAGACGGCTGGAAGCGGGGCAGTGGCCCCGGTAAATCAAGCCAACGCTGAGCCCCTTTGGCGCCAACGCCCGCGACTAGCACGCCGACGAGGAGCAGTGTCCCCGCCGCCAATGCCCAGGGGGCTATCAGCTGATAGAGTCGTGGCGGAATCTGCGCAGTAAAAAACAACAGAATCATGCCAATACCAAAGTGAACGGCCTGACGTTTCACCATGCCGATTTCCTGACCGCTGCCGCTATAGAGTACAGCAAGCCCTGTAGCGCCTAACGCGATCAGGAGTAGAAGCAGAATCAGGTCGATGTGCAGTCGTGCGAAAAAGGCGCCGCTGCGGTCGAACGTATGATGCTGTGACGGCGTGGAGACCGTGCGACTGAAATCTGTACTGGCCATCAGCCTTCTGCGCCTCCCAGGTATTCATTAATGATTGCTTGAGCGATGGGTGCTGCTGTACGACCGGATGACTCGCCGTTTTCAACGATAACCGCAATCGCAATCTGTGGTTTCTCTATCGGGGAGAAGGCCATGAACCAGGCATGATCGCGCAGGCGCTCCTGAAGTGCTTCAGAATCGTATTCGGCATCCTGTTCAATACCAACCACCTGTGCAGTGCCGGTTTTTCCTGCGATCGGGAAATCCAGGTTGGCGCGCAGCGCGCGTGCAGTACCATGACGACCAGTAATCACATGATCCATGGCGGTGAACATACGGTCCCAGTCGGAAGGGTCTTTGAGCTTGATGTCAGGGATATCGCCATGAGGGAACTCGGTCGGGATATTGTCTTCGGCGGCAAGCAGCCTCGGGACTTCCCATTTACCCTTATTGGCCAGTACCGCGGTTGCAGTGGCTAACTGCAGCGGTGTGACTGCCATGAAGCCCTGACCGATGCCAAGGTTGACGGTATCACCCGGATACCAGGGGCCACGCCCGGTGGAGCGTTTCCATTCCCGGTCGGGGAGAATGCCCGATACCGCTGAGATAACATCAATCGACATATCCCGACCAAAGCCAAACTGGCCAAGGAAGGGCGTCAGGTCATCAATCCCTGTTTTAACAGCGACGTCGTAAAAATAGGTATCGCAGGATTCAACAACAGCCATTTCAAGATCCACAACACCATGGCCTTCGCGCTTCCAGTCTCGATAAAAGCGCTCGTCATTGTCGAGCTGGAACCAACCCGGGTCGCGGACTTTGTAATTCCAGCTGGTGCTGCCGGCTTCGAGTGCGGCAAGACCGACAAAGGGCTTCAATGTGGATGCAGGCGGATAGATACCGCGTGTCGCACGATCGAACAGGGGTTTATCCAGGCTAGCTGTAAGCGCTTCGTAGTCATCAAACGAAATACCCGTAACAAACGAGTTAGGGTCGTAACCGGGATTACTGTACAGCGTGAGAATACCGCCGGTTTCTACTTCAATGGCAACGACCGCACCACGACGCCCCTCAAGCAACTCTGCCGCGAGTAACTGAAGTCGGCTGTCGAGGTGCAGCGTCAGGTCTGTACCGGGCCTCGGGCTCTCTCGTTGCATCGTTCGCAACAGGCGTCCACGCGCGTTGGTCTCGATACGCTCGTAACCTACGTCGCCATGAAGAATATCTTCGTAGCGTCTTTCGATACCGGTTTTACCGATGTGAGAGGTGGCGCTGTAGCGCCGCTGACTGTCTTCGTCTTGTTCGATACGCTCCTGGTCACGCTGGTTAATCCGGCCTACGTATCCGAGCACATGTGCAAACGCATCGCCGTGCGGGTAATGGCGTATCAGCTGTGCTTCAACGTCGACGCCGGGCAGGTAGAAACGGTTTACCATGACGGCTGCAATTTCTTCTGCACTCAGTCTCTGACGCAGAACAACGGGTTCATAAGGTCGGCGCCGATAGCTTGAGCGCTTTTCAAATTGCTCAAGATCGCGCTCAGAGACGCCGACCAGCTCGTCCAGAAAGGCGAGGGTCTCTTCGAGGTTGTCTACTTTTTCGGGGACGAGAGTCAGGCTGTAAGCAGGAATATTTTCAGCGAGCAGAACACCATTGCGGTCATAAATTAAACCTCTGTTAGGTGCGATAGGGCGTATCTTTACCCGGTTGTTTTCTGACAGGTCCTGATATTTTTCGTGCAGCGTAACCTGAAGATAGGTCATTCGCCATGCGAGTGTAAGCAGTGCAGATATAACAAGAACAGCAGCGACGATGGCGCGTGCGCGGAAGAGTCTGCGCTCGTAGGCCTTATCCCTGATCGACTGTTCCCACATACTCCAGCCTTATTTGTGGTACGGGTGACCCTGGAGAATCGTCCAGGCGCGATAAATCTGTTCTGACAGTAACACTCTGACCAGCGGGTGGGGCAGCGTCAGTGGCGACAACGACCAGCGTTGTTTGGCCAGTCGCAAAACCTCGTCTGTCATACCGTCGGGGCCACCGACCAGCAGAGCGACATCACCGCCCTGACTGCGCCATCCTTCCAGCTCTTCTGATAGCCGCTCGGTCGACCAGGGTTTGCCCTCTACGGCCAGTGCTACGACGTGCTCGCCAGGGCGGATCGCTTTCTTTAAGGCATCAGCTTCCTGCTGCATGGCTTTATCCGTGCTGGCGTTCTTGCCACGATGGCCAGGAGAAATTTCGACCAGTTCGAGACTGCAGTCGCGAGGCAAGCGCCGTGCGTATTCCTGATATCCCTGTTCTACCCACGCAGGCATCTTATTGCCAACGGCGAGCAGCCGTATTTTCATGCGTCTTTCTGTCCGGCGTCGGGTGTTTCTCCCCAGAGGCGTTCAAGATCGTAGAAGTGACGAGCCTGTTCAGTCATGACATGCACGACGACATCAATGAGGTCGATGAGTACCCAGTCGGCTGCAGAGCGGCCTTCGGTGCCGTTCGGTTTCAGGCCTGCATGTTTCGCTTTTTCTTCGACATTGCCTGCAACGGCAGTGACGTGGCGGTTAGAGGTACCGTTGGCGATGATCATCCAATCGGTGACGGACGTGCGGCCACGTACGTCCAGCACAGTGATGTTATGTGCTTTCATGTCTTCCAGAGCGTCGATGACGAGCTCTTTGATTTGCTCAGTTTGCATGCAGACCTGTCGGTAAAGTTATCGGTACAGTTGGTGTTCTTTTATGTATTCCAACACCGGGTGGGGTGTCAGAAAGGCGATATTGTCGCCTTGCTTGAGTGCCTGACGCAAGTCGGATGCGGATATATCCAGCTCTGGCCAGGCCTGATGACAGACTGCTCCGTGTTGAGTCTCGTGTAAGCTATTGAGTGAACAGTGGTTTTTATCGAAAATCTGACCGAGCCAGCCATCCTTGCGGGCCTCATCGCCCGGACGTGAAATCACCAGAACATTGGCCTTAGAAAGGATGTCTTCAGGCGATTTCCAACGATCAAAGCCATTCCATGCATCCGTGCCCATCACCCAGGTGAGGTTCGCTTGCGGGTACTGAGTCTTGAGCAGTGCGACAGTGCGCGCTGAGTAACTCGTGTCTTCCTGACTCAATTCGATATCACTCGGCTCGATACCGTCGAGTTCTGCCGCGGCGAGTTCAAGCATGCACAGGCGTTGTTCGGCTGTGGCAGCGGGTTGTTCACGATGCGGCGGCACACAGTTAGGAATAAGCAGCACCTGATCGAAGCCAGCTTCGCGCAGGCGCACCGCAATGCGCAGGTGCCCGATATGGACGGGATCGAATGTCCCGCCCAGTATGGCAATGGAAGAGGCTTTATTTACGGACTTCACCGTTGCCCAACACTACGTATTTCTGAGAAGTCAGGCCATCCAGGCCGACGGGGCCACGGGCGTGGATTTTGTCGGTGGAAATACCAATTTCTGCACCCAGACCGTATTCGAAGCCATCTGCGAAGCGGGTCGATGCATTGACCATGACGGATGAGCTGTCTACTTCGGTCAGGAACTGGCGGGCCAGAGTGTAGTTTTCACTGATGATGCTGTCGGTATGGTGAGAGCCATAGGTATTGATATGGTCAATGGCTTCGTCCATATCTTCGACAATTTTTACGGCGAGAATGGGCGCCAGGTATTCTTCGTGCCAATCTGCTTCGGTCGCGGCAACCATGTCAGAAACGATATCGCGTGCCTTATCACAGCCACGTAATTCAACCCCGAGCTGTTCATACGCGTCGGCCAGCTCCGGCAGAATCGTGCCCGCGATGCCAGCATGCACCAGCAGCGTCTCCATGGTATTGCAGGTGCCGTAGCGGTGCGTTTTCGAGTTGATCGCAATATTAATTGCTTTGCTGCGATCGGCCTCACGGTCGATATAAACGTGACAGATACCATCAAGATGTTTGATGACGGCAACGCGCGCATCGCGGCTGATGCGTTCGATCAGGCCTTTGCCGCCACGCGGTACAATGACGTCGACATATTCGGGCATCGTGATCAGTTGACCAACCGCTTCGCGGTCTGTGGTCTCGACGACCTGAACGCAGGCTTCTGGCAGCCCTACGGCTTTCAGAGCGGTAGTGATGCATTCAGCCAGTGCCTTGTTCGACGCAATGGCCTCAGAACCCCCACGCAGAATCGCGGCATTGCCTGATTTCAGGCACAGGCTGGCGGCTTCGATCGTTACGTTCGGGCGACTCTCATAAATAATACCGATCACACCGAGAGGAACGCGCATCTTACCAATCTGGATACCGCTCGGGCGGTATTTCATGTCGGTAATCTCACCCACAGGGTCGGGCAGTGCAGCGACCTGTTGCAGGCCTTCAATCATGGTATCGATGCGTGCGTCTGTGAGTTCAAGGCGATCCAGCAATGCTGCATCGAGGCCGTTTTCTGCACCACGGGCCATGTCTTCTGCATTCGCGGCACGCAGTGTATCGCGGCTGTTGCTGATTTCGTCAGCAATGGCGAGCAGTGCGCGGTTTTTGTCATTGGTGGACGCCCGGGCCATGGCGCGGGATGCAGCGCGGGCCTGCTGGCCAAGGGTCTGCATATAGTCAGCAACGTTCATCTGGAACACCTTAAAACGGAAAGTCTGTAAGTCAGAGTGTGCGATAGTATACACGAACTACTACACTGTTTAGCGGAGGCCGAGAGGTCAGAGTTTGTCAGGAACCCGTTATTCATGGAAAAAGCACGCTTTCACAGTCTGGTAGTGCTGCAGGTCAAAGTTATTTATTGCCTCTTTGCGGCACTGGCGTTGAGTATTATCGCCGTGCTGGATCTGGTTGAGGCACGCACAGTATTCGCGGCGGTCGCTGCCGGATTTGCTCTTGCTCTGTTGTTGTATGCACTGATTCTTCTGTTGCGAGGTCAGCAGCGATCATCGCCCGTGACCGAATGGTTGATGATTTTTGGGTTGTGTCTGTTTACTTTGTTCGGCATGCAGCGCAGTGAAGACGTGGTGCACTGGGTGTACTTCGTGCCGGGTTACATCTATTTCATGTTTCCTTTTCATGTTGCCAGCTATTTTGCGCTGATTTACAGCACCGCGATGGTGTTGATGGTGATCAGTGAATTCGACAGTTACCTGCGGTTGCAGATTTTGTTTACCTACGGCGCCTGTTACGCCTTTGCGGTTATGTATGCGTTGATCAATGACCGACACAACCACGGGCTGAGCGCTATTGTGAATACCGATCCGGTGACGCAGGTGTATAACCAGTATCAGCTGGGCCTCGACCTGTCGAAGGAGATGACTCGGGCCGATCGTCAGATAGATCTTCTTAGTCTCGTCGGTATTGCGGTACCAACCAGCTGGCAGGTGTTAAAAACCGAGGAGTATGAGAGCCGCCTCAGTTATCTGACCAAGCGCCTGAAGCGATGTCTGCGGCGATTCGATACCTGTTACCGGCTTGATTCCGATGTGTTCGTTGTTTTGCTTCCACACAGCACTCAAAACGTAGTGGAAGCCTTGTGTGAAAACCTCATGGATGATCTTGAGGGCAGTGGTCGGTTCGAGGGGCTTGCTGACATCAGGCTGCATCGTGATGTCTACAGGCCGGAAGATGATGTCGATGTATTGATCGAACGGATAGAGAGAAAGCTCAATGATCAGCTTTAATACGCCGCCTCAGGAGCAACTGTTGCCCCGCTTGCAGGTGATTGTTTATTCGCTGGTGGCCTTTGCGCTGCTGTTATTGATTTACGATCAGTACCGCCAGGGTCTGTATTCATTGGTTCTGGCAAATGCGATATCGATTCCAGCGTTTCTGTTCAGCGCTGCCTACATATACATCAACCGCGATCGTGATTCGTTTCTCTGGGTGAATTACCCCTTAGTGGCAGCGCTTGCGGGGTTGGCTCTGGTGCAATTACCAAGATATCCCGACCTTATGATCCATTACCTGTTCGCGATGCCGATGTTTACGTATTTCTGTTTGCCTATGCAGCATGCGACGGTCGTTAATATTCTCGTCGCCGGTGCGATGGGCGTGATTCTCTGGGGTAAGGTGGATGTTCAGACAGCGGTGCGTTACACCACTAATTTTTCGCTGTTGGTACTGTCGACCTGGTGTTTTTCTTATCTGACGTTGTTGAAAGGGATATCGCTACAGCGTCTTGCACTCACCGATCAGGTGTCGGGTGCCTATAATCGTGAACATTTTTATCATCTGTTGGAACGTGAGCTGGCCCGAGGTGAGGCGACTCGCCAGAGTGTCAGTATGATCGGTATTGTGTTGGATGATTACCGTCAGTTGATAGATCTGCATGGCAACCGCTCTGTGGTGCAGTTTATGCCGCAGTTCGTTAAGAAAATCCGTCAGTTGATTCGTGGCGAAGACGATATTTTCAGGCTCGAAGACGACCTGATTATGCTGGTATTACCTAATTGCGGTGAAGAAGGCGCCATTGTTCTGATGGAGCGTATTAAGCGAAAAGTTCAGGAACAGTCCTGGAGGCCGTTTGCGGAGGTCTCTATCAGCATTGCTGCAGTAACGCGCAATGCCGATGAAGACAGCGAATCTATTGAAAAGCGGTTGCTCAAACGCCTGAATAAACAGCAGAAAACCAGCCTGCAGCTGGCAGCTTTCAGCGACTGATTCCCGCTTTAATGATGCGCACCAGAGTTTGAATTTTTACTTCTGGCAAGTGACTTAGCTTGCCGTAGAAGCTTGCTGGGTCATGGACTTCAACATCATCAAACCCGTCTTCCTGGAAGCCTTGTTTGATGGCTGTATCGGAAGGATAGTGCAGTGGCCATTGTCCACGAGTGAAGAGACCAACCAGTTTCTGTGCAAATTTCACGTAGCGGTAGGACGGGTGCTCGGCAAAATCAGGGTACAGATCCGTCACGTACCAGCCTTTCGGGAAGGTTTTTAATCCGCTGGCCATGCGTGACCAGACCTCACGGATCTCATCCAGTGCAAAGTAGTTCACCAGCCCTTCGGTAATAATCAGAGTGGGTTGTGTCGGATCGAGCTCACTCAGTAGTGCACCAATTGATGCTGGTCCGTCAGCGTTGAGGATGTTGCACTCGCGAACTTCGTGCCCGTCGACCAGTCCTACTTCTTCAAGAAGCGCTTTTTTCCGTGCTGCCATGCCGGGCAGGTCACCCTCAATGTAGCGTAGCTGAGGGTAGGCTTGTTTCAGGCGATAGCCTCGGGGCGAGAGACCGCAAGCAAGCTCGACTACTTGAGTGACACCCTCTTTTTCGATCAGTTCTTTTACCTGATGATCAATGACTGAGTGGCGTTGAAGCAGGAATATGTCAATGTCAGCACCCGCAAGTGCTCGTAGCAAGGCATTAACCGGGGCCAGCGTCGCATTTGCAAACTGTCCGGCGCGGGTGACAAATCCTTGGGCTGAGAGGCCGTGTTTGTACCAGATATAACCGGTGTAGTGAGCACTTACGCTGATTCGCGAGGTGTCTGTAGACGCTGACTTCATTGTAGTATCCGGGGAGTGTCGTGAGCGGGAGCCCATCGCACGCCATTCCTTATTGTTTATATTGGTGGGACGAAGGTTAACTGTATATCTAGTTAAGGCGCAATGGATTTACCAGTCAATAATCGTGCAAATGCTGTGCAAAATCGACGAATGCCTGCCTGATGGCCATGTGCAGGCCGCAAAATATGGGGTGGAGGATCTTTGGGCGAAGTAAATTTTTCTGAGTGGGGCACCGGTCTTTTGTTGTGCGCCGTGTTTATTGTTTCTCTCATCGAGTCATTGGCTGTTGTCGGCTTGCTGGTACCTGGAGTAGGCCTTTTGCTGGCGCTCACTCTGGCAGCCGCCGCGGGCGACATCCCCCTTTGGTTGTGGGTTAGCTGTGGCACGGCTGGGGCTTTTCTGGGTGATGGCATCAGCTTCCTTCTTGGGCAACGCGCTGGCCCCGCGGTTCATGGCTGGCGTTTCTTTCAGCGGCATCCGCATTGGCTGACGCGGGGGGAAGTTTTTTTTCAGCGCTGGGGGATCTGGAGCATTATGACAGGCCGCTTCATCGGGCCTATTCGTCCAGTGGTACCGCTGGTGGCGGGTGCTATGCGTATGTCACCGCGTCAGTTCTGGATCGCGAATACGATATCTTCGCCCGCTTGGGGGGTGGCGTACCTGGCAACCATGTATTGGTTGGGAGAGGCATTTCGTGATGCCTTTGATTTGCCAGTCGTCGCCGCTTTGCTGGCCACGGCAACTTGTGTTGCCTTGTTGATCAGTGTGCTGATCAACAGGCGTCATGGCTAATCAATGGTGGGCAGAGCCATCGGAGTGGCGACTGCGCTCATAGGCCAGGTCTTTCTTTAACGATCCCATCTGATATTCAAGGTCGGCGTTTTTCTGTCGTAATTCGCGGTTTTCCTGTTCGTGGGCTTTATAACGCTCAGCCATGCCGTCCAGCTCCTGCTTCGCTTCGTTAACGGCACTTTTCCAGCGCTTACCAAGAACCGATGCTGTCAGTGCGGCTCCCAATACGAAGCTGGCGATAATGGCTGCAATTAACATCATCATATGGTCCTCAGAGTCTCGTAATTGAGACTCAATGATAACGAAAACCTGATACCATGCGCACCTGAATTACTGCAGGAGAAGGTTGTGTCTATCACTCAGTTTGTTGCCAGCACCGGCGCCCGTATGCGCGTGTTTGATCTTGGACGTCGTATATCCAAAATCGGTCTGAGCGAGTTCGAAGCGATTGAGGATCTGGCGCGACCTTATCCCACACCTTACCTCCGTCATGCCTGGGTGGGTATTCTCAGCTGGAATCCGGATGAACCCGGCCAGCACAATATCTGGTTTCTGAAGCTTCCTTTAGACGAGCAGAATATTTTGCAACCGGGTCCGCGCGATCAGTTTCTTCAGCATTGGCTGCGTGTAGTGCAGCATCCGGACAAAGATCATGGCGAGGCGCCTTGTTCGTTTAAGCCTGACGGCAATCGCATGGCGTACTTTCATTCCATAGCATTGAAAACGCTGAAACAACCCGAGACCAAGTATTACGCAACGGCACGCGCTTATTTCAGTGGCGATACAGGCTGGCAGAACTGGCAACAATTGGGGCTTCAGGGCATCGCTGAAGTGGTAGCAAGGCTGGATGAAAGCAATAACAGTGAGCTTTTACAGAAGGCGTTACCAGAAATGGATAAAGTCGGAGCCAGTGTCCCGCGCAATGTTCTGCTGGGCTTCCTTGAAAATGCGGAGCCTGATGTGAATCTGACCATCGCTCTGACAGACTCACTGGCGGCGGCGATGAAAGGCCAGCCCGATGCAACCGCACTGGCGCTTTACTGCCGGGCTATGTCGCAGAGCGTCAGCGTTAACCATCGACGCGATGTTCTGCAGCTGGTGTTGCAGCACCCATTGGCGAGTGAAGTGGAAATTCTCAGTGCCGTTGGCAGTCGTTGTTGGAACGACCTTGAAGGTGACACCTTGAGCCTCTACCTGGAGAAGTTGGCCCTGGCTGGGCAGGATGTGTTCCTTGCTCTGGTTGCCGATCTGATGACGTTGCCGGGTAAGCGCAAGCAGATTCTGGAGGCCTTCCGCAATCCTCAACGCAGTGATGAGTTGGGGGCAGCGATCGGTGTGCTGATGAGTGCTGCCCGTGGCGGTGTGCAGTGAGCCAGGTGGTAGACCAGCCACAGGCTCGGGCGAAGGAAGTCTGCCCGTGTAATAGGGGCAAAGCCTACGGCCAATGCTGTGGGCTCTATCACGGTGGTCAGGCAGCTCCGACACCTGAAGCCCTGATGCGCTCGCGTTATTCCGCTTTCGCGCTGGAGAACGCCGACTACTTGCTGGCTACGTGGCACAGAGATTACCGTCCGCAAACGATAGAATTCGCAGCAGATACACGCTGGACAGGGCTTGAAATATTGCAGGCAGGCAGCGATGGCGACACCGGCGTGGTGCATTTCGTCGCTACGTTTAACGAAGCGGGTGAGTGGCTTCTGCTGGAAGAAAAGTCACGTTTCGAACGACTTGAAGATCGTTGGTACTACCTGGCGGGTGAAACCGATTTCCGTCCGGCCAGTGTTGGGCGGAACGATCCCTGCCTGTGTGGCTCCGGGAAGAAATCAAAAAAGTGCTGCGGCTGACAGGCCTACTTTTCTGACGGCTGCATACCTTTCAATAGCATACCCCAGGTCATAGCGAGTGCGCCGGCCAGAGAGAGTAACAACATCAGGTTAATAAAGACCGTGTTGCGTTGGTAGTAGCTGATCTGGGGAACTGCTTCTTCTGAACAGGCACCGCTGGTATAGTCGTAGTGCAGTCCTGCGTCGGTGCAGTGACCGGCAGACATTAATTCAAAGCCGAAGGCAATAATCAGGATAATCGCAGGAAGGGCGAATAACAGGGAGCCGTAACGCGTCAGCATGTGCGCAATCTCTCTAAACGCAGAAAGGAAACTTGACAGAAGTTATAAGAAGTCTGCATCTTACCCCTCACTGCTGGTTCACCACAACGATAATAAGTGTTTCATGAAAAAGATTTCTTTGCTTGTTTTGTCCGTATTTCTCGCGGCGTCGAATGCCTGGTCTGCAACACCTGAGCAACTGGATCAGCTGCTGCAACAGATCAAAAACGACATTTCGGCGAAGCGTCTGTCATCGCCCGAAGGCAATAACGCGCTGGAAAAAATAACCGAATTCCGCAGTGAAGCGCCTTTCGATTATCGCGTTGTGCCGCTCGCTTACGACTGGGGCGAGGCGTACGTTTCTCTGTCCGCCCAGGCCCGGGAAAAGGGGCAGTTGAGCAAAGCTCAGGGGTATCTCGATAAGGTTTGGAAAGTAGCAGCCTTGACGCCGGGTCTTGAAGATGAGCAGCGAGCTCTGGATCAGGCCATGGCTAAATCTGGTGTGGATACCCGAGCTGTCGCAGCGAAAGAGAAAGCTGATGCTGAAGAGCAGGCACGTCAGCGCGAGTTGGCTGCTGCTGCAGAAAAAGAGAAAGAGCGTTTACGCATCGAGGCTGAGAAGCAACGTAAGATTGCGGCTGCAGAAGCGGCGGAAAAACGACGTCGTGAGGCGGCTGAGAAAGCGCGTCGTGCTGAGCAGGAACGCCAGCGTCGTGCCGAACAGGAACGTCAGCGCCAGATTGCCGCCGCAGCAGCTGCTAAAAAGAAGGCTTCGAGTTCGTCGCCAGTGCTGAATTCACCGATCGATCTTGATGATGTTGCGCTTGATCCTGTAGTACCGGCTCCGGCATCTAAACCACGCCTTGCTGCGCCGAAGGCCGCTGCGAAAACACCAACGGCTCAGTCCACGCGACTCTGGGCGCAGGCGAAAGAAGAGAGCGACGCCATTGCGGAATATACGGTGCCACCTCAGGCACTGCAGTCCAAAGACCGTGCTATAGCCGATAAAATGGGTGATATCTGCCAGAAGATGGTGGACGAAGACGCTTCTGTGGTTGTTCACTCGGCCAGTAAGTCGGATTATCGTTGGTTGGCTGTACGCCTGACTCTCTGCGCACGTCGCATTGACCGTGGATACCGCCTGCGCCACAGCTATCAGCCAGTTGCCGTTGGGGAGTCTGCGATCGTGGCGCTGCACCCACCGCGCGATTCTTCTCTGCTTAAGCAGGTCGGTCAGTAAGCCGTCGGAAATGCCGGTCGTGGTTCCCTCGGGTGGAACCAATACCTGTGGCTCGGGTCGTATGAGCGGAGAGCGCTGACAAGCGCGTCAGCCGTGATACAATCCGGGCCATTATTGTTTTAATTCAGCCAATACTGATAGCGAACCATGTACTTATTCCGTCTGTTTATTTCTGCGTTACTGTTTTCTTTTTCTTCACTGACTCTTGCAGCTGTCATTATTCCTAAACCTCCGGTTCTGGACGCCACTGCGTACATACTGATGGATGCGGACAGTGGCGAAGTGCTGGTTGAGCATAACTCTGGTGAACGCCTGCCACCGGCGAGCATGACGAAAATGATGACCAGCTACATTGCTGTTCATGAGATTATTGAAGGCAATGTCACTGAAGATACGATGGTGCCGATCAGTGTTACAGCCTGGAAAAAAGGCGGCTCCAAGATGTGGGTCCGCGAGGGCACTGAAGTGAAGATGATTGATCTCCTGCGCGGCATTATCGTGCAGTCGGGTAATGATGCTTCAATCGCAGTGGCTGAATACTTCGCGGGTTCAGAAAGCGCGTTTGCGGGCTGGATGAATCAGTACGCTCAGGAGTTTGGTATGTTCGATACCAACTTCGAAAACGCGACAGGCTGGCCTGCCGAAGGCCATCTGACCACGGCCAGAGACCTTGCTTTGCTGGCTAAACACATTATTAAAGACCACCCTACCTACTATGGCCTGTACGCTGAAAAGTATTTTGAATACAACGATATCCGTCAGCCAAACCGCAACAAGCTGTTGTGGCGCGATCCTAGCGTTGATGGCCTGAAGACTGGTCACACTGAAGAAGCAGGATACTGTCTGGCTGCTTCGGCAAAACGCGATAACACCCGTCTGATTGCGGTAGTAATGGGGACGCGCAGTGAAGAGGCTCGTGCTCGTGAGACTCAGAAGTTGCTGGGTTATGGGTTCCGCTATTTCGAAACACACAAGCTGTACAGTAAAGGCGATGTGTTGGCGACTGAGAAAGTCTGGCTGGCGAAGCAGGACACCATCGACCTGGTGGTTGCTGAAGACATTTACATGACCCTGCCGCGTGGCTCGCGGGATGAGTTAGTCGCAGAAGTCGTTAGCCCTGATTATCCAGAAGCTCCGCTGTCGGCCGGGCAGGGTGTTGGCACGCTGACGCTGAAGATGGGTGAGGAAGAACTGGGCAAGCATGATCTTGTTGCAGCGACGGATATTGAAGAGTCGGGCTTCTTTGGACGTCTGATCGGATCCATCAAACTTTTCTTCGTGCGCCTCTTCGCCTGAAGCTGGTGCCACTAGGCTGCCGCTGACCGTACTGGCAGCACACTTTTCATGTCTGCCGCTTGAAAATTCAGGCGGCAGCATCCATAAATGTAACCATTGTTCTGTTTATCTTCTGAGATACCGCCGTGAGCCAACCTGAAGCCCCTAAAATTGAGTTTCCCTGTGAGAACTATCCGATCAAAGTGGTCGGCGAGGCAATGGAGAACTACGAAGAGGTGATCGTCGAAATCGTTCGCGTTCACGCGGAAGACTGCGACATGGAGCGAATCCGTATCCAGGAGAGCTCTAATGGACGTTTCCGGTCGGTGACTCTCTATATCACAGCAACTGGTAAGGATCAGTTGGTGAATATCCATAAAGACCTGATGGCACACGCTAACGTTCGTATGGTGATCTGATGCAGATCCGCATGCTGGGGTTGGCGGATTATCAGACGGTCTACGACGACATGACGGCCTTCACCGAAGGGCGCAATGACAACACTGCTGATGAACTCTGGTACTTGCAGCACCCGCCTGTATTTACTCAAGGGCAGGCGGGTAAAGCCGAGCATGTGCTGTTTCCTGGGGATATTCCAGTGGTTCAGACAGACCGTGGCGGTCAGGTGACTTATCATGGCCCGGGTCAGCTTGTTGTATATCTGATGATCGATATCGCTCGCCGCGGTTGGGGGCCTCGACAGTTAGTCAGTGCCATTGAACAGGCCATTGTTGATACCCTCGCAGAATGGAAAATTGAGGCCGCGCCGCGCAGTGATGCTCCCGGTGTTTATACCGGTGAACGCAAGATAGCCTCGCTCGGCCTGCGAATACGCCATGGGCGCTCATTCCATGGGTTGGCGTTAAACATTGATATGGATCTTGAACCTTTCCGCCGTATAAACCCGTGTGGGTATGCGGGAATGGAGATGACACAGATGGTTGCTGAAACTGACAACGCGGTGAGTTTCGATGCAGTGGCTGATCGTCTCGACTATCATTTACAGCGTCTGCTAGCTAACGATGGCGCAGGCACTGACAATACGACTCCGGAGTAATTGATGTCAGAACGACGCAAAGTAGTGCAGGGCGAAAAACTGCGCGGTGCGGATAAAGTTGCCCGTATCCCGATTAAAGTCATTCCGACCGAAGAAATACCGCGTAAGCCCGACTGGATTCGCGTACGCATTCCCGCAACACCCAAGATCAACGAAATTAAACAGAAGTTGCGCAAGCATAAGCTGCATACCGTTTGTGAAGAAGCCAGCTGCCCTAACCTGGGCGAGTGCTTTGGCGGTGGCACGGCAACCTTTATGATCATGGGGGATATCTGTACTCGTCGTTGCCCATTCTGTGACGTTGGTCATGGCCGCCCTAATCCGCTGGATACAGAAGAGCCGGTCAACCTTGCAACTGCCATTGCTGATATGGGCCTGAAGTATGTGGTCATTACCTCTGTTGACCGTGATGACTTGCGTGATGGCGGTGCTCAGCACTTTGCCGACTGTATTCGCCTGACGCGTGAGCACAGTCCGGGCATTCAGCTGGAGGTTCTGGTGCCTGACTTCCGTGGTCGTATGGAGATCGCCCTCGATATTCTGACGCAAACTCAGCCTGATGTGTTTAACCACAATCTCGAGACGGTACCGCGTCTGTACAAGGAGTGCCGCCCAGGCTCTGACTACGAATGGTCTCTGACCTTGCTGAAAGAATACAAAGCACGCAACCCTGAAATTATTACCAAGTCGGGCCTGATGCTCGGGCTGGGCGAGACTAACGAGGAAGTGGTTGATGTCATGCGTGATATGCGTGCGCACAATATTGACCACATCACTCTGGGCCAGTATCTGCAGCCAAGTCGTGATCATTCACCGGTTAAGCGATTTGTGACCCCAGAAGAGTTTAAAGAGTTGGGCGATATCGCCAAAGAGATGGGCTTTATCCGAGTGACCAGTGGGCCGCTTGTGCGCTCGTCTTACCACGCTGATCAGCAGGCCGAAGGCATTGATGTCAGCGGCGTGCCCGTCGGTTAAGCGGTTGTTGTAAAGCGTTGTCGTAAAGGGGAGGGGCATGCCTGCCCCTTCTTCAACTCGTGCTCAGGCCTGCTTGAGCATGGCGTAGAGGTCGTCTTTCAGGTGTACGCGCTTAAGTCGTAAAGCGTCGAGGGTGTCATCCGACGCGGGTGTGGTGTCCTCTTCGATTTTCCGTACTTCTTTATCCAGCTCGTGATATTCATCGAACAGTCGGGCGAAGTGCCGATCGTTCATTTTCAACTCGTGGATCTGCTCAGCCATGTCTGGGAAGTCGTGGTGTAAATCATGGTGTTCGACGTTCATAGTGTTCCTCCTGTTCGGACAATTTCAGATTACCTTTGCTGCCCGTATCGACATTGACCTGGATCAGGGTAGTGAGTTCCTGTGATGCACTATTCCTTACATTTTATCTGGACGAATTTCAGGTTGTGGTCTTTATTTATAGGTAACTCAATTAGTAAGTGGTTTATTCAGCCACGAGGAAGAAAATGCCAGGTAAGGTTGTTGTTCTGGATAATGAAGCACATTCGATATCCTTGTTAGGTCATATCCTCAGTCACCTTGATGTTGCCGGCTTCAGTACGGTTGAAGATTACCTCGCCTCTGCTGATAAAGATTCGGATTGTATTGTTCTCGACGGTTCGGGAATGAACAGCAGTGACGATGAACTGTTCCGGCTGCTTCGGGAGCACCCTGATACCACTGGCATTCCGGTGATCTATGTCGGCGATAATCTCAGCATAGATACCCGTTTGGCTATTTATGAGGCAGGCGTCGACGATTATGTGAGTAAGCCGTTTGATGTTGCTGATCTTCAGGCCAAGGTATCACGGGCGCTGCACCAGCGACGTTATGAGCGAGAGCTCCTGGACAATGCAGAGAATGCTAAGCAAGCCGCCTTTGAGGCCATGACGCACTCTGCAGAGCAGGGCGAGATCGTGCGCTTCATGGAACAGATTTCCATGTGTCAGAAACTCGATGAGCTGGCACAGGCGCTGCTGAATCTTCTGTCCCGGTTTGGTCTGAATGCTGTTTTCTCGTGTTGGCTCGAAGGCGATGAATGGCCTCATTACTACTCGCATTCGGGGGTGGCATCGCCGCTCGAACAGGATCTGATGCAGTCAGGTCATGGTGGTGGTCGCATTATGGAGTTTGGCCGCCGTATGCTGGTTAACTACCCACGGACTGCACTTCTTATCAAAAATGTACCTTACGAAGAGGAAGCCCGTTTCGGTCGTATCAAGGATCATCTGGCTGTCGTATTGAGTGCCGCGGATGCCCGGGTAAGTAGCCTCAATATGGAAGAGCGGTTGCGTCAGAAAGATCGTCTTCTGGATGTTGTCTCTGATGTGAAACAGGCATTACTGGACGTGCAGAAACGACAGGATGAAATGAAAGTGCGTGCGGCCAACGAGCGTGATGATGTCAAGCTGGAGTTGAGGGAGGAGCTCCTGACGCTGGGTCTGCATGAAGAGCAGGAGGAGCGGATGTTAAGTCTCGTTATGGATTTCCTGAAGAGCCTCGAAGGGCTGTATAACGAAGCAATGGACTGGCAGAAAGATCTTGAGCCTGTCATGGATGCTGTCGAATATGTTGTCAGTGGCGGTGAGTCGTCGGCCTGACGCTCACCTGATTCTCTGCGGGTTCAGCTGGCTTTGACCAGCGCTTGATGTACCCACTGTTTCAATTGCTGGGCGGGCAATGCCCCGGCCATCTGATCTACAATCTTTCCGTTTTTGAATACCATCAGAGTGGGAATGCTACGTATAGCAAACTGAGCCGCTGTCTGTTGTGCGTGTTCGGTATTCACTTTCGCAAAGCGCGCCTGATAAGGCATTGCCGCAGCAACCTCTTTAAATATCGGTGCCATCATCTGACACGGACCACACCAGCTGGCCCAGAAGTCGACGACGACGGGCAAGTCATTCTTTGTGATGAAACGCTGGAAATCAGCGTCGCTGAGATCACTGACTGACCCTGTAAACAGTGGGCTTTTACATTTTCCGCACTGTCCGGGTTGATTCATTTTGTCGTCGGGGATGCGGTTGATGGCTCCGCAATCCGGGCAGGTAATATGCATAGCTGTCTCCTGTAGTTGCTACCTATATGAGGCGACAGTTATGTATTTCAAGGGGCGGGTGAAATATTGAGTGCTTCCTGCAGAAACTCATCTTTCTCGCGCTCACCGATAATACGACCACTGGCGTTTTCTGCACCGGGCTGAAAGAACAGCACCGTAGGCGGCCCAAAAACAGCCTGAGCCTTCATAAACGCCTGATGCGCGTCAGTATTGTCGGTGACATCCAACTGAACCCATTGAACATGGCTTAATCGCTCCTGAGCCTCGTCGGTGGCGAATATCTCTTTATCCATGATTTTGCATGAGATACACCAGTCGGCGTAGAGGTCGACCATGACCGCTGTGTTTGCGTCTGCAATCAGACTTTTTACTTCTGCTACTGACTCTGTCTGATAAAACGGGCTGACATGGATCTTTTCTGCGTGGCCGAGCGGATTCAATGGATCAGAGCGGCCGCTGACGGCGCCTGCAAGTGCAATAATGCCGTAAGCAAATACACCAACCGCGACCGGCTTAATTAAGCGCTGTGGCCCTTCGCTGGCGGTATTCAGGGCGCCTGCGGAAACACCTGCACCCACGGCCAGTGCGCCCCACAAGCCAAGTACAATGTTGCCCGGTAATAACCGGCTTACCAGCCAGATAGCCACACCAATCAGCATGATGCCGAACAGATACTTAATGCGCTCCATCCACATACCCGCTTTCGGTAAAACGCTGGCGCCTGTCGTGCCCAATACAATTAATGGCGTTCCCATACCAAAACCGAGCGCCAGCAGGGCAAGTGCTCCGCTTGTGGCGTCACCTGTGGTACTCAGATAGGCGAGAGCGCCGGCCAGTGGCGCGGATACACACGGAGAGACAACCAGGGCCGAAAGAACGCCGATAATGAAGACGCTGCCGGCCTGTCCTCCGTTTTGCTTCTGACTGGCTGCATTCAGGCGGTTACGCAGGCCGGACGGTAGCTGAAGTTCGTAAACACCGAACATAGACAGTGACAGCACGACAAAAAAGATGGCGAAACCGATCAGAACTGGGGCGCTTTGCATCATGGCCTGCACGTTAGCGCCAGCACCGAGCAGGCCAACGGTCAGCCCCGCTGCGGCGTAAGTGATGGCCATGCCGGTGACGTATAAAAAAGAAAGCCAGAAGCCACGGCCTGCGCTGGTTTTACCACCGCCCAGAACAACACTCGTGAGGATGGGGACCATAGGTAACACGCAGGGCGTGAACGTCAGGCCCAGGCCCAACAGAAAGAAAATCCCGATGACTGCAGGGAGTGACCGCCCAGAGAAAAACGAGTCATTGCCGTCGTCTGAAGAGGCTGATGCTTCGCTAGGCGCGTTGCTTTGGCCAGCTTGAATGGATTGTGAAGTCGATGCTGGAACGACAGTAACCTCGAGTGTCTGAGGTGGGTAGCATAGTCCGGCGTCTGCGCACCCCTGATAGTGGAGAGTCGCTGCTCCCGGGGAAAGCTGGGTGGTGTCGAAAGACACTTCGAGTTGCCCGTAATAGGCAATAATGTCACCAAAAGCTTCGTCGTATTTCTCTTTGCCGTCTTTAGACCAACTGACCGGGTCCAGTCGCTCGGAGCCTCGGGTCAGATAGATACGATGCTCATAGAGGTAATAGCCGTCGGCGCTATCCCAGCGTGCTGTGACCTGTCCTTGACTGGAATATGCTTCGAGAGGAAATGCCTGCTCAACAGGCAGGAAGTCATCCGATCCGCCAAGCCCATCCAGCAGACCGGAATGCGCCGGGATGCTGGTAATAAACAACAGTAGCCAAAGTCCCGCGCGCATCATGTGATCTGTTACTCCGTCAGGTGGTTCGTTCGACCGCGATGGCTGCCAGTGCCGCGAGGGCATCGCGGGCAACGGAAGCTGGTAAATTTTCCAGGTGTTTCTGGGCCCGGTCGCGACATGCATTGGCTTGCTGGCGCGTATAGTTGAGAGATCCGCAGCTCTTCACGACGCGCAGGACGTCATTCATATCATCCAGGCCACCTTTACGGATGGCGTTACGGATAAGCTGTCGGTCTTCTTCGTTCGCATGTGCCATGGCATGGATCAGAGGCAGGGTGGCTTTACCTTCGGCGAGGTCATCACCCACGTTTTTGCCCATCTCTTCGGCATCGCCTTCGTAGTCGAGTATATCATCGACCAGCTGGAAAGCCATGCCCAGCTCTTTGCCGTACTCTTTAAGCGCATTGCGATCTTCGTCACTTAATTCGAGCAATGCCGCAGCAGAATGCGTCGAGGCTTCAAACAGCATGGCGGTTTTGCCATGAATAACTTCCATGTACTGGGCTTCAGTCGTATCCGGGTTCTTGACGTTGGTCAGCTGCATGACTTCGCCCTCGGCGATCACGCAGGTGGCGTTGGATAGGATCTCCATTACAGGCATAGAGCGCAGCTCGACCATCATTTCGAAAGCGCGGCTATAAAGGAAATCACCGACCAGAACGCTGGGAGCGTTGCCCCAGCGGGCATTGGCGGTTGGGTTTCCGCGGCGCATGTCGGAGGTGTCAACGACGTCATCATGAAGCAAGGTCGCGGTGTGTAGAAATTCAATGACCGTTGCGAGCTTGACCGCATCAGCGTCTGCGCGTTCGAACGCCTTGGCCGTCAATAATACGAGAAGAGGGCGGATACGCTTACCACCGCTGCTGACGATATATTCGGCGATTTTTTCAACCAGCGGAACTCGGCTTTCGAGCTGCTCGTGGATCAGCTTGTCGACGGCCTGAAACTCTTCGTTAACCGTGGCAAGTACGTCTTTAATATGCATGAATTTGGGTGCCTGCTTTATAATGCAACGAATGCTAGGGAGGCCGACCCGCCCTGTCAAGAAAAAGGCCTGTTCCATACTTGCGGCCAAAACAGGAGTACGGTATAGTCTCGCGCCCCGAAATTACGCTCCCTGCCATATGGACGCCAGAGTGCTGCCAATAGAAGCAGGCTTAAGTAGCGAGAGGGAAAGGCAGTGTGGAAGACCGGCGTCAAGACGTCAGTCGCGGCGATAAAAGCTGCCCACTGAAAAGTCATGCACACTAAGTGCTAGCGGAGAATTACAGTTATGTACGCTGTAGTAGTAACTGGCGGTAAGCAATACCGTGTCGAAGAAGGTCAGACTCTGAAAGTTGAAAAACTGGAAGTAGCAACTGGCGAAAACGTTGAACTGGAAAAAGTTCTGCTGATTGGTAACGGCGACGATGTTAAAATCGGCGCTCCAGTGGTTGAAGGCGCTAAAGTAACAGCTGAAGTTGTTAATCACGGTCGTCACAAGAAAGTGAAGATCATGAAGTTCAAGCGTCGTAAGCACCACATGAAGCAGATGGGCCACCGTCAGTGGTTCACTGAATTGAAAATCACCAGCATCGCTGGCTAAACACTAATTTCAGAGGTCCGTGCGGTTAACGCCGCCGCATCCGCAGTGTTGCAGTGACCTCGCAGCTAGGAGTAAAGCAATGGCTCACAAAAAAGCTGGTGGTTCTACCAAGAACGGTCGCGATTCCGAAAGTAAACGCCTTGGCGTAAAACTGTTTGGCGGTCAGGCTGCTAAAGCTGGCGCGATCATCGTTCGTCAGCGTGGCACTCGTTTCCACGCTGGTGAAAACGTTAAGATCGGTCGTGACCACACTCTCTTCGCTACTGCTGAAGGCGCAGTGAAGTTTGAGGTTAAAGGTAAGAACAACCGTAAGACCGTAAGCATCGTTCCAGCGGCTTAATTGCACCGGAATATGCTGATGCGCCCTGACTGCATAGCAGTTGGGGCGTTTTTATTTGTACACCCTGAACCAGAGCGTTATTACCATGAAGTTCGTTGATGAAGTCCGTATCGCTGTAGAAGCTGGCAAAGGCGGCAATGGCTGCGTCAGTTTCCGTCGAGAGAAATTCATCCCTAAGGGCGGCCCTGACGGCGGCGACGGTGGTGATGGCGGTTCTGTGTATCTGGAAGCCGATGAAAACACCAATACTCTGGTGGATTATCGCTATACGCGCCGTTTTAAAGCAGAAAATGGCCGCCCTGGTGCGGGCCGTAACTGCACCGGTGCGAAAGGTGAGCACATCGTTCTGAAAGTACCTGTGGGTACAACCGCGATTGATGATGACACCAATGAAGTGCTGGGTGATCTGACTGAGCATGGGCAGCAGCTGCTGGTCGCTCAGGGTGGCTTTCATGGCCTCGGTAATACCCGATACAAGTCATCGACGAATCAGGCACCGCGTCAGTCAAAACCGGGTCAGCCGGGTGAGTCGCGCAACCTCAAGATGGAACTGAAAGTACTGGCCGACGTCGGTCTGCTGGGCTTGCCGAATGCGGGGAAATCGACCTTTATCCGTTCGGTATCGGCGGCGACGCCAAAAGTGGCCGATTACCCCTTCACCACTCTGGTACCAAACCTTGGTGTGGTCTCTATCGAGGAGCACCGCAGTTTTGTGATTGCGGATATTCCGGGGTTGATTGAGGGCGCTGCAGACGGCGCTGGCCTTGGCACGCGTTTCCTTAAGCATTTAGTGCGTACCCAGTTGCTACTGCACATTGTCGATATGGCGCCGTTTGATGATTCCGATCCGGCAGAGCGTGTCGAAGCGATCAGCCGCGAGCTTGAGAATTTCTCGCCGGGGCTGGCACTCCGTGATCGTTGGCTGGTACTCAATAAGCTGGATCTTTTGCCTGAAGACGAGCGTGAGGCGCGTTGTCAGGAAATTATTGAGAAGCTGAACTGGGATGGTCCGGTGTATCGTATCTCGGCGATTAACCGTGATGGCACCCACAAGCTGGTGTGCGACATTATGGAGTACATGGAAGAGCGTCGTCTGCGCGCCACAGAAGACGAAGAATTTGCTGAGGCTATTCTTGCTGAGCGTGAGCAGGTCGAGGAAGAAGCACGCGAGCACCTCGAGGCGCTGCATGAGCGTCGTTGTCAGGAGCGGGCCGAGCGTAAAGCAGCCAAGCAGGATGACGATGATGACGACTATGATGTTGAAGTCGTCTATACCAACGAATGAATTAAGACAAACGATTAAACCCTAACCTCCAATCCGTGCCGGACAGTAACGCATGACAACAGAGCAGTGGCAGGCTTCGCGTAATAATCTGAAAACAGCAAAGCGCTGGGTGATTAAAATCGGCAGTGCCTTACTGACTAATGATGGCACTGGCCTCAATCGCGAAGGCATGCAAAGCTGGGTGGATCAGATTGCCGGTTTGTTACAGGCCGGGCATGAGGTCGTTCTGGTTTCCTCTGGTTCGGTTGCTGAAGGTATGACCCGTCTTGGCTGGAAGACCCGCCCGGATGAAGTGCATAAGTTACAGGCGGCTGCCGCCGTTGGTCAGATGGGGTTGGTTCAGGCCTACGAAACCTCTTTCTCAAAGCACGGTCGCCACACTGCGCAGGTGCTACTGACGCACGATGACCTCAGTGACCGTAAGCGTTACCTGAATGCCCGCACGACACTGCGTACTCTTCTGGATATGGGTGTCGTTCCTATCATCAATGAAAACGACACCGTGGTGACCGATGAAATCTGCTTCGGTGATAACGATACCTTGGGTGCGTTGGCGGCCAATCTGGTTGAAGCTGACCTGCTTGTTATTCTCACGGATCAGGATGGCCTGTACACGGCAGACCCGCGGTCTAATCCAGATGCAACGCTGATCTTTGAGGGTATGGCCACTGACCCGCAATACGCCGCGATGGCGGGAGGCGGCGGTGCGCTCGGTCGCGGTGGTATGGTGACGAAAGTGCGTGCGGCGACCCTGGCTGCGCGTTCGGGTGCCGATACTCTTATTGTTGGTGGCCGCATAGATAATGTTATTTCCCGCCTTCATCAGGGCGAGCTGGTCGGCACTCTGCTGAAAGCCGGGCAAGCGCCCGTAGCTGCGCGTAAGCAGTGGATTGCCGGACATCTGAAAACGTCAGGTGTTTTGACTCTGGATGATGGTGCTGTAAAGGCATTGCGTACCGGTGGTCGTAGCCTGTTGCCTATTGGTGTCAGCAAAGCCACGGGTCGGTTTGAACGTGGCGAAGTGGTGGAGTGCCGTGACGAGCGTGGGCAGTTGATTGCCAAAGGCCTGGTGAATTACAGTCTCAGCGAAGCGCAGAAGATTTTAAAAACACCGACGTCCGGGCTTGAGCAGGCGCTGGGCACGGTGACGGAACCCGAGATGATTCACCGGGATAATCTGGTTGTTCTCTAACCAGGGTGTGTGAACATCTAACAGGATTTTAATTCAGGAGATAACAGACATGATTGAGACGGTTAACGTAGCCGGTCTGGATGTAAACAACGACAAGCCATTCACGCTGTTCGGCGGCATGAATGTGTTGGAAAGCCGCGACCTGGCCATGAAAATCTGCGAAACCTACGTCGAGGTGACCGGAAAGCTGGGCATTCCCTACGTGTTTAAGGCGTCGTTCGATAAAGCGAACCGTTCTTCGATCAACTCGTACCGTGGGCCGGGTATGGAAGAAGGTCTGAAGATTTTTGAAGAAATCAAAAAGACCTTTAATGTGCCTGTGATCACTGACGTTCACGAGCCGTATCAGGCAGCACCTGTTGCAGAAGTGGTTGATGTTATCCAGTTGCCGGCATTTCTGGCTCGCCAGACCGATCTGGTGGTTGCCATGGCGGAAACCGGTGCGGCGATCAATGTGAAGAAGCCTCAGTTCCTTGCACCGCATGAGATGCGTCACATTATCAAGAAGTTTGCCGAAGCCGGTAACGAAAAAGTGATGCTGTGCGAGCGCGGTTCGAGCTTTGGCTATAACAACCTGGTGGTTGATATGCTGGGCATGGATGAAATGAAGAAGCAGGCGCCAGTAATCTTTGATGCTACTCACGCGTTGCAGCGACCGGGTGGTCGTGCAGATTCGGCTGATGGTCGTCGTCAGCAGGCGTTTGAATTGGCTCGTTCTGGCATGGCGCTGGGCATTGCGGGTCTCTTTATCGAAGCTCACCCGAACCCGGCTGAAGCCAAATGTGACGGCCCATGTGCGTTGCCGCTGGATAAGCTGGAGCCTTATCTGGCTCAGATGAAAGCCGTTGATGACCTGGTGAAGTCTTTTGGGCCGGTAGTTATCGACTGATACTGACTCAGACTCTGGCTCTGGCTCGCATTGAGCTTAAGGGAAAGGGGCTGTAGCTGTTGACAGCCCCTGCTTATATCCGGATAATTCCGGCCCTCTCTGGGTACCTACACACAAGTACGTAGATTCCCGACTAAAGTTAATAACCGAATTTGAGGAGCCGACTGTGGCAAATTCCGCTGGTTCTCGTAAACGCGCCCGTCAGGCTATCAAGCGTCGTGCCCGTACTATGGCACTGCGTTCTATGGTGCGCACTTATGTTAAGAAAGTTAATGCCGCCATCGAAACTGCTGACTACGAGCAGGCTCAGGCTGCGTTTACTCAAACCAAACCTTACATCGACAAGTCTGTGACTAAAGGCATCATGCACAAGAACGCTGCTGCCCGCATCAAGAGCCGTCTGAACACTAAGGTTGTCGCTCTGAAAGGTTAATACCTGCTTCAGATCGAAGAAAAAACCCGCCAATGGCGGGGTTTTTTGTGTATAAATACCGCATATCCGCACGGAAACGCTTATGTCCGCTACGCCTGAATCCGGCCCCGAGGCGAAAAGCAGCAGTCTGCTCCGCTCATCATCCATTGTCAGTGTTATGACCCTGCTCAGTCGGGTTCTGGGGCTGGCGCGCGATATTATTGTGGCTCAGTATTTTGGCGCGCGTGCGGATGCTTTTTTTGTCGCATTCAAAATTCCGAATTTCTTTCGACGGTTGTTTGCAGAAGGCGCATTTTCCGTCGCCTTTGTGCCTGTGTTGAGCGAGTATCGCACGCAGCGGGCATTTACAGAGGTGCGCTTATTAGTCGCCCGCGTGTCAGGTGTGCTGGGTATGGCGTTGTTGGGTGTGACCTGTTTGGCGGTCCTTGGCGCTGACTATCTGCCCTGGGTATTTTCTCCGGGCTTTCGCAGTGACCCCGAAAAGTTTGCCCTTACAGGCGATCTGCTGCGTATCACCTTTCCGTATCTGTTTTTTATATCGCTGACGGCGTTTGCGAGTAGCGTGCTTAACGCTTACGGGCGCTTTGCTGTGCCAGCCTTCACGCCGGTCATTCTTAATGTCACCTTGATCGCCGCGACACTGGGCTTTACGGATTACTTCGCAGAGCCGCTTTATGCCCTGGCATGGGGTGTTTTCTTTGCCGGGTTATTCCAGTTTATGTTTCAGCTGCCTTTTATTGCGCGTATGCGCCTGTTGGTTCTGCCATCGGTAAAACCGAAAGACGAGGGCGTGCGCCGTATTGGCAAGTTGATGGTTCCGGCGTTGTTTGGTGTGTCCGTCAGTCAGATTAACCTTCTCCTTGATACGCTGTTAGCGTCTTTCCTTGAAGACGGAAGTGTCAGCTGGCTTTATTACTCTGACCGTCTGAATAACCTGCCGCTTGGCGTCTTTGCGATTGCGATCGGTGTTGTGATTCTGCCGGCCCTCTCTGGAAAGCATGCGGCTGATGATAAGGCCGCGTTTTCGCGCACCATCGACTGGGCTGTGCGTATGGTCTTTATGATTGCGACGCCCGCTGCGCTGGCTCTGGTACTTCTCGCCACGCCTTTGATGGCGACGATTTTCTACTACGGTGAAGTCACGGCTTACGACGTCGGTAAGATGACTCTGAGTTTGCAGGCCTACGCCGTTGGGCTGCTCGCCTTTATGATGATTAAGGTTCTGGCGCCGGGCTATTACGCCCGTCAGGATACGAAAACACCAGTGAAAATTGGTATTCAGGCTATGGTCGTGAATATGGTGTTGAATCTGGCACTTGTGTACCCACTGCAGCACGCCGGTCTCGCTTTAGCGACCTCTCTGGCAGCTTATTACAACGTCTTCATGCTTTACCGCGGACTGCGTAAAAGTGGGGTATATCAGCCTCAGTCTGGTTGGTTGAAGTTCATGCTGATCCTTTTGCTGGCTAACTCGGCTCTGGCCGCCGTGTCTGTATGGTTGATGGGGGCTCCGGGAGACTGGTTAACCTGGGAAACGATGCAACGAATAAGTTGGCTGTCTGTGCTGGTTGGGGCCGGTGTGGTGGTGTATTTCGCCGTAATGACAGCGGCAGGGTTGCGTCTGCGTCATCTCCGCGGCGAGCTGTTCTGATCAGTGTTAAACCGCTATAATCCGTGCTTTTAATTTTGCAGCGGTACCTGTGATGCGCCTGATTCGTGGCCTGCACAATCTGAATGCCAGTTTGCCCGTCGATTTCGATGGTTGCGTCGCGACCATCGGGAATTTTGATGGCCTTCATCTTGGCCATCGCCGCATCCTGGAATCACTGCAAAAGGTATCAGCAGAGGACGGTAAGCCTACTCTGGTGATGATGTTTGAGCCTCAGCCTAAAGAGTTCTTTGCGCCTGATCTGGCGCCACCGCGTCTGGCAGGGTTTCGCGATAAGTTTCAGGATCTACGCGACGCTGGCATTGACTATCTTCTGTGCCTGCCATTCAACGAATCACTGCGAAGTATGTCTGCTGCTCAGTTTATCCAGAGTATTCTGATCGACGGCATTCAGGTGAAGCACCTGATTGTCGGCGATGACTTCCGGTTCGGTTGCGATCGCAGTGGTGATTATGCCGCACTGGAGACCGCTGGTAAGGTGTCAGGGTTCAGTGTTGACGATACCCCAACGCATGAAATTGCGGGTGATCGGGTAAGCAGCACCCGCGTTCGCAAAGAGTTGGCCCGTGACAATTTACCGATGGCTGCGGAGCTGTTGGGGCGTCCATATCAGATGTCAGGCCGTGTAGCCTATGGTCGCCAACTGGGGCGGACGCTGGATACACCGACAGCTAATGTGCTGATTAAACGTAGCCGACTGCCGATGACCGGTGTGTACGCAGTGCACCTGATTGAGCAGGAAAGCCGCGAGGAATACATCGGCGTGGCTAATCTGGGTGTTAAGCCGACGATCAGTGGTGAACCTGAGCCATCATTGGAAGTCCACGTGTTTGGTTTCAGTGGAAACCTGTACGGTAAACACCTGACCGTCTCTTTTATGCAAAAGATTCGTGATGAAATGAAATTCGATGGACTTGATGCGCTCAAGTCTGCAATAGACTCTGATAAGAAAGCGGCGCGGGCATATTTTGCTTCGCGACCGGATTCTTTCCGATTTGACCGATAACAGGCCGCGCATTAACGCAGCAGGCCCCTGACGCAATCAGTGAATTTATGAACGATAAAGTGGAAAGCCAATACAAACCGACATTGAACCTGCCGGATACAGAATTTCCAATGCGTGGAAATCTGGCAAAGCGTGAGCCTGAAATGCTGGCGCGCTGGGAAGAAATTGGTCTGTACCGCAAAATCCGTGAAGCACGCGCAGGACGGGATAAATTTATTCTGCATGATGGCCCTCCGTACGCGAACGGCAATATTCACATCGGTCACGCAGTTAACAAGATTCTGAAAGACGTCATCATCAAGTCCCAGACGCTGAGCGGTAAAGATGCGCCGTATATTCCGGGCTGGGACTGCCATGGTCTGCCGATCGAACTGAAGGTTGAAGCTAAGGTTGGCAAAGTCGGTGAGAAGGTCAGCGCCAGCGAGTTCCGCCAGCATTGTCGTGAATACGCGGCTGAGCAGGTGGATGGTCAGCGCAACGATTTCAAACGCCTGATGGTTCTGGGTGACTGGGAAAACCCGTACCTGACCATGGACTTCAAATTTGAAGCCGACATCATCCGCACCCTTGGCAAGATCATTGATGCCGGACACCTGCACAAAGGCTTCAAGCCGGTTAACTGGTGTTCTGACTGTGGCTCTGCGCTTGCGGAAGCAGAGGTTGAATATCAGGACAAGAAATCCGTCGCGATTGACGTGAAGTTCACCTTCCCGGATACCCAGGCAATTGCTGGTGTATTTAACGTCGACGTCGATAAGCCAGTCAGTATCGTGATCTGGACCACGACGCCATGGACCTTGCCTGCTAACGAAGCGGTATCTGTTCACCCTGAACTTGAATACTCACTGGTCCTGCTGAAAGAAGCGGACGAAGTTCTTCTGCTGGCTACAGACCTCGTAGATGACGCGGCTCAGCGTTATGGGCTGGATGCAGATGGTTATGAAGTTCTGGGCACTGCAAAAGGTAAAGCGTTTGGTCAGACGCCAGACCAGAATGAAGCGCCGTTTAAGGTCAAGCATCCGTTTATGCCGGGTAAAGAAGGCGGCGATAAATTCGTGCCTGTGATCACCGGCGAACACGTCACGGCCGATTCGGGTACCGGGGCTGTTCATACCGCGCCTATGCACGGTGTGGATGACTACGTTGTCTCGAACGTTTACGGCGTTAAATCCGACGAAATGCTGGTTGATTCGCAGGGTAACTTTATTGCCAACCCTGCCCTGGAAGCGCTTGAGCTGACGGGATTAAGTACAGCGGATAAAGGTAACTTCCCTGTACTGGGCATTCTGAATGAGCGCGGTGCACTGGTGAAAAAAGCCAACATCACCCACAGCTACCCGCACTGCTGGCGCCATAAAACGCCGATTATTTTCCGTGCGACGCCGCAGTGGTTTATCAGCATGAATCAGGCAGGCCTGCTCGATCAGGCGATGAATGAAGTTGAGAATACCGTCGAGTGGCGTCCGTCCTGGGGTAAGGCGCGTATCGAAGGCATGATGAACGATCGTCCTGACTGGTGTATCTCGCGTCAGCGGACGTGGGGTGTACCGATCGCGCTTTTCGTTCACAAAGAAACCGCCGAACTGCATCCACGTACGCCTGAATTAATTGCTCAGGTTGCAGAGCGCGTCGAAGGTGCAGGCATTGATGCCTGGTTTGATCTTGATCCGGCAGAACTGCTGGGTGATGAAGCGGCTCAGTACGATAAAGTCGTAGATACACTGGATGTCTGGTTCGATTCTGGCGTGACTCACACGGCCGTCTGCATGGCGCGTGACGAGCTGGAAATGCCAGCAGACCTGTACCTGGAGGGTTCTGACCAGCACCGTGGTTGGTTCCAGTCATCACTGCTGACCAGCGTCGCAGCCTATGGCAAGGCACCCTACAAAACAGCACTGACTCACGGCTTCACCGTTGATGGTCAGGGCCGCAAGATGTCCAAGTCGATCGGTAACACGGTTGAGCCTCAGGAAGTCATGAACAAGCTGGGTGGTGACATTCTGCGCTGGTGGGTAGCCGATACTGACTATTCAGGTGAGATGACGGTTTCTGATGAAATTCTGAAACGTAACGCCGATTCTTATCGCCGTGTACGTAATACCTGCCGTTTCCTGCTTGCGAACATCAATGGCTTTACGCCAGCGACCGATATGGTGCCAGCGGAGCAACTGTTGCCACTCGATGCCTGGATGGTCAGTTACACCGAGCGACTCCAGGAAAAAGTAATTGCGCTTTACCACAACTACGATTTGAAAACGCTGACTAAGACGCTGATGAATTTCTGTGTGTCTGAGTTGGGTGCCTTCTACCTTGATGTAATTAAAGACCGCCAATACACCTGTAAAGCTGATAGCCTGCCACGTCGCAGTGCGCAGACGGCGCTTTATCATGTCGCTGAGGCAATGGCTCGCTGGATTGCGCCTGTGCTGTCTTTCACCGCTGAAGAAATCTGGAGCGCATTACCTGCGCCAGTGAGCGGTGAGCGCGAAGAGTCAGCTCAGCTTTCAGAGTGGTACACCGACTTTCCGCAGATTGCCGCGTCCGAGTTTAATGATGCTTACTGGCGCTCCGTCATGGAAGCCAAAGAAGCGGTCAACGGCGCGTTGGAAAAAGCACGCAGTGAAAAACGCATTGGTGCATCTCTGAGTGCTGAAGTCGTATTGTTTGCTGCTGACGAGCTGAAAGCCAAACTGGATCGCTTGGGTGACGAATTACGCTTTGTACTGATTACCTCGGGTGCCGTTGTAAAACCTCTGAGCGAAGAGGGTGGTGAAGCGACTGACCTTGATGGTCTTCGCGTTGCTGTTATGGCATCCGATGCCGAGAAGTGTGAACGTTGCTGGCATCACAGTGAGACGGTGGGTAGCGACGATCGTCATCCAACCTTGTGCGGCCGTTGTGTCGAGAACGTTGAGGGTGACGGTGAAGTCCGTCATTACGCCTGATGAATGATTCAAGTGCTGTAGCGGACAGCGGACGCTCGCCGCTGATCTGGTTGTGGTTAGCCGTGCTGGCCGTGGTGCTGGATCAGGTGAGCAAAGTGGCTGCGGAGAACATGCTGACCTACGCCCAGCCGGTGTACATCCTGCCTGTTCTGGACTTTACCTTGCTCTATAACCCAGGTGCGGCTTTTAGTTTCCTGGCGGATCAGGCGGGGTGGCAGCGCTGGTTCTTTACGATTATCTCTGCGGGCGTCTCAGTTATGTTGCTGGTGTGGCTGGCCAGACTTCCGCGAGGAAGTGTCTGGTTGCCTATTGCGCTGACGCTGATACTCGGCGGTGCCGTGGGCAATCTGATTGACCGGGTATTGTATGGGCATGTCGTCGATTTCATTTCGTTTCACTGGAACAACAGTTATTTCCCAGCGTTCAATATTGCTGACTCCGCGATTACATTAGGCGCGATTATGATGGCGCTTGATGTGGTTCGGGAAATTAAAGAAGAGCGGGCGAAAGCCTGACATCTGCGTACTAACGCTGCACCTTCATAGTGTGTGGCCCATTAAAAGGTGTGAATATGTCTCTCGGAATTATTGCTGACGGAAGTCGGGTAAAACTGCATTTTGCCTTGCGTCTGGCAGATGGGCAGGAAGTGGACTCCACCTTCGAAAATGACGCGGCTGAATTCTCGGTCGGCGATGGAAACTTACCCGAAGGCTTTGAAGAATGTCTGATCGGTTTAACCACGGGTGATCACAAGACTTTTACCGTGCCGCCCGAAAAAGCATTCGGGCAACCAAACCCGCAGAATCTTCAGGATATGAAACGCTCCGATTTTCCGGTGGATATGCCGGTGGCGCCAGGTTTGATGGTGTCATTCGCAGATGCTCAGGGGGCTGAGCTTCCTGGCGTAATCAGCTCTATTGAAGGTGACTACGTTGCCGTTGATTTCAATCATCCGCTGGCAGGAAAAGAGCTCCATTTTGAAGTTCAGATTCTCGAGGTGAAGGATGCAGATTAAGCTCGCTAATCCACGCGGTTTCTGCGCTGGTGTTGATCGGGCGATCGATATCGTTAATCGCGCACTGGAACTGTTTGAACCGCCTATCTATGTTCGTCACGAAGTCGTCCACAATAAGTTTGTAGTGAATGACCTGCGTGATCGAGGTGCTATCTTCGTCGACGAGCTAGATGAAGTGCCAGACGATAATATCGTTATTTTTTCAGCTCATGGAGTGTCTCAGGCTGTGCGTAAAAATGCAGCCGACCGAGGTCTTAAAGTATTTGATGCGACCTGCCCGCTAGTGACTAAGGTTCACCTTGAGGTGACCCGCTACAGCGCTCTCGGCCGAGAGTGCATTCTTATCGGCCATAAAGGGCACCCGGAAGTCGAAGGTACCATGGGGCAGTACGACTTCAGCAAAGGCGGAAATATCTACCTTGTTGAAGACGAAGAGGACGTTGAGGCTCTCGAGGTCAAAGATCCTTCTGCTCTCTCATACGTAACTCAGACAACATTATCGATGGATGATACTGCCCGGGTTATTGATGCACTGCGTGCAAAGTTTCCTGAGATTACCGGGCCTCGAAAAGACGACATTTGTTACGCCACACAGAACCGCCAGGACGCCGTTAAAATCCTCGCGTCTGATTGTGACCTGATGCTGGTAGTGGGTTCGCCCAACAGCAGTAACTCCAACCGTCTCCGTGAGCTCGGTGAGCGTATGGGGGCAAAAGCGTTCCTCATCGACAATGCCTCCGAAATTCAGGCTGAATGGCTCGAGGGCGTTAAAGCCGTTGGCATTACTGCAGGTGCGTCAGCGCCGGATGTACTGGTGAAAGAAGTGGTTGCTAAGCTGGTATCACTCGGTGGTGAAGAGCCTGAGGAATTGCAGGGCAGAGAAGAAAACGTGGTTTTCTCGTTGCCGAAAGAGTTACGGATGACGGAAGTCTAAGCTGTTATCTTACAGGTAATAAAAAACCCGGCGAATGCCGGGTTTTTTAATGTCTGGTTATCGAGTTTACCAGTGGTCTACACGTTGTTTCGTTCCGCCGGAATCCGGTACAAGTCGCCACTGCTGACCACGGCTGTTTGTCATGATATCTCCAGACGGAGCTTGTGTTCCCTGGGCGACTGCTCCTACCTGTACGCACTGTGTCAGAGGAATATCATTAGCACAGCCATCAGCACCTATCTGGTAACGCCCGCTGTCCGTTGTGACTGTCACCCCAGCAAATCCGAGGTCTGATAAATCTTCAGTATAAGTTCCATTGTCACCATAAAAACGTTCCTGGGCCTGCATCACAAGCTGCAAGGATTCTATAGCTTCAGTTTTAAAACTATTTCTTTGGCTCTCTTGATACGTTGGGATGGCTACTGATGCGAGTATTCCAACGATAGCGATGGTGATGAGTAATTCGATAAGAGTGAATGCTGACTGGCCTTTCATTGTTATCTCCAACCTTTATTCGGCAGATCGACAGTTATTGTTAGAGGATAGCGAGCGATCTGGTCGTCAAAAGTATAGGGTTCTCCGTCGAGAAGAATAAAGCTTCTTCTGTCCGGGTTATTTGGCGTATCGCTAAATGAGCGGGTTAAAATGCTAAACCTTGTCGATAGTACGTTATTCCAGTCCGTCACAGCTGTGGCGTTCACGTATCGTGTTACATTTTTAAGCTCTTCGCTTCCCGCGACAGCGCTTGGCCCATCTGACTCACCATAGAGCACTTGTAAGCCGATGATACCAGTTGCAATTGCCTGGGCGTTGCCAATGGCTAATCCTGTATCTTCATTATAGGTCACGCAGCGTAGTTCATTATCATAGCCATTGTTATCGTTGCCACTTTCTATCCAGTAAACATCGACAACAGAAGTTTGATTTGCCAGTCCATGAGCTGCGCCTGTGCACGTGAGTAAGTCACGCGCTGCAGAAGTATCCGGATCGAATACCCATTGGATAGCGATTCTATCGTTGATCGCAACACCCATGGTTGAGTCATAGCTACAATCTGCATTAGCCGCTGGAGGTACAATCGCTGGGTCTGCACATATGGCGGCAAAGGAGGGCACGGTAGTGGCATCTACTGAAGGTGAATAACCGGCTCTCCGAATTTCTTCCTGCAGCCATGAACTAATGAATCGTGCTGATTCCTGAGCTTCACTGCTACCGCTGTTAGTCGCGGCGGAAGAGTTACTGCTAATTACCACGTTGCCTACGAAATAGGCGATGATCACGCTGAGCAAACCAGCAATCATTAATTCGATCAGCGTCAGGCCAGATTGAAGTTTCAGGCCTCTCGAAATCCTGTTCATAAGTTGTAAACCATATTCAGTGTTGACTGTCCGGTTGCAATATTACCTGTATCGGCATAAACAGCGTTGCCATCCGCATCTGCTCCGGAAGTCCTGCCATCCCAGCGGATAGTAATGTCTACTCTGGAGTTAACGACAGAAACTGTGAGCTGGGAGTTGGGGAGATAGTCGGCACCACTGGTTCTGGTGTTACTGTTGACTACATCTGGTGACGTTCCACAGGCCAGTTCCCAAAGATCGAATATTGCAACTTCAGCACCTGTGCAGTCTGCTGCTGCGTTAACGACATCCTCACCGTTGTGGTAACTGCTGCAAACTTTTTGAGCAACAAAGTTTTCACAGTTGATCGGGTTTCCCCCTGTATCGTAGTTTGCCATGTTGATACGGTTTGCACGTATACGATTCGCTAGATCTTCAGCGATCCATATCGCGTGAGACCGGTTGGCGGTGTCACTTACTGCCCGTGTGGTCTGTAACTGCAGTGAGGCTAACCCGACCAGACCGATGATACTTATGCCCAGAGTGATCAACACTTCAAGCATTGAAAAGCCAGACTGATTTCTCATGGACATGCAGCCTCCGTGACAATGACTTGACCAACTAAATTCAGGGTAATCGTAATCCGATTGTCTCCAGTACATCCGGGCACATTGATGTTGATGTCCCCGGTAGGGGAGGCCCGGCCTCTCGAGTCGAAAACGATCGGTGTTGCGATACTGAAATCGTTGCTGGTGATCACACCTGCGTCTGCGACTCCTTCTTTGATCCTTAAATCTTCCGTAGCACTGAAAATTCTCCATCCCAAGTTCCAGTCAGGATTCGCATCTGCATCGGCCTGAGGCTCAATACTAATGGTCTCTCCCTGAGAAATGGCGGTATTCCGGGCATACATCAAATCAAGGCGGAGCTCCTCAGTCAGTCGAGTCGTTTCGTTATTCGCACTTATGGGCTGCAACACAGGAACCACAATGGTCGCTGTGATTCCTATGATCGCCATAACTACAAGAAGCTCGAATAATGTGAAGCCGTACTGCTTGTATCGGAAGTGCCGCATTATCAGAGTTCTCTCCAATAGTTCCGGGAGACCGTCGTACATGAGTCCAACGCTACGGATTCACTACCAATAAGAATTGCTAAGGCCGCTTCACATGGAATGTCTCCATCTCCGTCTGGGTCCGGATCAGGATCAGACCCGGACTTAGATGGAGGGAAGACGATCTTAGGCTCGGCTGGTATGCCTGTCTGTTTCAGCTCAGTTTGCTCTATTACAACTACAGGGCTGTTATCACCGGGGTTGTAAGCAGAGAAATCGACACTGTAGAGATTTGTTGCGCCTGTGGCAGCCGAGCATGATTCCAGCCCTGAAGATGCAGAGGTGACGACTGGGCTGTATGTGCCGAAATAAACGACATTATCAGCGATGATGGCATCCGTCAGAGCCTTTTCTCCCGTTGTCTCAAGATCCAGATAGAAGCCATTGAGCAGGTCAGAGTCTGCTGCAACAGCCAAACTGCCAGAATCCGCGAGGTCGTCAAGTTCGATGGTTCGATAAGTATTAAGCTGTTGCTTGAGATCGGTTCTGTTTGTTGTTGTTTTATCGTCGATAATCACAAAAAACCGGTCTTTGTTATCGGTGACAAGCGGATGAGCGCGGTAGCCGGAACCTATGGCAATCACATAGCTGTCCAGATCATCATTGTAAGCAACGACAGGTGATGTAAAGAAACGGGTGTTATTCGCAACTGATCCGTCATTGAGGTCCGCAACTTCGGTTGCCATTGGGTTATTGTTGCTGAACAAATCGATTCGCCAGATACGTCCACCGGTATCCGCAGCATAGAGAATATCACTCGTTCCGTTTCCGTCATTATCAACAGCAGTGATATCGCTCACGATACTGTTTGTCATGCCGTTGACGGTAAGGTCCGCAGAGCTATCTGGAGAGGCGGTCCATAGCAACTCACCAGTCAAAGCATTGACCATATAGATAGCGTTGCCTCTCGAATGGCTGATGCGAGTACCACCCGATGTATCATCTTCGACTGGGTCATAACCACCCCCGAACACAAGAACCGGTATAGGTTTTGAATCTTGCGGTTCTACATCAATTCCTATCGCTTCTGGAGACACATAGATAGGTTTCATTGCTGACCATGTCTGGCCAAGTCTTTCGAAGCCGGTGTCGTCAGACGTGATTTGCCAGAGATACTTAGGCTGTTTAGGGTCTGTTACGTCGAGCGCATAGTAGACCTCACCACCTCTGCGCATCCCTGCGTACATATACGCCTTGTCATTTGCGCTTATGAGGCTCTTTGATGATGTTTTTCCAGCATTAAGCTCAGTATCGTTGTGTATGAAAGCAGTTATTGGTCCATCCAGACCATAATGCTTTCCGTATTCAGCACCTTCGCGATAATACACTTCGATATTAGGGAGTAATTCGTAAGGAACGTAGGCAAACAATTCTTCAGGGCCATTAATGTCCGTTGTCATTGCGTGCAGATAGCCAGAGTTGGTTCCGAAATAAATCACGCTTTCGTATGACTGTGCGGTACCGTAGTTCAGAAGCAGAGGTTCACTGTGTAGTGGGTCTTCAATTTCCTGTCTTGGAGTTTCATTCCCATCTTCATCTGTTTTTATACCCGATGCCCATTTAAGCATATTAATCAATTCCAGATCGGCGAGCGTTCCGGAGAATAAATCTTCAAGGATATAACTCGGCACTACGTAGCCTAACGCTGATTTTTCAATGAGAGGGTCATCAATCAGGCCATCTGCCCCACCAGCGTAAGTTACGACGTTCCTTTCAAGTGTAAAGTGGCTAGACGCACCTCCCTTACCGACGGTTTTTCCATCAGGAGCCTCTTCTTCCTTGGTCCAGATGCTGGTCGCACCCTCAGCGAAGTAGCCGGTTTCTTCGTCAACAGCATCTTGATTATCAGCGTCAAGTACTTTACCAGAGCTGCCTAATTTGTACCGTTTAAGATTTCCTGACCAACCTTTTGTCGCTTTGGGCTCAAATACTGTGTAGTAAAGCTCTTCTGAGCTTTCAAGGCGGTTTAGGGCGTTAACGGCAACTGCGGGTGAGGATGTTCCTATCGTTGCCTCGTTTTCGAAACGGTTAAACAAGTCCCTCAGAGTCTGTTTAATTTCAGCTGAATTATTCGCGAGGCGATATAGGCCGTCTGAATACTCAGCTGCTCTTTCAAGTTGGCCTGCGACGGTATCGTTCGAGCCCATGAATGCACCGATTGTATGAGTGGTAATTCGCTGGACTTCTTCCGTTGAGCTGGATGGATCAACATCCAAGGCACTGTCGTTGAATAGATCAACTTCATAGCTGTACAAAGCAAGCTCTTCCAAACAGCTATTGGATGAAACCTGATTAGTGTCCGATGTAGCACAGCTTGTGGATATACCCGTCAGCCCAGCTCGGTCGGAGCTATCCACTTCTGCAAGCAAACTTCTGATTTTGGTATCACTCGCTCCATCTTGTGTCGAAGCACCATCAGTAAAGATAACGACGTGGTTTTGCTGGCAACTATTGGTTATGGGTGAATTGTACTTACCGGTATTTTCGTCGTATGACTCGCTATTGCTGAGATAAAAATACTGCGGGGAGCTTGCTGCTTCGCAGCCACCGTCTCGCCATTCCTCATACTCATAACCTGGGATAGTATTGGTTCCGGTGACAATCCAGTCAGTTTGAGGGTCGATTAACCCCAAGCCCTGACAGTAGGAATCAGGCACAGTCGAGACGGTACCGTAGGTCCAACCGCCAAATAGTCTCCAGCGCCTGCAGTCCTGTGGTGATTTGGGCCACAAACTGCACCGCTGACATTCAATGATATCTTCCTCGCGTGGAGGGACCGTAACGGTTACATACCCTGGATCTGAGCACTGTACAGCTCCGTATTTTTTACCGTATCTGACATCTTCGCCTTTGAAATATCGGATCGTCTCATCGTAGGTTTCAACGAGGGGAGTCCAGGCATTCGTCGGTAGCTCATTGATGGCGGTAATTAGTCGGCTTCTATGGGCATCATCGCTGATATCTTTCGCAGGAACTTCAATATAGCCACCGCCGTCACGCTCGTTAGGCACTCCTTGGCTGTACAGTTGGCTGTCAAGTGAGTAAGGAATGCCCTCGACGGGATACGCGTAGTTTTGTACGACATCGAAACGGGCAAGTCCGAAATTGATGTTGTTAATTTCTGTGTCGCCGATGATGCTGATTGCGGCGTCCTTAGCAACCTGCATCCGGGTCTTCGTTGACCCGTCGCCCGCAGGATCTCCCATACTTCCAGAGGTATCGAAGATGAACACTACGTTTGGCTGAACGCCGGAGGAACCACTTGCGCGGTAAATTTCGGTATCGTCAGCAGGTGCTGTAAGAGGGCTTGCTGCAATCACTGAAGTAATAGCCCATTTACACAACTTTCTTATATTGAGACGTTCGGTAAATAGATTCATATTGCAGGCCCTTCAAGATTGAAGACAATTTCTTGGGTAGAAGTGATTCGTCCGGAGGCATCGCTTCCGCTGGATGTGAAGTTAAAATAGAACTTCTGTGTGGTTCCTGTTGAGGCTCCGGGGTTTCCCTTTAGATACTGTGACGATGCCAAGGCTGGGTCGGAGATATCGCTAAGCTGTAATGTATCAACAACGGTTACGTGTTCAGAATAGCCAGTTGGATCATCCCAGCCTGGGCCCAAATTGATGTTGGTCAGTAATAGACTGGTGTCATTGGACTGGATCAGAGGCCCGAGAGTGCTCCGTGCGACGCCAATATTTTCGTCTCGCTGAAGAAAAGAAACCCCTAGTTCAATGTGATCATTGGTCGCATTGAACACTTCCTGATGGTGCTGCATGTTGTTGAGCATCTTAATCTGAAGTGTTGAGCGCTGCATACCAATGACAGCCGTTAACGTGATCACGGTTAACAGAACCAGGCTCAGCAACATCACAGAGCCCGATTGGGAGCGTACTTTAGGAGACCTCATATTGAGTGCCCTCACTTATAGAAAATTCCGTATTGATAGCTTACAAGTTCGCTTCTGCCTAGCCATTGAATTCTGATGGGAGGTGACTCTAGGTAGGTGAGCGGTTAATACAGGGTATATTAAGTCCATTAGCTAACTCAGGAAGGCCGTCACGGTTCTGATCTTTACCTTCGCGAACTCTGCCCATGCGGGAGATGATAAGTGATGTTCCCCGGTCTCTCGAGGAAGAAGTTTTGCAGTAACTGAGTGACCCTGCGTTTACATTGGATCTGCCAAGAGGTCCGAATGAAATTCTGACATTGTTGTATGCTCGGTGCTCCGACTGCAGAGATGGTGAAAGCACTTTTAGTATCTGTTCGTTGCCATTAAGTGTTTTATCTCCATTCTCATCAACGAATACAATTAACTGTTGGTTCCAGTCTCTTCCGCAAGTACCGTTTGTTGATACAGGACAGAATACGACCGTACGCGCCATCGAAATTGCAGAGTTTCGTGAGAACACCAGAGCTTGCTTTAGTTCAGTTGCTTTTTGCTTGCTCTGACTGTCTGTTAGTAACGTTGACACCTTGGGGGAAATCAGTGTTGTTGTAATGACTATGATCGCCACCACAACCAGCAGCTCAAGTAAGGTGAAGCCCTTGTCCGTATACGCTTGGATCTTCGTTCTGGTGTTCATCCTTGAAACCCCAATTGCCCGATATGTAACCGATTACCATATCAGCTGAATGGGTTAGTGCACTCAGGCGGTTTTCGTATTTTTATAAGTCGTTTCAGGATGTGTAGGGCGGTGTGACAGTAGCCGTCTAATCGCCTTTTGGTAGATTACTAATCGATGGCGAGTTTCTTTAGCCGGTAGCGGAGAGCACGGAAACTGATACCAAGACGCTCCGCAGCGGCGGTTTTATTCCAGCGTGTCGCGTTGAGGGCCTCTTCAATGGCTTCTCGTTCCAATCGCTCAAGATAGCCTTCCAGGTCGCCAACGGCTTCGCTGTTTGAGTGGTAGCCACCTTGCGGTGTTTCAGGCTCGAAGCTGAGGTCACTCAGTTGAATCTCTTCGCCTTCCATAAGCGTGAAGGCGCGTTGCAGAATGGCATCGAGTTCACGTGTGTTACCGGGAAAGTCGTATTCGCAAATCGCCTGTAGAGCATCATCGGCCACGGCCACTTCGGGCATGTCCCACTGGCTGGCATAGGTCTGAAGCAAGTGGTTGGTGAGCTGCGGAATATCTTCGCGGTGCGTGCGCAGCGGGGGGACGCTGAGATGTACGACACGGATACGGAACAGCAGGTCCTGACGGAACTGACCTGCATTTGCTAACGCGGGCAGATCAGCGCTGCTGGCACTGATAATGCGGATGTCCAGATCCTGCTCTTGCGTGTCATGCAGTGCCCGGATTTTTTTGTCCGTCAGTAGTTGCAGTAGTTGAGCCTGTAACTCGATACTCAGGTGTTCGATATTATTGAGGAACAAGGTGCCTTGGTGAGCATTCTGGATCAGCCCATCATGGACAATGCCATGATCGTCTCTGAAGCCAAACAGCGTTTCGGCGGCACTTTCATCCTGAAGGGCATCACAGTTTATCGTTATAAAGGGGTGTGATGACCGGGAGCTCATCAGGTGAATGGCGCGGGCAATGCCTTCTTTTCCCGTACCGTATTCCCCCTGGATAAACACCGGTGCCTGAGTACGCCCGACCTTGCGCAGCGTTGTACGCAGCTCCTGCATCGGGCTGGAGTCGCCGATGATAAGGTTGGTGCATTGTTCAGGGAGTGTTCCTGTCACCTTCGACAATCGCAGGGCTGCCGTAGCCAGGTTGCGCAGCTGCTGAATATCCAGCGGCTTGGCAACTACATCGAATGCTCCGGCTTTTAGAGCGTTAACCCCGACCTCCATATTACCGAATGCGGTGATCATGGCGACTGGCATGTCTGGATAGTTGCGATTGCAGTGGTGAATTAACTGAACACCATCACCGTCGGGTAATTTCATGTCTGTGATGCAGAAATGGAAACTTCTCGATTCAAGCAATGCTATGGCTTCGGTAACATTGGCGGCCTGTTCGCATGTAATGTCTATGCGTTCCAGGGCCATGCCTATCAGTGCGCGGATGTCCTGCTCGTCATCGACGATCAGTGCGCATAAGTCGGGCAACATCGCTGTGGGTTTCCTGTCAGTCATCGTAGCCTTGTATTATTCATGAGTTGGTTTAACGCTGGTGTGACATAGGCCTCAGTTTTATGTCCGCTTCATAGTAACGAGAAAACGGGCTCCAGGATGATTCCCAATAAACTCAATGGTTGCCTGGTTAGCCTGACACAGTTCGCGGCATAAGTAGAGACCTAAGCCTGTGCCGTCGTGTTCGGTGGTGCTGAAGGGTTCAAATAGTCGTTGTATCTGGTTTTCGGCAATACCGAAGCCATTATCTGTTATTTCAATCGACACCGTGCTGTCTGATTCGGGCAATATTTTCAAAGAGACTTCAGCTGCGTCTTCCCGCGCTTTTCGTGCATGCCTCAATCCATTCTGGCACAGATTCGTCAGAACCTGATTGAGATGGTCGGGATCAAACAGTACTGTCAGCTCGCTGTCTGAGTCGTAGATAAGTTTAAGGAAACTTTCACCGCTGGCCTGATCAAAGTTCTGGGCAAAATTATTCAGGTACTGATGTATCTTCAGAGGGGCCGCATGTGAGCGTTTGCCTCGGGAAAGCTGCAATATGTCACCAATGATGCGGTTAATCCGCTGACTGTTGTGTTCAATAATACTGGTTAGTTTTTTATCTTCGTCAGGCAGATGTTCAGATTCATCCAGAAGTTGCGAGGCCTGATTGAGCGCTGACAATGGATTGCGGATTTCATGAGCGATGCTGGCAGTGAGGCGCCCGAGGGAGGCTAGCTTGGCTTGCTGGATCTCTGCTGAAATACGAGCTTCGTCTTCAATCAGTAATAGAAAATCATCCTCTGACCCGCCTGCTTCAAGGCGCGTGACGGTTAAGCCTTTTAGCTGGCCGGGGAGCGGCTGCTCAGTGGTCGATTCCACTAGCCATTCGGGAACTGCTGCCCCCGGTTCTAACTGGAACCATGCCGTCGCTGTATCATTGATAAATAGAACACGCTTGTCTCTAGTACAGGCAATGATGCCATCCGGTAGCTTCATCAGCGCCTGCTGACTCAAGCGTTGTAAACGTTGTACGTCACGGGCAGTGTCCTGGGCCAGGTTAAGCGCTGCATTAATGCGGTGGGATAGCAGCTGAGTTAACCATGCGAGAGCAAAGCAGATGCCACCATACACCCCCGTATTGGCGGTATCCCGGATACCAAATTCTCCGGGCGCGATGTGTTCGGTGTATATCACAGCAAGACTCAGCCAGGCCGCAACACTGTAGCCAAGTATGCCCGGTGCAAGTAAGTTGGCCATGACGACAGGAATCAGCAGCAGACTTGAGAATCCGGCTGTCAGCCCTCCAGACGCGAACATCATGCCTGTTAGCAGAGCTGTTTCCAGAAACAGGTAAGTCGTCGCTCCCTGAGAATCGGTAGTTCGGGTTATCAGTGCGACGAAGACAGCGGCTGCAAGAACGTATAGCGATGAAAGTACAAGGAATAGGTGGGGAGCCTCTTTCCCAACGATCACGTCCATCGAGTCCAGGCCATCGACGACCACGATCGACAGCGAAAGGATCAGCGAATAGTAGCTGTATAGTGACAGCAGGCGGCTGCCCCGTCCGATGGATATTGGATGATTCATTGGTCTTTCATTAGTCTTCCGGTTTGCGTCCTGACGCGTATTTCCAGACAATACGCGCATTACTGAAGAGAGTACCCCCAGACCATGTCCAAGTCACTGACTGCCAGCCTGAAAATTGCGTTGGCGCAATGTAACTTTCACGTCGGCGATATCCCCGGCAATACGGCAAAAATCATAGAAGCTGCAAAGAAAGCGGCAGATGATGGTGCGCAGTTGATTGTATTCAGTGAACTCGCTCTGACGGGCTATCCGCCAGAAGACCTGCTTATGCGTGCAAGCCTGGAGCTCCGCGTGAAAGAAGCACTCAAAGAAGTGGCTGCGATCAGTCATGACATCGCCGTGGCGGTAGGGTATCCAGTAACTCGTGATAATCGCCTCTATAACTGCGCAGGGGTATGGTTTGAAGGTACTTGTCTTGGAGAGTATGCCAAGCAGGAGCTGCCGAACTATCAGGTCTTTGATGAAAAACGCTACTTTTCAGCGGGCGAAGACGCGCAAGTGGTCGAGCTTCATGGCGTAAAGTTGGGCCTGACGGTGTGCGAGGATGTCTGGTTTGATGCACCTGTGGCGATGGCAGCGGAGGCCGGTGCCGAGTTGATCCTGAATCTGAATGCTTCACCATTTCATAGTGGCAAGCAGCAGGAACGTATCGACCTCATCAAAAAACACACGTCGCAGCATAAACTCCCCATCCTTTACGTGAACCAGTCAGGCGGGCAGGACGAACTGGTATTTGATGGTAGCTCGTTTGCGGTAAATGCCGACTCTGATTGTGTATTGCAGATGGCGTCCTGGCGGGAAGATCAGGCGTATGTGATGTTCGAGCAAGGTGAGTTACGCGCAGAGTCTGAATCGCGGGCGGCGAGGGAAGACGGTCTTGCCAGTCTCTATAACGCATTGGTTGTCGGTGTTCGTGACTATGTGAATAAAAACCGCTTTCCAGGGGTCGTACTTGGTCTTTCTGGCGGGATCGATTCAGCGCTGACGCTGGCCATTGCGGTTGATGCGCTTGGGCCGGAGCGCGTGCGCGCCGTTATGATGCCGTTTACTTACACCTCGGGCATGAGTAAAGAAGATGCCGCGTTGCAGGCTGAGGCGATGGGCGTTAAGTATCAATCCATTTCGATTGAACCCATGTACCGCGAATTTATGTCTGCGCTTGCTCCCGACTTTGAGGGGTTGAAAGTCGATACTACGGAAGAAAATCTGCAATCCCGTTGTCGTGGCGTGTTGTTAATGGCGTTGTCGAACAAGACGGGATATATGGTTCTGACAACCGGCAATAAAAGCGAAATGGCCGTCGGTTATGCGACGCTCTATGGGGACATGGCCGGTGGCTATGGGGCGTTAAAAGACGTCTACAAAACCAAGGTGTTTGCCCTGGCTGAATACCGGAATTCCCTTTCGCCTGTGATTCCGCAGCGCGTCATTGATCGTCCGCCATCCGCTGAGCTTGCACCGGATCAGGTCGATGAAGACAGTCTCCCTGCTTATCCTGTGCTGGATGACATTCTGGAGCGCTACATCGAACATGATGAAAGTGCTGAGCAGATCATTACGGCCGGACATAATCGTGAAGACGTGATGCGGGTAGTGCGGCTGGTGGATGTTAACGAATACAAGCGTCGTCAGGCGCCGATCGGTGTCCGGGTGACTCGCCGTGGCTTTGGTCGGGACCGTCGTTATCCTGTGACAAACGGCTGGAAGGCGGGGATCTGACCCCTTTCCGGCTGTCAGGATAACGCTACAGGCATTGGCTGCATGGTAGGGGCGAAAAGAGCGGCATGTGCGCCAGGGACGGCGCACTTGAGCCTACAGGGATGTATTTACGGCGTCCGCTCGTTCGCTTATATCAGGCAGCGCCATACATTCGTTAAACCACACGCTCATTCATACGGTTAGCCCGCTTAAACGTTCCCATGTCATTAAATCGAATACCGTGACGGCGGAGCACTTCATGGGATTCTTTCTCGCCTAAATGTCGAATATAAAAGGGGTCACGTACAACAAAGTGATGAATCGCATGAGTGCTGCCGAAGTTAAAGCAGAACAGCTGAAGTGGGATTAAATACCACTTATTCATCACCTGACATTGCTCATGAATAATCCCCGGCGTGTTGTCGCCAAAGTAATGCATATTCGATGAAATAAAGTGCAGACAGAAAGTACGCAGGACGTTAGGTGCAATCAAAATAACAACGGTTGCAGTTACCCAGGCTTCCTGCGCCAGCAGCCATTGTGGCCAGTCAATCGTTGTTCCGAATGCCCAGGCGATACCGTTGGCGAGGTGAAATAATACAAAGCCATGCCAGAGGGTGTAACAGATATAGCCGATAGGGTTAAAACTTAGCGCACCAATAATTCTTAAGTTTTTAATATCTGTCTTATTTATTTTACCCTGTTTCAGCAACTTTCTGGGTACCACGAAATATTTACCCGCACGCAGATAAAAAGCCAGCATGTTGTCACCAACCATCAGAAAGCGTTTCCAGTCCCATTTTTCGCCGTTGGTAATGCCGCGTTCTTCCAGGTCTGTTTCTGTGCCCGACACTTTATGGTGATGCAGGTGCAGGTAGCGGCGAATCCATGGGTTCTGAGTCAGTGGGCGTGCCAGATACACGCCAGCCATCATCAAGTGATGCCAGACCGGTTGCTTGCGGAAATACATGTAGTGAATCAGATCGTGCTCTAACTCGTGTAACAGTGACGTCCAGAACGCACTTAACACAATGACCATCCAGGCCGGCATGATGCCTTCCAGCCAAAGCACACCATTGAGAACCATCCCGGCAATACTGACCAGAAAAATGCCCATGCCTACGGCATTCTGGTGCTCAACCAGAAACGGATGACGAGCTCGAACCTTGTCACTTACCTGCATCAATTCTTTCTGGATCTGGCGATCTTTAGCGCGGAGTGCCTGAAAGCGCTCGCTGTTTTTATCCGTGGTATCAGTCATACTTATACTCCAAACTCATGGCCCGGCAGACATACACAGGCCTTTGATTACATACTGGAGAAAAACCTGTTTCCATGCTTTGCACTGACCGCCAACCAGTTGACCGGAGACGCCAATGACTGAGCAACCCAAAGCGGTGGCCATGTTTCTGCGTCCGCTGGCTAACCTGCTGCAACAGCATGGTGATGATCCTGCAGCTTTGTTTGCGGAGCATGGCGTCTCGGTTGAAGATACGTTCAACCCGGAAGTCTGGATCAGTGTCGATGCGACTTCAGCCTTACTGACGGCTGCTGAGGATCGTCTTCAGGATCCTTCTCTGGGCATTAATATGGCTCGCCGCAGTGAATACTCTGCATTTGGTGGGCTGGGGCTGGCATTGTCTGCGGGTGGTAGCATGCTCAGCGTTCTGCAGCGTCTTGCTCGTTACCAGAGACTGATCAGCGATGCCGTGCAGGCTGAGCTGGTGGTTGAAGATACTACCGTGTGCGTACAGTTCCGGCCTTCAACCGGGCATGTGCCTCACCCTCAGGGAATACAGTATGTGATGTCCAGCCTGATGCGCCTGGTCAGGCTCAGGGTAGATCCTGCATTGAACCCTCTCGAAGTTCATGTGGCATCTCATGACGATGATTATTGCGCATCGATGGCCCGCTACTTTCGTGTGGCGCCGACCAAAAGCGACTACTACGGCCTGACGTTCGACCGGAAGCAGGCTGCAGCCCAACTGCATTCCAGCGATAACCGGATGGTTGCTATGCTCGAAGCAACGCTGAATGAGCGACTCGCTGAGCAGGAAAAAGGCTCGCTCGTGATTCAACTTTCGTTGTGGCTTGAGGGGCAGCTTCCAGAAGGGGAGCCTACGATGACAGACGCTGCGGAGCGCTTTCACATGAGTGTCCGTAGCCTGCAGCGGCGCCTCACTGATGAAGACCTGAGCTGGAAGGCGTTACTGGAGAAAACACGCCGGACTCTGGTCGAAAGACACCTGGCGCTTCCTGGTACTACCATAACGCAACTGGCGTTTATGCTGGGCTTCTCCGACGTCAGTGCATTCTCCCGCGCTTTCAAAAAATGGTACGGCGTGTCACCGACCCAGTTTCGCGCCAGCGAAACCTCTCAAAACCAGTAAGACTCCTGCAATACGTATTGGGCCAGCTCTGCCTGTGATACTGACTTCAACCTCGCACCTCCTCTATTCTGCATCGACCTCCAGTCCAGAGGCCTGTGTCCATACACAGTTTTATTAAAATTAATAAGTGTATTGTTAGTAAAGTTACAAATGAAAAACATTTGCATTTGCAGTTAAGTGAAAATAGTATACGCGCAAATTCCCCCGTATGGACCTTAAACATGAAGTTTCGAAATCAGCTTTTTCCTTTGAGTGCACTCGCTGCAGCGGTTGTTGCCTCCGTGTCAGCGACAGCCGAAGAGCAGCCGATCGAATTGGAAAAGTTCGTTGTTACGGCGGCCGGTTACGAGCAGAAAGTGGTTGATGCTCCAGCCAGTATCTCTGTAATCACTCAGGAAGATCTCCGCTCACGCCCTTATGTCACGCTTCTGGATGCCGTCCGCGAACTGGAAGGTGTCGACGTTGGTGAGACCCGAGATAAAACCGGGCAGGGTACTATCTCGATCCGTGGTATGGGGGCAGATTACACCCTGATCCTGATTGATGGCCGTCGCCAGAACAACCACGGTGACATCTACCCGAATAACTTCGGTGGTAACCAGTTCAACCACATTCCACCGTTGGATGCGATCGAACGTATTGAGGTTATTCGCGGGCCAGCATCTACCCTTTACGGAGCGGATGCTCTGGGTGGCGTAATCAATATTATCACCAAGAAAGTGACCGATGACTGGACTGGTTCTGCAAGTATCGGTCGCACTTTTCAGGAGTACGATGAGTACGGTGCCGACACAACTGCAGACTTTAACGTTGCCGGGCCGTTAATCGAAAACGTACTGGGTATGGAGTTGCGCGGCAGTATTTATAAGCGTGATGCATCAGAGCCAGAGTACGACTCTGTTACTGACCCGAACGGCGATGAGCAGACACGTGAACTGGGCTTCGGGCGAGGTGGTAAAACCACCGACAATACCAACAAGAGTATCGGCATCGGTTTTAACTGGAATGTGGCTGATAACCAGAGCCTGACCTTCGACTACGATACATCCAAGCAGGTGTATGATAACGAACCTCTGGCGGATGGAAGCTTCCCTCTCGGAACTGTAGATAGCATCGATACTATCTGGCAGGACCGAGGCGGTGTTGTTAGTCCTCGCGCAGGTTATGCTCAGGATCAGGAGTTCACTCGTGATCAGTGGGCGATCTCACACGAAGGTGAGTGGAGTTTTGGTAACAGCCTGGTGTCTCTGCAGAATATCGAAACCAATAACAACGGCAGAACTATTCCACTCTCTGTATCAGAACGTCTGCTGCTGCAGGAAATGTACGATGGTACGGGCGATTATGCGGGGCTGAGCGAAGATGAGCGTCGAGCGATTGCTGAAGATACCTTTCTGCCACGACCTGAACGTACCATGGAAAGCAGCCAGTACGTTCTGGACGCTAAGCTTGAATTGCCGGTTCAAGATCTGGCTGGCGATCACCTCTTCATCGTCGGTGGTCAGTACGTTGACGCGGAGCTCACTGACGGCGTATTTGGTCGCGAAGAGGGTGATTCCGGGCGGGTTTCAGACTTCACTACGTATTCCTTGTTTGCTGAAGACAGCTGGACCATGGTGCCTGACTTTACGCTGACCGCGGGTCTGCGTTACGACGGCCACGATGCCTTCGGTAGTAACGTAAGCCCACGCCTTTATGCGGTATACAGCCTGACGCCTGAGTGGACGGTAAAAGGTGGTGTGAGCAGTGGTTATAAAACACCAAAAACGACTGACCTCTATGATGGCATTATCGGTTTCGGTGGTCAGGGAACATTCCCGTTTGCGGGTAACCCGGACCTTGAGCCAGAGAAAAGCCGCAATACAGAAGCTGCGATCTATTGGGAGTCGATGGAAAATCGTCACAGCTTTAACGCGACCATTTTCCACAACCGCTTCGAAGATAAAATTGCACGTAGCGATGCAGTGCCAACCTGTGCTCAGACTGGCGGTGAACGCCCATGTGTGAATCTGGGTGAGTACGAGCAGCTTGGAGGTAGGTTGATTCTTTCTCAACCAATCAATATCGATGACGCTCTGATCCGTGGTGCGGAAGTGGCTGGTCGCTTACAGATTATCGACTCATTGGCATTACGTGGTAACTACACCTACACCGATAGCCGTCAGCTTTCTGGTTCGCAGGAAGGTCAGCCGCTGACCAATACGGCGGAGCACATGAGCAACGTGACTCTGGAATGGGACATCAATACTAAGCTCTCGGCACAGCTGACCAATGAGACGCGCTCTGCTCGCTTCCGTGGCGTGGATGAGAATAATGATCCTCTCTACTACAAGGATTATCGCGTGCTGAACCTGGGTGCAAATTATGCGGTGAACAGCTACTTCAGTGTGTATGCACGTATAAACAACCTACTGGATGAAGACTTCACCACTTACAGTGTGCGCTACGATGATGCGAACGATGATGGCGTTTTCGATGCGGGTGATGATGAAGTTATTTTCGAAGATGACTACAACAACAAAGACAAGCGTCGCAACCTCTGGGTTGGTCTGAACGTACGCTTCTGATTCAGGTAAGTGCGAATAAAAAAGGGCCGCAAGGCCCTTTTTTTTACGGGAGGCTTTTACCTTTGGATAATGCATAGAAGTGTCATTATCAAATAAAAATACTTCTCATTAACTTGCCGTTTGTTAGTATTCTCACCGTTCGCTGATGGGCTTTTTTGGATGTAGTCATGTTTTCTCGATTTATCCCGGGCACATTACGTCAGTGGCACTGGGTCAGTTCGGCAGTATGCCTGGTAGGTATGATTCTGTTTGCATTCACCGGTATTACCCTAAATCACGCCGCCGATATCCCCGCAGATCCTGAACGCACAACAGTAGAATCAGAGCTACCACCGGGAGTGCTCAGTGCGGTTCAGAATCGCTCAGAAGGGCCGTTGCCTATGGCTGTTCGTCGTTGGTTGAACGATCAGCATGGTATCTCCACCCGAGATGTTGATGCTGAGTGGGATGAGTATGAAGTCTACCTCGGCATGCCCAAGCCCGGCGGTGATGCCTGGCTGAGTATTGATCTGGAAACCGGCAGTTTTATTTATGAAGACACAGATCGCGGAGTAATTTCCTACCTTAATGATCTTCACAAAGGTCGGAATACCAATACCGCATGGTCGTGGTTTATCGATATTTTTTCGGTGCTTTGTCTGGTTTTTTCCCTGAGCGGATTATGGCTTCTCGCCCGATATGCCAGACAACGTCCAAGTACCTGGCCACTGGTGGCATTCGGCGTTATTGCACCCATTATTTTACTTGTTCTCGCTGCGCACTAAGGAGTCGCTGATGAAATTAATTAAATCCGGACTGATGACTGCGGTCGCACTCGCTTCTTTTACACAGGTGCTGGCGGCTGATCTTTCGGTCTCTGTAGAGATTCCAGAGTTGGATGTCGCTGAATATCACAAGCCTTATGTTGCTATCTGGATTGAAGATGATCGCAATCAGGTCGTTAGTAATCTGGCCGTCTGGTACGACGTGGATATGCGTAATGCCGAAGGTGAAAAGTGGCTGAAAGACATGCGCCAGTGGTGGCGTCGCAGTGGCCGCTCACTGGATATGCCTGTCGATGGCGTCAGCGGTGCTACTTATGGTCCGGGCGCTTATGAGCTGGAGTTTACGTCTGGTAAGGCACCTCTCGCAGACCTCAAGCCTGGCGAATATCGCCTGCGTGTTGAAGCGGCGCGGGAAGTGGGTGGCCGCGAACTGATCAACATTCCTTTCAGCTGGCCTCAAAGCGGTGAGAAGACACTTGAAGAACAGGGTAGCTCTGAACTGGGCGCTATCGAACTGACCATCAAACCTTAAGGAAATGCAGATGAAAATGAACGTATTAAAGCCTATTTTATTGGGCGCTCTTGTTGCTGGCACTCTGTCCGCGGAAGCTCATCGCGCCTGGATTCTTCCACAGGAAACTCAGCTCTCGGGCGAAGATCGTTGGGTCGGTTTCGAAGCAGCAGTATCTAACGATATTTTTGTCGCCAACTATCACGCCGTTCGTTTTAATGATCTGATCGTCCTCCAGCCAGACGGCGATAAAAGCGAAGCAGAGAACCTGCATACCGGTAAGTACCGCACTGTCTTCGACGTAAAACTTGAAGACGAAGGTACCTACAAAATCTTTACGGCAAGTAATGGCATGCGTGCCATGTGGGAAGAAGACGGTAAGCGTCGTATGTATCCTGGCCGTGGCGAGCAATACACTGACGAAGGTTTTGCTGAAAACGTACCTGAAAAAGCAGACAAGCTGCGTGTAATGCAGTCATCGCGTCGTATGGAAACCTTTGTCACACTCGGTGCGCCAACAAGCGACACACTTAAGCCAACGAACAAAGGACTCGAGCTGGTGCCAGTGACGCACCCGAATGATCTCTATTCCGGTGAGCAGGCGACTTTTAAGTTTCTGATTGATGGTGAACCTGCTGAAGGCGCTGAACTGACCGCCATTCGTGAAGGAACCCGCTATCGCAACAGTCAGGATGAAATTACTGCCGTTGCCAACAAAAAAGGCGAGGTTAAACTTAATTGGAAAGGCGCTGGCCGCTACTTTATTGAAGTTGAATATAAAGACGACAAAGCGAAGAAGCCGGCCATTGAGCGCACGGGCTCTTACGTGACTGTGCTTGAGGTCTTACCGGACTGATTTATGTTAACGGTGGCTCCTTATATTCAGGCTGGAGTGCTTTTTCTGGCCTGGGTCGCTTTCACATTCTGGTGCTATCGACGAGTGATAGCGAGAAGCATTGAGGTAAGGCAGCATACCGATGCCGATACTGTTGTCGCTTTTGCCAGTGAGAGTGGCTCCGCTGAGTCACTTTCGCGGCAACTGGTTGAAATGCTGAGAAGTCAGGGAGCTACAGTACTTCATCAGCCGCTTAATCAGGTGACGCCAGATCGCCTGAGTCAATGTCGCTCTCTTTTTGTAATTGCGAGTACCTACGGGGAAGGGGATGCGCCGGACAATGGTCGCTTCTTTATTCCTTCGTTGAAAAAAACACTGGCGAGATACCCTGAGCTTGGTTTCTCAATTCTCGGCTTGGGAGATACAAGCTATGAACACTTCTGTGGCTTCTCCTACGATATAAATACGGTTTTGCTTGAGAGTGACGCTCAGGTGCTGGCGCCCTTGGTTGCCGTTGACCGCAATGACCCCGAAACGATTGCATCATGGTTCGCTCAGCTAGCCGACGCTGGACTGATCAGTCGTAATCAACTGGATACTCTTAGGGTTTCGGTTAGAGCGTCAGTAAACCCTCTTTATCCACTGATCTTTAAAGAGCGTCGCCAACTTAACCAAGGCAGCCCCGGAGCACCTATATTCGAAGTGAAGTTGGATGCTCAGAACCAGTTTGACTGGCAGGCAGGCGATATTATTCAACTTCATATAAAAGGCCAGGTGCGCGAATACAGCATCGCCAGTATTCCACAAGAATCGGAAGTGACATTACTGGTGCGTGAGCAGAATCATCCTAATGGTACTCTAGGCCTCGGGTCTGGTTGGTTGTGTCATCAGGCGAATAAAAAGGATGCCATTAAGGCGTCGGTGCGTAGTAACCCCTCTTTTCATTGCTCAGCAAGTACAGATAAGCTGATATTGGTCGGCAATGGTTCTGGCCTGGCAGGTTTGCGAGCCCACCTGAAAGCCAGAGAATTGTCTGATCAGCATGACAACTGGTTAATCTTCGGAGAGCGCTCTCCACTGTTTGACCGCCACTGGGATAAACAGCTGACAGACTGGTGCGACTCCGGGCACCTTACTTATCTTAACCGAAGTTATTCGCGCGCTGATTCTTCTGAGTTAGTCTCCGTAGCCGGTGATGCAAGTAGGGGCTATGTTCAGGATGTTGTGGCAGATCACAACGAGCGGCTAAAACGTTGGATTAATGCTGGTGCAACGATTCTTGTCTGTGGTAGCCGTGACGGTATGGCTCAGGATCTGGATCATCAGCTTGCTGCTATTATTGGGAGTGATCAAGTGGAGGCTTTGACGGCAGCAGGGCGCTACCGTCGGGATGTCTATTGAGCTGGTCTTATTGAGCTGGAATGAGTTCAGCCAGCTTCGTTTAATTGTTCAGAGCGGGTAACCTGATTGCGGCCGTTCTCTTTAGACTGATACAGGCAGCTATCTGCCACACCCAACAGTTTCTCTTCAAGGCCCGGCTGTGATGGAATAGTGCAGGCCACACCGATACTGATGGTCATGTTTTTGCTTTGTGACCCTTGCGTCACCGTTGTTTTCTCAAACGCTGCTCTGAGCATTTCGCCGACCTGAGCTGCACGGTCTTCGGTTGTTTTGGGCAACACAACAACGAATTCTTCGCCGCCGTAGCGGGCTGCAAATGCGCCCGGCATGGTGACGACCTTACGGATAAGCTGAGCGGCACGTACGAGACACAGATCTCCGAATGCATGGCCGTAGTTGTCGTTGAGCTTTTTAAAGAAGTCGATGTCGACCATCATGACGCTGATCGGGTGCTGATCCTTATACGATTGCTCATAGTGGTCGCGGAAAACCTGATCAAAGTATCTGCGGTTAAAGAGCTTGGTCAGGCCGTCGGTCACACTCAATTCTTCAAGCCTGCGGTTGGCTTTCTCGAGAGCAGAAGTCCGCTCTTTTACCTTATTGTCCAGCTCTTGATTCATGGCGACCTGCATATCAAGAAGCTTGGTCTGAGAATTAATCCTCAGTTCTTTCTCCTGATTCATCTTGTCTGCAAAGGCGATAGAAAGAAGTGAGAGTTCGGCGATGAAGCCGATTGCAAAGGCATGGTTACCAAGCTCGGTGGCTGGAATCTTGCCGGTCATATCCAGTAGATACCAGCCGATAAATACCAGATGCGCAAACCACGCAATAGTGAACAGGCGAGCGGACTTCATACCCATGACCCAGCCTTTTATACCGATATACAGAGCACAGACGACACCGAACAGTGCAATCGAATGTCCCAGTTTGACTATCAGGCTATATGGCACAGTAAAGCTCGCAATCGACATCACAATGAGTGTAAACAGCATAAGGTAGGCAACAGAGCGGTCTAACACAGAACCGAAGTTCTTCAGGTCGATGAACTTGAGTACGAAGGCCATGGCAGTCAGTTGAACAAAGGGCGCCAGGAAGGCGATAACCTGGTTATTAACACCGGGTCTGTCGCCCCAGAAATACTGCTCACCAAAACCGAACATGGTGGCCTGCATCATACCGGCACAGAGAAGATACAGCACATAAAGAATGTAGGAGCTTTCAGTTAGTGAGAAATATAAAAACAGATTGTATAAGGCCATGATGGCGATAATACCCAGGAAGGCACCAGCCCAGAGGTAGAGCAGCTTTTCTTCTTCAGCGGCTTCTTTATAGCTCATCAGGTCCAGCGGCATCAGCAACGGCCCCGGCGTTGATATCCGGATATATATTTCCTGCTCGTCAGCGCTGGCATCATCCAGAGGGAACCAGAACGTACGTTGATCAATCGGACGGCTGTCAAAGGGCAGCTGGTCACCTGCTGAAAAATGGCGGATCATTTTACCGCGCTCAAACAGGTAAAAATCGACATAGTCATGATGAGGGTAATTCAATCGTACAATCGGTTGTCCGAAGGCATCCGAGACCCCAGCGAGACGCACCCTTGCCCAGACTGGTTGGCTGGTTTGCCCGAGGTTGTTGTTGATGCTCTGGCGATGGTGCCAGTCGGCTTCGGGGCGAACCAGAATCTCGTCGAGCGTTTCTCCGTTTCGTTCTGAGACAAACTCAAGTAATGGCAAGAGGCTTATCTTGTCGCCCGTGAAGTGGACGGTTTCGATAGCTTGAGCCCGGTGTACAAGAAGTGCAGCGATCAAAATCGTCAGAGACAGCAGAGCCTGAAGGCAATGAACGAAAAGGCTGTGTCGCTGACCGTGCGACTCTGGATGTGTTTTTGGAACTGGCATTCCGGACCCTGTACTTCCCCGAATATTATCTATTAAACCTAGTTCAGATTGGGGCAGAGTCAACGGCTCAGGACCCAGTGTTACGCAGGAATGCGACCTGGTTCCGACCATTGCGTTTTGCTGTGTAAAGCAGGCTGTCTGCGGCTTGCAGAAGCTTTTCCCAGGCTGAGCGGTCGACGGGCTGCTCGACAGTCAGGCCAACACTGATTGTCATTATCTTCTCATTGGCGCCATCTGTGACTACGTGGCGTGCAAAGGCCAAACGTAAAGCCTCTGCTTTGTTCTGCGCTTCTTCTGGGCTGGCATCGGGCAGAATCACGACAAACTCTTCGCCACCGTAGCGCGCACAGATCGCTTCCTGACCGGCGACCACATTGCGGATCAGACGGCCGGCATCAATCAGGCACAAGTCTCCGAACCTGTGACCGAAGTTATCGTTCAGTTGCTTAAAGTGATCAATATCAATCATAAGCACAGCCAGTGGCTTACCGTCCCGGCAAGCCTGAAGGTAGGCTTTCTCGTAGAGTTCGTCGAAATGACGGCGATTGAATAACCCTGTCAGTCCGTCGGTTGTGCTCAGTATTTCAAGACGTCGGTTAGCTTCTTCCAGCTCACTGGTTCTTAAACGGACTTTCTCTTCGAGTTCCGCATTCATAGCTACCTGAACATCCATGAGTTTGCTCTGGCTCCGCAACCTTAATTCACGCTCATGATTGATCCGGTCCGCGAATGCGATAGATAGCAACGCCAGTTCTATGACCGAACCGAATGCCAGAATGTGCTCGCCAAATGGGCTGGTGGGCAGGATGGAAGCAAGCTCAAGTAGGTACCATGCTATGAATATAAGGTAGATAAACCATGCCATGGCGAACAAACGGGCATACGGAACCTTCTTACGCCAGCCGACGATACCGATGTAAAGACCGCAGCTGACACTGACGGCACCGGTAATGTTCACCACTGTCAGGAAGCTTGCGTACTCCATAAACGGAGCGCCGGTTACCAGCAACCAGGAATAGATAAGAAGAACAGTTCCTGCGATCCTGTCAAACCGACCGAAGTTTTCGTATAGACGAATAAACCGGATAACGAAGGCAACAGCGGTGCCTTGCATCAGTGCGCTGCTCAAAGCCACGGCAAAGTTATTGTCGAACAAAGTACTCTCTGGCCAGAAATACTGATAGCCAAGGCCCTGTAGTGTCAGTTGATGCAAGCCAACACTGGCCATGTAAACCAAGTAGTAAATGTAGGCAGTGTCGCGCAGAGATCCTGAAATAAACGCATTATAGGCGAACATAATCAGCAGGATGCCGAAATAGATACCCAGAGCCATCGAGCTGTTTCGGTCCTGTATTTTATTTTCACTGCCGGTAATCAGACTGAAAGGTATCAGTAATGGACCGGGTGTGCTGATACGGAAGAAAATCTGAGCACTGTCCGCAGCATTGAGTTTCTCGAGAGGAAACAGATAGGTGCGTTGATCAATCGGACGTGAATCGAAACCCCGTTGGTCGCCGGTGTAGAAACTCTGAACTACGGTTTCGCCACTGACCAGAAATACGTCCACAAAATCATAATGTGGGTAATCTAGCAGAAGATATGCGCTGTCTGCGCGCAGGTTACCTGTATCCTGCAAATCGAGTCGGAACCAGGTTGTTCCGTAATCCCGCCCGAGGCTGCGACTGCTTTCGGGCAGCTCTGACCATCGATCATCGGCGATAGTCATGACGTCTGACAGATTATCCTCGCCCTCGTCGGGTCGGACCTGAACTGCGTATCTGGCGAGAGGAATCTCGTCAGTCAATGAGGTTAGGCTGAGACTTGGAACACCGCTGGCCTGAGCCGTTGCTACAAACATCATAAGCAGACAGGCAACAACCAACCCAGCGCCTGTCGACACTGTGTTAAGAAATCCCCGTATGACGTTTGAACCAGGCACTTAGACGTGCTCCTTATTGTTTGATCCTGAAGTGTCGCCGTTAGACACCCCAGTACAGACTCCAGAATAGCCTTAACAAGCCGTCGAGTTGTACATACAAGTCACAAACTGACCTTTCGAATGGATAATTTACTTTTCATTGACGGGTGTCTATCGGATCGCGTCATGATAGCCGTGGAGAACGGAGCCGGATGGAGATAGTGAGAGTTCAGTGAGAACGAGATAGGTACATATCATGCTCTGATACGGAGAGGGCGAAGCCTGACTATCGAATCTCATTTATGAGCGACTAGGATCGGTAATCAGGCGGTTTTTATAGAGGCTACAGGAAAAGCTGTAACAACATACGTACCCCGGTCAACAGCAGAACAACGGCAAAGATCTTTTTAAGCAAACCCGCATCAAGTGATGAGGCGAGTCGGGCTCCTACCGGGGCGAACAGTACGGTTAATGGCACTATGCAGATAAAGCCGATCAGGTTGACTAAGCCAAAGGTGCCAACGGGTGCATCCTCTGGGGTAACACCTAATAAAAGCATCATCAGTGCACCCGGCAGAGAAATAATCAGCCCAATCGCTGCTGCCGTGCCAACCGCTTTATGGGCAGGATAGTTAAACAGAGTCAGCAGAGGCACCGATAATGTGCCACCGCCGATGCCAACCATCGCACTGAAGAAACCGATCGACGATCCCATGGCGGCCTGGCCCCCAGAACTGGGTAACTCCGCAAACAATGCGGGCTTTCCAGTTCTGAACAGCATATTCAGTGCCGCAAGTGTTGCAATGATACCGAACAGGATGGTCAGCCAGTCGCCGTCTGCACGTGTGACCAGCCAGCTTCCGGCGAGAACGCCCACCAGGATAAAAAGACTCCAGCGCTTGAACAGATCACTATCGACATTTCCAAGCCGATGATGGGAACGTATTGAGCTTATAGAAGTTGGAATAATGGTTGCGAGTGAGGTGGCCGTCGCGACTAACATGGCTGAGTCGGCAGATACGCCAAACCCCTGAAACAAGAAATACAGGACAGGCACAATCACAATACCGCCACCGACACCCAGCAGGCCTGCGAGAAGTCCGGCAGATATCCCTGTTACTATCAATGCAAAAATGGTCATCAGGTGAACTGACATAAATTCAATGATATCCATGGTTAATCTGCCAGCTCCTTGCGAATAATCTCAGCGCCAGCCGCCAGAGCCTGCAACTTCTGACGTGCAATCTCCCGTGAAAGAGGGGCCATACCACAGTTAGTGGAAGGGTAAATCTTATCGGCATCTGCGTATTTCAGTGCTTCACGAAGCGTTGCCGCGACTTCTTCTGGCGTTTCAATCGTATCGCTTGCCACGTCGATGGCACCCACCATAATCTTCTTACCTTTAAGTAGACTCAGGACTTCCATCGGTACGCGGCCGTTGTGGCATTCAAGTGAAACAATATTAATGCTGGATTTCTGAATTGCGGGAAACGTTGTTTCGTAATGACGCCACTCAGCGCCGAGTGTCTTCTTCCAGTCGGTATTTGCTTTTATGCCGTAGCCATAACAGATATGCACAGCGGTCTCACAGGTCAGACCTTCTGTCGCTCTTTCCAGAGCTTCGATACCCCAGTCATTCACCTCATCGAGGAATACATTAAAAGCCGGTTCATCAAACTGAATAATATTAACGCCTGCGGCTTGTAATTCTCGGGCTTCTTCGTTCAAAGCTTTGGCGAACTCGAATGCGAGTGTTTTACGGTCCTGATAGTAATCGTCATAGAGGGTATCAACCATGGTCATAGGTCCGGGCAGAGCCCATTTAATCGGTTGATCTGTTTGAGTACGCAGAAATTTAGCGTCTTCAACAAATACCGACTTCTGACGACTGACCGGGCCGATAACTCCGGGGACGCTGGCGTCGTAGCGGTCACGGATGCGCACCGTTTTCTTATTCTCAAAATCGACGCCGCTGAGGTGCTCAATAAAGGTGGTCACGAAGTGCTGGCGCGTCTGTTCTCCATCACTGACGATATCGATACCAGACGTCAGTTGTTCCTGAAGGGAAATGCGCAGTGCATCCCGCTTCCCGTCTACTAATGCCTGGCCTTCGAGCTTCCACGGAGACCAGAGTGTCTCTGGCTCAGCCAGCCATAAGGGTTTTGGCAGGCTGCCTGCTGTTGAGGTTGGAAATAGCTTTTTCATCGTATGCTCAATCTGAATATCGGTAACTGTTTAAGCGAAATCGGCCGACCACTTTTCAAGGATTTTCTGGTACGGCTTAATGAAGTTTTCTTCGGCAAACTTGCCCTGTTTAATTGCCAGCTGGCTTCGCTCGACACGGTCATAAACGACCTGTGTCACTGAGTGATCTGTATGCGAAAGATCGGGTTGATACTCGTATCCAGCGACTGAGTTGGCGTTATAGATTTCTGGTCGATAGATCTTCTGGAAAGTTTCCATGGTGCTGATCGTGCTGATCAGTTCAAGATTGGTATAGTCTGTTAACAGATCACCGATAAAATAGAACGCCAGCGGAGCGACACTGTCTGGCGGCATAAAATAGCGGACGTCGAAGCCCATCTTGCGGAAGTACTGTTCTGTCAGCGAAGTTTCATTAGGAGTGTATTCAACTCCAAGAACCGGGTGCTGGTTTTCAGTGCGGTGATACGTTTTGGTGTCTGAAACACTGAGGCAGACAACCGGTAATTTGCTGAAATTCTTTCTGTACGTGTCGGACTTAAGAAAGTCTTTAAATAGCTTGCCGTGCAGTTCGCCAAAATCTTCGGGAATACTGAATTGTTTCTGCCCAGCATTGTATTCACGAAGCAGTACGCTGAAATCATAGTCGCGCACGTACGATGAAAAATTATTACCGACGATCCCTTCGATACGCTTATTGGTCTTACGATCGATAATATTGGTTTTGAGTATCTCAATGGACGGGAAGCCGTCACCATTGCCTTCAATGTCGATATCGACTGAAATGATCTCAAGCTCCAGCGAATAGCGATCACCACGCGCGTTATCCCAGGGGGCAAGCGCATTGAAGCGGCGGTCGATCATTCGTAAAGCACTGCGCAGATTCTGTTCGCGTTGCTCGCCGCGCGCCAGGTTTGCGAAGTTTGTGGTGGCGCGAGTGGCGTCTGAAGGTTCGTAATGCTCGTCAAAGATGACGCGCCGTATCGTGTATGAAAAGCCACTACTCATGACTGCGGATCTCCCGTTTCCTGAATTAAGTCGAATCAGGGAGACGTTTTACGCGCCTTCATGCATGAATAAAATTGATTTTATATAATCAATGTATGAGTAAAAATAATCTAAAGGTTGGCGGGGCTGAGATTGGTGGCTGGATGCTCATAAGCTTTAGCGAGATCGATAAAGGCTTTGAGGTAGCCTGTATCTTCGTCGCCATCCCGGGTGCCCAGGTAAATCTGTTTGGCGATGCCATGCTCGCCAAGCCGCACAACATCCAGTGGTAATTTCTGGCAATACTCTTCAGCAAGCCATCGCGGTAGTGCCGCAACGCCACGGTGGCAAGCGACCATCTGCAGCATGATCTCAGTGGTTTCACTGGTCTTGTGTTGCTTAGGGACGACCCCCGCAGGCGTCAGAAACTGAGAGTAGATATCCAGGCGATCGGTGGCGACCGGGTAGGTCAGCAATACTTCATTGCGCAAGTCTTCTGGCTCAGCGAATGGCTGACTCGTGAGCGTGTGATCTTTGGGCACCACAAGTACCTGTTCGTAATCGAACACAGGAGTAAAGCTCAGGTTGCTCTTATAAAAAGGATCAGGCGTCACCAGAAGGTCGATTTCATAGTCCAGCAGCGCGCCAACACCGCCGAACTGAAATTTCTGTTTTACATCAACATCGACATCGGGCCAGGTATCCAGAAATGGCGATACGATTTTCAGCAGCCATTGGTAGCAGGGGTGGCATTCCATCCCGACACGTAGCGTCCCACGTTCACCCTGCGCCATCTGTTTCAGTTTATCTTCTGCATGAAAGAGCAGAGGCAGCACCCGGTTAGCAATGTTAAGCAAGTAGCGGCCGGCTTGAGTTAGTCTCAAACTGCGGCCCTCGCGCAGCCAGACAGGCGTTCCCAGATTGTCTTCGAGCTTGCGTACCGTATGACTGAGAGCGGACTGAGTAACGCACAGCTCTCTGGCAGCGGCGGTCAGTGAGCCATGCTCTTCAACGGCTTGAATGATTCTGAGATGACTGCGTTCGATCATGGCTTATCCAACTGTTGATGAATAAAAGTAATTGAATGGTGAAAATATACCATTTTTATTCATTAAACGAGTTTTCTAAGCTTATCCACCATCAGAAGGCAGAGCCCCAAAAGCGGGAATCTAAAAACGTGAGTGGATGAATAATGAGTAAAGTGGCTGCAGTAGACGTACCAGAACGATATTCACATGAGTGCCGGGTAGCGAGTGTACGCTTCCTTAACCGGGGGACATTTCAGGTAGAGCTGGAATCCTCGACAGGTGCTGCCCTCCGCTATACCGCTGGTCACTATTTGCAGCTGAATATCACTATTGATGGTCAGGCTCACTCTTTGTCTTACTCGGTGGCTAACCGACCAGACAGTAAACAGCCGCACAGGCTACAGCTCTTCATACAGAATGGCAGTCTGTTTACCGAGAAGCTGTTGCGCCGCCTTGTGCAACTATGTGGCCGCCAGGAACATCTAACAGTAATACTGCCAATGGGACGTGCGTTCTTACAAAGCGACTTGAGGCAACCCCACCTTCTGGTTGCGGCAGGCTCGGGGATATCAAAAATAAAATGCCTTGCCGAAGAAATAGTGGCAAGGGACCCGAGTACAGACGTCAGAGTGTATTGGTCAAATAAAGATATTGATGACTTCTATTTGCTCGAAGAATTCCGGGAGTGGGAAACTCTGGGCGAAAACCTCAGTTTTACACCGATACTCGAAGCTGAACATCCAGACTGGAATGGGCGCACGGGATTTATTTTCGAAGTCATTCAACAAGACCTATGCATCTCAGATAATACAGTCGCTTACCTCTGTGGGTCGCCGCGAATGGTGTATGGCACTATTGATCAGCTGACACCGTATAGGTTGCATGAAGCGAATTGCTACTCTGATGTTTTTGAATATGCGCCGCGGGAGCATAAAACAAACGTTGCGGTGTGATTGTCCCTAGCAATTAGTGACAAAAATATCGGGAATATTTTTGCACGAGCGAAGCGAGCCTTTGGTGAAAGCCAGGGATGGATTTCATAGCTCCGGGAGTATGATGAGTTCAGAATCATTATCTTCAGATGAAAATATTAGTGCCGACTGAAAAACAGGCGGGATTGTACTCTGGGCCATCCATGGCCCAGCCCCTTCGGGCGCCTGCGGCGGTACTGATTGCTCCCGGCAATCGGTGAACCCGAGACTATGATGAGTTCGGAATCACAATCGTCAGACAAATAAAAAGGCCCGGCCGGAGACAGAGGCGGGATTGCACTCGGCACATCCATGTGCCTCGCCCTTCGGGCAGCGGAGCTGTGCAAAACGGCTGTCCTGCCGTTTTGCGAACCCGGAACTATGATCGATTCAGAATCACATTCGTCAGACAAATAAAAAGGCCCCAACCGGAATACGGTTGAGGCCTTTTTATTTGTTTGGTGGAGATGGCGGGATTTGAACCCGCGTCCGCCAATCCTCCACTAGAGGATCTACATGCTTAGTCTTCTCTATTGATTTAGTTCGTCACGGGCCGAGAGACAGGCCGTTCGGAACGAGCTGGATTACGTTTAGTCCTTTGGCTCCCAGCAAAGCCTCCGGACGATCCTGTAGGGCTGCGCCCTCGTCCCCCGGTTACAGGAACCCGGGTTCGGAGGTAAGCGGGGCTATTAGGCCGCTAGTGCGTAAGATTCGTCGTTTGCGAATATTTAAATGTACAACGTTTATTTACGAGATCGTCGTACGCTCTCGGCATGCACCCATAGCTTTGTAATCAACGTCGAATCCAGATCATCCCCGAATTCTGGTCGCTCTCAGCCAGGAGCTGGATCATTTCTGATCCTTGTTCTTTAGATGGGGCTGGTTAGTGGAAGTTCAACCCCAGAACAGTTGCTAATGTAGCACAGGTTGCAGTGAGCTGTCAGCGTACCGAGTGCTTCATAATGCGTTCTTTCTGCTTCGCCCAGTCACGGTCTTTGGCCGTGTTGCGCTTGTCATGGCTCTGCTTACCTTTTGCGAGGGCAATCTCGGCCTTCACGTGATGGCCTTTCCAGTAGAGTGCAGTGCAGACACAGGTGTAACCTTTCGCCTGTACCTTTTGTGAGTAACGCTCAATCTCACGGCGATGCAGAAGCAACTTGCGCTGACGACGAGGTTCAGCAACAACGTGCGTCGAGGCCTGAGTCATGGGGGTGATCTGGGCGTTATGCAGCCAGGCTTCACCGCGATGAAACTCGATAAAGGAATCCAGCAACTGAACCTTGCCTTCACGAATGGATTTCACTTCCCAGCCGACCAGCTCAAGGCCCGCTTCGAGCTTATCTTCCAGAAAGAAATCGTGTTTGGCCTTTTTGTTCAGCGCAATTGTTGAGGAGCCGCTATTGGCTTTTTTCTTTTTGCTCATCGCGTCAGTATAACTGACAGTGAGTCTGAAGGGCAGAGGGGGGAGCTTGAGGCAAGCGTTTAAATTTCGGACAATAGCCCCTTCGCAGAATAAGGATAATGGTAATGACGTCAGATAAGCGCGGTATGCATGGTATCTGGGCAAGTCGCTGGACATTCATTCTTGCGGCCGTGGGTTCGGCTGTAGGATTGGGCAATATCTGGAAGTTTCCATACATCACCGGTGAATACGGTGGTGGAGCATTCGTGATGGTGTATCTGCTGTGCATTCTGTCGGTAGGTATCCCGGTCATGATGGCCGAGGTGTTGCTGGGTCGTAAGGCCCGGATGAGCCCGATTAATACCATGCATCGCCTGACAGCCAAGTATAAAGCCCCGGCGTTCTTTTCGGGCATCGGCTGGATGGGGGCGGTCGCAGGGTTCTTTATTCTGTCGTTTTACAGTGTTATCGCCGGCTGGACGCTTTATTACTCACAGGCCATGGTGACAGGTACTTTTGTGGATATTTCAGCCGAAGATGCGGGGGCGTTATTTGGAGGCTTGTTGGCAGACCCTGGCACCTTAATCGGTTATCACACCTTATTTCTGTTCCTTGTTGGTTTTGTCATCTCAAGAGGGGTTCATCGTGGGTTGGAGACGTCTCTCAGGCTATTGATGCCTCTGCTTTTCGTCATGTTGTTGGTACTTCTTGGGTATAGCCTTACAACGCCTGGATTCAGTCAGGGATGGGATTTCTTGTTTCGTTTTGAGCCAGAAAAGCTCACTCAGGAAGCCGTGGTTACCGCACTAGGGCACTCGTTCTTTACGCTCTCGCTGGGCATGGGGGCCATCATGGCTTATGGCGCCTACATGCCAGCGAACTCCCGATTAGGTAAGACTATTCTGACCGTCGGCGCTCTTGATACTCTGGTGGCTCTGGTCGCAGGTCTGGTTATTTTCCCGATCGTGTTTTCTAACGGACTTGAACCGGGGTCGGGTCCGGGCTTGATGTTTCAGACTCTGCCGATTGCGTTTGGGCAGCTGCCCGGTGGTGTGGTAATCGGTACTGCATTCTTCGTACTGGTAGCGATTGCAGCGTGGAGTTCGGCAATTTCATTGGCTGAACCTGCCGTCGCCTGGGCGGTTGAGAAAGGGTTCAGCCGTGGTCGTGCCACGATTGCTGTGTGTGCTCTGGCCTGGGTGATAGGGCTGGGTACTGTGATGTCATTCAATGAGTGGGAGAACCACCAGTATTTCGTGAGCGTTGAAGGTGTTGATAGCGCCGGGGAGGTTCAGCACGATGAGTTCCTGCTTTATGCGGATGTAGGAACCTTAAAAGAGTCACTGGGGTCAACCGGTGGCCTCGAATACGAAGTGAAAGGTAAAACATTCTTCGATGTGCTCGACTTTCTGACGACGAATATCCTCTTGCCAGTCGGAGGCGTATTGATTTCGTTGTTTGTTGGATGGTTTATGACCCGGCGGGCAATTGCGGATGAAGCACGTATGAAAAGTGAGCGATTGCTTACACTCTGGCGCTTTATGATTCGAGTTGTATCGCCGCTCGCGGTACTATTCGTGTTTTATCATGGCCTCCTGTGAGCGGCTTAAAGAATTGCTTTACTGAATCAATGGTTGGTTGAGTTAAATGACCCGAATATCGCGAAGCGCGCTTGTATTACATACCGCAGAGCAAATGTTTGACCTGGTGAACGACGTTCGTCGATACCCGGAGTTTCTTCAGGGGTGTGAGTCGACGCATGTGATCGACGAATCTGAAGATTTTATCGAGGCCAGACTTACTCTGGCTAAAGCTGGATTTGAACAAAGCTTCACCACGCGCAATGAACTCAGCCGTCCGGAGACAATGAAAATCAGCCTTGTAGAAGGGCCATTCAGTAAGTTTACTGGTACATGGCATTTTCAGAAACTGTCTGACGAGGCCTGTAAGGTCACCCTTGAACTGGAGTTTGAGATGGCTAGCCGGATTGCTGGTGCGGCTATGGGCGCCTTGTTCAAACAGGTGGCAGGTATGATGGTTGATGCGTTCGTGAAGCGCGCGAAGGAAATTTATGAGTGACGAAAAAATTCAGGTAGAGGTTGCGTATGCCTTACCTGAGAAGCAGAAAATCATCGCCATTGATGTCGTGCCAGGCACCACAATGATGCAAGCCGTTGAGGCATCGGGTATCACCGCTGAGTTCCCCGAGCTGGATTTAGGCGCCGCTAAATTCGGTATTTTTGGTAAGGCTGTTCGCTCACCTGACAGTGAAGTGCTTAAAGCCGGTGATCGTGTAGAGATCTATCGGCCTTTAATTATTGATCCTAAGCAGGCACGAGCGAATCGTGCCGCAAAAGCAAAGAAAGCCGAAGAGTAATCACTCTTCGATTGAAGGGAGAGTCGGGTTACGCTCTTCTGGCGGAACTTCACTGGTCTGGTTTTCTTCGCTGAACTCTTCAGGTGGCAGCTCTCCACTGTAGTGACTGTAGAGCGCAGCGTCGTCGAAGTGCAGTGTGACCTGATAGCGTTTGGTGATTTTATCTCTCACTTCCAGGGTGTAGATGTAGTTCCAACGCTGGTCTGAAAATGGGTTTCTGGCGACAGGGTTGCCCATCAGATAAATGACCTGGCGTTCAGTCATTCCGGACTCCAGTTGATCCAACATGTCTTGGGTAACAATATTGCCTTGTTGAACGTTGAGTTTGTAGACGCCTGGGAAGGTACAGCCGGAAAGGGTTGCAAAACCCAGTAATCCGGTCAGAATTAAAGCTCGCATAGTCAGGGTTAAATCCGGGCATTAGTTATTAAGAATGGACGGGATGATACCTGATCACCCCATCCACTGTGAAATGATAGAGGAATACCGTGTCAGAACAGAACATGGAACTTCGTAAAGCGGGCCTTAAGGTCACGCTGCCCCGAGTCAAAATTCTCAGTATTCTTGAGAGTAACCCAGAAGCGCACATGAGTGCTGAAGACGTGTATCGTTCACTGATCGACGCGGGCGAAGACGTGGGTCTAGCCACTGTTTATCGTGTACTGACTCAGTTTGAAAGTGCGGGTCTGGTTGAGCGCCACAACTTCGATGGCGGCCACTCTGTATTCGAACTCGCACGTGGCGAACACCACGACCACATGGTGAACGTCGAAGACGGCACCGTGATTGAATTCTCGAACGAACAGATCGAACGCCTGCAGCACGAAATTGCTGAAGAACATGGTTTTGAGCTGGTTGATCACAGTCTGGTGCTTTACGTTCGCAAGAAGTAACGTCAGGCTGTTATTAGCAAGCACGATCAAAAAGAGCCGCAACTGCGGCTCTTTTCGTATCTGCTGATTCAGCGTATCTGAATTGTTGCGGTTCCGAGCTTGCGGTTCTGAGAGCAGCGCATTAAAACTAAGAACCCGCCATGGCCAGCATTTCACCGGCGTGAGCCAATGTCTGCTGTGTAATCTCGACACCACCCAGCATTCTTGCGAGCTCTTCTTTGCGCTGAGAAGTCGTCAGAGTGCGGATGCTGGTGTGCGTGGCTGAGTCGCCGCTGACTTTACTCACCTGAAAGTGATTATGGGCCTGTGCCGCTACCTGAGGCTGGTGGGTCACGCACATAATCTGGGCCTGTTCACCAAGCTCACGCATCAGGCGTCCGACACGCTCAGCGGTGCCTCCGCCCACACCGACGTCGACCTCATCGAAGATCAGACATGGGGTGTGCGACGTTGCTGCAGTGACGACCTGCAGTGCAAGGCTGATACGCGAGAGTTCGCCCCCAGAAGCAACTTTAGCCAGAGGGCCTGCGGGCATACCTGGGTTGGTTTGCACTTCAAAGCCAACAAAGTTAAGCCCGTGCGGGTTCAGTTCACCGTCAGGCAATTCATCGCATCGGGTGGTAAAAATAGCCTTGCCGAGGCCCAGGGAGTCGAAGTGACTGCTTACTGCACTGCTCAGTTTACTGGCCGCTTTCTGACGCTTAGCAGACAGCTGCTGAGCGTCTTTCAGACAGATCGCTCTGAGATTGACCACTTCTTCTTCCAATGCTTCCAGGTCATCGTCTGACAGGCTCATGGCTTCTAATGCCGCTTCCTGTTCCTGCCAGTGGGCATAAAGCGACTCGGGGCGGATCTGATGTTTGCGCGCCATGCTATAAAGCTCGCTCAGGCGGGCATCAATCTGCTGCAGACGGTGTGGGTTCATATCGATGTTATCCAGATACCGCTGCAGAGAGCTGGCCGCTTCATCGAGTTGAATTTGTGCCTGATTCAGCATGTCACGGACTTCGTCCAATAACGGGTGTGTATCGTTGATGCTATCGACTTCCTGCAGAGCGCGGTGAATCATCTGGCTGGCAGCGTCATCGCCAGAGTCGCCGCCGTTGCAGACGATCATGGCAGACTGGCCACAGAGCAAGGTGTTCTCGGCACCGGATAAACGTTTCTGTTCGACCTCAAGGTCGCTCAGCTCGTCTGCTTTCAGCTCCAGGTCACGTAACTCACTGACCTGATACTCAAGTAATTGACGTTGAGCCAGCAACTCGCTGCTGGATTCGCGCAGTGTAAGTAAGCGCTTCTCTTCTTTTCTCCAGGCCGAAAACCCATGTCGAACAGTCTCTGCGAGTGGGTTTAGCCCAGCATAGGCGTCGAGAATGTCGCGCGCCGCGTCTTTTTCAAGTAATCGCTGGTGAGCATGTTGTGAGTGAATTCCTATCAGATGCTGCCCCAGATCACGAAGGTCCGCGGCGGAGACCGGGCGGCCATTCACATAACCACGAGAGCGTCCTTCAGCGGAAACCACCCGTCGCAGGATAACGTTGTCGTCTTCTGCGGGCAGATCATGCTGTCTGAGCCATTCCAGAGCGGCCGTATTCACAGTAAACGTGGCAGCCACGTCGGCTTTATCGTGACCTTGTCGTACGGCACCTGCTTCCGCCCGCTGGCCCAGGGTCAGGCCCAGTGCCCCCAGCAGGATGGACTTACCGGCGCCGGTTTCACCGGTGATAACTGTCATGCCTTGCGCAAAATCGAGTTCCATATGCTCGATGAGGGCAAACTGATGAATCGACAGTGAGGTCAGCATACGACATCCTCTGATCTGAATGTATATACAGTGTTTTTATATACAGTATCGATTCCTGTCAAGGTGTTTTCCATGAACAGGGATTGAAAACAGGGGTTGAACTGTCAACGGCTGGCCCCATATAGCCGACAGCGATATGAATTAAGACCGATGACAGAGGTGACTGATGTCTGAAGAACAGAAACCCCAGGAAGAAATTCTGGAAGAAACTGCCGAACAGGAAGCGGTTGATGACGCTCAGGTAGAGGCAGAATCCCCGGCTGCTGATGAGCTGGAAGCGGCCCGTGCGGAAGCGGCAGAAGCCAAAGATCAGGTACTGCGTGTGCAGGCTGAAATGCAGAACGTTCGCCGTCGGGCTGAGCAGGATGTCGAAAAGGCGCACAAGTTCGCTGTCGAGAAATTCGCCAACGAAATGCTGACCGTCGTCGATAACCTTGAGCGTGGCCTTGCCGCAGCGCCGGAAGAAGAAGCCACTAAGGCGATTCGCGAAGGCATGGAAATGACTCTCTCTGGCTTAATCAGCTCACTGGAGCGCTTCAAAGTCGAGCAGGTTAATCCAGAGGGTGAACCTTTCAACCCAGAGCTACATCAGGCAATGACCATGGTTGAAAACGCAGAACTTGCGCCGAACACAGTGATGGCCGTAATGCAGAAGGGCTACACCCTGAATGGCCGTCTGTTGCGCCCAGCGATGGTGATGGTCAGCAAAGGCGCCGCTCAGATCGACGAGAATGCCTGATAAAAAGTATGGAATAAGGTCTTGAAAGCAAAAAACGTGACCTTATATAGCTAACAACGACAGATAACGCTGTTTTTACAAAGTTTCAGATAGCCGCAGCAGGCGGCAAATTGGAGATTCAATTATGGGTAAAATTATTGGTATCGACCTCGGCACCACTAACTCATGTGTTGCGATTATGGACGGTGACAAGGCGCGTGTTATTGAGAACGCCGAAGGTGATCGTACAACCCCTTCTATCATCGCGTACACCGACGACGAGACTCTGGTTGGTCAGTCTGCAAAACGTCAGGCTGTTACTAATCCACAGAACACGCTGTTCGCAGTGAAGCGTCTGATCGGTCGTCGCTTCAAAGACGACGTTGTTCAGAAAGACATCAAAATGGTGCCTTACAAAATCATCGAAGCCGGCAATGGTGACGCTTGGGTTGAGGTGAAAGGCGATAAGTTTGCACCGCCACAGGTGTCTGCAGAAGTTCTGAAGAAAATGAAGAAAACTGCAGAAGACTACCTGGGTGAAGAAGTCACTGAAGCAGTAATTACTGTTCCGGCTTACTTCAACGATTCTCAGCGTCAGGCAACGAAAGACGCGGGTAAAATCGCAGGCCTCGAAGTTAAGCGTATTATCAACGAGCCAACCGCAGCAGCACTGGCATACGGTATTGATAAGCAGACTGGCGACCGTACTATCGCGGTATACGACCTGGGTGGTGGTACCTTCGATATCTCAATCATCGAAGTCGCTGACGTTGATGGCGAGAAACAGTTTGAAGTACTGGCAACCAACGGTGACACCTTCCTCGGTGGTGAAGACTTTGACCTGCGCCTGATCGAGTATCTGGCAGAAGAATTCAAGAAAGAAAGCGGCATTGATCTGCACAACGATCCACTGGCTCTGCAGCGCCTGAAAGAAGCCGCAGAAAAAGCGAAAGTTGAGCTGTCTTCAAGCCAGCAGACTGACGTGAACCTGCCGTACATCACTGCAGACGCGTCTGGTCCTAAGCACCTGAACGTTAAAGTGACGCGCGCCAAGCTGGAGTCTCTGGTAGAAGAGCTGGTTAAGCGTTCACTTGAGCCATGCCGTACCGCACTGGCGGACGCAGACCTGAGCGCTTCAGAAATCGACGAAGTGATTCTGGTGGGGGGGCAGACTCGTATGCCACTGGTTCAGAAGAGCGTTGCTGAGTTCTTCGGTAAAGAGCCACGCAAAGACGTGAACCCGGACGAAGCGGTTGCCGTCGGTGCATCGATTCAGGGTGCGGTACTGTCAGGCGACGTGAAAGACGTTCTGCTGCTCGACGTAACCCCGCTGACGCTGGGCATCGAAACCATGGGTGGTGTAGCCACACCAGTGATTGAGAAAAACACCACGATTCCTACTAAGAAGTCGCAGGTATTCTCAACCGCAGAAGACAACCAGACTGCTGTAACCATTCACGTGGTACAGGGTGAGCGTAAGCAGGCGGCTCAGAACAAGTCACTGGGTCGTTTCGACCTGGCAGACATTCCGCCAGCAGCACGTGGTATGCCTCAGATTGAAGTGACCTTCGACATCGACGCCAACGGTATTCTCAACGTCAGCGCGAAAGATAAGGCGACTGGCAAAGAGCAGTCCATCGTGATCAAAGCGAACTCAGGTCTGAGCGACGAAGAGATCGAGAAAATGGTGTCTGACGCGGAAGCAAACGCTGAAGCGGATAAGAAGTTCGAAGAAATGGTTCAGGTTCGCAACACAGCAGATGGCCTGATCCACGCGACTCGCAAGACACTGGAAGAAGCCGGCGACAAAGCGACCGATGATGAAAAATCAGCCATCGAAGCAGCCATCGCTGATCTGGAAGAAGCACTGAAAGGCGACGACAAAGACAACATCGAAGCCAAAACCAATGCTCTGACAGAAGCGTCTTCATCTCTGGCTCAGAAGCTGTATGCAGAGCAGGCAGCACAGGCGGAAGCCGCAGGTGGTGCGGAGCAGGGCGACAGTGCATCTCAAGATGACGATGTGGTTGACGCTGAGTTCGAAGAAGTCAAAGACAAATAAGGCTATAGACCTGGCTGCGTTGCTATCGCGGTGTTGGAAAAGAGTTCGGAATGCTCATGTATGACTAATACACTGCGCTTCCTCACTCTTTTCCGCCTTGCGCTAGCGGCCTCGCCGACGGTCCTGAAACACCGAAGTTGTGAAACAGGTGTTTCGGAAACCTTAGGAATAAGTGGACGCGGCAACCAGTTTGCCGCGTTTTACTTCGTAGCGGAGCTGCGAAGCAGTTTTAATTAACAGGTGAATCATGTCCAAGCGGGATTATTACGAAGTTCTCGGTGTCAGCCGGGATGTCGACGCGAAGGAGCTGAAGAAGGCTTACCGTAAACTGGCGATGAAATACCATCCGGACCGCAACCCGGATGATAAAGACGCAGACGCTAAGTTTAAGGAAGCGACTGAAGCCTACGAAATTCTGGGTGACCAACAGAAGCGTGCCGCGTACGACCAGTATGGTCACGCAGGTGTCGACCCGAATGCCGGTGGCGGTGGCTTCGGTGGCGGCGGTGCTAACTTCAGCGATATTTTCGGTGATGTGTTCGGTGATATCTTTGGTGGCGGCGGTGGCCGTGGCGGTCGTGGTGGCCCTCAACGCGGTTCTGATCTGCGTTACACCATGGAGCTTTCTCTCGAAGAAGCCGTGCGCGGTATTGAGAAGAAAATTCGTGTACCGACCCTGACAAGCTGTGAAACCTGTGACGGCTCAGGTGCCAAGCCTGGCACGTCACCTAAGACCTGTGGCACTTGTGGTGGCGCAGGTCAGGTTCGTATGCAGCAGGGCTTCTTCTCTGTGCAGCAGACCTGTCCGACCTGTCGTGGTCAGGGCACTATGATCGAAGATCCGTGTAACAGCTGTCACGGACGCGGTGTCAAAGAAGAAACCAAAACACTCTCGGTGAAAATACCTCCGGGTGTTGATACAGGTGACCGTATTCGTCTGTCAGGTGAAGGCGAAGCCGGTGCCATGGGTGGCCCAGCGGGTGATCTCTATGTTCAGGTATCCGTAAAAGAACACGAGCTGTTCCACCGTGATGGTCGCAACCTATATTGTGATGTGCCCATTAGCATTGTGGATGCAGCGCTTGGTGGCGAGCTTGAAGTGCCGACTCTTGATGGTCGTGTTAAGCTCAAGATCCCAGCAGAAACGCAATCAGGCAAACTTTTCCGTCTGCGCGGAAAAGGCGTTACGCCAGTCCGTGGCGGTACCGCCGGTGACCTGCTCTGCCGGGTGCAGGTAGAAACGCCAGTGAATCTGTCGAATGAACAGAAAGATCTGCTGATGAAGTTTCAGGAGTCGCTGACCGGTGAGAAACACTCGCCGCAGAAGAAGTCGTGGTTTGAGGGAGTTAAACGCTTTTTTGAGGATATATAAGGCCTAGCTGCGTTGCGATTACTGCGTTAAAAAAATTCCCTGAATGCTCATGTACTACTTGTACACTGCGCTTCAGGGAATTTTTTTGCCTTGTACTCGCGGCCTCGCTGACGGCCTCGGCATCGTAGTTACCGCTTCGTCCATAGTTTGGTGCTTAGATGACTACGCCTTCGCTTTTTGTAGGAGCGCATCATATGCGCGAACAATTCTCACCTGAGCACTGATGTCTGCCTAACCAATGGCGTTTACTCTGTATGAGCGCACCCCATGCGCGACACTCTGGCCTTTCCCGCGCTTTTCCTTACCCAACGCCTTCGGTATCCTTAGACCAACTATTTAGCCTATCTACAAAGCAGAAGAATAATGACCCGAATTGCTATCACCGGTGCCGCCGGTCGTATGGGGCGTGTGCTGATCGAAGCCGTCCATAATGATGAATCCGCTGACGTCGCTGGTGCGATTGTTCTCGAAAATGATCCGATGGTCGGTGTTGATGCTGGGGCTATCGCTGGTCTGGCCACCATTCTGAACGTAAAAGCTGTCACGTCGGTCGAGGAGGCGATCCCGCACTTCGATGTGCTGATCGATTTCACTTCACCAGAATCTACCATGGCCAACGTTGAATTGTGCCAGAAGCATGGTAAAGGCATTGTGATTGGCACGACAGGACTGACCGACGAACAGAAGTCGAAGCTGAAAGCGGCTGCCGGGGACACCCGCATCGTTTTTGCCCCTAATTACTCGGTCGGTGTAAACCTGTGCCTGAACTTGCTGCGTATGGCGGCGAAAGTCATGGGCGACGAGAGCGATATTGAAGTGATTGAAATGCACCACCGTCATAAAGTGGATGCACCATCCGGTACTGCACTGCGCATGGGTGAAGTCGTTGCAGAAACCATGGGGTGGGATCTGAACGAAGTCGCCTGCTATGGCCGTGAAGGTCAGACCGGCGCGCGTCCTCACAAGCAGATCGGTTTTGAGACCATTCGTGGCGGTGACGTCGTCGGTGATCACACCGTGATGTTTGCCACCGAAGGCGAACGTGTTGAGGTGACGCACAAGGCACAGAGCCGTATGACCTTCGCCAAGGGTGCAGTACGTGCGGCGAAGTGGCTGACTGAACAGCCTGCAGGGTTATACGATATGCAGGACGTATTGGGATTCTGATCTGACCTCCTGAACTTGCCCATGCGGCGTTAAAAGTCAGCGCGGAATGCTCATGTATCACTTATACACTCCGCTTCCTTGCTGACTTTTGCCTTGCCTGACCTTCGCTCAGAAGCTCAGAAATAAAAAAGGCCGCGATTGCGGCCTTTCTTATATCTGGTGATCAGGCTCAGTCGTCGTTTGGATCAAGCGGATCACTGTCGTCCAGTTCGTCGATCTTGGCGAGCAGCGCTTTCAGACCTTCTTTATCTTTGGCAACATTCGACAGGTCGTCTGGCGTTGCGTCGTCGAAATCGCGCTCGCCATCCTCCAGTAGGTCTCGCATACCGCTGAGGGTAACGTACGGCGCGCGGCTGGATACGGCGTTTGCAAGCCACGAAGGCAGACGCCCGGCGAGGTCAACAAAGGTTGTGAAGCGCACTTTGGTCATGTCTTCGCTGAGTGGCGTGATTTCGAACAGGTTCGAGAACTCACGAATTTTCACCATGTTGTCATGCTCGGGGCCAGCGTCTTCAATATTCCGGCTACTGATGTAGATGACGTCGTTTTCAATCCATGACTTGCTTTTGATTGTCACGTAGCGCGCAGCCACTGGCCAAACGCCCTTATATTCCATGTAGCTGTATTCAGGCGGAACGGCAGCGCTTTTACGGCAGAAGTAGACCCACTTATAAAGGTCTTCTGGAGTATCAATGGTCAATAGAATATTCAACGCTGGTTCGTTGAGAATGACTTCGCCACGAAACTGTTTTACGTCTGCTCCGGGGATTTCCCGGCGCCAGGTCGACACCTCGCCCACGTCATCGCCTGAAGAGGTGACTTCCCATGGGATAGAATCGTCGATTTCTGTGACTTGTGGTTCAGCGGTTGCACTGAAAGGGATGGTCAGTAGCAATGCAGCGGCCGCCGCACAGGAAAACATCGCGCGTTTCACGGTATTAGTCTCTTGTTGTGATAATTTTTAGTAGGTTAACCCCGAATGACCATGCTATGTAAGGTTGGTCTGGGCCGCAAGCGGAGAACGCGCCACGAGTGTGGCGCATTATAACCTGAGTAATCAGGCAGATTGCACGCCGAGGGTGTGGCTGAAGCCTCTTGATATAAGCTCACGGATAGCTGCTTCGTCTTCAGCGTCGGGACTGAAGACCATCATTACCAGCATATGAGCATTGCCTAATGCCCAACGTGCACGGTCGTGGGCGGGCAAGCCGGGCGCGAGCCGGCCGTCGTTAACGGCGTTTTCTATCTGAGTTTCTATAAGAGACATCATCTGGTTCTGAAATTTCAGGTATCGGGGCCAGGTATCTTCACGTACAGACGAACTCCACTCCAGCCAGATTTTGAAATAGTCCGGATATGTCTTACAGGCGTGGATAACGGTGGTGATGCAATGGTCCAGAACTTCTGCTGCGCTGCCTTGCTTGTCAACGGCTGAAACAGAGAGGTCGATAAGGTAGTGTTCGACTTCATCGAGTACTTCATCTACCAGGACTTCCCGGGTATTGAAGTAGTTGAACACCGTGGCAACCGATACGCCGGCCCGTTGAGCAATTTCGGTATGTCCAGCGCGGCCGATACCACGAAGGGCAAACACCGTAATGGCGTCTTTCATCAGTAGTTGCTTGCGTTTGGATGGATTCAGTCTGCGGCGGACGTGCGCTTCTCCGTGCATGGTCTTGCCCTGTAATAGTTATTTTCCTGATGGGACACAAGTATGCGACAAGGGGAATAACAAAGGGAATACGTTAATAACAAAACTTATACAATAGTATGAGTTTGTATCAGGATTCAGGAGCGAACTGACCTCTGCCGTTACGAACAGCTCACGTGGACAATTGGTCATTATTTCGGTATCATCCCGCGCAATTTACGTATGTACAGCGGACGCCAGTCACGCACTGTCAGAATTGATCCGGAAGCGGGATGGAGTCAGAAAAGTCACCATCCCGCTTTTTTACGGCTCACGCAAGTACAGTCTGGCGTCAGCCAGATGCATACGCTACCAGTTTTATCGTAAAATTTCGGGGAAAGAGTCTTGTCTACGCCAGCAATTCTAGCTCTTGAAGACGGCAGCATCTTTAAAGGTACCAGCATCGGTGCTGAAGGTCTGTCTGTCGGAGAAGTGGTATTCAACACCTCCATGACCGGTTATCAGGAGATCCTCACCGATCCTTCTTATGCCCGCCAGATGGTTACTCTGACATATCCTCATATTGGTAACTACGGCACCAATGATGAAGATGAAGAGTCAAACGATGTTCACGCTACGGGCCTGATTATTCGTGATCTGCCACTGATTGCATCAAGTTTCCGCAACCAGAAAGCACTCGATGTGTACCTGAAAGAGCACAAGGTTCTGGGTATCGCCGACATTGATACTCGCCGCCTGACGCGTATTCTGCGCGAAAAAGGCTCTCTTAACGGTTGTATGATCGCTCGCGACGATGCGCATTCAGATGCCACTATCGCCGAAGCGATTGAAGCGGCAAAAGGCTTCCCGGGTCTGAAAGGTATGGATCTGGCTAAAGAAGTGACTGTTTCAGGAGCCTACAAATGGACTGAGTCAGATTGGACTCTGGGCCAGGGCTACGGTCAGGTCAGCGACCCTAAATTCAAAGTGGTTGCGTACGACTACGGTGTGAAACGCAACATTCTTCGCCTGTTAGCTGAGCGCGGTTGTGATCTGACGGTTGTTCCTGCTCAGACTCCGGCATCCGAAGTACTGGCGATGAATCCCGACGGTATTTTCCTGTCCAATGGCCCGGGTGACCCGGAGCCGTGTGATTACGCCATCAGCGCGATCAAAGACATTCTCGAAACTAAGATCCCTGTGTTCGGTATTTGCCTCGGGCATCAGCTGCTGGCTCTGGCGTCCGGCGCTCAGACTGAAAAAATGCCGCACGGTCACCACGGTGGTAACCACCCAGTTCAGGATATTGAAACGGGTCGCGTCATGATCACTGCGCAGAACCACGGTTTTGCCGTGACTGAAGCGACCCTGCCTGCCAATGTGAAGGCGACTCACAAATCTCTGTTTGATGGCACCCTGCAGGGTATCGCTCTGACTGACCGCCCGGCATTCAGCTTCCAGGGGCACCCCGAAGCCAGCCCAGGTCCGAAAGATGTTGCACCACTGTTCGACCACTTTATTGAATTGATTGAAGCCGCTCAGGCCGCGAAGTAACAGAAACAGGAAATACCGAGACATGCCAAAACGTACAGACATACAAAGTATTCTGATTATCGGTGCTGGTCCGATCGTTATCGGTCAGGCCTGTGAGTTCGACTACTCAGGCGCCCAGGCTTGTAAAGCACTGCGTGAAGAGGGTTACCGGGTTATCCTGGTGAACTCTAACCCTGCGACCATCATGACTGACCCGTCGATGGCCGATGCGACCTACATTGAACCTATCACTGTAGAAGCCGTTGCTAAAATCATTGAAAAAGAACGTCCTGATGTACTGCTGCCTACCATGGGTGGTCAGACCGCACTGAACTGCGCCCTCGGTCTTGAGTCAGCTGGTGTACTGGAAAAGTTCGGCGTTGAGATGATCGGTGCCAACGCAGATACCATCGATAAAGCAGAAGATCGTGACCGCTTTGATAAGGCAATGAAGGCCATTGGTCTTGAGTGCCCTCGTGCCGGTATCGCGCACAGCATCGAAGAAGCGCGTGAAGTTCAGAAAACACTGGGCTTCCCATGCATTATCCGTCCGTCGTTCACCATGGGTGGCACCGGTGGTGGTATTGCTTACAACAAAGAAGAGTTCGAAGAAATCTGTACTCGCGGTCTGGACCTGTCTCCAACCAACGAGCTGCTGATCGACGAGTCTCTGATCGGTTGGAAAGAATATGAGATGGAAGTGGTTCGTGACAAAAACGACAACTGCATCATCATCTGTTCGATCGAAAACTTCGATGCGATGGGTGTGCACACCGGTGACTCCATTACGGTGGCGCCTGCGCAGACCCTGAGCGACAAAGAATATCAGATCATGCGTGACGCCTCTCTGGCGGTACTGCGTGAGATCGGTGTAGAAACCGGTGGTTCTAACGTTCAGTTCGGTATCAACCCGAAAGACGGCCGTATGGTCGTCATCGAGATGAATCCTCGTGTGTCCCGTTCTTCGGCGTTGGCATCGAAAGCGACCGGTTTCCCGATTGCTAAAGTGGCTGCCAAGCTGGCCGTTGGTTATACGCTCGACGAGCTGCAGAACGACATCACCGGCGGCGCGACGCCAGCGTCATTTGAGCCGTCGATCGACTATGTCGTGACTAAAATCCCTCGTTTTACCTTTGAGAAATTCCCACAGGCTGACGGTCGTCTGACCACTCAGATGAAGTCCGTGGGTGAGGTAATGGCGATTGGCCGTACTCAGCAGGAGTCTCTGCAGAAAGCCCTGCGTGGTCTTGAAGTGGGCTCTGTTGGTTTTGACCCAATGGTCGATCCAAAAGATCCAATGTCACGCGACAAGGTGATTTCGGAACTGCGTACGCCAGCGTCTGAGCGCATCTGGTACGTGGGTGATGCTTTCCGTCTGGGTATGTCGGTTGAAGAAGTGTATGAGCACTCTGCGATTGACCCATGGTTCCTTGTACAGATCGAAGATCTGATTAAAGAAGAAGAAGCTGTAGCTCAGAGCAGCCTGCAGGCGCTGAATGGCGACCGCATGTTCCGCTTGAAGCGCAAAGGTTTCTCTGACGCACGTTTGGCAGAGCTACTCGGCGTGACCGAAAAGACCGTGCGTAAGCATCGCCATAAGTTGAACATTCATCCGGTGTACAAGCGCGTTGATACTTGTGCGGCCGAGTTTGCGACAGACACCGCCTACATGTACTCAACGTACGAAGAAGAGTGTGAAGCGAATCCGTCGGACCGTGAAAAAATCATCGTTCTGGGTGGTGGTCCTAACCGTATCGGTCAGGGCATTGAGTTTGACTACTGCTGTGTACACGCAGCACTGGCATCGAAAGAAGAAGGTTTCGAAGCCATCATGGTCAACTGTAACCCAGAAACAGTATCGACGGACTACGACACCTCTGACCGCCTGTACTTCGAACCGGTAACTCTGGAAGATGTACTGGAAATCGTTGCCAAAGAGAAGCCGAAAGGCGTCATTGTTCAGTACGGTGGTCAGACGCCACTGAAGCTGGCTGACGAACTCGAAGCGGCGGGCGTACCGATTATTGGTACGTCACCAGAAGCGATTGACCGTGCTGAAGACCGTGAGCGCTTCCAGCAGATGATTCAGCGTCTGGGTCTTAAGCAGCCGGTGAACGCGACCGTGACGTCCACCGAAGAAGCTATCGCTAAGGCGGCGGACATTGGTTATCCGCTGGTTGTTCGTCCGTCCTATGTACTGGGCGGTCGTGCCATGGAAATCGTGAGTAACGAGAAAGCGCTACGTCGCTACATGACCGAAGCCGTAAAAGTGTCTAACGACTCTCCGGTTCTGCTTGATCACTTCCTGGACCGTGCGATCGAAGTCGACATCGATGCCGTATGTGACGGCGAACAGGTGGTTATCGGCGGCATCATGCAGCACATCGAACAGGCGGGTATTCACTCTGGTGACTCTGCGTGTTCACTGCCTCCATATAGCCTGGCAAAAGATGTTCAGGACGAAATGCGTGCGCAGGTTGCTGCGATGGCGCTGGAGCTGGGTGTGGTTGGTCTGATGAATACGCAGCTGGCGTATCAGGACGGCGAAATCTATGTGATCGAGGTGAACCCTCGCGCATCCCGCACGGTTCCATTCGTATCTAAGTGCATCGGTACGTCATTGGCAGCCATTGCTGCGAAAGTGATGACGGGTAAGTCTCTGGCGGAACTTGGTTTCACCAGCGAAGTCGTACCATCTTACTTCTCAGTAAAAGAAGCCGTCTTCCCGTTCAATAAGTTCCAGGGCGTCGATCCGATTCTTGGTCCTGAAATGAAATCGACCGGTGAAGTCATGGGTGCTGGCAGCACGTTTGGCGAAGCTTTCTTTAAGGCGCAGCTGGGTGCGGGTGCGTTCCTTCCGAATGAAGGTCTGGCTTTCCTGTCAGTGCGTGACGCAGATAAAGAAGGCGTTGTCGAAGTGGCGAAAGGCCTGATTGCTTGTGGCTTTAAGGTGATTTCGACCGATGGTACCTGTCGCGTGCTTCGTGAAGCGGGCGTAGAAAGTGCTCGTGTTAATAAGGTTAACGAAGGTCGTCCGCACATTGTTGATATGATTAAGAACGATGAAATCGCTCTCATTGTTAACACGACTGACGGCCCGCAGGCGATTGTGGATTCTGCTGATATCCGTCGCAGTGCACTGCAGCACAAGGTGTATTACACCACCACGCTGGCAGGTGCTGAAGCGGTAGTAGAAGCGTTGCGTTCCGAAGGTCTGAAAGAAGTTCGTCGTCTTCAGGAACTGCACGCTTCGATTTAATTCAGTCGAGGCGCGTTATTCCATCATCGCGAATGAAATAGCGTCATTAATAACAATATCCAGATGCCCGGAGCGAATGACTTCGGGCATCTTCTATAACAAGGGAGTCAAAATACGATGCAAAAGTATCCTATGACTGTCGAAGGCGAAAAAGCGCTGCGAGATGAACTGCAGCAGCTGAAAACAGTTGAGCGTCCTCGTGTTATTCAGGACATCGCTGATGCACGTGAGCATGGTGATCTGAAAGAGAATGCTGAATATCACGCGGCGCGTGAGCAGCAGGGCTTTATCGAGGGTCGTATTCAGGACATTGAGGGTAAACTGTCAAACGCTCAGGTGATTGATATCAAATCGATTCCTCATTCCGGCAAAGTACTATTCGGTACTACAGTGAGCATCATTAACGTCGATACTGATGAAGAAGTGGAATACCGCATTGTTGGTGACGATGAAGCAGATATTAAAAACAACCGCATTTCAGTGTCTTCACCGATTGCGCGAGCGCTGATTGGGAAATCAGAAGGTGACACTGTGGTGGTTAATATCCCAAGTGGTACCGTTGAATATGAAATTGATGAAGTGAAGCACGTGTAGTTGTGTTCATGATTTCGTCAATGAAAACAAAAGAGCCCGCGTCCAGCGGGCTTTTTTGTTGGGGTGGTTCAATGAACCGGTTGGGTGCTGCTATTTATGTTACTGAGCTGAGGATGCTGTTTTCAGAACCTGCCAGTAACTTGGGGGGACAGGGGTAATTTTGTGTTCCTGCATCAGTCTGTGCAACTCGGGAAGCTGCCAGAAAGGTACAGAGACCAGAGCATGATGTTCAATATGGAAATTAACATGGCATGGAGCGAACAGTGCGCGGGCAATAACACCGGCGCGTGTTGTCCGTGTGTTTTTAAGCATGTCTCCGGTACGTTCTGTGACTGCATGTTCGGCAATGGCTCGTACCCTGATGCAGAAGGGATATGTGAACAGATAACTTGCCCACCACAGTGCGAATAGCTCGGTTAGATTCAGGCTGAATGCCGCGGCAAAGAACACAGAATGAAAAATCAGTGTGCGGCGACTGTTGACGAGAAAAGCGCGCAGATGTCGAAGTTTTCCCCAGTCATCCCGATCCAGTTTTTCGACTACGCCAGTCACATTCCAGCGAATTAATTCCGCGTTCATCATGGCCAGGCCGATGACTGATTTGAGACCTGTCTGACCGGTGAAGTCTCTTATGAATTTTCGAATCAGGGATGGTTTGGTGGTCGGAAATCCTTCAATCAATGGAAGGTCGACGTCTTTTTCTGTTCCGGTATGAATGTGGTGTTGGGCGTGATGGTGTCGGTATTTTATAAGATCCAGATAAACGGGCGCGGCGCATAGCCAGTGGGTCACGGTGTCATTCAGCTTGCCGTTGGCAAACAGTGTACGGTGGGCGCCTTCATGAGTCAGGATGGCTAAAGCCAGAATGCGTCCGCCAAGGAATAGCAGGCAGAGTGTAACCACAGGTATAGACCAGTAGCCTAACTGATCCATAGCCAGCCAGGCTGAAGCAAGCAGCATTGAGATTGCGATCCAGCACTTGGCCACCGCCATTGCGCCGTGAAGGTCTGAGCGTTGCTGCAGTCGAGCGATGGTGTCAGCCCCCAGGACTTCGTTGAGCCTTTGGCGGGCGGACTCCCGCAATAGTCCAGTTTCAAATAGAGCTCTATCGTCGTTCATTGGGTTACCAGTTTTATTATTGTATCCTCCTATTACACTATTTGAATCAATGGGGTGAATCAAGTAACTATTCCTTTCGGGCTGCTATGCTAGTATGTGACGACAATAAGATCAGAATGCCTGTATGCCCAGCTCCGAAAGCTCGTATCCCGCAAAGAAGTTAATCCTGAACCTTGTAAAAGAGGCGCAACAGCCGATCTCTGCACAGGTCATGGTGCGTATGGCAGAGTTGTTTTCTGTCGAAGCGAATAATGTGCGTGTAACCTTGAACCGGTTGACCCGTCAGGATTTTCTGGATCTGACAGAGCGCGGCATTTATGTGCTTGGCCCCGCTGCGAAACATCTTGCAGAGCGGCAAAGCGCCTGGCGGCGTACGGAAGACAAAGTCCGTCCATGGGAAGGTCAGTGGATTGCTATATATGCAGCACATCTGGGACGGCGCGATCGTAAAGTGCTTCGCCAGCGCCAGCGTGCTATGACCATGTTGGGCTTCAGCGAACTTTATCAGGGGATGCTGGTTCGCCCTGATAATCTTCGGACTTCATTGCCCGATCTGACCAATCAGTTGTTTCACCTCGGGCTCGAGACAGAAGCATGTGTATTCCGTGCAGAGGCTTTCAATCCGGGGGCAGAACCTGTGCCACAGACGCTGTGGCCGGTTGCAGAGATCAATGCCCGGTATCGTAACAATACGGAAGAAATGCAGAACTGGAGGTCATCGTTTGAGGACAAGCCGCTCGATGTTGCAGCACGAGAGTGTTTTCTGATCGGTGACCGCGTGCTTCGCGATATTGCTTATGATCCGCTTCTTCCTGAGCAGATTGTGGATCAGCAGGCCCGCAGTGAGATGGTTGAGACAATGGCTGACTTTGATGATCTTGGTAAGTCTATCTGGCGGGAATTGATCAGCCGCTTTATCGAAGATCAGACCTGAGCGGTCTGATCTTACGTTCCCGATTATCTCGATGACGTTATGGGCAGCTGACCAGGTCTACGCCCAGCTCGTCTGATCCATCATCGGCTTCGATAGCCTTCATCATTTTCTGAAGTCGTTTACCGGCTTCACGACGCTTCATTGCCTTGTTATAGCGGCGAACCTGAACATCGTCTTTCAGCTCAAGCGGTGGCAAAGGGGTAGGCTTATTGTTTTCATCCATCGCAACCATATTAAAGTAGCAGGTGTGCGTGTGACGGACGGTTTTCAGTTTGATGTCCTCAGCGATCACTTTGATGCCGATTTCCATGGAGGTGCGTCCGACGTAGTTGACCGTCGCAAGGCAGGTAACCAGTTCGCCAATATGAATGGGCTGCTTGAACAGCACATTATCGACAGAGAGCGTAACAGCGTAGTGGCCGCTGTACCTCATTGCGCATGTGTAGGCGACTTTATCGAGGAGTTTGAGTAATTCTCCTCCGTGCATGTTACCGGAGAAGTTGGCCATGCCGGGGGTAACCAGCTCGGTCATTTCGGTCTGGATAATCTGACCCATGAATCTTACCTTGGTTTAGACAAGCGTTCATTTTGTCAGATTATTCGATATTTATCAGCGGTTTAGTGCCAACGTCGGCTTTGTCGTACAAGAAATAGAACCGCTAAAGAAAAAGCCGCACTGCGAAACACAGTACGGCTTTAAAGAGCGGAAGTGTCAGGCGTTATATCTTCTCGACTAACAGGCTGCCGACTGAGTAACCTGCACCGAAGGAGCAGATCAGGCCTTTCTCGCCGCTTTCGAAGCCATCTTTGTGGCGGTGGAAAGCAATCAGGGAGCCAGCGGACGCCGTATTCGCAAATTCATCCAGGACGATGGGGGTTTCATTCGCCTCGGGTTCGCGGCCCAGGAGCTTCTTGGCTGCAAACATATTCATTGTCAGGTTGGCCTGGTGCAGCCACATGCGTTTGAGGTCGCTGGCCTCAAGCTTGTTCTCTACCAGCTGTTCACTAATGAATCCAGTCACCAGGGGCAGCAGCTCTTTGAATACCTTACGGCCATTCTGGCGGAAGTATGGACGGTCTTCAGGCAGTTGATCATCACTGAAGCTGTGGTCTGTATAGTTGCCGTCGCAGCGGATGTTGTCGGAGAAGGTAGTCATCTGCTTGGTGTCGAGTACGCGGAATGCGTAATCGGCTGTACAGGTATCTTCGAGTTCCATGACAACTGCGGTCGCGACGTCACCGAAAATAAAGTGGCTGTCACGTGATTTGAGATTGACCTGAGGAGAGGCAAACTCAGGATTTACCACCAGAACACACTTTGCTGTTCCAGCCTTGAGGGCTGTGAAGGCGTTAATCATTGCAAAGGTCATGGTCGAGCAGGCAATCCCCATATCGTACGCGAACCCTTTGATGCCCAGTTTCTGCTGAACTTCAACCGCGGCAGACGGATAGGGACGCTGATGATTGGTGGTGCCCATGATCACCAGATCGATGTCTTCCGGCTTTTTATTGGCTTGCTCCATCGCTTCCCGACCCGCCGCAATAGCCATAGTGACTGTTTCTGGCTCGTCACCGGCCAGGGCTGGCTTGAAAGTGGGTGCCATACGCTCAGGGTCCAGCATCCCTTCTTTATACATCACATAACGCGATTTGATGCCCGAAGCTTTCTCAACGAACTCGCTGCTTGATGTAGGTAATGCTTCAACATCTCCCGCTTCAATCGCGGCGGCATTTTCAGCATTAAACTTTTCAACGTAGGCGTTGTACGCCTGGATGAGTTCATCGTTGGAGACAGTGTGTGGCGGAATAAAGAGGCCTGAGCCTGAAATAACAATGTTCGACATCGCTGCTTAACCTTTTTTATTTTGCATTATCCCCGCTGCGGGCTCGGTATCCAACCTCTGCACGGGTCCGGTGGTTAATTTGTCCTGATTTGCGGCGCTCAGCGCTGCAGGTTTGATAAAGCCGGTTTTGCTTTCGGGTTCCGTCGCAGAAGCAGGGCGGTGTTGCCGATCTGCTGGACCAATTCTACTCCGGTACGTTTGACCAGCTCAGTGATGACCGCTTTTTTAACCTCACGATCACCGACTGATACTTTGATTTTTATCAGTTCGTGATCATCGAGAGCACGGTTCAGCTCTTCCATGACGCCATCAGTGAGGCCGTTGCCTGCCACTGTGACAATAGGGTTCAGGGTATGGCCAATAGATCTGTAGGCCTTCTTCTGTTCGTTGCTTAACGCCATAGGGTTCGGTCGCTCGACTTTAGGGTGTAAAATATGGCCAAAGTATACCTCAGGTGCATGAGAATAACTGCATTCTGAGTGCCACACAGACGTAAAATTACGGAGTACATGGCCTTATGGCGCGCTCGAAATCCAGTGCAGACTGGTTGAAAGAACATGTTGACGATATCTGGGTCCAGAAGGCACAGCAGGATGGCTATAGAACGCGGGCCAGTTATAAACTCATTGAGCTGGATGATAAGGACAAACTGATACGCCCCGGTTCTGTGGTTGTGGATCTCGGTTCAGCGCCTGGTGGTTGGTCGCAGGTGGTTGCGCAGCGAGTCGGTGAGAAGGGGCTTGTCATTGCTTCTGACATTCTGGAAATGGACGCCATCGCTGATGTGACCTTTATTCAGGGGGACTTCACCACAGAAGAAATCTACGACCAGCTTGTCGATGTGATCGATGGTCGTCCGGTAGACCTTGTAATCTCGGATATGGCCCCCAATATGAGTGGTATGTCGTCTATTGACCAGCCTGGCGCTATGTATCTTGTAGAGCTGGCGCTGGACATGGCGCGTCAAGTGTTGAAACCAAACGGCAGTTTCGTAGCCAAAGTGTTTCAGGGCGAAGGCTTCGATGCTTACCTGGCTGATATGAAACAGTCGTTTGCGAAAGTAATGATTCGTAAACCCAAAGCATCACGAGCGCGGTCACGAGAAGTGTATATCGTCGCTAAAGGTTTCCGTCCCTGAGCATAGGCTGCTAAGCTAAGCAGAGTGATTCCGGCCGCGTGGCGGTCTGTACGAGTAAGGTGGTGCCTCACATGGCAAAGAATTTCGTTTTATGGGCTGTTATCGCCGCTGTGCTGATGATGGTATTTCAAGGTCTGAACCCGGTAGACCGCAGTAACAGCTGGTCATACTCCGAGTTTATGAAGGCTGTTGAGAGTGGTCAGGTCGAGTCGGTGACCATCTCTGGGCAATCTATCAAGGGTACGTCGCGAGGCGGGCAGGCTTTTGAGTCTGTTCTACCAGCGTTTGATGACAAACTGATGGACACCCTGCTGGTGAATGACGTCGAAGTAATCGGCGAAAAACCAGAGAAACAGAGCTTCTTGTCGCAGTTGTTGCTGGCGTCCTTGCCGATCCTCATTATTATCGCGGTCTTCATGCTGTTTATGCGTCAGATGCAGGGCGGTGGCTCTGGTCGCGGCGGCCCTATGGCATTTGGTAAGAGCAAAGCCAAGCTGCTGAGCGAAGATCAGATCAAGACGACCTTCGGCGACGTAGCCGGCTGTGACGAAGCTAAAGAGGATGTGAAAGAGCTGGTTGAGTTCCTGCGGGAGCCAGGTAAGTACCAGAAACTGGGCGGTAAGATACCTCGCGGTGTTCTGATGGTCGGCCAGCCGGGTACAGGTAAAACATTGCTGGCGAAAGCGATTGCCGGTGAAGCACGTGTACCTTTCTTTTCAATTTCAGGGTCTGACTTCGTAGAAATGTTTGTCGGTGTGGGTGCGTCCCGTGTCCGAGACATGTTCGAACAAGCAAAGAAACAGGCTCCATGCATCATCTTTATCGACGAAATTGATGCCGTGGGTCGTTCTCGTGGTGTTGGTATCGGTGGTGGTAACGACGAACGCGAACAAACCCTCAACCAGCTCCTCGTTGAGATGGATGGTTTCGAAGTGAACGATGGCATTATCGTTATCGCCGCGACTAACCGTCCGGATGTACTCGATCCGGCGCTGCTGCGTCCTGGACGCTTCGACCGTCAGGTGGTTGTTGGTCTGCCAGATATTCGTGGCCGAGAACAGATTCTTCAGGTGCACATGAAAAAGGCACCCGTCTCCGATGATGTGAACGCGTCTCTTATTGCCCGTGGTACGCCTGGCTTCTCGGGTGCAGATCTGGCAAACCTCGTGAATGAGGCTGCGCTCTTTGCTGCCCGTGCCAATCGTTCTGAAGTAACGATGGAAGAGTTTGAAAAGGCAAAAGACAAGATTCTCATGGGTGCTGAACGCAAAACCATGGTCATGTCTGAGAAAGAGAAAGAAAACACAGCCTATCACGAGGCTGGACACGCGATCGTTGGTCGACTCGTACCAGAGCATGATCCGGTCTACAAAGTATCTATCATTCCACGTGGTCGCGCGCTGGGTGTGACTATGTTCCTGCCGGAAGAGGATCGTCACTCAATCAGTAAACGCGGTATTGAGAGCAATATCTGCTCGCTCTACGGTGGTCGGATCGCTGAAGAACTGACGCTGGGCAAAGAGGGTGTAACGACTGGCGCTTCGAACGACATTGAGCGCGCGACTAAGTATGCGCGCAACTATGTCACCAAGTGGGGGCTGTCTGACAAGCTGGGTGCTCAGTTGTACTCGGAAGACGAGCAGGGCGGTTACCTGGGAAGTTCAGGTGGCGGCCAGATGGCACACCTGTCTGATGATACTGCGCGGACGATTGACTCAGAGGTGAAAGAGCTGCTCGATAGTTGTTATCAGCGTGCGACTCAGATTCTGGTAGATAACCGCGATAAGCTGGAAATGATGAAAGATGCTCTGATGGAGTACGAGACGATCGATTCCGATCAGATTGATGACATCATGTCTGGAACCAAACCGCGCCCACCAAAAGGCTGGGGAGATGGTTCAGGTGGTTCTCCTGCAATGCCTGCTGATGATTCGGTGGAAAAAGAGTCGCGGGATATGGCCAGTGATGACGATGATGTCGCTGGTGAGCCGGCTGGCGAACGTCAGTAAGTATTAAGGCTCTGAAAAATGTAACAGGCACCGGTCTCCGGTGCCTGTTTTTTATTAATACCCTCGTATGATCTGATCCGGACCTCCCTGTGAAACTTTCTTGTGGTAACCGCACTCTGGACCTCGGTTCCGCCCATGTTATGGGTATCCTTAACGTCACCCCTGACTCCTTCTCTGATGGCGGTCAATACAATCAGTTGGATAAGGCCCTTGCTCGTGCCGAAAGTATGGTGGCCGAAGGAGCAACCATTCTTGATATTGGTGGTGAGTCCACTCGACCGGGAGCTGCTGCAGTCACCGTTGCGGAAGAGCTCGAACGCGTCGTGCCTGTTGTAGAGGGGATTGCGGCGAGGCTTGATGTTGCTATCTCAGTCGATACCAGTACCGCAGAAGTAATCAGTCAGGCGGCAAGCGCGGGAGCTCACCTGATTAATGATGTCCGAGCGTTACGTCGGGATGGGGCTTTGCAGGCCGCAGCCGATTCGCAGTTGCCTGTTTGTCTGATGCATATGCAGGGGGAACCTGACACTATGCAGAAGAATCCAAGATATGATGATGTTGTTCAGGATGTCAGGAATTTTCTGAAAGAGCGCATTGCCGCTGCTCACGCTGTAGGCATTGCCTCCGAGAAAATTCTGCTCGATCCGGGGTTTGGTTTCGGTAAAACACGTGTACACAATTACACGCTCCTGAACCGACTCGAGCAGATAGCCGCTTTGGGGTATCCATTACTGACCGGCTTGTCTCGTAAACGTATGATCGCAGATGTTCTCAATAGCACTGGGGACGCAACTGAGCGTGACGATGCAAGTGCAGCGGCTGCGACGCTTTGCGCTATGAAAGGTGCGCGCATTATCAGGGCGCACAATGTTAAAAAGACCTGGGAAGCGTTGCAGGTCGTGAATGCAACCCTGAGGGAAGGGCATGAGTAGAAAGTATTTTGGCACCGATGGTATCCGAGGACGGGTCGGTGAAGGGGCTATCACCCCAGAATTTGTGATGCGTCTTGGTTGGGCGGCAGGGAAGGTGTTTGCCAAGCGTGGCGTAAGCCGTATTCTGATCGGTAAAGACACCCGTATTTCGGGCTATATGTTTGAGTCGGCGCTTGAAGCTGGTCTGTCAGCGGCTGGTGTTGATATCGGTTTGCTGGGGCCTATCCCAACGCCGGGTATCGCTTATCTGACGCGTACCTTCCGTGCTGATGCTGGCATCGTGATCAGTGCGTCACATAACCCTTATTACGACAACGGCATTAAGTTTTTCTCAGCGGATGGCACCAAGTTACCCGATGAAGTGGAGCTTGAGATTGAGAGTTATCTGGACCAGCCGATTGAGTGTGTCGAGTCGGATAAACTGGGTAAGGCTGTCCGCATCAACGATGCGGCCGGGCGCTACATTGAGTTCTGCAAAGGTACGGCAAATTCCCTGAATCTGCGCGGCCTGAAGCTGGTACTGGACTGCAGTAACGGAGCAACCTATCAGATTGCGCCGTCAGTATTCAGCGAACTGGGTGCTACGGTGACAACCATAGGCAATACCCCGGACGGTCTGAATATCAATAAAGACTGCGGCTCTACATCGCCAGAAAAACTTCGTGATGTGGTTCTGGAGCAGAAAGCCGACCTGGGTATCGCTTTCGACGGTGACGGTGATCGCGTCATGATGGTTGATCACACAGGTGAACTGGTCGACGGCGATCAGTTGCTTTACATCGTTGCCAGCCATGCTGCTGAGCAAGGCCGGTTAAATGGTGGCGTGGTGGGTACTCAGATGAGTAACCTCGGCCTTGAACTGGCGCTTAAAGAGCAGGGCATCGATTTTGTGCGCGCAAAAGTGGGCGACCGCTATGTGATGCAAAAACTGGTTGAGCACAACTGGCGCTTCGGTGGTGAATCGTCCGGGCACCTTCTTTGTCTGGATGCCAATACCACCGGCGACGGCATCGTGTCGGCTCTGCAGGTTCTGGTCGCTCTGCGGGATACCGGCGTTGGTCTGCGTGAATGGACTGAGCGCATGAGTAAAATGCCACAGACAATGATTAATGTCCGCCGTCAGCGTGATCTTGATGTCATGGCGGATGAGCGTGTTCAGCAAGCGCTTACTGCAACAGAGAAAAAACTAGGCGACCGGGGCAGAGTGCTGCTGCGCCCTTCAGGCACTGAGCCGCTAGTGCGTGTGATGGTTGAAGCAGACGATCCGGCGGTAACACAGTTATTGGCGCAGGAATTGGCCGAAGAAGTCAGCAAGGTACTGGCATAGACAGACGTCGCCAGTATCGTCCATCTTGTTTCAGACGAGCTTCTCAGATAGTATCTGCGCTCTTTGAATTTTGGGGTGACACATGCGTCGCATATTAGTAGCCGGAAACTGGAAGATGAACGCTTCGCGCGCTCAGACTGACACTTTGATTACGGGGCTCCGTAATGCCGGTGAACTTTCATGTGATCTGGCTGTGTTTCCTCCGTTTCCGTACCTGAGTCAGGCTATTTCCGTCGCAGACGGCAGTCAGATACGTGTTGGTGCCCAGAACTGCGCCGAGGCAGGTAGTGGTGCATACACAGGTGAAGTATCCGCAGAAATGCTGACAGACCTGGGCGCCAGTATGGTCATTATTGGTCATTCAGAGCGCCGGACTTTGTACGCTGAAACTGACGACGTCGTTCTTCGTAAGACACGACAGGCACTGGACCACGGTCTGGTCGCTGTTGTTTGTGTCGGAGAAACGCTGGAGGAACGCCAGAGCGGAAAAGCTGAAGAAGTTGTTGGGGCTCAGATGTCGCTTCTGATTTCAGAGCTTTCTGATGCAGATTGGGAAAACGTAGTCATTGCTTACGAACCCGTCTGGGCGATCGGCACTGGCGAAACAGCAACACCTGAGCAAGCGCAGGCCATCCATGCGTTTATTCGTGGATTGTTGAATCAACGGAATACAGATCTCGGTGCGGCGACACGTTTGCTTTACGGCGGAAGCGTAAAAGCTGCAAATGCGGCTGAATTATTTTCACAACAGGATATCGATGGTGGTCTGGTCGGCGGGGCTTCCCTCGATGTAGATGAATTTCTCGGTATTTGTCGGGCATAAGGGCTCAGGATTTTATGGAACAGATTATTCTCATCGGTCACATCGTCATTGCTATCGCGATTATCGCTTTTGTTCTGATGCAGCAAGGTAAGGGTGCTGACGCAGGCGCTTCGTTTGGTTCGGGTGCGTCCCAGACTGTGTTCGGTTCTGCGGGGTCTGCTAACTTCCTGAGCCGTACCACTGCAATTCTTGCTACCGCATTTTTCATTACCAGCCTTGGTTTGGCCATTTATGCCAAGCAAAAGGCCTCTGGTGCAGATGAAGCAGGAATTCCTACACTGGAAGTGCAAGAAGTACTTGAGCAAGACACCCCAGTTGTGGAAGAATACGCGCCGTCTGAAGATGACGCTCCAGAACTGGACGCTTCTGCTGAAGCAGATGCACCGGTTGTGGAAACGACGGAAGAAACGACTAAGTAATTTCTTCCCCTGTGTGCGGATGTGGTGGAATTGGTAGACACGCCATCTTGAGGGGGTGGTGAGCAACGCTCGTGCGAGTTCGAGTCTCGCCATCCGCACCAACTTATTCCGATGATCGTGACTCAACGGTCATCTGAGAAAGCGGACCAGGGTTCGCTTTTTTTATTGGCAGCGCGTATAATGCGTCTGCTTATTTGAAAAGCCCCTCACGTCAGGGGCTTTTTAGTAGCTGGCATTCTGAAATTGTCTGTTTATGGATGCTCAGTATCACAGGAATCTGCTCTGCAGGTTCCGGTCTGCAAAAGGCAGTAGCGGACTGGGCACATGTTGCCCAGTTTTTGTTTGTGGCGAGAGCCAAATCCCCGGGAGAATTTATCGTGGCAAAAGAGAGTCTGTTAAACGAACTGCTCGGTCCGGTCGTTGAGTCCATGGGATATACCTTCTGGGGGCTTGAATATCTCTCCCAGGGTAAAGACACGGTATTGCGCGTGTTTATTGATCACGAGAACGGTATCACCGTTGATGACTGCGCTGCAGTCAGTCGTCAGATCAGTAGTGTGATGGATGTAGAAGATCCGATCTCTCAGGTTTACAACCTGGAAGTGTCATCCCCAGGTATGGATCGTCCTGTGTTCACACTCGAGCAGTACGCGTCATTAGCAGGAAATATTATCGACGTACGTTTACGCATGGCGTTTGACGGGCGGCGGAAATTCAAGGGCCAATTAATTGGTGTGGAGCAGGAAGACATCGTTCTTCGCGTTGACGATAACGAATACCTGTTGCCTATCGAGCTGATTGAAAAGGCTAACGTTGTTCCACAATTCAAGGATTAAGGTTGCAAAGCGAGGCTAGAAGATGAGCAAAGAAATTCTCCTGGTCGCGGAAGCGGTTTCCAACGAGAAAGGCGTTTCCAGGGAAATTATTTTTCAGGCGATCGAATCGGCGTTGGCCGCGGCAGCGAAAAAACGTTACGAAGATGAAGAGGCCGTTATTCGTGTGGATATCGACCGCAAAACTGGCGACTACGAAACTTTCCGTAGCTGGCTGGTAGTAAGCAATGATGTGGTTCCAGGACTTGGTGACGAGCTGACCCTGCAAGAAGCGCATGAAATTGATACGAACCTGCAGCCGGGTGATACCTATGAAATTCAGGTAGAAAATCCTGATTTCGGTCGTATTGCGGCCCAGGCAGCTAAACAGATTATTGTACAGAAGGTACGTGAAGCTGAACGTGCGCAAGTCGTTGAACAGTATGAACACCGCGTCGGTGAGTTGATCGGTGGCACTGTTAAGAAAGTGACTCGTGACAATGTGATTGTCGACCTGGGTAACAACGCTGAAGCGCTGATGCCTAAAGATCAGTTAATTGGTCGTGAAATTATGCGTATGGGCGATCGTATTCGCGCCATTCTGTTTGATATCCGCCCAGAGAATCGCGGCCCTCAACTTATGCTGAGTCGCACGGTTCCAGCCATGCTGATCGAACTGTTCCGTATCGAAGTTCCTGAGATTTCTGAAGAAGTTATCGAGATTAAAGGTGCAGCACGTGATCCGGGTTCACGCGCAAAAATCGCGGTTAAATCCAACGATAAGCGTATCGATCCAGTGGGTGCTTGTGTGGGTATGCGCGGTGCGCGTGTTCAGGCCGTTACCAACGAACTCGGTGGCAACGAACGTATCGATATCGTTCTCTGGGATGATAACCCAGCTCAACTGGTGATCAATGCGATGGCGCCAGCAGAGGTTGCTTCGATTGTTGTTGATGAAGAAGCCAATTCAATGGATGTTGCGGTTGCAGAAGACAATCTGGCACAGGCTATCGGCCGTGGTGGTCAGAATGTTCGTCTGGCTTCTGAATTGACGGGTTGGGAAATCAACGTCATGACCGAAGAAGACGCAATCGAGAAGCAGAACGAAGAAGCGTCTGGCTTTATTGAAGGCTTTGTGAACAGCCTCGATATCGACGAAGACTTCGCAATACTTCTGGTGGAGGAGGGGTTCACTACCCTCGAAGAAATCGCCTACGTACCTATGGAAGAAATGCTTCAGATCGATGGCCTTGATGAGGATGTCGTGACCGAGCTGCGTAATCGCGCCAAAGATGTGTTGCTGACTCAGGCGATTGCGTCTGAAGAAGTACTGGAATCAGCACAGCCGGCGGAAGACCTTCTCAATATGGAAGGCATGGAAAAGCATCTGGCATTGGTTCTCGCCAGCAAAGGTATCTGCACAATGGAAGACCTTGCTGAACAAGCAATTGATGACCTCCTGGATGTAGAAGGGATGACCGAAGAAAAAGCGGGTGAGCTGATCATGACTGCCCGTAAGCCTTGGTTTGAAGGCACTGAATAATCACTCGCCCGGTATAGGAGAAACGTATGGCAGATGTAACAGTTAAAGAACTCGCCGACGTGGTAGGGACGAGCACAGACCGCCTGCTCTCCCAGATGAAAGAAGCGGGCCTGCCTCAGAGCTCTGAGGCTGACACCGTGAATGATGAGCAGAAGCAGAGTCTGCTCGCATTTTTGAAAAAAAGTCACGGCGAAGCGAATGCTGAACCGAAGAAAATCACCCTGAAGCGTAAAGTCACTACGACTTTGAAAACCGGTCAGGGCGGTAAAAAAGCGGTCAATATCGAAGTCCGTAAAAAGCGTACTTATGTGAAGCGCGAAGAAGTGGACGTGGCGGCAGAAAAAGCACGCCAGGAAGAAGAAGCGCGTATTGCAGCAGAAAAAGAAGCAGCGTTAAAAGCGCAGGCAGAAGCAGAAAAAGCGGCAGCTGAAGCAGCTGCCCCTGCGAAAGCTGAGCCGGTAGCGGCACCTTCAGAAACTAAGCCTGTGGAATCTGCAGCTGAAGCCAAAGCAGCACCGGCAGAAGCTAAAGAGCCAGCGAAGAAGAAGGCTGATGCAAAACCTGCGTTGACGCCAGAAGAGGAAGCAGCGCAGAAGCGTGCTGAGGCCGAAGCGGCACAACAGCGCGATGAGCAGCAGCGTAAGAAGAACAAAACACCTGAGCGTAAGCGTACTGACAAAGATAGCCGATTCGATAATGAAGATAATCGTGGTGGCCGTAATCAGCGTCGACCAAAAGCTAAGCTGAAGACCAAAGGTCGTAGCAGTAACCGCAATGCAAATAACGAGCATGCGTTTACTAAGCCGACAGCACCAGTGGTTCGTGAAGTTGAACTTCCTGAAACCATTACTGTGGGTGATCTTGCCTCTAAGATGGCCGTGAAAGCGGGTGAAGTGATTAAAGAACTGATGAAAATGGGCGTTATGGCGACCATTAATCAGCCTCTTGATCAGGACACTGCATCACTGGTTGTCGAAGAAATGGGTCACAAGGTGTCTAAGCTGATTGCCGACAACCAGCTGGAGCAGGACGTGACTGAAGGCGTCAGTTATGACGGCGATGAAACCACTCGTGCACCTGTGGTTACCGTGATGGGTCACGTTGACCATGGTAAAACCTCGCTGCTCGATTATATTCGTAGCTCGCGTGTCGCTTCGGGTGAAGCCGGTGGTATTACTCAGCACATCGGTGCGTACCACGTTGAAACTGACCACGGCATGGTGTCTTTCCTGGATACACCAGGGCACGCGGCGTTTACCTCAATGCGTGCTCGCGGTGCTCAGGCAACCGACGTCGTGATTCTGGTGGTTGCAGCCGATGATGGTGTAATGCCTCAGACCGAAGAAGCGGTACAACACGCTAAGTCGGCAGGCGTACCTCTGGTGGTTGCCGTTAACAAGATGGATAAAGAAGGTGTTGATCCGGATCGTGTTAAAAACGAACTGTCAGCACGCGATGTGATTCCGGAAGACTGGGGCGGTGATGTTCCATTTATCCCAGTATCCGCGAAGACCGGTATGGGGATTGAGGCACTGCTGGAAGCCGTCATTCTGCAGGCTGAATTACTTGAGCTGAAAGCTCACTTTGAAGGCCCGGGTCAGGGTGTTGTCGTAGAGTCGCGTCTTGATAAAGGTCGCGGTCCAGTGGCAACTCTTCTGGTTCAGAACGGCACCCTGAAGAAAGGTGACGTGGTTCTGGCGGGTACTTGCTACGGTCGTGCTCGTGCGCTGCTCGATGAGAACGGCAAGCCGACTGAGTCTGCGGGTCCTTCTATTCCGGTAGAGATTCTGGGTCTGAACGGTACGCCAGACGCGGGCGACAACTTCATGGTTGTTGAGAACGAGAAGAAAGCACGTGAAGTTGCTGAGTTCCGTGAAACCAAGCTGAAAGAACAGCATCAGCAGCGCCAGCAGGCCGCGAAACTGGACGCTCTGTTTGCCGGCATGGCAGAGGGCGAAGTGGCTGCACTGAATGTCGTCGTCAAGACTGACGTTCGTGGTTCTCTTGAAGCGATCGTGTCTTCACTTCAGAAGCTCGCAACTGACGAAGTGAAAGTAAACGTCGTTGCTTCAGGCGTCGGTGGTATCACCGAAACTGACGCAACACTGGCCGTCGCGGCTGGCGCGGTACTATTTGGCTTCAACGTCCGTGCTGACAACGCCGCTAAGAAGGTCGTTGAAGGTAATGATGTTGATATGCGCTACTACAGCGTTATCTACGACCTGATCGATGACGTGAAACAGGCAATGGCCGGTCTGCTGGCACCTGAGTTACGCGAAGAGATTGTGGGTATTGCTGAAGTACGTGATGTGTTCAAGTCGCCTAAGTTCGGTCAGATCGCTGGCTGTATGGTGACCGAAGGCACGATTTACCGTAATAAGAAAATCCGTGTACTGCGTGAAAATGTGGTGATCTACGAAGGTGAACTGGAATCTCTGCGTCGCTTTAAAGACGACGTGCAGGAAGTTCGCCAGAGCACTGAGTGTGGTATCGGCGTGAAGAACTATCAGGATGTTCGCCCTGGCGATCAGATCGAAGTCTTCGATGTGAAAGAGGTTGCACGTACTCTGTAACCAGGAGTGCCTGCACCATAAACCAGAGCCCGGCCATGCCGGGCTTTGGTGTCTCTGGGCAACGCCCGGAATCCGCATTTACCAGGCCGGAAAGCTGGCCTCAGAGAGATAAAAATGCCTAAAGATTTCAGCCGTACTTCCCGACTCGGGGAGCAGATCCAGCGCGAAGTTGCGCAGATGATTCAGTTTGAAATGAAGAACCCGAATCTGGGTATGGTGACCCTGAATTCGGTTAAGGTTGCGAAAGACCTCGGTTATGCCGACATCTATTTCACTGTGATGGGTGCCAAGGGCGAAACCGATGCCGAAATTCGTGCGAACACCAGCAAGATTCTGAACGAAGCCGCAGGCTATCTGCGCTCACAACTGGCAAGAATCCTGACGACGCGAGTGACGCCACAACTGCGCTTTCATTACGATGAAACGTTGGAGCGAGGCCATCATCTGACTGGGCTGATCAAACAGGCGCGTGCAGAAGATGACGCCCGTCATGAAGGCGATAATAGCGATCAGGACGACGCTCAGAACTGATATGGCACGAAAGAAAAAAGGCCGGGACATCTCCGGCATTCTGGTGGTGAACAAACCACTGGGGCTTAGCTCAAATCAGGTTCTGCAGCGGGTTAAGCGTCTGTTCAATGCCAACAAAGCCGGGCACACCGGGGCACTCGATCCCGAGGCGACCGGTGTCTTACCCATCTGCTTAGGCGAAGCCACCAAGTTTTCACAGTTACTGCTCGACTCGAACAAAGGCTACGACACGGTCGGCGCGTTGGGCCAGGTACGTAGTACTGGCGACAAAGAAGGCGAAGTTCTGCAGGAGCGTCCGGTACCTGAGCTGGACGCTGATAAAATCGAAGGGGTTTTGCGCAATTTTAGAGGTGACGTCGAGCAGGTTCCACCTATGTTCTCGGCACTCAAAATGGACGGTAAGCCGCTCTATGAGCTGGCCCGGCAGGGCATGTCACAGGATGAAATGCGCGCTGTCGCTGAAAAGAAACGCCGCGTTATCCGTATCCACGAATTGACCCTGAACACCTACACTCCGGATTCGCTGAGCTTAAGTGTACGTTGTTCCAAAGGCACCTATATCCGCACTCTTGTCGAAGATATTGGCGAAGCCCTTGGATGTGGCGCTTTCGTTCAGGACCTGCACCGCACGCATTCTGGGCCATACAATGAAGCCATGTCTCATACGCTTGAAGAGCTGGAGCAACTCGCAGAGCAGAGTGATGATAAAGACGCTTTGGACGCGCTCCTGATGCCTCCAGAAACCGCTTTACCGGAGTCCTGGCCGGAAGTATCACTTTCTCTGGCAGAAGCCGCACGGTTACTGCAGGGACAGGCTATAAAAACTGGCTTAACAGACAACCCTTCTGTACAATTATGGGCCGTTGAATCTGGGGTTCGTATTCTGCTTGGCATTGGCCGGGTTGAAAACGGCGCCATCCGTTCGCAACGCCTGTTACAGGTCGCGCTTCCGGACACGGTTTAACCGTCACATAAGTGACGACGCATGCCACTGTAAATGTGCACGGTGGTGATGTTTTTTAAGGCACATTCATGGAGTTAAGAACATGGCATTATCTGCTGAAAAGAAAGCTGAAATCGTAAACGAGTTCAAGACCGCTGAAGGCGATACTGGTTCTCCTGAAGTACAGGTTGCACTGCTGACTTACAACATCAATGGTCTGCAGGGTCACTTCAAGAGCAACAAGAAAGATCACCATTCACGTCGTGGTCTGATCCGCATGGTAAACCAGCGTCGCAAGCTGCTGGACTACCTGAAAGGTAAAGATGCAAATCGTTACCTTGAGCTGATCAAGAAGCTTGGTCTGCGTCGCTAAGTAAGCGCGAACAGCAAGATAAGAGCCGCATTGCGGCTCTTATTGTTTTCACTGTAAGTACTGCCCCTCTGTAACTTCAAAAAACACAACCTGCGTAAGCTGTGGTGCCAACCCCGTGTATCAAGTAATCCACGGTGGTGCTTCTAACCATTTATCTTCTTTCGGTTTTATCGACTGAAGGTCAATGCTTAGAAGCACCGGCAGTCACGTAGGGAACTCATTGTAAAAATGTAAGGAAAGACTGAATGAGCAATATCCCTGTTGCTAAGACAAAAACGTTTGAATTCGGCGGTAAGACCGTCACTCTCGAAACTGGCCGCGTTGCACGTCAGGCTGATGGCGCAGTACTCGCAACCATCGGTAAAACTCAGGTGCTGGCAACCGTTGTTGCTGCGAAGAGCACTAAGCCGGGCCAGGATTTCTTCCCGCTGTCTGTTCACTACCAGGAAAAAATGTACGCCGCTGGCCGTATTCCGGGTGGCTACCTGAAGCGTGAAGGTCGTCCTTCTGAGAAAGAGACCCTGACTTCTCGCCTGATCGACCGTCCTATCCGTCCGCTGTTCCCAGAAGGTTTCCTGAACGAAGTACAGGTAATTCCTACTGTGATGGCGTCTGAGAAGGGCGTTGATCCGGACATCTGTGCCATGATCGCTGTATCAGCGGCACTGGCTGTGTCTGGTGTACCGTTCAACGGTCCTATTGGTGCTGCCCGCGTTGGTTTCACTGACGAAGACGGTTACACCCTGAACCCAACTGCAGAACAGCTCGAAGACTCTCTGCTGGACATGGTCGTTGCGGGTACTAAAGACGCCGTTCTGATGGTTGAATCCGAAGCGGACGAACTGACCGAAGACGAAATGCTGGGTGCGGTTCTGTTCGCACACAAATCATTCCAGAGCGCGATCACTGCTATCAGCGAGTGGACTGAAGAGCTGGGTGTTGAGCGTTGGGACTGGACTGCAGAGGCCCGTAACGAAGCATTGTACGAAGCGGTTAAAGCAGAAGCTGCGGCTGCAATCGGCGAAGCTTATACCATCTCTGACAAGATGGCTCGTTACGCCAAGCTGGATGAAGTTAAAGCCGCGACCGTTGAAAAACTGGCCGCTGCTGAAGGTGAAGAAGGCTTCACCGCTGACGAGATCACTGACATGGTTGGCGAGCTGAAGTACGAAGTAGTTCGTCAGCGCAGCGTTGATGGCAACCCACGTATCGACGGCCGTGACAACGATACCGTTCGTCCGCTGACGATTGAGACTGGTGTACTGGCAACCACCCACGGTTCTGCTCTGTTTACTCGTGGTGAAACTCAGGCGATCGTGACTACGACTCTGGGTTCAGCTCGTGACGCTCAGATGATCGACTTCCTGCACGGTCTGACCACTGATCCGTTCCTGTTCCACTACAACTTCCCAGCATACTCTGTTGGTGAAACAGGTCGTATGGGCTCTCCGGGTCGTCGTGAGATTGGTCACGGTCGTCTTGCTCGTCGTGGTATCCAGGCGATGATGCCGACTCAGGATGAATTCCCATACACCATCCGTGTGGTATCAGAAATCACTGAATCTAACGGTTCTTCGTCTATGGCGTCTGTATGTGGTGCCTCTCTGGCGCTGATGGATGCGGGTGTGCCGATCAAAGCACCGGTTGCCGGTATCGCGATGGGTCTGATTAAAGAAGGCGAGAAGTTCGCTGTACTGACCGATATTCTGGGTGATGAAGATCACCTGGGCGACATGGACTTTAAAGTAGCCGGCACCGATGAAGGTATCACTGCACTGCAGATGGATATCAAGATCGAAGGCATTACTGAAGAGATCATGGAAATCGCTCTTGAGAAAGCGAAAGCAGCGCGTCTGCACATTCTCGAAGATATGAACAAAGTGATCGCTGAGCCTCGTAAAGAGCTGTCTGAAAATGCGCCGACCATGTCGACCATGAAGATTGCTTCTGACAAGATCCGTGACGTCATTGGTAAGGGTGGTGCAACCATCCGTGACATCACCGAGAAGACCGGTGCTTCTGTTGATATCAACGACGACGGTGAGATCAAGATTTTTGCCACAGATAAAGCCAGCGCTGATGCGGCAATCAATATGATCGAAGGCATCACAGCCGACATCGAAGTGGGCGTTACCTACGAAGGTAAAGTCAGCAAGATTGTTGATTTCGGTGCCTTTATCACGGTACTGCCAGGCAAAGACGGTCTGCTGCACATCTCTCAGATCAGCGAAGAGCGTGTTGAAAACGTCTCTGACTACCTGAGCGAAGGCCAGACAGTTAAGGTTCACGTGATGGACGTTGATCCGAAAGGTCGCGTTAAGCTGACTATGAAAGGTGTTGAGCAGTAAGTTCTGCTGAATATCTGACAAAGAAAAGCCGCTCATTGAGCGGCTTTTTTTATGCTTCAGCTTTTTTTGGCAGCGCTTACTGTTCTTCATCCTGAGTGACAGTGAAGTAGTTCAGACTGCCACGGTTACCAGGACTGCGATCAACAATAGTCAGTGTGTAAGTGCCGCTGATGCCGCCGGTGGTCGCTGCATACTGCCCGGCAGTACCAGATACCCCAGTGCGGCTCATGGCGGTCTGTGAACCGTCAGGAGCGGTGAGGGTTACACTCAGTTCGTTGTGATTATTGTGGTTAATAACAACGTTCGCCTGGCTATTGTCGCCGTTGTTATCCACGTTCAGAGACACTCGTGAAACCCCTTCGCGAGTGAAGAACCACCAGTAACGGCTTGCGTCATTCAGCGTGATATTGGTTGAGCCGCCGTAGGTGATTGTTTCAATAACGGGCTCTGGGTCGGTCGGATCCGTTGGGTCTGTCGGATCCGTTGCGTCTGTCGGATCCGTTGCGTCTGTCGGATCCGTTGGTTCTCCGCCCGTGACCGCTAATAATGCAGCGTGGGCATCCACCAGGCCTGTTCCGCAGCCGTCACAGTTTCCGACAAAAGGACGAGCTGTGTTCTTGAGAACCGTTTCAATATCCTGCGGAGAGAGTGCCGCGTTAGCAGAACGCATTAGGGCGACGACACCTGCGATCTGAGGTGCAGCCATCGAGGTGCCCTGGTATTTTGCGTAGGCTGCACCAGCACGCCCCTGCGAGCCACTGTCAATCGTGCTTAAAATGCCGTCACCGTTGCCACCACCCGGTGCTGCGATATCAACGACGCTACCATAGTTGGAGTAACTGGCGCGGCTGCCATCGACGCCTACCGAGGCGACAGTAATGACGTTGTTGCAGTTGGCGGGAACAGAACCAGAAGCGTTGGTGTTTTCATTGCCAGCAGCAACCACCACGACAGATCCTGCCTCCGTGGCAGCGTTAATGGCATCCTGCATAAAGCCAGGGCAACTGCCGGCACCGCCCAGAGACATATTAATCACGTCAGCAGGATTGTTGTTGGTTGGCAGCCCGGCAACGGGTAAGCCAGCAGACCACAGAACACCATCAGCGATATCAGAAAGTGATCCGCCACAGGTGCCCAGTACCCGGACAGGAACGTGTTTCGCTTGAGGAGCAACACCGGTAATGCCGATACCATCATCGGCTGTGGCGTTGGCGATGCCAGCAACATGAGAGCCATGCCATGACGAGTTACTGGAGTAGCCGCACGTCCAGAACGTAGTGTAATCGCCTTCATCAATGGCGTTGCCATCACGGCCATCACCATCGCGGGCACTGCTCGAACTACTGATCATGTCATAGCCGGGCAGAAGATTATTATTCAGATCCGGGTGTGGAACGTAGCCGGTGTCTGCGACAGCTATTACAGCCCCTGCGCCCTGAGTGATATCCCAGGCATCCTGGGCGTTAATCCCAGCGGCCGCACTGAATAGCCCCCATTGCTGACTGAAATACGGGTCGTTCGGTACCAGGCTGGCAGTCACATGGATGTCTGGCTCGACAGCTTCGATCAGGTTGTAGCGCTTCAGCGCTTCGATCAGACGGGTGTTGTGATCAGGTAGGTTGATAACCCAGCGGCGACGGTCGGCCATACGGCGTTTAACGGCCATCTCGGGAAACCATTTCTGAAACCGTTCTCCGGCATCATCTTGTGCGACTCTGGTGGTTACAACGTATTGACCCGCCAGTGAAGTGTTAGCACCCAGTGCGACTAAAGCAGCAAGAGCTGCAGGCACATACTTTTTTATTGTCATTATCATGTCCTGTTTATTGCGTTCAGATTCCATTGCTCAACCCAGTATTCCACTCTATTTAAATGTCTTGGGCAATGGCATGACGTGCCACCGTTAAGGTGTTAGTGTGTAGAGGCAGTAATCTGACCTGTCGGGTGCTAAATCCGGACACAATGCGATGGCGTTCAAAATTGCGTCTGAGGTTTTTGCGTTGAGGCCAGATTTGCTACTACACTTACAGTGCTGTCTATCATGTCTCTTCGATTTGTCGAAGGCACAAAAATAACAATCTGGTTCGTACCGGCATGAAAAACTCGTCAAAATCCTGGTTACTTGGTGGCATTTTATTGCTTCCGGGAGCGTTAATTGCGCTCACCATGCAGTTCCTCTCGCCTGACCTCTTGTCGTCAGACCGGCATCAGTCTATTAGGGTCCTGTCTGCACTGCCGCCCACTGCGGCCGGTGATTTCGAACTTATGGATATTGGCGGTGAAATCTGGGCCGGAGCAGTGAAGCCGGTGACATATACCGAACGTATCCGCACGGACGAAATGACCGCCAGCCTGACGTTGCAGGTACTCAAATACAGATTCCGTCGAAACCAGCAAATCGCAGCAAGAATGCAATTTGCTCCTGAATCAGGCGAGCCGCCGCGCGGCGCACATATGTCTCTGGCAGTGACGACCCGCCAGGGAAATTACATAGCCGAAGCCTCACCCGACTGGATTAAGACCGGAGAGGGTACCGTTGGTAGTGTGATGATAACCCCAGAACCCGGTTGGCCAGATGAACTGACGTTGGTTCTGACTCTCAAGGCACCGGAGCGCTTACCGGTTGAGTCTTCGGTGGATATCGAGCTTTTCAGCCCTAAGGTATTGATAGAGGGGGTCGGTAACATTTCCAGTGAAGGTGATGAGTGGTTAATCCCGATCAATGCCGAAGTGTATGAGCCAGGGGTTGTCGTCGTGTCTGCGCGTCTATTGGATAAAGCGGGCAACCTGGTGACTCATATTCACAGCCGGGGGCACTTTGACGAAAGCGGAACGCTTGAAGTCCGTTTACGTAAAAAGCTCATCGAGGCGTCGATGCTGGATGATGGCTTGGTGATGACCGATATTTCGGTTCGCCACATCGCAGATTCACTGAACGCGGATATGGGGTGGGGGGACTCTACTCAGGCCAGTTACCGGATAGACCCTGTTTCAGGGCAGTAACCTTCCTTTAGATTTACAGGTCGGGCTTTCAGACATACAGGTCGAGCAACCGACCGCGATTATCTTCAACCGACATTGCCGCGACCTCACCATAGGCAGAGGTGGGTCCAGCTGTCTTTTCACGTTGAAAGCTGTTTGCCATGGCCTCAAGGTCGGCATCGTCCGGTATTGCTGGAATATACTCGACCTTTCGGGCTGCCTCTCTCTCATCAATGTTTTGCGTCGCTTGTTTGCGGGCAGGGGCCTGCTCCCGTTCGCTATCCTGAACGGGAGGTACAAAGACGGGTGGCAGAATTGTATTTGAAACCATAGCTCAGAGTGTAGCTGGTTTTGCAGATCTGGTGCAGTGACTTGTCAGTCAGGAATGCGAATAACACCCTGCATATAGTGGTAGGTAGATCCGGTGATCCTCACGGTATCACCTTTCATATCAAGGCTAAGCTGGCCACCTCGTTGAGAGATCTGCCGCGCCTGAAGGCGGGTCTTTCCGAGCTTTTCTGCCCACAGTGGCGTGAGAGAGCAGAACGAAGAACCGGTTACCGGATCTTCATTTATTCCCTGGCGTGGTGCAAAGAAGCGGCTGACAAAGTCAATGCGTCCATGTTCCGCCGGTGCAGTGATCGCCAGTGCAAAACAATCCAGGTCACCTAATGCTGCGAAATCAGGGTTGCAGTCACGAACAGCAGCTTCGTCTTTGAGGACGGCAATCAGGTCTCGGGACTGGTGCAGTTCCTGCACATCAGTATTAAGTATTTTACTGATCTTGTTCAGTAAACGTTTCCCCGTGACTGCTTCCGGTGCACGTTGCGGGAATTCCAGGCGATAGCGCACTGGGGACTTTTTACTCAGCACGCTGACCGATATGTTACCCGCCTGACAGGTCATCGGCAGTTGCTCCCGCTCATCCCCCAGAATCTGATGAATCACATGGGCGGTTGCCAGAGTAGCGTGTCCACACAAGTCGACTTCACTGGTCGGCGTAAACCACCGCAAGTGATAGCTGTCGTCGTCCTGTTTAACAAAGAAGGTCGTTTCGGAGAGGTTGTTTTCTGCAGCAATATCCTGCATCTGACGATCGTCGAGCCAGTCATTAAGCGGAACAACGGCTGCTGGGTTGCCACTCAGGGCGCTCGGGTTTTTCAGCGTAAAAGCGTCGATCTGAAATATAGGGAGATCCATGCGCGATGTTCCAGAGAAAATTCGCAGGCATGCTATCACGACGCCTCGTTCAACGGGAGCAGTAACGGGGGCGATCCCGGCTGCCAGGGAAGGCATTTGCCGGGAAAAGAGATATTCAGCCTTTAATAGCGACGCCCACTGGTAATTGATCGAACCAACGCAGGAAGTCGGCAACGTGAGGTGGCTTAAACAGCCGGCCGTGTTGAGGGGCCATGATCTTAATGTCGAGCGCACTGACTCTGCGAATCCAGTCGTGCTTGGCCGCGTCTGAGGGCATCCAACGCTGATGGAATTTCTTCATTTTCGGCCCATGCCGCTCCATGCTATCTACCCATAACGGGGCGCCCGGCTCTTCAAGTGCGGCGCCAACGTCGCCGCTCATGAGAATACCGGCCTTGGCATCCCAAACATGGAAATTGCCAGAAGAGTGCAGGTAGTGCGCAGGAATAAACTGCAGCTGGATACGTCCGAGCGTGATCGTCATACCTTCATCGGGGATTGCCTTATAGGTGATGTTATTCATGCCGAAGTGACGGATAAAGCTTTCCCACAGCCACGGAGAATAAAGATCAGCATTTGGCAAAGCCTGATCCCAGAGACCCAGCGACGATATGATGTCAGGGTCCTGGTGGGATGCGAATAACTTAGTGATGCCCTCCGCCGGCACGTACTTAAGCACAGAAGTCAGCATTGGTGCGAACAACTCGATGCCACCGGGATCGAGAAGGATAGCTTCATCGCCGCTCTGAATCAGGTATTGATTGGTGTCGATAATGCCGTCTGGCTTACCTGGGTCACGCGCAAACATGGTCCAGCGGTGGTCGCCATCTTCATACAAAACGGTGGCTAGCATGCGATTTTCCTTTCCCTGTGGTTCTGGCTGAGCAGACTGTTAGCGCGATTAAGATGAGCTGCAATCCGGTCTGCCGTTTTGCGGATGTTGTCGGCAATTACCTCCAGTTGTTCGCGGAAGTCGCCAGCGGTTGCGGCTTCAACGTGGCTGGAGGTTGCAATCAGGTTTGCAGTCCGGATGTGTTTGTAACTCTCATCAATTTGCCCAATCAGGTCTCTGAGGCCGATCTGTAGCTCGTGATTGAGCGCATTAAGCTGTTTGTCGCACTGGTTGATGTGGGGGCTGATCGAGGCCAGGTATTCCGGCTTCTGCGCTTCAACCCAACGAAACTGTGCCATCGCGTTATCTGAGTGCCACGCGGTGACCGCCTGCGTTGATAGTTTCTCAGCGTGATGATTGATCACTCGTGACTGTGAGATGATGGCGCTGGCAAGTTCTTCAATGAAATCGGTAATCGCCCGGAAGCCAACTGTTTTACTACCCGCACGGACTGCAAGTGCCCTGGCATTTTTGGCTGTTAAGGCCAGGCCTCGGGCTTCAATCATTGCCTGGTGCAGCTCAGCGGATACGCTGGCTGCAATTATGAATACTGGCGCTGCCACAACATCTCTCCATCAGGTGGGCGTTTCCACTAAGCTTAGAATAGATTCTGAATTAGGGTAGTTCTGTGCCGGCAGCATTTGTTCTGAGCCAGCCACGGATTCGACGCAGTACGGTATTGCTGTCGGCAGAGGCGCTGCTCAGGTGAATTTGTTGGTAGCGGTCGCGATGACGACGTTTCATCGCGCCGATGCGTTGTTTGTCCTGCCAGGAAGAGGATCTCGCATCTGCTGTGAGAATATCGAGTACCGGAACTTCCAGAGTTTCCAGAACCTGAGACAAGCGCAGTGGGCTCAGTGGGTGTTCTCTGGGATCGACCAGTACCAATACCAGACCGTTCGAATTCTCGGTCTCCCGTTGACGTGTCTGAACGGCATTTGCTGCCCAGACCGCACTGTCGCCGTGGGCAATCAGTACATTGTTCAGCTGGCCCCGACTGGCCAGATACCCCAATCCAGAACGGATACGTTCAGCAATACCGTCGGTGTAGGCTTTGCGCTTCTGTTCAGGAGTGAGGCCGGTCTCCTCCTCGGAAACGCTGCTTTCAACAGGCTCATCGTTGCTGTTGTCGTCAGGCTCAGTGTTCTCATCTTCCGTGTTTTCGACTTGCTGCTGACCTGCCTCCTCATCGTCTTCTGCGGCGATATCCTCTGAGCTCTCTGTGTTGTCTTCAGAAGAGCCGGTGGTGGATTCTGTAGGTTTGCGAACCGGCAATCTCTCTACCGGGGCGCTGGGCAGTTCAATGGCAAGTGTGGTCCAGCCGTAGTCAGTCAGCGCTTCTCGCAGAGGAGCGACCAGTTCAGGCCAGTGCCCATGTTGCTCTATATCATGAAGTATCAGTGCACCGCCCTGCGGTCGGCCGCTTTGTTCCCGCAGGAATAGCCCATAAAATGAATCGGGACCGGCGACGAGAGTGACGACCTCATCAGAACGTTGAAAAAGTGCCAGATGCTCAATGATGCTCTGGTGTCTTTCTGAATCCGGGTACGGGACAGCCCGCATGGGGGCGACAGGTGCGGGTGAGTCTTCGGAATCCCCTGCCTCCCTGGTGCTTTTCTCTGTTGCGGCTTCTTCCGATGCGGTTTCTTGCAGAGCAGGCGCCTGGCTCTGCTCATCTTCGCTGAATGCCGGCAACGGGATGGCAAGCAGAATCATGATAGCGGCAAACATTGGTTTCATAGCGTCAGAATAATCGCGAATCCGGGACTTTGGAGAACAGCAGCAAAAACCGTTCCCTATGCCCAATGCTAGAGGAGACAGAATGGCACTGGAAATGGCACAGGAGAGTGAGAGCACGTACAATACGCCGAAATTCACTGCCCTGGAATCCAAGCCCATGAAGGAATGTCTGATTGCCCCGTCTATCCTGTCCGCCGACTTTGCCCGCTTAGGTGAAGAGGTCGATAACGTTCTGGCAGCCGGTGCCGATGTCGTTCACTTTGATGTGATGGATAACCACTATGTGCCGAACCTGACGATTGGCCCTATGGTGTGCAAGGCACTGCGTAATCACGGTGTCACTGCACCGATTGATGTGCACCTGATGGTCAGCCCGGTTGATCAGATGATCGGCGATTTCGCCGAAGCCGGAGCAACCTACATTACCTTCCACCCGGAAGCGTCAGATCATATCGACCGCAGCCTGCAGTTGATTAAAGCCGCGGGCTGTAAAGCCGGTCTGGTGTTTAATCCGGCAACGCCGCTGCACTATATGGATTACGTTATGGACAAGCTTGACGTCGTTCTGTTGATGTCGGTTAACCCAGGGTTTGGTGGTCAGTCTTTTATTCCGGCGACGCTGGATAAGTTGCGTGAAGCACGTAAGAAGATTGACGAGTCAGGCTATGATATCCGTCTTGAGATCGATGGTGGTGTGAAGGTCGACAATATTGGTGAAATTTACGCTGCTGGGGCGGATATGTTCGTTGCTGGTTCTGCGATCTTTAATGCACCAGATTACAAAACCGTCATTGATGACATGCGCACTGAAATCGCCAAAGCGGGCAGCTGATCCATGTTCAATGCAGACGTCTGCACACTGACAGGCGATGGTCAGCCGCAGCTGGTACTGCTCGATCTGGATGGCACTCTGATCGACAGCGTGCCTGATCTGGCAGCAGCAACCGACAAGATGCTGGTGGCACTAGGTCGTAAAGCGGCAGGTCCACAACAGGTAGCGCATTGGGTAGGTAACGGTGCTGATATGTTGGTGCGTCGGGCGCTGGCAGAAGGAAACGAAGACGCGGCGTTAGCGCTCGATGCCGACGAGGTGGCGGTTGCGCGAAAGCATTTCGATGACGCGTATCTTGCCTGTCTTCATAACGCGACCGGCGCGTTTGATGGCGTCGATGAGTTTCTGCAAACCATTGAGGCTAAGAAAGTCCTGGTCACCAACAAGCCTCGTCTTTTTACCGAGCCGTTAATTCGATCTCTAGGTTGGCAGGCGTATTTTCAGTTCCTTCTCTGTGGCGATGACCTCGCTGAAAAAAAGCCATCGCCCGTTCCGGTTTTGCATGCCTGTAAAGAAACAGGGATAAAGCCTTCTCAAACCATCATGATTGGTGACTCCCGCCATGATATTGCCGCGGCAAAAGCGGCAGGGGTTGCGACGGTCGCAGTGACCTACGGATACAATCATGGCGACGATATCCGCAATAGCGCTCCGGATCTGGTGGTCGACTCATTGAGCGAATTACTTGTTTAGGTAAATCATGACCGAATCTCTTCAATTTCTTTCAGATTCACCGTTACTCGCTGCATTAATAGCGGCTTTTGTTCCAGCCACATTTGCGTTGGGCTGGTTGTTGCGCGAGCGCAAAGCAGCGTCTGACAAAGAAACATCAGCGCTACAGATTCAGCAACTTACGGCGGACGCAGAGCGCCTGCGCGAAGAAAAGTCCTTGCTGGCAGATCAGCTCTCTGCAGAACGATCGATTCGCCAGGAAGCAGAAGCCCGTGCCAGTGATTCCGGACTGGCGCTGGCCAGAGAACAGGAAAAACTGTCTGCGTTATCGCGTCAGGAGCAGTTACTGGAGAAACGGCTGACCGAATCGGATTCAAGATCAGCGCAGTTACAGACCCAGCTGAGTGATGTGCAGTCGCGGCTGGCGACCGAGCAGGAAGCCCGGCAGCAGGAGCAGCGCAGTGCCGATGAGAAGCTTGCGGTCATAAATGAATCGCGTGAGCAGCTCCTGAAAGAGTTTGAAAACCTGTCACAGAAAATCTTTGAGCAGAAAACCAAGCAGTTCAGCGAACAGAGTCAACAGGGCATTAACGCATTGCTGAATCCTTTTCGGGAACAGCTCGATGGCCTGAAAAAGAAAGTCGAAGATGTGTACGTCTCAGATGCCAAGGATCGAGCGTCATTGCAGGCTCAGATTGGTGAGTTGCATAAACTGAATCAGCAGATGAGTGCCGAAGCCCATGCACTGACGACCGCCTTACGTGGTGAAAAGAAAAAACAGGGCAACTGGGGCGAGCTTGTTCTTGAAACAGTCCTCGAAAAATCAGGTCTGCGGGAGGGCGAAGAATTTGTCCGCGAGCAGTCGCTGAATAACGACGAAGGCAAACGCTACCGCCCGGATGTGATCATCAACCTGCCGGACGATAAGCATATTATTGTCGATTCTAAAGTCTCACTGAACGCCTACACCGATATGGTCAACGCCGAAGATGACGGTGAGCGTCAGCAGTATCTGCGCCAGCACGTTGAAGCCATCCGCCAGCATATCCGCTCTTTGAGTGATAAAGCGTATCAACAGCTCGAAGGGCTGAATTCGCCGGATTTTGTATTTCTGTTTATGCCGGTAGAGCCCGCCTTCATGGCGGCATTCGAGCAGGATGACAGCCTGTTTAACGAAGCTTTTGATAAGCGCATTGTCGTCGTTACGCCCACCACACTGTTGGCTACTCTGCGCACGGTGGCAAGTATCTGGGCGATTGAACGTCGTAATAAAAGCACTGAAAAACTCGCCGACCAGGCCGGGAAAATTTACGACAAACTGGTGATCGTCGCTGAGCGTATGGAAACCATGGGTAAACAGCTGAACACCGTTCAGGGCACCTACGACGATACCTGGAAAGCGCTGAAAAGCGGTCGTGGCAACCTGATCAATCAGGCTGATCAGTTCCGCAAGCTGGGCGTACGGGCAAAAAAAGAAATGGCCAAATCGCTGGTGGAAGAAGCCAACGCTGAGCATGAGCTTTATGAGTCCGGTGTGGCGCGTGAAGAAAAGAACACGCAGGACGAAATGTTTGCTCTTGAGTCTTCGTCTCCTGACCCGGAAGTGACAGAAAAATGAGCGATCAGGATAATATTTACAACACGCCTCAGACTGCCGTCGCTGATTTTGAATTTAATACCGCGGTCGCCCGTGTGTTCCCCGACATGATTAAACGCTCGGTGCCGGGGTACGCTGAGACGGTGGCGATGTCGGGCATTATTGCAGCGCGTTATGCACAGCCAGGCACCCACCTTTACGATCTGGGCTGCTCTCTCGGTGCCGTGACGCTGGCCATGCGTCATGCATTAAAAACTTCCGACTGTAAAATCATCGGTATTGATAACTCCGAGTCAATGCTGGAGCGCGCCGGGCATTATCTTGCGCTGGATGATGATGGCCCCGAGGTTGATTTGGTGTGTGCCGATATTTGTGAATGCCCGATAGAAAATGCCTCAGTCACCGCGCTCAATTTTGTTCTGCAATTTATAGAACCTCAAAAACGCCTTGCGTTATTAACCCGTATTGCCGAGGCAACCTGTGAAGGCGGGGCATTAATTCTGTCTGAAAAAATCGCCTTTGATGATCAGGAACAGGCTCTGCAAACAGAGCTGCATCACGATTTTAAACGGGCAAATGGGTACTCCGATCTGGAGATTTCACAGAAGCGCAGTGCCATTGAAAACGTATTGATACCCGAAACAGAAAGTGCCCACCGAGAGCGCCTGATGCAGGCGGGATTCTCACAGGTGATCCGTTGGTACCAGTGCTTTAACTTCGTTTCATACTTAGCCATAAAATAATGACGTATTCCGATGACTCCCTGTTGCCATGGTTTGATCATGTTCATGCGTTTCTGCGTGAGGGTAAATTTGCCCCTTGGGGAAATGTACTGCGTGATCAGCTGCAATTGTTTTTGCATGACAAAGAGCATGGTGATCAGGCTCGCTGGCTCGAAGCACTGGATTCTCTCCCCGCGATCACTCCGGATCAATGTGATCTGACAGCGCATGATCTTCGCCTGACTAAAGCACATATCTCTGATGAAGATAGCGCAGCCGTGGAGGCCGGTCTGCGTGGTTTAATGCCGTGGCGTAAAGGTCCGTTCCAGTTTTTTAATACGCACATTGATACTGAGTGGCGTTCTGACTGGAAGTGGGATCGTGTCGCGCCACATCTTGCGCCGTTAAGAGGTCGCACGGTTCTGGATGTTGGTTGCGGCTCTGGTTACCACATGTGGCGCATGTTGGGTGAGGGGGCTGGCCAGGTGATCGGTGTTGATCCGTCACGATTGTTTCTTATGCAGTTTCAGGCCTACAAACGATACGCTGAAAGGGCACAGGGAAGGTTAAATATCGACCTTTTGCCGCTGCGTATGGAAGACGTACCGCCACGATTACGTGCTTTCGATACCACGTTTTCAATGGGCGTTCTGTACCACCGTAAGTCACCGATTGATCATCTTCAGGAGTTGCGTGACACGCTGCGCCCGGGTGGCCAGTTGGTGCTCGAGACTCTCGTGATTGAAGGCGGGCTGGGCGAGGTGCTGATGCCAGAAGACCGCTACGCCATGATGCGCAACGTTTGGTTTTTACCTTCTGTTGAGACCTTATTGCTGTGGTGTCGCCGCGCGGGCTTACGCAATGCCCGGGTCGTCGATCTGAATCAGACGTCGCTGGATGAGCAGCGCAGTACTGATTGGATGCGGTTTAATTCGTTGCCGGATTTTCTTGATCCTGAAGACTCTTCAAAAACAGCGGAAGGCTACCCAGCGCCATTAAGAGCGGTGATTCTGGCCGAGACTCCAGCTTAAACACTGTTTTTAACATCGGGCTTAATCGTTGTGTTTCTTGCATCTACTTACCTGATGCAGGCAGTAACAGGCGCTCATCAATCGGAATAAAACGATCCGCGGCGTCGATTAAAGAACGCGCCGTGAGTGCCTCTACGCCGACAACCCAGCATTGCGCGCCATCCTTTCGAGCGCGCTCCAGAGCCAGATCAAAATCACCGTCGCCTGAAAGCAATACGATAATGTCTGAGGCAGGCGCTGCATCCACCAGATCAATCGTAATACCGACATCCCAATCGCCTTTTGCTGAACCATCACGACGTTGAATATAAGGTTTAAGTCGTACATGGAAACCGAGTTCCTTGAGAATACGCTGAAAATTCATCTGCCCGGCATCACCGCGATCAATAGCGTAAGCGACGGCGGTATGAACTTCGCGCCCCTGTGAGAATTCGTTCCACAAGGCCCGGTAATTAAAGTGACGCCCGAATTCCTGTCGGCAGGTGTAGTAAATATTCTGCACATCGGCGAACAGGGAAATGGTCTGCGTCATAACTCTCTACTTACTGTCGGTGGATATTGCGATCATACAGGGTATCAGGCTTTGCTGAGCATCGCTGTATCACGCACATGCCAACGGCGTATTCATCTCTGTGTTTCGGCGCGCCCAAATCTTCTCGTGAAAGTAATATCCTACTGTGTTGATGGCTGGCTCCACGATGGCGATTGCTCCACCGACAATAAAGCTACCACTCAGGGCGTAAGCCACAGAAAAGGCAATGGCGAAGTGCATAACTGCAAAGCTGATGGTCTTGGTCATGAGTCTGATCTCGCTGTGAGTTACATCAATGGCTTCAGAATATCACCTGAGAATCATTCTCATATTTGGTTTTATCGATCATACGAATAGCCGTTCGCTATGACGAAAGTGCTTGACCAGTACAGCTAAGGGTGTATACATTTGTATGCAAATAAGGAACATCAACTCAAGGACGATAGGGTGCTAAACAAATCCCAATCCATCAGCGTCAGACTGTCTCCGGAAGATTACGCGTATCTTATGCGTATTGAGCAAAATGGTGCTGTCACCCAGAGTGAAAAAGTACGTGAGCTGATCCGCATGGCGCGCGAGCAGGTCGGTTCCGAAAGTTTTTCTCGAGCATACTTGTCGTCTTCAGAAGTAGCAGCGCCCATCCTTGCAGAATGTAAATCTGACCCTGAATCACGCAGTGATGTGTGTGAGGCTCTGCTGATTGGGGTAGCCGAGATCGCCGCATCTGTGCAGGCCACTACGCGTGATGACGCCTTTCTAAGAAACCTGGAGCACGGCTTACTCCCTGTTGCTGAGCAATTGGTTAAGCAACTGTTACCTGCTCTGATATCTGAACATGCCAATCGTACTGAAGAAGTAGATGTCGACCGTAAACAGCGGCTTCTTCATTTGATTGAAACTCTGACTGAATAGATTAACGACACACTGAGGAACACATTATGCCGGAAGGATACATCGCAAGAATCGGGCGCCTGGTAGCAGCATCCGCTAATACTCTGATTGATTCACTGGAGAACGTCGCACCTGTCATGGTGATGGAGCAGACGATCCGCGAAATTGACGAAGCTATTGAAGAAGTCAGGCAGCAGCTGGGCAAGACAGAAGCGGCCCGTTATCTCAGCAGCCAATCTCTGAATAAAGATAATGCCCGCCATGTCGAGCTTCAGGAGCAGATTGAAATTGCAGTGAACGAAGGACGCGATGATCTTGCAGAAGCCGCTATCGCGCGTCAGATGGACATTGAGGCCATGCTTCCGGTGGTTGAGAAATCAATTACTGATGCCGATGCTGAAATCGTTGAACTGAATTCTTACATTCAGGCGCTGCAGGCGAAAAAGCGTGAAATGGAAGAAGCGAAAGAAGAGTACCGGAAAGCAGAAGCGCAAGCTTCTGGTGAACCTGGTGTTCCAGGCAGTAGCGAACCCTCCCGCCGTGTAGAGAAAGCCACGGCAGCGTTTAATCGCGTGATGAACAATGCCGGTGCGCCGGGGATCAGCGGAAATCAGGATGCCGCTAAATTAGCCGAGCTGGAGTCTCTGTCACGTAGTAATCGAATAAAAGAGCGTCTTGCGCGTATTAAGTCCGGATCGGAATCGTAAATGGAATTTTTGCTCGCTGATAATAACTTTCCATTCAGTGTTGCCTTGATGCTGATGCTGATTATTGCACTGACTGAAGGCGTGCTGACGGTGATTGGGGCTGGGATGTCGGAAGCAATAGACAGTTTGTTGCCTGATATTGAGTTTGATATCGATGGAAATATCAGCTCTGGCGGAGTGCTGACCAGCTTCCTTGGCTGGATTCGTTTCGGGCAGGTTCCTGCGTTGGTGCTTCTGGTTATTTTCCTCGCCACTTTTGGGCTTGCGGGGTTAGTTTTCCAGTCAGTTCTTGAAAGTATTCTGGGTTTTACGTTACCCGCATTAATTGCTTCTCCTTTGGCGGTTGTTGCTGCGTTGCCAATGGTGCGCGGCTGCAACGGAGTATTGGCAAAAGTAGTTTTCAAAGACGAGACAGAATCGATATCCGCCAGCACCTTTGTTGGTCGGGTTGCGGTCATCACCATAGGTGAAGCTCGTCAGAACTCTCCAGCGGAGGCCCGTTTTAAAGATCGTCACGGCACTACGCATTACGTGATGGTCGAGCCAATGGAAGACGTTGTTTTTAAGCAGGGCGACAAGGTACTCCTGGTCGAGTCTGCTGGGGCAACGTTTAAAGTGATAGAACCTGCTAACCCGAATCTGGGGCAGGTATAAATAGTAGTGAATCCCTCATAAGGAATTGAAGAAAAATGAGTAATCTTGGTTCAATTATTTTTATTTCAGTGGTGCTGTTTGTTGCGCTGCTGGTGGTCGGTATTATCTTTTCGCGGTTATATACCCGTGCCTCTAAAGAGCGGTCGTTTGTTCGTACGGGCATGGGCGGGCAGAAAGTAATCCTCAATGGTGGTGCCATGGTATTACCGGTACTTCATGAAGTGATTCCGGTAAATATGAATACCTTGCGCCTGGCTGTATCACGTAAGGAACAGCAGGCACTTATTACTAAGGATCGTATGCGTGTTGATGTTCTGGCTGAATTCTATCTGCGGGTTAAGCCAGAGAATGATGCAATCGCAAACGCCGCTCAGACACTGGGTGCGCGTACGTTGGACCCTGAAGCTCTGAAAGAGATGATCGAGGGTAAGTTTGTTGATGCTCTGCGCTCTGTAGCAGCCGAAATGGAAATGGCAGAGCTGCACGAGCAGCGTAGCCAGTTCGTTCAGAAAGTGCAGCAGGTAGTGAGTGAAGACCTGTTAAAGAATGGTCTCGAGCTCGAGTCTGTGTCTCTCACAGGGTTGGACCAGACTCCACGTGAATTCTTCCAGCAAGACAACGTGTTCGATGCTGAAGGTCTTTCGAGAATGACTCGCTCCATCGAAGCACGTCGTAAAGAGGTGAATGATGTTGAACAGGAGACCAGGGTTCAGATCGAAACTAAAAACCTTGAAGCGGAACGTCAGCGTCTCGAAATTCAACGTGAGGTCCGTTATGCACAAATGGATCAGCAACGCGAAATTGAAAACCGTGAAGCGCAGCAACAAGCGGATATAGCGAAAGAAAAAGCAGATAAAGAGCGGACTGCACTTCAGGCTGAAATTATTGCTAAACGCGAAGTCGATGAGTCTCGTATCGATGCTGAGCAGCAAACGCGGTTGCTCGAAATTGAGAAAGATCGTCGACTTCGTGAGCAGGAAATTGAACGTGAACGCCAGCTAGAAGAGCGTGAAATTGAAAAGCAGAAGTCTCTGGAAATCGCTCAGCAGGAACGTGCCATTGCGGTCGCTCAGAAATCGAAAGAGCAGTCGCTGGCTGATCAGGAAGCTAACGTAGCTCGCTCAGAAGCAGTAAAAGCGGAAGAGAAAGTAATGACTGCGAAGCAGGTAGAAATTGCAGAGCGTGAAAAAGAGATCGAACTGATCGAAGCTAAAAAAGAGGCAGAACGTCAGGCAACAGGCGTGAAAGTATCAGCCGAAGCTGAGAAGTTTGCTGCTGAAGACAAAGCCGAGGCACTGCGCTTGCAGGCACAGGCTGAAGCCGATGCAATTCGCGTCCGGGTTGAAGCTGATCGTGAAAAATATATGGTCGATGCAGAAGGTCAACGTGCAATGAATGAGGCTCTGAACAGCCTCAGCGAAGCACAGATTGCTCTGAAGCGGGTATTGAGCCTGCATGAGAGTCTGCCAATGATTATCCGTGAAAGCGTCAAGCCTCTGGAGAACATCGACGGTATGAAGATCGTATCGATTGATGGGCTGAGCGGTCTGGGTGAGGGCGGCCATAAAGGTATTCTGAGTGCGGATAAAGAAGCCGGGCAAAGTTTACCTGAGGCTTTGGTCGATAGTGCCCTGAAACACCGTGCCATGGCGCCTTTGGTAGATTCACTGTTAAAAGAAGCAGGTGTGAACGATCTGACCGCAGATCTGAATTCCTGATGTATATCCCGCCAGCTGACCTGCACTAGTGGGTCAGTCAGGCGGTCAGTCAGGCCTCCAGTCAGGTGGGTGCGACCCTCTACAGGTCTGACTCAGATGCCAACCTTATCTTACTGAAAAACGCTTCCCTCGAACGCTCGCGCTTTACACTATCGAATACAGACTTAATCGTTTCCGAGTGCATCGAAAAATAGTGTAGCCATTGTTTCAACCGGTCCGTGAGCTGCTTGTCTGTTAAGTGCTCCAGCGACTCTGAAAGTGTTTCAAGTAACCCCAGGTGTTGATGCCAGGTCATTGGCTGATAATCGGGTTCTTTGATGATTCGTGCCAGATCGGGCGTCGCGACCAGCCCACGTCCGATCATCAGAAGATCAGACTGACTTTCCTGTTGGCATTGGTGGGCTTGTTCTGGCGTCCAGATTTCGCCGTTGGCGAGTACCGGGATATCAATTACCTGCTTTATATCAGCGATCCATTTCCAATAGGCCGGGGGCTTATAGCCTTCCGTTTTCGTACGTGCATGAACGGTTAACCATTGAATTCCGCCGGATGCGAGTGCGGATGCATTCTCCAGTGCCAGACTTTTATCTTTGAAGCCGAGGCGCATTTTCGCACTGACGGGGATGTGCGCAGGAACAGCACTGCGCACTGCGCTTGCGATGCGGTTCAGCAGGTCAGGGTATTGCAGCAGAACAGCGCCGCCCTGGCTGCGATTAACCGTTTTTGCCGGGCAGCCGAAGTTCAGGTCAATCGCTAGTGCACCGAGTTCAGCGGCTTTCGCAGCATTGCCAGCCATCAACTCCGGATCACTGCCAAGTAGCTGCACGTGGACTGGTGTCCCGGCGAGTGTGCGTCCGCCGTTATGTAGTTCAGGGCACAGGCGGTAGAAAACTTTCGACGGGAATACCTGCTGCGTGACGCGGATGAATTCAGTCACGCAGTGATCGATACCGCCGACAGCGGTCAGGAGTTCGCGAAATGTTCCATCCATCAGACCTTCCATGGGCGCGAGGGCGATATAAGGGCGCTTTGTATCTGTAAAAGGAAGGTTGCTGGCGAACATCGGGTGATCTCAGAGGAAACGCTGTAAAGGGCGCGCGAGTATACGCGAGCTACTGTCGTTCATGCTACTGCCGACCAGTGTGTGAGCGGGCTGTGGCCGTTTTAGGCGGTTGCTTTGGCTGGTCAAGTTGAGTACTCTAGCGCAGCTTGCCGGACTCCGTGGCAGGACAGTTTGTGTCTGACCGACGGATACGGAGAGATCCACAGAGACCATTTTGAGGAGCGCCTGCATGGCTGAGCCAAGCGTCGTATCACAAGGTCTGGAGCTGATGATTTTCGGTATGGGCGTCGTCTTTGTCTTTCTGACAATGCTCGTGTTCGTGACCGCTGCTATGTCCAGAATTGTGAACAAAATTGCTCCTGAGGTAGAAGTGCCCGCGGCAAAACCCGCCGCAGCGCCACAGACCACAGGGGTGGATCCGCAGTTGTTGAAAGTATTATCTGCGGCAGTAAAAGAGCATCGTGCCCGCCAAAAGTAAGGCACGGTATAAGAAGAACTCAACGTTAATTAACAACGTTTACGGAAGAAAAGGCCATCATCCATGACCGATTCTAAGAAACCATTAGGTATTACCGACGTCGTCCTGCGTGACGCTCACCAGTCTATTCTGGCGACCCGCATGCGCATTGATGACATGCTCCCTATTGCTGAGAAACTCGACCAGGTTGGTTATTGGTCACTTGAGTCCTGGGGCGGCGCAACATTTGACTCCTGCATCCGCTTCCTCGGTGAAGATCCATGGGATCGTATCCGCGAATTCAAGAAAGCAATGCCAAAGACCAAGCACCAGATGCTGCTGCGTGGTCAGAACCTGCTTGGCTACCGTCATTACGCTGATGATGTTGTAGAGAAGTTTGTAGAGCGTGCGGCTACCAATGGCGTAGACGTTTTCCGTGTGTTCGACGCAATGAACGATCCGCGCAACCTTGAGACAGCACTGAAAGCTGTTAAGAAACAAGGTAAACACGCGCAGGGTACGCTGTCGTACACCACCAGTCCGGTACATACACTGGATTCATGGATTGATCTGGCGAAACAGATCGAAGACATGGGTGCTGATTCTATCGCCATCAAAGACATGGCAGGCATCCTGACCCCATACGATGCATACGAGCTGGTATCACGCCTGAAAGCACAGACTGATCTTGAAGTTCAGCTGCACGCGCACGCGACAGCAGGTATGTCTGATATGACCATCCTGAAGGCGATCGAAGCGGGTATTGACCGCGTCGATACTGCTATTTCTTCTATGTCGATGACTTACGGCCATACTGCAACCGAATCTGTTGTTGCTGCTCTGGCTGGCACCGATCGCGATACAGGCCTGGACCTGCTGCTGATCGAAGAAATTGCTGCTTACTTCCGTGATGTTCGTAAGAAGTACGCTAAGTTCGAAGGCGCGCTGCGCGGCACAGACAGCCGTATTCTTGTTGCTCAGGTGCCGGGCGGCATGTTGACCAACATGGAAAACCAGCTGCGTGAGCAGGGCGCTTCTGACAAGTTCGACGAAGTTCTGAAAGAGATCCCACGTGTACGTGAAGATCTGGGACATATTCCTCTGGTGACTCCAACGTCTCAGATTGTTGGTACTCAGGCAGTACTGAACGTTCTGACTGGCGAGCGTTACAAGTCGATCTCGAAAGAGACTCAGGGCATTCTTAAAGGCGAATACGGTGCAGCCCCTGCCGCTATGAATGCTGAGCTTCAGGCTCGTGTTCTGGAAGGCAAAGAAGCAATTACCTGTCGCCCAGCTGACCTGATCGAGAACGAACTCGATAAAGTGATTGCTGACGTTGACAAGCTGGCCGCTGAGAAAGGTATCGAGCTGTCTGCCGACAAGATCGATGACGCTCTGACCTACGCTATGTTCCCTCAGATCGCGCCTAAGTTCCTTGAGAACCGTAATAACCCAGACGCATTTGAGCCAGCTCCAAAAGGCGCTGATGAAGACACCTTTACTGTCACTGTTGATGGCAACGAATACGTTGTGAAAGTGGATGACGGCGGCGATGTGACTGATCTTAAGCCAGTAAATGGCGCACCAATGTCATTCGGTGGTGATTCAGGCAACGCGGGTGCTGCGACATCTGCTCCGGTTGCAGCGGGCGGCGGTGATCCTGTTTCTGCGCCACTGGCTGGTAACGTCTGGAAGGTACTGGTTCAGCCAGGTCAGACCGTTAGCGAAGGTGATGTTGTCATCATCCTTGAAGCCATGAAGATGGAAACTGAGGTGCGTGCACCGCGCTCAGGCACCATCGGCAGTGTGACAGCCACCGAAGGTGCTGCTGTTAAAGTGGGTGACACCCTCTACACACTGGGTTAATGGGAGCTGACTGATGGAAAGTTTACTCCGACTCTGGAATGACACTGGTATCGCTCACATTGAGCCAGGCCAGGCGTTCATGATGCTGGTTGGCTTCGGTATGTTGTACCTGGCCATCAAGAAGGGTTTTGAACCACTTCTGCTTCTGCCAATCGCTGTTGGTACTCTGATGGTAAACATCCCGAGTGCCGGACTGGGTTGGTCTGCGGCTGAAGGTGCAATCCGTTCTGCTGATCCTGCACTGCTTGCTCAGTTCCGTGACCTGTTTGGTCTGGCGGCTGATGCGACTGTGCACAATATACTGGATGCGTATCACAGTGCCGAATCCGCGCTGTATAAGAAGGCACTCCTGCTGGGTAAAGAAGCTGGTTTTGAAAACGGCATGCTCTACACCTTCTATAGCGTGACGATTGCCAGTGGTGTTGCACCTCTGCTGATCTTCATGGGCGTTGGTGCTATGACTGACTTCGGTCCGCTTCTGGCTAACCCGAAAACACTGCTGCTCGGTGCTGCTGCTCAGTTTGGTATCTTTGGTACCGTTGCTGGTGCGGTATTACTGACCGATGCGGGTCTGATGGACTTCACCGTTCAGCAGGCAGCTGCGATCGGTATTATTGGTGGTGCAGATGGCCCGACGTCGATCTTTATTGCATCTAAGCTGGCTCCTGAACTGCTGGGTGCGATTGCGGTTGCGGCCTATTCATACATGGCGCTGGTTCCTTTGATTCAGCCACCAATTATGAAAGCACTGACCACAGAAGCTGAGCGTAAGATTCAGATGGAACAGCTGCGTACGGTGACAAAAGGCGAGAAAATCGTTTTCCCGATCGCGGTACTGATTCTGGTTGCACTGTTGCTGCCTTCAGCGGCACCGCTGCTGGGTATGTTCTGCTTCGGTAACCTGATGAAAGAATCTGGTGTGGTAGAGCGTCTGAGCGATACTGCACAGAACGCACTGATCAACATGGTGACCATCTTCCTGGGTCTGTCAGTAGGCTACAAAATGAGCTCTGACGCCTTCCTGAATGGCAGCACTCTGGCGATTATCGTTCTGGGTCTGGTTGCCTTTATGGTGGGTACTGCGGCAGGTGTCGTGATGGCTAAGATCATGAATGCACTGTCTAAAGATCCTATCAACCCACTTATTGGTTCAGCGGGTGTTTCTGCTGTACCTATGGCGGCACGTGTGTCGAACAAAGTGGGTCTGGAAGCCAACGGCCAGAACTTCCTGCTGATGCATGCGATGGGCCCGAACGTTGCGGGTGTAATCGGTTCAGCAGTTGCGGCAGGTGTGATGATTTCCTTCTTCGGATAAGACTCACAACTCTGCAGTTCAAAAACGGCACCTTTTTAGGTGCCGTTTTTTTTGCCTGTTGTTTGTACCAGGACTGTCCAGTAGCTACTGAGAGGAACCTCGTAGCATGCTTTGTGCTCCCAATAGTGAGAGATTAATGGAGTAGTTACATGACAGAGCTTGAATGGACACAAATGTTAAATCACTTTGTGGACCTTGGGATTGCTTTCTTACTGGCCGTACCGGTCGCTGTAAACCGTGAACTCAGAAGCAAAGGCGTTGGCCTGCGTACGTTTCCTCTGGTGTCTGTGGCATCCTGTGGGTATATGTTACTGGCGATGCAGGTTTATAGCGGCTCAGATGCTGAGGCACGGGTAATGTACGGCCTGATTACAGGGATAGGTTTTATTGGTGGTGGTGCGATACTGAAGAATGGCGGCAATGTTTCGGGAACGGCAACAGCGGCGAGTATCTGGAACACTGGAGCGATTGGTGTCTCCGTGGCGTACAGCTATTACGAAATTGCGATTACCCTGTCGCTGATTAACTTTCTGGTGCTGCAGTTTGGTGGCGTTATTAAACAGGAAACGAAAGCGGTGTCTCAGAAGCATAGCGACGATGAGGCAGGTAAACCGGCAAGGAGCTTAAATGAGAGCGACTGATAAAGTGGGCGCTCAAGAACAAAAAAAGCCAGGCGTATGCCTGGCTTTTTCAGTTTCGCGAGTGCTTACTCGCCGATCTTCAGTGTACTGAGAACTTCTGAACGAATACGACCGAGGAGTTCTGCGTCGTTTTTCAGAGACTCGCCGTATGAAGGAATCATCTTCTTCAGACGCTTATCCCAGCCTGATGCCATTTTCTCAGGGAAGCAGCGCTCCAGCACCTCGATCATCGCCTGTACCGCGACAGATGCACCCGGAGAGGCGCCAAGCAGCGCGGCCAGCGAGCCGTCTTTCGCTGCGACCAGCTCGGTACCAAATTCGAGTTTACCGCGGCCGCTGGCGTCTTTCTTGATGATCTGTACGCGTTGGCCGGCGCGGGCCAGAGTCCAGTCAGACGCTTTGCAGGCTGGATAGTAACCGCGCAGAGTACCCACGCGCTCTTTATGAGACTGGCGTACTTCGCTGATCAGGTACTTGGTCAGGTCCATGTTATTGAAACCGACGTCCATCATAGGCATCAGGTTGCTGACGCTGACAGATTTCAGCAGATCAAACTTAGAACCAGACTTCAGGAATTTCATGGTAAAGCCCGCGAACGGGCCAAACAGCAACGCGGGCTCGCCATTGATGATGCGGGTATCAAGGTGAGGCACTGACATAGGAGGCGCACCAATCGCAGCCTTGCCATACACTTTGGCACTGTGTTGAGCAACGATCGCAGGATCTTTGCATACCAGCCACTGACCAGAGACCGGGAAGCCTCCGTAGCCGTCAGCCTCGTCGATACCGGAAGCCTGCAGTAGCGGCAGAGCACCGCCACCGGCCCCCAGGAAGACAAAGTTAGCGTGAATAGTTTTCGATTTGCCTGATTTACGGTCTTTCACGCGAACGTGCCAGCTTCCGTCTTTGGCATGATCAAAGTCGTTCACTTCGTGATTCAGGCAAAGAGTAAAGTTGTCATCATCCTGCAGGTTCTTGACCATGTTACGGGCCAGTGAACCGAAGTCGACGTCTGTTCCGTGAGCGATACGGGTTGCCGCGACTTTTTCTGAAGGATCGCGATCCTTCATTACGAGCGGCATCCATTGTTCCAGTACAGCTGGATCTTCGGAGTACTCCATCTCTTTAAACAGGTGGTGCGCGCTCAGTTTTTCATGGCGGCGGCGCAGGAATTCAACGTTCTCCTCACCCCAGACGAAACTCAGGTGAGGCGTCGTATTGATGAAGTTTTTTGGCTCTGGCAGGCCGCCTTCACGCACCAGATAGCTCCAGAGCTGGAGTGAAATTTCAAAGTTTGCGTTGATCGACAGAGCCCGGTCGATTTCGACATCGCCATCGGCGGTTTGTGGCGTGTAGTTCAGCTCACAGTATCCGGCATGTCCGGTGCCTGCGTTGTTCCAGCCGTCTGTGCTCTCGTGGGCTACGTGGTCGAGGCGTTCAACCAGGGTAATTTGAAGGGATGGGTCCAGTCTGCGAAGCAGTGTGCCCAGGGTTGCGCTCATTGCACCGCCGCCAACCAGCAGTACGTCGACCTTTTCTGTCGTCATTCGGGAATCGCCTTTAATTCAGATACTCTTTCAATGCAGGCAGAAGGCCGGGAGCAAGGGGTGTCCTTATTAGCCAGCTTCTGATCCGATACAGAACGGGATATCCGTCTGAACCTGCTCGTCTGTATGAAGAGAATAGACCTGCAAATCAGGCCTGGGCCAGTATCGTGTCTGTACTGGCTCTACATAACATATGTCTTTTCATTCGCTCGCGAAAATACCCGAAAACCCTATACGGGTCAATTGGATAGCTACTTTGTCAGGCTTTGACGAATGGCTTCAGACCGGGGTTCTGGCGGTAGATTTTGGGCGCAACAGAACGAAATAGAGAGTATGAGGAACCTTGATCAGTTCCCTTTATCTCAAGAATGACCAGAACGTCGGACGCAATCCGCCATAAAGGGGTGATTACTCTGTGTCATGCGTTAGGGTGAAATGAGAGGAGGACACTATGTCGTTGAAGAATGCCGTACAACTAATTGCCTATCCAGACCGTATTGGTAAAGACCTGAAAGACCTGGCGGGTTTTATGGAACAGCACCTGAGTACTGCCGTCGGGGGTGTTCATATATTGCCATTCTACCCGTCTAACGCGGATGCCGGTTTTTCACCTCTGACGCACAAAGAGGTTGATCCCGCGTATGGTGGTTGGGCAGACATTGAGCGTATCGCCGCGCAGTTCGATATCTGTGCTGATCTGACCGTAAATCATATTTCCGACGAGTCTGAAGAGTTTAAGGACTTTCTTCAGAAAAAGGACGAATCGAAATACGCTGAATTGTTTGTCCGCGTCGATAAAATGGGTGAGTTTTCCCCGGACGATATGGCGAAAATTCATATCCGCAAAGAGAAAGAACCTTTCCGTGAGGTGACCTTCGCCGATGGCTCGACCGAGCGTGTCTGGTGCACATTCACCGAGCAACAGATTGACCTGAATTATGAAGCCGACGCTACTTATGAACTGATGGAAGATTACATTGGGTTCCTTGCCTCAAAAGGTGTGAATCTGTTCCGTCTTGATGCGTTTGGCTACACCACAAAGCGGGTCGGAAGCAGCTGCTTTCTGGTAGAACCCGACGTTTACCGTAATCTCGATTGGGTCAATTCGGTGGCGCAAAAGCACGGTGCACGTTGTTTGCCTGAAGTTCATGATCACAGCAGTTATCAGTACGCCATCAGTCGTCGTGATATGCATCCGTATGGCTTTGCGTTGCCACCGTTGGTACTGTTCTCACTACTGGATGCAAACAGTGTGTATCTGAAGCACTGGTTGCGTATGTGTCCTCGTAATATGGTCACCGTCCTCGACACCCACGATGGTATCTGTATTCCTGATGTCGAAGGTGTTCTGCCTGAAGAGAAAATTGCCGCTCTGATCGATAACCTGCAGCAGCGCAGTGCCGATCCGATTATGCGCAAGTCAGCTGCTAATATTCACAGTGTTGGTGCGATTTATCAGATCACCTGTACGTTTTACGATGCACTGATGCAGAACGATGACGCTTACATTGCCGCTCGCGCGATTCAGTTCTTCACACCAGGCATTCCTCAGGTGTATTACGTTGGTTTGTTGGCGGGCGTTAATGATGAAGAACTGATGGAGGAAACGGGTGAATTACGTGACATTAACCGCCACTACTACAGTCTTTCTGAGGCCAAAGAATCGTTAACAAGCCCGGTTGTAAAGCGCTTGCTGAAGTTAATGGAGTTCCGCTCGAACTACCCGGCCTTTGATGGACGTTTTGAACTGCACTCCAGTAATGACAGCAGTGTCCACATGGCGTGGCGTCACGGCGAATACTACTGTGAAGTTTTTGTGGATCTGAACTTTAACACTGTCGCATTAAGCTATCTTGATACTGAGACGCTCGAAGAAGTCTCTGTTACCTGTTAAGTATTTGAGGCCCGCCATTGCGCGGGCATTACCATAGGTAAGTATCACATGCTCAAACAACTGCGGCCCGTCCTGTCATTATTGGCGGGCGTCAGTCTGTTGCTACTTGGCAGCGGACTTCTCAACACATTACTGGCTGTCCGCGGCAGCGAAGAATCCTTCAGTGATCAGGCAATGGGCCTGATTATGTCGGGCTACTTTGTTGGTTTTTTCGTGGGCACTTTTCTCGCGTTACCTCTGATTCGTCGTGTAGGGCATATACGAACCTTTGCCATGTGCGCGGCGGTGGGGTCTGTGTCGGTGCTGTTGCACGATGCTTTCGCGACCCCCTGGGCGTGGGGCGGGCTGAGAGTCCTGACCGGCACTGCGTTGGTCATTCTTTATACCGTGATTGAAAGCTGGCTGAATGCCACGACACCGCCACAGAATCGTGGCCAGGTGTTTGCCGTGTACATGGTGGTGAACCTCGGGGCATTAGCGGTTTCTCAGCAATTTATGTCGCTAGCGCCGGCGTCCAGTTATCTGCTTTTCGCACTGGCATCGGTATTGGTGACGCTTTCTCTGGTGCCTGTAACGGGCACACGTTTTGGTCCTCCGGAAGTTCAGCAGGTTAAGCGTTTAGGGATACGCTTTCTCTGGCGTATTGCTCCGCTGGCGATCAGTGCCGCGTTTCTCTCGGGACTTGCGATGGGGGCATTCTGGGGGATGAGTGCGCTTTATGCCTCACGGATTGGATTACCTACGTCTGAGGTGGCGACCTTTGTTACTGCGGGCATTATTGGCGGGGCTTTATTGCAGTATCCGGTGGGGCGCCTGTCCGACAGGTTTGATCGCCGCCGGGTTCTTGCTGGTATCGTTGGCGTAGCTGCTGTGTCTGCCTTATTAATTATTCCGGCGTCGTTTGCTTCGGTGGAATTTCTTTATGCCGCTATCGCCTTGTACGGTGGGTTGGCTTTCACAGTTTACCCGGTGGCCGTCGCTCACCTGATCGATCATCTGGAAAGCGGCGATATTCTTCCGGGGGGCAGTGCGTTACTCTTGGTGCACGGTATTGGTGCAGCCATAGGCCCGGCATTAAGTGGACAATTGATGTCTATGACCGGCGCGAGTGCACTGCCTGTGTACTTTGCTGCGGTTCAGGGCACTCTGTTTATGGTAGCGGTATGGAAAATGCATCAACGACAGAAGGACGAGACGACAGGTGAGCCTGCACAGTTCGTACCTATGGTAAGAACGACGCCCACTGCTCTGGAAATGCATCCGGATGACAGTGAACAGTCGCCGGATCTGGCTCCGGACGTAGCACATGGAACAAGTGGGGAGTCAGACATTCATGAGGAGAGTAGGGAACCACCTCCGTCTCAGGCAGCTCAAAGCTGAAAAGCTCCGGCTGTGTCAGATTGCATTCGTGCAGTCGCCCGGTGTTACCTGCCGCCCTGACCCGGCGGTATCCCGGAGCATCTAAATAATCGCGGTCGCATAACTGGTTATTAATTAACCCGCACTGCAGTCGGCACAGATGATCGATTGAAGTACGAGCGGTGCGGACAGCGGAGAAAATTATGTTACTCGCAACAGATCTGGACGGAACCTTTCTTGGTGGCTCGCAGGAGCAACGCCAGCAACTTTATCAATTGATTGCTGCTCACCCGGATATTGATCTTATTTTTGTTACCGGGCGAGGCCTTGAGTCGGTCATGCCATTGTTGGCTGACCCAACCATTCCTCAGCCTGAATATATCATCTGTGATGTTGGCTGCACCGTCGTCAATGGCGAGACCCTACACCCGGTTGGTGAAGTACAGTCGCGTATTGATGATAAGTGGCCCGGTGAGTACACAATTCATGCAGCGGTAGAGCACATAGAAGGGCTGGTCCGTCAGGATGTTCCACAGGAACGTCGCTGCTCGTACTTTGTTGCACCCGATATCATGGAAAAGCACCGCGAGGAACTTGAGGCGATTGGTGAGAAACTCGATTGCGACGTACTGTATTCAGCAGACCTCTATCTGGATTTTTTGCCGCGCAACGTGAATAAAGGATCGACGCTGACCGCGCTGGTTGAGCACCTCAATATCGACAAAGCCGATGTGATGGTGGCGGGTGACACCCTGAACGATTTATCGATGTACGAGTATGATTTTATCGGTGTTTGCGTAGGCGAGTCCGAAAAAGGCTTAACAGAAGCGACAGAAGGCCGTGCCCGCGTATATCACGCATCGGCACCGGGTGCTGGTGGCATTCTGGAGGCCATCAGTCACTTCGGTTTTTTAGGTGTTGAGGGTATTGATGCCGAAGGACGCGATGACATTGAGCCCGGTGGTTCCGATCTGGTAATTGTCTATCACCGCCTGCCTTATGAAGAATACATCGAAGATGGCGAGATGAAACGCCGTAATCACCGTTCACCCAACGGTATTATTCCGACACTCGCCAGTTTCTTTAAAGACGGAAGAAAAGGCGCCTGGGTTGCCTGGTCGATCACAGACCCGTCGTTGAAAGAATTTGAAGTTCATACCGAGGTCGATAAAGAACAGTACCCTAATCTGGTAGCCGCGCGTGTTGGGCTGACGAAAGACGAAGTCGACATTTTTTATAAGCGCTTCTCCAAAGAAGCTTTCTGGCCAACCTTGCATACCTTCTGGGAGCGAGCGAGCTTCGTTGAAGAGCACTGGAATGTATTCTGCGAAGTGAACCGCAAGTTTGCTGAACAAACGGCTAAAGAAGCTGCAGAAGGTGCAACCGTGTGGCTGCACGATTATAACTTGTGGATGGTGCCAGCGTACCTGCGTGAAATCCGCCCGGATCTGAATATCGCATTTTTCCACCATACGTATTTCCCTTCCGCTGACGTATTTAATGTGCTGCCGTGGAGAAAGGAAATTGTCGGTAGTCTGTTGCAATGCGATTACATTGGCTTCCATATTCCACGTCAGTCGGAAAACTTTATTGATGTAGCAAAAGGTGTCATGCCGTTTGAAGTGACTGAAAAATCTGGCTGTGCGCCACGCTTCCTGACCTACGGTTGCGCCGTGGGCCTGGATGAAATGACGACTGAGATTAAAGTCAATGATCGAACCATCCGCCTGGGTGCCCACCCGGTTGGTCTGGATCTGAAACGCGTTGATACGGCGTTAGAAAAACCTGAAATTCAGAACCGTATGCAGGAGCTACGGGAAGAGTTGCACGGTATTAAACTTGTTCTGTCAGTCGAACGTCTGGATTACACAAAAGGGATACCCGCTAAGCTGGAGGCCTTTGAACGGCTTATGGAAGATCATCCAGAGCTGCACGGTAAAGTGACACTCGTGACTGTGTGTGTCCCCGCTGCGAAAGAAATGACGGTGTACAACGAGCTGCAGAACGAAATTGAGCAAGCGGTGGGTCGTATTAATGGCAAGTACGCCCATGTCGGCTGGACGCCAGTGCAATTCTTTTTCCGGGCTGTTCCGTTTGAAGAGCTGGTGGCCTACTACGCGATGGCCGATGTTATGTGGATTACGCCACTTCGTGATGGTTTAAATCTGGTTGCTAAAGAATATGTTGCAACTCAGGGCAAAACTGAGGGCAAAGGCGTGTTGGTACTGTCAGAGTTTGCCGGTGCCGCTGCTGAAGTTAAGGGCGCTGTATTATGTAACCCGCATGATCCTGCGGAAATGGCAGAGACCTGTTATTTCGCCTTGTCGATGCATCCAGACGATGCGGCGGCACGCCTGAATGAAGCCTATGACGTTGTCAGTTACTACGACATTGCTCACTGGGGGCAGGATTTCCTCGATGAGGTCGCTGACAGCGCACGTAAAAATGGTCGTGGTAGTGCTGACCTGACGGTTGTCGCCTGATAACTTTTAGGAGCTATTGTTTTCCGTCACTACTTTGCAACTCGCCGTGAATACATCCATGTAGGCTCGGTTATGGCGTCCATGCCATAAACGGTTGCTCAGCAGTGGCGGAAAACAGAAATTTGAGCATCCATAACGTGCGGAATATGAAAGACCACTTGAATACTTACCGTGACCGTGTGCAGCAGGGATGCTGCATTCGAGACTACAGGGACGTACTTGCGTCGTGTCGCGGTAAGTATTCCGGTGGTTTTGGTTTTATCACTTCGATCCTTTTCCCATTATTGTCTATCAGGCTGCCCAGATCTGTTTGATATTCACGAATTCTCGAATACCGTGTGGCCCTAGCTCCCGTCCGTAACCGGATTTTCCTATCCCACCACTCGGGAGTCGGGGATCTGTTTTGACGATACCGTTAATGGCTACCTGGCCTGCGTTTAATTCGTGAGCGGCTCTTTGAGCACTGGTTTCACTACCAGTCCAGATACTGGAACCAAGGCCGTACTCGGTATCGTTGGCAATGGTCAGAGCCTCATCGAGGTTTGCTGCTTTGCAAACGGCGAGTACGGGCCCGAAGGTTTCTTCGCGGAACACGGCCATTTCAGAAGTCACACCGGCCAGCAGCGTAGGGGGATAAAAGAAGCCGGGCATGTCCGGTTTTTCACCGCCAGTCAGGCATTTAGCCCCATCCTGAATAGAGCGCATTACCTGACTGTGTAATTGGTCGCGTAAATCTTCGCGCGCTATCGGGCCGATGCATTGGTTTTCCTGTGATGGATCACCGAGCTCAAGTGCGCTGAAGCGCTGCGTTAATTCGCGGCAGACATCGTCGTATACGCCGGCTTCAACAATGACACGCTTGGCCGCGATACAGGACTGACCGGCATTGATCATGCGTGACAGTGTGATGACGTCACAGGCCTTTTGAATATCGGCATCGTTTAAAACGATGCAGGGGTCTGACCCGCCCAGTTCAAGAACGGCAGGTTTTAAGCCCGCCGCAGCCCGCGCTGCGACTTTCTGGCCCGCGCCACTTGAACCGGTGAATGAGACGGCTTTAATACCCGGATGATCGATGGCATCACCTACGAGTTCGGTTGTAACCGGCAGGTTTTGCATTACACCGTCTGGAAGGTTTCTCTGAAAAATGCGAGTTAAGCATGCTGCAGATTCGGGCACATTCGGGTCGGGTTTCATCACGCAGGTGTTACCGGCCATCAGCGCCGGAGCAAGAAATCTGAGCGCCAGCCAGACGGGCGCATTCCAGGGAAGGATTCCGAGGACGGTTCCCAGTGGCTGGTGGCAGACGTAGCTGTCCGTCGCATCCGAGGCTAATGTCTCTGGTTCAAGAAAGGCTTCGCCGTTGTCGGCATAGTATTCTGCACAAAATGCTGATTTTTCGACTTCACCAAGACCTTCGCGCAGAGGTTTCCCCATTTCTTTCGCCATCAACTGCGCCAGTTCATCTTTTGACTCACGCATGTCGGCGGCAATATTAATCAGGCACTTTGCTCGCTCACTGTAGCTCATAGCCGCCCATGCAGGGGCTGCCGCGACCGCTTGTCCTATGGTGTCTTCAGCTTCTGCCAGCGTCAGTGATTCAACTTCAGGCAGAGCTGTTCCGGTTGTTGGGTTTATTGGATTAAGCATGGTCATTCCTCCTCAAGCCGTAGCATCGGTTTTGCTAGCTGCATCTTTGTCGTTTTCAGCAGTGGATGACTTACTTTTTGCGCCTTTTTTTGATCGCGCTGAGCCAAGATCAATGGCACCATTTTTTTTGGTTTCGTCAGGCTTTACCGTGAAATCGCGATCCAGGGTGAAGAAAGATTCACAGCCGTCTTCGGTGACGTGAATGGTGTCTGAAATACCGCAGGTTTTGTCGCCATCAACCCCCCACATCCATGGAATAAGGTGGAAGGTCATGCCTTCTTTAAGCACGGTTCCATCTCCTTGTTTCAGACTGACGATATAGCCTTCATCCCAGCTGGGTGGGAAGGCGATGCCAATGGAATACCCTGAGCGGGTAATCAGACGCGCACCCACGGTATTGTCGGAAATAATATTGCGCACCAGGTTATCAACGTCTGAGACAGTCATTCCGGGTTGCACAATATTGTGCACGGCATCGAGTGCCTTTTTCATGGTCTCCTGCGCCTGATACATCGAGTCCGGCATATTACCGAGCATGACGGTGCGCATCATGGCCGTATGGTAACGGCGGTAGCAGCCGCCGACCTCAAGAAAAACGTGCTCGTCCGGCTGGATCACCCGACCTTCCCAGGTGGCATGGCCAATCATGGTTCTCGGGCCGGACGTCACGTAAGGCATGACCGAAGGAAATTCACCACCGGCGCGGAACATAGCAGCACTGATGGCTGCGCCGACTTCATTTTCGGTGGCGCCGGCATGACAGGCATCAATACCTGCGACCATGCCGGCTTCAGTGGCGATGGCCGCGCGCTTCATTATGTCGATTTCAACGGCGGACTTGCAGACGCGCCCCTCTTCAACAATGCCGAAGCAGTCCAGTAACTTACCGTCCTTCAGTGAGGTGTGAATCACATCCTGATGGTAGGCGGGGAAGAAGTAACTGTTACGTTCGTAGCCAATGCGCTTATTGGCCAGACCAAATTCACGCAGGGCGTCGACTAGCATCTGAATGGCATCACCGGTATCCGGGTAGGGGCGGGTGACCTCTACCCAGGTTCGGGCAATAACGTTGGACTCTTCAAGCGCCCGGGTAATCATAAAGGGCTCTTTTTCAAGTGGTACGACTAAGGCCTGGAAAAAACTGTACCCGGTGGTTTGATAATCCGTCAGGTACATGATGTTTTCAGGATCAGAAATTACCACTGCATCAAGATGTCGTTCCTGAATCCGCTGGCGTAGTTCTTCGATCCGGCGCACGTACTCTTCGTGCGGAAAAGTCATATCATCACGATCAATCATGCGGCTTTCTCCATAACGCTGCGGACAGATTCAGTCAGGATTTCCAGACCAGAAATCAGATCAGATTTGGGAATGGTCAGTGGCGGAATAATTTTCAGCACTTTGCCGCCGGTGCCACAGGCCGCGATAATTAATCCCTTTTTAAAACACTCCTGTACTACGGCCGCACTGCGTTCGCCCGAGCCCATATCAAGACCAAAAATCATGCCTTTTCCACGTAGCTGCAGGCTTTTATCTGCGTGCAGTAACGGCTGAAGGTACTGATCGACTAACGTAGCTTTTTCTTTTACCTCCTTCATTAAGTCGTCATTGCGGAAATAATCGAGGGCGACTTTGCCAGCAACAAAAGAGAGGTTCTGCCCACGGAACGTGCCGGTGTGCTCGCCCGGTGACCAGTGTTTATCCAACTCAGGGTCGACCAGGTTCATTGCCATTGGTGTACCGATACCGCCTACACCTTTTGCCATGCAGACGATATCTGGCATGACACCGAGGTCGTCGAAGCTGAAGTAATTGCCGGTACGGCCACAGCCGACCTGAATATCATCAATGATAAGTACGGCGCCCAATTCTTTTGCCAGTAACGCGACGCCTTTCATCCATTCTTTACTGGCGACGTTGACGCCACCTTCAGCCTGAATGGTTTCCAGTAAAATAGCCGCTGGTTTGGCCATACCGCTTGAGGTATTCAGGTAGCGCGCTCGCAGGTGATCAAGTGAGCTGAGACCACATCCTTGATTACAGCCATTGCAGGGGACTTCGCAGCCGAATGCTTCGTGGCGAACGTGATTCAGTGGCACACCGGAAGCGTTGCGGAAATACTCGTTAGCCGTGGCTGCCAGTGAGCCCAGTGTCATACCGTGGAAGCCCTGACTGAATGCCAAAATTTCTGTCCGGCCGGTCGCACGGCGTGCAATTTTCATCGCCGCTTCCACCGCATTCGTTCCTGTTGGCCCCATGAACTGAATGCGATGAGGCATATTGCGTGGCTCAAGAATCAGATCTGTGAACGTCTGCATGAACTCCGCTTTGGCACTGGTCTGCATATCCAGACTGTGAAGAACGCCATCGTTTTTCATGTACTCGATCATGGCATTAATCATGGCTTCATTATTGTGGCCAAAATTCAGCACACCTGCGCCGGCAAAAAAGTCGATATATTCTTTACCTGTATCGTCGGTCTGACGTGCGTTTTTTGCGGTCGTAAAAGTAACAGGGTATACGCGGCTGTAACCGCGCACATTTGATTCGCGCTGCTCAAAAATAGTCATGAGTCTGATCCTCTCGTTAATAGTATTTTTTACGGAGTGAGTCAGACCTCAGGGTGGAGTGCGCATCCCCGTTAAACGACAGAACCAACGACAGACGTCTTCGATCAATCTGTCGTTGAAGTCGTAATGTGGGCTATGACATGGATACGGGTTACGGCGACCGTCGTCGCTGCCGATCAGTGCGAACGCACCAGGAATTTCCCGTAAGTAGTAACTGAAATCTTCTGACGCCATGACCGGCATCGGGCGGCCGTGGTCGAGAGCTTTCTCGCCATACAGCTCTGTCCATGTCGCACGCGATGTCTGCGCTTGAGCTGAGTGATTTATCGTTGCCTGATAACGTCCGTGATGTGTCACTTCACACTCAACGCCGTAGGCTGCCGCTGTATTGGTCGCGGTTTCGCTGATCGCGTTGTTTACCAGGGCCCGGGTAGCTTCATCCGGAACCCGGATACTGCCACCTATGGTCGCTGTGTCTGCGAGTACGGTTGGGGCATTTCCGGCGTGAAACTGCGTGATACTGACCACGGCATTCGCTTGTGGAGGCAATCGCCGACTGACAACCTGCTGCATAGCGACAACGATTGCCGAGCCTGCCAATACGACATCGGTGCAGATTTCTGGCTGACTGGCGTGGCCGCCTTTGCCTTTAAGAGTAATATCGAACGTTCCGTTGCCGCACATGACGAGCCCGTCTGGGCATGCCATGGTGCCATACGGCAGGGCTGGCCAGTTGTGCCAGCCGTATATTTCACTGACGCCCTCAAGGGCACCTTCGCGAATCATTTCGCGCGCACCGTGGCCGCCTTCTTCGGCGGGTTGAAAGAGTAAAATAACCTGGCGGGATAATTCAGATTCGTGCTGTTTCAGCCAGCGAGCGGTGGCAAGCAGGGCGGCAGTGTGCCCATCGTGGCCACAGGCGTGCATACAGCCCGAGTGGGTAGAGGACCATTCAGCTCCAGAGTCTTCAATAATCGGCAACGCGTCGATGTCGGCTCGCAGCGCAATCGCCGGCGTTGTGCCGTGCTCATTTAATACCGCAACCGTGCCGGTTTCTGCGCATTTTCTCCAGCGAATCCCCAGTGCTGTCAGCGTCTTGCGAATGGTTTCAGCGGTACCATGCTCCTCCCAGCTTAATTCCGGGCGCTGATGCAGTTCGCGGCGAATATTCCTCGCGAAGCTTAATGTCTCTTGCCAGTCGTCAGACATAACGTCTCCTGCCTGTCATGAGAGAGCAGTCGTCTGCTCTGTCAGCGAATTATGGGCTGCTTTTTCTCTGTGCCTTGAATTATTGATTGCAACGTGCAGGCCAGTTTTTGAAGTGTTTAGTGGGCTAAATTTTTAAATGTGAGAAATATAATTTTAAAAAAACGCTATTTTTCAAACGGTTGAGTAGCAAGAGTTAAAGAAGAAATAAATGGGAGGTAGTGAATGTGTTTAGGCCCCAAAACAGTTCTTGTGCATGTGTATGTAACCTTGTGGTGCGGGTGCTCGATATCGGGGCATTATTTGAGGTGAGGGGTAACAGGTGTGCGGTGAATCCGGAAACACCACTTTTCACGCCAGAATACCTTTGGGCTATGGCTTATCTGGCCAATAGGTTGCAGCCAGCACTTGCGTGCCAGTAGCATTATCCAACTGTGTAGTATCACAACTTATAAAAATAACGATATATATCTGGGGTTACTATGAACTTCCGTAAAACAGGTCTGACACTGGCGTTTGCGTCAGCGGCTGCCGTATTCTCTGCTCCTGCATCTGCGGGTTGGTTCGATTGGCTTTTTCCTTCGCCTCCAGTGGAAGAGGAAGAAGAGGTTGTTGAGCAGCCGGACTACTCGGACGGGCTCCGCCCAGCCATTTTCGTTGGCAACAACTGGGACGGCACCATCGATGTGATTGATGGCGATAACTACGAAATTCTGGGGCGTGTGAATGGTATCCCCGATTACGAAGAGCGTATGGAAGAAATCAAAGCAGATTTCTGGCGCTACACGGTTTTCCTTGGTATTCGACAGCTGATTGGTGAAGGTAACGACCAATACGTCGATGACATGTACAGCACCAACGATGGTGAACTGCTGATTGTCTCCCGCCCTAGCTTTGCTGACGTTGTCGCTCTGGATCTGGATAACGGCGAGATTGTATGGCGTTTTGAAGTTGACGGGGCACGCTCTGACCACATGGCGCTGTCTCCGGACGGTACTCAGGTGGCGGTATCGGCGTCGACAGGCAGTGTTGTTCATCTGCTGAATGTGTACACAGGCGAAGAAGAAGGACGCTTCCCTACCGGTAATTCACCGCATGAGAACCTCTACTCTGATGATGGTAAGTACATTTACCACTCCAGTATCGGTTTCGTTTTTATGCCATTTGACGGCAAGGTTCTGCGCGATACAACCCGTGGTGAGCGAAAGTTCATCGTCTATGACACAGAGGCCGAAGAGATCGTTAAAGACATCGATATCAAGGCGAAACTTGAAGAAGCGGGTTTGGGTGATCTGAGCCCGTCTATCCGTCCGATGGCACACACCAGTGATTACCGTTTCTTCTACTTCCAGCTGTCATTCCTGCACGGGCTGGTGGAGTTTGACATGGAAACCGAGACCATCACCCGTCTGGCAGAGCTGCCTAACATGGTTCCATACCTGCCTAAGGTTTACTACGTGAATGACTCGGCGCATCACGGTTTGGCCATGAGTGCTGATGACTCTGCTCTCTGTGTTGCCGGAACTATGGATGATTATGCAGCCATTGTTGATCGCGAAACGTTCGAATACACGATTCTTGAAGGGCTGGGCAAGAAGGCGTACTGGGCAGTATCTGACCGCAGTGGCGAAAACTGCCTGATCTCGTGGAGTGAGACGGATCAGGTATCTGTCATCAACTACGCGACTCGCGAAGAGATCAAGCGTATTGATGTGGGTAACCACCCGCAGCGTATTCGTGAGGGTATGCTGAAGGCAGACTGGATGTCTCTGTACTGATTGAGCAAGAGGGGCTCTTGTCTGAGAGCTCCTGCCACAACAAAAAAGCCCCGTCAGTTGTATCTGACGGGGCTTTTTTGTTGGTGATGGACTGAATCAGTCGTCGTCTTCTTCCAGCTGCGACTGCTGGTAACGTTCGATACCAATTTTATCAATCAGGCTCAGTTGAGTTTCAAGCCAGTCAACGTGTTCTTCTTCAGATTCCAGAATATCGTTCAACATGTCACGGCTGACGTAGTCTTTGACTTCTTCACAGTAGGAGATGGCGTCACGCAGGTCGGGAATGGCCTTCATCTCAAGCTTTAGGTCACACTCGATCATCTCTTTGGTGTTCTCGCCAATCATGAGGCGACCCAGGTCCTGCAGGTTAGGTAAGCCCTCCAGAAACAGAATGCGTTCAATCAGAACATCAGCGTGTTTCATTTCATCAATGGACTCGTGGTACTCATGATCTGCAATCTTCTTGAGTCCCCAGTCTTTATACATGCGTGCATGCAGGAAGTACTGATTAATGGCCACCAGTTCATTGGCCAGAATTGTGTTGAGGTGTTCTATAACCTTAGCGTCGCCTTTCATTGCCAGCGTCTCCCTGTGGGTGAATATGACTCTATTCTGGGTACTGATTCGGGCCCGAGTCAAACGATTAGGGAGCTTTGGGGTGAAAAAAATAAGGGACTGAAAACGATTTAGCTTTCAGTCCCATATTTGGGGGATATTTGGCCATAAATGATAGGTATTTATGGCTTAACGCAGGTCGAAATCGTAACGAATGGTTTTATCAGGCGCCGCTGCTCAAGCCGCAGAGAAGAGGTGGCTCATTTGAGCGGCGGTCTGTTTGGCTTCGTTAAAGATAGCTTTGGCATCGCGTGCACATTTTCCGCACTGGCTTCCGAGGCCAGTGCATTCTTTTAGCTGACTCATGCGGGTTGCACCTTGCTCGGCAGCAGCAACGATGTCGCGGTCAGTTACTCCTTTGCAGATACATACGTACATTTAAGCTCACCTGAGGGTCGTTAAGAAACTGATGCCAGTATAAATACGAATTACTATCAAACGCAAGCGTTTTGGGAGTAGAAGTGCGAATGATTTGTAACAAGTTATATTCGAAGGGTTGGTAGGGGCCCTTTAACAGGCGCTGTCAGTTAAGTCAGGTCAGCGGACGCTTGTTGAGTAAAGATCATTTAAAAAACGAACAAACGTTAAGTAGCGCACATTACGTAATGTACAATTGTTTACGATAAACATTGTGGGGATCTTCAGTCTGGTAAACAGATTCAGATACCCGCGCTCAAGGAAGGCACTTAGATAATAAAAATACGACTTGGTGCGTAACTAAATATGAGCTTCTCAAATTTTTTTCCAGCGTTGCTTCAAGGCGACAGCGAGTTTTTTGAAAGCAGAGTGCGAATACTCATGAAGCGAAGCATCGCCGGAGGACTTATCGCTCTGGCCTTCAGTATCGCATCTTTAAGCATGGTAGCTGTTCGTACCGCCTGGCCGCACTGGGACGTTGTCGCTGTCCTGCTCACCGGTTACATCATCCCTGTATCAATGGCATATAAGTATGTGCGGAAGCGCCCTGGTGACGTCTGTCCAGCTTCCGCATTCAGAGCTCTTGTGAGGGTATTCTGTGTTCTGATTATTTTCTGGGTGGCGGTTGGGATGATTATCCTCCCAGGACTCGATGCTGATACACGCCTGATTGCGGTATCGCTGTTTGTTGTGACTGTTTATGCCCACAGTTTACCTTTCGCAGTTTTTCCTAAGGTTGGTATCGGCCTGATGGCGCTGAACTTATTGCCACTGGCGTTGCAGTTAACCTTTCTTGGCGAGACTTCAGTGATCGCTTTTGGCCTGAGCGGGATAGTACTTATTGCTTGTGAAGTGGGTCTTTTTTCCTGGATTTACCTTACCGATATCAATCGTTTGCGCAAGAGGAGAACAGACACAAGGGCCGAAGTTAATGAGCCTGATATGTCCCAGATCGGTTTTAGAAGGCGTCTCATTTACATCCTCCATGCTGGTGCCACGCCGGCCGTTATGCTTCAGATTACTGCTAGTTTTTTCATGGTGCTCACTCTACGTGTTCCGGAGTATGAAGGGTTATTATGGAGTTGGTTTCTGGCCTATCTGTCAGTACAGACATTACGCACAGCAGGCTTTCTATTACATCTGGAAAATCCCGAACGATTTCGTTTGCGAACCTGGCGGACTCTGTTTGGTATTGGTGTTGTGGCGAATCAGCTCGGCTGGTACGCGTTATTGGTGCTTTTCTACGAAATCATGACTGGTTTCAGTCTTGGGGTGGTTAGCGGAACGCTGATTGTTATTGCGGTGATAAGTACGATGGGATTGAGTGGAGACCGCTTACTGTTGTACTTGAACAGTGTGATGTGTGTTGTTCCTCCTGCAATTATTTTGTTTTCGGGAGAAGACTTATGGTCCTCTATCTCGTTGGGGATGCTCGGCTCTATCAGCTTTTTGTTGATTGTAGAAAACATTCATCAGTCGACTGTGTATTCAATGAAAGGGCGCCTGCTGCAGAAGTTGTCAGAATTCCGGTCGAAAGAAATGGAAGTTCTCAACGTCGAACTTACAAATGCTCGTGAGAGTCTGACAGAAGTGAATGCTAACCTAGAGCAACAGATCGAAGAACGCACGCATGAACTGAACTATCAAGCCACGCACGATATGTTGACGGGCCTGGGAAATCGCTACTACTTTTCCCGAAAAGTGAGCGAGGCGCTGAAAGAGCAAACCGATGAGCAAAGCACGTTTGCTGTTTATCTGCTTGATCTCGACAGGTTTAAGGAGGTGAATGATGGGCTGGGCCATCTTGCCGGTGATCATGTTCTTCGTGTTATTGCTGAGCGTATAGCAGACGCCTGTGTCGATGAGGTGATCTGCGCCCGCTGGGGCGGGGATGAGTTTGTGATTCTTGAACGCCGTGATGTATCTGAGATTGAGGTAAAGGAGTTCGCTACCCAATTGGTGTCTGAACTTCGCAAGCCAATTGAGCTGGACAGCGGGCCAGTATCTTTGGGAGCCAGTGTAGGTATAGCACTTTGCCCGGATCATGGTACTAGTGCTGAACAACTGTTAGAACACGCTGATATCGCCGTCTATCGCGCGAAGTCGCGCAAGACCGGCGTCTCTGTTTACGACGATAAGTGGGGGTATGAGGCTAGTGAGCGTCTGCAATTGGTTCAGTCGCTCGGCTATGCGATTGAACATAATGATATCGAGATCGCATTCCAGCCATTCGTGTCTGTTGATGACGGTCGCCTGACTGGGTTTGAGGCGCTTGCCCGCTGGCATGATAACGTACGTAATGTAGCGATCAGCCCGGGAACATTTATTCCGCTCGCTGAAGAATCTGGCCTGATGCCGGCGATGGGACGGATGATCCTACGGAAAGCATGCGAGACGCTGATGAAAGAAGCTCCGGACACTGATCTACGTGTGGCGGTCAACATTTCTGTAATGCAGTTAAGGCGGCACGACTTCGTGGATGACGTTGTTTCTACCTTGGCGGCAGTCAATATGCCAGCGAATCGCCTCGAACTGGAGCTGACTGAGTCCGTGTTTGCGGGAGATGTCCTTCAGATCCGCCAGATATTGAGCACGTTACGTAATCTCGGTGTTCGGATATCCATTGATGATTTTGGTACAGGTTATTCTTCGATCAGCTATCTGCGCGACTTCCCACTGGATACACTGAAAATTGATCAGTCCTTTGTGGCTGGCCTTCGAAACGGTGGGGAAGGGCTCTTCTCGAGCATCGTCTCTCTGGCGCATGGCCTTAAGCTATCGGTCATTGTTGAAGGTGTTGAGAATCGTCACGACCTGGATAAGGTATTGTCGTTGGGGGGGGAAGAGATTCAGGGTTACTTCTTTGCCCGTCCTATTGAATCAGGCAAGTTGGGTGATTGGCTGGATAAGCACAGTACCCGGCCGTTCTCAATGAAGCGACGGCATCTGTCGGTCGCGGTCGATAATCAAACCGGGCACTCCGGATAGTAAAAAGCACATTATGCGGGCTTTTTCGTATTTCTTCTGGTTCCCCGCCTGCGCGGGGATGACTCGTGGTGTGCATTCCATAACGGCGTGCCTGGCCACGTTCCCCGCGACAGTATGCTGTCATTTCCGCGAAGGCGGAAATCCATGATCAGTCTTCGTAGTTCTCAATCGCCGGGCAAGAGCAGATCAGGTTACGGTCACCGTAGACATCATCGATACGGCCTACCGTTGGCCAGAACTTATGAGCACCCAGTTCTTTCACAGGGAAGGCAGCAAGCTCTCTCGAGTACGGGCGCTCCCACTCTCCGGTAACGACTGCCGCGGTATGCGGTGCGTTCTTCAGTGGGTTGTTTTCCCCGTCTAATACGCCGTTCTGTACCGCATCAATTTCAGCTTTGATCGCGATCATAGCGTCGGCGAAGCGATCGATCTCCGCCTGACTCTCAGATTCTGTCGGTTCGATCATAAAGGTACCCGCTACCGGGAATGACATTGTCGGTGCGTGGAAGCCATAGTCCATCAGTCGTTTAGCGATATCCACTTCGGTGATGCCGGTTTCTGCCTTAATCGGGCGTAAATCGACAATACACTCATGCGCAACACGGCCGTTCTGACCGGAGTACAGGATTGGGTAGTGTGCCGACAGACGCTTAGCCAGATAATTAGCTTTGAGCAGAGCGTTCTGGGTAGCCGTACGCAGCCCTTTACCGCCCATCAGGGTGATGTACATCCAGCTGATGGTGAGAATGCTGGCAGAGCCGTAAGGGGCTGCCGATACTGCGCCATTGCCCTTGGAAGCATCGTCAATCGGACGTACTGCATGGTTCGCCACGAATGGCGCCAGGTGTGCAGCGACACCAATAGGCCCCATGCCCGGGCCACCGCCACCGTGTGGAATAGCAAAGGTTTTGTGCAGGTTCATGTGCGAAACGTCGGCGCCGATAAACGCTGGCTGAGTGACACCGACCTGCGCGTTCAGGTTAGCGCCATCCATATACACCTGACCACCGTGCTGGTGGATCAGGTCACAGATTTCTTTCACGCCTTTCTCATAGACACCATGAGTAGACGGGTAGGTCAGCATCAGACACGACAGCTGATCAGACAGCTCTTCGGCTTTCTTTTTCAGATCATCAAAATCAACGTTACCCTGCTCATCACACTCAGTGACGACAACACGCATCGACGCCATCTGTGCTGATGCTGGGTTAGTACCGTGTGCAGAACGCGGAATCAGACACACATTACGGTGACCTTCGCCACGGCTCTCGTGGTACTTCTTAATTGCCAGCAGGCCTGCGTATTCGCCTTGTGCACCGGAGTTAGGCTGCATACAGATGGCATCAAAACCTGTGATATCACGCAGGTAGCCATCCAGTTCGCGCACCAGTTGCTCGTAACCCGGAGTCTGATCTTTCGGTGCAAACGGATGAATATTTGAGAACTCAGGCCAGGTCACCGGGATCATTTCGGTAGTGGCGTTAAGTTTCATGGTGCAGGAACCCAGCGTAATCATAGAGTGATTCATCGCCAGGTCTTTGCTTTCGAGGCGCTTCATGTAGCGCAGCATTTCGTGTTCGGTGTGATAGCGATTGAACGTTGGATGCTCGAGGAATGCGGCCAGGCGCTGAAGCCCGGCCGGAATGCTATCCGAGCCCGCCTTTACAACGGCGTCATCGAGATCGTAGACATCAAGTCCGTGGCCGGCGCCAAGGAAAATATCAAAGAGTTCGGCCACATCGCTTGCGGTGGTCTTTTCTCCCAGTGTCACACCTAGTGTGTTATTACCCAAGCCGAGTGCTTCGTCATCACGGAGGTTAACTTCGTGCTCTGCTGCGCGCTTCAGAACGTCTTCACGATGACCGACCTTAATCGTCAGAGTATCGAACCAGGTCGGGTTCAGAAGTTCGACGCCTCTGCTTTTAAGCCCTGCTGCCAGAATATCGGTCAGGCGATGAATGCGGTTGGCGATGGTTTTCAGACCGGTCGGGCCATGATACACCGCGTAGAACGAACTCAGGTTGGCAAGCAGTACCTGCGCGGTACAGATATTCGAGTTCGCCTTTTCACGGCGAATATGCTGCTCACGGGTTTGCAGAGCCATACGCAGCGCCTGATTGCCCTGGGCGTCAATCGAAACCCCGATGATTCGACCAGGAATCGAGCGCTTGTAAGCATCACGAGTGGCGAAGAAAGCGGCGTGTGGGCCACCAAAGCCCATAGGAACCCCGAAGTGCTGGGCATTGCCCAGTACGATGTCCGCACCCATTTCGCCTGGCGCTTTGATCTTGATCAGAGCCATCAGGTCACTGGCAACAGCGGCCAGTGCGTTTTTGTCATGCAGTGCGCTGATGACATCTGAGAAGTCAGTGATTTCACCCTGACGACCCGGATACTGGAACAGGGCACCAAACACGTCATGTTCTGCAGCCTCGTTTGCAGGACCAACGATGATGTCCCAGCCAAAGGCTTCGGCGCGGGTACGGACAACGTCAATGGTCTGTGGCAGACACAGTTCATCAACGTAGAAGGTGTTTGATTTGTTTTTACGTACTGAGCGCTTAGCCATCGCCATGGCTTCGGCAGCGGCAGTGCCTTCATCAAGCAGAGAAGCATTCGCCAGTTCCATGCCGGTGAAGTCGATAATCATCTGCTGAAAGTTAAGCAGTGCTTCGAGACGCCCTTGGGCGATTTCTGGCTGATACGGGGTGTAAGCGGTGTACCAGCCCGGATTCTCCAGTACGTTACGCAGGATCACCGGTGGCATGATCACATCGTGATAACCAAGGCCAATATAGCTTTTGAATACTTTGTTCTGTGCTGCAACAGACTTCAGGCGTGCCAGTGCTTCAGCTTCTGGTGTCGCTTCTCCGAAGGACAGAAAAGCCTCGCGCAGGATGTCAGCGGGGACAATTTCACTGGTCAGTGACTCCAGAGAGTCTGCACCGACGGCAGCCAGCATGTCTGCTTCTTCACGCAGGTCGTAGCCTGCACCGTCCGAGGCAATATGGCGACTGACAAAGTTATCGCGCTGTTCCAGTTGTCTGAGAGAAGGAGTACTCATGATTGAACCTGAATGTAAAAGTATCGGCTATATGGGCTGGTGCCCACGCTAAGTAAGAATGTAAAACGACAACGCAGAGGAGGCCTCTGCGTTGTTTCAAGCGGGGTCAGAGTAACGTATTACTCACACGCAGCAGCGTAACCGTCCGCATCAAGGAGCTTGTCCAGATCCGCAGCATCCGCCAGTTCCATTTTAAAGAACCATGCATCTCCGTACGGGTCTTCGTTTACTTTTTCCGGAGCATCGGCAAGATCATCGTTCACAGCGATGATTTTCCCTGCGAGTGGGGCGTAAATATCGGACGCTGCTTTTACTGACTCAACCACGGCAATGTCCTGATCTGCAGTAACTTCGCTATCTACCTCGGGAAGCTCTACGAAAACGACATCGCCCAGCTGGTCTTGTGCGAAGTCGGTAATGCCAACCGTCACAGTGCCGTCGCTTTCAAGGCGGATCCATTCGTGGGAGGCAACGTATTTCAGGTCTGCAGGAATGTTGCTCATGGGGTTTCTCCAGTTAAAAATTAACGATTAATCTCAAAATTGTTTTTGGCCGTTACGAACGAACGGGAGCTTGATCACACGAACGTCGGTCAGCTTGCCGCGCAGGTCGACCTGGGCGGTATCACCGGTGGTTGCCGGTACCCGGGCAATCGCAATGGAATACTGCAACGTCGGGGAAAAGGTGCCTGAAGTCACTTCGCCTTCACCTGTGCCATCGACAACAACTTTCTGATGCGAGCGCATCACTCCACGGGTTTCCAGAACGAGGCCGACCTGCTTCATGGCGATACCGGATGCTCTTTCTGTTTCGAGTGCTGCGCGGCCGATAAAGTCTCGATCAGAGGGCTCCCAGGCGACTGTCCAGCCCATCCCTGCGATCAGCGGGCTGACGGATTCATCCATATCGTTGCCGTACAGGTTCATGCCGGCTTCGAGACGCAATGTGTCGCGAGCGCCAAGACCGCAAGGTTGGACACCCGCTTCGCTCAGCTGCTGCCAGAAATCGGCGGCGTCGTCTTTCGGGATCATGATTTCGAGGCCGTCTTCACCGGTATAGCCTGTGCGTGCATAAAACCAGCCGTGCTGTGCCAGGCCCTGGAATATCTTCAGGCTGTCGATCAGGTCGGCGGCTTCTGGGCGTACTTTTTGAACCATGCCTCGTGCTTCGGGCCCTTGAACTGCGATCATAGCCATTTCAGGGCGTTCGGTGAGGCTGATGTCGAAGCCCTTGGTATGGGCAGTCATCCACTCGAGATCTTTCTCACGGGTGGCACAATTCACAACAGTGCGATACCAGCCTTCCATGCGATAGACGATCAGGTCGTCGATCACACCGCCATCGTTGTTCAGCATGCCGGTGTAGAGTGCTTTACCAGTTTCCTGCAGCTTATCAACATCGTTGGCCAGAAGCTTTTGAAGGTAGGCTTTGGCGTCAGGGCCCCGCACGTCAACGATGGTCATGTGTGAAACGTCGAACATGCCGGCTGCCTCACGCACGGCATTATGCTCCTGAATCTGGGAGCCATAATGGATGGGCATATCCCAGCCACCGAAGTCTACGATTTTGCCGCCCGCGTCCAGATGGCAATCATACAAAGGGGTTTTCTTACCCATGTCAGATCCTGATACGTTTGGACGCAGGGCGCCCTGAGTTCGGTTGACGACCAAGGTCAACGAAAAGTCGGCAATTATAGCGCTTTAAGGGGCGTGGTTCACACAAAAATGCGATTGCGGCACGGGAGTGCCGCATTCTGGGGAGGTATCAGTTAGCGTTGGTGCGGTTATCCGGCACTGGCATGCCTTGTTTCGCATGGGTCGGCGAGAATCCGCACCATTTCTTATACGCCTTAGAGAAGTTCGCAACGCTCGAGTACCCCAGGAGTTCTGCGACCTGGCTGACGTTATACATCCGGCGGCTGAGCCAGAAGCTGGCTTGCACAAGGCGCATATCAGCGAGCAGTTGCTGGTAGTGGGTTCCGGCCTCCTGCAGACGGCGTTTGCAGGTACGTTCAGTCAGACCGAGCTTCTGCGACAATTCATTCAGCGTTGGCGGATTAGCAAGGTCATTGCGAAGCAGGTTGGACGCTTTCTGGGCAACAAGATGCGCCGGACGCAGTACGCCCTGCGGCTGGAAGTTGGCCGTGCGGATAACCAGTGCCTGGGTCAGAAACTGTGAAGGTAAGCGTACAGTGAAGTATGGCGCACCGAAGGTCACCTTCATCGGTGCGTACTTAGCATACTCCTCAATATGTTCCGGCTCTGAATACGGAAGAAAAACCGACAGCTGGTCAGTAAGGCCCTGAAGCAGGTTACTACCTACGGTATAGCCGAACGCAAGCAGGAGTTCAGAAAGCTCTGCGGAAGGAACGCGGGTTGGATCCTGCTTCCAGAAGAATTCGCAGTGACTGACCTGTCCATCATCAAGAATATGCAGGTCGAACGGACGTTCGGTCGTGCTGATCTGAGCGCACATTGACTGGAACAGCTCAAGCAGATTGCCAGCGGTTACCTGGTTCTGCATCGCCATAATCTGGCCGTACTCCAGGTAAACTTCGGGCAGCTTCGATGACAATTCGCTGTCGCTTAAAGTCTTGAGTACCTGCAGAAGTGCGGGCGTACTGCTCTGGAGTCCTTCTCCAGCTGCAGAAAGTTTTGGGGCTGACTTACGCAATTCCTTCTGTGGCATCAACCTTCGCAGGGCCTGTAGGGTCTCTGCGTGTGGTTTTAACGAATACATCTGGAGAATATCTACTACTTTGTTATTAGTGGTGAGTAGCGCCAGAGTGCGCGCAGGTGTCCCGTGGCACAATGTCATTTTACGCAACATGCCCCTCGAAGAATGGCGCAATATGACTTCGTGTGCCGGTGAGGTCAGAAACTACGGGGCTTACCAATATCCTTATCAGTAAGCATTTAGATTTATAAATAGTGGTAAAAATGCGCCAATATTAAATTCTGATGCAAAATGACCTGGTGTGTCATTTTGAGTCAGGGCGTGATCTGGCCCCTCTGGCAAGAAGGATTAACTCGTCCTTGAAACCCCTTGATCATTGGCAGCAACCAAGGCAGGTGTGAAAAGACTGATGACTTTCCAGTCATTTTTGGGTTCAAAAGTACCATCAACTTTGCTGGTTAAAACCTTGCCTTCTGGTGTAATAGCGAATAAGGGAATGGCGTCTTTGCCGTTCTGCTGTTGAAAATCATTCCACGTAAATTCGTTGCTTAGTCGGGTGGAGTGCAGCTCGGCACCCTGCGCCAGCATGCTGGAGAACTTACTGTAGGTCAGGTTCTTGCTGAACAGATATTGGCCGCGGTGCTCTTCGCCGTCGATATGCATTTCAGACAGGCGAGCATCAACAGATGTCCGCAGCGCGTAAATGTTGTGCTGGCCAAACTCGTTGCCAAATCTCATCCCAGCGACTGTGTTGATGCTGCGTTCCGGGGATAAACCGAGGAGCTTACCGAGGCCAACCAGGTCAAGTCGTTGCTCTGCATATTCAGATACAGGGTTTCCGTAAAACGTGCGGAGTCCATCCATGCGCGCAGCGCGGATGTTATCCCAGTTTGAATCTGTGAGAAGTACATCCACTTTGTTCTTCCTGAGTTCAAGGGCGATGGTGCGTGCGATGTTATTCGCGCCTACGATAAGAAAACCATTCGGGGGTGGCTCTGCGACTCCCAACCAGCGAGCCATCATGCGCGAGGTTGCGCTCTGGAGCACGACGGTTCCAAAGATAACGGAAAAGGTAAGGGGGACAAGAATGGCAGCGTCTGCTTCACCTGACTGCTCCAGCTTGATGGCAAACAGTGCAGAGACCGCGGCGGCAACAATGCCTCGTGGAGCAATCCACGACAACAGAGACTTCTCCTGCCAGCTGAGTGTGCTGCCGATAGCAGAAACCCACACCGAAAGAGGCCTTGCGATGAATTGCATAATGGCGAGCAGGGCGAAGGGCATCCATCCAAGCGCGATCAGGTCATCCAGTGTCAGGCGTGCTGCCAGGATGATAAAAAGCCCCGAAATAAGAAGAACCGTAAGGTGTTCCTTAAAGTTAAGAATTTCACTGATGCGGATATCTTTCTGATTCGCTAGCCACATCCCCATCAGGGTCACCGCCAGCAGGCCAGACTCATGAGCAAGCATATTAGCAACACTGAAGCTGACGAATACCATTGAAAGAGTGGCCATGTTCTCAAGGTACTCCGGAACCCAGCGACGTTTCAGGATAAACCCGAGTATCCATCCTGCTGCGAGGCCGAGCACAGTTCCAGATGCTATGATTTCAACAAAGGCGAGCATGCCGCTGAGAGCCCCCTGCGCCTGCCCCTGGGCGACGATGAACTCATACACGACCACCACTAGCAGCGCCCCAAGAGGGTCAATCAGTATGCCCTCCCAACGTAGAATGTTACCGACATCAGCGTTTGGCCGGACAGTACGCAACATAGGTACGATGACGGTCGGACCGGTAACAACGGTCAGTGCACCAAAAAGGATGCTGAGCTCCCAGCTCAATCCGAACAGGTAGTGAGTAGCAACCGCCACGACCGCCCAGGTGATAGCGGCCCCGATAGTAATCAGCCGTTGAACGACCCCTTTTTGCGATCGTATTTCTTTCAGGTCGAGAGTCAGGCTACCTTCAAAGAGAATAATGGCGACGGCCAGAGAGATCAGAGGAAACAGCAAGTCTCCGAACAGGGCGTCAGGATTGAACTGCTGGGTGACTGGGCCGATCAGCAGGCCCGATGCCAGTAAAAACAGAATAGCGGGTAATTTAACGCGCCAGGCCAGCCATTGGCTGGCGAATGAAATCAGACCAATAAATGCAAACGCAATGATGCCACTATCGAACACGGTGATTCCTTTATATGAAGCGGTGAGAGCGGTTGATTGTAGCGGTGTGCTCTAACCCTGTACAACGCTTATACGTGGGCCTCAGTCGCTCAGGCGCAGAGTCGGCCTGAACAGGTAGGGTTGTTTGAGGTCTGTGGGTACAGCAGGAACAGGGCTGGTGGCCAGAATCGCGCGTCGCGCCCATTCGTCGGTCGCTGGATTGCCACTACTGACAATAACGTCAACGGCAGTGATGACGGCGCCGTACTTAATGGTGATCTGTAAACGAACATTGCCCTGAATGCCATCAGGATGCGCGGGCAGCTTCTGATTCAGGTGCGCCATAAGGCGTTCGTAGTATTTCTGTTCAACCGGGTCACTGAAGCGCTGATCATCGCCAGCAAATCTGGCCTCTGTTGCGCTGGATGAGGTTGCGGTAGGGGTGGCAGGTTTTTCAGCGGCGGGCACTGGTTCGGGCGGTTTTGGGCGTTGAGGGGCTTTTACCTGTGTGGGACGTTCAGGTGTGTCCGGCTTCTGGTTTTTTTCAGTTTTTGCTGTGGTTGTTATTTGTTCTGGCGTCGTCGTTGAGCTGGTTGTGGCTGCTTCGCTGACAGGCTCAGCCTCTTTAACGGGGTCTGGCCTCGGTGGCGTCGATAAGGGGTTGCTCGGTGTCGATCGCTCACCACGTTGGTCTTCTTTGTTAGCCCGTTCTGGGGTTTCTGTTTTCAGGGTGGCGAGAATGACCCGAGTGGCTTGCTCGTTTGTTTGCAGGCCGAGATCGGGCAAGAATATCAGATGCAGGCCCAGTGACAGTGACAGTGCCAGCCAGAACCTGCGGCGCGCCCAGAGTGACTTGGCGGAGTGGTGGCTGCTCATGCCAGTACGCGAGCGTCGAATCCAGCTTCTGAGAGAATGTACGCTGCAGCTTCAGCGCGCCCACCACCTGTTGTGACGTAGATAAAATCCCGTTCGAGAGACTTCAGCGTCTCGCGGAGTCTGGACAACGGTACGTTTCGAGCTCGGATAACCGGAGCTGCGCTGGCTTCTTGGGTGTGCCTGACATCAAGGATAATAACACCGGTGTCAGCCTCATCAATCAGGGTGTCGAGTTCACTCTCCCGGATATAGCTGAGTACAGGCTTTTTCAGCAAGGGGTCAAAGTCTTCTTTTGAGAGCCGGGCCAGGGTTCCTGATGAGGTCATGGTCACGCTGGCGTTGCGTGGCAGTTCGCTTACCAAGGCATCTTCGCCAAACAGATCGCCGGGCCCCAGGGCGGCAAGCGTCTCTTCTTCCTGATCCGCTTTGCGCGTCACCAGTGCACCGCCGGTCTTGATCACGTAGCAGTGCTCACCAATTTCGCCTTCACGGATCACAACATCGCCCAGCGATGCGGGTAACTCTTCAAAACGTGACAGCAGCTTCTGGATATTGGCGGGTGGGATTCGGGTAAACAGATCTGAAGTAATCAGTCGTTCCAGCCAGTCACTCTCTTCGTCGTGTTGACTGCGACTTTCTGATTGGCGAAATTCCGACCAGGTTGAAATCAGTTCAAGATAGGCACGCTTGACAGATACCAGCTGGCAGGGGGTCCGGGTAATGCCCGTATACCGATGAACAACGTGCGTGTTGTCCAATGCCATAAAATTCTCGTCGCTGTCAGCATCTATGCCGTTGATATTGAAGTCATCGTCAGCAAGGTCGATGCCGCCACTGAGCAGAAAGTGACATTCGTCGTCGCTCTGGCCACGCTTAAACAGGATTTTTCTCGCGGAAAGCGTATGCTCGCGAAAGTGGGGCGTCAGTTCTTCGATGATGTCTTCGGACCATTCATCGAAGGGGATAAAGTGCTGCAGTTTTTTACTGAGCGGCGTTTCCATGAATTCTCAGTCGATTGTCTCTTAGATATCTTCAAACTATAGCAAGGAGCCGTACCTTCGTCACTGAAACCGGTCAATCCGGCCAGTGCAGGCAGTCCGACACCTGTTTCAGGGAATCTTCATCGAAAGGGTCGATGGATGCTATATGAGGGACTGTTCCCAGGCTTTGAATATCACGCTGATTAAACCATTGAGTCAGATAACGTAGATTATCCTGCTGGGCCTCCATGTCTGGATCGACAGAATTTGCGACCCAGCCTGCAACCGTCAGCCCGCGTTGCTGGATCGCCTCAACCGTCAGGCAGGCGTGGTTAATGCAACCCAGTTTAAGACCAATGACGAGTATGACTGGCAAATCGAGGGTAGCTGTAAAGTCGGCGAGAGTTTCTTTGTCATTCAATGGAACCAGCCAGCCACCGGCGCCTTCGATGAGTTGGTAGTCGGCGGTCTGTATTAGCCCGTTCTCACACGATTCGATCAGCGAGCTGCATGTCAGGCTCAGGCCCGCTTCTTGTGCCGCAATATGGGGGGCGATGGCTGGCTTCAGTGTGATGGGGTTGTGGACCTCATACCCAAGGTTGCCTGATGAGTACTTCTGATGAAGCAGGGCGTCGCGATTTCTGAGTCCTACTTCGGTAACGTCGGAGCCTGAAGCAATGGGCTTCAGGCCGAAGCTGGTATGTCCGTCGAGAACAGCACGCTGCAGCAGTGCTGCGCTGATCAGTGTTTTACCAGCGTCTGTATCGGTACCTGTCAGAAAGTAGCGTTTCATGGTTTTGGCTCAGTGGGGTGTTCTGGGTGTACAAGGGCATAGATCCAGAGCACTTCGTAGCTCAGTGGATAGGCGGTTTGTCCCATATGTAGGGTGGTTGGATAGTGCCTGCTCAGTGCCTCAATGGCTGCGCGGCCACCCAGGCCAGCCCGGCGGCCTGCATTCACATTGGTGGCGCCAATGGCTTTCAGGCTGCGTAGCAGGTCAGGTACAGAATCGTAGTACTCGGTCAGGCAGTCCTGCTCAAAAACAACGTCTGTGAAACCAGCCTGCGTTAACGCATGGTTCAGGCGTTTTGGGGTTTCGAATTCATTCACATGAGGGCGATCATCAATCGCTTCCCAGGCTTGCTGTAGCTCTCTTTGAGTGCCCGGGAGCAAGGTTGCTATGGCAATGCGGCTCCCCGGTTTCATGACTCGCCGCCACTCTTTGAGTGTTTCTTCCGGTGCTTCGCTCCATTGCAGCATCAGGCTTGAGATCAGGCCGTCTGCCGAGCAGTCGGGTAGAGGAAGGTCGTCTGCATCGGCAAGCAACAGATCAGTCTGAGGATCTGCGTGACTGACAGCGGCTTCCAGCATGCCTTCGGCGAGGTCGATTCCGGTAACCCGGTTGGCACCTTTTAAGCGCAGGTGCGGTAACGCGACGCCGGTACCACAGCCGATATCGAGCCAGTGTCCTGACAGTGCAGGCAGTTGATTGAGCAATGCCGTGACAGCGCGTTGCTGAATGCTGGCGGCACGATCATAAGTCTGAGCAGCACGACTGAAATGCTGCGCGACCTGACGTTTATCGCGGCCCGTCATTGCATTTCCTCTCGTTTGGCTGATTCATGCTGTAGCTGCTCTGCCAACTGATGCAGCCTTTCCAGCAAGTGATGCTTGCCTTCTGTCGTAAGAAAGAAGGTATGGCTCTCTCCCGGGCTTAGTTCAGCGGGGGGCATATGAGAAGGCTTAAGCGCATCTGCGTGACCGTACAAATGCAGGCTCCGGAGTGAGGGAAGCAGATCTTCGTATCTTAGCCACTCAAGTGTGTGGTTAAGCTCGCTCCGAACGGGGTGTTGGCTGCTCTTTAACTGCTTCATCAGTGAACGTGCTTCAGAGCTGCCCTGTGCACACAGGCCCGTAAAACGTTTCAGTGTTGTCTCTGCGTTCGAAGTTAAAGACTGAGAAAATGCCTCAAAGTCTTCTGTCGGCATACCGTTGCCCGTCTTATCGGAAAGAAAACGCTGCCCTGTTGCCAACGTGACCAGGAAGTGATTTCGAGGGGCGGGGGTTGCAGAGAAGGCTTTGGCTGCCAGTGCGCCGCCTAATGACCAGCCAATCCAGATTGCCGGTAAATTTACGCCGTCACCCGTACCGGGGGCTGTCGCCGCCAGGCTCGCTGCCGCAGTTTCAAAACTGACGGCGCAATTGAGGTAGTCGGCAGCCCAATGGTGGCCCGGCAGCTCGTCATAGAAAGTTTCAAATACATCTGCGCTGAAGCTCCAGCCCGGTAGCCATAACCAGTTCAGGTCGCTGCCCGGAGTGGTCCGGATTTTTTGCCAGGGTGACGTCATTGAACATCCCCTGTGAATGCGGATTCCAGAGCGGTAAGCAGAGTCGCGATATCTTCGGCGGTATGAGCAGCTGTCAGGGTGACGCGTAACCGCGCTTCACCTTGTGGGACGGTGGGCGGACGTATCGCTGATATCCAGATGCCCTGTTGCTTTAGGCTGTCACTGATTCGTAGTGCACGATCGCTGCTTCCTGTCAGAAGTGGTTGTACAGGGCTTTCAGAGTCCATCAGAGGGAGTCCGCGTGCTTCGGCGCCACTGCGAAACAGCTTGATACGATCGGTCAGAGCCTCTCGCAGCTTGTTGTCTCTGGCGCGCTCGAGGTTCCCAAGCATCGCTTGTGCGACGGCTGGAGGCATTGCTGTGGTGTAAATATAGGAGCGCGAAAATTGAATCAGGTACTCAATAAGATCATCACTGCCGGCAACGAAGGCTCCATATCCCCCCAGTGCCTTACCCAATGTTCCTATATAAACAGGTAAGGCCTCTTGCGGCAGGTCGAAGTGCTCTCTGACGCCATGGCCATTCTTGCCTAGAACGCCGATCCCGTGCGCATCATCAATCATCAGCAGTGCGTCATGGTGCTGACTGATTTCGGCGAGCCTGGCGACGTCTGCCAGGTCGCCATCCATGCTGAAAATACTGTCGCTGACGACTAAACAATCGCCCGAGGTAGCTGACAGTAAATCATCCAGTTGCTGGTAGTCGCAGTGGCGGTAGCGGGTCATTTTTGCGCGACTTAGCTGAGCGCCGTCCAGCAGTGAGGCGTGGTTCAGTTTGTCCTGAAAGATAAAGTCGCCGCGCTGTGCCAACGCACTGATCACGCCAACATTAGCCATGTAGCCGGTTGAGAACAGTAAAGCCCTGGGGTATCCGGTGAATTCAGCCAGTGCTTTTTCAAGATCATGATGTGCACGGGTGTGCCCACAAACAAGGTGAGAAGCACCGCTACCGAATTGCCAGTCCTGTGCCGCGCGAGCGAGGTCGTCGCCACCGGTGTTGGCCAGGCCGAGATAATCGTTGCTGCAGAAGTTCAATAACTGGGCGTTGCCACAGGATACGTGGGTGCTTTGCGGAGAGTGCAGCGTCTGCCGTTGGCGCAACAGGTGATTTTGTTTTCTTTGCTGAAGAGCAGACGAAAAACGGTCTTGCCAACTCATAGATAACTCCGCAAGTAAGTGTCGGTATCTTATTCTGTCGTAATCAGTGGTCAACTACGGAGCAGTACTCTGGTTTACAGGTGGCATAAAACTGCGTCATCCTAAGGCCTGACGGGAGTACAGCCAGAATCTCAGGAGCACACATGTCCACCCATTTTATCCAGCCTGACCTTAATTATGATCGTGAGCATGTCTGGCATCCGTACAGCTCAATGACGGACCCTGGCCATACCTGGCCCGTAGTCAGTGCGTCGGGAGTGCGTCTGAAGCTGCAGGATGGGCGAGAGTTAATTGATGGTATGTCGAGCTGGTGGTGCACGGTTCATGGCTATAACCATCCTGTGCTGAATGCGGCGTTGAATGAACAGGCTGAACGAATGAGCCACGTTATGTTCGGTGGCCTAACCCATGGTCCGGCAATTGAGCTGGCAAGGCGCCTTGTTGCGCTGACGCCCGACGGACTGGAAAAAGTGTTCATTGCGGATTCCGGCTCAGTGTCTGTCGAGGTCGCGATCAAAATGGCCATTCAGTATCAGCATGCACGCGGCGAAACGACGCGCACGCGCTTGTTGGCGCTGGAGCGTGGATATCATGGCGATACGCTCGGCGCTATGTCGGTTTGTGATCCTAAGCGGGGGATGCACCATCTCTTCAGCGGTATTCTGCCTGAGCAGTTTTTCGTTCCTGCGCCTCAGACCCGTTTCGAAGAGGAATGGAATCCTGATGACATTGCACCTCTGAGAGAGTGTCTCGAAAAAAATCATAAGAGTATCGCGGCCTTAATTCTTGAGCCTGTTGTGCAGGGGGCGGGAGGAATGCGCTTTTATCATCCGGAGTATCTGCGTCAGGCACGCTCCTTGTGTGATGAATTTGGTGTTCTGCTGATTGCGGATGAAATCGCAACAGGGTTCGGACGATCCGGAAAGTTGTTTGCTTGCGAGTACGCCGGGATCAGCCCGGACATCATGTGCGTTGGGAAGGCGATTACTGGGGGGTATATGACCCTGGCGGCGACGTTGGCGACCACCGAGGTTGCAGAAACGATCAGTCGCGGTGAGGCAGGGTGCTTTATGCACGGGCCTACCTTTATGGCTAACCCTCTGGCCTGTCGTGTTGCTTGCGCCAGTCTCGACCTGCTGATGGAGAATAACTGGCAAAGGCAGGTCTCAGGAATTGAGCTAGGCCTGAAGCAGGGCCTGAGTCGTGCTTCTGAGCTTGAGGGCGTAGCTGATGTGCGTGTACTTGGTGCTATCGGTGTTATTGAGTTGAAGGACCCGGTTGACGTGAAGCGTCTCCAGCCAGCCTGTGTTGATCGCGGTATCTGGGTTCGCCCTTTTGCGCATAATTTTTACGTCATGCCACCTTACATCATGCGTGAGGGTGATCTTGCCTATCTGACCAGCAATATGGTGGGCGCATTGGCGCAGACTCTGGGCGAGTAGTACGTACACCGGGGCAATGCCCCGGTGGATGCCTGTTCAGACGTTGCCTGTCTGAGGTTCTTCTTTTTGTGGTTGTTCTGCTCTGCCAGAGGGTTGGCTGCTGTGGGGTTGATGATCATCGTGATGACGATGACGAGCCTGACTTTGCGAGATACCCGCAGTTACAGCAAAGCGCATAGCATCTTCCACCGACCAGTCGACGTAAGTCAGGCGGTCTTTCGGTAAAAATAGCGTGTATCCACCGACCATGTAGCTCATCGGCAGGTAAACGGGCAACAGGTTGTCTGCATGAGCACTTTCAGACACTTGCTCCGGAACGTGATCTGCGGTCACGAAGCCCACTAGCTGTCCAATACCTGGCATTTCGACCAGGACGACTTGTTGAGCTTTGGGCTTGTCGCCGTCAAACATGGCGGCGAAATCTTTCACTGCACCATACAGAGTTTTCACCAGTGGTAAGCGCAGGAAGGCGTCCTCGACATACTGATAAACCCAGTTGATGGGGTTCAACTGGAAGGCCAGCCCCACTGCGAGCAGAGTTACAAGCATCACAACAACCCCCATGCCTGGGAAAAGAACCAGATCGGGATGTAATAATTGGAGTGCACGGACGCCAAGGTCATTGAGCGATGTCAGGACAGACCATACCAACCAGACGGTAACCAAAAGAGGCAGTAACACCATCGACCCTTTGATAAAGGGTTTAAGCAGCAATTGTTTCATTGTAACCAGTACATTCCTTGGAAAGTCTGAGGAGTGTAAAACGTCTGCCCCCGCATTGTCCCTATGTTTCCGGCAACTCTGGCTGGTTTTTATCGGAATGGTGATCGCGGGCTTTGACCCGGCTTCTGTCAGGCCATTGCTGCTCTAAGAACTTAAGTTTGTTAGTGGTCACTCTCATATAATAAAATTGTCTAAAACTGCATGAGTAACCACTAACTTAACAAGTTACTTTAACTATCTGGCGCAGGTGGGGTACTTCGTTTGGGTTTTATTCCCCACTTCCTCCCACCCTTTCCCCCACCTCTGCTAAGTCCTTGTGTTTATTAAAAAAAATAGCTGATTTCACACCCCGCAAATGCTTGCAAAGGAGCAGTCTGATTCCTATAGTGTCTAATTGTGGAGAATAGTGGGTAATTGTGGGAAGTTAGTGATGTTAGTACTTACCCACATGTATTAAGGACGGACGCATGTTTCGCGGTTTAAACACGATCAATCTGGACGCCAAAGGGCGCCTGGCGATCCCGGCTAAGTTTCGGGAACGTCTGGCGGTGCTTTGTGGTGGCCATATGGTTGTGACGATCGATACCGAAGAGCGTTCTCTACTCATCTATCCCGTTAATGAATGGGAAGAAATCGAAGCGAAAATCACCTCCTTACCAACCTTTGATCCTCGCGCCCGCCGTATTCAGCGTTTGCTGGTGGGTCATGCTACCGATGTGGAAATCGATGGTAGTGGCCGGATTCTGTTGCCGGCTGCGCTGCGCGAATACGCCGGCCTTGAGAAAGAGACCGTTCTGATCGGTCAGGGTAAGAAGTTGGAGTTATGGAGTAAGGCGTCCTGGGAAGGTACCCGGGATGAATATCTGGAACAGGTGAATGATGAAAGTCAGCTGTCCGAACAAATAATGAGTATTTCCCTGTGACCATTTCTCCTGAGTTAGCACATACCACGGTTTTACTGAATGAGACGGTGGATGGATGCGTTATTGATCCGGACGGTGTGTATGTCGATGGCACATTTGGTCGCGGCGGACATAGCCGGCAGCTGCTGAGTAAGCTCGGGAATCAGGGGCGCCTGATTGGTTTTGATAAAGATCCCCGTGCCATTGAAAGTGGCAATGAGCTGGCAGCTGAAGATGCACGCTTTCAGATAGTGCAATCCAGCTTTGCAGATATGAGGTCTGCTCTCGCCAGTCTTGGTATCGAGAAAGTGAATGGCATTCTGTTGGATCTTGGGGTGTCGTCTCCTCAGCTGGACGATGCTGAGCGTGGATTCAGCTTTATGAAAGATGGCCCTCTCGATATGCGTATGAATCCGGACTCGGGCATCAGCGCTGCAGAGTGGGTGGCCACAACACCAGAATCAGAAATTGCCCGAGTGTTGAAAGAATACGGGGAAGAGCGTTTCGCGAGACGCATGGCAAGAGTGCTCGTTGAAAAGCGAAAAAATGAAGAAATCACCCGGACACTTCAGCTTGCAGAAATAATTAAACATGCGAACCCCGCGTGGGAGAAACATAAGCATCCTGCTACACGTGCGTTTCAGGCAATCAGAATCGCAGTGAATAACGAGCTGGGTGATCTGGAAAATGTACTGGCTGACAGTGTCGACCTTCTTTTGCCAGCTGGGCGTCTCTCGGTGATTAGCTTTCACTCGCTGGAAGATCGGATGGTCAAGCGCTTTATCCGCGCCCAGGAAAAAGGAAAAGATCTGCCGCCGGGGTTACCTGTTATGGAAGATCAGCTTGGCAAAACAATGAAAAAAATCGGCAAAGCAATCATGCCGACTAGAGCTGAGATTGATCGTAATCCACGTGCGCGCAGTGCTGTATTAAGAATTGCTGAGCGCTTGGCATGACATGGGGAAATTCAGTGCTTTGGGGAGCGGTGCTTATATCTGCAATATCGCAGTTGAGTGTTGTTACCTGGAATCGCGATTTGCTGCAGGTTTGGCAGAAAGCAGACGCTGACCGTCAAGCGCTGGCTGAAGAGCATAGTCGTCTTGTGCTCGAGAAAAGTACGCTTACGGCCCATGGACGAATAGACACTCTGGCGCGAAAGCGCCTAGGAATGAAAGAACCAGAAAATACACGGGTTTTCCGCTGATGGCACTTGAAGAAAATGAGTTGAAAGAAGGTATTCAACGCTGGCGCTTTGCGCTGGTGCTGGGTGCGTTTGCTCTTCTGCTTTTCGTCGTCGCTGCCCGTCTGGTGATGCTGCATACCGTCGAGCAACCCTTTCTGTTTGAACAAGGCGAAAAAAGAACCGTACGGAGTGAAGTACAGCCAGCTACCCGCGGCATGATTGTTGATCGCCACGGTGAGCCGCTGGCGGTCAGTACGCCGGTAACAACACTCTGGGTAAATCCTCAGCAAATAGACTCTTCTGAACTATCACTCGTTGCTCCGCTACTGGAATTGAACGGCGCAGAACTGAAACGTCGGGTTGATCGTGCGCAACGTCAGGGGCGCAGCTTTTATTATGTGAAACGTCAGGTTGAGCCTGAAATTGCTACCCAGGTGTTGAATAAAAAAATCGCTGGCTTGTACGGCGATACGGATTTTCGACGCTACTACCCAGCGGCAGAGGTTACTTCCCATACATTGGGCCTGGTAAATATTGATGGTAAGGGTCAGGAAGGGTTAGAGCTTGCATTTGACGATTATCTGTCAGGGAAAGCAGGCTCTCGCCAAGTCGTAAAAGACCTCTACGGTAACGTGATTAAGCAACTCGGTGTTAAAGCCGTTGCTGAACCCGGTAATGATCTTCAATTAACCATTGATCTGCGTCTGCAATATATCGCGTATCGTGAATTAAAAGCGGTAGTGCAGTCTCACCATGCGACCGCAGGCAGTGCTGTTATGCTGGATGCTAAGACAGGTGAGGTGCTGGCGCTCGTCAGTCAGCCTTCTTACAACCCAAATAACAGGGCTGATCTGAAGCCCGGAAATATGCGTAACCGTGCTGTTGCCGATCTTGTCGAGCCGGGTTCGACTATGAAGCCATTTACTGTCGCGGCTGCGATAGAAAGTGGTCGGTATTCTCCGGATACGATTGTTGATACTTCGCCAGGCTGGATAAGAGTCAAAAGGAAAGCGATTCGGGATCACCGTAATTATGGTGAGCTGGACCTGACAGGGATTATTACCAAATCGAGCAATGTGGGGGTATCGAAGTTAGCTCAGGACCTTGGGCCAGATTCGATGTGGCAATTTTTCGATCATGCAGGGCTGGGCCGCCCCGGCACATTGGGCTTCCCCGGAGAAGCAGTGGGTAGTATGCCCTACCCGGAACAAATGGATGACCTTCGTCTTTCGACCGTATCTTATGGATACGGTCTTTCCGTTTCTCCACTGCAGTTGGCTGAGTCCTATACCAGTTTCACAGATGGCTGTCGTGAGCACGTTTCACTCTTGATGTCGCAAGTAGGTCAGCAACCTTGTGAACGAGTTATGTCTGAGAAAACTGCACGACAGATTCTCGATATGTTAGGGACTGTCGTTGGTCCAAAAGGTACTGGTAAACGCGCAGCTGTCGATGGCTATCTGGTCGGTGGCAAAACCGGAACGGCTCACAAAGTTGGTCGCGGTGGTTATGAAGATTCTGAATACACCGCAGTGTTTGCGGGTATCGCGCCTATCTCTGATCCAGAGCTGGTTCTGGTGGTGATTGTTGATGAGCCTCAGGGTAAAGAATACTACGGTGGGGAAGTTGCGGCGCCGGTGTTCGCTCGGGTAATGGAGCAGGCTCTCCGATTACGTCAGGTGATTCCTGATGCTCCGGTTGAAAATGAATGGCTGCAAGTTGCCGGAGGTGCGAGATGAAGATCTCTGAAATGATCGCCGGTACAATGTTTATGCCTCCTGAGTGGGATCGTGAATTCAATCACATCCACTCTGATAGTCGTGATATTCAACCGGGCGACTTGTTTGTCGCTCGAAAAGGTCACGCTTCACATGGTCAGGAATTTATTTCTGCTGCGATTGATGCGGGTGCGGTTGCTGTGTTTTCTGAGAACGCCGAAATGTTCCGTTGTGAATCTGGAAATGTCCCGGTTTTTCCTGTCTCTGATCTGGAACAGCAGCTTCCAGTGTGGCTGCAGAACCGTTATCCGGGTTTTAAATCGTTGACACTGTATGGTGTGACAGGGACGAACGGTAAATCATCCGTGACTCAATTCATTGCACAGCTTGCAGCCGCTAGTGGAAAACGATGCGGTGTCGTTGGCACGCTGGGAAATGGTTTCTTCCCGGATTTTGAAGAAACAAAGAATACGACACCAGACATCTGTGTGGTTTACCGTTTGCTCGATCAGTTTTTCGAGGCAGGCGCAGACTCAGCAGCCCTGGAAGTTTCATCGCATGGTTTACATCAGGGCCGTGTCGCCGGATTGATTATTGACGTCGCTGTACTCACCAATATTACTCAGGATCATCTTGATTACCACGGCGACATGGCAAACTATTTTGCCGCAAAAGCTGCACTATTTGATAAAGATACAGCAAAATCAGCCGTTATAAATATCGATGACGAATACGGTGCCCGTCTTCTGAATATGCCGGATCTCTGCGATCACTATCTGACAATTTCATCCAGTAAGAATAATAAAGCGGATGTTTTGTTTAATAAAATTACTGCAACGAAAAGTGGTATGAAAGCCGAGCTACAGACTCCATGGGGAGCAGGCGATGTTTATTTGCCGCTGCTGGGTGAATTTAACGTTGCGAATCTGGCAGCTGCAGTGACGACGCTAGCTGTCACCGGCGAAAATTTTGATGATTTACTGGCTAAAGCTGAAACTCTGCAACCGGTCGCGGGTCGTATGGCGCTCTATACGAAACCCGGTGGCTGCAAGGCTGTGATTGATTTTGCGCACACGCCAGAAGCTATTCGTGTTGCGATAAACAGTTTGGCTCCGCTAAGTGATTCGATTTCACTTGTTTTTGGCTGTGGTGGTGACCGCGACCGGACTAAACGCACGCTTATGGCAAGTGCCGCAGCGTTAGCCGATAACGTGTGGCTGACAGACGATAACCCTCGTACTGAATCGGCAGAACAAATTTTTAATGACGTCTCTGACTCCCCGGATGCGTCGGATTTTACGTACATACATGACCGTGCTGCAGCAATTACTGCCGCTATTGAAGCAACACCTGAAGACGGTGTTCTTTTGATCGCAGGTAAAGGTCACGAGAATTATCAGGACATCATGGGTGTTAAGCATAAGTACAGCGATGAAGCAGTGTTGCTGTCATTAGGATATCAGCGTGCCGGAGGTGGTTATGCTTCGTAATCCTACTCTGGCTGAGATTGCAGAGATTACAGGTGGAGAGTTGCTTTGTGGGGATGCCGAGGCTATCTGTCTTGCGGTCTCTACGGATACGCGCACTATTCAGAAGGGAAGTTTATACGTTCCTTTAAAAGGTGAGCGTTTTGATGGGCACGACTTTGCCAATAGTGCTTATAATTCTGGCGCCTTGGCCATGCTTGTTGAGCGCGAGTTGAGCACTGAGCTGCCTCAGATAAAAGTAAAAAATACTCTGCGTGCACTGGCTGATATCGCAGCCTGGCATCGTGATCAGTTTACTGGCCACGTTGTCGCGGTGACCGGCAGTGCTGGAAAAACTACGGTTAAACAGCTGATGGGATCGGTGCTTAGTCAGCGCTACAAAACCTTAATTACGCAGGGCAATCTGAATAATCATATCGGTGCACCACTCACGTTGCTGTCACTTCAGCCAGAGCATGAAGCTGCCATGATTGAGTTGGGTGCCAGCGGCGTAGGAGAGATTGCCTATACCGCCAATCTGACGCGTCCTGACGTTGGAATCCTGACAAACGTCGTGCCTGCGCATCTCGAAGGGTTTGGCTCTGTAGATAATATTGCCTTAACGAAAGGTGAGCTTATTGATTCCGTAGCTCCTTCTGGCGCCATGATACTGAATGCCGATGATCGTTACTTCAGCCAATGGCAGGCGCGTGCTGCATCTCTGAAGATTATTTCTTTTGGCTTCAGTACTGAAGCGGATATTACCGCCACTGATATGCATGAGTCTCTGATGGGGAATAAATTCACTCTCAAGCTGCCTCAGGAATCAGTGCAGGTCTCACTGTCATTATCTGGTCTGCACAATGTTCGAAATGCGCTTGCTGTCGCTGCTGCAGCCACTCATCTTGGTTTTAGTGCCGCTGAAATTAAGGCAGGGCTTGAACAGGCGGCGGCTGTTGCTGGTCGGCTGGAACACTGCGAAGGCCGTGAGGGTCAGGTGATTTTTAACGATGCCTACAACGCTAATCCAGAATCATTTTGTGCTGCAATCGATGTGCTCAAACTGGCTGAGGGGCGCCGCATCCTTGTTATGGGCGATATGGGTGAGCTGGGTGATGCTGCAGAAGAGATGCATGCACAGGTAGGTGCCTATGCGAAAGAACAGAATATTGAATGTCTGGTCGCGACCGGCCCTTTGAGTAAGTCAGCGGTTGAGACGTTCGGCGATAGCGGACATTGGTTTGAAAGCCGACATGCCGTTACTGAATATTTAACAAAAACAACTAAAAACGGAGACACCTTATTGGTGAAGGGGTCCCGCAGCGCAGGAATGGACCTGGTTGTCCGTTCACTGACAGAAAAAGAGGAAGACTGACTATGTTGCTTTGGCTGGGTGAATGGCTCGCACAGTACCACTCTGGATTCGGTGTGGTGACTTATCTGACACTGAGGGCAATATTTTCAGTAGGTACTGCGTTGGCCGTTGCCTTGATATTGGGGCCGGTGGTTATCCGTAAATTGCGTGAATATCAGATTGGTCAGGCGATCCGTGAAGTGGGCCCTAAGTCGCACCTGAGTAAAGCCGGTACACCGACGATGGGCGGAGCCTTGATCCTCTTATCTATTGCGCTGAGTACGTTGCTTTGGGGTGATCTGGAGAATCGATACGTCTGGTTGGTTCTACTGGTCACTCTGGCATTCGGAGCGATCGGTTGGGTAGATGATTACCGTAAAGTTGTGGAGAAAAACTCTCGCGGTTTGCCTGGCCGTTGGAAGTATTTCTGGCAGTCTGTGCTGGCTCTGATTGCTGGCGCTTATCTTTTCTACAGTGCTCAGTCACCGCAGGAAACTCAACTGGTTGTACCATTCTTTAAAGATGTCATGCCGCAACTGGGTCTGATGTTTATCGTACTGACTTACTTCGTTGTTGTTGGTTCAAGTAACGCGGTCAACCTGACTGATGGTCTTGATGGGTTGGCCATTATGCCTACTGTAATGGTGGCGGCCGCACTGGGTGTATGTGCCTATCTCGCTGGTAATGTGAATTTTGCAGACTATCTGCACATTCCGTATATCGCTGACTCGGGTGAACTGGCCGTTTTCTGTGCCGCGATCGTAGGTGCGGGTATTGGGTTTCTCTGGTTTAACACCTATCCGGCTCAAGTATTTATGGGCGACGTAGGTTCCTTAGCTTTGGGAGCCGCATTGGGTATTGTCGCCGTTGTTATTCGTCAGGAAATCGTACTGTTTATCATGGGCGGTATTTTTGTCGCTGAAACGGTATCGGTCATTTTGCAGGTGGCATCTTTCAAATTAACGGGGCGTCGTATTTTCCGCATGGCTCCGCTGCACCATCACTTTGAACTTAAAGGCTGGCCTGAACCTCGCGTTATTGTGCGCTTTTGGATCATTACTATCATTCTGGTCCTGATCGGGCTAGCAACATTGAAAATTCGCTGATTGCGAAGGCAGTATCGAAAATGACGACAGAAACTAAGAACATTAAGCGCTATCTGATCGTTGGCCTCGGGCTGACAGGTCTGTCGTGCGCGCGTTTTTGTCAATCCCGTGGTTTTAATTTCAGTTTGTGTGACACACGCACTGAGCTGCCTGCGATCGATAGTATTCGCAGTGAATTTCCAGGTATCGATATTACGCTTGGGTTACCTGACGCGGATGTGCTCGCTCAGTACGACGAACTGGTTGTCAGTCCGGGCATTAATGTGAACACGCCAACCTTTATTGCAGCAGCAGAGAAAGGGGTAACAATTTCTGGCGATGTTCAGTTATTTTCTGAATATCGTACCCGGCCGGTTATCGCGATTACTGGTTCCAATGGCAAGAGCACGGTGACAAGCCTTGTGACAGATATGCTGAATGCCGCAGGTGTAAAGGCCGTGGCCTGTGGGAATATTGGTCTTCCTGTGCTTGATCTTCTGACTGAGCAGACGCCTGTAGATGTGTATGTTGCTGAACTATCAAGCTTTCAGTTAGAAACCACCCGCAATCTCAATGCCGAGGTTGCGGGAATCCTGAATATTTCACCGGATCATATGGACCGCTACGCCGGCATGGCGGATTACGAGAGAGCCAAGCAGCGTATTTTTCAGGGCGCTCAGCACGTCATTGTAAATGGTGATGACGACCATACATTGCCCGCATTAACGGTATCAGACAGTTCTACGAAGTTCTCTTTGGCGATACCTGATAGTAACGCTTTCGGTATTACAGCGGACGGCGAGGATATCTGGTTGGCTCATGGTAGTGAGCGGCTGATCAAGGCATCAGATCTTTCTATTCGCGGCATGCACAATATTGCAAATGCCCTGGCTGCCTTAGCTTTTATTGATGCGCTCAGAGCAGACTTAAATATTGATTCTGACAAATGCCTGAATGGGTTAAAGAACTTCAAAGGTCTGGATCATCGTTGTCAGCATGTCGCTGTGATCAATGGTGTTGAATATATTAACGATTCAAAAGGCACCAATGAAGGCTCAACCGTTGCCGCGATTCAAGGCCTTGGGCCGGTGACTGAAGGAGAGCTTTGGTTAATTGCTGGTGGCGAGAGCAAAGGGCAGACTTTTGCCGAGCTGGCGGCTGCCTGTGAGAAGCGAGTGGCCGGTGTTTATCTCTACGGTGCAGACCGGGATATCATGGTATCAGCGCTTTCAGCTACAACCGTGAAAGGAGTATTCAGCACTCTCACTGACGCAGTCAATGCGGCAAGTGAACAGGCTACCTCGGGTGATACTGTGCTGTTCTCTCCTGCGTGCGCCAGTTTTGATCAGTTCCGTAACTACGTTCATCGAGGTGAATTTTTCTGTGGTTGCGTGGGGGCGTTGTCATGAATATGGATGCTCTCCGCTGGCAACAAAACAGCTCTTTATTTTACCCATGGATTGCACTGCTGGTACTGGGTTGGCTGATGGTAGCTTCTGCATCGACAGGGATTGCTGAAGATTACACGGGCAACCCTGCCTATTTCGCTATTCGTCACGCGGTCTATCTCGCCGCTGGTATTGCTGTGGCTTTCGCAACGTCGCAGATTTCGATGTCGCGCTGGGCAAAGTTTGATGGCCTCCTTCTGCTTGCAGGCATACTTGGGCTGATACTGGTTTTTGTTCCGGGTATAGGGCATGAAGTAAATGGTAGTCAGCGCTGGCTGAACCTCGGAATTATTAAAATTCAGGCGTCGGAGTTAGCTAAGGTTGGTGCCGTATTTTATGTTGCTGGTTACCTGGTACGCCGTGAAGATGAAGTAAAGAGTCAGTGGTCTGGATTTCTTAAACCTCTGGGTATCCTCGGGGCGATGGTTGGACTCTTACTTATGGAGCCGGATTTTGGCGCCGTCGTAGTGCTTCTCGGTGCCGCCATGATTATGTTGTTTCTTGGTGGTGTAAAAGCCGGTCAATTCTTCCTTCTAACTTTCGCGACCGTTGCTATCGGCGTGCTTGTTGTCGGTAGTGAAGATTATCGGGTTAATCGCCTCTTAGCTTATCTGAACCCTTGGGCTCCTGAACACGTATACGGCACAGGTTATCAGCTGACTCAGTCTTTGATTGCGTTCGGTCGTGGAGAGTTGTTCGGCGTTGGATTTGGCGAAAGTGTTCAGAAATTATTTTATCTCCCTGAAGCTCATACCGATTTTGTATTCGCAATCTGGGCCGAAGAAACCGGCCTGGTCGGTGGCTTAGTTGCTCTTGGTTTACTTGGGTATCTGGTGGCATGTATCTGGAATATCGCCTGGGAAGCGCAAAAACAAGGGCTGATGTATGCATCTTACGTCGCGACTGGTCTGGCAGCTCTGCTTGGTTTGCAGATCGTTATTAACCTTGGGGTAAATACCGGCTTATTGCCGACTAAGGGGCTGACGCTTCCATTTTTCAGTTATGGCGGCAGTAGCTTAATGATGTGTTGTGCCATGGTCGGTATTGTGATGCGTGTTACCTATGAAACTGAGCTGGCGCGCCAGTCGAATCAAACTAAAGAGGAGGACGTAAATGAGTAACGTGGTCCTCATGATGGCAGGCGGAACCGGAGGTCATGTTTTCCCGGCACTTGCTGTCGCCCACGCGTTAAAAGAGCAGGGCTATGAAATTCATTGGCTAGGAACATCTGCAGGCATAGAAGCAGATCTGGTACCAGCGAATGGCTTTCCTCTGCACACAATTAATATTGCCGGGTTGCGTGGTAAAGGAAAGTTAGGTCTTTTGGGCGCGCCGTTGAAAATTTTAAAGGCAGTCGGGCAAGCGCTTGCCGTTATTCGTAAAGTAAAACCTTTGGCAGTCGTCGGCCTGGGTGGATATGCGACGGGGCCGGGTGGCATTGCAGCCTGGTTGAAAGGAATCCCGCTGTTGATTCATGAGCAGAATGCCTTTGCGGGCATGACCAACAAATTATTGCAGCGTTTTTCTGCAGTAACGATGCAAGCATTTCCTGGAGCACTTGAAGGTGCTTTGGTGACAGGAAACCCAGTACGCGAAGAGGTCGCTCAGATTCCAGCACCGGATGTGCGGGAATTTCATGAAGGGAAGTTGCGTGTCTTAGTCGTTGGCGGAAGCCTTGGCGCTGTTGCTTTAAATAATGCTGTGTTTGAAGCCATGGCGATGCTTTCTCCAGAGCAGCGACCTGATCTGAGGCACCAGGTAGGGAAGAGAAATATTGATGAAGTGCAGACGATGTATACCGAAGCGGGTATTGACGTCGATGTGACAGCATTTATTGATGATATGGCTGCTGCATATTCTTGGGCAGATCTTGTGGTTTGTCGTTCTGGCGCACTCACTGTTTCAGAAGTGGCGGCAGCGGGCTGCGCTGCGATTTTTGTTCCTTTCCCATATGCCGTCGATGATCATCAGACGGTGAATGCTCAGTACCTGCAAAAAGAGGGAGCAGCAATTATTCGTCAGCAGGCTGAACTGACACCTGATTGGCTGTCGCAGCAATGGGTGCAGCTCGAACAGGATCGCGCTTTGCTGCGTGACATGTCTATTAAGGCTCGTGGACTGGCTATGACTGATGCCACTGAAAAAGTAGTTGAGCAGGTCAGGAGGTTCGCGCGTGAGCAATAAACACCCCTCAGATTTAGTGAATATGATTCCAGAAATGCGCCGGATTCGAGTGATCCATTTTGTAGGCATTGGCGGTGCTGGTATGTGTGGTATTGCAGAAGTGCTGCTGAACCAGGGCTATCGGATTACCGGGTCTGACTTGAAAGATTCGGCAGTAACACAGCGTCTCAGAACGCTGGGTGCAGAAGTCTTTATTGGTCACCAAGAAGATAACATCAGCGAAGCTGATGTCTTGGTCGTATCGACGGCTATCGATGAGAGTAATCCAGAAGTGAGTGCAGCGCTAACGCGTCGTGTGCCGATTGTCCGACGTGCAGAAATGTTGGCTGAACTGATGCGTTTCCGTCATGGTATTGCGGTCGCAGGTACACACGGTAAGACAACAACTACCAGTCTTGTGACGTCAGTTCTGGCTGAAGCAAAGCTGGACCCTACGTTTGTCATCGGTGGCAAACTCAACAGCGCTGGAGCCAATGCTCGCCTGGGTTTAAGTCGTTATCTGGTCGCTGAAGCGGATGAAAGCGATGCGAGCTTTCTTCATCTCCAGCCTATGGTTTCAATCGTCACGAACATCGATGCGGACCATATGAGTACATATGGTGGCGATTTTGAAAAACTGAAAAATACCTTCATCGAGTTTCTGCACAACCTGCCTTTTTATGGTCTCGCGGTTGTTTGCATCGACGATGATAACGTCAGAAGTATTCTTCCGGGTCTGAGTCGTCAGGTAACGACGTATGGTTTTTCTGAAGACGCCGACTATCGCGCGACTGATCTTCAGCAGGATGGCATTTTCACCAGCTTTAACGTTCATCGCTCAGGTAAAGATGCGCCTCTTTCTATACGTATGCGGATGCCGGGTAAGCACAATGTACTGAATGCACTGGCCGCCATAGCCGTTGCGGAAGATGAAGGTGTTGATGAGCAATCGATAGTTCTGGCGCTGGAAAAATTCGAAGGTGTTGGCCGACGCTTTCAGATAAACGGCACAGTACCGTTAGGTAACGGCGACGTCATGCTGGTTGACGACTATGGTCATCACCCGCGTGAACTCGAAGTTACTCTGGATGCTATTCGTAAAGGCTTTCCTGAACGTCGCCTTGTCATGGTATTTCAACCACACCGTTATTCACGTACGCGCGATCTGTATGAAGATTTCGTTCGTGTGTTAAGTGACGCTGATGTACTTCTTCTTATGGAGGTTTATCCGGCGGGTGAGAAACCGATCGCTGGTGCTGATGGCCGTTCAATGTGTGGAACTATCCGACAGCGTGGTCCGGTTGACCCTGTCTTTATTGAACGGGATGAATCACTTAAAACCCCTCTACAGACCATGTTGCGACCGGGAGATCTTTTGTTAACTCAAGGGGCCGGTGACATTGGCGGCATAGCGATGAATATTGCTGAAAACCTTGGTGAATGGCTGAAGGAGATCGAAGAATGAGCATCGATACTCTGGGGAAAATTGCCGTGTTAATGGGTGGTACTTCTGCTGAGCGTAAAGTTTCATTGCGTAGTGGTACTGCGGTTGCTGACGCACTTGAGAGTGTGGGTGGCAATGTTGTACGTGTCGATATTCAAGGGCATGCGATCAGTCAACTGACAGAGCTGGATTTCGATGTTGCCTTTATTGCCTTGCATGGCCGTGGTGGTGAAGACGGAACAATCCAGGGGGTGCTCGAATGGCTTGATAAGCCTTACACCGGCAGTGGTGTTATGGCATCGGCACTGGCCATGGATAAATGGCGTACAAAAATGATCTGGATGGCGGCGCAACTACCAACGCCAAATGCCTATCTTTTGGATGCCAGTTCCGATTGGGTAGCGATCAATGAAGCGCTGGATGCTAATGCCATCGTTAAGCCCGCTCGTGAAGGATCAAGCATTGGTATGCGTCGTGTTCATAATGCTGAGGATCTGAAATCCAGTTACGAATTTGCCAGCGAGTACGATGGACTGGTGCTTGCTGAACGGTGGGTAGAAGGGCGTGAATTTACAGTCGCCATCGTCGACGGTGAGGCGTTACCTGTCATCCAGTTACGCACGTCTCATGAGTTTTACGACTACGACGCAAAATATCAGTCGAATGACACTGAATACCTGTTGCCATGTGGTTTGAGTGACCACGAAGAAAAAACACTTCAGGCGCTGGCGCTGAAAGCATTCGAAGTGTTGGGAGCAGCGGGCTGGGGGCGTATTGATGTCATGCAGGATGCCGATGGCGCTTTCTGGTTGCTTGAGGCCAATACCAGCCCGGGTATGACGGATCATAGCCTGGTGCCTATGGCTGCGAAGGCGTCTGGCCTGGAGTTTCCCGAGCTGGTTACCCGCTTATTAATTGAAGCGGTAGAGCGTCATGGCCACTAAGAAAGCAGCAGCACGGCGCGGTGCGACGAAAAAGGTAGAAAAGCAGCCTAAACGGAATATAAAGCTGAGGTTGCCTTCCTGGTTTTCGGTCAATGCGCTTGGCTGGATCGTTCTGCCGGTAGTGCTGGTTGGTTTGTTTTTCGGTGGTCGCCAGATGATGGATCAGTGGTTGATCGAAAGAATTGAAGTGAAAGGTAATCTGGTGGTCTGGTCACCAGAAGATATTAAAAATCAGGTCAGTTGGGTGTTGGGTAATGGTTTTTACTCAGCCGACCTGACCTCGGTATACGACAGCGTTTTAAATATGCCTCTGATACATAATGTTCAGGTCAGAAAGCGTTGGCCAGATCGCATAGAAATCAGTGTATCTGAAGATATTCCGATGGCGGTTTGGAATGGCAGCCAAATAATTGGTATTAACGGCGATTTAATGTCGATACCTGACCATTTTAATGTCGATAAATTGGCATCCATTGACGGAAATAATGAATACCTCGACGAGTCCATAAAAAACTTCCGACTTGTTCAGCAGGTAATGGGGGCGAGTGATATAAAAATTCAGAGTATGGATATCTCTGATACGGGCTCTATGAGTCTTCATCTCAGTAATCAATGGGATGTGTTTATCGGCAGCGCGCACCTTGAGAAGCGTGCTCTGCGATTGAAAAAACTACTAACAGGACTGCCTGCTGACGAAGTCAGTGCAGTTGATTTGAGATACGGAAAAGGCGCGGCGATTCAGTGGCGCTCTGAGCAGGAGAAAGGTTGATGAGCACAACGCAGCAGAAGCGAATGCTGGTCGGGCTGGATATCGGAACTTCGAAAGTCGTTGCTATCGTTGGTGAAGTAGACGTGGACGGCAATATTGAGGTTGTAGGTCTTGGTAGCTGCCCAAGTCGCGGTCTGAAAAAAGGCGTCGTAGTGAACATCGAATCTACCGTTCATTCGATTCAGCGAGCGATTGAAGAAGCAGAGCTTATGGCAGGCTGCACGATTCACTCGGTGTACGTAGGCATTGCCGGAAGTCATATCCATTCGATGAACTCAAACGGTATCGTTGCGGTAAAAGATCGCGAAGTTACCCCGATGGATATCGAACGTGTTATCGACGCGGCTCAGGCAGTGGCGATACCTCAGGATCAAGCGATTCTTCACGTGCTGCCACAGGAATACGTGGTGGACAGTCAGGAAGGAATCAAAGAGCCCGTAGGTATGGCAGGCGTTCGCCTTGAAGCTAAGGTTCATCTGGTTACTGGCTCTGTGAATGCTATTCAGAATATTGAGCGTTGTGTGCAGCGCTGCAACCTGGAAACGGATGACATTATTCTCGAGCAGTTGGCATCGAGTTATTCCGTACTCACAGATGACGAACGTGAGCTTGGCGTCTGTATGGTCGACATCGGTGGTGGTACTACCGATATCGCAATTTTTACTGAGGGAGCAATACGTCATACAGCAGTCATTCCGATCGCCGGAGATCAGGTGACAAATGATATTGCGATGGCATTGCGCACTCCGACGCAGCACGCTGAAAAAATTAAGATGAAGTACGCCTGTGCGCTGACTCAATTGGCCAAAGCGGACGAAACAGTAAAAGTGCCAAGTGTGGGAGATCGTCCACCACGAGACCTTTCCCGACAGGCATTAGCTGAAGTTGTTGAACCACGTTATGACGAATTGTTTACTCTGATTCAGGCGGAGTTAAGACGCAGTGGTTTCGAGGATCTTATTGCGGCTGGCATTGTCCTTACAGGGGGTACTTCTAAAATGGAAGGCGTGGTAGAACTCGCCGAAGAAATTTTCCATATGCCTGTTCGTCTTGCTCGTCCTGTTGGTGTTTCCGGCCTGTCGGGAGAGATAGATAATCCGATTTATTCAACGTCGGTTGGATTGCTTTTATATGCCGCCGGACAGGAATATAAAAAATCCCGAAATAAAGTGGTTCAGGAAGATAAAAAAAATCCATTTGGCCGCATAAAAGAATGGATTAAAGATAATTTTTAATATTAAATATACTCGCGCGGAAAATAGGAGATAATGCTATGTCTCATACAAGAGAAGGTGATATGTTCGAGCTTGCAGATGATGTGCAGCAGAATGCAGTAATAAAAGTAATCGGTGTTGGTGGCGGCGGCGGTAACGCTGTTCAGCATATGGTCGAAAGTCAGATTGATGGCGTCGACTTTATTTGCGCTAACACAGATGCTCAGGCACTGCGTAATGTTGATTCTCGTTCAGTAATTCAGTTGGGCAATGGCCTGACCAAAGGTCTGGGTGCGGGTGCAAATCCGAACGTTGGCCGTGAAGCGGCAATGGAAGACCGTGAGCGTATCGCAGAAGCTCTGCGTGGAGCAGACATGGTATTCATTACTGCAGGTATGGGAGGCGGCACCGGAACCGGTGGTGCTCCAGTAGTTGCAGAAGTCGCAAAAGAACTCGGTATTCTTACCGTAGCGGTTGTCACCAAGCCTTTTCCGTTTGAAGGGAAGAAGCGCATGGCAATCGCGGGTCAGGGCCTCGAACAGCTTTCTGAGCATGTGGACTCCCTGATTACTATTCCAAATGAAAAACTCCTTTCCGTTCTGGGTAAAGGTACGTCTCTTCTTGATGCCTTTAAGGCAGCGAACGATGTTCTCCAGGGCGCAGTTCAGGGCATCGCGGATCTGATTACTCGTCCAGGTATGATCAACGTCGACTTTGCAGACGTACGCACCGTTATGTCTGAAATGGGTCAGGCAATGATGGGTACAGGCACAGCCACCGGCGAGAACCGCGCACGTGAAGCTGCTGAGAAAGCGATCGGTAGTCCGCTTCTGGAAGATGTTGATCTCCGTGGCGCGAAAGGTATTCTGGTAAACGTAACGGCTGGCTTTGATCTGTCACTGGGCGAGTTCAGTGAAGTGGGTGAGACCGTTGAAGAGTTTGCTTCTGAAAACGCAACCGTTGTTGTCGGTACAGTGATCGATCCTGACCTGACTGACGAACTGCGTGTTACAGTAGTTGCAACTGGTTTGGGTGAATCTGAAGTGATTGAGGAACCAAAGCCGACAAAGGTTGTCGATAACACGGCACAAAGCCGTGCACCTGAGACATCTTCAGACTATCGTGAGCTTGATCGTCCGACGGTTACCCGTCAGGCAGGTAATGCAGCTCGCAAGCTGGACTCAGGCGAGAACCCTGATATGGACTATCTCGATATTCCAGCATTCTTGCGTCGCCAGGCTGATTAACAAACACACACTGGCGTGTTAGTAATCTGCTGGTATAATGCACGGCAATTGTACGATAAATGTTCAATAATGTCAGGAATGTCCGATGATAAGACAACGCACTCTTAATAACACCATCCGCGCGACCGGCGTGGGGCTGCACTCAGGTGAAAAAGTTTACCTGACGCTGAAGCCTGCCCCGGTGGATAGTGGCATTATCTTCCGCCGTGTTGATCTTGATCCTATCATCGACATTCCAGCGACTGCCTTGCAGGTTGGCGAAACCACGCTGTCTACGACTCTGGTAAAAGATAACGCCAAGGTTGATACCGTTGAGCACCTGCTGTCTGCGATGGCTGGTCTGGGTATCGATAATGCGATCGTTGAACTCAGCGCTCAGGAAGTACCTATTATGGATGGTAGTTCTGGCCCGTTCGTGTTCCTGCTGCAATCTGCGGGTATTGCTGAGCAGGAAGCACCGAAGAAGTTCATTCGTATCAAGCGCAAAGTTGAGGTTCGTGAAGGCGACAAGATCGCCTCATTCGTGCCTTATGAAGGCTTTAAAGTGACCTTTGAGATTGATTTTGATCACCCTGTTTTCCGCCAGAGTGTTCAAACGGCCAGTCTCGATTTCTCATCGACTTCTTACGTGAAAGAAGTAAGTCGCGCTCGCACATTTGGTTTTACCAAAGACCTTGAGTACATGCGTTCCAAGAATCTTGCTCTGGGAGGTAGCGTTAAGAACGCTATCGTTGTGGACGACTACCGTGTGCTGAACGAGGACGGACTGCGCTATGACGACGAGTTCGTTAAGCATAAGATCCTCGATGCGGTTGGCGACCTTTATCTTCTCGGTCACAGCCTGATCGGTGAGTTCGTTGGCCATAAATCTGGTCACGGTCTGAACAACCGACTGTTGCGTGAGCTGCTTCAGCAGGAAGATGCCTGGGAATTTGTTGAGTTCACAGATACAGAAACTTCGCCGATCACTTACATGAGACCTGCTGCCGGTTAACGTAAGTACACAATTCTGGCTTGTTTCATTGTTTATCAAGGCCATACTCATGTAATCATCGCTAACAGGATGGTTTATGATATGGCCTTATTCGTATATGCAGCTTTTAGATGTGCAGATCCAGAAGGTGGCAAGCGCCAGAGTAAGGTACAGATTCAGTAGTCATTGTATCCATGAACATTATTATTGTCGGCCGTCGCCACGGTGAATCGCGAAATATTAAACTGACCAGCACAGTGAAGCATCTGTTGCTGGGGCTTTTGTTTGCTCTACCGATGGCAATGGGTGCTGCGGGCTATTGGCTTGCTGAGCGCCTGAGCGGTGATATGGCTCTGGCCCCGGATGCAGCCAAAGCCTGGGAGCGTGATCTCGTAGAGCAGCGTGAAGAACTGCAGGCTTTAAGGCATTCTGCAGAGCAGGAAATGGCTGCGCTTACTGTGCGGTTGGCGGAGATTCAGAGCCGCGTTCTGCGACTTGATGCGGTTGGTGAGCGCCTTGTAGACAGCGCAGGCTTACCAACGGATGAGTTCGATTTTGGTGTTGCCCCTTCCGTGGGCGGCCCGATCGCTGCGCCAGAGAGTAATTATCAGGTTCCGGAAATATCTAACGCGATCCAGCAACTTGCTGATCGTATCACCAGCCGTGAGCAGCAGCTTGATATCCTTGATGACTTATTCGCAGCTCAGAAGCTGAGCGAAGATACCTTCGTAGCAGGGCGTCCGATTACCAAAGGCTGGATGTCCTCGCGTTATGGCTATCGTGCAGATCCTTTCACTGGTCGCTCTGCCTGGCACGCAGGTGTCGATTTCGCGGGCAAAGACGGCTCTGATATCGTTGCCGTTGCGGCTGGTGTTGTTACTTACTCAGGCCCGCGCTACGGGTACGGCAACCTGGTAGAAGTGAATCACGGCAACGGATACAAAACCCGCTACGCGCATTGTAAAGAGATCAAAGTCAGTGTCGGTGATATCGTTCGCAAGAGCGATGTGATCGCCTTGATGGGTAGTACTGGCCGCTCAACTGGCCCGCATGTACACTTCGAAGTCTTCAAAAACGGGCGCAGCGTAGATCCGGCAGCCTACATTCATCGACGCCCGCGCTGAATAAAACCCTCTCCCATCTTGTCAACACCCCGGCAACTCAGTAGCCTTTAGCACTTTGCTTTACGCTATGCCCGGGCATCGTCGTACCAGAATATTTTACGGACAGACACAACCTCATGATTGGTAACATTTTCCGCAAAGTTTTCGGCAGTAAGAATAGCCGCGAACTCAAACGTATGGGCAAGATCGTCGCCCGCATCAATGCGCTCGAAGAAGATATGAAAGCACTCAGCGATGAACAGCTGGGAGCGAAAACGGGCGAATTCAAGGAAGCCATACAGAAAGGTAAATCTCTGGATGATCTTCTGCCAGAAGCTTTTGCCGTCTGCCGTGAAGCGAGCCGTCGTGTCATGGGTATGCGCCATTTTGATGTGCAGTTGATCGGTGGTATCTCGTTACACGAAGGGCGCATTGCGGAGATGCGTACCGGTGAAGGTAAGACGCTGGTCGCGACGCTGCCTTCCTATCTGAACGCATTAACCGGTAAGAGTGTTCATGTGGTTACCGTGAACGACTATCTGGCTCGCCGTGACGGTGACTGGAATCGTCCACTGTTCGAATTCCTGGGGATGACCGTGGGTACTGTTGTACCAGGTATGGCGCCACAGGATAAAAAACCACAATACGAGTGTGACGTCGTTTACGGCACAAACAATGAGTTTGGTTTCGACTACTTGCGCGACAATATGGCGTTCTCGAAAGAGCAGAAAGTTCAGCGTGATCTCGCCTTTGCCATTGTCGATGAGGTTGACTCGATTCTGATCGATGAAGCGCGTACGCCATTGATCATCTCTGGCCCGGCAGATGATCATTCAGAGCTATATCGCCAGATTAACGAACTGATTCCTCAGTTACGTCAGGGTGAGGCGTCCGAAGATGATAGCCAGCCAGTGGACGGTCATTTCTTTGTTGATGAGAAGAGCCGTTCTATTGAACTGACTGAAGAAGGCCATGAATTCGTAGAAGAAATGCTGACGAATGCCGGTGTTCTGCAAGACGGCGACAGTCTCTATTCAGCGGGCAACCTTAGCCTGCTGCACCACGTGCATTCGGCCCTGAAAGCGCACGCTGTATTCCAGAAAAACGTTGATTACATCGTCCAGAACGGGCAAGTGGTCATCGTTGATGAACACACCGGTCGTACCATGCCGGGTCGTCGCTGGAGTGAAGGTCTGCATCAGGCCGTTGAAGCGAAAGAAGGCCTGAAGATTCAGGCAGAGAGCCAGACATTGGCGTCAACAACCTTCCAGAACTTCTTCCGTCTGTATGACAAGCTTTCTGGTATGACAGGTACTGCAGATACCGAAGCTTTCGAATTTAATCAGATCTACGGGCTGGATGTTGTTGTTATTCCGACGAACCGTCCAGTTCAGCGTATCGACTACAACGATGTTATTTACGCCTCACAGCGCGAGAAGCATGACGCTGTGGTTGAAGAAATTCGTGAGATTACCGCTCAGGGTCGTCCTGTTCTGGTGGGTACAGCCTCAATCGAATCGTCTGAATATATCTCTGGCGTTCTTAAGAAAGCTAAGGTCGAACATAACGTTCTGAACGCAAAAGAGAATGAACGTGAAGCTCAGATCATTGCTGATGCCGGTCGTCCCGGTGCCGTGACCATTGCAACTAACATGGCCGGTCGTGGTACCGATATTATGCTGGGCGGTAATTGGGAGTCAGAGGTCGATGCTCTGGATAACCCTGACCCAGCAACGGTTGAGCGTATCAAAGCAGAGTGGCAGGAGCGCCATGATGCAGTACTGGAAGCCGGTGGTTTGCATATTATTGGTACAGAGCGCCATGAATCCCGCCGTATTGATAACCAGCTGCGTGGTCGTGCTGGTCGTCAGGGCGATAAAGGTTCAACACGTTTCTTCCTGTCTTTGGAAGATAGCCTGATGCGAATCTTCATGTCTGACCGTATGCGCAACATGATGCAGGCTTTGGGCATGAAAGACGGAGAATCTATTGAGCATCGAATGGTGACCAATGCCGTCGAGAAAGCGCAGCGTAAAGTTGAAGGGCGCAACTTCGATATCCGTAAACAGCTGCTTGAGTATGATGATGTTGCCAATGATCAGCGTCGTGTTGTTTATGGGCAGCGTAATGACCTGATGGAAATGGGCGATATTTCTGACGTCATCAGTAACATCCGAGAAGATGTTGTTAATGAAGCCATCAGCGATTACATCCCACCACAGAGCTTGTCTGAACAATGGGATATTGAAGGTCTTGAACGTCACCTGCTGGCTCAGTTCGCAATTGAGCTTCCTGTGCAGAAGTGGCTGGATGACGACACGAAGCTATACGAAGAAAATCTCCGTGAGCGTATCCTCGACGAGATAAATAAAGCCTATGCGGAAAAAGAAGCGACCATTGGTGCTGAAACCATGCGCCAGGTCGAGCGTCAGATGATGCTTCAGGTGCTCGATAATCTCTGGAAAGAACACCTCGCGACTATGGATCATCTGCGTCAGGGTATTCATCTGCGTAGTTACGGACAGAAAAACCCGAAACAGGAATACAAACGTGAGGCTTTCGGACTGTTTGAAGAGCTGCTCAGTAGTATCAAACATGACACTATCCGTGTGCTGAGCCACATTCGTATCCGCCGCGAAGAAGAGATCAAAGAAGAAGAAGAGCGCCGTCGTCTGGAAGCAGAAGCGCAGATGGCACGCGCGCAATTCCAGCATGAAGACGCAGATTCTGCACTGGGGAGCGATGACGCACCCGCAGCAGAAGGCGAAGACCAGGCCAAGCCCTTCGTACGCGATGGCGACAAAGTGGGTCGTAATGATCCGTGCCCATGTGGCTCGGGTAAAAAATACAAACATTGCCACGGCAAAATTGCCTGAGGATAGATTGATCGAAAATGGCCGTTAATTTCACTGTTTTTGAAGATTTTGCAGTTGTAAAAGGTGTTCGTCTGGGCGTTGCTCAAGCAGGAGTGCGTAAGAAAGACCGCGACGACATGGTGATTTTCGAACTGGCAGAAGGCACTGAGGTCGCCGGGGTATTCACGACGAATGCTTTCTGCGCTGCCCCTGTGCATATCTGCCGACGCAATCTTGAAAAGGCGAGCCCGCGTTATCTGTTGGTCAATACCGGTAACGCGAACGCAGGTACTGGCCCTAAGGGCTTTAAAAACGCTGAGCTTTCTTGCGAGATGCTAGCAAAAGCCACAGGCGTTGCGCCTGAACAAGTACTGCCATTCTCAACCGGCGTCATCGGCGAGCCATTGAATATGGAAGCGTTTGAACGTGGTATTCCTGCAGCGCTTGAGAACCTCACCGAAGCCAACTGGGCACGCGCAGGTCGTGGCATCATGACCACGGATACTCTGCCAAAAGGCTACAGCAAGCAGATTGAAATCGACGGCGAAACCGTGACCATTACTGGCCTGTCAAAAGGCGCGGGTATGATCATGCCGAATATGGCGACCATGCTTGGTTTTATCGCCACCGATGCAAAAATCCCTGCTGCTGTAATGCAGGGCTGGGCGCGAAAGCTGGCCGATAAATCCTTTAACCGCATCACTATCGACGGTGATACCTCCACCAACGACTCCTGTATGTTGATGGCAACTGGGCAGTCGGGTGTTGTGGTTGATGACAGCGACGAAGGCAGTAAAGCGGGTGATGCCGTATTTGCTGCACTTGAAGAAGTGTTCCGCGTATTGGCACAAGCCATTGTGCGTGATGGCGAAGGCGCGACCAAGTTCGTGACCATCGATGTCGAAACGGCGGCGACGAATAAAGAAGCGTTAGACGTTGCATACACCGTAGCCCATTCACCACTGGTCAAAACAGCGCTGTACGCTTCTGACGCAAACTGGGGCCGTATTCTGGCTGCGGTTGGACGTTCCGGTGTACAGAACTTCGATCTGGATAAAGTACAGATTTATCTGGATGACGTTCAGATCGTCGAAGACGGTGGGCGTTGCGATAGTTACACCGAAGAAAAAGGTGCAGCGGTACTGGCTCAGGCAGAATTCACCATCCGTATTCAACTGGGGCGTGGCGATATCAACGAACGCCTGTGGACCTGTGACCTGTCACACGACTACGTTTCTATCAATGCCGATTACCGTTCTTAAGAGTCTGTACTGATTACAATGAAACAGGTACATGTTGCTGTTGCCGTGGCTGTCGTGAATGAAGACATCCTCATTGCACGACGCCCGGACGACAAACATCAGGGTGGCCTCTGGGAATTTCCCGGAGGCAAAGTCGAACCGGGCGAAACCACCGCCGAGGCACTGGTGCGTGAGCTCGATGAAGAAGTTGCACTCCCGGTAGCGACAGAACATATGTCACCCCTGATGGAAATTCCTTTCAACTACCCGGATAAATCCGTCCTTCTCGAAGTGCTTTGGGTCGATGTTCCTATGAATAATGCACTCCTTGCCCATGGTGCAGAAGGGCAGGAAGTACGCTGGGTGCATTACTCTAAGCTCGCAGATTTCCAGTTCCCCGAAGCCAATGGGCCTATTCTGGATGCTGTAACAGCTCGCCTGCAGGATTCGTAGAATTAGCGCAATCCTAAGGTTGTGCGATGTATTTCTCAGCGCATTTAGTTGGATCCTGTCTCTCCCCGAATAAAAAGAAACTATTTCCTTCTTAGCCTCTCCTATATTCGTTAACCTATACAAAACCAGTACAAGTGACATCGGAGATAGGGTAGATGAATACAGCGCAGGCGTTGATCAAGAGTCTTGAGGCAGAAGGTGTTAAGTACGTTTTCGGTGTCCCCGGTGAGGAGAACCTGGCCGTTCTTGAGGCGATCCGGGAGTCTTCCCTTGAATATATTGTCACCCGCCATGAGCAGGGTGCCGCATTTGCGGCAGCAACGATTGGGCGTCTTACTGGTAATCCTGCGGTCTGCCTGACGACACTTGGCCCTGGTGCAACTAATGCGGTAACGGGTGTTGCCTATGCGCAATTAGGCGCGATGCCGTTTATCCTGCTGACTGGTCAAAAGCCTATTCGCCACAGCAAACAGGGCGCGTTTCAGATTATCGACGTGGTTGATCTGATGGGGCCAATCACGAAGTTTTCTAAGCAGCTTGTCGAAGGATCGATGGCAGCAGCGACCGTTCGTGAAGCGATTCGACTTGCCACAGAAGAGCGCCCTGGTGCCGTGATGCTCGAGGTGCCCGAGGACATCGCCAGCGAGAAAATTAAGTATCGCCCTATCCCTATTTCGAAGCCTCGACGGCCTGTCGCTGAAGAGAAAGCGATCGAACATGTGGTGTCGTTGCTTGAGAAGGCAACGCGGCCAATCCTTATTGTCGGTGCAGGCAGCAACCGTAAGCGCACTTCGCGGATATTGACCGAGTTGGTTCAGACCTACGACATTCCTTTCGTGCCAACGCAGATGGGTAAGGGCGTTATTTCTGAGTCTATGCCGCAATACGCGGGCACAGCGGCGCTGAGCAGCGATGATTACGTACACAGCACGATTGAGAAAGCCGACCTGGTGATTAACATTGGCCATGATGTGGTTGAGAAGCCGCCGTTTATTATGGAAGGCGAGCGACAGGTCGTTCATATTAATTTTGAATCAGCAGAAGTGAACGACATTTACTACCCACAATGTGAAGTGATCGGTGATATTGCCAATGCTATCTGGCAGATCACACAGGCTTTAAAAACAAAAGACCTGAGCCACTGGGATACTCAATATCACAAGGAAGCGAAACAAAAACTCGATGATTGGTTCGAGCAAAGTGTTGCGACGGCAGAAACCATTACCCCCCAAGTGCTGGTTAATGCGACCCGCACAGGAATCGACAACGATGGCATCCTGACGCTCGACAATGGCATGTACAAGATCTGGTTTGCCCGTCACTATGAAACCTACATGGAAAATACCCTGCTGCTTGATAACGCCCTAGCGACTATGGGCGCGGGGTTACCATCAGCTATCGGCGCAAAGACGGTATACCCGGATAAGCAGGTGGTGACTGTCGTAGGCGATGGTGGCTTTATGATGAACTCGCAGGAACTTGAAACCGCTGTTCGCATGAGCCTCGACCTCGTCGTGGTTATTCTCAATGACGAGTCATTGCAGATGATTCGTTGGAAACAGGGGAATGAAGGGCTTAAAGATTACGGTCTTGAGTTTAACAACCCTGATTTTATTAAGTACGCCGAAAGTTATGGAGCCAAAGGTCACCGCGTGGCTACCGCGATGGAGTACAAAGAAACGCTGGATCTGGCGCTCAAGAAAGGCGGTGTGCACGTACTTGATGTGGTGATTGACTACAGTAAGAACTCGGATGACCTGATCATCAGCTAAAAACCACTGAAGTTCGGGCAGATTCTTAATGTAAAGACGGCATCGTTATCCGTACAGTATGGTTTGCGATTTTTCTGAAAAGCAGGCACGCTTTACATTGGAGCGTGCACGTTTTTTCGGTCAGGTACAGAAGAAAGATTCGTTAAATCAACAGGTTATATCGCTGGTTTACAAGTTAATGTGCATGCTTTGTCCGAAATAACAGGCGTGCGCGTTTTTCTGGAAGGGACTTTTGACTCATGGATGATTTCTCAATGCTGATAATGACTTACATGCGAAATCTCGAAAGAGTGTCCCCAGATAAACGCGCACGCACACTAACAAGCTGTTAGATGAATCTTTTATGAAAGTGCTATTAATTGAAAAGCCATTAATGAAAATGGAAGGCTTACATTCTGAATTTGAGGGAATGCCTTGGAAGCTGTTCTTCATCTCTATACCTATGCTGTTCATTGGCATATTGCTGATGCCATTTTCTAAGCTCTTCATGATTCCTGCTTTGGTTGTAGTATGTATTCTACTTCCTAGCAGTATGGCGGTAGCCGCAATCTCGAGACATTACGAAGATGACAGCCCCAATTATCGTGCAGCTCGAAGTAGGATTTATGCCTTTCTTCATACAGCATGGGTAGTCGGCGTTTATGGCTGGTTCAGCCTATGGGGGGGGAGGATTTTTCGCAATTATGTGGAGCCTATTTTCGTGAAGTATCATCTAACAAAGCCAGCCAGTCTGGACGCACTTTGTGCGCCCCTGCTGGCAGGCGTTAGGGAGCAAGATGAGTACTGAGAGCGATTCAGACCCTTGGAAGGATGCAGAACCTGAGATACTTCGATTGGGTAAATTTCTTGATAGTTTCTATAAGGAATCTGATCGAGGTGCCATCCTGATGGCTGGATCTGTGCTTGATGAGGTTCTGTCATCAATGCTTCAAGCTTTCTTCATAGATACGCCGGAAAGTAAAAAGCTATTAAGCGATTTTAATGCTCCTCTTGGTACATTTAGCTCAAGAATTCTAGCTGCTTATGCAATGGGTCTAATTGAGCAGCAGGAGTACATTGAAGTTGAGGCTATTCGGAAAATTAGAAATTTGTTCGGTCACTCCTGGGATGGTATCGACTTTGATACTCCGAAAGTTAAAGGTCAAATTGACAAATTACCTTTTGAAGATCAAGAGCCGAGAGCGCGACTAAATCATACTGTAGCTAATTTAATGGGTGATTGGCTTTGGCGGGAGCGCCTTGTTTGCAATGAGCGAAGGGATTTTAAGGAGTGGTCCCATAAAGGCGGCTTCGGCAGAAAACTCCCTAACAATTAGCTGCACAGGAAAAATTACTCGCTGCGCTCGCAATTTTCCTGTGAACTAGGCGTTAGGTGCACGAGAGTATCGAGAAAAATTTGATGGATTTTATAATTGATCGAGTTGAAAACACCGGCATATATGACTCTGAGATATTTGAATTGTTGTCTGAAGTATTTGTTACAGGAGGCTTCACAAGTCTAGAAACTGCAAAATCCATATTTGAGCCATCTAAGGTAAAGAGTAGAGGCGTTCTATTTGTCTCAAAAGAAATAAACACCAATGAAATGGCGGGCATGGTTATAGTGGTTCCCTGGACTTCCAGTTTTTCAGTTAAGGCAAAAGAGAATGAATGTGAAATGCATTTATTGGGAGTTTCAAAAAAGTTCAGGGGTCATGGTTTAGGGCGTAGGTTAGTTGAAGAAGCCCTGAATTTTTCTAAAGGCAGCGATCTAAAAAAAATGATACTGTGGACGCAAAAGCCAATGAGAGAAGCTCAGAACTTATATGAGTCTCACGGTTTTACTCAATGCGGCGAAATGGCTAGAAACGGCATAGATTTTTTAGTTTATGAGAGAGAATGCACCTAACAATAGCAATCGAGAGGGACTTGATCTTACCCCGATAAAATGGACACCAAACTCAAACTGACGTGCCATTGATCATCTATTCGACCTGGTACTAAAAGAGCAGGATAAAGGAAAATATGTGCTTGAGGTGATAGAGGGTATTCTCAGAGGGTTTGCGGCGCTTATCCGGGCATCCATTGAAGCGGGTTTGCCTGCCATTAGTTTACCTGGCACCGGACGCTTTATGATTCGTGTGTTATATCCCCCTCATTGGTTCTGCCACATTGAGTATCACGAGCGTCTTGAAATATTTTTTGGCGCAGTCACCTGGTCTTTATATGCCTTTGGAGCCTGGTATCTCGGTGAGTTATTTCTCGGATCAGTAGGGTGGTGAAATTTTACTCAAACACGCCTATAAACGGCAGCACAGATAATCCAATAATCGCGGCAATGGCGATCAGAGTTAGAATAAAACTGGTCGGGCGTTCGTAAAAGCGTTGGCCGATAGTGGATATCGGGTGCTGCCGAACTTCCTCCAGCCAGTCTTCCTGAATTCTATCCAGAAGCGCGCGTGCTTCGGTGTAGTCGTCTTCGTTTTTCAGCCAGATGGCTGCCAGGGAAATACCCCAGCGGCCCTGACTCGTTTCGTAGTAGTCAACGTTGGCTTCATCAAGACGCTCACGAACAAAGTTCGCTTCTTCTTCGGTAACACCGTTGAGTTTAAAGAGCAGTTTCGCCACGACCTTTCCTTTGAATAAGGGTTGCAAGTGCAATCAGGGTGAATGCGAAACACAACAGTGGCAATACACCGATTTTCATATACAGGGTTTCGCCTGAGCGACGCTCTGCAACCGAGCTGAAGCTGGTGCGCTCACTGACCGGAATACGATCGGTGATTTCACCTTTATTATTGACCAGCGCTGAGATACCTGTGTTGGTAGAGCGCAGAATCCAGCGCCCGGTTTCAAGCGCACGCATCTGTGCAAGGGCCATATGTTGCTTAGGCCCTAACGAGTCACCAAACCAGGCATCGTTGCTGATGGTCACCAGCAGATCGGCATTTTTTGCGGTTTCGAGCACGAGGTCTGGGTATGCAATTTCGTAGCAGATATAGGGTGCGACTAAGGCCAGTTCGGTTGAGTCACCTTGATGTACGGTGACTTTCAGCAGGTCCTGATCGACTTCTCCGGCACGGAAACTGGACATCGGTAAATCAAAAAACGGAATGAGGCCGCGGATTGCGCTTTCAAGCGGAATATATTCGCCAAAAGGCACCAGTCGTTGCTTGTGGTAAACGCCTTCACCCTCACCAAAGGCGATGATGCTGTTGTGGTATTCGCCTTCTAATTCAGTACCACGTGGCCAGCGAAACGGAATACCGGTAATGACGGTGCTGTTGTGATCACGAAGTTCGTCGGCAAATAATTCCATGTAAGGTTGATAGCGCTGATAGAGCAGAGTGATCGCAGTTTCTGGCCACAGGATCAGATCATTACCCAGCAGTGGTCGGGTATCCGCCTGATAGCGATCGATGGTCGGGAAGATTTCTTCGTTCAGCCATTTACGGTTCTGCTCCACGTTTCCCTGAACCACGCCGACTGACATGGTACCTGTCGCGTGGGTCCAGTTAATCTGCTTTAGTGCATCACCCGCTGGCCAGAGTAATAGTGGCATTAAATACACCCAATTACGGGTCTGTACGACAATGACCAGCGAGGCTGCCGTGAGCGCCAGGATAAACGAAATAACGTAAGCGCCAGATACCGGGGCCCAGCCAGCCAGCCAGGTGAACAAGTGAGCGTCGCCAGCATACAACCACGGAAAGCCGGTTAAGAACCAGCTACGACACCATTCCTGTAGCAGCCAATAACTTGCGAAGCTGAATACGGCTAATGATTGTCCACTGAATTTTTGCCGTAGCAGAAACCAGAATGCAGGGATGAGCGCGAGGAAGCCTGCGAACAGAGCAACCGCTGGCACAGCAAGCCACGCGGGGGTACCGCCGTGATCGTGCATACTGACGTAAATCCAGGAGACGCCCAAACCAAACTGACCGAGGCCAAATAACCACGCGCGTTTAAAGGCGGCTTTGCCCGTGTCGCTTTTCTGCAGCGCGTAAAACAGAGCAGCAAGGCTGATAAGGCCCAAAGGCCAGAGGAAATGAGGAGCGAGGGCAAACGGAAAGAGCGCGCCTCCCACTAGGGCGATCCATGATGGTAGGGCGGCGCGTGTGAACATAATCGGGCTCAGTTAAGCTCAGTCGTCGGTATGAACTTCAAGCAGGTTAATCTGACGGCTGGTGCCGTTGATGACTCTGAATTTCATACCCTCAATGCGAATGCTTTCATTACATTCAGGCACCCGGCCGAAATGATGTGTGACGATGCCGCCAATGGTGTCAAAGTCCGCGTTAGGGAGCTTGGCATCCAGCGCTTCATTAAAGTCGCTGAGGGGTGTCAGCGCTTTCACTGTATAGATGCCCGGATCGACTTCTTTGATGTTATTTTCTTCGTCATCGAAATCGTGTTCGTCTTCGATATCGCCGACGATCTGTTCCAGAACGTCTTCAATCGTCACCAGACCTGCAACGCCACCGAACTCGTCGACGACGATGGCCATGTGGTTGCGGTTGGAGCGGAATTCGCGTAGCAGCACGTTAAGGCGTTTGCTCTCAGGAACAAAGATGGCAGGGCGCAGAATATCGCGCACGCGGAAATCATCAGCGCTGTCTTTGACGACCAATGGCAGCAGGTCTTTAGCGAGTAGAATACCGCTGACTTCGTTCGGGTTTTCGCTGATTACAGGAAAGCGCGAGTGTGCGGAATCGATAATACGTGGCAGGTACTCTTTCAGGCTTTCGTTTTCCTGAATAGAGGTCATCTGCGAGCGAGGGATCATGATGTCGCGTACTTGCATGTCGGAGACTTGCAGCGCGCCTTCAATAATAGTGAGCGTTTCGGTGTCGACGATGCTGCGTTCAGCCGCTTCTCGTACGATGTCTTTCAGATCCTGTCGGGTACGTGGTTCGTCCGTAAACAGGTCGCTTATCTTTTCCAGCCAACTTCGGGGTTGGCCCGATCGGTCTTCGCTCATGATGCCTCTTTGCTCCGGATCGGATACGTCAGACCGGAGGTAATTTCCTATGTGTAAACTGCTTACTCAGTATCCGCAGCGTATGGGTCGGGATAGCCGAGCGAGGCCAGCAGGTCGCGCTCCAGCGCTTCCATTTCTTCGGCCTCGTCGTCCTTTATATGGTCGTACCCCAGTAAATGCAAGCAACCGTGGATTACCATATGTGCCCAGTGGGCTTCGGTTGTCTTTTCCTGTTCTTTCGCTTCCTGCTCAACAACACCCACACAGATGATGAGGTCACCAAGCAATTCGAGTGGGATGCCCGGCGGCATTTCGAAAGGAAACGACAACACGTTGGTCGGCTTGTCTTTACCGCGATACTCACTGTTCAGCGCCTGACTTTCTTCGTCGTCGGTCAGGCGAATCGTCAGCTCGGGTTCTTCAAACTCAGTACGGCCCTGAAGTGCAGTGCTGGCCCACAAGGAGAGTTGCTCTTCGGAGGGTAAAGTGCCGAGGTGCTCGATACTTTCAGCAAGCTGAACATCTAACAACAGATTCATTCGTTGGAATCGTCATTGGGGGCACTTGCTTGTGCGGCGAGCGCATCGGCCTTAGCCTGCGCTTTCTCAGCAGCCCGGCGCGCGTCTTCTTTTTCATCATGCTTGTCGTAGGCATCAACGATACGTTGCACCAATGGGTGACGCACAACGTCGCGATTGCTGAAGCGGGTGATGCCAATGCCTTCGACACCATCAAGTACTTCAAGACCATGCTTCAGGCCAGAATAGACGCCGCGCGGCAGGTCAACCTGGGTGACGTCACCAGTAATGACGGCCTTTGAGCCAAAGCCAACACGGGTCAGGAACATCTTCATCTGTTCTTTGGTGGTGTTCTGGCTTTCATCAAGAATGACAAACGAATGACTCAGCGTACGCCCGCGCATGTAGGCCAGCGGAGCGATCTCAATCTGGTTGCGTTCGATCATCTTTGTCACTGCTTCGAAACCCAGCATCTCATAAAGAGCGTCATATAACGGGCGCAGGTATGGATCAATCTTCTGAGCCAGGTCACCGGGCAGGAAGCCGAGCTTCTCGCCTGCTTCGACCGCAGGGCGCACCAGCAGGATGCGTTTCACGTCGTCGCGCATCAGAGATTCAACGGCTGCTGCAACGGCGAGGAAGGTTTTACCGGTACCCGCTGGGCCAATGCCGAAGTTGATGTCGTATTTACGCACCTGAGCCAGGTATTCAAGCTGGTTATCCCCACGCGGTTTGATCACGGCGAGTGGTGTTTTGATAATGCCCTTGTCGGCATCATAGGTGCGCTTGCCACGCTGTGACGGACGGGCGCTGTCTTCTTGCAGAAACAGGTGAATCAGGTCGGGACTGATTTCAGTGCCTTTGCCGGTTTCTTTATAGAGACGTTGAATCAGGTCGGCTGCTCGTTTGGCCGGGCCGACTTTGCCTTCGATCTGAAAGCGGCTACCGCGATTAAATATGTCCAGCTCGTAATGATCAGCAATCTGTCTGATATGACCGTCCAGATTGCCGCACAGGTTGGCCAGGCGACTGGCGTCATCGGGCTCGAGAGTAAAACTCACGGCATGCTGTTTAGCGCTGGTTTCAGGGCTTGTGCTGCTTTGCTGCTCGTCGGACAAATTGACCTCGATATGATGATTGATCAGTATGCCTGCGAGGCATCAATGATGACGCCGCGCAGACTGTTCGGATAGGCATCTTCAATGCTGACGCGTACGAATTTCCCGATCATAGACTGATCGTCGCACTTAAAGTTGACCACCCGGTTGTTCTCGGTGCGGCCCTGAAGCTCGCCAGGGTCTTTCTTGGAGACACCCGTTACCAGAATGACTTCTTCGCGCCCGACCATACGGCGGCTGATCTGTTGTGCGTTCTGCACGATGCGATCCTGAAGGATCTTAAGGCGCTGCTTTTTCAGCGATTCTGGCGTGTCATCATCCAACTGTGCCGCAGGTGTACCCGGGCGGGCGCTGTAAACAAAGCTGAATGACGTATCGAAACCGATCTCGTCGATCAGCTTCATTGTGTCGAGGAAGTCTTCTTCCGTCTCACCCGGGAAGCCAATGATAAAGTCGGATGAAATTGAGATATCCGGGCGCAGTTCGCGCAGGCGGCGGATCTTATCGATGTAGAGATCAATTTCGTGGCCGCGCTTCATTGCCGCCAGAATGCGATTGGAGCCACTCTGAACCGGTAGGTGAATATGGCTGACCAGCTCAGGGACTTCGGCATAGACGTCGATCAGACTGTCAGTGAATTCGACCGGGTGGGACGTCGTAAAGCGGATGCGGTCGATGCCGTCGATTTCTGCGACCTGAGTAATCAGTTCTGCCAGATCGGCGTAGTCACCATCACCGGTGTCGCCCTGATAAGCGTTCACGTTCTGACCCAGCAGGTTGATCTCACGAACGCCCTGAGTCGCCAGAACTTCGCATTCTTTGAGGACGTCCGCTATAGGACGGCTGACTTCTTCGCCGCGCGTATAGGGTACAACGCAGAAAGTGCAGTATTTCGAGCAGCCTTCCATCACCGAAACGAATGCTGAGCTGCCTTCTGATTTCGGCGCTGGCAGATGGTCGAACTTCTCGATTTCCGGGAAGGTAACATCGACGACCTGAATCGAGTCACTGGCTTTGTTTACCATCTCTGGCAGGCGGTGCAATGTCTGCGGACCAAACACCATATCGACAAAAGGCGCGCGCTTCATGATGGCGTCGCCTTCCTGGGAGGCAACACAACCACCTACGCCGATTTTAAGGTCTGGGTTGGTGGTCTTCAGATTCTTCCAGCGCCCCAGCTCATGGAAAACCTTCTCCTGCGCCTTCTCGCGGATAGAGCAGGTATTCAGCAGAATGACGTCAGCCTCTTCAGGGTTGTCAGTGACCACCATCTTATGGCTTTCACCCAGCATATCGGCCATGCGCGATGAATCGTATTCGTTCATCTGGCAACCGTGGGTTTTGATGTAAAGCTTCTTCGCCTGTTCAGTCATACTGCTGTGTCTGGTCGTTCTAAAAAAGGGGCGACAGTATACAGCTTCTGCTCACTTATTCGCCAGTGCTGAGGCAGAGAAAGCCGGGTTGTAGCCCCCTTATTTCGTGGCCCAATTTCGTGGCTCAGCGTTGAATGACGCTTTCAATTTCTTCAGCCAGCTGGCGAGACTGCTCATCCATCGGCAGGTGGCGTATATCAGGGTATTTTAATGCGACCGCAATGTTGTAAAGCCAGCGTTCGATGCGTAGAACCAATGCTTCAGCGTTGTCTTTGTCTGCTTGTAGAATTTCATTACTCATCGCCAGAATAATCTGTGCATGATCGGCCGCAGTTTTTGCAGCCTCTCGTTGAGCTGCGATTTCTGCTTCGGCCCGTGGCGCTTTGTTGATCAGGTCTTCAGCGGATGCCAGGGCGGTGGTCGCTGTACCGAAGCTACGTGGAATAAGTCTTTCTGCACCGGCTTCACGCATGGCGGCAATCCGGTTTCTGATCTGCTGTAAATGGATGAAACCGATGGTTTGTACTTCAAGGTCGTGCATGTCCATCAGGAGTTGGCGTTGTGTCTGGCTGGTACTTGCGGGTTCTCCGGTGGTTTCCAGAGTGCGGATAATGCTATTGAGGTCTTCATTGACTGCGCGGTACTCACTTGGATAGTAGGTGTCCGCACGTATGCTGTTCAGTACCTCGAGGTGCGCCAGAGAGGGCGCCAGGGTTTCACGTGCGATCAAGGTGTGATCCTGCGCTTTTTCAAACGTCGCTACCGCTGTCAGTGCCAGCTCCCGGACGTCACTGTCTGCTTTACCTTTGTCTCGTGCCTGCTCAGCTTCGCTGAGATATTCATTGGCAGAGTCGGTCATGGATGGGGCAAAGCGATAGGTTTCCTGTGCTTTCGCCTGGCTTTGCAGTTGTTCTGCTTCTTTGATCAGGGTGGTCCCCGAGCGAACCGTAGAGACCGCTTCACGGCTGGCGCGATCTTTAATCAAATCAAGCCCTTGCGGAGTTGAGGCGCATCCAGCCAGAACTGTTGTGACAAGCAGAACACTGATGAGCGGATAGCGGGTCATGTGAAAACTCTCCTCTGAGCAGACCTTGAATACGGAATAATTGGACGCAGTTTATCATGGAGACGGGATCAGAATAGGGAATAGGCATGGAGTTCCCGACGTCCTGCTATGACCGCTTTGACGTCTCTCTGTGTGAACTGCCGCAGCTTTATACAATGTGGGGCTTGTGTCTGAGGTAAGCGGTTGCTATACATTCAGACAGGTGTTGCAGAAAAGGGGGGACACGGCTCGAATTGCCTGTTACAGGCCTAACCCGATTCAGGTGAATAAGGAGTTGACCTTATGAACGCAGAAATGCAACCGCTTTACTGGCGTATTCAGAATAATGATAACTCAGGCTTTGACGCGGTCAGTCTGCTGATGCCGGCCGGAGAGGGCGAACCCGCCACTCTCGTACCTACCGAAGTTAGTTTTTGTTCCCGACGCACTGGCACGCAGGCCGTGGATGTGCGCTGGACGGACGAAGACTCAGATCTATTCCTGCACCTGCTGGAGCGTGTGTCCGAAGATCATGCCGACGAGACTGATGAAGGCGTAGTGCTGGACATCAACGATGGTGTCGTTCAGGGGATTGTTCAGCTCGTTGCTCTGGCGCGCTTTAAAACGCCATGGCCGAGTGATGATCTGGTCGCTGGAGACGTTAATACGGTTCGTGAAGACATCGAAATCGGAGATCTGGTCGCCATTCATACTCACTACGGATGCCCAATGGCGATCGTGGTCGGGATGGATTCGATTGATCTGACGTGTATCTTGCTCGAAGACATCGAGGCAGAGGGTGTTTCAATCGTGCCGGAGCATAGTGTTTTTGTTATTAATCGGGACAGTGCTTTGCCTCCAGCCTTTGCTGAAAGCGATACAGGCGAAGACGCCGTTTTCCACTAACGGTATTGGTGTTATCAGATAACGGCGCGGGCTGCCTGCTTATTCGGCAGCGGCTTCAGCGCTGTTACGAATACGGCGGCGTTCGAGAGCTATATTGCCAATCAGGTCGTAATAATCAGTGCTGGCAGTCGCTTTAGTAGCTCGTCCCATGGACTCGTTCGCTGCGGTGGAGCGTGCTGTCGTCTGCTTTTCTGCATCAATCAGTGCTGTAGCCATCTTACTCTCCTGAATATCAGTCGCGTTTCTCTATTGCCCCCCAGCAGATGCTGAGTAGCATGTCATCGGTCACTTCCGTAGGTACGGCACACGGCGCGTTACGGTCAGTACGCAACAGCGTAGAAATCCCACCGTACACGAACACCCCAAGTACATCGTCGGGGATATCTTTAATGATTCCTTCTTCCCTGCCGCGCGCGAACAGAGGATCAATCTTCTCTTTCAGGCGACGCTTTCCTTGTTCCTGGAGCTCTCCGCGTATCGCAGGGGCAACGCTTAACTGATCAAGGAGCAGGGCGTCTCGGGGAACTTCACGCATGTAGTGATAAAGATTGAGCCACACCGTGTTCAATTGTTCCCGTACGCTTGCGTTTTCATCCACATCCTTCAGACAGGCGTCTGAAAAACGCTCCATCAGGGTCAGATAAACATCTTCTATCAGCGCTTCTTTGGTTTCGAAGTAGCGGTAGATAGTTCCCGCACCACAGCAGGCTTCTTTGGCAACCATAGAAATGGGCGTTGCCTGAAGGCCGTTTTCTGCAATCAGATCGCAGGTGGCGGTGATGATAAGTTCGCGTTTATCCATTTTCTTCATAAATCGGAATGAACGTTCATTCTGATACTCCCGAGCAAATTACTCAAGTATTGATTGTTGCTTGTATGCATCAGTCTGTTGCGGATGCGTGTGGGCTGTTTTGACCTGTGGCCGAATGGCTGGCTTTACGGGCAAGTAGCAAAAATATCAGAGCGATTGAGGCTGTCAGGAGCGACACCTCCATCATAGGGACTGGCGTATGGTCGTGGAGCTTTCCCCAGAGGAGCCCCGCGAGGGCGCCGCCGCTGAACTGGATGACGCCCATCAATGCGGTGGCCGAGCCTGCAACGTCGCGGAAGTACTGCATGACTGTGCCCATGGTATTCGCTGTGATCAGCCCGAGAGAACCGACGTAGATCATCAGCAACGGCAAAGCCAATGGCAGCTCGAAGTGAGGCGACAGGGCCAGCAGCAGCAGTGCCAGGGCTGAAACAAACTGGAGTACGATACCTGCGGCCAACAGTCGTTGCGGAGACCAGAAACGCAGCCAGAATATGTTAAGTCGGTTCATTAGCATGATGACAACGACATTTGCACCGAATAACCAAGGGAATGTCTGTTCGCTTTGCCCGAAGTGCTCAAGGTAGAGGTACGGAGAAGCGGTAATAAATACGAACATGCCACTGTATGCACTTGCCAGCATCAGAATGTAGCGGCGAGCGACGCGATGTCTGATGACGGTCGCGTAACCTGCCCATGGCGAACGTTTTACACGACGATGAGGCGGGTGGCTCTCCGGCAACTGCCATACCAGAATAGCAATCAGGATGGCGGCATACGCACTGAGAATGCCAAAAATACTTCGCCAGCCGCTGAAGCTCAGTACCAGAGAGCCTAAGAGAGGCGCAGCAAGCGGGGCGGCCATCATGATCATAGCCACCATAGACAATACTTTTGCGATGTCGGTGCCATCAAAGTTGTCACGCACTATCGCGGTCGAATTCACAACGGCCAGCCCACCACCGATGGCCTGCAGGCCTCGCAGAAGCAACAGTCCGTCGAGAGAACTTACATAGGTGAGAGCAATACTGGCGATACCAAACAGAATTAACCCGAGAAAGATAACCGGGCGCCGCCCAACGCGGTCAGACAGAGGGCCACCGGTAATCTGGCCGAGTGCAAACCCCAGCAGGAAAGTGCTGACAGAGAGTTCGACGTGGTGAATATCGCTGCTTAAAGAACCGGCCATGGCTGCCATGGCTGGCAGGTACATATCAATGGAGAGCGGGCCGATAGCGGTCAACATCGCCAGTAGTAAGGGCAGAGGGAGTCGCAAAGCTGGAGTCGTCATAAATCACCGGGCAGTTTACAGACTCTAGTCTAGTTGTTTCGCTGGTGAAATAAGAGGGTGTGTATTTGAATTGATTGTTCCAAATAATACAACCTCAAGGGAGAGCCCCTGAGGCTGCTTATGAAGCTGGGCTAATCGACAGGTAATCAGACGTTGAAACGGAAGTGGATGACGTCTCCGTCTTTCACTATGTATTCTTTACCTTCTAAGCGCCATTTACCGGCTTCTTTCGCACCGTTCTCGCCGTTGTACTCAATGAAGTCGTCGTAGCCAACGACTTCAGCGCGAATAAAGCCGCGTTCAAAATCCGTGTGAATTGCGGCAGCGGCACGTGGAGCGGTAGAACCTACTTTGATGGTCCAGGCACGTACTTCTTTCACGCCCGCAGTAAAGTAGGTTTGCAGGCCAAGAAGCTCATAGCCTGCACGGATAACCCGGTCAAGACCGGGTTCTTCCATGCCCATCATCTCTAGGAAGTCGGCTTTCTCGTCGTCTTCCAGCTCAGAAATTTCAGCTTCGATTTTGTTGCAGACGACGACAACAGAAGCGCCTTCAGAGGCAGCGACTTCACGTACCGTGTCCAGATAAGGGTTATCTTCAAAGCCTTCTTCTGAGACGTTGGCAATGTACATGGTGGGTTTAGTGGTCAACAGATGGAATTGGCGTGCGACACGCTTTTCGTCGTCGTCCATGTCCAGCATGCGTGCGGTTTTGCCTTCCTCAAAATGAGGAATCAGTTTCTCAAGCAGGGCTTTCTGAGCGATGGCGTTTTTGTCGCCGCCTTTTGCCGTGCGGGTAACTCGTTGCAGCTGCTTCTCGCATGAGTCGAGGTCAGCCAGCACCAGCTCGGTATTGATGATATCGATATCGGCTGCAGGGTCGACGTGGTTCGCAACGTGAATAACGTTGTCATCTTCGAAGCAGCGCACAACGTGAGCGATGGCATCAGTTTCGCGGATGTTGGCCAAAAACTGGTTCCCCAGACCTTCACCTTTGGAAGCACCAGCAACCAGGCCTGCGATATCAACGAATTCCATAGCCGTTGGAATGACTTTCTCAGGACTTACGATGGCTGCCAGAGCGTCAAGGCGAGGATCAGGCATGTTGACCATGCCAGTGTTCGGCTCGATGGTACAGAAAGGGAAGTTCTCTGCCGCGATGCCTGATTTAGTCAGAGCGTTGAAGAGTGTTGATTTACCGACGTTGGGCAAACCAACGATTCCGCATTTAAAGCCCATTTCTGTATCCCGATCGTATGTTTGGTTGGTGTGACTGTCTTAATCTGGCGGGTATTTTACCCTTTAAAACTATGAAGTCGATTCATAGCTTTTGGCAGGTCGCCAGCAATGGCATCTGGCAGAACACGCAGAGCCTCATCAATGACGTTATCAATGGCTTGTTGCTCTGCTTTGCTGGCGCGCCCGAGCACATGTCCTGTAACCAGGTTCTTATCGCCCGGGTGGCCAATGCCGACTCTGAGGCGGTGGAAGTCCTTCTGGTTACTCATGCGAGCGATGATGTCCCGAAGACCATTCTGTCCTCCGTGGCCGCCGCCGGTTTTGAACTTAGCAACGCCTGGGGGCATATCCAGTTCATCATGGACGACCAGAATCTCACTGGTTTTGATTTTGTAGAAATTCGCTAAGGCGGCTACCGCCTGACCACTGCGGTTCATAAAGGTCGTTGGCATCAACAGGTAACATTCCTGGCCACCAATGCGTCCTTTACCTGAGAGTCCGAAGAATTTTTTATCTGGCGAGAGGCTGATGCCTTCCTGTCGGGCAAAACGTTCGACTAACCAGAAGCCAGCATTGTGGCGGGTATGTTCATATTCGGCGCCGGGGTTGCCAAGGCCTACGATTAAGCGAATTGGATCAGCCATACAATGTCCATTCGATATCAGTGTGATAAATAGCAGACAATAAAAAAGCGGGGACAAGCCCCGCTTTTCTCTGAGCGCAACGATTACTCGTCGCCGCCTTCAGCTTCAGCGTCTTCAGCTTCGTCTTCTTTCGTGCCTTTAGGCTCGATAACAGAAACAACTGAAGTATCGTGTTCTTCACCGTGTGACAGTGCCAGAGACTCAACGCCTTTAGGCAGTTTCAGGTCAGACAGGTGGATTACACCGCCAACTTCAACGTCAGCCATGTCGATTTCGATGTACTCTGGCAGGTCGCCAGCGGCACATACGATTTCAAGGGTGTTCATCTGGTGCATGATCTTGCCGCCGCCGAGCTTAACGCCTTTACAGGTGTCTTCGTTCAGGAAGTGCAGTGGAACGGTAGTGGTGATCTTAGAAGACTTGCTTACGCGCTGGAAGTCAGCGTGCCAGATCAGGTTCTTCGCAGGGTGACGCTGCAGATCCTTCAGGATTACAGTTTCGTCTTTTCCATCAACAGACAGAGTGATCATTGAGCTGTAGAAAGCTTCTGATTCCAGAGCTTTGTTCAGTTCATTCGCCTTCAGAGTGATAGGCGTAGGCTTACGGTCGTTACCACCGGCTTTACCGCCGTAGATGATTGCTGGAACGCCGTTCTCGCGACGCAGGCGGCGGCTCGCACCTTTCCCCGCATCTTCGCGAGCTTCAGCAGACAAAGTGAAGTCTGACATAGTTATTTCCTCATTTCAGGATGTAAAAACCGCCGGAGTTTGCGACCAACGCCGGCGGTCGTTATAGCAACACCTTATGGTATCGCCGGTAATCAGCCCGTTGTTCTTAAGCGCGTGGCTTAACGGAACATCGCGCTGATGGATTCTTCGTTGTTTACGCGACGGATCGACTCGGCCAGCAGACCAGCAATGGTCAGTTGGCGGATCGTACCGGTTGCACGTGCGGCTTCAGACAGAGGGATAGTGTCAGTCACTACCAGCTCGTCGAGCTCTGCACTGGCAAGGCGCTCAATCGCGGGCCCGGATAGTACAGGATGCGTACAGTAGGCGACAACCTTTTTCGCACCAAATTCTTTCAATGCTTTCGCTGCCTGACACAGAGTGCCAGCGGTATCGACCATGTCATCGACCAGAACACAGGTGCGATCTTTCACATCACCGATAATGTGCATGACCTCAGATACGTTCGCTTTTGGGCGACGCTTATCGATAATTGCGAGGTCTACGTTAAGCTGCTTGGCAATCGCTCGTGCACGAACAACACCACCGATGTCTGGTGATACAACGATCAGATCTTCGAAGTTCTGGCGTTCCATGTCGTCGAGCAGAATAGGGGAGCCATAAACGTTATCTACGGGGATATCGAAGAAGCCCTGAATCTGGTCAGCGTGAAGGTCGACAGTCAGAACACGGTCAATACCAGAGCCTGACATCATGTCTGCAACAGCACGCGCAGAAATAGGTACACGAGCACTACGTGGACGACGATCCTGGCGAGCGTAACCAAAATACGGAACAACAGCTGTAATACGGCTCGCAGATGCGCGACGCAGACCATCGGCCATCAGCAGCATTTCCATCAGGTTGTCATTGGTCGGTGCGCAGGTAGGCTGCAGAATAAAAACGTCTTTACCGCGAACGTTTTCATTAATTTCGACGGTTATCTCACCATCACTGAATTTGCCCACGGTGGCTTCGCCAAGGGAAAGATCGAGACGCTCAACGACGAGCTTAGCCAGTTCCGGATTTGCATTACCGGTAAATACCATCAACTTAGACACAGTCGTCCCCTTGATGCAGTGATTTCAAAGATGGAGGAGATAGAATTGGCTGAGGTGGCAGGACTCGAACCTGCGAATGACGGGATCAAAACCCGTTGCCTTACCACTTGGCGACACCCCAGCATTTAAGACGGTCTGAATAATACCTTATGCGTCGTTGAAAGGTTAGTTCCTTTCGCAACAAAGGCCACATACTCAGCCGGTAACTGGTCAGAAACCTGTTTGGCTTCTGTCTCAGAACCGAAGCTTGAAAATATGCAAGCTCCAGTGCCCGTCATCTTAGCAAAGGAAAATTTATTTAGCAAATTCAATGCTTTACCTATTTCTGGGTAGAGCATTGTGACAACTTGCTGGCAGTCATTTCTGCCCCCTTGCCTCAACGCGGTGCGAATATTAATGACCTCTGTATCCCGGGTCAAGCCCTCATGTGTGAAAATTTTACCTGTATCGACATGCACTTGTGGGCAGACCACCAGAAACCAGGGCTCATCCAGCTCTGGTACGGGGGTAAGTACCTCGCCAACACCTTCGGCAAAAGCGGCTTCTCCGCGTATAAACACGGGCACATCGGCGCCCAGAGCGAGCCCCATATCTGCGAGTTCATCCAGATTCAGGTTAAGCTTCCAGAGATGGTTGAGTGCTAGCAGTGTGGTCGCTGCGTCGGAACTGCCACCGCCGAGGCCACCTCCCATGGGTAATACTTTTTTAAGTTGAATATCAGCGCCGGGCGTTTTTCCGGTTGCGTAAGCTTGCAGCAGTCTTGCTGCTTTGATGATCAGGTTGTCTTCGAAAGGAACGTCGTCGATCGCTGGGCTGAGAGTTAACTCGCTATCGTTGCGAACCCGGAACGATAGCTCATCGCCATAATCCAGAAATTGAAACAGCGTCTGAAGATTGTGGTAACCGTCTGCCCGGCGTCCGGTGATATGCAGAAACAGGTTGAGCTTGGCAGGGGCGGGCAGTGTGAGCCAGTTGTCAGTCATGAAGTGTCCACTCACGGATCGAGAAGGTAAAACGGAAGTCATGGCCACTCACTTTAACCAGCCCCGGCAGCCAGTAGCCATTCTGATTTGAATAGCGCTTGTATGTAATGGTCCAGCCGTATTGCTCCATGCGTGAAAGAAGCCCGCTTTCGTCGTACTCAGTGTCAGCGTTGCCGTTCGGGCTGGCCTGTCCTTTTACCCAGTAGCGGATATCTGATACTGGGAAATTCCAGCCCAGGTAGAGCAGCATCAGTTCTTCTGGGGATTCTGCAAAGCGCGGCTCGTCCCAGCCGGGAAGCGTGAGTGCAGCAGAGTCCTTGTCCCCGCTGAGCCTTGTCGCGCCCTGACCAAGCGGCCCGGCGATATAGAGATCAAATTCGCGCTGGTTCTGTTTCCAGTCCATGTAGCCGGTAGCACTGTCATCCGGTGTAATGACCGACATTTTGCCACGGACCTGCCAGTGCTGAACGTCATTCAGGCTGTCCTGCAGAGCGTCGCTGCCACCCTGAGGAAGAAATGACGCACAGCCTGACATCAGCAGAGCTGTGGCTGCAATGAGCAGCCGGGAGATAAAACGAGGCATGTTATAAGTCCGACGGGTCTACACCAAGGCGTTCTAAGGTCTCATTAATGACCTCGCTCTTGGGTTCGAGTTCAAGGCCCTGGGACCAGATGTCGTATGCTGACTCTTTATCACCTGTGGTCCAGTGCCACTCACCCAGATGGGCTGCGATTTCATGATCGTTCATGCGGTTCCAGGCATCGAGCAGCAGGGGGCCTGCCTCATTCAGTTTGCCCTGACGGAAATAGAGCCATCCCAGGCTATCAATGATGGCCGGGTTGTCGGGCTGGAGCGCAATGGCACGTTCAATCAGAGGTTCGGCCTCATCAAAACGGTCGGTTTTATTGGCCAGACTGTAGCCCAATGCATTGAGTGCCTCAGCATGCTCTGGGTTCTTATCAATGATGTAGCGCAGATCACTCTCGAGCAGAGCCATGTTCCCAAGACGTTCGGCCAGCATAGCGCGGGTATAACGCAGGTTGGTGTCTTCGGGTTCGGCCTCCAGGGCAATGGATACGCTCTCGAAGGCCTCCTGCTGGCGTCCGGCCTTGATTAATATGTCGGTCTCGAGACGGCGCAGCTGTCCTGCGTACTGAGGGAATTCAGCGCTGCGCTCCTGCAGGTAACTGGTCGCTGCATCTGTGCCTTGCTCTTGATTGAGCAGTTGCGCCGCGGCAAGTTGCGCAGGCAGAAACTCGCGACTGTCGCCGATCTGGCGGTAGTAACTGATCGCCAGATCGGGATCATTTTCACTGGCGGCGATGCGCCCCAGGTAGTAACTGGCTTCTGATTGCTTGTCGCCGCTGTTCAGCAGTGTGCGCAGCAGCGGTTTGGCTTCGCTGTAATTTTCGAGCTCTTCTTCGAGAAGCGCCAGCGACAGAATGATCTGGTCATCATTGGGGTATTGACGGTTTATGGCAGCGAAGGCATTCCGGGCTTCCCGCACATCTCCCAGTTGCAGGAGCATGCGCGCACGCAGCACGGCGATCTGTTTGTTGTCCGGGTGATCATCCAGCAGCTTATCCAACCAGTCGATAGCTTCATCGACGCGTTGGTTACGAGCAAGAATGCGTGCCTTCTGCACGGCTGCAGGAAGTAACCCTGGCTCAAGTTTCAGGGCCTGATCAATACGCTGGATGGCGGCATCATCCTGACCAAGAGATTGCAGTAGAAGGGCTTGCCCGTACACCAGGTTGCCGCTTTCCGGGTAGGTTTGTGACAGAGCTTCGAGGTCACTGAGCTGATCGCCGCGGACTGTTTCATCGTTAGGCAGCAGGGCGGCTGCGTAGAAATCAAATTGCGCCACGCCCGTCATATCGTAGAAACGGGTGTACAGCTCAAGGCTTTGATCAAACGCCTTACGGCCAAGTGAGACCTGAGCCGCGGCTTGTACTGCACCGGGATCATCTGGTTCGACCTCGAGCCAGATTTCAGAAGCTTCAGCGGCAAACCCTGCAGCACCAATGTACTGAGCAATACGCAGAGCCCGTTCCGCGACGTTAGGGTCGCGGGTTTTACGGGCCTGATCAAGGTAATGAAAGAGTGCAACGTCGTAGCGTTGGCGCTGCCCTGCCATTTCGGCAACCAGCAATGAATACATGGTATTTGCCGGTATGGCTTTGTACTCGACAATTTTTTCCGGAGGCGCAGGAGTGGTCTCCCCGGAAGGCTTTGAATTCAGAGAGGCGCAGGCCGCGGTAACAGCGGTCAGGCCCAGTGTGAGGAGCGTCCGTCCGACGCGCCAGAACTGTTCAGCGTTGGCCATGGTGTGGTTTATCAGCAGATCCGGTATGCAACTATGTCGTTATTTAGGGTTACTTGGACAGGTAAGTCAAAGATTTAGCGGGAAAATTCCCGTATGGCTGTTTATAATCGCGGCTTTTAGGCGAGGAACTCTGGCGGCAGAATGAGTATCTGGGCATTGGGCATTAACCATAAAACCGCTCCTGTAGCTGTTCGCGAACGCGTGGCGTTCGATCCTGCCGGTATGCCTGATGTGTTGAAAAACCTTCGTGCCCTGGACTGTGTCTCCGAAGTCGTTGTTCTATCGACCTGTAACCGCACCGAAATATATTGCACCGCTGACGATCGTTGCCCTGACCTGATTGGCCATTGGCTGGAACAGAATCAGGAAATCGGCCGCAATGATCTTGAAGCTTCTCTCTATTCTCTTGAGAACGACGACGCTGTATCTCACACCATGCGTGTTGCCAGTGGCCTGGACTCGTTGGTACTCGGCGAACCTCAGATTCTCGGCCAGATGAAGTCGGCGTTTGCAGTGGCTCAGGAGGCGGGTACAGTCGGCTCTGAACTTGGCCGGCTGTTCCGTCAGACGTTCTCGATTGCTAAGCGTGTCCGTACGGATACGGCCATCGGACAGAACCCTGTCTCCGTTGCGTTTGCTGCCGTGCGTATGGCCCAGCACATCTTTGCTGATATGAAAAACAGCCGCGCGCTATTAATTGGTGCGGGCGAAACTATCGAACTGGTTGCCCGACATCTGCGTCAGGCGGGTGTTGAGCACCTGACACTGGCAAACCGTACGCTGGCGCGTGCACAGACGCTGGCGCAGGAATTTCACGCAGAGGCGGTGTTGCTGGAAGATATCCCGGTGGTTCTGCCCGATGCTGATATCGTGATTTCATCGACGGCCAGCCCCCTGCCAATCCTTGGCAAAGGGATGGTTGAGAAGGCGCTGAAGAAGCGTCGTCACAAGCCTATGTTTATGGTCGATATTGCAGTGCCGCGCGATATTGAAGCGGAAGTGGGCGAGCTTTCTGACGTATACCTCTACAGCGTTGACGATCTCAGGGATATCATTGAAGAGAACGTCCGCTCACGTGAAGATGCCGCGCAGCAGGCTGAAGAGCTGATCGAAGCTGGCGTTGAACACTACATGCGTGAGCTGAAAGCGCTGGATGCGGTCAGTACATTGACAGACGTGCGCAGTTACGTTGAAACACTGCGAGACGAGCAGCTTGAGAAAGCACTGAAACAGATTCAGAACGGGGGAGACCCCGAAAAAGTTCTGCGCACTTTTGCCCACACGTTCGGCAATAAAATGCTACATAAACCCATGACGGCGCTGCGCCGTGCTGGCGCCGAAGGGCGTCGTGAAGTCCTCGACTGGAGTCGGGAACTGTTCGACCTGGATAACTCAAACGAATGAAACCTTCGATACTGCAAAAACTGGAAAGCCTCAGAGACCGCTATGAAGAGGTTGGACATCTGCTGTCTGACCCGGATGTTATTGGCGATCAGGATAAATTCCGTAATCTTTCTAAGGAATATGCAGAGCTGGAAGAAGTCGCTAAAGCTTACTCAGATTATGAGCAGGCTGTATCAGATCAGGAAGAAGCGGAAGTGCTGGCCAGTGATGACGACCCGGATATGCGCGCCATGGGGCAGGAAGAGCTTGAATCGGCGAAGGTCGCCATTGCTGATCTGGAATCCAGAATCGAAATTCTGTTGCTGCCAAAAGACCCGGACGACAGCCGCAATGTGATTGTCGAAATCCGCGCGGGTACCGGCGGTGATGAGGCCGCCATTTTCTCTGGTGATCTCTATCGTATGTACACCCGCTTTGCTGAAACACAGGGCTGGCGTACCGAAATGATGAGCGCTAACGAGGGTGAACACGGTGGTTTTAAAGAAGTCATCGTGCGTATCAGCGGTACCGATGTGTATTCGCGCCTTAAATTTGAATCCGGTGCGCACCGGGTCCAGCGAGTGCCTGAAACAGAAAGCCAGGGACGTATTCATACGTCGGCCTGTACCGTGGCTGTGATGCCTGAAGTTGAAAGCGAAGACGAAGTCGACATCAATAAGAACGACCTGCGGATTGATACTTTCCGCGCATCCGGTGCCGGTGGTCAGCACGTCAACAAAACCGATTCGGCTATCCGTATTACACACATTCCGACGGGCGTCGTCGTTGAATGTCAGGATGAGCGCTCGCAGCACAAGAACAAGGCTAAGGCCATGGCAATGCTGGCCACTCGTCTGCGTGATGCTCAGCGCGTTGCTGCGCAGGCTGAGCAGGCCGCGACGCGCAAATCACTGGTCGGTTCAGGCGATCGCTCAGAGCGTATCCGCACCTACAACTATCCGCAGGGCCGGGTGACCGATCACCGCATTAACCTGACGCTCTACAAACTGGATGAAATCGTTCAAGGCGAACTGTCGCCCGTGATTGAACCTTTGATTCATGAGCATCAGGCCAATCTGCTCGCTGAAATGGCTGGGCAGTGAAGACAGTTGGCGACTGGCTGGCGTTGGCACAAACGTCATTGAGCGATAGTGATTCTCCTCGTGCGGATGCTGAACTTCTGCTGATGCATGTGTTGGATGTGAATCGCGCCTGGCTTTACACCTGGCCAGAAAAGACGCTGACAGAATCTCAGCAAGATTCACTGGACGCATTACTGGCTCGGCGTATTGAGGGACACCCGATAGCGCACCTGACGGGTGTCAGAGAGTTCTGGTCACTACCGCTCAGAGTTGCGCCTTCGACACTCATTCCAAGGCCGGATACTGAAACTCTGATTGAATGGGTACTGGATCTGGATTTGCCAAAGAGCGCCCGCGTCATTGATCTTGGCACTGGCACGGGCGCGATTGCGCTGGCCATGAAAAGCGAATACCCCTCATGGACAGTAGAAGCTGTTGAGTTTGATGCTGATGCGTGCGCGTTAGCGAACCTTAATGCCTCGCGTCTTGAACTTGATATCCATGTGATTCACGGCAGCTGGTTCGAGCACGTGGCTGGGCGTTTCGACCTGATTGTTTCCAACCCCCCGTATATCGACCCTGAAGACAGTCACCTTTCTGAAGGCGACGTACGCTTTGAACCCGCTTCGGCGCTCGTAGCTGCTCAATCAGGTCTGGCTGACCTGTTTCATATCATTGATCAGGCGCCTGATTACCTGAAACCCGGTGGCTGGCTGTTGCTGGAACATGGGTACGATCAGGCGGATGACGTATGTGACTACTTACGTCAGAAAGGTTTTGATAACGTTCAGAATCGCTGTGATCTGGGCGGCAACCCTCGCATTAGTGGCGGTCAACTGCCGGGAGCCTCTGAATGAACGACCATCAGCTACTGCGTTACAGCCGTCATATACTGCTTCCAGAGATTGATATTGAAGGGCAGGAGGCAATCGCCAGAGCAACGGTTGTTGTGATTGGACTGGGTGGGCTTGGATCGCCGGTGGCGCTTTATCTGGCTGCATCCGGAGTCGGGCACTTGATTCTGGTAGATGACGATCAGGTTGAAATATCGAACCTGCAGCGGCAAGTGATCCATGACACTGAGTCCGTCGGCTTGAGTAAGGTGCAGTCGGCGGCGCAGCGCTGTCAGGCTGTGAACCCTGATGTGAAGGTGTCGACTCATGTACAGCGTGCCGACTATGACTGGTTGCACAAGCAAGCCTGGTTCAATACCGGGTCTGAAGATCAGGGCTTGACCCTTATTGTCGACTGTTCCGATAACGCTGCCGTACGTTACGCAATTAATGATGTGTGTGTGCAAAAGCGCATCCCTTGGGTGTCCGGTGCTGCCGTTGCTTTGAATGGGCAGGTGGCTGTGTTTGATCCGAGCCAGCAGGATGCTCCCTGTTATCGATGTCTCTATCCATCCTTGAAAGATGACGCTCTGACCTGCTCAGAAAATGGCATCTTATCGCCTGTCGTTGGGGTTATAGGTACGATGCAGGTGGTTGAAGTGCTGCGCCTGATCGCTGGGTTTGGCACGCCACAACATGGTTACCTTCGTACCTACGATGCGAGTACAGCAGACTGGCAGCGTTGGAAGGTGCCTGCCAGGCAGAGCTGCTCCTGCCAGAGCGGTTCACGGTAGTTCTCTCTGTTTTTACTGAAATCCTGATGCCGCTTATCAGACCCTCTTCTTATACTTTATTACTATATGGTTATTTTAGAAAATAGGAGTACTCTAAGAAAATAACTATTCTCCGGAGGGACTCTCATGGCACGTGTAGTAATTCTTGGCGCAGGCACCGGCGGTATGGCTGGTTCTTATGAAATTCGTGAGTTGTTGTCTAAAGAACATCAGGTCACAGTGATCAATGAGCGGGAAGATTTCTGGTTTGTCCCTTCTAATCCATGGATTGCTGTTGGTTGGCGTAAGCGCCCGGATACCAGCTTCCCCATCCGTCCTCATCTGGAAAAGAAGGGGATCGAATTCATTGCCCAGGCGGTGACGGCAATCGACCCGGATAAAAACCAGCTGACCCTCGCCGATGGATCAACCGAAGCCTACGATTATCTCGTCATCGCTACCGGCCCCAAGCTGAACTTCGCTGCGGTCGAAGGTGCCGGCCCGCATGGGGGATTCACACAGTCGATCTGTGCGCTCGATCATGCCGAAACCTGCCTTGCTGATGTTGATAAGTTATCGGATGACCCGGGCCATGTGATTGTCGGCGCAATGCCCGGGGCTTCGTGCTTTGGCCCTGCGTATGAGTACGCTTTTATCCTCGATAAGGAACTCCGCAACCGTAAAGTGCGCGATAAAATTCCTATGACCTACGTCACCAGCGAGCCTTATATCGGTCATCTGGGCCTTGGTGGGGTGGGGGATTCGAAATCCATGCTCGAAAGTGAATTACGCAATCGCCATATTAAATGGATCACCAATGCTAAGGTCACTAAGGTCGGCGATGGCGTTATGTACGTTGAAGAATTAAACGACGACGGCTCGCTGAAAAAAGAACATGAGCTGCCATTTAATCACTCCATGATGCTACCGTCGTTCGCGGGTGTTGATCCTGTCGCCGCTGTTGAAGGGCTTTGCAATCCGAAGGGTTTTGTACTGATCGATGAGCATCAGCGCAATCCGAAATGGCGCAATATTTATTCGGCGGGTGTGTGTGTGGCTATCCCTCCGGTAGAAGAGACTCCGGTGCCGACCGGCACGCCAAAAACAGGTTATATGATCGAATCCATGATGACGGCGATTGCGCATAATCTGAAAGCCGACATCGAAGGCGGTGTTGCCGATGCTAAAGGCACGTGGAGTGCGATCTGTCTGGCCGATATGGGTGATACCGGTGCGGCCTTTGTAGCGATTCCTCAGATTCCACCGCGTAATGTTACCTGGTTCAAAAAAGGTAAGTGGGTGCACCTCGCTAAAGTCGCGTTTGAAAAGTACTTTATGCACAAAATGAAAACGGGTTCGTCTGAACCTGTGTTCGAGAAGTACACACTGAAGGCGCTGGGTATTAATCGCTTGAAAGATTAGCGCTGATACGACTTTCTGATGAAATAAAAAAGTCCGGTAGACAACACAGTTGCCACCGGGCTTTTTTAGTTTCTTTAGTGATTCTGGCTTTAAGTGTTCGGGAACTCAGAGACCGAGTTCACGCGCGATGTCAGACCAGCTCACCAGTTTAAAATTCTGGTACTGTGCAGGCATGACATTACGACCGTCCTGAACTACAAGTAAACCCTCAGGATAGGCGCTGCCGAGTGCCGTCGAGGTCACGTCGAGCCCGTCAGTTTCAGATGCGCCATCGATGCCCGCTTTTGAGTTCATGCCGATGTTAAACCGGCCAACATAGGTGTAGGGCGCTTCGCTCGAGTAGAGCACGTAGCTGTCATCGCCCTGACTACTGACCACCAAATAACTTGTTTTATCACCGTGATAAATCGACATGCCTTCGACATCGGCAACGAGGTTGTCATCGACTTCGATGATCAAGTCTGGCTCAGGAGCATTATCTTCAGTGATGGAGGTCAGCCAGACACCCGCAGCTTCTTCGCCGACAAAAAGCCGATTATTTTTATCGTCTGCAACACAGCCTTCTGGTTGAGAAGGAAGTGCGAACTCCCTTACGAGTTCTGCGGTCCACGTATTTTTTTCAGAAATAACTTTATACTGCTCGTAGCGGCCGTCCTGATCATTGATAAATACGTAAGTGCCCTGATTTGTCTGAGCCATACACAGGCCATAGACATCATCCAGTTGCGTCGCAACATCATTTACCCATGAGACATATCCTGAATTTTGATCAATAGCAAACAGGCTGATGGCTTTCAGGTCCCGGTGACTGGCTGCCGCGATATCCACAACACGTCCGGCAAGTTCCAGATTGTAGCGGACGTCGATATTATTAAGTCGGCCATTATCCAGTCGCTGCATTAATTGGCCAGACAGGTCGTAAATATCCAGACCGTATTGCTTATCCGTACCGATGATCAGGCTTGCCTCAGCGCTGTTGCTGTTGACCCAGATAGCGGGATCATCGGCAGCATCGCCTGCAGAAATAACAGGTGATGTTTCAGCGGTTGGAGTAACCGTAACAGGCGCTTCGACATTAATAGGTGAGAGACCGGAGACCGGAAGCGTGCCTTGATAAAGCTCACCGGAGGCATCATCGAAAGCTGAGAAATGCACGTCATCTCCCCAAGCCCAGGCACGGAAGGTTTCTATTTCGAAACCGTCGTTCAGTACCCAGTGCTGTGATTCGACAGCGTGCGGTGTAGTGCTGCTGTCTGGCCCGACTGTGTAGCTGCTGATATAACGGTCGCCAGTGCTGGCCACAATGAGTTGATTGCCTACGATGGACAGTGCGCCAGCGTTTTCCGGAAGTTCGCCGTAAGGCGCTACGAGGTCGACGACTTTGCGCTCATAGGGTGCTTCAGCCGATGCGGAATAAGCCCAGACACCCATATTCTCTTCACTGACATACAGTGTGTTCAGGGCATCGCTGACGACGCAGTTTTCTGTTTCTGGCGGCAGTGGCAATGTACGGATTTCTGTCAGCACATTCTTGTTGTCTATATCCAGTACGTACTGACGCGCGAGGTGGTCGTCGCCAAGAATAAAAAGCTGTGTGATTTGTTCGTTCGGCTGGTAAAGACACAACCCCTCAACGGCATATGATAATGGCTGGGAGGTAACGGTCTGCTGCTTACCGAGATGGTGAGCGACGACAGTTTTGTTGCCGTCGTTAATGGTTACGATCAGCTCATCGCGTTGATCACCGTACTCGGCACGGAAGCTCCCGGCGACGCTTTTATCGTTAATGGTCAGGCCATTGTTGCTGGTGGCGAGAACCCAGCGCTGGAATTTTTCCCCAGCAATCTGCCAACCGGTTTCAGAGGTGATGCCTGTTGCGATAGTAGTGAGGATGTCGGGGGCAGCATCGTGTTCAGATGACTCTGAGTAACTTGCGCAGCCGCTCAGCAGAGCAGTACTTAGTGCAGTAGCTATCGCTGTCATGGACAGTATCTGCAGCTTCGTTTGGTGTTCTTTCATGGTTTATCCATATCAGGTATTCAGAAAACAGGTACCGGCCTGTATCAGCTTTTGCCTATATAAGCCTGGGTCGGTACCTGTTCCGCGCCATAGGTGACGCGGTGACGAAAAGCGTTTTTCGATAAGCGATCAGAAGTTGGTGAAGCGTACACCCAGACGATAGGTCGGACCGTAGTCTTCGTACTGAGCGTTATAGCGTTCTTTGTTCTGATAGCTGTAGTACGGCTCGTCAGTCAGGTTGGCGATTTCAAAGGTCACCTTGAGGTTGTCTGTCGCGTTGTAGGCTGCGTTCAGATCCATCTGTGTCTGGCTGCTTTGATAAACGTCGGACAGGTCGTTCTCCAGGCTATTCACTTCCGCCAGATACTCTGACTTGTAGTTAGTCGCCAGACGTACGCTGTAGACATCATTCTCGTAACCCACGATAAAGTTACCTGTGACGTCAGACTGGTTTGGCAGCTGAATATCGCGCTCGGTCAGTTCGCCATCCACAAAGCCACTGACGGTGGCATCGCTGGAAGTGAAGGTTGCGTTGGCGCTCATCAGAAGGCCGTTGAACGGCGCAGGCAGGCTGCTGAACTGGTGAGAAAATGCCAGCTCAAGACCTTTAAGATCCGCGTTGTCACCATTCTGGAAGGTGATGACTTCATCGTAATCTTCATAGCCAGCCGAACCAGCGATGTCTGATTCATAGATAAAGTTGCTGATGTCTTTGTAGAACAGAGCCGCAGAGACGACGCTGGTCGATCCCATGTAGTGAGAAACACCCAGGTCAAAGTTGGCTGACTCAAGCGCATCCAGCTCAGGATTGCCCATTTCCGCTTCTTCACCGTCGTCAGTGAAGTTAGGGCTCATCTGTTCAAAGGTCGGACGAACGACGGCATTGGTCCAGGCGGCACGCATCTGGGTCGAACGATTAATATTCCAGCGCGTCAGGAGTGCTGGCAGTGTGTGGCTGTAATCGTTGTCGGTATCCGTGCGGATCAGCTCATCGTCGGTGGTCAGAGCGTTACCTTTGAGTTCGGTATCGGTCATTTCGTGGCGCACACCAGCAATGACATGCAGGTCATTGGTCACATCCATGCTGCCCATCAGGTACGCTGCTGTGATGTTTTCGTTGATGCTGTAATCGGCCAGTGTTGATTCTTCTTCATCGTAGGCGCCATCGCGATCAAGTCCTGACATCAGGCTACGAACAGAGTCTTTGTTGATTCCCGGACCAAACTGACCCAGAGAGTAATCCCGGTCGCTGGCGGCATAGTCTGCCATGCTGGTGGAGGCTGCACCGAAGTCTTCGTAAATCCATACATCGCCGTCCTGAGTCTTACGGCGTTTCACGGCTTTTGCACCACCTTTAATGGTCGCGAAGCGTTCGTTAATCAGCAGGTCACGGGAGATATCCAGCTGCGCCTGACGCTGAATGTCTTCGGTCAGATTGCTCTCAGATTCAATTTCAGTGAGTTCAAACAGTGCAGGATCATAGAAAGCGGCCGGGCCACTGACAAGAGGGCGACGGCTGTTACCGAACGACAGGCCGGTGATGTCATCGCTGCTTTCAAAAACCGCGCCGGCAATGCCATCAGGCTCGTCTTCTGAAGCCTTGCTGGCACCCAGTTTATATTCAACGATCTAGTCACCGAAGAAATGCTCCCCGCCGAACACAGACGACATAATCGTTTGTGTTTCTTCACGGTCTTTGAGTTCACGGGCAACGGCACCGTCGATCTCTGTGCCAGCGGTGACACCTTCTGAGAATTCGCTGATCACCGCCAGACGTTGTTCTTCATCTGAGAAGCGGCTGTAAAGATTGTTCATATAAAAACGATGATCTTTGTTCAGTTCCAGCTCAAGGTTCAGTGCTGCACCGATGCGCTCACGATTGATGCTGTACTCGCGCATTTCAATTTCATCCAGTACCGCTGGGTCTTCTTCAAGATCCCAGCCACCGCCGGTTTCCACGTTATCAGAACCGAAGTCGCGGTCATCCCAGCTCAGAGCCAGAGCGACTCCTAAACGTTTTTCACCGTCAAGTTCGAAGGCATTGCCCGCAGACACTGCGAGAGACGGGTTGGTGTTCTCGCTCTGCTCATCGTAGGCCGCTTCCGCTTTTGCCGTGGCAAAGGCGCCTTCTTTATCGAGGGCAGAAATACTTTTAATGTCGACGGTGCCGCCAATCGCATTGGCGTCCATATCAGGCGTGAGTGTTTTCGTTACTGTCAGTGAGCTGAGCAGCGTCGACGGAATCACATCCAGCGCTACGGCACGGCTGCCAGCCTCCGGAGCCGGCACCTGAACGCCGTTGACGGTTACCGCATTCAGTTCTGCGCCAACACCACGAATACGTACGAAACGACCTTCACCCTGATCGCGCTCGATGGATAAACCAGGAATACGTTGCAAGGCTTCGGCAGCGTTGGCGTCGGGCAGTTCACCAATGGCATCGGCATCAACCGCACTGATGGTGTTGTCGGCAAAACGTTCGCGTTCCAGGGCGCGTTGCATCCGTGCAGCCTGACCAGTCACGACGATTTCGTCGTTGGCTACAGGGTCTGCGTTGGTGTTGCTCTGATCAGCCATTGCCTGGCCACTGCTGAGAAGTGCAATGGCTGCAACGAGAGGTGCAGTACGAAATGTCATGATATTGCTCCGTTCATGATTTTTTTGAGTTGTGCATGAGTTGCGCAGACCCTAAAAATCGAATGTTACAGTCGCGTGACTGACCTTCTGGCCGAACGAGTGAAATCATTAAAACCGTGCGATTTTTAGTGGCGTTCGAGCTTTTATGACCAGAGAGAAGGGGGAGTTCAGGGGCGGTATTTACTGGGTTTGACGGTACAGGCGTTAACGTCTGGCGCCACAGGCGCAATATTCCTTCGCGAGGGACTAATCCGTGTGAGCTGATCTGACCCCCGACGTTCTGTCATATTGGGCTGTCACACTTCATAGCTTTTTACGGCGCCCTGATTAAGGCCCCTGGTTATGGCCCCTGGTTATGGCCCTTGGTTATGGCCTCTAGTTACGAGGCTGCCGAAGAGTTTTGAGAATCATTGATGAATTCACTGCTGCGATTACATACCCGAAAGTTATTTCTTGTCGGTTCAATGGCAATGCTTCTGACCGGCCTGTCGGCTGGATTAGGTGACTATAAAGGGTTTGCTGCGATTGATTGGGTTGATGTTGTTGGCGAAGGATCGACCGCGTTGGCCCTTCTTGTGTGGTTGCTGATGGTGTTGCGCAGTCGCCCGGCTGGGCGTGTCACTAACCTGCTGATGCTGGGCTTAGGCTTTATGTTTCTGGCGATGTGGCAGGACACACTGGATGAGTTCTTTGCGTTTGCCAGCACGCAGGCATGGGAAGCTACGGTAGAAGGCTCGGTGGAATCTGTACTGATGCCGATGGGGCTCGGGCTTCTGACCTACGGCTTGTGGCATTGGCACAAAGAACAATTAAGTATTCGCGCCCAGTTGCTGAAACGAGAGCAGGTATTCCGGGATCACCTCTGGTTGGATGGTTTAAGTCAGGTGGCGCGATACGAGCAGATCGAAGCCACTCTTAATTCTGACTGGGAAGATGAGCACGCTCACCAAGTGGCTTTGGTCGTCGAGCTGCATGATTTTCATCTTTTCGAGCGGCGCTACGGCTATAGTGAGGCGGACCGACTACTGCGCGAGACCGGTGAATATCTGATCCTGAATCTGCGTGAGAAGGACCTCATCTGCCGTGTAGCAAGAGACCGCCTGATCATCCTGATGCCGTATACGCGGCCGTCTCAGGCGCGTGAACTGGCCGTCAATTTAAGGTCGGCTGTTGCCCACTTCTGTTTCCATCTGTCTGGTACAGACCAAAGGGTCGAACAGGTGTTAGACGTGGGCATCGGTGTGCGCCAACCCACGGACGATCCTCAGGCATTGGTGAAGCGAGCTACCGATGCGCTACAGAGTGCGGTGGCAGGAAACGGAATGAGCCTGGTGTCATGACCTCGAAGATCAGGCAGGCGTCATTCTCAGGCAGTCAGCAGCGGCAAACTGGCTGGCTTACCTCTGAGGATAAATATCTTCAGGCCTCTTACCCCATTGCGCAGCTGCTGGACTTGGCGCTGGCTTCTGATGTGCCCCAGCATAAGCTACTGCGAGGTACGGGAATTTTTGTCGAGGATCTTGCCCCGCTTGCTCACGTGCATGTCGATGCCCAATTCCATGGCGGTGTGCGGATGAATATCCGCCAGCTGGCGGTTCTGGCCGACAATATTGCTCATTACCTGCCTAAAGAGGAAATCGCAGCCCGCTGGGGAGCTCGTCTTTGGCCCGGATTTGCAGGGCCTTTCAGCCAGGCACTGGCGATGGCGACTGATCTGGGCGATTTTCTGTGCAGTCTTTATCAGTATCGACACTGGTTAACGCCGGGGCTTGTGCCTTGTTTCAGTGAGCAGAACGGATATCGGATATTGCACTGGCAGAACATGTTTGGACTAAGCCCGCGCGCTGAGATATTGCTGCGTGAAGCCTACATGACGGCGCTGGTGTCCGTTACCCGTGAGCAGTCTCACAAAGATAGTGCTGAGTGGATTTGTTTTATTGGTCAGTGCGATGACTCGCAACTGAGGCGTATGCGTGTTTATTGTGGTGAGCAGACGACTGCGGGAGGCGGGGGCTCTTTTATGGCGATTCCAGAGACGGTGTTATCGGCACCCTGGGCAGCTGGCTCCGCCCGGATTCGGGATATGGCGGTCGCGCAGGCGAATACACTGACGGCAGGTATTCCCGCCGAGTCGTTCACTGAGCAGGTGACTGGTTTTCTGGCGAATACGTTTCCTGAGGTTCCTTCTCTGACGGATACAGCCAGCCGTTTTGGTATCAGTAGCGCGACGCTTAAGCGCTATCTGGCGGTGGACGGTATGCGTTATCAACAGGTCGCGGATCAGCTACGTCTGAGGCACAGCCTGGAGCTTATGCACTTTCAGGGGTTGAGCAACGAGGCGATTGCCGACGCTTTGCGTTTGGGGGATGGTGCAAATTTCCGGCGCAGTTTCCGACGCTGGACGAAACTGTTACCGAGTGATGCCAGAGAGGCGCTGAGCGGCAGGTTGCCACCGCTCATTGCTGATCATTCCTCAGCTGATCATTCTTCACCAAAGAGTGCGCAATCAATCAGGTCACAGAGGCAGTGAATGACGACAAGATGCACTTCCTGAATTCGGGCGGTGACGTCAGACGGTACGCGGATTTCTACGTCCTCTGACGTTAATAGCGAGGTCATGTGTCCGCCATCTTTACCAGACAGTGCCACGACGACCATGTCACGTTCGTGGGCTGCCTGGATAGCCTGAACCACATTGCTTGAGTTACCGCTGGTCGAAATGGCCAATAGCACATCGCCGGGATTCCCGAGGGCACGGATCTGTTTGCTGAATACTTCGTTGTAGCTGTAGTCGTTAGCGATTGAGGTAATCGTTGATGGGTCGGTTGTTAATGCAATGGCCGGGAGGCTGGGGCGTTCACGCTCGAACCGGTTCAGCAGTTCAGAAGAGAAGTGCTGCGCATCGCCAGCAGAACCACCGTTACCGCAGGTCAGAATTTTTCCGCCGCTGATCAGAGCATTGACCATCATTTGTGATGCATGCTCAATGTAGGGTGGCAGCTCTTCAGCGGCGAGTGTTTTGGTTTCGATGCTGGCGCCGAAGTGGCCGATAATACGATCTTGCACAGACTAACTCCCGAATAAACCTGTCGCCATCATAAAGAAAAAGACGCATTTCAGAAAGCGTCAGATATCCACTCAAACACTACGGGGTTACCACTGGCAGAGATCACATCAAAGCGGCAATCAGGCTCGTGGTTTCCGTAGTGCTTCTGAAGGTAATGCAGTGCGGCCCGGCGCAGGCGTCGCTGTTTCTGATACGTGACTGTTTCTGCACCTGAGCCGTGATCTGCAGACTGACGGTAGCGCACTTCGATAAAGACCAGTACTTCACCATCGCGCATGATCAGGTCGATTTCACCACCCTTGATCAGGTAGTTACGACTGACCTTACGCAGTCCTTTTTTTTGCAGAAATTTCTCTGCTTCCAGCTCCACAGCCGAGCCCTTGCTCCGCGTTGTAGGTCTGGTATCTGAGTTAAACCACATAAGCCCTCCATGGCGTATGGTCAGAATCAGTCGTCGGTGGTTTCCGGACTCCTGGTCTCCGATAGTTTTATCGGCTTACCGCTGCGAAAACGCGTACAGTCAGTACTGCGATGAATGCGTCTGGCGTTATCCAGCGTTAATGCACCGGTGTTGCCGTAGATTCGACTCTCCGGGAACGCCTCAAGTTGCTTAACCCGGGCAACGAGACGAAAGGCGTCTGCACCCATCGCATACAGTCGGGTGAATCCACCTTGCCCTCCGGTAACGTCATCGACTTCAGCTTTCAGCGATGTGTCGTGAAGTAGCCAGGGTACATCGCAGAAGTAGATACCATTCAGATCACGGTCTTTGCGTACATCCACTTCGCCAGAGAAAACATGCGACGTTGCATAGACGGGCAGATCACCGGCGAAATTAAAGGCCAGGGTTGGTTTGATCTGGCGTGCCTGCTCAGGGAGGGCGACCATGAACAGCCAATCGGCATCCTGACGGCGTCGAGGTTCAAACTCGACAGGCTCACGCATGAGGCCACGGACGCTGCGATAACGGTTTTTACTGCTATCGACGTTCAGCAAACGACTGATCGCCGGATTGTAGTCCTGTGCGCGACGGGGGTATTGAAGTGTTTCTTCGATTTCTCCACCCAGCTCCAGCCAGCGGGCCTCAAATGCGGCATAAATACGCTCGCCCCAACTGCCTTGAGGAATCATCACCAGAGCGCGGCGATGACCATCCAGCCAGGCTTTTTCCGCAATCTGGATCGCTTCGTCTTCTGCTGCAAGACCAAACTGAAACAGTTCAGCTGGCAGAGTAGAAAACGGCGTTGCCTGTTTGCTGCCATAGTTCAGGGCCAGAGTTGGGAGTGGCAGGGTGGCGCGTTCTTCGAGCTTCTGCACATCCTGCTTATCAAGCGGGCCAACCAACCATTGGCTACCTGATTGAATGGCCTGCGCATAGGCCTGATCGACGGACTCCATGTTGGATGCGTCGATAATGGTTACCGCGGGTGCAGGGTAACCCTTACCCAGTGTTTCGTAGTATGCGGCCATAAAACCGTCGCGTATGGCTTTACCCGAGCTGGCGAGTGCGCCACTCAACGGCAATAACAGTGCGACGCGCTGTGGACGTGATGCCGCCATATCTTCAAGTAACGCAAGTGCGCCGGGCAGTTGAAACGAAGCCGGATGATCCGGGTTCATAAATTGCCACTCTTTGACACCAGCAAGTTGTTCATCGAGCGTTAGTTGGTGGTCGCGGCTGATCGCTGCCAGAGTCAGCCAGGCGCCGAAACGTGTGTCTGGAGCATTTTCAGCGCGTTGCTGCAGCTCTTCAGGCGCCAGGCGCTGAAGGTCGTCCCAGAGCTGGTTGTAGTTTTCTGCTTGCTGTTCACCTTCCAGCACAGCAGAAATAAAGTCGCGTTCCCGGGCGGCAGCCAGGAACTCGCCGTCGGCCTCAAGGATTTGCGCAGATATCAGAGTCGCGCGGTATTCCTGTTGTTGGCTGGCGTAATTCTGCAACATTTCGAACTGCTGCAATTGATAGGCAGCAGCCTCAATATTCGTAGCGCCAATCTGGCTTTCTGCCATCAGCAGGTGCCACTCAGCGCGAGCCGCTGGCGACAGGCTGCTGACATCCAGTTGTTGCAATTGCAGGCAGGCGTTGCCAAACTCGCCGCTCTCGGCCATCTGGCGCACAGCCCGCAGTTGTTGCTCGACCTCCGGGCGAATTTCCGCTTCCGCGGTCGTCGTTTCATCCGGGGTCGTTGCACACCCGGACAGGCCCGCCGCCAGAGTGGCAACAGTCAAAGCTGGAAGCAGTAACTGCGACCAGGTTTTCAGCAAGCGTTTTTCAGATACGGTGTCCCGCATGATTTCTCATCCGACCAAAGCTCAGAGTGGCGTTCTGTACGTCGTCGCCACCCCGATTGGTAATCTGGCAGACCTCAGCGAGCGCGCTGTCAGCGTATTGTCTGAGGTCGATGTAGTAGCCTGCGAGGATACCAGACATACACAGAAATTACTGCAACACCTGGGCCTTCGCAAAGTGATGATGTCGGTTCACGATCACAACGAGCGCGACCGCATTTCACAGATTGCCCAGCACCTGACGGACGGACGCTCGATGGCGTTGGTATCGGATGCTGGCACCCCTTTGATTTCTGATCCGGGCTACCCCCTCGTCCAGGCACTTCGTGAGCAGGGCTTTAACGTCACACCCGTCCCCGGCCCCAGTGCACTGATTACAGCGCTGAGTGCAGCAGGGCTACCGACCGATCGTTTTCTGTTTGAAGGTTTTCTGCCGCATAAGGCGGGTGGTCGTCGTGAGCGCTTGGAACCTCTGGTGAATGAGACGGCAACCCTGGTGTTTTATGAATCGAAACATCGGATTCTTGAGACACTGACCCTGATGGCGGAAGCCTTTGGCGAGAACCGTACTGCGTGTGTAGCTCGCGAACTCACTAAAACGTACGAGAGCTTCTATCACGGCTCTCTGAGATCGGTCCGGGAGCAGCTACTGGCGGATGACGATCAGACAAAAGGAGAATTTGTTGTCATGGTGGCGGGGAATCCTGAGCCAGCCACGGCGACGGCGTTCGATACGGATAAGCTGTTTCGTCTGCTTCTTGCTGAGTTGCCACCTAAAAAGGCCGCTGCGGTGATTGCAGAATTAACCGGTGAAAACAAAAAAGCGCTGTATCAGCGTGCGTTGGAGATTCAGGGCAAGGCCTGAGCAGACAGTCTTTGAAGATTATCTTTACACAAACGAGATAACGCTCGTTCAGTCACTGTGGTTATCATCACACTAAGGGCTATTACTAATACGTATGGCCCGTATTGTCCTTTCGCTCTTATTTACCTAAACAGGCGACTGGCCAAGAATAGAAAAGCAAAAAATAAAAAATATAAATAGGCTCGCCATGACTCTGATCAAACGCTGCATTCTGCTGCTAACCGCGGCGGTACTCGCTGCCTGTAATAGCGTAGAAATCACAGCCCCAGATGATAACTCTGTGCACGCGGAAAAGCCCGGAGACTTCCGGATCGTCTTCAGTGGCAACTCAGCGCCTGATGATCTCAAAATTCAGTTAAACAACGTAGATGTGACTGATCAGTTTGTGGTCAATAAGGCGGAGGCTTACGCCTATGGTTCCGATCTTGGTGCCACTGTCTTCGGTGGTCGGAATGTGCTTTGGGTTCGCGCATTCAACAAAACCGATCGAGCGACGTTCTATTACGATAACGCAGGGCCCGTTATTCATATTCTGGAGGCGGATCACGATAGCCGAACCGTCACAGGGTATGTTTCGGATGACTCTCTTATCGAAAGCCTGGTACTTGATGGCGTTGGCGTTGATCTGGACCTGACAAACAACTTTTCAGTGTCATACGCAGATCAACCGTTTAATACCTTTACAGCGACCGATTCGTTGGGGCGTACTTCAACGTCTGTTTTTGCCCGTGATGACAACGAGTTTAATGGTATTTCAGCTCGTCTGAATCAGGGTGGTTTTGATTTTCTGACCCGTGCTTTGGAGCAGGAGCTGAACTCTATGGACCTGACCGACATCGTGTCAGGCATGGAGAAGATGACGCTGCTCAACACCTTGGGCCTGTTTAATCTGGATATGACAGTAACCAGCCTGAGTTTCACCGATGTGGGTGTAGACCTTACTGTTCTGGAAAACGAGCGGCTAGATACTGATATTCAGGCGCGCGATGTGGTTCTGGGCTTCCGTCTGTCGGGCACCATTGGTTTTATTCTCCCGTACAACAGCTCAGGGACAATGCGCTTCAGTTCCCTGCAGTCAGGCACAGACCTGCTGCTGGATGTGCGCAATTCTGATCTTGATATTGATCTCTCTAATACGTCGATCAATCACAGCTTTCCATCCATCGATTTCGACAATACCAGCGGTATTCTGAATATTCTCGATGCCATCACCAGTGCGATTGTTGGCGTTCTTGCTCCAATTTTTGAGAATGTATTTATCAGCATACTGGAGCAGGTCATCGTTCCGGTTATGTCTGATTTTATTAAAGACATTCCGATCTCGCTGGAGGTGGTTAACCCCGACAATGCTGAGGCCGTTAACATCTATGCGTTACCTACCTTCCTTGATTCGAGAAATCAGGGCGTCAGTGTCGATCTGGGTACCCGCATCTGGGCGCCACAACCGTCACAGGATATTCGTCGTGCGCTGGGCTCTCTGTATGTCGAAGGTGACACACTGACTATGGGGCCGGTGACACCGAGTGGAGAAGACTTCCATTTTGGCGCTGCTATTTCTGCAAATGTGATTAATCAGGCGCTGATGGCAACCTACGAAGCAGGCATGCTCAGCACCGTGATCAGTGAGGAGTACTACCCACAGGCAACGGCGTCAGCGATTTCTGTTTACCGCTCAGACGACACTGATATTCAGGAAGCCGATGAGATTCGTATGACACTGGCACCGTCTTCTGCACCGTACGTTACTCTGATGCCTGCGGATGGCGCTGCGGGGGCGCTCGCTTGGTACGACGTAACGCTTACGTTTGAACTATATAAGTCACGCTGGGGTGAGTTCCGTACCCTGTTTGGTACGACCTTTAACCTCGAAATTCCGTTTGAAGTCAGCTCTACCGAAGATGGCTACTTAAGCATTGGCCTGGAGCAGTTACCGACTCTGTTTATTAAAGCGACGGATGAAAGCGGCATGATCCGCCTGACTCCAGAGTTTATCAACGCAACTCTCGACTACTTTATGCCACTGGTCATGCCAGAAATTGCCGGCCACCTGAAGGTCGTGCCGCTGCCTCGGATTTATGAGCATACATTACTGATGCGCGACTTCTGGGTAGGCGGAGAAAACAATAACTCGCTGGCACTGGCGGGAGATCTGATTCCGGTTGCCGTGACGGCCGCAGCGGCAGCGCCAAGCACCGATATTGCTCGTGTAGATAGCGAAGATGTCGCGGTTCAGGTAACAGGCATTAACAGCACTGGCCAGACTACCTCTGATGTTCTTCTGGTCAACAATGGCGAAGTAATGATTGATGTGGGTGGTCTCAACCCTGATGCGAATCTGGGTGATCTTGAGCACAGATATCGTGTTGATGGTGGTGCCTGGTCGATCTGGAAGCAGCGCGAAACAATTACGCTCAAGAGACTGCTGGCGGGTGACCACTCTGTGGAAATCTGTTCACGCTCGCCACTGTTGAAAGAAGAAGTCAGCTGCCCGGTCGTTAACTTTAGTACGACGGTGTCACGCTGAGCATCACCAGAGATTCTGTTCTCACCACTTAGTTAAAGGGCCTACGGGCCCTTTTTTTTACGGCTATCCATTGTCTCTTTAAGTTTGTTTACATGTAAACTAAATGATGTTTATATGTAAACTAGTTTGCTGGTTTGAGATAAATGGTTATGGATAAACGACTCTTTTTCTTGATGAATATGGCGCAGAAGAAGCTGTTTCGCTTTATGGATCAGGCCTGCGAGAAAGAACTGGAAACATCGATGACACAGATGGCGGCTCTGATGGTGATTGCCAGCAAAGATGATTGCCAGCAGAAAGACGTCGCGCAAACACTTGAATTGAACAAGTCCGCGATTACGGGGTTGGTTACTCGTATGGAGAAAAACGGCCTTTTGGCGCGAGCATCGTCGACCGAGGATGCGCGTGCCGTGGTGCTCAGAGTTACCCCAGAGGGCCGGGATAAGCTAACGCGGCTACAACCGATGATTGCGACGATGAACGATATCTTTTCCGATGAGTTCAGTGATGAAGAGATGCTGACCATTCTGCGTTTTTTAAATTTTATTATGGGCAGGTTCTGATGGAGGCAACCGTGATTGATCAGGTGAAAGAAAAGAGTGGGGATAAGCAGGCAAGCGGCGATCCAGAAATCGTAGAAGTACCGACGCCTGCTGGCCATGCTATTACTGCTCGTATTTTCAGAACAGGCGCCAGCCCGGTAAAAGGAGTATGCGTTATTGCGCCTGCGACTGGAGTTGCGCAGTACCTGTACGATGATTTTGCCCTCTGGCTGACCACTAAGGGGTTTGAAGTTGTGACGTACGACTACGATGGCATCGGCCTGTCGCTCAAGTCTCATGTAAAACACAGTCGCAGTGACAAACTGAGTTGGGCAAATAATGACAGTGTGGCCTTGCTGGAGTTTGTTAAAGCGAAGTTTCCGGAGCTGTCACTGACCTGGATCGGTCACAGCGTTGGCACGCATATTTTGGGAATGATGCCGTCAACCAAAGGTATCGATCGTGCGATCTCTGTGGGTGCGGGTACCGGTACCTGGTGGATGAACGCAGCGCCGACGAAGCGTGTGGCCTGGTTTCTTTGGTACGGCCTCGTGCCGGCTACAGTGCCATTACTGGGTTACTTCCCTGGCAATCGACTCAAGGTGATGTGTGATCTGCCAAAGGGTGTCATTATGCAATGGCGGCGTTGGTGTCTGAATGGCGATTACTGTGTTGGCGTCGAAGGCGACTGGTTACGCCAGCGGTTTGCCGGAGTGACCTGTCCGATCAGCTGCGTCGCCTTCACGGATGATGACATGATGTCGATGGCGAACGTCGATAAGTTGCACAGCTTCTTCACCGGCGCAGACATCACAAAAGTCGTGGTCAGCCCGGAAGAAGTGGGTCAGAAGCGTATTGGTCATATTGGTTGGCATAAGAAGAAGTATCAGACTCTGTGGGAAAACGTATTTATGCCACTCCTGAGTAACTAAAGTCAGAATGAACCACTGAAATAAGAGTGCGACAGCAAAGGCTTTCCGTTACACTCCGCGCCGGAGTCGGCCAGACAGTCGCTGCCTGCGCAAGCAGGGGGAGGAAAGTCCGGGCTTCATAGGGCAAGGTGCCAGGTAACGCCTGGGGGGCGTGAGCCCACGACCAGTGCAGCAGAGAGTAAACCGCCGATGGCCGCTTTTGCGGATCAGGTAAGGGTGAAAGGGTGCGGTAAGAGCGCACCGCGCGACTGGTAACAGTTCGTGGCACGGTAAACTCCACCCGAAGCAAGACCAAATAGGTTCCCTGTTACCCTTGAGGTACAAGGCGTGGCCCACGCTGGGAACGGGTAGGTCGCTTGAGCCTGCGAGTGATTGCAGGCCTAGACGAATGACTGTTTAACACAGAACCCGGCTTATAGACCGACTCCACTTTTTTAAAAACCCCGCTTGTTCACGCAGGCGGGGTTTTTCTTTTACAGTATGCTGGATTTCTGAATACACGGACTGCTTATGCTGTTTTTCTGGTTTCAACAGGACGTACTCTCCCTGCACTGGGGGGTATTGCTTCTTGCCGCCATGCTTGTCGGTGGTGTGTATCTCGACTCCCGCCTGGGAGAGCCTGCTAAATTTCATCCACTTGTCGGTTTCGGGCGCTGGAGTCGATTACTGGAGCATGTATTGAACAGGATTTCCGGAGCACCGGGCTATCTTGTTGGAGTCGTAGCTGTTGTCGCTGCGCTATTACCTCTGATATTGATTATCTGGATGCTGCAAAGCTCCGCAACCTTGTCGCTGATAGGGACATGCTTGCTGCAGTTGGTGATTCTGTACCTTTGTATCGGCTGGCACAGCTTGCAGGAGCACGTGTCGGATGTCTGGCGCGGTCTGGCAACAGATGATCTGCCAGCGGGGCGTGAAGCTCTGGCTAAGATTGTCAGCCGGAATACGCAAGTGCTGGATGCCGATGAAGTAGCACAGGCCGGTATTGAGAGCACACTGGAAAATTCCTCGGATGCGTTATTCGCGACCTTGTTTTGGTTTCTTATTGGCGGTGCTGAGGCGGCTCTGTTACATCGGTGGGTTAATACGCTGGATGCGATGTGGGGATATCGGAACGAGCGCTATTTTTATTTCGGTTGGGCAGCGGCCCGGCTTGATGATGCGATGGCCTGGCTACCAGCGCGCCTTACCGCATTTTCATTTGTGTTAGCCGCAGGCGAATATCGACAGAAATCACTGGATTGCTGGAGAACACAGGCAAAATATTGTGATAGCCCTAACGGTGGTGTTGTGATGACTTCAGGCGCGGGCGCACTCAACCGGACATTAAGCCAAAGGGCTGACTATCAGGGAATAATAAAACAGAAGCCTGTGATGGGGTGCGGGTTGCCTGCCGGTGTCGATGATATTCCGCGCGCGATACGCCTGGTTAAGCAAGCCATCCTCATTCAGTTATCTTTTATGGTGTTCTGCTGTCTGTCACTGCATTACATCACAGGTGTGATGTGAAAAAGCTGAAACCCTCGATTAAAACGGCTGCTCACGGTTCTGATCTGACGCGGGCAGTGACCCTTTATGATCACAAAGCCTGGCTGGACCTTTCATCCGCTGTAAGCCCATACAGCTGGTGGACTGAACGATCGGAAGAAGTGTCATTATCGACTGTGGATATACGGTCATTGCCCGATCATTGCGAAAGTCTCGATGAGTCCATGTTTGCGTACTACGGGGAGTCCGGGCTTGCGGTGGCAGGAAGTCAGGCGGCCATACGTGGCCTACCTTTATGCTTCGAAGACAGTGATGTCTGGATCGTGTGTGGAAGTTTCGCAGAGCACGCGTTGAGTTGGACGATGCATGGCCATCGCGTACAGCAGAAAAGTATCGAAGAGATCCGTCACTCAATAATGCTCGGTGGCGTGCCTGATGTGCTTGTTATCGTGAATCCAGACAACCCCAGCGGTTATTACTTTTCTCAATCTGAGCTTCTGAAATGGGCAAGCGCTCTGGATCAACAGGGAGGTGTATTGATCTGCGATGAGGCCTTCATGGATGCGACTCCAGATTGGAGTCTTATCGGGAAGAGTCGACCAGAGAATGTTGTTGTTCTTCGTTCATTGGGTAAATTCTTCGGCCTTGCAGGAATCCGGTTTGGGGCTGTATTCGCAGAGCCCACGTTACTCGCTACGCTCTCATCTTATCTTGGCCCCTGGGGGATCACGTCGCTAACTCTCTGGATAGCTCAACAGGCTCTGGCTGACAGCGTATGGCAATCCGTTCAGGTTGATCGATTAGTCGCCTTGCAGGAGCAGATGTCTGCATCGCTGCTTGGCACCGAAGCCTTCGTTGGCAGCACGCCGCTATTCCTGACGTTGCGTTCCGAGTGTCCGTTGGTTTGGCAGGATTGCCTGGCGAGTAGAGGAATATGGAGCCGGGCATTTCCCGATCAGGGCTTGCTTCGTCTTGGGTATCCGTTGCCTGATCAAGTGGGACGAATCCTTGACGAAGTCTTGGCGCTGCCTGGGCTGAAAGCATTCCACTAAGGCCTTTGGCTACTTCTGAATGTACTTTGATGTCACCTTGAGAGGGTTTTACCTCGCCATTATGGCGGTTTAAGACCTGTCAACAATCCGACGCCGCACATAGGATTGGAGAACACCTGATAAAATTATCAATTGCAGGGACGATATGTTGCTCCAGATACCGACAAATACACCGCTGAAAAAGCCACCCGTGGACTACTGTCCCAAAGGGGCTGAACGCTGGTTTACGATTTCGGGAGGAAAGGATACGGGTAAAACCATGTTTTACTACGATATCTCGGTAGGCGGGGATGAACCCGAAGCAACGGTTGTGTTGGTGCACGGCAACCCCGAAACCAGTTACACCTATCGCCATATCAGAGATGAACTCATCCGCAGTGGTCGTCCATTAAGGATCATTGCCATGGATCACATCGGTTTTGGCCTTTCTGATCAGGCAGATTTTGAGATGGTGGATATGCACCACTCGGATAACCTGATTCAGTTAATCCGTTACCTCGATCTCAGTGAAGTGACCCTCTGTATTCATGATTGGGGTGGCCCTATCGGAGTCGGGGCATTTATTGAAGATCCATATCGGGTCAAAAATCTGATGGTGATGAATACCACTATTTTTCCTATGCCCAAACAGGGCTATACCTATAAAAATTATCCTCATCCTGTACTGACTTGGGCGTTGTTTCCGCGACTGTATCCCGCCTTCGCATGGGGTGGTGTTGCAGCTACCGCAGTGTCCAGTGGTGAGCCTCAGACAGTCATGAGTCTGATACGGCGCGCTACAGGTAACACCCTGGCACATCTGTTCAATAGCGTGCCTAAAACTTCACCTGAGTATGTCTGGTCACAATCGTTGCGCAGTATAGCCAATGCCCGCAGCTCAATGCGCAACGTTAAGCAGACGCCACGATGGGGATACGGATATCGCTACCTAGACGAAAGTTACGGCCCTCAGGACAATACTGAGTATTATCGGAATATGCAGGAGCGAGTGCCCAGGTACTGGAAGAACTGCCCGGCAGCCGGTGTGTTTGGTCAATGGGACCCATGCGGGAAAGACGAAGTCATTGCCCAATGGCACGAGGTATTACCAAAGATGAAGAAAGCAACACTGAAGTATCCGGACGTTGGTCACTTTGTCGAAGAGGTGAAATGGAGAGAGATTTCTTCAGAAATTCTGAAATTGAATTTCTCCTGACACGATCTTTAATTAATTTATTTGTTATCGTGTGCGCTGTTTTTCTGAATGTTTCGTTCAGTTAACAGCAAGCTAAGTAAACCTGTATCTTAATATTACTGCCTGTAATCGACGTATACATAATACTCGAGTGGCGATACGAAAATACGTCAGTTGAAAGGTTGATACTCCTCAATCATCTCTTAATTTTCTTCTCATAATAAAACGGTCTTAGCACTTTTATTCTGTCTCTTATACTTTCTTTAAGGTCACCGAAAAGTGGAGAAGAATCATGAATAATCATATCGTTGTAATTAACTCTCCGAAGTACAATCGGGATATTTATTTCCGGCGTTTTGTTGAACAGATACGCCAGAATAAGATGCACCGAAAGACTCCGGTCGTTCTTCTTAATACTGACTATCCCGATGGATTACCATCTTCGCTGACGGGTTTAGGTATTCATCTGGTGCAGGGGCACGGTAATCATGAAGACGATTTTCGTCGTGCAAATCTTGAGGGTGCTGAAAATATTCTGATTCTGGCAAAAGATGAATATATGGAAGACTCCGACAGTCTCTGTTTTGACCTCTGCTATCGCATGAAAGAGCACGGCTTGGCTTACCGTGTGATTGTCGAATGTGTAGAAGACGAAAACCGTATTCGAATGAAAAAACTCGGTGTTAAGTCAGTGATCCGCCCGATACGTTCGTACCCGGAAATTCTCGTTCGTGCTATGGAGTCTCCTGGATCAGAATTAATCATCGAAGATATGTTCACGCACGATAAAGATCACTTCGTCCGCTATCCTCTCTGGTTGGAAGGTGACTGTTGGCGAGATGTGGTGGCGGCCATGATGATGTCGAATATCGGGACTCCATTGGCCTGTATCGGTAAAGGGGGCGAAGTGAATATTCACCCAGCTGCGGATGAGCGAGTATTCGGGCAAAGCCTCATTATTCTGGTTAAAACAGAATACATACCGAACGAAAAAGAAGTACAGGAAGCATTCCGGAAGTTTAACAGCAGTGATATGAGTGCCTGAGCTGATTAGTAGGTGGCTGAGTGAACAGGTGACTGGCTGGGCAGGTGAACTGATGCGGTGGATTGGCTAGACTACGAGTATCAATCACCAGTAAGCCGGGAGTCAGGGATGTCCACATCCAAAACAGGAGCAACCGATACCGGATCCAGGCGTGGTATCGGTATGTTCATTTTTGGTCTTATGTTTCTTGGACCTGCGCTGGGGATATTGCTGTTTGGTCCTTTGGATACTTTCCGTCTCCATCTCGTGACTTCTGGCTGGACACAGGTACCAGCCACTCTCCAGCGTATCGATATTGAATATCACCACGGTGATACGACGACATATTCCCTCGAGGGCTCATACAGTTATCGCGTCAATGGGCAGGAATATTTAAGTCAGCGTATCAGCTATTACGAATCTCCGGATAACATCGGCGACTGGTATACAACGACCGAAAATAAGATTCTCAGAGCGTCTGCCAGTCAGGGGCTTACCGCTTGGGTAAACCCGGACAATCCATCGGAGAGCTACCTGGTCAGGGATATCCGCTGGGAAAAGATCGGCTTTATGATGATTTTTGTTCTGGTGTTTGGTGGCGCTGGTGTGGGGATCATGTTTTTTGGGCGCTACTCCGCCCGTCAATCAGGTGAAGCTCAAGGCGTCGTGTATTCAGGACAGAACCTGATGCACTGGGTACTTGGTTTTATGTCGATGATTTTTTTGCTGATCTCTTTGCCCGCCGTTCTGGATTTGCCTTCTGAATTCAGCGCTGGAAATCATGCCATTGTGTTTGTTCTTATATTCCCTTTGGTAGGTGCAGGCCTTGCTATGGCTGCATACAAGTCGCGAAAGAACTGGTTATTTTACGGCCGCACGCCGCTGTATCTGAATCCCGCGCCCGGGCAAGTGCAAGGGCAGGTCGGTGGGACGTTACACATCAATAAAACCGGGCTGGGTGACCAGTGGAATGTCAGGTTGAAATGTCTTCGTCAGACACGCTCGACAGGCAAAAACAGCTCAACACGCGAAACCTTGTTATGGCAGAGCAGTACACTTCCCGAAGTAACTGAAAGCAATGGTGAAACACGCCTTGCCTTTGTTTTTAATCCTGACCCAGAGCTTCCACAGAGTTACCGTAAAGGTCGAAAGGCAGTGATCTGGCGGGTTGAGGTAGAAGGTCCCACTGAGCCGGTCACATTCCAGCGTCAGTTTGTGCTGCCTGTTGTTGAAGGTACTGGTGGTAGCACTCTCAATATTTCTGCGGCACATCAAAGCAAAGTATCGCGCAGCCAGGTCGCTGCTGCGGAGGCCTCTCTCAGTAAGAACCTGGATATGACACTAAGCGGCGATGACTTTGTTATTCGCAGTGCGGCAGGGCGCCATCTGTCCTTCTTTCTTGTTTTTATGTTTGCCGGAATCGCATTTGCCGGGGCTGGCGTGTTTATGTTGAATCAGGCGGCTTCTGAAGGCATTGGCCTGTATTTTATGGGCGGTGTCTTTTTTCTTGTGGGGCTGCCTCTTGCTCTGAGTGGTTTGTTTGGGCTCGGCCGGTCATTGGAGAGCCGCTGTGTCGATGGAAAGATTGAAACCGTTCGGCACTGGATGGGAAGGGCGCTCTGGCGTCGCGCTACTGAATTCAAGAGCGCTCAGCAGCTCGAACTGAAAGCGGCGGGAAGTTCGACTACAGGGAACAGTACGAAGGAATATTTTCACATCCTGATTCGTGATGGTCAGCGGAAGGTCCGTATCGCAGAGATGGTCGAGGGGCGTGAGGTTGCCGAGTTGTTGATGGAGAAGCTTCGCGCCAGTCTGGTGTCTCAAGAGTTGATCTGATTTTGCAGGTTGGTGACCGCAACTCCGGCTTCCGCTAAACTATACAAAACTGATACAAGTAGCCGAAATTACGGTGGAGAGTGATTGTGGGATTGATTGTGGAGAGTCATTGTGGATAAGCCCCCATTTGGTGTTCTTATTGCCAACCTCGGTACCCCGGAAGCACCGACTGCGAAAGCAGTGCGTTCGTACCTCCGAGAGTTTCTCAGCGACCGACGTGTGGTCGATGTTCCGCGTGTGTTGTGGTGGCTGATTCTGAATTTGGTCATTCTCGTCATCCGCCCACCGCGGGTAGCGAAAGCGTATGCTAAAGTCTGGGGCCCTGAAGGTTCTCCCTTAATGACGATTTCGCGCGCACAACAGCGTGCGTTAGCAGCGGCCTTAAAAGCCGAATACGGTCAGGACATTCCTGTGTCGTTGGCCATGACCTACGGCAAGCCCACGATGGAAGAGGCTGGCCGTGAACTTCGTAAGGCCGGTGCGGAGCGTCTGATTATATTGCCGCTGTATCCGCAGAACTCGTCGTCGACCACGGCGGCAGTTCATGATCGATACTCCAATGCGATGGCGCCTTGTCCGCACGTTCCGGCTGCTCGCTGGATCACCGACTACCACGTTCACCCAGGCTACATAGGTGCTCTGGCAAACTCAGTACGTGAGTATTGGGCTGAGCATGGCCAGGGTGATCGCCTGATGATGTCGTTTCACGGCATTCCGCAGCGATATGAAGATCGTGGTGATCCGTACCCAAGCCAGTGTCGGGCGACGGCAGCAGCCCTTGCCAGTGAGTTGGGGTTAAGTGATGAGCAGTGGATCTGTAGTTTCCAGTCGCGCTTTGGTCGCGAAGAGTGGGTGAAGCCGTATACCGATCACACGTTAGAAGATTGGGGTAAGGGCGGCGTCGGGCGTGTTGATGTTATCAGCCCGGCGTTTGCGGCGGACTGTCTCGAAACGCTGGAAGAGCTGGATATGGAAAACCGCGAGACCTTCATAGAAGCTGGCGGTAAAAACTATCACTACATTCCTTGTCTGAATGATCGCCCGGATCACATCGGCATGATGGTATCGCTGGTGAAAGAAAATGCGGGGGGCTGGTCTTAATAAAGCCACTGCTGTGCTTTTCGGTTAGCCTATCGTGCATTTTGATCATGGTTGTCCTCGTATCTTTGTGCAAAGATGCGGCAATCATAAAAGGTAAACAGCGATGAGTGATCACAATAAAGTCTTAGTTGAAGTGCAGGACCATATTGCCTGGGTGTACCTGAACCGCCCGGAAAAACTGAATGGTCTGGATCTGGATATGTTCCATGGTCTGGTCGCGGCAGCGAAAAAGATACGTAAGGATCGTAGTGTTCGTGCGGTGATTCTTGCAGCGAAAGGTGAGTCGTTCTCTGCAGGGCTCGACTTCAAGGCGGTCAGTAAGAATCCATCGATGATTCCGAAGCTGTTCCTCAAATTCCCCTGGACCAAAATGAACCTGGCGCAGCGTATTGCCCACATCTGGCGGGACCTGCCAGTGCCGGTGATCTGTGCGATTCATGGCAATTGCTTTGGCGGAGGGATGCAGATTGCGCTTGCCGCGGATTATCGCATTGCGACGCCGGACGCCAACCTCTGCATTATGGAAATGAAATGGGGCCTGATTCCTGACATGAGCGGCATGGTGACGCTGTCGCGTCTGACTCGCGTTGATATCGCTCAGGAACTGACCATGACTGGTCGTCAGTTCAGTGCTGAAGAGGGTTTCAGTTATGGGCTGATTTCGAAGCTGGCCGATGATCCTCTGGCGGAAGCAAAGGCGCTGGCCGAGACTATCGCGTCGAAGTCACCAGATGCCATTGCCGCAACCAAATATCTCTTCAAGAAAACCTGGAAAGCGGACACCTGGAAAGCGCTTCGTTGGGAACGTTGGGTTCAGACTCGTCTGTTGGGTCGCAAGAATCAGCAGATCGCAATGAAGAATGGTCTGGCGGGTAAAGGCACTGAGCCGAAGCCATTCAAAGATCGTAGTAGCTTTAAGTAAGTCCTTTAAATAGATTGGTTCCCCGGAACGGATCAGGTTCCTTCCTGAACGCCTCATCATCAGGCCATCGCGTCTCCGGGGCTGCGTCATAAAACCTTATTTCTGTTAAGGGATTATGACGAGCTCTGTTTGCTTTAATCTTCCCCTAAGAAGCCACCGGTCTGGTGGGCCCACAGTTGCGCATAGATGCCGCCCTGTGCAAGCAGTTCTTCATGCGTTCCCTGCTCGGCGATTTTGCCGTCATCCAGTACGATCAGCCGGTCCATTGCCGCGATGGTCGACAGACGGTGAGCAATGGCGATTACAGTTTTATTTTCCATCAGGCGGTAGAGGCTTTGCTGAATAGCCGCCTCTACTTCTGAATCGAGCGCTGATGTTGCTTCGTCCAGAATCAGAATCGGCGCGTCTTTTAAGAGCACACGTGCAATGGCGATGCGTTGGCGCTGACCGCCGGAGAGTTTGACACCGCGTTCGCCGACCTGAGCGTCGTAGCCCGTGTTACCTTCCGGATCGTGGAGATCACGGATGAAGGCATCTGCTTCAGCTTTGCGGGCAGCGTCGAGTACTTCTGCGTCACTAGCATCAGGCCGACCGTAGAGGATGTTGTCGCGTACGCTTCGGTGCAACAGGGAAGTATCCTGCGTCACCATGCCAATTTTTGATCGCAGACTCTCCTGCGACACCTGACTGATGTCCTGTCCGTCGATCTTAATCTGTCCACTATCGATGTCGTAGAAGCGCAGCAGCAGATTGACGAGTGTGGATTTACCCGCGCCTGAGCGCCCAACCAGGCCGATCTTTTCACCGGGTTTGATGGTCAGGTTCAGAGCTTCAAATACTGGATAGCTCTTGTCGTCAGCGCCTTCGTATGAAAAGTGCACATCATCGAGAGCGATCTCCCCGTGTGTTGCCTTTAGTTTTGGCGCATTCACGGGGTCGGTAATGGTCTGTGGTTTCGCCAGCGTGTTCATACCGTCAGCCACTGTGCCCAGATTTTCAAAGAGTGAACTGATCTCCCACATGATCCATTGCGCCATACCATTTACGCGTAGGGCCAGACTGACTGCAATCGCAATGGCGCCAACAGTGATGGCGCTGTCCATCCACAGCCAGATAGACAGGGCTGCGACGGTAAAGGCCAGCAGGTAGTTGATCATATTCACTGAAAAGTTCAGACCGGTGGCCAGGCGCATCTGGTGATATACCGTACCGAGGAAGCCATCCATGCTGTCACGGGCGTAAGACGTTTCCCGCTCTGTGTGTGAGAACAGTTTTACCGTCTGAATATTGGTGTAGCTGTCGACAACACGCCCTGTCATAACACTGCGGGCATCCGCCTGCTCTGTCGCAATTTTTTTCATGCGCGGCACAAAATAAAACTGAATACCTATGTAGGCCGCCAGCCAGACGACCATGGGCAGCATCAGTCGCCAGTCTGCTGTGCCAATCATCACCAGGGCTGAAATAAAGTAGACGAGGATATAGACCAGCACATCCAGCAGCTTCATTACAGTTTCCCGGACTCCCAGCGCCGTTTGCATCACTTTGGTGGCAAGGCGTCCGGCGAAGTCGTTTTCATAAAAGTTCAGACTTTGCTTGAGCAGATAGCGGTGCGCCTGCCAGCGAATGCGCATTGGGTAATTGCCGAGCAATGACTGATAGGTGATCAGGGCATGCAGTAATACGACGACAGGCATGGCGACCAGCACCACCAGGCTCATGAGCAGCAGTTTGGTGCCTTCGCTGGCAAATAAGGTGTCTGGGCTTTGCGTGGATAGCCAGTCGACCAGGTCACCCATAAAGCTGAAGAGGGTGACTTCAAGTATGGCGAGCATGGCGGTCAGACACGACATGGCCAGCAATGAGCCTTCCAGTCCTCGGGTGTAATGGCGGCAGAATGCATAGAGTCCCTGAGGAGGTTGCTCCGGATGTTCGGGAGGAAAGGGATTGATGCGTTTTTCAAAAAAGCTGAGCATAGATGTCCAGAGCCGGAGTGGAAGAGTAGTGCGAAACAGGAACCTTAACGGTTTCTGGGAGTCATTTTAACCTGAATTGTGCTTGCAGGCTCTGGCAGAGTCTGTTGCACTGGAACGGACAATCCGCCCTACGTGATTTTCTCATCGTAAGGGTAAGAAAATTTCACTGTACTGTTATTATAAATCCTCTATCTTTGCGCGACTTCAAACGCACAGCAGTCTGACCCTAAGGAGGTAGCGAGCCTGATGTTGACCCAACCGGAAGCCTATTACGACGCCGATACTTTTGCCCGCATTAAAGCGGCTGCAGATCAGCAGGAAACGCCTGTTCTGATCGTGGATACCAAAACCTTCGGCGAGCAACTGGATCACCTGATGGCTTGCTTCCCTTATGCAAACACCTACTACGCGGTGAAAGCGAATCCTGAGGTAGCAGTGCTGGAAATCCTTCGTGACCGCGGCTGTAACTTTGACATTGCCAGCCGTTACGAGCTCGACAAGGTGTTGTCGCTGGGTGTGGGTGGTGACCGAGTCAGTTTCGGTAACACCATCAAGAAGATAAAAGACATTCGCTACGCCTATGAGAAGGGGGTTCGTCTGTTCGCATCGGACTCAGAAGCCGATCTTCGCAATATTGCAGAAGCTGCTCCAGGGTCGAAAGTGTTTGTACGCATTCTGACCGAAGGCTCTCAGACCGCAGACTGGCCACTGTCGCGTAAGTTTGGTTGTCATGTGGACATGGCCATTGAGCTTTGCATTATGGCGCGTGACCTGGGACTGAAACCTTATGGTATTTCGTTTCATGTTGGCTCTCAGCAACGTGACATTGGTGCCTGGGACTCTGCGATCGCTAAGGTTAAGTGGATCTTCGAGCGCCTGAAGGAAGAAGAAAATATTGAGATGAAAATGGTCAACCTCGGGGGCGGGTTCCCGGCGAACTACATCAGCCGCACCAACCCTCTGGAGACCTACGCAGAAGAGATTACCCGATTCCTGAAAGAGGATTTCGGCGACGAGCTGCCTGACGTTATTCTCGAGCCGGGTCGATCACTGGCTGCGAACGCAGGTATTCTGGTCAGCGAAGTGGTGCTGGTCAGCCGCAAGAACCGTACCGGTCTGGACCGCTGGGTCTACACCGATATCGGCAAATTTGGTGGCTTCGTAGAAACAATGGACGAGGCGATCAAGTATCCACTCTATGTGGAAAAAGACGGTGACACTGAAGAGGTAATTATTGCAGGCCCGACCTGTGATTCGGCTGACATCCTGTACGAACAGTACAAGTATGAACTGCCACTCTCTCTCGAAGCCGGTGATCGTATGTACTGGTTCTCCACCGGCGCGTACACCACCACCTACAGTGCGATTGAATTTAACGGTTTCCCTCCGTTAAAAACGATCTGCATCTGATCTCTCCTGTAAAAAAAGAAGCCAGGCGCACAGCGTCTGGCTTTTTTTTATCACTCCGCTGACCCATATTCCGTTGTACTTCAGGGATTCGCAGAGAGTTGATCTTCGTTGACTGCGCTCCGCAGCACAGCCGGCTTATTTCCAGCCAATCTCAGTTACCGCGGCGACACGCAAAATAAATCGCCCTGAAAACATATCAGTTACGTGACGGTAGGTAGATTTCAGGGCTCGATTTTGCTCTGACGGTCGCGCGGCGCCTTTATTGTCTGGCGCCGCCTGAATGTCTGCTGAGCCCAGTAAACGAAGCTCTTATGCAGAAACGGATATGAGAGTCAGCTGGGTTATAAATCAGTTTTGACGACTCATTACAGCAACAAACATGGTATCGGAATCGACATCCGGTGCACCGAGCAGTCGCGAACTTTCCAGAGCAAAGTCAGCGTGATTTTTCAGAAAGGCTTCCACCGCATCTTCGTTTTCTTCCGCCAGCCAGCTACAGGTCGCATAGATCAGTTTACCGCCACTGCGCACAGCGTCACTCGCATGGTTTAACAGTTGTTGCTGCAAAGCAGTCAACTCGTTCAGGTAGTCGTCGTTGAGTCGATTGCGGGCGTCCGGGTTACGACGCCATGTGCCCGTAGCGGTGCAGGGGGCATCAATCAATACTTTATCGAAACCTTTCTGTCGGGCAATTTCTTTAGGCAAGCGCAAAGGTGCTTCGCCGTCCCAGACAAAGGTACGGATATTGGCAATACCGGCACGCTTGGCACGTTTTTTCAGCTCAGTGAGTTTGAATTCTTTGAGATCAGTGGCGACCACCGCACCTTTCCCGCCCATGCCGTCAGCGATGGCCAGGGTCTTTCCGCCAGCACCCGCACAGGCGTCCCAGATTTTTTCTCCGGGTTGCGCGTTCACTGCGGCTGCAATCTGTTGACTGGCAAAGTCCTGAACTTCAACACGACCTTCTTTATACGCATCGGTCTGTTGAACGCCGAAGCCACCGGTAGCGCACAGTCCGTGTTTATTGAGGTTAACCTCCACTCCGGCAGTCTTAAGTTCATCGCACAGAGCTTTCGCATCCTGTGCAGCGGCCGGACGCAACCAGAGCGGCGGACGGCTTTGCTGCATGCGCATAAACTCCTGTCGGTGCTTGTCGCTCCAACCAGACAGCTCCGTTCGACGGTCAATCACGCCGGCCAGAGACGCATCAATACCAAACCAGATATAAGCCAGTGGTGAATCCGGGTTCTTACGCACCCAGGCAGCGGTGTCGTCGACCGTTGTTTTGCGGCTGCCGGCCTGCCAGTCGTTGGGAATGTACCATTGCGAGTAGCTGCGGCGCTGAATCCAGAACCAGAAGTTATTGCGACTCAGGCTTTCTGCCTGCTCAGGGTTCCATTGCTCAGCCCAGGCTTGCCAATCCTGATCGAGGCCGCGTTCCTGGATAAGCTCAAGGGCACACGCGAGCTGGCGAAAGCGCAGTGCATGCTGCATGGCACTGCCGAGTTCCAGAGGCATGGTTTCGCGGAAGCGCTTACGCCAGCTGGCTGCTTCATGCTTGAGCCAGCGATCAAAGTGCGCGTTAGCGGGTTGGCTTAACCATTTCAGCCAGAGCGTATGAAGCTGGTTGTAGTTGATCAGTAAGGGCTTGTCGATCATAGGTGTCTCCGGCCGGTGAGAATGGCGGCGCAGTATACCCGAAAGTGATCAGCCCGTACTGCCTTGTCTGTATTGGCTCGGGCTGGCGCCGGACCAGTTTTTAAATGCTTTGGCGAAGTTACTTGCGTCGCTATAGCCTAGCTGGTCTGCAATCTGATCCACCGACAGCGTAGTATCCTTCAGCAGGCGTTGCGCTTTGCTATAGCGCAGCTCATCTTTGATCTGCTGAAAACTGCGCTCTTCGGCTTTGAGTTTTCGGTTCAGGGTCGCGGCCGACATAAACAGCATATTCGCGACATCCTCCACGGTTGGCATCTCTGCCAGGTGATCGTTAAGTATCTCTCTGACTTTACCCGCCATGGTATTGGTCTCGGTCACCTGTGTCATCGCCTGGGTTAGTTCCTGCTGGGCAAGATCGGCCAGTTTTGGATCAAAGAAGGGCAGCATGCCGTCGAGTGCCTTGCGGGGCCAGGTCAGGCAATTAATAGGGGCGCCAGTGTATACGGCGCAATTGGGCAAGATATCCTGGCTGGATAGGTCACCACGGCAGGCAATCTGAATCATGCTGCGCGCGTTACGTGACTCGGCAGGTACAAGAGTACGGCAGATGGTCTCGACGCTGGCCAGAAACGCCAGAACCATAAAAAATCCGGCCCGGCTGTCGGGAATACGGGTGGTGATGTAAAGGTGACGACTACTTTTGTCGGTTTCGCGACGCAGTTCAAACAGCTGCACGCGGGTTTCGATGAACTGTTCTACTTTACCCGCTGCATCTTCCATGGTGGCACTGTATTGGGCCGCGTAGCCCAGTGCGCCATGCTTGGAGAGGGTCATACGCTTGCCGAACTCCAGAGCAGCGGACAGGTCCACGTGCTCGAGGAAGTTGTCGATCAGTAGCAAAGCGGACTCATGTCCGATCTGCACGCTGGGCATGAACATCAGGTTTTCAGGTAGTCCGGTGCCCTCCAGGAGCGCAGACATGGGGATGCCACGCTCAAAGGCCATCTCGCCAAGCAGTATAAGGTAATCAGACGAGAGTCTGTGCTCACCCGATCCGATGGTTTTAGTCGTCATAGATACCAGATGCCAGTTTTGAACCACAGGGTGAAAGCATTGCACCCCAAAATATCCGGATCAGTATGTCATAGTGATTGCATGTCAGGTATGTGAATTCTGGCCAACGATACAGAAATTAACAATTCGTGGACGGGCTTCCCTAAGAGGGTGATCGTATGACTAATATTAAGAATAAATCTGCACAGGTTGAGATCAAACCGCGTCGCATGGCGTTCGATACTGAATCGCCGATGAATAAATACGCTTTTAAAAATAATTCACTGATCAGCACCTTTTTCTATGCGCTATCGGCGCTTTTCCCTGATGGTGAACGGTTCTTTATTCACTCCGTGCGTAACTACCGCGACGACATCAAAGACGAGACTCTGAAGGAGCAGATCCGTGGTTTTATTGGTCAGGAAGCTCACCATGGCGTATCGCATGAAGCGTTAAACCAGGCAATTACCGACATGGGCTTTCCCATGGATCGTATCGTCGGCCGCTTGCACAAGCGCGTTGATTTTCTGAAGAAATTCAGCCGCGAACGTCAGCTTGCTTTGACGGTTGCCATGGAGCACTTCACAGCGTCATTGGCGGAATTTTTGCTCAAGAATCCCGAAATACTCGAAGATGCAGATCCGACGGTTCGTAAGATGCTGCTGTGGCATGCTGTAGAAGAAATTGAACACAAGGCTGTCGCGTTTGATGTATATCGTGAGCACGTAAATGATGAGTTTATGCGTAAGCGGGTGATGGTGATTTCTATGATCAGTCTGTTTTCTCGTTTGGCTATGTATCAGGTCTGGCTACTGCGTTCGCAGCGTCACTTTCCAAGCTGGAGAGAGTGGAAAGAAGCCGCAGTATTTTTCTGGGGTAAGAAGGGCGTTCTTCGCGATAACATGAAAGGATTAGCGAAGTTCTTCAAAACCGGTTTCCATCCATGGGATATTGATCAGAACTACCTGATTGAGAACTGGGAAGAGAGATACCCCGATATTGCTGCACTGCAGGTGAATTAATCTGCCGAACGATATTGTTTGACGACGCCCGGCAATGCCGGGCGTTTTCGTCTGTGAGCAGCTCAGGCATAATGCCGCCAGATTTAATTCTGTGGAGCGCTTATGAAGCACGATTTCTGGCACGAACGTTGGGAAAAACAGGAGATTGGTTTTCACTTGAGCGATACCAATCCCGCCCTTACCAGTCACTGGCATACCATTCCTGTCGATCTAGGCGAGCGTGTTCTGGTACCACTCTGTGGGAAGTCGGTAGATATCCTATGGCTGCTGCGTGAAGGCTATCAGGTAGTAGGCGTAGAGTTGAGTGAAATTGCGCTGGATGCACTGGCTGAGTCGATCGAAGAGACCTTCAGTCTGGCGGTCGATAAGCAGCAGGTGGGTAACCTCATCCTCTACCGGGCTGCAGGTATTCTGCTGATTTGCGGTGATTGGTTCAGCCTGACTTCATTTGATACTGGGCCAATCGATGCGGTTTATGATCGTGCAGCACTGGTCGCAATGCCTGAAGAGATGAGGGCCGACTATGCCAGCCAGCTGCTGAAGGTGTCAGAAAATGCACCTCAGTTGCTGGTTACGTTTGAGTACGACCAGAACGAGATGTCGGGACCGCCGTTTGCTGTGGATCAGGCACAGGTTGAGTCGTTTTACGCCGATGCGATGAACATTGATCTGATGGCTGATAAAGACTGCCTGGTTGATGAGCCCAAGTTTCGCGAGCGTGGCCTCTCTGCGTTGCGTGAAAAAGTGCTTCGCCTCACGCCAAAGGGCTGACCTCGGTAATTACAATGCTCTGGTCGGAGGGATAGCGCCAGCGGATGTTCAGATCCCATAGACGCACGCCGTATTCCCGTTCAGGATCATGCGCCTGGTAGGCTGGGCGTGGGTCCTGAGCCAGGCACTCCTCAATAACAGCAATGACATTCTCGTTGAGTCTGGCGGCTTCTGTAGTCGCCTGTCGACGGGCTTCTTCGGACCAGCTCACAGTGAGCGGTTCTGGTGCTGAAGGCGCTATCGCATTTGTCGCATCAGGTACAGAGTCGGTGTAGGGCACGTAAGGTTTTATATCGACAATGGGGGTGCCGTCGAGAAGGTCTGCGCCCGAAACCAACAACGTGGTGCCTTCTATTTTCTCAATTTTGACCAGTGACTGGCCCAGTCCGTTGGGGCGGTGCGTACTGCGTGTCGCGAATACCCCAATGCGCTGATTACCACCTAACCGTGGCGGACGGACACGCAGTGATTCCGGGCGGCTTCCAACACCATGAAAACAGAATATCAGCCAGATGTGCGACACCCGCTCCAACCCCTGTAGTGCTCCGGGGTCGTCAAACGGTGCCTGTAACTCTATCCAGGTGAGTACCGAAGGTGCCAGGCCGGGTTGACGAGGGATGGCAAACTTCTCTTTGTAAGGGGATCGGGCTAACGCCAGAATGTCTAAAGTGGGCATATAGGTCTCCGTTGGCGACTGGCAGTATACCGCTTTGGCGTGAGTGACGGGACTTCCCCCGGTAGCTGGCTCTTGTGGATACTCCTTTAATCGGTGAATTGCGTTATCATCAAGCCCGGACAGTAGTTTGTCCCTCTGAAATTTTTGTTGATTGAATAGTTAAGGATCAGAACCTATGAGTGGTTTGCAGGATCGAGTACAGGATACGAAAGAGCGCTTTCAGGACTGGATGGCAGATCGAAAGGACGCCAAAGGTGGTTCCGGACGTCTGATCGTCTGGCTGGTGGTGTTATATCTTCTGGTTGCGCTGGTAGTAGGTATGTTCTGGTCGCAGGAGCCGGAGACATTTAACGTACAGGCGTCAGCGAATACGCGGGCAGAAGAAATGGGTGTTCAGCCAGTTCGTGGCTTCACCACTACCGCTACCCTGATGAAGATCACCGAAACCATGCTTTACAAGCCGGGTGGCTATCTTTCGAACGATATTTTCCCGCCGGGGGTGTGGCTGGATAACATTCCTAGCTGGGAGTTTGGTGTACTGGTTCAGGTACGTGACTTCTCCCGTGCACTGCGCAAAGACTTCAGCCGCTCGCAGAGTCAGTCGACGGAAGATAAAGATCTGGAAATTGCTGAGCCGCAGCTGCATTTTGACGGTAACAGCTGGTTGGTCCCTGATTCCGAGGGTGAATACAAGCGTGGCCTCGAAGCTCTGCAGTCTTACCTGACCCGCTTGTCTGATCCAAATGAGCCGACGGCGCAGTTCTACGCACGTGCGGACAATCTGCGTCAGTGGTTGCTGGATGTTGAAACCCGCCTGGGTAGCCTCTCTCAGCGTCTGAGCGCATCGGTAGGCCAGCGTCGTCTCAATGAAGATACAGGCGCGACTCCTCTCCCTTCAGAGGAAGAGGTAAGAACTCCGTGGACTGAGGTTGACGATGTGTTCTACGAAGCGCGCGGCACTTCATGGGCGCTTCTGCACCTTATGCGTGCTATCGAGGTAGATTTCCAGGAGGTTCTGGAGAAGAAGAACGCGTTGGTTGGTCTACGTCAGACCATCCGCGAACTGGAGGCTACACAGGAAGCACTCTGGTCTCCAGTGGTACTGAATGGCAGTGGGTTCGGTGTTTTCGCTAACCACTCGCTGGTACTCGCGTCTTATATCTCCCGAGCTAATGCGGCGATTCTTGACCTTCGTGAGCTGCTTGCTCAGGGTTAATTGCTGACCTCTACAGATGCCGCACGCCTTGCGGCATCTGTTCTTTACTCTCCCAAAAAGTAAGAACTCTTCTACATTTCAATAAGACACATGGCGCATTTACGTTTTGTTGTCTGGTTTTGTTGGCCTGTTTGTGCATAACTATGTGCTAGGTGGCCCTTTCTGCCTTGACGGAAGGGAATCACGATTGTCCCGGATTTGGACCTTCAACATTGAAAGCACTCATAACAATAATTACGAGCGCGTGTTTACTGGTTGCCTGTGGAGGTGGCTCTGGAACGTCAGACGATACTCCAGCTCCGCCGGATACCGCACCAGCTACGCCAGAAGAAACCGTAGATACCGACGATGATGGTATTCCTGATTCTCAGGATGACGACATCGATGGGGATGGCGTGCGCAACGCCGAAGACGCTTTTGTATTTGACGCCGGCGAATGGGCGGATAGCGACTTTGATGGCATCGGTAACAATGCCGACGCAGACGATGATAATGACGGTTACTCCGATAGTGATGAAGTCGCGGCTGGCTCTGCCCCCTTGGATGCGAGCGATACGCCGGCAGATCTCGACGGCGACTTTATCCCTGACGTTCTTGATGACGATATAGACGGCGACGGTGTTCTGAATGATTTAGACGCCTACCCTTACGATCCAGAAAGGAGTGAGCCTGATGTTGTTACTGAGCCTACCGAACTGGACACTGAACTTCTGGCGCTTATCGCTGACATTGGGTTTGATCCTTCCGAGCTGACAGATCGTATAGTCCCTCAGCCGGGAGATGCGTTGGTCGAGCTGGGTAAGGAGCTGTTTTTCTCCAGATCTCTCAGCTTTGGTGATGATGTTGCCTGTGCGAGTTGCCACGACCCGAGACTTGCTGGAACCGATAATCTCAGTTTGCCCGTCGGCGTTGGCGCTCATAATCCGCTGATTGTCGGGCCTGGGCGCCGACATGATGGGAACTACTACATCGACCCTAAAGCTGACTTTGGTCCGAACGTACCTCGCAATAGTCCGACGACCTTTAATATTGCTTTCTATGACCGAGCTATGTTCTGGGATGGGCGTATTGAAACCATCGAGTACGATCCGGGAGACCTTTACTACGTAGGTGTCGATACTGGTGCCCCGAATGGTGAAGGTCAGTTGATGCGAACACCGGACAGCCAGTTCCGTGGACCAGATAACAAGGCTGGTCCCAACCTGACTGCTGCTCAGGCACGCTTTCCGGTAACTTCTGTGGTTGAAATGCGCGGCTTTGATCCTGCCGCAGGTCTTACCTCATACGATACTCGTGATCTGATTGCAGAAAAATTGCTTGATCGTGGTTGGGAAGGATACTTCCGCGATGCCTTCAACGATTACATTAGTCTTGATAGAAAGCTGATCACTTATGACCGCATAGCGATGGCACTTGGCGAGTATCAGCGCTCGCAGGTTGCACTGGATTATCCGTTCTCGCGTTATGTTGACGGTGACATTAATGCGATTTCTGAAGAGGCAAAAGAAGGTGCGCTACTCTTCTTTGGCGAGGGTAAATGTTTCGGCTGTCATGCAGGTGCTAAGTTTTCCGATGAGCAATTTTATCCCTTGGCAACGCCACAGATAGGGCGTGGTAAAAATGTCTTTTCTCAGGACTTTGGTCGCTATAACACGGTACCGGATGTATCAGATAAATTCGCTTTCCGTACTCCCAGTTTGATTAATGCCGAGCTCACATTCCCCTATATGCATGCCGGCTCTATCGCGACACTGGAAGAGGCCATACGTTGGCATTTCGATCCGGTAGCACAACTTGAAGGGTATGATTATAGCCTTGATCATCTTGCCCAGTTTGCTGGCCTCAATATTAATACAAGCGGCCACCAGGCTCAGGTTCCGGCAATTTCTGCGGCTTATCAGCAATGGCGCTCCAATAAGTCACGTAGATACAATCGTGTACCCAGTGTCGTCTCGAGCGAGAAAGTCTCACAGTATGCGGCCTTTATTCGGAGCTTGACTGCCGATTGTCTGAAAAGCAGCGTTTGCGTCGAACAATGGATGCCAGATTACACATCGGTCGACCCCGATGGGTTCCGGCTTGAACCAGAGTTCTCCTTCTTCGATAACACTGCTGTTTTTGACGTATTTCCTCCTGCTCCAGGAGAATCAGTTGCCCCAGTCTTTCCTGATCTTTCTGAGATAGAGCCAGCTAATATATCGTCCTGTGTGGCAATGGATGTGGATAGTCGCCCGGAAATTGATCTTTCTGTTGGCTTCAGAAAAGTAGTCCTTTCCGGGTTGAATGAGTCACACAGAGTTGGGCCAGAAATACTCGACGATATTGTCAGTACTGCGGAAGTTGCCCTGGTGATAGGTTCTATCGCTTCCGCAGATATTGATGGTGATTGTGATTTTGATCTCGCCATTGGACTTGGTAAAGAGAAAGGTATTCAGATATATCTCAATGAGAACGGACGTTTTGAAAAAGCACCGGATAATATGGGTATCGATAGTAGAGGTGATATTGCTGCTTTCTCTATGACTGATATCAATGGTGATGGTTGGCCGGACCTGCTGGTCGGTCATGTATACGAGCCGGACAGTAAGTTATGGTTGAACAATGGTGGTGATGGTTTTCTTCGGGTAACTCAGTTTGGCCATGATACGGTGCGCACAACTCATAACTCGACTTTTGCTGATATCGATAACGATGGTGATCTGGATATATTCAGTCACAACTGGGACTTTATGCGCACGGCAGAAGAAATCCATATCTGGAAGAATGATGGCCGGGGCTTGTTTGAGCCCTGGCAGGATGACGTTGTTTACGGCGCATTTGGCGATCGGGATTATACCTTTGCTGCTAACTTCGCGGATGTGAATAAAGACGGTAATCTGGATATCCTGGTTGCTGCAGATTTTCAGCGCTCTCAAGTCTTTCAAGGGGCTGATTCTGGGACATTTTTCAATGCGACCCGAGCCAGTGATATAAAAGACTACAATGCGATGGGGGCTGCTGTAGGAGATATTGACAACGATCAGGATCTTGACTGGTTTGTTACCAATATACAGTTTCCGATCGCGGGTTATGCTCCCTTTGTTAATCGGATGTATTTGAATGAGTCAAGTGAAGGCGGTGATATTCAAATGAACGAGGTTGCTGCACATGTTGGTGTCGAGGATGGCCTTTGGGCATGGGGTACCTGCATGAAAGATTTTGACAATGATGGTTGGTTAGATATCTTTCATGTAAATGGGTTCGGCTATGCTAATAACACCTTTGAGCATCCGTTGTTCGAAGTACTCTCGTGGCTTGGAATTACCGGAGTCTATGACCTAGTGGATTCCAATGTTGGTGGGCTAGTCAGTTCTCTTTACGGCTATTTCGGTGGCTTTACGCAAGTGAACGAAAGGCTCGGAAATGGTTACCTAAATGAAAGCCAGTTCATGTCAGAGCTGGAAGCACTCATCCAGTCATCGAAAGAGCTCAATGAAAGGCTGGGTGAGGAGACTTACGCTCTTGAATATTTTTATGGCACGCCAGCCCGGTTGTTTATGAATAATCAGGATGGCACCTTCCGTGAGGAAGCTGCATTGCGTCATATTGATGATACTGGTGAAGGCCGGGGAATTGTCTGTAATGACTTTGATCGAGATGGCGATATCGACATCGTAATTATGAACCACAGTGGATTTCCATCGTATTATGAAAATCACTTCCGTCGTTTAATTACTGCGGACGACAACTTCCTGAATGTAAGACTTCGTGGTGTTGGAGGTAATCAGTCCGCTTACGGTGCCAAGGTCTATGCGACCAGTGAAACACTCAACCAGTACCGGGAAATGCGTTTTGAGAATAATTACATGTCCAATAATGCACCAGAACTCCACTTCGGCTTAGCAGGCGATAACGCTGTCAGCGAACTGCGAGTAGAGTGGCCAGATGGTGAAGTGACAATTGTCAGCGACGTTCCCGCCAATCAGTTTATGGTTATTGAGCACCCGTCGTACAACGACTGACATGTAACAAATCCTTCATAAAGCTGTAGTAAATTCGCCTCCGTTTCATTCTCGGGGGCGTGCGCCCCCAGTAATTACCGGGGGAATCATGAGTTTTAAGCGCCTCATCAGTACGGCCGCGATCACCAGTAGTTTCTGCTTCGCTCCAGCGCATGCAGCAGAAGTTGTCTTTTACATCACCGAAGATGGCAGCGCGGCGGACGCCGTGTCGGTCGCTGTTAATGGCCAACGTCAGATAGTCAACCCTCAGGGCTTTGTAACCTTTGAACTGCCTGCCGATAGTTACACTGCAGAACTATCGCAATACGGTGCCTGGGTAGGAGAGGCTGATTTCACCCTCGAAAATGACGACTCTTCAGAAGACGTATTTGTTGAGATTTTAGGTGGTGAAGCCATTGCTGAAACCAGCTCGTCTGACGCCGCTGGCGGTGTAATCAAAGGTCAGTTGATATCCAACGAGACTGGTGGCCCAGTATCAGGTGCTCGTGTATCTGCGGCGGGTACAGACCTTGGGGTGATCACTGACGATGATGGCAGCTTCTCACTCGAGTTACCGCGCGGTAACTACACTCTGACTGTTGCTCACCCAAGCTATCAGAGAGCTGAACTTAACGTAAACAGCATGCCCGGCGTGCCGGTTGATCTGAATGTTGAAGTCGGGATGTCCGGGAATGGCGTTATTGAAGAGGTCGTGGCCGTTGGTACTTATGTTGCTGATTCTGCAACCAGTCAGGAACGTGATGCCAGCGCTGTCCTGGATTCGATTGGCGCGGAGCAGATGTCTCAGTTTGGTGACTCCAGTGCGGCGTCCGCGCTAAAGCGTGTTGCTGGCGTGGCCGTTGTTGGTGGTCAGTTTGCAGTCGTTAGGGGTCTTCAGGGGCGTTATATATCTTCTACCTTGAACGGCGGTTTGATGCCAAGTACAGATCCACTTCGTCGTGATGTTCCACTGGATCTTTTTCCGGCCAATGTTCTTGGCGGTATCAATATTCAGAAATCATATACACCTGAGCTTCCGGGAGACACAACGGGTGGCATCATTATGATGACCACCAAGGATCTTCCTGACGGACCGGTGAATAAGATAAAGGGCTCTCTTGGCGTCAATATGCGGACTACCTTCAGTGATGTTGCGTATTACGATGGTTCAGAGACTGACTGGATGGGCGTTGATGACGGAACGCGAGATCTGCCAGCTGCTTACGCTGCAATATCTAACAATGGTGAAGACGCTATTGAAGTTTGTACCTTCGACCCTGAAATCTGTACCAGCCCTGAAGATGCAACGAAGGCTTTTAATTCATTCGACCACAACTTCGCTGTAAAGAATGTACAAGCAAAACCAGAGAAAAGTATTGCATATCAAATCGGCACACTGAGAGATATTGGCCCTGGGGATCTGGGCTATTACGCAGCGCTACAGTACAAGGATAAGTGGACGGCCAGGCATGATGCAGAGGTTGATGACCTCGGTGTCGTGGGTACCTATGAAAGGACCAAGCGGAATATAGATGCGACAGGTTACTTTGTCGTGGGGTATGAAGACGAAAATATGGTGTTGAACAGTAAGACAACCTTACTACGAAATACTGAAAATACTATTAAAGTTGCACAGCTTTTAGATGTCGATGAAGAGCAGCCTCAGGATGAAGTAATCTTGCAATGGGTTGAGCGACAGTTTCTGGCTCAGCACTTTCTCGGAGAGTACTACTTCGATCAGAAAAACAGTCTGGATTGGCGTATAAACCTGGGCCAGACGAAACGTAATGAGCCAGATCGCCGTACCTACCAATACCTTGCAGGTAATCTCAGTAACTCGACCGTAGAGCGACGCTTCTCTGAGTTGGTCGAAGATTCGCTGGATATTGGCTTTGACTATAAGTACGAAACCAACCTTTCTGCAGAGACACTGTTAAAACTTAAATTTGGTGCTATGGCATCAGAAAAGGAACGGGAGGTCACTCTGGTTCGTGTAGGTATGGATGCTAACCCTGCAAGTGGTATCGACTTTTCTTCTGGAATTGAAGAGATAATAAATGATGAGAATGTCGATGATGGGTTCGTACGGTATCAGTCCAGAACAGCAGCAACTGATAGCTACACAGCGACTGACTCTGTTACTGCTTATTACGGTTCTTTCGGATTGGACTTCTATTCCTTGCAGTTGCTAGCAGGTGCAAGGTCGGAAACCTCAGAGCAGACTCTGACTTACCCTAATAGCAATAGCGATGAGAGTTCATTATCGTCTACCAATCTTCTGCCAATGTTTTCCCTGAACTATCAGGCTATGGAAGATCTTCAGTTCCGCTTTGCTGCAAGTCAGACAATATCGCGCCCTGGGCTAACTGAGCGATCTCTTTCTGTGCAGTTTGATCCGGATACTGACGAAGCGATCATCGGTAATCCAGACCTTGTGATTTCTGAAATAACAAACATTGATGTCAGAAGTGAATACTACTTTTCTGAATCAGAAAGTATGAGTCTTGCCTACTTTACTAAAGATATAACTGCGCCAATTGAGCGAACTATCCCTGACGGTTCGGGATCTGCTGCACGCGGTGTTACTTTCCGGAATGAAGACAGTGCTGCCGTCAGTGGTATTGAGTTTGATATCCGAAAGAATTTCATTGAGACCATTTATGGCAGTGCTTTCGTTGCGGGCAACCTTGCATTGATCGATGCAGAAGTAACCTTGAGTGAGGAAAGTGCTCGCTTCGAAGGGCGAGATAGCAGACGCCTGCAGGGACAGAGTGAAACGCTGGCGAACGTACAGCTAGGCTTTGATGGAGAAGAGTACGGTCACTCTCTCACTCTTTTGGTGAATTACGCTGGTGATCGTATCTATAAATCTGCTCGGAGTATTGAGCCTGAATTTGAAGAGGCGAGAACTGTCGTTGACCTGGTTTATAAATGGGAACCTTCGGAGCGTCTTGAGTTGAGTGCGAAAGCCGGAAATATCACAGACTCTGCAGTGAAATTTAGTCGCAATGACGAAATTACTGAACAGTACTACGAAGGTACGACTGCTAGCCTGAGCTTCTCTTACAGTTTCGAATAATAAACTAATCCTTTGTAATTTAAGTGTCATAAAACGCGGTTAGTCTTTGCCGCGTTGATTTAATAAACCTTTGAGAGAACAGCTATGGAACTCAACAAAAATATTCTTGCGATTTCAATTTTGAGCGCAACCCTCGTCGGTTGTGGTGGTGGTAGCAGCAGTAGCAGTAGCGATGACGACACGACTACTCCAGTTGCGGGCACTCCAGACTTTGTTACCTGTAATGCGGACGAAACCATTTGTACTCTCGAAGGTACAATTGATCAGGACTTCACTCTTGAGTCTGGTATCGAATGGCGTCTTGGTGGCTTCACGGTTGTTGGCTCAGGTGGTTCTGTACTGGCAGACGCAGCTGCCGTTACTGCAGCTAAAGAAGCTGGTGTAACCCTGACAATTGAACCTGGTGTACACGTAAAAGCGTTCAGCACTGGTGCTCTGCTGGTTACTCGTGGTTCAAAACTCATGGCTGAAGGTACAGCTGCTCAGCCGATCACTTTCAGTTCTATCCAGGACGAAGACTTTGACGGCCTTGGCGAATGGGGCGGTGTTATTGTACAAGGCTTTGCACCACAGTATGGCCCAGGTGATACTGGCGCATGTTTTGGTTCAGGTACTGTGTGTAACGTTGAAGGTGAAGGTGGCGACGAAGTAGGTAACTTCGGTGGTAATGAGCCAGCGGACAATAGCGGTGTGATCAAGTACGTTCGTATTGCTGAAGGCGGTAAAGTTGCCGGTCCAAACAACGAGATTAACGGTCTGACTCTTCAGGGTGTGGGTCACGGTACTACTGTTGAGTACGTACAAGTGCACAACAACCTGGATGACGGTGTTGAGTGGTTTGGCGGTACTGTGAACGCTAAGTATCTGGTGCTGACTGGTAACGATGATGATGACATCGATTTCGATGAAGGCTTCAAAGGTAATATCCAGTACGCCATCATTCGCAAGAACCCTGCTCTGGTTGCACCAAGCGGTTCTAACGACCCTCGTGGTATCGAAGCGAACTCTTCCGATGATGAGTACGTGCCTCAGACAGAAGGAGCCCTTGCGAACATTACTCTCGTTGGTGCTTTCATGAGTAACGACGAGCCTGCTATGCGTCTTCGCGGTGCGCTGACTGCTAATGTATACAACACTGTTTCTTACGGTTTCGAGCACTGTGTTCGTATTGACGATGCCAACACAGATAAAGATAACGGAACAGGTTCGACAGTTGCAGGCGTCGATGGTATCGACGAATTGTCTGATGTAACCCTCAACAATGTTATCGGTAACTGTGGCGACCTGGGTGCTGACGAGTTCTACGAGGAACGTACGGAAGACGCTGGCAGCAACAATGGTTATGACAATACTGTAGTCATTGATTCTGCGGGTGCTCTGGCTAACTCTTCAGCGACCGTTACTCAGATGGATTTTGCTGAAGTAGATAACGGTTCAGGTTTCGCATTCGACAACACAACATATATCGGTGCAGTTGAGCCTGGAACTTCCGAAGCAGATGCTTGGTGGGCTGGTTGGATCATCGAAGGCTCTCTCGACGATATCGAGACTCAGGATCCTACCTTCGACCCTACTCCTGCTGACTAATCAGTAAGAGCTCCAGTAAAACGGCACCTTCGGGTGCCGTTTTTCGTTTTACGACAGCTGTATGTAATTTCTCTGTAGTAATTCTGCAATGTCACAGAATTGTCATCTTTTCTTCGTATTCTTCTCGCGAATTCAGAAACGCCGGTTTCCGGCCATTCTTTTAATTGGGTATTTAACATGGCAACAACTAAACGCCAGGCATCGCGCCTTCTGAGCGCTATCGCTATTGCTGGTATGAGTTTTACGGGCGTCGCCTCTGCTGCAACGCTGGATGATGCGGTCGAACAGGGTGTCGAGCGCGTAGAGCAGGCACAGGCTTCTCAGCAGACTATCGATTCAATCGACAAAGACATTCGTGCTACCGAGCGCGACTATCGTGCGCTGATGAAAGAAATCGAAGGCCTGAATGTTTACGTTGCTCAGCTGGATCGCCAGCTGGACGCACAGGCAAAAGATCTGGCAAGTATTGATAACAGTATGAGCCAGGCCGCTCTGGTTGAACGTCAGATTACACCACTGATGCTGCGCATGATTGACGCAGTAAATCAGTTTGTTGCTGCTGATGTCCCTTTCCTCAAAGAAGAGCGCATGGCGCGTGTTTCTAAGCTCAATGATCTGATGGGGCGTTCTGACGTCACTGCCGCTGAGAAGTACCGCAAAGTGATGGAAGCTTATCAGGCAGAAATTGAGTACGGCCGCACTATCGAGTCGTACCGTGGTGAGCTGGAAGGCGAAACTCCGCGCGAAGTCGACTTCCTGCGTATTGGTCGTATTGCTCTGGTGTATCAGTCCCTGGACGGACAAGAGTTGGGTATCTGGAACACGAACTCCAACAGCTGGCAGCCTCTGGCGCCAGAGTATAAGAGCAAAGTGATGGCGGGTATCCGTATTGCGCGTGAACAGGCTGCACCAGATCTGATTAAAGTTCCGGTCGCTGCTCCTATGATGGCTCAACGGGAGGCGAACTGATGAAACTCCGTAATCTATTCCTTGGCGGTGTATTTGCACTGGCAATGCCGCTAGTTTCAGTGGCAGAAACAGCCAACCTTGATCAGCTTCTGAACCTCGTAAAAGAAGGTCAGGCGCGTGACAACGCTGAATTTGAACAGCGTATCGCTGAATTCCAGGGCTCAAAAGCCAAGCAGGAGCAATTGGTTCGTGATGCGATGGCTGAACGTGATCGCCTCGAAGCTCTGAGTGCCGATAAAGAAGAACAGTTCCGCGATAACGAACTTGTGGTTGCAGAAAAGCAGGCTCAATTGAACGATCGTCTGGGTAGCCTGAAAGAACTCTTCGGTGTGCTGCAGCAGGTCGCTGGCGATACCAAGAGTGTTTTCGAAGGCTCTGTGATCAGCTCTGAACTGCCAGGTCGTGAAGCATTTTTGACCGACCTTATCCGTGTTGCAGGCGCCACCTCTGAACTGCCATCAATTGAGCAGCTTGAGCGCCTCTGGTTTGAGATGCAGCGTGAAGCGACGTATAGCGGTCGCATTGCAAGCTACAACGCAGATGTTGTAACACCAAGTGGCGAAACAACTCAACAGCAGGTTGTTCGTATCGGTGGATTCAACGCGGTTTCTGACGGTAAGTATCTGAACTGGGACATTGAATCAGCGCGCCTGATTGAGATGGATAAGCAGCCAGGTGCACGTTACACCGATGGAATTACAGCTCTTGAATCTGCGAGCGGTAATGAGTTGACCGGTTTCTGGATTGATCCTTCTCGAGGCCAGTTACTGAAAATTATGGGGCAGTCGCCAGAATTGGGTGATCGCGTAGACCAGGGTGGTGTTGTTGGTTACATCATTCTCGCACTGGGTGCCGTCGGTATCTTGCTGGCGATCTGGCGCATGATTGTTCTTAACATCGAAGCGGGTCGTATCAATAAGCAGATGAAGACTGAAAGCGTTGACGAAAAGAATGCGCTTGGTCGTGTAATGGCTGTATTCAATGCCAACAAGAAAAGCGACACCGAAACGCTTGAGTTGCATCTCGGTGAAGCTATTGCGGCAGAAATTCCACGTCTGACCCGTGGCATCGGCTGGATCAAAATCATTTCGGTTGTTGCACCACTGCTCGGTCTTCTGGGTACGGTGACCGGCATGATCGATGTGTTCGAAACCATGTCTCTGTTTGGTACCGGCGATCCTAAGCTGATGGCGGGTGGTATTTCTCAGGCGCTGGTTACTACGGTATTGGGTCTGGTTGCAGCGATTCCTTGTGTGTTCCTGCACACCCTGACGAACAACCGCAGCCGTGCACTCATTATGATTCTGGAAGAGCGTGCTACTGGCATCCTGGCTCGCCAGTCTGAACAGCAACAAGCGAAAGCAGCCTGATCATGATCTTTGGTGAAGTATACGAACCGGTTTATCTGTTCATGGAGCGTGGAGGCGACGTCCTCTACGCCATCTTCGGACTGATTCTGCTGCTCTGGTTATTTGTACTGGAGCGTGCCGGGTACTTCGCATTTTCTCACCGCAACGCTATGCAGCGCGCAGTGAGTGAGTGGGAAGCTCGTACCGAGCGTAAATCCTGGGCGGCGCATCAGATTCGTGAAGATCTGATCGCCTCCCTTCGCTCAGACCTGGAAGCGAACATGACCACGATCAAAATGCTGATCGGCATGGCGCCTCTGTTCGGTCTGCTCGGTACCGTTACCGGCATGATTGAAGTATTTGACGTGATGGCATTTTTTGGCAACGGCAGCCCTAAAGCGATGGCTTCCGGTATTTCCAAGGCCACGATTCCGACCATGGCCGGAATGGTAGGTGCCCTGACGGGAGTGTTCGCTCAGTCCATGCTCGAGCGATACATCAAACGAGAAAAAATCCGTATCGAAGATCGTCTGACCTTTGATCATTAATTCGGGAATAAGATTATGAGACGCAGTTTTTCTGCCAGTCAGCAAGTAGAAGCCGAGGGTGAGATTGATATCACCCCGATGCTGGACGTTGTATTTATTATGCTGATTTTCTTTATCGTGACCGCGTCGTTCGTTAAAGAATCGGGTATTGAAGTTAATCGTCCTGATGCGAGCACCGCTCAGGCGAAACCACGCGCAAACATCCTGATCGCCATTAATGAAAATGACGAAATCTGGATTAATAAACGCCGCGTTGACGAGAGTCAGGTCCGCGCAAATATCGAGCGTCTGCACGCTGAAAATCCGCAAGGAACCGTTGTGATCCAGGCGGATGAAGAAGCGAAGACCCGTAAGCTGGTGGCAGTGATGGATGCTGCACGTCAGGCCGGAGTCTACGACGTCTCACTGGCCACAGAGGCGATGTAAGATGCCGGTTGTTGTCCGTTTTGGTGGCGCGCTTGCCGTCGCATTCGTCGCCACCATCGCTGTGTTCTGGATGATGCAGAGCCTGATCAGTACGGGTGGTTCAGTCACCATGCCGACTGACTATGGTCGTATCCAGAGTTTCGTGATGAACGAGCCAGATGACGAAGTTCAGACTAAAGACCGTCAGCCTGAGAAGCCACCGGCACCGCCAAAAGAACCGCCGCAGCCAGACATGGTAAAGCCTGAGTTCAATTCTCAGAACGCCGCTGATCTGTCGATGGGTGCACTGGATATCTCTGCCGATCTTGCGTTGGATGCAGGCCTGAGCGGTGCAGGTAGCGATGGTGAGTTTATGCCGATTGTTAAAGTCGCGCCGACTTACCCACGCCGTGCAGCTCAGCGAGGCATTGAGGGCTATGTCGTCGTCGAGTTTACCGTAACGTCACTCGGTACTGTGACTGATCCAGTCGTGCTTGAAGCCGAGCCACCGGGTGTATTCGATAAGGCTGCGTTGGATGCAGTTAAGAAATTTAAATATAAACCCCAGGTAGTTGAGGGAAGTGCAGTAGATGTACCCGGGGTTCGTAACATTATCCGCTTCGAGCTGGATAAGTAACGTATAAAACTGGAGTGAGTGTTTTATGAAAAAGTTACCGTTAGCATTAGTGATGAGCGCATTGTTGGGTGGCATGCCATTTGTGGCAGTTCAGTCGGTACTCGCTACTGAGGAAGCGGCAGATAATGCGCAAGAAGAAGCCTCGTCGGGCCCTCGTGTTCGCAGAACCATGACACTTCGTGAGATTGTATTTGAAAAGCTTGAGGAAGCGCAGCAAGCTGCTGATGCCGGTAACTTTGACGAAGCCTTGCAAACACTTGAACGATTGGAAAAACGTAAGCGTAATTCTTACGAGAGAGCGATGACGCACAACATGTACGCCTACGTTTACTCGACTCAGGAAAATTACGCGGCAGCGATTCCTGAATACGCAAAAGTTATCGAGATCGATAACGCGCCAGACAGTCTGAAACAGACGACGCGTTATACGCTGGCAAAACTGTACATGCTTCAGGAACGTTACGCTGAGTCACTGGCGACCATTAACGAGTGGATGTCACAGTCAGATAAAATCAATGCTGACGCCTACATGTTCCGTGCTCAGGTTCAATACCAGCAGGAAGAGTATGAACTGGCAGGCGATGATATTGCGACTGCAATATCTATGCGTGAAGAAGCGGGTTCACGCGTTACCGAAAGCTGGTTACTGCTACAGCGTGCCGTGATGTTTCAGTTGAAAGATTATGATGGCCTCGCAGAGACTCTGGAAAAGCTTGTTGCGACTTATTCTAAATCTGAATACTGGATGCAGCTGGCGGCTGTGTACAACGAGCTGGGTCGTGAAGACGAGGAACTGGCGACGCTCGAAACAGCGTACGACCAATCACTTTTCAGCAAAGAACCTGAGTATCTCAATTTTGCTCAGGCGTTGTTGAGCCGTGAAATTCCATACAAGGCAGCGCACGTTCTGGAAGCAGGAATGGACGCAGACATTGTTGAGAAGAGCGCGCGTAATCTGTCGTTGTTGGGCGATGCCTGGATGCTGGCGAAAGAATACGACAACGCGATTGTTGTGATGACACAGGCTGCGGATGCCTCCGGAGAAGGTCGTGACTACTTTAAGCTTGCTCAGATTTATACCGAGCGTCAGGAGTGGAGTAAGTCACTTGAGTTCAGTAATAAAGCATTGAATGCTGGTGATCTGAAGGCACCTTACCAGGCATTAATTATTAAAGGGCTTGCTCAGTACAATCTTGATCAGCTTGAGGCAGCGTCGGTGACCTTCTTTAAGGCAGCCTCTTATCCGGCGGCTGAAAAAGTTGCTCACCAGTGGCAGGACTACATTGAGAGTGAACAGCAGCGTCGGGAATACATTGCTAACGCTGGTTAACACTGAAAAATAAGCATAAAAAAGGGGAGTCGCTTGGCTCCCCTTTTTGATACATGATCAGCGTCGATTTTTTATTAACGCTTAGGTGTCCACGCCCAGATCATCTCAGCGGTTACGCTTTCAGTACCTTCTGCATCTTTCAGTACCACGGGTACGCTGATATCGCCTTTCTCTTCGTTTTTCAGCCTTTCCAGGTCGGCATCACTCAGAGTTGCTGTGGCAGTCAGATCGCCTTTGGTACGTTTCAGGTACGTCAGGTTCATATTGCGAATCACCAGAACGCGGCTGTCTGGCACATTCATGGCGGTGACGAAGCCGGTTGCTGATTCAGCAGCCAGCGCCATCGCGGCCGCGTGCAGCGTGCCAATGTGATTTCCTACCTTGCGGCGCTTTTTGATTTTTACCACACACTCATTATTGGTCAGCTTTTCTACCCGACATGAGGCCGTTCCTGCGAACGGAATAATTTTGCCGATGATAAAAGAGCGCACTCCTGTCTGCCATCCGGCGGGTAGGCGTTCAAGATTATTCATCACTCGGTTAAGACGGTTCATATTTATCTCCTGTCGGGCACAGCCACCATGGGGGCAGACTGTGGATATTTTCTTTTGCTCAGACGCCATGTTTTCTCAAGGCTGTCGGGTAGCGTATCTTCTTTGGCTACGGTGAACCCTGAGTTCTCATAGAAGGTCATTAATTCAGGTAACGGGAACAACCAGACGGGCTTCTCTACGTTACGCATAATATAGCGGCAGAGCTCTGATGCTACTCCCTGATGACGATGATCAGGCAGTGTGCAAAGGTTACGGAGGAGCCAGACGTCTGAGTGGTCCTGGAGTCGGGTGACACAACAGCAACGACCAGCGCTGAAACTGGCATAAAGGGTGTCTCCCGGACTAGCCCGGCCACTGTATTGTGCCGCTTTATACAAAGCATTGGCTTCGGCGACAGTGGCCTGCCTGAAGTCAGTCAAGCTTGCTGATAAACGCGCTGACGGTTTCGGCGCTGGCGGATGGATCTTCCAGCATAGGTACATGCCCCAGATCTGGGTAGATCTTTACGTCAGCCTGAGGGATGACTTTTTTAAACTCTGCGACGGCAGAGACGTCCAGAACCCGGTCTTTTTCACCCCACATAATTAGTGCAGGCATATTTACCTTGTCAGCGATCATCTGGCTCATTTCATGCTGATCCATGCGCTCGCGAGTCGCGATCATATCGTCGAAAATCTCCTGGTTCAGTGGCGCACGGTCGACGGTCTCGCGAATTAAGGCAGGACGCAGAGGCCATGGGAGTGGCGGCTGCTTTTCCAGAATAAGGTCCATGCGATATTCAAACGATGCTTTATCAGTAGCAATCAAGGGGTTGTTACCAGCTTCGAGTTCAGCAAAAAACTGACTTTGGTTCTCGCCGTCCAGGCCCGCAGAATCTATCAGGATCAGGCTGGCGATGTCGTCCGGAAAACGCGCTGCGTAAATCGCACTGATGGCACCGCCCATGGAGTTACCGACAATATGGAATGGTTCGAGGTTGAGATATTCAGCCAATGCTTTCAGGCGTTCTGCCTGACGCTCCAGGTCATAGCTGTCTGCCTCGCTGGATTTTCCATGACCTGCAAGGTCTGGCGCGATGAGGTAGTAGTTATCCGGTAACTTATCCGCAAACTGCAACCAGGTGCTGTTGTTAGCCGAAAATCCGTGCACCAGCATCAATACCGGGCCATCGCCCTTACGGATCAGATAATTCATCTCGATGTCAGCAATATCAGCCTTATGCTCATCCAGCCCGGCTTTCCATTCGCCCAGATCAAGAGCCTTCTGATAGAGCGAGTCCTGTTGCGTTGCGGTGCATGCGATTAATACGTAGGCGGCAGCAACAAGCGTTGCTGCCCGAAGAATATTGAACAAAGGGGTACTCCGGTCAGTGTGATGCTAAGGCGTTTGCCAGTGAACGAACGTCGTCGATAACGTTCTTCAGTTCATCGCCAGCAATCTGATAACCAGGCTGGCAGACGAGGAGCATGCCAGCTGCCCATTCGATGTGAAGGTGCGGATGGGCCAAAAGCCAATTCTGGACATTTTCGGTCAGAAGAGGCCGTACTTTGTGTACAGGAAGTCCATAGACGGGATGTTTCGCTAGTTTATCTGGGAGATCGGTGTCCTCCAGTCGGGTGATGGGCTTACCTTTATCGAAGCAGTGTGTACTCTCTTTGGCCAACGGGCTGACCATTAGCCGGACGTCTGTAGTGATGTGACATGGCATAATAATCAGGGTCTGGATGGTGGGAGCACGCCCGGTCAGGCGGGTGAAGTCAAACAATAGAACCGTTTCATCTTCGATGTAGTTAGGTACGTAGCGTGGATCGCCGGTGGACAGAATCTGAAATCCGGCCTGACGAATACCGGTACTGAGCATACGCCATGGCTCGAAGCTCATATTCAGTCGGTCGGCAGCGCCTGCGAGTTCGGCGCGTCGCCCAGGTTTCGCCAGGCTGAATAGCCATATCAGAATCCCGGCGAACGAAAGCAGAAGGACAAGTGCAGCAAATATCGTAGTCATGGGGGCAGTGTACCCCAATGTCTGCCTGAACTTGTGATCAAAACCCGGATGAAAGAGCAGCCTGTGTTTCTGACTGCTCAGTGGCGATGTCATCCAGCTCGAGCGTTTCTGTATCAGCGGCCAGTCCGAGGCGCACGAAAGCACCCACCCGGTCGGTATCTACAGCGGCCAGTGGATGACTAGTACCTGCATGGCTTTGCAGGGTCGCGACCTGAATAAGGTCAATCAGATCCGGTCCATCGGGTGAGCGGTCGAAATCAAGGTAGTCTGTGGTGACTGCGATGAGTTCTGCTGGGAAGTCCCAGGACTCCAGAACCTTCTGGCCCAGCGCCTGATGTAGCTCGGCAATGGCATGGTCGAGTGAAGGCCCATCCTGAAGAAGGGTGCCGGATTGCTCGGCATACGACAGCAGCGGCAGGGTTCCAATCTGGTGAACCAATCCTGCTAAGAGTGCTTGATCAGGAGGCAATTTAGTGAAATGGCGAGCCAGTACCTGAGCCGATGCTGCAATTTCGGTCGCATGCGACCAGCAAGCCCGCATACGCCGGTCGATGGCATCGGTAGTCGCCTGAAACATCTGCTCCATAGCAATACCCACCACCAGGTTAATGGTGAAATCGATGCCTAAACGCGAAATTGCCGTTGTTACATCGGTAATGGGCACCATGGTCCTCACCATGGGGCTGTTGGTCACCCGAAGCAGTCGAGCGCTCAGTGCCGGGTCTTTTGTCAGAACCCGGGCCATGTCCTGGATACTGGCGTTTTTGTCCTCAGCGATGTCCCGTACTTTCAGAGCGATCTCTGGTAGTGTTGGAAGAATCAGCTCGTCTCTGGCAATCATTCCTTCGATGTCATCTCGAGCTTGCTGGATCAGTTGGCCAGTCATTCGGGTACCTCTGCGTCTATAAAATTATGTAACGCAGAGGTCGTCAGAGAGTTAACTGTCTGGCCACCTGTTTAGCCGCGTTGATCTTCAGTATAGAAGACTCTGCGCAGAGTGATTTTCTGATTCCCGCATTCTCCCGAAAGTGTTTCCTCGTCACTGCTGACCACGGCTAAACCAGTGTATTTGCCGTCAAAACAGATGCGGCTGGCCAACTCTCCTTTGGCTTTTCCGTTAACGAGCACATCTGACATGATGTCGGGGAGTTCTGGGCATGGCGCTACCTGATATAGGTGGCGTTTGCTTTTACCCAGGTATTGGAGGCGGGCGACTACTTCTTGCCCGGTATAGCATCCCTTGCTGAAGCTGATGCCGTCGTGGGCTTGCCAGTCGCAGTACTGGGGTATCCAGGCAGCCGATGATGAAGGCTGAACCCACAGCCAGCCCGACTCGACATCTGATGCATGCCAGCGCGACTCAGGCTCCAGCAGGTGGTCACTCAGGTATTTGTCGATGAGTTCTTCAGGTACCCAGTATTCGCAACGACCGTCTGGCCAGCCAAGTACCCGGACATCTTCACCAGACATCGATTTTTCACTCGGGCTTGCATTAAATTCGCCGATGATTTCGATGTTTTCTGCCAGGGTCATTGTTGCCTTGAAAAAGACGGCGTACTTCTTCAGATGGTTTATCAGAACCTCTGCTTGAGAAGCAGGAAGCCTTAAGACAAACCCCGTCTCTGAGCGGGTCGCAATAAAGTTCGCGATCATACGACCTTTGGCATCGCAACAGGCGCCAGCCTGCCACTGCTCGAAGGTAACGCTCTGCATATCACTCGTCAGTTGCCCTTGCAGGAATTTCTCACTGTCTGGCCCGTCTATCTGTAGCAGCGCAAACTGACTGAGGACGGTTCTCGCTCCGGTCTGATCGTCGGGGGCAGTTTCTGCGTCGGCAGGAACAAAGCCCTGATCGGTAACCTGACCAAATGTGGCGATTGTCTGAGACATGATGACTCCTTACGGCTGGGGTAGGACTACTGCATATGGAGGCGGAGTGTATGTGATTTCAAGGCCCGATGTGAGAGTGAACGATATTTCGTAGTGACCTTTGTTATAATGCGCGTCCCTGTAAGAGGTGAATTAAAAGATGACTGAAGAAAAAGAAATTCAGGCAAAGCGGGCTATCTGGCATAGCCGTCGTGGCATGTTAGAGCTTGATGTATTGCTATTACCTTTTGCTCAGCAACAGTATGCGCAGTTGGATGATGACGATCAGTTGCGCTATCGCAATCTTCTCGACAAGGAAGATCCGGATCTTTTTACATGGTTCATGGAACATGCCGAGCCTGAAGATCCTGACATGAAGCGAATCGTTGATATGGTGCTGGCATTTGCCCGTCAACCGCGCTGAGTGGATTCTACGGCCATCCGGGATTCAGCGGCGAATAGAGACGCTCGCCTGGGTATTGGCTGCGCTCCTGATGGTGGCGACATTTTTTGGGGCAGAGAGTAGTGTGTGGTTACTTACTCCCGTATTGCCTCTTTTGGGCGCCGGGTGGGCCTTTTGGCGTAAGCGTGCGCCGCAGCTGATTGGCAAAGCCAATGATGGCTGGTGGGTATTGCAGCGTAATCAGAAAGTCCCGGTCAGTTTTCGCTCAGGCAGTATTCGCCGTAGACAACTGATCGTGCTGGTTTGGGGGTTCTGGCCCTGGCAGGTAATCATCATCAGGCCCGACTGCTTCCTCAGTCGTGAACCATTTAATCACCTTAAGTATGAGCTGTATGGCAGCCTTTGAACCTTTCTGGGCCGGGCTACAGACTTCCTAATTCGCTGATGTATTTCGACATCAGTACGGTATCGAATGCTCTCGGCAGGGCTTGAGGGTAATCCCGGCTGTAATGCAGGCCGCGGCTTTCTTTACGCATCAGGGCAGAGCGGATAATAACATCGGCGACATCAACAAGATTGCGTAGCTCCAGTAAGTCGTTGGTGACTTTGTGATTTGAGTAAAACTCCTGAATCTCCTGGCGCAGAAGCTTCACTCTGTGTTTTGCCCTGACCAGTCGCTTAGTGGTACGCACAATGCCTACGTAATCCCACATGAAGCGGCGCAGCTCGTCCCAGTTGTGCGAGATAACGACATCTTCATCAGAATCGGTAACCTGGCTTGAGTCCCAGTGCGGTACGGGCTCGGGGGAAGGAACCTGAGCTATCTGAGCTTCGATATCTGCCGCTGCTGCGCGGGCGTATACAAGACATTCAAGCAGAGAATTGCTGGCGAGACGGTTCGCACCATGCAGGCCAGTACAGGCGGTTTCACCGATGGCATAGAGGCGATCAATGTCTGTTCTGCCGGCATTGTCAGTGACAACGCCACCACAGGTGTAGTGGGCAGCCGGAACGACCGGAATCGGGTCTTTCGTAATATCAATACCCAGTTGCAGGCAGCGTTCGTAGATTGTCGGGAAATGCTCGCGAATAAACTCTGCAGGCTTATGTGAGATATCCAGGAACAGGCAGTCTGCACCTAAGCGTTTCATTTCATGGTCGATGGCGCGGGCGACTATGTCCCTGGGTGCCAGCTCTGCCCGTTCATCGAATTTATCCATAAAGCGGCGACCGTCAGGAAGCAGAAGTTTTCCGCCTTCGCCGCGAACGGCTTCAGTGATCAGAAATGAGCCTGCCTGGGGGTGATAGAGGCAAGTAGGGTGGAACTGGTTGAATTCCATGTTGGCAACCCTGCAACCGGCCCGCCATGCCATGGCGATGCCGTCTCCTGATGCTCCGTCCGGATTGCTTGTGTACAGGTAAACCTTGCTGGCGCCGCCGGTGGCCAATGCGGTGGCCTTAGCTGTAACGGCATCCACTTCGCCGGTTTTCTTATTCAGAAAGTAGCCACCAATACAGGCGTGGTGCTCAAGCCCTAATTTGTCACCGGTGATCAGGTCGACAGCGATGTAATCATGGAGCAGGGTCAGATTCTCACGCGCTTCCGCTTTTTGCAGAAGAGTATCGGAAATGGCATGGCCGGTGGCATCCGCAGCATGAATGATGCGGCGCGCACTGTGCCCACCTTCACGGGTCAGATGAAACTGATCCTCGCCATCCTTTGTAAATGGCACACCAAGGTCGATCAGCCAACGGATGGCTTCGGTTGAGTTACCTACGGTAAAGCGCACAGCCGCCTCGTTGCAGAGACCTGCGCCGGCTGTGAGAGTATCGGCTACGTGGGCCTCGACGCTGTCTTCCTCGTCGAGTACAGCAGCTACCCCACCTTGAGCCCAGCGCGTTGAGCCTGCGTCCATCGAGTCTTTACTGACAATGGCTACCCTAAGATGTTCAGGTAGGGATAACCCCAGCGTGAGGCCAGCGGCACCGCTACCAATAATTAATACATCAAAGGTCAATGTCTGGCTCATGCACAAAGGCTCCAGTGGTGGTAATCTCACAGAGCTTGCTCTCAGGCTCTGAATAACAGGCCGCACTATAAAGCGCAGGAGTATGATTGACAAAGAATCTCCTCGCCAGACAACGGCCTGGTTCCGGTCTATTTTCGGTAGTTATGTCATGAAGTGTCAAGATAGTGAACTATCTCCGAATTGGTGTACCGAACTTATACAGCCACTAACGGAGGGCAAGGTGTGACTCGTTCAACTAATGTTGCAGAGAAGCAACCGACAGATGCAGGTAACCAGATGACCGACCAACCAGCTTCAGACCAACAATTGGTCGCGCGGGTTCAGAAGGGTGACCGGCGGGCTTTCGACCTGCTGGTGGTGAAGTACCAGCATCGTATCCTCTCTTTGGTAGGACGGTTTATTTCCGATCATGCTGAAGCTCAGGATGTGACGCAGGAGGCATTTATAAAAGCGTATCGTGCGCTACCCTCTTTCCGTGGAGATAGCCAGTTCTATACCTGGATGTACCGGATTGCGGTGAATACCGCTAAGAATCACCTGATCAGTCGCGGTCGTAAGACGCCGACACAGGACATTGACCTCGATGATGCTGCTTATTTCGCAGACGAGGCCAATATGAGAGACGTAGAAACGCCAGACGGTCTGCTGCAACGCGATCAGCTGCGCAAGGTCGTATTTGATGCGATCGAAGACCTGCCAGACGAATTGCGTCGGGCAGTGACCCTACGAGAGCTCGAAGGGCTCAGTTACGAAGAGATTGCAGAGGCAATGAATTGCCCAATAGGGACAGTAAGATCCCGAATTTTCCGAGCGCGGGAAGCAATTGAAAAGAAAATGCGGCCGTTGCTGAGTGCGACTGCATAAATGCTTGATGGGTGTACTATATGAAAAACCGGATGAGGGAGTCTCTGTCAGCTCTCTGTGATGGCGAGTGTGACGAGCTTGAACTGAGACGTGTATTGAACCACGTCGAAAATGATGCTGAATTCCGCGAGCAATGGGCGAACTTCCATTTGATCGGTGCAGCAATGCGCGGCGAATCCGTTGACACTGTTGATCTCTCGAAAGGGATTATGCAGGCCATTGATGGTGAACCGATGGACGACGTTCCTGGTATTCCACGTGATACAGCGAATAGTAGCGCCCAAACACTTGATGAAAAAGCCAATAACGATGATTTGCCTGTTGTTCAGTCGAAACCTATGGCGCTGCCAGCGTGGATGGTGTCGGGAGCAGTCGCTGCCTCGGTTACCATGGCTGTTTTACTCGGTGCTCGTGTTCTGACTGTCCCTGAAGCGAATTTGGGGCAGCCTGATATGGCGGTCGCCAAGGCAGAGGTATCTCAGCCTGCACCGATGGCGGAGGCTTCGGCAGCCAGTTCATCTCTGGTGGCTTCTCAGTCTGAGCAGTCTCAAATGTCTGCAACTGAGCTTGCGGCGGCTCAGGAACGACTCAAACAGTACGTTCTTGAGCACGAAGATCAGTCCTTCGGTGTGAGCACGCACCAAGCTGCTCCTTATGCGAGGGTGGCAAATTTCGGCAAGGACACTGGCATCCGTGATCGGGTCAGAGCTGAAGTAAAAGCAGGGCCAGTCGCAGACTGATGCATGATTGAGTTGCTTAACATCCGCCAATCCATCGTCATTCTGGCGATTGGGTTGTCATTCACATCTTCAGTGAGTGCAGACAACGATAAGGCGCTGCGCTTGCTTGAGGAGATGAATGAGGCTGTTACTACTCAAGATTACGCTGGCACAGTGATGTTCGGGGCGCCTGATCGCTGGGAGTCTGCGAGAATCCAGCAGGCATACCGCAATCAGGGGTTGGTTCAGAGGACCGACTACCTGACAGGCCCAGAGCGTTCTCAAATTCGTGCGGGCGATGAAATAGTTTGTATTCACGAGGGTGAACACCGCTCCGGCATGACGCCAGACATACTAAAGCCGTTCGGTCAAAACTTTCCCTCCTCTTTGTCATCCCTTGAACAAAGCTACGATTTTGCACTTGCCGATCACCAGGCGGAGCGGGTCGCTGGCCGTTCAACGGTATCTATTTGGATTACGCCTGAACAATCCGACCGTTATGCCCATCAGATATGGTTGGATAAAGCCTCCAGTCTGCCTCTTAAGGCCGAAATGACAGACAAGCAGGGTAATGTGTTACGTCGGTATCAGTTTGTGAGCCTGGAAACAGACTTCACTATGTCTGACAGTGACTTACGGACTGCGAATGTCGGGCACACCCTGCGCTTCGGTCATAAAGGATCATCGGAAATAGCGCCTGAGTCGGATTGGTATCCGTCCTGGTTGCCTCAGGGATTTCAGATTCAGCAGTCCGCGAAATCTGACGATAACATCCGTATGACGTTCTCGGATGGACTTGCTTCATTCTCTTTGTTTATTGATCGTGTCGGGCAAGGCAGGTCATCCTCTCCCCGCGTCAGTCGACAGTGGGGGCCCGTTTCCGCTACCGTAGAAGATATTCTTACGCAGGACGGTCAGCAAGTCAGACTGAGTGTCGTGGGGGAGCTTCCTCCTCTGACGCTGGATAAAGTGTTGGATTCTGCGATTCCTTCGTATTCTCTTAGTATGAAGTGAAGAATCGTCAGTTGACCCGTCCGACGTCCTCCCTATTGTAGAAAGCTGTAAAGTAAGGTCATAAATGTGAGTCAGGAAGTTGTTCAGGTCGTTGGAACAGGTGACGATGGTATCTGGGTGGAAGGTGTGCAGCAGAGCGCCTGTGGAGCCTGCAGTGCGCGGGCTGGATGCGGGCAGCATACGCTCAGTAAAATGGGCAAACCTGTTCGTTTGTGGGTAAACACGGCTGATTCCTTCACGGTCGGGGAGCAAGTCACCATTATGCTTCCGTCCGGGTCTTTGGCCGTCAGTGCCCTGGCGATGTACGGACTGCCACTGCTTGGACTGATCCTCGGGGCCGTCATTGGATTTCAGGGTGGCTCAGAGCCTCAATCATTACTTGCAGGTGGCCTTGGGTTGGTTCTCGGTCTACTCGGAGCGCGCCAGCTTGGCAAGAAAATGCAAGCCGAGTGGCAGCCGACCGTATTGAAAAAAACACACTCTACCGCCATAAATATAAACGGAGTTTCTGAATAGCGGAGATAGCCTTCGATGAAAATGACATTGGCGATGAAACGTTCGCTGAGCTTGTTAACCTTTCTTTTAGCAGTGTCGTGGACCACAGCACACGCAGACCTTCCGGACTTCCGTGATCTGGTGAAAGAGTCTTCTCCAGCGGTAGTCAATATCAGCACTGTTCAGCATGCTCAGCAGAACAGCGCGCTGTCTGGGCAATACGGTATGCCGGACGACATGCCTGAAATATTCAGGCATTTTTTCGGGCGCCAGTTTCCTCAAGGGCCTGCACCACGCCGGGACAGCAATTCTCTTGGATCGGGTTTTATCGTATCGGATGACGGGTACATCCTGACGAATAATCATGTTGTTCAGGATGCGGATGAAATCATTGTGCGTCTTAACGATCGCCGCGAGCTGGAGGCTGTTCTGATTGGTGCTGATCCGAGTTCTGATCTGGCTGTCCTCAAGGTCGACGCTGATGACCTTCCGACCGTTGAGTTAGGCGATTCCGATAAGCTTGATGTCGGCGAGTGGGTTGTCGCTATCGGCTCTCCTTTTGGTTTCGATTATTCAGTGACAGCAGGTATTGTCAGCGCAAAGGGTCGGAGTCTGCCTAACGAGAATTATGTGCCCTTTATCCAGACCGATGTTGCCATCAACCCGGGAAACTCGGGTGGGCCACTATTTAACCTTGATGGTCAGGTGGTTGGTATTAACTCCCAGATATATACGCGTTCAGGCGGCTTTATGGGGGTCTCGTTTGCGATTCCAATCAATGTCGCCATGGACGTTGCTGAGCAGCTCAAGAGCAAAGGTAAGGTCAGTCGCGGTTGGTTGGGTGTCGTGATTCAGGAGGTAAACAAGGATCTCGCTGAATCGTTCGGGCTTGATCGCGCTGCCGGTGCGCTCGTGGTTCAGGTGGTTGATGGTAGTCCGGCTGAGGCCTCTGGCCTGGTGAGTGGCGACATCATTGTCAAAGTCAATGGTAAGGCAGTGCAGCTATCTTCTGATCTGCCACACCTGATTGGTCGTCTGCGCGCGGGTGATACCGCTAAGTTGTCCGTGGTGCGTGCGGGCAAGAGAAAGACCATCGATGTTGAAATTGGCGCGTTGCCTGAGTCTGATGAGATTCAGTTGTCGTCTAATCCCCCGCCTGCTGAACGCAAGAGCAACCGGCTTGGTCTTGTTGTCAGTGACATCCCAGCGGGTAAAAGTGCAGAGCAGGGGGTTGTCGTCACAGACGTGAATCGCGGCCCGGCATCGATGTCAGGCGTGATTCGTGGCGATGTGATCACCATGATTAACGGTCAACGCATCAGCTCAGTGGCTGATTTTGAACGTGTCGTCAAAGATTTACCCGGTAAACGCAGCGTGCCCATGCGCATTGTGCGCAGAGGGCAGGCCTCTTTCATTCCACTTCGGATTGATTAACCAGCATGTTATCGACAGTGCAGGGGCTGTGAGCCCCTGTCATTCATAGCCTTAGTCCGGTCCTTCAGGTAAAATCATCCGATTGAATTCACAACCGGATGATTATTCTGTGAGCCAGCTGGACCACATTCGCAACTTCTCCATCATTGCCCACATCGACCACGGCAAATCTACTCTGTCTGACCGCTTTATTCAGGTTTGCGGCGGCCTCTCCGATCGCGAAATGCAGGCGCAGGTTCTGGACTCCATGGACATCGAGCGCGAACGTGGCATCACCATCAAGGCCCAGAGCGTCACCCTGAACTACACCGCACGTAACGGTGAAACGTATCAGCTGAACTTTATTGATACTCCGGGACACGTGGATTTCAGCTATGAGGTGAGTCGTTCTCTGTCTGCGTGTGAAGGCGCTCTTCTGGTCGTTGATGCCGCGCAGGGCGTTGAAGCTCAGTCTGTTGCTAACTGCTACACCGCGATTGAACAGGGGCTGGAAGTTCGTCCGGTACTGAACAAAATGGACCTTCCACAGGCGGACCCAGACGCTGTCGCTCAGGAAATTGAAGATATTATCGGCATCGATGCGACCGACGCAGTGCGCTGTTCCGCCAAGAGTGGCCTGAACGTTGAAGACGTTCTGGAAGATCTGGTAGCTAATATTCCTGCCCCCGAGGGTGATCCTGATGCGCCGTTGCAGGCACTGATCATTGATTCCTGGTTCGACCCATATCTTGGTGTCGTATCGCTGATCCGCGTCAAGAATGGCTCAATCAGGAAAGGTGATAAGATCCGCATGAAGTCGACCGGTAAAGATCACATCGTTGATGACGTGGGCTACTTTTCGCCGAAAATGACGAAACGTCCTGAGCTGAATACCGGCGAAGTGGGCTATCTCTGTGGCAGCATTAAAGATATTCACGGTGCGCCCGTGGGCGACACCATTGTGTCTACCAAAAACCCGGACGTTGATGCACTGCCGGGCTTCCAGAAAGTTAAGCCACAGGTGTACGCCGGTCTGTTCCCCGTATCGTCGGATGACTATGAAGCGTTCCGTGTTGCACTTGATAAACTGTCACTGAACGATGCGTCGTTGTTTTTTGAACCAGAAAACTCTGATGCGCTGGGCTTCGGTTTCCGTTGTGGCTTCCTCGGCATGCTGCACATGGAGATCATTCAGGAACGTCTCGAGCGCGAGTATGATCTTGACCTGATCACCACTGCGCCGACGGTAATCTACGAAGTCGTTACCCGTAAAGGGGATGTCGTCAATGTCGATAACCCGTCGAAGCTTCCTGATATTGGTTCTATCGATGAAATGCGCGAACCGATTGCGGAGTGCAATATTCTGGTGCCACAGGAATATCTGGGCAGCGTTATTTCTCTGTGCGTCGATAAGCGGGGTGTGCAGGTGGATATGCAGTACACCGGTAGTCAGGTGGCATTGCGTTACGAAATCCCGATGGCGGAAGTCGTTATGGATTTCTTTGATCGTCTGAAGTCAGCAAGCCGTGGCTTTGCTTCGCTGGACTATAGCTTTCTGCGTTTCCAAGAGGCGCCACTGGTTCGCTTGGACGTTCTTGTGAACGGAGATCGCGTAGATGCGCTCGCGGTCATCATGCACAAAGAGAGTGTTCGTCGTCGTGGCAATCTCCTGACCGAGAAAATGAAAGAGCTGATTCCTCGTCAGATGTTCGATGTCGCAATTCAGGCGGCAGTTGGTAATCAGGTGGTGGCCCGTACTACAGTAAAAGCACTCAGAAAGAACGTAACGGCGAAATGTTACGGTGGTGACGTAAGCCGTAAGAAGAAACTGCTGCAGAAGCAGAAAGAAGGTAAAAAACGGATGAAACAGATCGGCAGCGTAGAAATTCCGCAATCGGCGTTTCTGGCTGTCCTCAAAGTGGACGACTAAATATGAAGCAAAACCAGCACGGCATGACAACAGCGACTGCGCTGTTACTTATACTGATTGGCATTGTGCTACTGCGTGCCGTGATGGTGATCGTTCCTATCTATTTTGATGATACCGAAGTGGGTATCGTTCTCGATAATATGGAAGAAAGCGGCAAAGTGACTGCGCGCACTTCGGAACGGTCTGTTCGCGATGAACTTGAGCGACGCCTTCGTAATAACAATATTCAGGTTACTACTGACAAGCTACTTGTAAAACGTGACCGAAATACTCTGACCATCGACTGGACTTACGAAAACCGCGGGCACTTCCTGGCGAATATCGATTTCGTACTTACCTTCCAGCACCAGAAAGTTATCACCAGTGAATAATCCCTTGTTAAAACTCTCTCAGCGCCTTGGCTATACCTTCAATGATGAGGCGCTGATCAATTTAGCGTTAACCCACAGAAGCTTGTCGGGAACCAACAACGAACGCCTGGAATTTCTGGGCGATTCGATTCTTAATTTTGTGATTGCCGAAGCCTTGTTTCTGAAATTTCCACATGCGAAAGAAGGGAAGTTGAGTCGTCTGCGCGCAAGGCTGGTAAAAGGCGATACGCTTGCTGAAATAGCAAAAGAGTTCGACCTTGGCGAGTTCTTGCTTCTTGGGTCTGGTGAAATGAAGAGTGGTGGTCATCGTCGGGATTCGATATTGGCCGATGCTGTTGAAGCAATCATAGGCGCTATTTATTTGGATTCCGGGCAGACCGCAGCGTCGGAACGCATTCTGTCGTGGTATGCGTCCCGCCTGGATGCGTTGAGTCTGGAAGATCCTATAAAAGATCCGAAGACTCGCCTGCAGGAACACCAGCAAGCCAATCGACTCAGCCTGCCCAAGTACACTGTTGTCAGTGTTGGTGGACCGGGAAACGAGCAGGTATTCACCGTCAGTTGCCGTATTCCGCAACAGGAAGACGTTGTCACGGCAGAAGGTTCAAGTCGTCGTGCTGCTGAGCAGGCGGCTGCTCAGGTATTTCTAAAACGCCTTGGGCTTGAGGAGTCAGCATCATGAGCACACGTACTGGTTTTGTAGCGATTGTGGGTCGCCCTAATGTGGGTAAGTCGACTCTGATGAATCGAATTCTCGGACAAAAACTTTCTATTACTTCCCGAAAGCCGCAAACGACACGCCACCAGATTCTGGGGATTCTTACCGAAGAAGATTCCCAGATTGTTTTTGTCGATACGCCCGGGATTCACAAGGCACACGATAAAGCGATTAACCGCTACATGAACCGAGCCGCAACAACGGCGGTAAAAGATGTTGATCTGGTTGTTATGGTCGTAGACCGGATGCGTTGGACCGATGAAGATGAAATGGTTCTGCAGACCGTTAAACAACAGCGTGCTCCGGTTATTCTGGTGGTGAATAAAATCGACTTTGTACGCGATAAAGATGAGCTTCTTCCTTATCTTGAAGAGCTTGCAGGAAGACACCCCTTCGATCAGATTATTCCGCTGAGTGCGAAGACGGGTCATAACGTAGAACGTATTGAGCACCTGATTCGCAGTTATCTTCCTGAAAATCCGTATTTCTATCCTGAAGATCAGATTACTGACCGCAGCTCACGCTTTCTTGCGGCTGAACTGGTTCGCGAAAAAATCATGCGCCAGTTAGGCGATGAATTGCCGTATGAAATGACGGTGGAGATTGAAGAGTTTGCACACACAGGCACTTTGATCGAAATCAGCGCGTTGATTATGGTCGAACGTCAGTCTCAAAAACGCATTGTTATTGGTGACGCAGGGTATCGAATCAAACAGATTGGAATCGAAGCACGGAAGGACATGGAGTCGCTATTCGACTGCAAAGTCATGCTGAATCTTTGGGTGAAAGTAAAATCCAACTGGTCTGATGACGAGCGGGCTCTGCGAAGCCTGGGGTATGACGACAGGGAAATATGAAGCATTGGTGGCTACTGAGGCGTGAGCCGTTTGGCGGCGGCTCAGACTGGCTGTGTACCATATTCACAAGAGACAGAGGGCTGGTTAAGGTCGTTTGCCGTGATGCCCACCTTCCGGAGATGCATCAGCCTTGTTGTGGAGAATGGCCTGCCTTAGGTGACCTGCCAAGGTTGAGGACCTGTGAAGCGAGTACCCCGCTGGGGTTGTCAGGCGAAGCATTGGTCTGTGCTCTGTATATGGATGAACTGCTGACGACGATTCTTCCTTTGTATGACCCTTCTGATGAACTATTCGATTTATACTCAACCATACTCACGACCCTGAGCGACAATGAGCGTGTTGATGTCTGGCTACGTATGTTTGAACAGTGTCTTCTCAGCCATTGCGGGCAGGGTATACACTGGACGCAGACGGCACACGGAGCCCCTGTCATCGCTGGCACTTACTACCTGTTCTGCGGTGGAGAAGGTTTGATCGAAGATCCTGATGGTTGGGATGGTGAAATTCTGCTCGCCATTGCCGATGGGGAGTTTACCAGGCCAGGGACTCTCTCTGTCGCTCGTCAGGTGCTGCGTATCGCTATCGATTATGCAGTCTCCAGGCCTATTATCAGTCGTGAATTATTAATACATCGCTCCTGAAACAGGAAAGAACTATGACCAATACTCGCGTTTTGCTCGGCGTTAATATCGACCATGTTGCGACACTTCGGCAAGCCAGGGGAACTCGTTACCCTGATCCGGTTCAAGCTGCTTTTATTGCCGAACAGGCAGGCGCGGATGGTATTACGATTCATCCCCGCGAAGATGCTCGCCATATTCAGGTTCGTGATGTCAGGGTCCTCGCTGGTACGCTTCAGACCCGGATGAATCTTGAAATGGCGGTGACCGAAGCCATGATTCAGTTGGCTGAAGAAGTAAAGCCGGAAGCGTGTTGTCTTGTGCCTGAGAAGAGAGAGGAGTTAACCACTGAAGGTGGGTTGGACGTTCTCTCTCAGGAAGACACAATTAAAGATGCGGTGACTCGCCTGGCAGCGGTTGGCGCTGAAGTGTCGCTATTTATCGATGCCGATTACGAGCAGATTGACGCAACAGTACGCACCGGTGCTCCTGTCATTGAGCTGCATACCGGTGGCTATGCAGATGCTGAGACACCACTAGAGCAGGCACGGGAACTGGAACGTATACGCGATGCGGCGGCCTATGCTTCAGGTAAGGGCCTGATCGTGAATGCAGGTCACGGTTTGCACTATCACAATGTTGAAGCGATAGCTCAGATCCCACAGATTAATGAACTGAATATTGGTCATGCGATCATCGCTCAGGCGTTGTTCAGTGGTCTGGAAGGCGCAGTCAGGGATATGAAACAGCTACTGACAGAGGCGCGTGCCTGAGTGGCAGGGCATGCTTTACCAGATCGCGATACGTTGCTGACCTCTGTCGGAGTCGGCACCGATTTGCTCGCTATACATCGTATTGAAGCCGCGTATGCGCGACACCCGGAGCGGTTGGTAAAGCGGTTGCTGACGCCCGCAGAACAGCGGGAGTTTTCTAAGCATTCTGATCCTGTTAATTATCTTGCTAAAGCCTTCTCTGCCAAGGAGGCGTTGGCAAAAGCACTGGGGACCGGGATTGCGTCCGGGGTCAGTTTTCAGGATTTCTCGATTCAGCGGGATAGCTCTGGCAAGCCGCTGGTGCACGTCAGCGGTCGTGCCAAAGAAATCATTCGTTCAGTCGATGAGCGGGCTCAACTGCTGTTGAGTCTTAGTGATGATGATGGATGGGTTCAGGCGTTTTCTGTATTAGCGCTTTTACCGGAGGCTTCTTCAAACTGAGCTTGCCAGTCATTTTCTCCGGCCCATTTTAATAAACGCTCTGTCTCGGTCATCAGCTCTCTCAAACGTTCGGGATACGCTTCTGAGTTCTGCTCCTTCAGGCAGGTTTCGAATGCTTCTAACGCCGATCTCAACGCAGGCACACCACAGTATCTCGCAGCGCCATGCAGTTTATGCGTTGCTTCCAGAAGCTCTGGCAGTTTTTCTTCTTCCCACAGTTCCAGAATTTCATCTTTTTCTTTGCGCAACATATCCGTCAGCATGCTGAACATGTCGGTCGCGAGCCCCGGGTTTCCGTTCGCCTGATGCAGTGCCAGCTCGGTATTAAAAATCCCCGTCGCCGCTGGTGCCTCATGTCGTAATGGTGGGCTTTCTTCGCTGTCGGCTTTGAAGCCAGTCCAGCGTTCAATAATCCGTGCCAGCTGCTCCATCGATACCGGCTTGGTCTGGTAATCGCTGAAGCCATTGGCTATTAATGCCTGCCGTTCGTCTGACATCGCGTGAGCAGTCAGCGCAACGATAGGCAGGTTACGTTTGCCTGGTAGCTTACGAATGCGAGCGGTCGCTTCATTGCCTGACATTCCAGGCATCTGGATATCCATTAAAATCAAATCCGGACAGTCACGCGTCGCCATCGCAACGGCATCAAAGCCTGAGGGTGCCTGTAGGGTGTTTACGCCTAATTCATTCAGTAACGTTACTGCCAGCTTGAGGTTAGCTTCGTTGTCGTCGACGGCCAGAACGGTGGGCACTTCCTGCGGCGTTGGCGTATCCGGTGCCGCAAGTGGTTCTACGTTGTGACCGCACAGCTGCAATACCTGCCTGACCAATTGAGTCTGTGTATAAGGTGCTGTAAGGAGCGGTGTTGTCAGCGATGCACTCATACGTTCTGGCAGAGCATTTCTGCTGATATTCAGCACGGGAATTCCTTTACCGGAACAGATTGTCATCCATTCTTCCATGCCGCCCTGACTGATCATCTGGCGATCGCAGAAAATGATAGCAACGTCGGTCTTCTTCTCGCCGCAGGTGACCGGAACTTCGTTGGGGCTATGATATTCCTTCAGGGTTGCTCCGCGTTTCTCGAGCAGCTCAATGGTGTCGCGTGATGGTGCACCGCTCGGATTGATCAGGGCAATTTTGCAATCGGCCAGAGACTGTGGGAGTTGAGCATTTTCTTCATCGATTTCTGCTTCGATGGTAAACGAGAACGTCGACCCTGCGCCTTCGTCACTGTGCACTCTGATATCGCCTCCCATTGCCTCGACAAGGGCTCGGGAAATAATCAGACCTAGCCCTGTTCCGCCATACTGACGGGCGATTCCTGGGTCTGCCTGGGAAAATGCCTGGAATAACCGTGCTTGTTGTTCTGAGCTGATACCGATACCGGTATCAGCGACATCGAATTGGATGCTGATATGCCCATTCTTTTGTTGAATAGGAATCACACTGATCGAGACGCCGCCTTCGTGAGTAAACTTCACTGCATTGCTGCAAAGATTGGTGAGTACCTGTTTGAGACGTAAACGGTCAGACACGATCAGATCAGGCATATCCGGCGAAATATACTGATAAACCTCAATGCCTTTTGAATATGCATTCGGTGTCAGTACCTGCAGAACCTCTTCAACGAGGTCGCGAAGGTCGAAATTTTCCGCTTCAAGAATCAGCTTGCCGGCATCAATTTTGGACAGGTCGAGAATATCGTTAATGATATTAAGAAGATCTTCTGATGATCTGCGAATCGTGTCGACGTATTCGCCCTGACGCTCATTTACCTGAGTTCGGGCGAGAAGATCTGAGAAACCAATAATACCGTTGAGAGGCGTTCTGATTTCATGAGACACGTTGGCAAGAAACTCGGATTTTGTGCGGCTGGACTCAAGGGCATTACGGTGCTCAATCATCAATTCGTGGTTACGGATTTCCAGTTCGTCGATGGTTTCCTGACTTTCTCTGGCCGATTGCTCCATCGAATGCTGGTGCTCGATATTCGCACGCTGAATGGCGGCAGCCATGGCATTCACACCCGCCGCGAGGTCCTGGAGCTCTCCGGTTGAATTTACGTGAATACGAGTATCCAGTTTTCCACCGCGGATTTCATTCAGTGCGTTCAGAATATCCTGAACCGGATCAGAAATGTTCCGGCTGATGCGAATGGCGAAAAATGATCCCAGTAACAGGACGAAAGCGATGATGGACAAAGAAGAGGCGAGCAACTGGTACTGCATTAATCGGGTATTGCTATTCGACAGCTCGATTTCTGCCCACCCAAGCAGGCGCAATTCGGTATCTTGCGTTTGAGCATAAAATTGCTCGGTCAGCTGATCTGAGATTACCAGGTTTTGCGCAAAAATCGGGGCCTTTACCCGAACTGAGCCCGTTGTTGTCGCGAGCTGTAGCTGGTTTTCTTTCAGCTCTGTGGCACTGATCCGGTCAGTGATCATGCGTGGCCCTGAATGAGCCAGAAGGTTCATATCCTGATCAAACAGATTGACCGCACGTACATCACGCTCTTCAAGCATGTTGTTGGCAATGTTCTGGAGAATGCCTGTGTTACCGGTCATAACGCCGTACTCACAGGTGGGCGCCAGTTGTTTGCCCATGGCAAGGGCACGTGCTTCGAGCAGGTCGCTCAGGTCGGTCGCCCGACCAACGATGAAGAACATCCCAAGGACCAGCGATACCATGACACCGGGTAAGAGTGCCATCAGAAGGATGCGATTGCGGATGCTCCAGTTATTCATACGGGCGTGTCTGATAAAAATCCCAGAATATAGGTCGGACTGTCGCGGTGCAAATCTGACATGCACTACCTCCGCCTCTTAGTTAGAATAGCGCGCCATACGTATACGCCTGATTACCGGAGTCCTCATGACAGATCCTCTTTATCCTACCATCGCAGACTGTGTTGGTCAGACGCCTCTGGTTCGTCTTCAGCGGATGCTGGATACCGACAATGGCAGTCAGGTTCTGCTCAAACTTGAAGGCAACAATCCCGCAGGGTCAGTCAAGGATCGTCCGGCGCTGTCGATGATTCAGCAGGCTCAGGCGCGTGGCGATATATCTCCGGGAGATACCTTGATTGAGGCGACCAGTGGTAATACCGGTATAGCACTGGCAATGGCGGCAGCCATCATGGGCTACCGGATGATTCTTATCATGCCAGATAACGCCACCATGGAACGTCGCTGGTCGATGGAGGCCTATGGTGCTGAGCTGATACTGGTTTCGAAAGAAGAAGGTATGGAGGGGGCTCGTGACCTTGCGCTTAAGATGGAAAGCGAAGGCAAAGGTGTTGTATTGAATCAGTTCGGCAACCTGGATAACCCCGAAGCGCATTACCATGGTACAGGGCCGGAAATCTGGCAGCAGACCCACGGTAGGGTTACGCACTTTGTCAGCTCCATGGGTACAACCGGAACAATCATGGGCACATCACGTTACCTCAAGGAACAGAATCCAGATATTCAAATTATTGGCCTTCAGCCTTCGGACGGTGCAGCTATTCCGGGAATACGTCGCTGGCCGCAGGAATATTTGCCGACGATTTTTGACAGTCAGCGTGTAGATACGTTGAAGGATATCAGTCAGGATCTCGCTGAAAACACCATGCGTGAATTGGCGCGACGGGAAGGGATTTTTTGTGGCGTCTCGTCTGGTGGTGCCGTGGCCGCCGCACTGGATATCGCGCGCTCTCATGAGGGAGCCACTGTCGTAGCGATCGTCTGTGATCGGGGTGATCGTTACCTGTCGTCAGGTGTTTTTGCGACCTCTTGAATCAATGAAAAACGCCCCAATTTAGTGCTTCACGAGAATATCTGCCTCAGGCATTGATGCGGTTTTACTGAACGAACAACAACGGATGGAAGACGTGTGAAGCAGTCAGGAAAGGGCCGTGAACTCAGCCTGATCATCGACAACCTGAATTCTGAAGGGCAGGGAGTTGCCCGTTCCGGGCGCGATGTCTATTTTGTGCCGGGTGCATTGGTCGGGGAAAAAGTCCGGGTGCGCATGCTCGAGCGCAGTAAGAAAATATGGCACACCCAGCTTCTGGCCATCGAAGCAGACGAGGCTGAAGCCCGTCGCCCCGCGGATTGCCCTCACTACCAGCGCTGTGGTGGATGTGACCTGCAGCATATGCAGTACGATGCGCAGGTGCAGTTCAAACAGAGCCGGGTCGAGCGTGAATTCGGCCGCCAGAAAGTAACGGTTGATACCTGGGCCGCGCCTCTGGTCAGCGAAGAGTGGCACTACCGACGCAAGGCGCGTCTGGGGGTTCGCTTCAGCAAAGAACAACAAAAGAATTTCATCGGTTTTCGGGAGGCAGCAAGCTCGCATCTCACTGACATAGACCGGTGCATCGTACTGCCTGATCATCCGGCTCTGAACTGGTCAGAGTGGCGGCGCATTATCGGTTCTCTGGAATCGGCTTCTCTGATAACTCAGATTGAACCGCTCTGGGCTGATAGTGCTCTGGTGTTTATTCTCCGCGTTCTCAAGCCTCTCTCAACCAATGATCAGCGAGTCTTGGTTCAGGCGTTTGAAGACTGGCAGACCACATCGGATTTACCTTTGCAGGTATGGGTCCGCACCGAGAAACATGCCGCCCCTGTGGCTTTGTGGCCAGCAACTCCCGCAGACATCTGGCACGAAGTCGATGGCTTAAAGCTGCGTATTCAGGCCGATGACTTTATACAGGTGAATCGTTCCATTAATCAAAGCATGGTGGCACAGGCTCTCGAGTGGCTGGAACCGGCGCAAGATGAGCAGATCTGGGACCTGTTTGCGGGTCATGGAAACTTCTCAATGCCGCTCGCTAAACGCTGTAAACATGTTATTGCAGTAGAGGGCCAGCAGGCGATGACAGACAGCCTTCAGGCGCAAGCAGAGAAATTGGCCCTTTCTTTGCAAACCAAGTGTGCTGATTTATCGGCATCAGGTACGCTCGAATCGTTAACCGAGCCTGATGCAGTGTTACTCGATCCGCCGCGCGCTGGTGCAGATACGGTCATGTCGGAATTGATTCGCAGACGAGTCGGCAGGATTCTTTATGTTTCCTGTGACCCTGCAACTCTGGCACGGGACCTCGCACAATTGTTACCCGCGGGTTATGAGGTTATTAAGGCAGGAATTATGGATATGTTCCCGCAGACGCATCATGTCGAAACCATGGTGCTACTGAAGTATCGGGGAAAATAATGGTTAAGGTACGCGAAGATCACCCACTGTTACACGATGGGTCTCTGGATATAGATCGTTGGTTAGAAGAGATTTCTCACACCTCTGATCTGCATAACCCAGAAGAACTGCGTGATGCATTGGAGCTGGCCAAAAAGCTGTCTGACGAGGCGATTGCAAATCGCACTTACTGGTCAATTGATAGCGTCCAGATGGGTATCGAAATGGCGCAGACGTTAATTGATCTGCGTCTTGATAATGCATCGATCATTGCGGCGATTCTTTATCGTGCAGTCCGTGAAGGGCGTTTGGCACTGCAGAAAGTAGAGCGACAGTTCGGTGAAGAAGTCGCCAAATTGATTGAAGGTGTTCTGCGAATGGCTGCCATCAGCGCTATTCAGAACTCCAGCGATGAAGTCGTTCTTGGCCAGCGTCAGGCACAGGTCGATAATCTGCGCAAAATGCTGGTGGCGATGATTGATGATGTCCGTGTTGCGTTGATTAAACTTGCAGAAAGAACGTCGGCGATTCGCGCAGTAAAAGATGCGCCCGAGGAAAAACGACGTAAAGTCGCTGAAGAAGTTTTCAACATCTATGCACCTCTGGCACACCGGCTGGGGATCGGCCATTTAAAATGGGAACTGGAAGATCTCTCCTTTCGTTACCTGCAGCCAGATGCTTATAAGAAAATTGCTTCGCTGATTGACGAAAAGCGACTCGCGCGTCAGGACTATATTGACAACGTTGTTCAAACATTACGTGATGAGCTGAATGCGGCTGACATACATTGTGATGTCTACGGCAGAGCAAAACATATCTACAGTATCTGGCGGAAAATGAGCCGTAAGAATCTCGATTTTTCGAAGATTTACGATATTCGTGCAGTGCGCATTCTGGTGCCTGAACTCAGAGACTGCTACGCAACTCTGGGGATTGTTCACTCACTCTGGCGTCATATTCCGAACGAATTTGACGATTACATCGCGAACCCGAAAGAAAACGGATATCGGTCACTGCATACTGCAGTCATCGGGCCTGATGGCAAAGTTCTGGAAGTACAGATCCGCACCAATGCGATGCATGAAGACGCAGAGCTGGGTGTATGCGCGCACTGGCTTTATAAAGGCACAGACATCAACGCGAAAGATCAGGGGTACGAACAGAAAATTGCCTGGCTGAGGCAGGTGCTTGAGTGGCAGGAAGATCTTGATGATTTACCTCGCTTCTTTGGCGAATTGCGTAGCGATATTAACCCGGACCGGATTTATGTATTTACTCCCGAAGGGCATGTAGTTGATTTGCCGACTGAGGCCACTCCTGTTGATTTTGCCTACCGTGTGCACACTGAGGTTGGAAATAAATGCCGGGGTGCGAAGGTTGATGGTCGTATCGTTCCGCTGACCTATCGTCTCAATACGGGCGAGCAGGTCGAGATTCTGACACACCCGGCAGCGCACCCTAGTCGGGACTGGCTGTATCCTGATTCAGGATACATACATACAGCGCGTGCACGGGCAAAAGTAGCGCACTGGTTCAAGCTTCAGGATCGCGACAAAAATATTGAAGAAGGGCGCCAGCTGGTGCTGCATGAAATGGATCGCCTGGATCTCGTCGATGAGCCGCTTCATGACGTTGCCCGCCAGTTGAATATGAAGGCCGTTGAAGACATGTTTGCCGCCGTCGGTGCAGGTGACCTGCGTCTCGGGCAGATTATTCATCAGTTGCTCAAACAAGCGGATACCAATACGCACCGCCAGCAGGAATTGCCCCTGCTGCGTCGGCACGAAGCCTCGAAATCAGATGCCGCCGACGACGTATTTATTGAAGGCGTTGGTAATCTCATGACTCAGATGGCGCAGTGCTGCCATCCGGTACCGGGGGATGATATCCGTGGCTATGTCACGATAGGGCGCGGAGTGACTGTCCACCGTAGTGATTGCGAAAATCTCCTGCATCTTGCAGCGATGGAATCCCGGCGTGTGCTGCAAGTGAGTTGGGGGCGTCGTCCTGGCAAATTGTATCCGGTGGAGATGGTGATCAGTGCCTATGACCGGACCGGTCTGCTGAGTGATGTCAGTGCGTTGCTCGCCAATGAAAAAGTGAACGTCGTTGCAGTGAATACGCGCTCCGACCAGGGTGATAATACGGCGTCCATGAGTCTCACCGTGGAAGTTGATAGTCTCGAGCGTCTCGCTCGGGTGATGAACAGAATCGAGCAATTGCCCAACGTCGTAAAAACACGGCGCGTGCGGGCAGGGGGCTGACGTGGCTTTTACTGTTCAGGATCTGACTTACGTAATGAGCCGCCTGCGCGATCCAGAGACGGGTTGCCCGTGGGATCTTAAGCAAAATTTTGCCTCGATATTGCCGCATACCCTTGAGGAAGCCTATGAGGTTGCTGACGCTATTGAGCGGCAGGATTGGCCACACCTTGAAGAAGAGTTGGGTGATTTGCTTTTTCAGGTCATCTTCTATGGTCAGATGGGCAGCGAGAAACGGTTGTTTACCCTCGGGAGCATCGTTGATCGTCTGGTTGCTAAGTTAATCCGGCGTCATCCCCATGTATTTCCAGAAGGTACGATTGAGAGTCAACGTGCCCCAGATGAAGTGCCCGATGAAGAGTGGATTAACCAGCGCTGGGATGAAATAAAAGCGGAAGAAAAGGCGCTGTCACCGCAGGTCAGTAAAACCACGTTGCTGTCCGATGTGCCCGTCACCTTGCCGGCCATTACACGGGCGGTGAAGCTTCAGAAAAAAGCCTCATCCGTCGGCTTTGACTGGCCTGAGAAAGATCCAGGCGTCGTAGACAAGATTCGTGAAGAGCTTGATGAAGTTATCGTCGAACTCGAAGCTGGGAATACGGAACTGCTGGAGAAAGAAATCGGTGACCTGCTGTTTGCTGTTGTGAATCTCGCCCGTCATCATAAAATAAATCCTGAGGTTGCTCTGAGAGGTACCAACGAGCGTTTTCAGAAGCGTTTTGATCATGTCGAGCAGGCCTCAGACCATGCCGGCGGTTGGGAAAACATGTCCGCTGACGACATGGATGCGGCTTGGCGACGAGCCAAGCAACTCAGCGACTGAATAACACGTCAGCGATGGGAAAAACATAAAGCAACTTCCCATCGCATCCCTTTTAATTGTGCTTGATCAGTGTCTGTCTCCAGACAGCACTTCACGATACTTTCGCGCTAATTCGAGAAAGCGAGGGGTAAGCCCAACATCTTCATACAGCGGGAATCCATCTTCGTCTTCAGCTACCACCTTATCGCCAGCGATGTAGGGGAAGCCCGACGCCATATCATCCAGGGCTGCGCTGATAAGATCCCGGAGAATCTGCTCTTTCGACATAGAAGGAAACATTTCCGCCAATGCCTCGATGCGAGCGGCATCGTTGACACTCAATGGCAATGAATAGCTTTCCTCTGTGAGTTCAGCCCCAAATTCAGAAGCCCAGTGTTGCATCAGTTCATTAACTTTCACGTCATACTCCTCACGCTATTGCCTATACTGTTCAGGCAGTAAAGTTATGGCAAAAGTTTCTGCTTTTTTCATCCTCTTCTGGAAACTTTGGCAGGGAAATAAATCTGAGCGGTGGCAAGCAACCGCAGTGGCCTTGAGTTTCCGCGGATTTAGCGCACACTGAAGTATCCACTTTTTACAATCTACTGACGCCGTCAGGGCAAAATCAGAACCGGTCTGCATACTATGAAGACCATAGGGAGATGATAATGAAAGAACTCGACGCGCTGCTTCGCGATAAAGTAAGAATGTTGGGAAACGCGCTGGGAAACACCATTCGTAATGATCTTGGCGAAGATACATTGGCGCAGATAGAAACGATCCGTAAACAGGCAAAGCGGGCCCGGACGGGGGATGAAGAAGAGCGGGATAAACTGCTGGGCCTGTTAAAAGGCCTGAGCGACGATTCCTTAGTCCCCGTGGTGCGGGGCTTTAATCAGTTTCTTAATCTGGCCAACCTGGCGGAACAGCAGCATGGTATCAGCTGGCGCAGAGAAGAAGCTGGCGAAGAGTCCACCGATACGATGTTTCCGGATCTGATAAAACGTTTAGTCGAAGCCGGTATTGAGGGTGACGATCTTACGTCCAAGGTTGCTGCGGCGAATGTTGAACTCGTACTCACCGCACACCCAACTGAAGTCACCCGCCGTACTCTGATTCAGAAATACGATGAGCTATCGCATCTCTTACAACAGCGTGATGATTTGCATGACGACCATCCATCTCTGGCGTCGATTGAAGAACGCATCTCTTGTTTAATTAACGAGATATGGCATACCGACGAAATTCGTAAGGTGCGCCCGACCGCCGTTGATGAAGCCAAGTGGGGTTTCGCGGTTATCGAGAACTCCCTCTGGTATGCCATCCCTGAAATGTTACGCAGCATGAACATTGACCTGATGGAAAGGGGAGCGCCTGCATTACCGTTGGACGCAGTACCTGTTCGCTTTTCGTCATGGATGGGGGGAGACCGGGATGGTAACCCAAACGTAACTTCAACAGTGACTGAGGAAGTTCTGTACCTTGCACGATGGATGGCCGCTGACCTCTATTTACGGGATATCGAACATCTCGGCAGCCAGTTATCTATGTATGCGGGCACAGCCCAATTCAAAGAAAAGTACCAGAGTCATGAGCCTTATCGTGAGTGTCTGCATGAGTTGAGAGCCCGGCTGGAAAATACTCGCGAATGGGCACAGGCAAATGTTGATGGTGAAGTTTGTGAGCTGGAGCCTTTGCTCGATGACGCTGAGTTGATCGAGCCTCTAAAAGCTTGCTACGACAGCCTTGTCGGATGTGGGCTGAAATCCATTGCCGATGGTGACCTGCTAGACACGTTACGTCGGTGTGCCTGTTTCGGGCTTGCCCTCGTTCGTCTGGATGTGCGTCAGGAATCAACGCGACATAGCGCCGTGCTGGCCGAAATCTGCGATTTTTACAGTTGGGGTAACTACCTTGAATGGTCCGAAGAAAAGAAACAGGAGTTTCTATTAAAAGAACTGACATCGCGACGTCCATTGATACCAGAATTCTGGGAGCCGTCAGATGAAGTTGCTGAAGTTCTGGCGACGACCAGAGTACTCGCTCAGCCGATCGGTCGCGGGGTGTCCTGTTATATTATTTCGATGGCCAGTGAGCCGTCTGATATTTTATCCGTTGCACTGTTATTAAAGTCTTCGGGTGTCCGGCACAACCTGCCTGTCGTCCCTCTTTTTGAAACCTTATCTGATCTTGAACAGTCCGGCCCGAGAATGGAAAAGCTGTGGCAGGTTCCATGGTACAGAGAATACAGCCAATGTCGTCAGCAGGTCATGATCGGTTATTCAGATTCATCGAAGGATGCAGGCCAGCTTGCTGCCGTTTGGGCGCAGTATCAGGCACAGGAAATTCTGTCCCGGGTCGCCGATGAACAAGGGTACTCGCTGCGATTGTTTCATGGCCGGGGGGGAACCGTTGGTCGTGGCGGCGGCCCGGCGCATCGGGCAATTCTTGCTCAACCTCCAGGGTCGGTGCGTGGCGGTCTGCGGGTGACCGAACAGGGTGAAATGATACGATTTAAGTTCGGTCTTCCCGAAATTGCGGAGCGGAATCTGAAAATTTATATATCCGCCGTACTCGAAGCTAACCTGTTACCCCCTCAAGGACCCGTTAAGGAATGGCGCGATACCATGAGTGAGCTAGCGGGCGTTGGTGTTGACTCTTATCGTGCCATGGTTCGGGATAACCCTGATTTTGTGAGTTATTTCCGCGCTGCTACGCCTGAGCAGGAGCTTGGAAAGTTATCACTCGGAAGTCGTCCGGCAAGACGACGTTCTGGTGGAGGTATCGAAACCCTGCGTGCGATCCCATGGATTTTTGCCTGGACACAGATCCGTTTAATGTTGCCCGCCTGGTTGGGGGCAGACAGTGCTTTGGAAGACCAGATTCACCGGGGCAAGCTGTCTACCTTACGGCAGATGTACTGTGAGTGGCCATTTTTCAGAACCTACATAGATATGCTGGAAATGGTCTTGTCGAAGGCGGATGCCGCGATTGCCGCGTATTACGAAGCCTTGCTGGTTGAGCCCGATATGCAACCGCTCGGAAGCCTGTTGCGGCAGCGTCTCGGTGATGTGACGGTACTGGTTCTGCAGGTTAAGGAGCAAAGCGAATTATTAGAGCACAATCAGAGTCTGCAGCAGTCGATGCAGGTCCGTGATCCATATACCGATCCTCTGCACTATCTTCAGGCCGAGCTGCTCTATCGTGAGCGTCAGTCCGCTGATGTGGTCAGTACAGAAGTAGAGAAAGCGCTCATGGTTACCATGGCGGGCATTGCTGCTGGGATGCGTAATACGGGCTGATTGCCCGTGTTCTCTGGCTCTCAGAAGGCCCCGACCAAGGTTGTGCTGGTTGTACAGGTGATTTCATCTAGAATCACTTGAGCAATAGCTGGCTAAAGAGTAAGGTTAGGCCTATTTTTCTCTCTGGCTGATCAAATATTGAACAATAATGAACAGTCCAGTACCGATTTTGTTTATCGAGGAGCAGGCTCATGCGCGTCATTCTTCTAGGGGCTCCGGGTGCGGGTAAAGGTACCCAGGCCCAGTTCATCTGTGAAAAATTCTCAATTCCCCAGATTTCAACCGGGGATATGCTGCGAGCTGCAGTAAAGGCAGGCAGTGAGCTTGGCCTTAAAGTGAAAGAAATTATGGAAACAGGTGGCCTGGTATCTGACGAGATTATTATTGATCTGGTTAAAGAGCGTATCCAATCTGACGATTGCGCCAATGGTTTCCTGTTTGATGGCTTCCCGCGTACGATTCCTCAGGCTGAAGCCATGATCGAAGCCGGTGTTGATATCGACTACGTTGTCGAGATCGATGTCGATGACGAAGAAATTGTTAAGCGTCTGAGCGGCCGTCGCGTTCACCCGAATTCAGGTCGTGTGTACCACGTGATTTATAACCCTCCAGTAAATGAAGGGAAAGATGACGAAACTGGTGAAGATCTGATTCAGCGCGATGACGATCAGGAAGACACTGTGCGTAAGCGTTTATCAATCTATCATGAGCAGACCGCTCCATTGGTAAGCTTCTACAAGAAGCTGCGTGAAGAGAAGGGCGAATCAGCTCCAGAATACGTTCATGTTCCAGGTGTAGGTTCTTTGTCTGACATCACTGAAAAAGTTACGAGCGCTTTAAGTTAAGTTCTCAAATAACTCTAATGAAAGGAGCCGCAAGGCTCCTTTTTTGTTTCTATAAATTAATACCCGAATAAGAAATAAAGTTCAGCCGGTGTTCCTGTTGCGCTTAATTCGCTCTTCCTCTTACCGACTTCCTTCCAGAAATTTTCAATTCATATGGCCATTATTGATCCATCAACCATGTGTTAATGATTCATAGTCTCCGGGATAAATCTCGATTAGCCGAAGATTCATTGAAACTGACACCCGATAGATGGCGTCGGGAACTCAGCCGGATTTTGTTCTCTAATTAACGGTATGGGCCCTGAAATTTCACTCATTTGGGCCAGATATGCATTCTGCATTTAAAAAATCGAGGATTTTTTTGTTTTTTTTATGAAAAATACTATTATTCCGTCGGTTACTTTATATACTGTATTGAAGTATGAAGATTTACTTATGTGAATTATCACTACTAAGTAAGTCCACAACGAATCGGGGATTCACTGATTATCAGCCCCACCGCTTTTATAAACAGGTAAGTAAAAGAGGAAATACCTATGGCTAAAACTAAAGCACCTGCCAAGCGCGGCCGGAAGCCTGCGGCGAAAAAGCCGGTTGAGTCTGCGGTACCTGCTGCTGTTGCAAAGGCAACGAACGCCGTTGAAAAAGCGGTGGCAGCTCAGTCCAAGCAGAAAGAACGTGTCACTGCCGCTGAAACCAAGCTGAAGCAAGCAAAAGTGAAAGCTGCTGGTCCAAAGGCCACTGCCGCGACTAAGCGCTCAGTAGCGACTGCTACTAAGGCGGTCAAAACTCAGAAAGAGAAACTCTCTGAATTGACGCAGAAGGTTGCTGAAGCCAAGAAAGACCTCAAAATTGCAGAACTGAAAGCCCGCATTGAAGCGACTGCTGCGAAGGCTGAAGAAACTGTTAAAAGTTATGCTAAGACACTGGCTGATAAAGCAGAGGCCGATCTCGAGAAAGCTCTGACTAAATTTGCTACTCAATGGCGTAGCAAGCGCGATAAACAGGACGCCCGTAAAGTTAAAGCTCGCACTACCGCTGAGAACAAAAAGGTATCTGCTGCCTCTAAGAAAGTAGAATCATCAATTAAATCGCTCGAAGCTAAGCCAGCGGCGAAGCGTGGTCGTCCTGCTAAGGCATCTGCGCCAGCGAAAGCAAGCACGGCGCCGAAGAAGCGCGGTCGTCCAGCTAAGGCAACCACTGCTGCAAAAGCCAGTACCACTGCCGCACCGAAGAAACGTGGCCGTCCAGCTAAAGCGACTACAGCAACTAAAGCGACTAAGGCAGCTACCACTGCGGCACCTAAGAAGCGCGGCCGTCCAGCTAAAGCTACGACAGCCAAAGCGGCACCTAAAAAAGCAGCAGCTAAGAAAACAGCAGCCGCTAAGCCGTCTGCGGCACCGAAGAAGCGTGGTCGTCCAGCTAAGGCAGCGACGACAGCAGCTAAGCCAGCGGCGCCGAAAGCAGCGCCAAAGAAGCGTGGTCGTCCACCTAAGGCGGCAGCAGCTAAGCCAGCAGCGCCAGCACCTGCTCCGGCTGCTGAAGAGAAGAAAGATTCTTCAGAATCTTAATTCTCCGCTTTGTGAAAGAACCCGGCTCGTCCGGGTTTTTTTATGCCTGACGTTCCTCGCTGTCCGACAGTGAGCTGCGGCATTCTCCCGCTGAATCCTGATATACTCCCCGCATCATTGATCGGTGGTATTCAAATGTCTGTAATTCTCACAATCGACGCATCTTCCTCACTCTGCTCTGTTGCGCTGAATATCAACGGCGAACTGGTCTGGAATACAGAAGAACAGCCAAGACGTCACGCCCAGCGTCTGCTCCCGATGATAGACGATATTCTGGCTGATTCAGGTATTTCCAGGCATCAGCTTGATGGTCTGGCGTTTGGTCGTGGCCCAGGGTCATTTACCGGAATACGGATTGCCGTATCTGTGGCACAGGGGCTTGCTTTAGGATTAGATCTTCCTGTCTGTGGTGTATCGTCTCTTGAGACTGTAGCACTCGCTGCTGCTTCAAATGATGAGACTGCAAGCAAGGTGCTTGCGATTATGGATGCACACATGGGAGAGGTGTTCTGGGGGCAGTTCGACGTTATAGATGGAATGACTCAGGCCGGTGGTGTTGAGCAGGTGGGGTCACCGGAATTATGCCTGACGCAGGCAAGTGAATTCGGAGGGCTGCTTGCTGGTGATGGCCTCAGCTTAGCGCCTTTTAGTGAGTTGAATTCAGCATACGCAACGATTCAGCCGGAAGCTCGCATCATGGCAGCACTGGCGGACCGGGAATGGAATAATGGCAATTTCGGCTCACCCGATAATCAATTACCGGTATATCTGCGTAACTCTGTTGCATGGAAAAAGCTGGATGAACAGCCAAGCCTTCTGAAGCGAAATTAACATAGGAAGTTGTTACCCGTGGATCTACTCGAAATTATTGTCCTTGCAGTATTACAGGGCCTGACCGAATTTCTTCCAATCAGTAGCTCTGCGCATCTGATTCTGCCTTCCCGCATGTTGGGTTGGGAGGATCAGGGGCTCGCATTTGATGTGGCTGTTCATGTTGGAACACTCGCGGCTGTTATTGTCTATTTCCGTGCAGAGATTATACGTCTGTTACAGGGCTGGTTAACGACCGGCTTTACCCGACACCCCAATGCCGATGGGCGGCTGGCGTGGTACGTCGCGTTGGCAACTATTCCGGCAGGGCTTGCTGGTTTATTGCTGAACGACTGGATTGAGGTGAATCTTCGTTCTACGGCGGTAATAGCAGCGACTACCATAGGCTTTGGCATTCTTTTGGGGGTTGCGGACCGGGTCCGGCACGGCCGAGCAGGCTTAGGGGAGATCACACTCCTGATGGCGATGGTGATAGGCGTAGCTCAGATGTTCGCATTGATACCAGGCACATCACGGTCAGGGATTACTATTACGGCGGCACTTCTGATTGGTATGCAGCGGGTCGATGCGGCTAAGTTTTCGTTTCTTCTTTCTATCCCCCTTATTCTCGCCGCCGGTGGTTTAAAGACGCTGGAATTAGCCGAGCAGTCGACCGCTGTTGACTGGCAATCGCTGGTGCTGGGAATTGCTATCTCGGCAGTCAGTGCCTGGATTTGTATTTATTATTTTCTGGCGTTTATTAATCGGATCGGCATGATGCCATTTGTTATTTATCGATTAATTCTTGGCGCTATATTGCTTCTGTTTTTCGTATAGATATGACCCACATATACTGCGCTTCTGAATTAGTACCTCACTTACGCACGTTTGCCGATTCATTTGGGTTGACGATCGCGAGCGCAAAATTGCCTGAGGACCTTGAGTACCATCTTCACCATGATGGTCATGCCCTGGGATTGGTCCGTGCTGATGTGCCGAAAGCCAGAGTTTTTGTTGATTTCTGCGCTGGTGCTACGGCCCACAGGCGCAAATTCGGAGGCGGTAAAGGCCAGGATATTGCCAAGGCGGTCGGTGTCAGTTCGGCGTACATACCAACAGTGGTGGATGCGACAGCCGGGCTTGGCCGGGATTCTTTTGTGCTGGCAACGCTAGGCTGTCAGGTGACGGCCATTGAACGTCAGCCTGTCGTGGCCGCCTTACTTCAGGATGGACTGGAACGAGCGCGCACGGATGGCGAAGTTTCGGATATTGTTGGGCGTATTGATTTAATACATGCGTCCGCGCATCAATGGCTTGCTGCTCAGGCGAGTGCCTCCGTAGATATTGTGTATCTTGATCCTATGTTTGAACATGACCCGAAGAAGAAGGCGGCGGTCAAAAAAGATATGCAGGCGTTTAGAGAGGTTGTTGGTCAGGATGTCGATTCTGACGACCTGTTAGGTCCGGCACTGCATGCAGCACGCTGTAGGGTCGTTGTTAAGCGTGCCCGTAAGGCGCAACCCCTTGCCGGACGCAGGCCATCATACAGCATCACAGGTAAGTCTAATCGCTTTGATGTTTATGCTTTGGCCAGAGTGGAAGCTCCGGCCAGAGCTGTTCTGCTTTAAAGGCTTATGAGAATAGTCTGCCTCAGGTTGGCGTCCAACAGGTTTTCCAGGATCGCCATCAGCGGATTGAGATCTTCGTCGAAAGATAGAATGTCGTCCTCACCGCAGCTGATCATTCCACTCTCGATTAATTGACGGATAAGGGCACGGAACAGTGCTTTATCGAAAAACTCCGGCGCGTTTATCCCATACAGTAAGCTCAGACGTTGAGCCAGAAGTGTCGACTGCTCTTCCAGTTGTTGGGCTGTCAGGTTTCCACTGCCCTGGTGTTTCAGGCGGGAAATCGACAGAAAATAGCGTTGAAGCGTTTGTGAAATTGGATCGGCGAGGCTTTGCAGCATCGGCAGGTTGTCCCCATCAATGCGGCAATGATAGTGACCATCACTCGGCTCAAGATAACCACGTTTTTCCAGTACGTCCAGCCAGCTGTTAATTGCTTCTTCGAGCGTATCTTCTGTCCAGTGAAGGAAGAGTTCAGCCTTAAGGAAAGGGTACAAGGCCTGACAACTTTCGAGGATGTCTGCCTGTGTACAGCGGCGATTATTCAGTAGCAGGCAGGCGATTAATGATGGCAAAGCAATAATATGAAGAACATTGTTACGGTAATACGTAAGAGTGACTGCCTGGCGTTCGTTGGTCTGAATCAGGTCGCCCATATCATGTGAGCTGCGGGATACACAACCCAGCTCTTCTGCGTGGGCTAGCCAGTCGCTTGCGTGTCCGTCGGGCAGTACAGTCATGTCAGAGTATGGCACCATCGCCAGGAGGTCACGGTACGCTTCCATATGACGCATCAATTGATTTTCATCCATTGCCTGTCGTGGCGATGCCAGAATAGCGAGTGCGATCAGGTTAATAGGGTTGACCGATGCTGCCCGGTTTATTTCGGTGACTACCGTCGTTGCCAGTTCATCCACCAGTTCTGGAGCCCAGTCCGGTCGATAGTTGCACGCTTCGTAATCCTGATTACTCCAGCCAGGATGACGCTCTTCGAGGTAAGGCGACAGGTGAATAGGCTCGCCAAAGGTTACATTGACCTTACCGAACGATTTTTTAAAGGAGCGTAGCGTACCCAGTACATCAAGAAGACTTTCTTTTTTCTTCGCTTTTCCGCGCAGTTCGCCGAGGTAGCTTTTTTCTTCGAATACTTTTTCATAACCAGTATAAACAGGTACGAACACCATCGGCTTTTTAGAGTCGCGCAGGTAAGAACGCACGGTCATCGCAAGCATTCCAGCTTTTGGGCTGAGAGTCCGGCCTGTACGCGAGCGGCCACCTTCGACGAAATATTCTGACGAATATCCATGGGTAAATACCGAATGCAGGTATTCATCAAACACGGCTGCGTATAGGGGGTTGCCACGGAAGGTCCGACGCATAAAAAAAGCACCGCCACGACGAAGAATTGATCCGACGACAGGCATATTGAGGTTGATGCCCGCGGCAATCTGAGGGAGCTGCAGTCCATGGTGATAGAGAACGTAGGAGAGCAGGAGGTAATCAATATGGCTGCGATGGCAGGGAACATAGACGACAGTGTTGTCTTTGCCGACTTCTTTTACCTGCTCAATATTGTGAACAGCGGTTCCGTTGTAAATCTTATTCCATACCCAGGTCAGCAGGATATCCAGAAAGCGAACGTTGGTGTATGAAATATTCGACGCAATTTCATCGGCGTACTTGAGGGCGCGGCGTCTGAGCTTTTCGCGTTTCAGACCATTCTCTTTTATTTCGTCTTCAATGGCCTGGCGAACCATCGGGCGGTTCGGAATCTGATGGACGAGGGTACGTCGGTGAGAAAGCTCAGGGCCTAAAACCGATTTTGTCACTTTGCGATTGTGCACTCGTAACACACGGGCCAGTTTACGGGCGACCAGTTCAGGGGAGGTTTCTCCCGCCGCCAGTTCACGCAGGGACAAAGGTTCAGAGAAATGAACAAAGGTATTGCGCCCATTGAAAAGAATCGCAAACATCGTCATAACGCGACCGCCGAGGCTACCGGCATTTTGAAGCCAGATACGCAGGAATGAACGTTCGCGTTCGGGGGAGCGCCCCCACATTACCCGGACTGGCATGACCTGGATGTCGCGACTGTCATCCGCAAGCATCCATTCAGCTTGCCTTTTCAGGTGGCGAGGAATTGTCGCAAGTCCATCTTTGCGGAACGGGTTTCCGGGGCGTCGATAAATACCAAAATAAGGATTACCGGGTAGGGTACCGTTCAGTCTTTGTTGAAAAGGCGCTTGCCAACCACGCTCAGAAACTTCTTTGTTGATGACGATCTGCTCAGCGTAGGAAGGATAGAGCATTGCGTAAATGACCGGCTGGTCAGGGGCCAGTTTCACTTTATCTTTTTCGGCACCAATGATTTTCGTCTTGACCAGTTTATAAAGCAGCTTTTGCTGCCACTGATTGATTCGTATACGTAACTTTCGGATGACGCTCATAGATGAACCTGTAAAAAAGAACCACTTCAAGTCGCGGATTATATGTTATCCACGTGACAATTACTGGTGCTGCACAGCCAATTAATAGTGCGGTGGTGGCGGTTCGTCCGCTGGGTTGGCAATTCCACTGTCGTTTGACTGGATTTGCTCCATGCGTCGATACATATGTTGCAGTGCTTCTTTAGCTAACCGGAATTCGGCTGAAACGGTCGCGAGTTCCTGATTCAGAGTCTCTACCGTATCCTCGAGATATGCGATGCGCGTTTCAAGTTGAGTGACTCTTTCGGCCGCGGGCGGCAATTTATTTTCCATGATTGCAGTCTCTATGCGCTATCGTGTTGATTTTTTTGGTTAATTGGGCTTTCATAGCCCACTTGTCAATGGTCTGGGACGGTATTTTTACGTATATCGGGCATCCCGTCGCTGGCCGGCATAATAACAACGAGTGATTCGGGATAACACATGGGTAAGTTAATGGTTCGTAAATTAATCGTAGCAGTCATATTTGCAGTAATAGCGCCGTTTGTTGTTGTAGCGCTGATTGCAGGTCTGGCTAAAGATGTTCAACTGGCCAGCGGTGCTGTTGTCAGCTTTTCAACATTGCTGAATTCAGAGGGGATGGCAGTCGCACTGATTGTTATGGCGATTCTGGCATTCATCATCAGCTTTGTGTCAGCGCAGCTGGTTCCGGCGCGTCGTCGTCGTCAGCGTAGCAGTGGCACTATGGTCGAAAGTGATGTGGAAGACGGTCGTGAACGCGGTGTCGTTAAATGGTTCAACGTGAAAAAAGGCTTTGGCTTTATCACCTGGGACGAGGGCGAGGATGTGTTTGTCCATTTCCGCTCTATCCGTGGGCAGGGGCATCGCTCACTGACCGAAGGTCAGCGTGTTAAGTTCAGCGTTGTTCGCGGAGATAAAGGCCCTCAGGCAGAAGATGTATCAGCGATACGCTGAACCTGATGAGCATCAAAAAAGCGGCCTTGGCCGCTTTTTTTGTATCTGACATCAGCCTCATCAGAGGCTGTTATATTTTCTCTTGATGCAGAGAGAGTTCATCGCAGCTCTGCGACTCACATAGCCAGCAAAGCGTGATTTTCAGATGAGACCAGAGCATAGGCTTCCTCCTTTCTATAACTGGAGTATAGACAGGAGGTCCCATTGTGCTTCGGCATGACCTGAAAGTCAGGCTGTTGAGGTGATTGATCTCAGAGCTTCAGCAACGATTTCAGCAGGCGTGGATTGGCCACAGCAACATTCGCTGGGGCTGACACTCGGGGAGCACCATCGATGGCTGCGAGCAGACATCCAGCTTCAGAGGTCAGGAGTGTGCCGGCGTTCAGTGAAATGGCATCCAGGTCAGAAACCAGCGCTGCCTGGAAGCGGTCTGCCGCAACGTAGGCCATGGTCAGAATACCTGAGCCAATAGAGCGTACGTCGTAGTTTGATTCCATCAGGCGCATCACTTTGGCGCGTTGGTCGGCAGCGTTGTCGCTGAGTCCCATGGGCTGAGTGAATGCAGTAATGGCATCCGTCAGGGTAGTGACGCCACCGCAGCGGATACGGCGACCATTCAGCTGAGTACCACGACCACGCGAAGCACTGAACTCATCGCCGTTCATCGGGTTCAGAACTACGCTGTGCTCTGTACGGTCTTTGTGCAGACAATTGATGATGATAGCGAACGCCGGAATACCTACGCGGAAGTTAGCGAGATCATCGATCACACAGATTTGCCAAACGGGTTGGCCTTCTTTACCAGCATTAAAGCCTGTTTCGCGGCCTTCGAAGTTGTCGTCGGCAAGTGACTTTTTCAGCTCGAAAATAATGCTCTTCTCGAGACCAATGGTGCAGTCAGCAATAAACTTAGCTTTTTCCTGATCAGTACTCTGAGCAGCATCAAAACGGTCAAGACGACGAACCAGATCCTGACCGGCGTTGCGCGCAGCGCGCAGCGCCAGATTCACCATGGGTTGCATAGGGTATTCCTGTTGCTTTAAAGAACGTGAGGCAGGGCGACAGGCCTTGCCTCCAAAAATCGGCCGCGAAGTATAACAGCGTAAAACTGGTTGGCGAAGTCCCTTTTGCGCTACACTTTCCGCCTTTACATTCCTACCACGTCGGGTCTTACATGCTGAACAGAATCTGTGTCGTGATGGTTAACACCACACATTCCGGAAATATAGGTGCAGCGGCGCGGGCGATGAAGAACATGGGGCTGAGTCGCCTGCTCTTAGTCGACCCTATTGCCAGTATTGATGAAGAGGCAATTCAACGCTCTTCCCGTGCCGAAGATATTCTCCATAACGCTGAAATTCATCCGACACTCGAGAGCGCGATTGCCGGCTGTGGTCTGGTGGTTGGCACCAGCGCCCGGAGTCGCAGCGTCCCATGGCCCTTGATGACACCTCGTCAATGCGGGGAAAGGGTGGCTCAGGCTGCAGCTGCGGGCAATGATATTGCGCTCGTCTTTGGACGGGAAAGCCGGGGGCTTACCAACGAAGAGCTACATCTGTGTAATGCGCACGTACATATACCGACGGATGAAAGCTTTTCATCACTGAATGTGGCCCAGGCGATTCAGGTCATGGCCTATGAAATGCGCATCGCGCTGACTCAGGATGAGAGTTCAGGCGCGGGACAGCGCTGGGGTGTAGACTGGGATTATCCGATGGCAACGCATGATCAGTTGAACGGTATGTTGCAGCATATGGAGCAGACTCTGGTTGAGATTGGCTTCCTTGACCCCAATACTCCCAAGCAACTGATGACACGTGTGCGCCGGCTGTTTCAGCGGGCGGCTCCGGATCGCATGGAAATTAATATTCTCAGGGGCATGCTGGCGGCCATTCAACGGCGCACAGATGCCTCAGAGTCTGATGAAAAAGGGGATAAGGCTTGAGTATCCGTCAATTGCGCGAAGATATCGCATGTGTGTTCGACAGGGACCCGGCGGCACGGAATACCTTCGAGGTACTCACAACCTATCCGGGTGTCCATGCGATCATGCACTACCGCCTGGCCAACTGGTTATGGCGTCGTGGCCTGAAATGGTTCGCGCGTGTGCTTTCTACGTTCAGTCGTTGGATGACGGGAATCGAGATTCACCCGGGCGCAACCATTGGTAACCGCTTCTTCATTGATCACGGCATGGGCGTGGTGATTGGTGAAACCGCTGAGATTGGCGACGATGTGACCCTTTACCATGGTGTGACTCTTGGTGGCACAAGCTGGAATAAAGGTAAGCGTCACCCAACCTTGCACGATGGTGTTGTGGTCGGTGCAGGCGCTAAGGTGCTAGGCCCGATTACTGTAGGCGCTGACGCTCGTATTGGTTCTAACGCTGTGGTGACCAAGGATGTGCCTGAATCTGTCACTGTGGTGGGCATTCCAGGGCGTATTATCCGCAAGGCGAGTACGGATGCTGAGAACCGCCGGCGGGAAATGGCTGCGAAGATAGGGTTTGATGCGTACGGTATGACCGATGATATGCCCGACCCGATCGCGCGCTCGATCCACAACCTTATGGATCACATGCATCACGTCGATAAGAAAATCGACAATATGTGCCGTGCGTTGAGTAATCTGGGCGACCACAGTTGTGAGGATGCGCTTCCTGAGTTGGAAGAGGAAACCTTTGTCAGCCTGCATGAGCGCCTCGAAGCAGAACGAGAGAAGTCTTCCGGGGACTGACAAAAGCTTGCGCAAGATAGTTGACTGTTTTAGTCGGAGATACGCATAATCAGACCAGTACTAACGAGGTGAAACTATGCGTTTAACGACGAAAGGCCGTTATGCCGTAACAGCAATGCTCGACCTGGCCATTCATGCGCGTCAGGGACCGGTGAGTCTGAATGACATCTCCGGCCGTCAGGGGATCTCCCTGTCGTATCTCGAGCAATTGTTTGCCAAATTGAGACGCAATGGTCTGGTCTCCAGTGTTCGCGGCCCGGGCGGAGGCTATCAGCTGAGTCGTGACGATGCCGATATCAACGTCGCTGAGATTGTGGATGCGGTCAACGAATCCATGGACGCTACCCGCTGTAACCGCAAAGGGGATTGTCAAGATGGCGAAGAATGCCTGACGCACCATTTGTGGATGGACTTGAGCGATCAGATTCACAACTTTCTTAAGAATATATCCCTGTACCAACTTATCGAGCGTCGCGAAATCAAAGATATCGCCAGTCGTCAGGAGCGTGGTGTACGCGACCGTATCGACAGTCTCTTGATTACTGACAGCATGGATAACACCCGCTCGGCTTGACGCCGGAGATCCGCTGAGGACAATGCGCGTTAAAACCCTGTGATGCGGATACCGTAATGAAATCAATTTATCTCGACTACGCAGCGACGACTCCCTGTGCACCGGAGGTCGCTGACGCAATAGCAGCCTGTCTGACACTGGAAGGTAACTTTGCGAATCCTGCATCACGGTCACATCGTTATGGCTGGCAAGCGGAGCAGGCGGTAGAGACTGCTCGTGGTCAGGTGGCCAGTTTGATTGGTGCTGATACACGCGAGATCGTCTGGACATCCGGCGCGACAGAAAGCAATAATCTCGCGGTCAAAGGCTTTGTTGAGGCCCTTCGTCGCGAACAACCTCAAGCACCACTTCATATCATTACGTCTGCTATCGAGCATAAGGCAATTCTCGATACGGTTGCTTATCTTGAAGCATGGCACAAAGTGGATGTTACCTACCTTGCTCCCAACGCAGATGGCTTGATTCAGCCAACACAGGTGGCGGACGCTCTGACTGAGAACACCTGCCTTGTCACCCTGATGGCGGTCAACAACGAATTGGGAACGATGACCGATATCCCAGCGATAGCGAATATCCTTAAGCGCCACAAAGCGTTGCTGCATGTCGATGCCGCCCAGGCCGTTGGTAAGCTTGAGGTGAATGTGAACGACTGGGGCGTTGATATGCTGTCGGTATCAGCACACAAGTTTTATGGGCCCAAGGGGATCGGTGCTTTGTACGTGCGTCGTGATCCTCAGGTGCCACTAGTTAGTCAGATTCATGGTGGTGGTCACGAGCGCGGCATGCGCTCTGGCACCTTGCCAACGCATCAGTTGGTGGGCTTCGGCGAGGCGGCTCGTCTGGTCAGTGAGCAACTAGCGATGGATGAAGCACGTATCCGCGAGTTGCGAGATCGTCTGTGGGCTGGAATATCCGAACTCGGTGATGTTTGGATAAATGGACATCCTGAAGCACGGGTCGCCAATCACCTCAACGTAAGCTTTGCGGCTGTGGACGGTGAAATCCTGCTCGCCAGTCTGGCCAAGGTGGCCGTATCGTCGGGCTCTGCCTGCACGTCTGCCAGTGTTGAACCATCCTATGTTCTGAAGGCGATTGGACGTAGTGATCAGTTGGCCCATGCCGGTTTGAGATTGAGTGTGGGGCGCTATACCACAGAAGAGGAAATCGACTTCGCCATCACTGAGATTTCGCGTGTTGTGAGCCTGCTTCGTAAACAGTGAGTGAGTTGCGGCATCCTTTATACAACTTTCATAGAAAGGTGCGTATAATCCGCGGGTTTTGAACCCTAAACACACACAAATACCTACATTGGAGCTAAAAAATGGCTGTAGAACGCACTCTGTCCATCATCAAACCAGATGCTGTTGCTAAAAACGTAATCGGCGAAATCGTAACTCGCTTTGAAAAAGCTGGCCTGCAGGTTGTTGCTGCAAAAATGCTGAAGCTGGACGACGAAAAAGCTGGCGGTTTCTACGCTGAGCACAAAGAGCGTCCTTTCTTCGGTGATCTGGTTGGTTTCATGACTTCTGGTCCTGTTGTTGTTCAGGTACTGGAAGGTGAAAACGCGATCGCTAAGAACCGCGAATTGATGGGTGCGACTAACCCTAAAGAAGCTGACGCTGGCACTATCCGTGCTGACTTCGCTGAAAGCATCGATGCTAACGCTGTTCACGGTTCTGACTCTGCTGAGTCTGCAGCGCGTGAAATTGATTATTTCTTCAATGCTGAAGAAATCTGCGCACGCTAAGTGATGCAGTGGGGCAGTAGCAACGCTGGCTGCCCCGTTCACCCTGCCGGCTAGCCCGGTGCTGTACTTCAGGTATTCCAATATGTCCGACACTTCAGAAAAAACCAACCTGCTGGGCCTGTCACCTGCAAAGATGGAAGCATTCTTCCTGAGCATTGGTGAGAAGAAATTCCGTGCGCAACAGATGCTGAAGTGGATTCACCAGTACGGCGAATCGGACTTCGAAAAAATGACAAATATGGGCAAAGCTCTGCGTGCCAAACTGGCAGACGTCAGTGAAATTGTCCTGCCTGAGGTCGTATACGAAGATTTCTCAAAAGATGGCACCCGCAAATGGGTGATGCGTATGCCGGGAGGCAGTGCCGTCGAAACCGTTTACATTCCTGAAAAAGACCGTGGCACGCTGTGTGTCAGCTCGCAAATCGGTTGTGCGCTGGACTGCAGTTTCTGCTCAACAGGTAAACAGGGGTTTAACCGCGATCTGACAGTCGCGGAAATCATTGGTCAGCTATACGTTGCCGCTATGAGTTTTCATCAGCCGGGCGAGCGTCGTGAACGTCGTATTACCAACGTCGTTATGATGGGTATGGGCGAGCCGCTGCTGAACTTTGACAATGTTGTCGACGCCATGAACCTGATGATGGACGACAACGCTTATGGCCTGTCGAAGCGTCGTGTCACTCTGAGTACATCAGGCGTCGTGCCTATGATTGATAAGCTGGGAGACGTTACCGATGTTTCTCTGGCGATATCGCTTCACGCACCGAATGACGAGTTACGCAATACACTGGTACCTCTCAATAAAAAGTACCCGCTGAGTGAATTGATCGCAGCGACAAACCGCTATCTCGGGAAGCTGCCCGACAAGCGAAAAGCCACGATCGAATACACACTGATGGACGGCGTTAATGATGAGATGGTACACGCGGAAGAGCTGGCTGAACTTATGAAGCTGGTACCGTGCAAAATCAACCTGATTCCGTTTAACCCGTTTCCTAATTCAGGATACCGTCGCCCGAGTAATAACCGGGTTTATCGTTTCCGTGATTATCTCGTCAGTCAGGGACATGTCGTGACGATCCGCTCTACCCGAGGCGACGACATCGATGCCGCCTGCGGGCAGTTAGTCGGTAAAGTGGAAGATCGTACGCGTCGCAGTCAGCGTTATATTGATGCCGTTCAGATTGACGCCGAACAGGGAGGTCGAGCTTCGTAATGAATGTTTTCCGATTATTGATTGTCAGCCTGGCCGTTCTCTCTCTTCAGGCGTGTGTGACCGTCGAAGAAAGTCGTTTCAGCAAGAAAGCCTCTCCTGAAAAAGCGGTAGAAAACTACACCCAGCTTGGCCTCGGCTATTTACAGAAAGGTCGTCCTGACTGGGCTCGGGACCGTCTTCAGAGAGCCCTGGAAATAGACCCGAATGATCCTCAGGCCAACGATGCCATGGGATTGGTCTGGCAAACCGAAGGTGAGCTGGATCTGGCTGAAGACTCTTTTAAAAAGGCGCTTCGCGAAGACCCGAAGTTTACTCTGGCGCGTCACCATCTGGGCCGCCTGTATGCGCGTATGAAGCGCTACAAAGAAGCCCGCGACCTGCTTAGCGAAGTAGCGAATGATCGTTATTACAACAATCGTGTTGGTGCCTATAACGATATGGCGTTGAACTTCTTTCGCATGGGAAATTCACAGGGTGCCATTGAGGCGTACACGCAGTCTTTACGCCTCGCACCCTACAATGTGGATGCGCTGGTGAATATCTCCACGCTGTTGTTCGAAGCTCAACGCTACGATGAGTCACTGAAGTACTTTGATCGCTTCGATCGCCTGGTCGAACGTGACCAGACCGAACATACAGCGCACAGTTTATGGTTAGGAATTAAGCTGCTGACCATCCATCAGCAGACATCCCGCGGTGTTGCGCTGGCCGCTCAGCTGAAGCAGCGCTATCCGGACTCTGAAGAATATCGAATGTATCAGGAATCACTGAACGGTGCTCAGTCATGAATAAAAACATGGAAAACCCGATCAAGCGCAGAAAGAGTCGCAAAATCTGGGTGGGCGATGTCCCGGTAGGTGGCGATGCCCCTATTGCTATTCAGACCATGACCAATACAGAAACGACAGACGTTGCTGCAACCGTCGCCCAGATTCGCCGGGCTCAGGATGCAGGCGCAGACATTGTGCGTGTTTCTGTTCCGACAATGGATGCTGCAGAAGCGTTTGGTGAAATACGGAAACAGGTCGATATCCCTCTGGTATCCGATATTCATTTTGACTATCGCATTGCCCTGCGTGTGGCAGAGCTGGGCGTCGATTGTCTGCGCATTAATCCGGGCAATATCGGGCGTGAAGATCGCGTCCGGGCCGTTATCGACGCGGCGAAGGATAAAGGTATACCGATTCGGATAGGGGTAAATGCGGGCTCACTCGAAAAAGATCTGCAGAAAAAATATGGCGAGCCGACACCTGATGCGCTGGTTGAGTCGGCCATGCGTCATATCGACATTCTGGATCGCCTTAACTACCCGGATTTTAAGCTCAGCCTGAAAGCGTCAGATATTTTTATGACGGTTGCTGCGTATCGCAAAATAGCCGATCAGATTGAGCAGCCGCTGCATCTGGGCATTACTGAAGCCGGTGGTTTGCGTGGCGGCACGGTTAAGTCGTCTATCGGTCTTGGCCTGTTACTGTGGGATGGCATTGGCGACACCATTCGTGTGTCATTGGCGGCAGACCCGATCGAAGAAGTGAAAGTTGGCTGGGACATGCTGAAGTCACTGAAACTGCGGTCGCGCGGTATTAACTTCATCGCTTGTCCAAGCTGTTCACGTCAGAATTTTGATGTGATTAAAACCATGAATGAGCTGGAAATGCGTGTCGAAGATATCCGTACTGATATGGATGTCGCTGTCATTGGTTGTGTTGTTAATGGTCCGGGTGAAGCGAAAGAAGTCGATTTGGGGTTGACCGGCGGCCAGCCAAATCTTGTGTATATCGATGGCAAGCCAGCCGGCAAACTGACAAACGATGGATTGGTGAACGACCTGGAACGCATGATCCGGGAACGCGCAGCCATCCTCGACGAAGAACGTAAAGACCTGATTACTACGGCAAAGTAACCGGATCAGGCAGGACAGAGTAAAACATGGCAAAGAAAATTCAGGCAATCCGCGGTATGAACGACATACTGCCAACCCAAAGTCCGGTCTGGCAGTATCTAGAAGGAACGGTAAAAGAAGTTCTGGCTGGTTACGGTTACGATGAAATCCGTATGCCAGTGCTGGAGCAGACGGCGCTTTTCAAACGCTCGATCGGCGAAGTCACCGATATTGTTGAAAAAGAAATGTATACCTTTGAGGATCGCAACGGCGATAGCCTGACACTGCGTCCGGAAGGTACCGCCAGCTGTGTGCGTGCGTGCGAAGAACACGGTCTTCTTTATAATCAGACTCAACGCCTTTGGTACACCGGCCCTATGTTCCGTCATGAGCGTCCACAGAAAGGGCGCTACCGCCAGTTTTATCAGATTGGTGTTGAGACCTTTGGTATTGCCACCCCGGATATTGATGCCGAACTGATCCTGATGACGGCGCGCCTGTGGGAGCAGTTGGGGCTTGCAGACTCCGTCACCCTGCAACTGAATACCCTGGGGAGCAACGAAGCCCGAGCCCGCTATCGTGATGCGCTGGTCGATTACCTGAGTGCGCGCAAAGATCAGCTGGATGAAGACAGCAAGCGTCGTCTTGAGACGAATCCGTTGCGTGTGCTCGACAGCAAGAATCCTGAAACTCAGGCCTTGCTGGCCGATGCGCCAGAGTTACATGATTACCTTGATGATGAAAGCCGGTCCGATTTTGATGCTCTGCGTGCGGTACTCGACGCAGCTGGTGTAAAGTACGAGATCAACCAGCGTCTGGTTCGTGGGCTGGATTACTACTGTAAAACAGTTTTTGAATGGGTAACGGACAAACTGGGAGCCCAAGGCACTGTCTGTGCTGGTGGCCGATACGACGGTCTGGTCGAGCAGCTGGGCGGTAAGCCAACACCCGCTGTGGGTTTTGCCATGGGTGTTGAGCGTCTGATATTGATGCTGGAAACGCTCGAAGTGATTCCGGCTGAAGTGATGCAGACCGTCGACCTGTATGTGTGCGGTGTTGGTGAAGGTGCAAGTCTTGCATCACTGATGCTTTCAGACAGTCTGCGCGCAGAGCAACCGTGGTTGCGAGTACAGACCCATTGCGGTGGTGGCAGCTTCAAGAGCCAGATGAAAAAAGCAGACAAAAGCGGTGCCTTGTTTGCACTCCTGCTTGGTGAAACTGAGATTGCTGAGAAGCAGGTAACTGTGAAAGACCTGCGTGGTGAAGCCGGACAACAAACCATTGCCCAAAGTGAACTGGGTCAGTGGCTGACAGATAACCTGAGCTGATTAACAGACAATAAAAATAGCTTGTCGGAGACGAGATAATGACCGATTTAAGAACGGATGAAGAACAGGCAGAGATCATCAAAAAATGGTGGTCAGAGAACGGTACCAGTCTGGTATCAACAGTGGCTGTTGCGATCGCTGGTGTGGTTGGCTGGAACTATTGGCAAGACAGCAAGCAGGCGACCGGTGAAGCGGCGTCAGCGGTATACACTCAATTGGTAGAGCTTGCAGCTCAGGAAAATACCGATGCGGCCGCGGATATGCAGCGTCTTGCTGAGCAACTGAAAACCGATTTCAGTGACACGGCATATGCCGACTTCGGCAGTCTTTTCATTGCTCGTATTGCTGCTGAAAATGGCGACTATGAAGCCGCTGCGGCTGAGCTTCAGGCCCTGGTTAATGACGCAGATGCTGAGCCAGTTAAGCTGGCGGCACAAGCACGCCTGGCGGCTGTATTAACACAACAGGGTAAAGCCGATGAAGCACTGGCAGCACTGCCAGAAAAAGCTGATCCGGCGTTTGCTCCACAAATTGAAGAAGCGCGTGGTGACGCTCTGTTCCGTAAGGGCGAGCTGGCGAATGCGCGTGATGCCTATCTGCGAGCCATGGATGCGGCACAGGCGCTGGGTCAGAACAACAGCATTCTGCAGCGCAAAATTGATAGCCTGAATACACCGGATACTACTTCCTCTGAGGACGCCTGATGCAGTCGCGCCACTGGTTTAAGTCTCTGTTTATCACTGCATGTGCTGCCGCGTTAGCTGCGTGCGCATCCACCAATGATCGGGTACTGCCTGACGCGTCTGGCGAAGCAAAGCCCGACGTTGTCTGGCGTATCAATCTTGGTGAAGGTCCGGGAGTAACCTACACCCGCCTCAAAGCAGCGGTAGACGGTGATACCGTTTATGCAGCGGATACCGGCGGCACGGTAACAGCGGTTGAGCTGGCATCGGGTGATCGACTCTGGACGAAAGATCTGGAACAACCGATTCTTGGTGGCGTTTCTTTCAGTGATGATCAGTTATTTGTCAGCCTGCGAGAGGGTACACTGGTTGCACTGTCAGCCGATGATGGCTCCGAGCTTTGGCGGGCAATGCTGCCAAGTGAGGCTGTGGCGCAAGCGGCGGCTGATGAACAGCGAGTATTTATTCAGACGGTTGACGGGCGCGTTACGGCACTCGAGCGCGATACCGGTGCCCAGGCATGGTCCTACGAAGCTGGTATGCCCGTACTTTCTGTACGAGGCACAGGCACGCCGTTAATTACCGATCGCCTGGTAATTACTGGCTATGCAACGGGTAAGCTGGTCGCCCTTGATAAAGTGCTGGGTATTCCGCGTTGGGATATTCGCCTTGGCGTACCTGACGGTCGTTCTGAGCTTGAACGTCTGGTAGACGTTGATGGCTCTCCAGTGTCTGATGGCCGAATCATTTTCGCCGCTGCGTATCACGGTAAAGTTGCCGCAGTGAGCGAGATGGGTGAAACCATCTGGCAGGAAGAAGGTTCAACCTACACCAGCCCTGAATTAGCTCTCGGCAGCGTTTACCTGACGCTCGATGACGACAGTATCCAGTCGTATGACATGATGACGGGTGCGAAAGCCTGGTTACAGACTGAGTTAATGGGGCGTGGCCTGGGGCAGGTCACAGCCACAGGAACGTATCTGGCCGTTGGCGATGAAGAAGGTTATGTACACTTTATCAGTCAGGTCGACGGCGGTATCGAGGGTCGTATCATGCTTCGTCCGAGACCTCTGCACATAAATTATCCGCACCAGCCGGAGGCGACTAACTGGCGCCTGTCTCGTGGTCGCGACTTCGGTATCCGTAGCAACATGCTGGACACAGATGAAGGCTTATTGGTGTATACCAATGCCGGTGATCTGGCCTTGATCGAACTGCGTTGATGCCTCACATTTTCTTATCCGAGGTTTCCTGACATGGTACCTGTTATCGCCCTCGTCGGGCGCCCGAACGTGGGCAAATCGACGCTCTTTAACCGACTGACTAAAAGCCGTGATGCGCTGGTGGCAGAGATCGCCGGGCTGACGCGTGACCGTAAGTACGGTGAAGGGAAAGTGGGTGATCATCCTTTCATTGTGATTGATACCGGCGGTATCAGTGGTCAGGAAGAAGGTATCGACTCGGCTATGGCAGGTCAGAGCTTTCAGGCGATTCAGGAAGCAGATATCGTTTTCTTTCTCGTCGATGTTGGCGCGGGCATTACAGCTGGCGACAGAATGATTGCTGAGCACCTGCGTCGCAATGGTAAAGCTGCCTATCTGATTGCCAACAAAATCGACGGTAAGAACCCGGACATCGTACTCGGTGAGTTTTTCGAGCTGGGTATGGGGGAGCCTCTGCCTATTGCTGCAGCGCATAACCGGGGCATTTCGGCACTGATCGACTACGTTATGGACGAGTTGATTGAAGAAGAAAAAGCCGAAGAAGAAGAGACTGGTTACTACTACGAAGAGGGTGAAGAAGACGTTCACCACGAAGAGCTTGATATAAAAGGCATCAAGATCGCCGTAGTCGGGCGCCCGAATGTCGGTAAATCAACACTGGTAAACCGCTTTCTTGGTGAAGAGCGTGTCGTTGTGTATGACGAAGCCGGAACGACCAGAGACAGTATTTATATTCCGTATGAACGGCACGGTCAGGAATACACCTTGATTGATACTGCGGGTGTACGCCGTCGTAAGAACATCTCAGAAGCGGCAGAGAAATTTTCCATTATTAAAACGCTGCAGGCTATTCAGGACTGCAACGTCTGTATTCTCGTATTGGATGCACGCACCGGTATCGTGGAGCAGGACCTTCATATGCTCAGCTTTGTGCTGAACTCCGGTCGTGCATTGGTCATTGCCATTAATAAATGGGATGGCATGGACGCTGACGATAAACAGCGCGTCAAAGACGAAATTGACCGCCGCTTCGATTTCCTGACGTTTGCCGATATGCACTTTATCTCAGCGCTGCACGGTACGGGGGTCGGTCACTTGTACGAGTCTGTGGATCAGGCCTATGAGTCTGCGATGGCGAAATGGCAGACCAACATGCTGACCCGCATTCTTGAAGATGCTATCGCCGCGCACCAGCCGCCTATTATTCGTGGCCGTCGCCCTAAGCTGCGTTACGCGCACCAAGGGGGCTCGAATCCTCCACGTATCATCGTTCATGGCACTATGGTTAATGAACTGCCAGAAGATTACAGGCGCTACCTTGCGAACACGTTCCGGCGTGTGCTGAATATCTCTGGTACGCCTATCCGGTTTGAGTTCCGCCAGGGTGACAATCCTTTCTCTGACAAGAAGAAAGAGGTTCGTCACTCCAGTAAACGTCGTGCTGAGGCTGTAGAGCGGACGGAGAACAAGCGCCGGATCAAACGCGATAAAGCGCGTAAGCAACTCAAGAAGTCTTACCGTAAGCCCGGTGGTTGACACTTGTTTATCCGTGCTGAGAGAGGCAATATAAGCCCTCTCAGTGTGGAATGTGTCATATGCATAACGTTGTCATTACAGCCTTTCCAGGGGCCATGTCATCTGCAATCGCAGGTGTAGCGGATCTTCTGGTATCCAGTGGCGTTCTGTGGAATGTTATTCAGGGTGAACCCCACGAACGTTACTTCAGCGTCAGAATTGCTTCGGAAGACGGTAATCCGGTGCGCTGTGTGAATGGCATCGAAATTTCTGCGCATATGAGTTTCGCTGACATTGACCACACAGATATTCTGATCGTTCCTACCATTGCTGTTCATATAAACGACGTCCTCAAGAAAGAGCAGGCCCTTACCGAGCTTCTGCGCAAAGCAGATAAGAAAGGTTGGACGATCTGTGGAAACTGCACTGGTAATTTCCTGCTGGCTGAATCCGGTGTACTGGACGGGCGGAAAGCAACCACCCACTGGGGCTATCGGGATTTCTTTGCAGAGCGCTATCCCGGCGTTGAACTGGCCGCAGATCAATTAATTACCCGTGATGGCGATATCTACTGTGCTGGTGGAGGCCTCGCCTGGTTCGACCTTACCCTGCACCTGATTGAGCGTTTCGTGAACCATGAAGTGGCGATGCAGACGGCCAAAGCTTTTGTGTTTGACTACCGCCGTGACAGCCAACTTTCTTATTCTCTTATGCGTCTCGCTAAGCCACATAAAGACGATCGGATCAGCGAGATTCAGGAGTGGCTGGACGCACATTATGCCGATAAGGTTCTTGTCGAAGAGCTGGCATCGCAGTTTGGTATGTCGAAGCGCACTCTGATCCGACGTTTCAACAGTGCGTTGTCGATGTCACCCAATGCTTATATTCAGACGGTTCGTATTGAGGCTGCACGTAAGCTGCTCGAAGAAACCGAACGAACAGTGGACGTGGTAATGAATGAAGTCGGCTATGAAGATGGTAGCTCGTTCCGGCGATTGTTTCGCTCTAAAACCGGGCTCACACCAACGGAATACCGCCGACGCTTCAGCCGTAGGTTGTAACAGCCAATGAGCAATAACGTCGCCAGCAACAGAAGAACGATACGAAACCCCGTCGTCCGACATCTGGTTATGGGCATCGGATGGTTGAGTGTTGCTCTGGGTTTTATTGGGATATTTCTGCCTGTCTTGCCAACAACACCTTTTCTGCTGCTATCGGCCGCGTGTTTCGTGCGTACCTCACCAAAGTTTTATCAATGGTTGGTAGAACACCCGAGGCTGGGTCGTTACCTGATTTACTATCTGGATGGTCAAGGAATGCCTTTAAAGGCGAAGGTGTACACCTTACTGTTGATGTGGACCATGCTTCTCCTGACCGCCTTTGTCATTCTGCAGCGTCCTATGTTGCACTATCTTCTTCCGGCCATAGGGCTGGGGGTTTCTATCTATATTCTGCGCTTGCCGACGCTGAAAATAGCGCCAGAACTTCCGAGCGATAAGAGCAAATAACATGTTGAATACCTTAAAAGTACACGCTGACTGGATCAGTTTTATTCTTCTCGCGGCCTTGTTTGTTGTGTATCCGCAGATTGATCTGGCGGTTAGTGGTTGGTTCTATGATCCGGTGTCTGGAGACTGGTGGGGAAGTGACAGCGCTGTGGCGGATTCAATTTATGGTATTTTTCGTTACATCCCTTATTTCCTGGTGCCGGTACTTCTTTTTTCGGTGATTGCTGGGTTCTTTTCGTTTGGGCCTGATAAGGCGAACCAGAAATTGCTGACGTTTTTGTTGGTCACTCTCCTTGCTGGCCCCGGCATTTTGGTACACAGCGTGTTTAAAGAGGGCTTTGACCGTGCACGCCCCAAAAATGTCGAGCAGTTTGACGGACGTAAAACCTTCACTCCGGCTTTTGTTATCAACGAGACCTGCAGCAAGGGCTGTAATTCATTTGTCAGTGGCCATGCAGCAATGGGCTTCTGGTTTATGACGCTCGGTTGGCTGTTCAGCAGTCGCAAGTGGTTCTGGGCCGGGCTGGTTACCGGTGTCGTTTTAAGTGCGACACGTATCATTCAGGGGGGACACTTCCTGAGTGACACACTCTTTGCTGGGTATGTCTGTTATTTCACATTCCGCCTGTGTGGTTGGTGGATTCTTAGACAGAGCAAGCCAGCGATTTGAAAGCCGTAATAGATTAAGAATTTGATACCGCTATTACCAAGAACTGGCGCGAATTGTTACTGATCTGGCTATATTACACCTGTATAACGTTTGTATTACAGACTAATATCAATGCAAAGGTTCTGACATAGGGATCTTTATCTCCACTTTTAAGCCCGGTTTTCACCGGGCTTATTTTTTTCCTTCTTATATATCGTTTTACGCAATGGTATTTCCTGCGGTTCAGCCTGGCGTTTTCGCGTGTGCAATCAGCGTTCAGACTTTTCTGGTGGTATAAAAAAACGCCGGACGAACCGGCGTTTTTAAGCGAGAAGCTAAGCATTACTCAGCTTCAATACCGACAACCAACCAGGGCGCATTGTCGTCACGGAGGTCGCGTTCAAGATGCCATACATCGAAGATACCATCTTCAGATTTTTCCAGATCATCTTTGCAGCGGCCACGGAACAGAACACTGATTTCGCGGTGGGTTGGCGTCTCATCAGCGCGCACAATTTCTGCGTTAAGGTCCAGAATTTCCGTCTTTGGCGGAACCATCAGACGGTTGCGTTGAGCGGCCAGTGCATCGTACAGCTCAGGGCTAACATACTCACGAATCAGGTCGAGGTTGCCGTCGTTCCAGGCTTGTTGAACAAGGTGATAGTGCTCGAGTGCGCCTTGTGTGAAGGCTTCTGCATCAAAGTCAGCAGGCAACGACATAGGTTGATCAGGAGCCACGGTTGCACTCGCAGTCTCGTTCGCTGACTGAAAGCTCTGATGAGTTGCCGGACCGTGCGCCGCGGCGGCTGCCTGGCGCTGCTGAGCTTGCCCGGCTCCACGCAGAAGGCGAATGATGACGAACGCAGCAAGACCCAGCAGAAGGATGTCCATAATCTGAATGCCTTCGAATGCGCCGCTGCCCAGCAGGTAAGCGAACAGGCCACCGGCCAGCAGGCCGCCCATCATTCCACCCATCATACCGCCTTTGGAAGGGGCAGCCTGAGTGTTACCTGAGGTTTTGTCTGACTGCTTTGCCGGCGCGCTGCGTTGCTGCGTAGGGAAGCTTTTCCCAAAGCCGCCGCTACCAAACCGTTTCGCGTGAGCTTCACTCACTACACCTAAGGTCAGCAGCATGGCCGACAATACCGTGATTAATGCTTTCATTACATTACCCTCATGCCCGGTTGGGCGCCGTCGTGCGGTTCAAGTAGGTAGATTTCGCTGCCGCCAGGGCCGGCGGCAAGCACCATGCCTTCTGACAGACCAAACTTCATTTTACGCGGAGCCAGGTTCGCGACCATTACAGTCAGTTTGCCTTCCAGGTCTTCTGGCTTATAGGCCGCTTTAATACCTGAGAATACGTTCCTGGTTTCGCCATTGCCAATATCCAGAGTCAGCTGCAGAAGTTTGTCTGCACCATCAACGTGGTCGGCTTTGATAATTCGGGCGATTCGCAGATCGACCTTGGCAAAGTCCGGGAATTCGATAGTGTCAGCGATTACTTCATTGCCATCTTCTCTGAGCTCTGGCCCTTTGTTCTTGGCCTTCTTTTCAGCTTTCTTATCTGCTTTTTTGTCGGCTTTCTGATTTTTTGCAGCCGCTGCGCCACCGTTCTCTTTTTCGAGTTCGGTTTTTGTTTCTTCGAGAATGGCGGTGACCTTGTCCATTTCAGCTCGAGCCAGCATAGGCTTGAACTTATTAATCGCATGGCCAGTCAGGATGCTGCGGCGATCTTCCCAACCCAGTGATTCAAGGTTGAGGAAGGCTGCGGTTTTATCAGCAAGTTCAGGCAGCACTGGTGAAAGGTAGGTCATCAGCTGACGGAAAAGGTTCACCGCAACAGAGCAGACTTCCAGTACTTCCTGTTCGCGGCCTTCTTCTTTCGACATGGCCCATGGCGCTTTTGCCTGAATGTATTCGTTGGCACGATCAGCGAGTGTCATGATTTCTTTCATGGCGCGGCTGAATTCGCGCTTCTCATACAATTCTGCGATCTGGTCGCCGGCGTTAATGAAGTCATTCACCATGGCTTCCTCAGCACAGTTCTCACTGAGTACGCCACCGGACTTCTTGATGAAGTTCGCGGTGCGGCTGGCAATGTTGATCAGCTTGTTCACCAGGTCGGAATTAACGCGCTGGACGAAGTCTTCGAGGTTGAGATCGAAGTCATCGACGCTGCTACCCAGCTTAGCGGCAAAGTAGTAGCGCAGATACGTTGGATTCAGGTGGTTCAGGTACGTACGTGCCTTGATAAAGGTGCCACGTGACTTAGACATCTTGGCACCATTAACAGTCACGAATCCGTGAGCGTTGACGGCGGTTGGGGTACGGAAGTCTGCAGCTGACAGCATGGATGGCCAGAACAGCGCGTGGAAGTTAATGATGTCTTTACCGATAAAGTGATAAACCTCGGCATCGGAATCCGGCTTCCAGTAATCATCGAAGCTCAGATCTTCGCGGCGATCACACAGGTTTTTGAAGCTCGCCATATAGCCGATTGGGGCATCAAGCCAGACATAAAAGTACTTGCCTGGTGCATCTGGAATCTCAAAACCAAAGTAAGGTGCATCACGGGAGATATCCCATTCCTGCAGCCCCGAGTCCAGCCACTCTGACAGCTTGTTAGCGACTTCGTCCTGTAAGGTGCCAGAACGTGTCCATTCTTTCAGAAAGTCCTGAAAATCCGGCAGTTTAAAGAAGAAGTGCTCGGACTCTTTTTCTACTGGGGTAGCACCTGAGATAACAGAGTATGGCTTCTTCAGTTCGGCTGGGGTGTAAGTCGCGCCGCACACCTCACAGTTGTCGCCATATTGATCTTCGGCATCGCACTTAGGGCAGTTACCTTTGATGTAGCGATCTGCCAGAAACAGCTCTTTAACGGGATCATAAAGCTGTTTGATGTTGCGGGTAGCGATATGGCCTTTGTCGCGGCATGCTTTGTAGATAGTCGCAGACAGTTCCCGGTTTTCTTCACTATGAGTGCTGTGAAAATTATCGAACGCGATCTGGAAGTCGGCAAAATCGGTTTCGTGCTCGGCTTTAACGCGGGCAATCTGCTCTTCAGGGCTGATGCCTTCTTTCTCAGCACGCAGCATGATGGCTGTGCCGTGGGCGTCATCCGCACAGACATAGGTACACATGTGTCCGCGCGCTTTCTGGAAGCGGACCCAGATGTCTGTCTGAATGTATTCCAGCAGGTGGCCAAGGTGAATGGAGCCGTTTGCGTAGGGCAGGGCACTGGTAACTAGTATTTTGCGAGCGTTCTGATCGGTCATGACAATTCGTTTCGGTGGCTCTGAAAAAGTGGGGTCATATTGTAGCGGCTCCGCTGGGGCAGTTATACCCCAGCGGCATCGGCGGACATTCGCAGGTCAGAAAAACCTGTCAGTCGTCGTCGCGGATATTCGGGTCAATCGTTACTTTGGCACTGCGTATCGTGTTGTCTTTGATCTGCATGATTTCAATACGGTAGCGGCCAATGCGGAGGCAGACGGGAGATTCAGGAATATGCTCCAGGTACTCGACGATCAGGCCGCTCACGGATTTCGGCCCATCAATCGGTAATTCCCAGTGCATCGACTTGTTTACATCGCGGACGAAAGCGGTGCCATCAATGATGAAACTGCCGTCTTCCTGCGGATGAACATCCGGCGAGCTGGCTGCGGCAACATCGGTCGTAAACTCGCCGACGATCTCTTCGAGAATGTCCTCGAGAGTGCAGATGCCATGAACATCACCGTATTCATCGACCACAAGTGCAATGCGACGCTGATACTTCTGAAAGTTAAACAACTGGGTATGCAGAGGCGTGCTCTCAGGGATGAAGTAAGGCTCGCGCGAAAGCTTTTCGATGTCTTCTTTCAGATATTCACCGGATGAAAGAAAGCGGCTGATATTCCGGGTATGCAGAACGCCGACGACATTGTTGATGTCTCCGCGGAAGACAGGCAGGCGCGTGTGTTGCGTGGTACGCAGCTGCTGAATGATGTCGCTCAGCGGGTCGTCGAGGTCGATACCCACCACTTCGTTTCGCGGCACCATAATGTCGTTCACCGTCATCTTCTCCAGGTCAAGAATGGAGATCAGCATGTGCTGGTGACGTTTCGGTATCATAGAGCCCGCTTCGCGGACTACGGTACGCAGTTCTTCGGTACTCAGGTTGTCTGGTGTCGCATTGGCGACATCAACACGAACCAGTTTAAGCAACCAGTTGGCAATAGTATTAACAAACCACACCGCTGGATGAAGCGCCCATTGCAGCCACAAAAGGATCGATGAGGCCGGGAAGGCGATTTTCTCCGGCGCAATCGCTGCCAGAGTCTTCGGTGTCAGTTCTGCGAAGATCAACACAATCAGGGTGAACAGTATGGTGTTTACGAACACCGCCAGATCCGGATTGTCCGGCCATAGCCGCTGGCTGATGATGGTTGCTAAGGCAGCCGCAGCAAAGTTCACCAGATTGTTGCCGGTGAGAATGGTACCGATCATCCGGTCTGGCTTCTCAAGAAGCTTAACCGAGCGCATGGCTCCTTTGTGCTTACTCTTGGCGAGGTGGCGCAAGCGGTAACGGTTCAGAGACATCATGCCGGTTTCAGAACTTGAGAAGAAGCCTGACAGCACGATTAAAAGAGCGAGTATGCCGAAGAGCACACTCAAGGGAACGTCGTTCAAGACGGTGTCCTATAACTGATACGATTCCGCCATCATAGGCACTGACGTTGGGGTGTCAAGCGGGTGATAAATGGGCTCTGTGGCTCAAGCTCGTTCGAGTACGTACTCAAGAACGAATTGGGTGCCAAAATAAGCAAGGATAAGGAAGCCTGTCCCCGTGAGTGTCCATTTACCGGCCACGGGGCCTCGCCAGCCAAAACGGTATCGACCAAAGAGAAGTGTGGTAAAAACGACCCATCCAACCAGTGAAAACGCGACCTTATGAATGAGGTGCTGATTGCTCAGGCTTTCAACGACGGGTAAGCCGACAATGAACGAGGCGGTCAGTAAAAGCATGGCCAACCAGAGAATTTCGAACAGCAGAGCATCCATAGTCTGCAATGGCGGCAGAGAGCGGATGAGGCCCCGGGTCTGGTGTTTTCTCAGATTTCTGTCCTGGAGAATGACCAGAATCGCCTGAACCGATGCGATGGTGAACAGGCTGAAGGCAACAATCGATAGCAGTATGTGCCAGATCAGCGCGTAACTCAGGTCCGTTAACAGCACCTGATGTTGGATCACCGCCCCCAGAATTGCGACAACCGCGCCCATTGGCAGCAGGCCAGTGAACAGATTATCGACGGGTTTACGCCAGGCTGAAAACAAAAGAAGCAGGGTAATAATCAGTGCGATCAGCGAACCGACCTGAAACATGGCCATATTGAGAGCATGTTCACTGACCAGCGTGACAGACAGTGAGGCCAGGTGCAGAAGTGCGCCAATTGATGCAAAGCCCAGCAACAGGCCTCGCTGTGGTGCTTTGCTGCCCTTGATGACAAGTAGCTGGCGCAAAGCGGCAAACAGATAAAAACCGGCAGCCGGTACTGCCAACGCTAATGCTGTCATGAAACTTCCCCAACACGAATAGCGCCAGTGTCGCATAAGGGGCCACCTCAAGGAAGTGCAATCATGCCAGCTCGGGCTACTTGCAAAGCTCCGCGCCGCAGCATTGGGAACCTGAAGGCCAACGCGGTATACTTGCCCACTTATTTATTTACCGTCAGACAGAGTCATCAAGATGTTTGAAAGCCTTACCGACCGCTTGGGCAGTGCCTTAAAAGGCATTACTGGCCAAGCGAAGCTGACCGAAGAGAATATCAAAGGCACCATGCGTGAAGTGCGCATGGCGCTGTTGGAAGCCGACGTGGCCCTGCCGGTCGTAAAAGATTTTACCGCGCAGGTCAAAGAGCGTGCTGTCGGTACCGATGTACTGAAGAGCCTCAACCCTGGGCAGGTATTCCTGAAAATCGTCCATGAAGAACTGCAAAGTGTCATGGGCGAAGCCAACGAGAAACTGAATCTGGCGACACAGCCTCCAGCCATCGTGATGATGGCGGGTCTGCAGGGCGCAGGTAAAACAACGACCGTTGGTAAGCTTGCGAAGTATCTTGCTGAGCGAGAGAAAAAGAAAGTGATGGTGGTTTCTGCGGACGTGTATCGTCCTGCGGCGATCAAACAGCTTGAAACTCTGGCGAATGAAGTCGGTGCTGGCTTTCACCCATCGACGGCAGATGAAAAACCGATCGATATCGCTAAAGGCGCCATCGATGCTGCCCGCCGTGGTGCGTACGATGTTCTGCTGGTGGATACCGCGGGTCGCCTGACGGTCGATGAGCAGATGATGGGTGAGATCAAAGATCTCCACGCTGCTATTACGCCGATAGAGACTCTCTTTGTTGTCGACGCGATGACAGGTCAGGACGCTGCGAATACAGCTAAAGCATTTAATGATGCCTTGCCTCTGACCGGTGTCGTGCTGACCAAATCGGACGGTGATGCGCGCGGTGGTGCTGCTCTGTCAGTGCGCCATATTACGGGTAAACCGATCAAGTTTATGGGTATGGGCGAAAAGACCGACGCGCTCGAGCCTTTCCACCCTGATCGTGTTGCTTCACGTATTCTCGATATGGGCGACGTTCTCACTCTGATCGAAGAAGCAGAACGTAAGATCGATAAGTCGAAAGCCGACAAGCTCGCCAAGAAACTGAAAACAGGCAAAGGCTTCGATCTGGAAGACTTCCTTGATCAGATTCAGCAGATGAAAAACATGGGTGGCCTGACGGGTATGCTGGATAAGCTGCCGGGTATGGGTAACCTGGGTGCAATGGCCAAGCAGACGACCGCTGCGGAAGGCCAGTTTAAGCAGATGGAATCCATCATTTTCTCTATGACCCTTGATGAGCGCCGCTTCCCGGACAAAATCAATGGCTCACGTAAAAAGCGTATTGCAGCGGGTTCTGGTACGCAGATTCAGGATGTGAATCGCGTTCTGAAGCAGCACAAGCAAATGCAGAAAATGATGAAAAAGGTCACGGCCAAAGGTGGCATGAAGAAAATGATGCGCGCTATAGGCGGCATGGGAGGACCAGGTGGTCCGGGCGGTGGTGGTATGCCGCCGGGTGGGATGCCTCCTATGATGCGCTAAGCAGCTGGCCCGAAGCTAGCTGCGTTGCAACAACTGTGTTGCAGAGTTTTCCGGAATGCTCACGTATTACAATACGCTCCCCTTCCATAAAATTCTGCGCCATGTTGTTGCGGCCTCGCTGACGCTTCTTCATTTCATAGATATATCCCGCTCCGAATATCACTTATTTTCTGACACAAGGTGTCGCCTATGTGGACCCAGAAAACCATTCAGTTAAAAGCTCGCGCTCGCGGCTTTCATTTAATTACCCGTGAGATTGAACAGGCGTTGCCTGAGCTTGCCGATGTTTCCGTTGGTCTGCTTCATGTGTTTATTCAACACACCTCAGCGTCTCTGACAATTAACGAAAACGCTGACCCGACAGTGAGAGTGGACTTTGAAGAAGTGTTCAGCCGGTTGGTGCCTGAAAATCAGCCATACTACAAACACAATGACGAAGGCCCTGACGATCTGCCCGCCCATATTAAATCCAGCTTACTTGGACCATCTCTTACCATTCCAGTGACGAATGGCAGGCTCGCTCTGGGGACTTGGCAGGGAATATACCTGTGCGAGCACCGTGATTACGGTGGTAGTCGTCGGTTAGTACTTACTCTGCAGGGAGAGTAGTGCCGGAATCGAATGATCAGGCACTTTCAGTTGTTCTGGCTTTGTCGATCTGAGCCTGAATCTCTGGAGAGAAGTCGATGCGGATGGATTTGATGAAATCGAAAAGGTCGTTTTCAGCCTCAAGTAGCATGGCGTCGCTATGCCCGTCGGGTAGCTCAAAGTTGTAATCCCCTGTGTCTCCTTCAATCATCAGCAAAGTATTTGAACTAAGCGGAGTAACGAAACACAGATCTGGTGGACCAAGCTCAGCATATCCTGTACGCATATATGCCCAATGGATACCATTTGATTTAAGTTCCACGGCTTCATCAATTGAACTCGGAAATACAAAAAAATCTGGATTGAAATCATTTTCAATCAGTTTTTCTTTAAGGTGATCTCTTATCTCTATTAAGTAGCGCTTTGCATCATCCACGGATAGCCTTGTCGCAGTGGCACTCGCTTTACTGACCTGAAAGATTTGTACCATGAGATGGGTAGAAGATAGTTCTAAACCGGAGCTCTTCCGGTAGTATTGAAAAGAACTCCTCATAACACGCTTATAAGACATCCAGTCTTCTGACGGTACATCGTACGTTGCATGGTCCGACAGTGAGCCAATTTCTGTGTCACAGGACTTGGTTTTTTCTATGCTCGCAGTCGGAACAGGGATGTATATGCTGGCAACGTCCGTAGTGAACGTGAATATTACCTGGTCCGAGAAATCTGGTCCTGTAAGAAGTTTTACCATGCCAGTGTCCCAGTTAAATTCTTAACGTATTCAATAAAGCTGGATTTTATGCTTCCAGTACTTGAGTTGTAGTTTGAGAGGGCCGTGTTTGAACCTGATCCAGCTTTGGCCAATGCCTCCTTCAGATCGGTATTAGACGAACTTATTTCTGATGATACTTTTGCCGATGCCAGCGCTCTTTTATTATCGGTGAATTTACCCTCTATTTTGGCACCTCGGCGCTGAAATGCATTAACGACCTGAGCGGTGTCAGCGACGGGGTTTGTCAGTATAAAGTGGTGTTTATCTAGTAGATTGGGTAAGTGCTCTACGGCTAATTGCAGTAACTTAACCGTGTCACCCTCGATCTGCCATTTTATCGGTTTACCATTACTACGGTGCTTCTGTGTTTCACTTAATACACTAGCAAGCTCTTTCGCAACCACGGCCGGGCGCATGGCTCTTGAATCCGGTGTCATCCATAGCCCCATCTCATTCTCAATCGCAGCTGGAATATAGAAAAAATTAAAACTGTTTGGAACCTCCCAGCCGTCAACCCCGGCAAGAGTTTGAAGTACCCTTGCTGCCCGCGTTGCTTTTGCATGCGCTTTGATAAAGCCTTGCTCGTGTTCAGCAATTTTCGTGAGTACCTCAGCTGATTTACCTTCAAAGCTTTGATATAGCCCAGCTTGGTCTTCACCTTCTTCAGAAGCCCGTTGAACACCTGTGATATACACCCCGGCAGGAGTTTGATTGTCTTCAGAGCCTTGATGAATCTGATAGTAAATCGCCAGCTTGCCAATACTCTCCATATATTCGAATGGCGTACCTGTGTTCTGGTTGGCAGTGACATTGCCACCTAAAGCGCCCAGCTGCTCAATTTTGGAGGTCATTTGTAATGCGCTGGCTTCATCCGATTGAAAGGCATGAGCAAACAAAGGCGCCAGAGCAGCGTCGATAAATACTTTGCGGCCTCGGTTGGTATTGGTGTTCTTTGAAAATGGAATAAACTGGCGTGTGTCGGCTTTGCTGCCCAGAGTGTAGGCGAGTTTACGGCGGTGATGTACGATCATTGACACTATTGAGGCTCCCTGTCAGCTTTGCTGTCCTATTGGTGTGCAAGAATACCAGTCGGTCTGGCCCCAAACAACACACACTCAGGATTCGTTGGACGTTTTTTTGCAGAGCAACTTCTTATGAGACTGTTAAATTACGACACTCTGGATATCGTCGGTTTTGCGGGCGTGAGAGAACGCATTCTGGTGATGGACTCGCGTCAGTTCGGATATCAGAAGCGTGAGGATACCTGGGAGGGCTTGGGCCAGTTAATGTATCTTGCGCACGCGTACTTTAAGCCGGGTGGCAGCACTGGGCGTCATCAACACAGCGACATCGATATTGTCAGTATCGTTACCCGCGGGCGTCTTCATCATGAAGGCTCGGCAGAGGTACAACCGGATAGCGTAGCTGAAGACAGTACTCAAGGCTTAGTCGAAATTAAAGCCGGGCAGGTTATGGTGCAACGCTCGGGAAAATCCGGTTTTATGCACAATGAAATCAACCCAGATGCTGATATTGTGGGTATGGTACAGCTTTGGCTTCAACCGGCAGGTAGCGTTTCCGAGAGGGCGAGCCAGACTGTCATCGATGTTGGTCGTGGCCTGACAACTGTGTATCAGGGTATAGATACCGAACTAAGTATCTCTTGTCTCATGGAAAAGGAACTGCTGTCACTTCAGGACGGCTGGCTTTGCTACTTATTTCAAGGTGAACTGGAAGCAGGAAATCATACGATTCTCCGCGGCAGTCTTTTCTATCCTGATGAAGGTGAGTATCTGGCCAAAGTCGAAGACACCCGATTACTTATAATTAAAATATTAGCGGAATAATTACTTCCAGAACTAATGAGGAACAACAATGTTCAGAACTCTATTGATGCTATGTGTATGTATGGTGCTTACAGCCTGCAGCGGCACACCCTCAGATACCTTGGTTGAAGAATCTGTTGCACAGCAAAAGACGATCAGCAATATGATTCGGGTAGTGAGTGTAGAAAAGTTAAATGGCTGGAAGGATCAGGAGTTTTATGTGGCCGATGTTCGCTATGAGCTGGAATTCCTGACCGACTACAAAACCTTTAGTGAATCGTTACAAGACGAGACGCCGGATAACCTGGTAGGTAGTTTTTTCAACGGTTTCGGATTGCTCGCACTATCAATGCAGTATGGAAAGTTCGAGAAAGGACAGAAAGTAACGGAGCGAGCCGAATTTCGTTTTCGTGATACTGAAAACGGTTGGCAGTTGGCTGAGTAAATGAGGAGCAGCATCACGCACCTGTGATGCTGCTCTGATGAACTTATATTAATTCCATCAACGCTTTCTTACTGTAATCCGTCAGTTCGTCAAAGCGCCCTTCACGAACTTTTATAACCCATTCAGGATCTTGCAGCAGAGCACGACCCACAGCGACGAGTTCAAACTCATCATTGCCTAAGCGCTCGGCCAGTTCATTAATGTTGCCATGGGCAACGCCCGATGCGTCAATCATGTCGCGCTTATCTTCGTCAATAAAGCCGGCATTCAGACCTACACTGCCGACAGTGATCGCAGGTTTTCCGGTCAGTTTTCTGGTCCAGCCAGCAAGATTCATATCAGAGCCTTCGAATTCTTTTTCCCAGAAGCGACGAGTAGAGCAGTGGAAGATATCAACGCCAGCATTTACCAGCGGCTTCAGGAACGCATCAAGCTCTTCCGGCGTATTGCACATGCGTGCGCTGTAGTCTTGTTGCTTCCATTGAGAGAAGCGGAAAATAATCGGGAAATCAGGCCCGACCCGATCACGGATTGCCTGAACGATTTCACAGGCAAAACGGGTACGTGCTACCTGGTCACCACCGTACTCATCATCGCGCTGATTTGTTCCTTCCCAGAAGAATTGGTCGATCAGGTAACCATGAGCGCCGTGAATCTCAACCGCATCAAAACCAATGCGCTGTGAATCCTCAGCGGCTTGAGCAAAGGCTTCGATGACGTCGTTGATATCGTCTTTAGTCATTGCTACGCCGGTTTCGCGGCCGGGCTTGAAAAGGCCCGATGGGCTGTAGCCGGGCACGGATGGATCAGGCTCTGTACCTTCTTTGCGGACAGCACCTACGTGCCATAGCTGAGGAGCGATTTTGCCGCCCTTAGCGTGCACAGCGTCTACCACTTTCTTCCAGCCGGCTAAGGCTTCTTCACCGTAGATAAATGGAACGCGGGCATAGCCGTTTGCGCCTTTATGTCCGACACAGGTGCCCTCGGTAATGATCAGACCGACTCCGTTTGCTGCACGTCGTTCGTAATAGGCGACGTTCAGGTCGTTAGGCACGTTTCCCGGCGAGTAGGTGCGGGTCATGGGCGCCATGACGATACGGTTGCTGAGTTCGAGCTTGCCAAGCGTTATCGATTGAAACAGTGCATCTGTGGTACTCATGAGGGCTCCGTTTTTTGCTGTTATCGGTAGTGAGTGATGGCACTCTGACATTGGACTCTAACACTGCATTCCCGCCCGGTATCGAGCTATTTGTGCCATATAAGAGTGAGGTGATCTGAAAAACACTGTTGCGAATGCGTTCGGGGCGGTTACGATGCCGGCGTTAAACAGAGAGTTAACCGGACAAGTGTGAAACTGAGAAAATATGAAACTGAAAAAAATCGATAAAGCACGTTATCAGGAGCGTCGTTCACGCATCCAGTGGGCAATGATCGCAGGCTTGTTCGCAACGAGTCTGGGGTTCGCAGAATTATACCGTTATCTTTTTGTCGGCGGAGAATCCAGTCTGGCGCTCAATGCTGCGGGGGTGGCGACCGGCGTAGCCATCGTTACTTTCGTGTTGTTCAGGCTTCGCGATACGCCGTATTTCGATGAGGTTAATTATGTCTGGAAGCTTAAACAGGAGCTGAACCGGATTTATCGTAAGACGAAACCATTGGATCAGGCGCTGGAAGCGGGCAGTCGCGACGCGTTGATCATCAAGTTGTACAGCCTTGAGGGCTCGCGTCAGGTATACGATCTTGATGACAACACTCTGACGATGTCTGAGCTTGTTAAACAGTTGGATGAGTTGAAATCCCGCATTGAAAACGAGACGCCGGGCGTTACCCATGACGACTACCGGCCCGAACTGTTAGAGCGGCTGTCGTGACCGCCGCGCGGGTGCGCAACGCTGTCAAAGCATGTAAACTACGCGCAATTTTCTGAGCACCAGTTTAGGTTCTACAACCATGATGAAATATATCTCCACGCGCGGTAATGCGCCGGAACTTACTTTTGAGGATGTCCTGCTGACAGGGCTGGCGTCTGATGGCGGCCTTTACGTACCAAAGGAAGCACCGCACTACACGCTTGAAGAGATCGAATCATGGCGTGACCTGCCATACACCGAACTGGCGCATAAGATTGTTTATCCGTTTGTTGAAGGTTGTGTTGATTCAGATGCCCTGAAAGGCATGCTCGAAGACGTTTATAACAACACTAACTTCGGTCACAAGGCGATTGCTCCGCTGCAGCAGCTGGATCATAACGAGTATGTTCTTGAGCTGTTCCATGGACCGACTCTGGCGTTTAAAGACTTCGCCCTGCAGCTGCTTGGGCGCCTGCTCGATTACGTGGTTACACGTCGTCAGGAGAAGGTCGTGATCATGGGGGCAACGTCAGGTGACACTGGCTCTGCGGCCATCGAAGGTACTAAAGCCTGCGACAACGTTGATATCTTTATCCTTCACCCATATGGCAAAGTATCAGAAGTTCAGCGCCGTCAGATGACGACCGTTGAAGGTGACAATATTTACAACATCGCCATCGAAGGTAACTTCGACCAGGCTCAGGACATGGTTAAAGCCAGTTTTGGCGATCAGAGCTTCCTGCGTGGTGAACGTAAGCTTGTCGCAGTGAACAGTATTAACTGGGCCCGCATCATGGCTCAGATCGTTTACTACTTCTATTCAAGCCTGAATCTTGGCGGCCCTCTGCGTCCAATGGCGTACTCTGTGCCGACCGGTAACTTCGGCGATATTTTCGCGGGTTACATGGCCCGTAAAATGGGTCTGCCGATTGAGCAGCTGATCATTGCAACCAACAACAACGATGTACTGCATCGTCTGATGAGCAAGAACCAATACGAAGTTCGTCCTCTGAAGCATACGATCACGCCTTCGATGGATATTGCGGTGTCCAGTAACTTCGAACGCCTGCTCTTTGATCTGTATGACCGCGACGGTGCCAAGCTTGCTGGTCTGATGGCGAAGATGAACGCACGCGACGACGTTGTCTCGCTCGACGAAGATAAATTGGCCAAGGCGCGTGAACTGTTTGACAGTCTTGCGGTCGATGAAAAGACGACTGTTGAAACAATGCAGCTGGTGTTCAATGAGACCGGCTATTTGCTTGATCCGCATACGGCGATTGGCGTTAAGGCTGCACGCGAGTGTCGCCGCAACCCGAACATCCCGATGATCACGCTGGGTACGGCGCATCCGGTTAAGTTTGAGGATGCCGTTGGCCGGGCTGGGTACGAAATGCCGGAGCTGCCGCATCACCTGACGGACCTGATGGAGCGTGAAGAGCGCCTGTCGGTATTGCCAGCAGATCTTGAAACGGTGCAACAGTTCATCGCAGAGAATACGTTCCGCGACTGATCTGGAGTGTCCCCTGAGCGCCGTCGTTTGGATATCGGCCAGCGGCGGCGTTTTTGTGTCAGTAGCCCAGAAATCACACAGGAAGCTTTATGGAATATCAGTCTCTCAGTGAGTACTCGCAGAGTTGGATTTTTCGCCACCGGGAGTTGCCTGTGCCGCAGGAGCTGCTGGACGACATCCGCCCCCTGAGTGAATCATCAGCACTCGCATTCTGGCGCCAGCAGATTAGCAAAGAAGCGACGCATGCTGCGCACTTCATGAACGATGACTGGCCGAACCGTAACGGAATCTGGCATGAGAAAGCCGAGTGGCAGCCGCGCTGGGAATCTGATGAAAATGCGCTCCCCGAGGAACTGGATTTCGATGACTGGGAAAGTAACACCACCGTGTTTTTCTGCTACGACTGCCATAATGTGATCCAGACGACCTGGGGGACGTTCAGACAGTGCTGGAAGAACTTTCTATTTTACGACGATGAACCTCTTCTGCTTGGCCGACGTCGCATGCAGGTTGCGCGGTTCCATTCTGATGGCACCTTTGAAACAGGTGTTCGTTGAATAGAAACAGATGTGCGATGGGTGATTCGGGTCATTCCGTCGTGAACAGCATCTGTGATTAAATGCTCGCTTCTGTTTTATCGGGAATACGTATGCGCTTTCAAGCGGTAGTCATTGTTGCCTTCTTAACCTCTTTATCCGGGTGTGCTCACTGGCCCAGTGCTGAACACCGCGATGTCACGCTTGATCGCGTTGAGGTGTTGTTAGAGCAATACTGCCAACCCGCACAGAGTGATGATTCTGATCTCGATGGCATACAGCAATCCCTGAATGAGCAACAGCAGCGTCTTGATACCCTGACACACTCGATAGATCGCCTGGCTCAGCGCCCGGTGTCACAGGTACCGCGTCCGGCGCCTGCTCCGCAGTGCCAGCCGGCATTAACGAAGGCAACGACCGTCGCAGATAGTAAAGTTGTAGTGGGTGCAACCGAGTGGGTCTTTCTGTCTCCTCCGGGGCGCTACTTGTCGGCCCGGGTTGATACCGGGGCGGAGACGTCTTCTATCAGTGCCCGCAATATCGTGCGTTTTGAGCGTGATGGTAAGCGCTGGGTATCCTTCGATCTGGATACCGGCAATGCCGATAACGATATTCATCTCGAAGTTCCGTTGGAGCGAAACGTCCTTATCCGTCAGGCATCCTTTGATGACGTTGACCGTCGTCCTGTGGTTGTTTTTGATGTAAAGCTGGGCGATAACCTGCATCAGCCGACTGAATTCACGCTTGCCGACCGTTCACGGATGTCTTATCCGGTGCTACTGGGCCGCTCCTTTCTGAAAGACGTCGCTGTCGTCGATGTTGGCCAGGAATTTATTCACCCCCGTTCTAAAAAACGCTGAAATACTCAGGTCGCTAATTTATGAAACCCGCCTCTACTCTGAGCTTTTATACACTGATCGTATTATTGGTTCTGGCTGGGGTCTCTTTGATTCTGCAGCGTCACTGGGTATACGAGGTTCCTTTAATACACGGTGAAACCCAGACGGTCTGGTCGGTTGAGGCGCTGGTCGAGTTTGAAGCCGGGGATCAGCCTGTGAAGGTGTCGATGGCGCGGCCGGCCGATCAGCCCGGCTTTACCTTGTTGCGACAGTCAGGGGCATCGCCGGGTTATGGCCTTAATTTTGTTGATGGTCCTGACCCTCGTGCCGAATGGACCATCCGTCGTGCGAATGGTATCCAGCAACTTTATTTTCAGGTGGATGTACTTGAGTCGGATATGGCTCAGTCTGAAGTGATCGCTCCGCCTGTGCTTATGGAACCGGATTGGCAGGAGCCTTATCGGAGTGCCATCTACCGTCTATCGAAAGACGCATGGGATGCATCATCAGACAATTTCAGCTTTGCTCGCGAACTAATCAAGCGCCTTACCGAAGAAGAGTCACCTCAACATATCCAGTTGTTGAAGCGTGCCTACAATGGTCGTTTACCGAATCTGCTGGCCGAAGTACTGAACAATTCATCGGTACACGCGAGCGTCGTTTATGGTCTCGAGCTGGAAGATCGCCGTCGTCGCCAGATGCTGACGCCGTTACTCCGTGTCTGGGATGGCGATAGCAGTAGAGTTTTCCGTCTGTATGAAATCAAAGACGAGCGGCCTCTGGCAGATGATGAAGAAAAGCCGTTATTGCTTTGGGAGCAGCGAGGTGCGTCGGTACTTGATGTGATTGGCGGTGAAAACTCGCGTATACGTTTTTCTATGTTACGCCGTGAAGAATCGACCTATTCTGCGTTGAACGACAGCTTGCCACTGCAGTCCTCCTTGCTTAATTTTTCAATTCACAGCTTACCGGTGGCAGAGCAGGCGATGTTCAAAACCATTCTGCTGTTACCGGTGGGTGCTCTTGTCGTGTGCTTGTTGCGGATTCTGATCGGCATACGGACGTCGGGTACCTTTATGCCAGTATTGATCGCGATTGCTTTTATGCAGACATCTCTTGGTACTGGTATTGTCGGTTTTATACTCGTTGTCGCCGCAGGGCTTGTAGTACGCGGGTATTTATCGCGTCTCAACCTGCTACTGGTTGCGAGAATATCCGCCGTGATCATATCGGTCATTGCGATTATCAGTCTCTTCAGTGTGCTCTCATACAAACTGGGGCTGACAGAAGGACTGAAAGTCATGTTCTTCCCTATGGTCATTCTGGCCTGGACGATTGAACGTATGTCGATCCTCTGGGAAGAAGAGGGCGGCCGCGAGGTAATGATTCAGGGCGGTGGCAGCCTGATTACCGCAGTGCTGGCATACGGTGCGATGCAGCACCCATTGATACAGCACCTGACGTTTAATTTTATGGGCGTCCAGTTCATTGTATTAGCACTGATACTTCTTCTGGGCTCATACACCGGGTACAGGTTGTTTGAACTACATCGTTTTGCGGTGCTTAAACGTTGAAGCTTCTTAACTCACTGATCTCCCCGTGGAGGCTTTCCCAGTTCGGCATGCTGGGGATTAACGAGCGTAACCGACGTTATATTGGTCGCTACAATCCTCGCAGCCTGTTTCCTTTGGTCGACAACAAACGTTTGACCCGTACCACGCTGAGCTCAGCTGACATTCCAATGGCAGCGCTTATCGGCGTTGTTGACCAGCAGTCTCAGGTTAAGAAAATCGCCAGCCTGGTCGAGGGGCATCAAGGGTTTGCGATCAAGCCGTCAAAAGGCAGTGGCGGGAAAGGGATTCTGATCGTCACCCACAAAGACGGTGACGAATGGGTTAAGGCCAGCGGTGGCCGGCTGACGGTTGATGATCTCAAACGTCATATTTCCAATATTCTCTCTGGTCTATACAGTCTTGGTGGCGCTGCCGATGTAGCACTCATTGAGTCTTTGATTCATCAGGCACATCATTTCGATGATTACACCGTGGAAGGCGTGCCCGATATTCGGGTTATCGTGTGCCGGGGATATCCGGTTATGGCCATGGTCAGACTGTCTACGCACGCATCGGATGGCAAGGCGAATCTGCATCAGGGAGCTGTGGGGGTGGGTATTGATATCGCGACGGGGACAGCTCTGGCGGCGGTTCAGCATGGCCAGCTCCTGAACCAGCATCCAGATACAGGCAAGCACCTGGGCGAACTGGCTATTCCAGACTGGGAAGCGTTGCTGATTATGGCATCACGTTGCTATGACGTTACAGGGCTCGGGTATCTGGGAATCGACATCGTCGTCGACCGGGATCACGGTCCACTTCTACTTGAACTCAATGCTCGTCCGGGCTTGGCTATCCAACTGGCGAACAATGCCGGTTTGTTACCGCGCTTACGTCGACTGGATAAACTGACGGCTGCTGACACGCGCCTTCGACCGGAAGAGCGTGTGCGCCGCAGCCGTGAGTGGTTTGCCGATGACTCAGTCTTCGATAAGACTGTCCAGCCCGGAGTGAAGCTCGCCGAGTGATGCAAGGTCGCTGTAGGCTTTGTTCACATTCATACCGATCTTGTCGGCCACCTGGAGAGGGAAGCCAGCAACAATCTCATCTTCAGACAGATTATGATCGTGGGCATGCTTCAGGTAGCGAGCGATATAAATGATACCGGCTTCTTTACTGTACTCTTCTGAATTCTCTGGCAGGTACTGCTGCGCAATAGCATTCTGAATAATTTCAGGAAACTTCCAGCGTTTCGCCAGCTCTGCACCTACATCGGCAGAGTTATAGCCAAACTGACCGTTTTCCAGCATATGGCGCTTCGACGTGCTCATGGCTTCTGACTGGTCAATACTCGCGGCTTCTTTCGGATAAAACATCCGTATAAGAAGATCGCCCACGGAGTGCATCATGCCGCAGGTAAAGGCAGTGTCTTTGTCTGTATCGGCGGTGAAGCCCGCAATCCATTTCGACAGCTCGGCGATACTGAAAGCGTCTTTCCAGAAAGCGTTCTGATCGAAGCCCTCTATTTTAGAGAAAGCACTGGTTACCCCGGATGCCAGCACCATAGTGCGCAGTGTGCCGAAGCCCAGAAGCATGACAGCATCCTGTGGCGTAGCAACGGTACGTGGAACACCGAAGTGTGCTGAGTTCGCAAGACGAAGCACTTTTGCGGTCAGTGACTGGTCTTTAGCTACTTTGCCGCTGATTTCATCAATATCCAGAGAATGCTCGTCCCCTCGGAAACTTTCCATCAGTTCCTGAACGACGCGTGGAATATGTGGGAGCTGCTTAGGTTCAGCGAAAATTGAGGCCATGTTCATAGTTATACTTCCTTCTCAAGTAACTGATGATAAGCATAGGCGAGGCTCCCGAATCTGCTTGTGATTCAAACGTTAACTTTCGTTAATGGTAAACTTCGGGCCTTGAAATAAGCACCTGATCTGAGGAGTCGACATGCAGTCATCGCGTATTGGATTTATTGGTATGGGCCTGATGGGAGTACCTATGAGCCGCCGGCTACAGCGGGCGGGATTCGATGTTTCTGTCTGGAACCGCAGTCCGGATAAATCCAAACCTCTGGCAAAAGAGGGAATCCGGGTTTGTGAACACTTACATGAGCTGATTTCCTCGTCCGATATATTGATGACTTGTGTAACAGATACGTCGGCGGTGCGCGCAATTGTGGAAGGGCCGGGTGGCATCGCTGAACACGGTCGGGAAAGTCAGGTATTGATTGATTTTTCGAGCATTGATCCACAGTCGACGCGAGACATGGCAGACACTCTTTTTAATAAAACGGGCATCCGATGGGTAGACGCACCTGTGTCAGGTGGTGTTGCTGGTGCTGAGCAAGGAACGTTGGCGATCATGGCCGGAGGAGACGCAGCGTTGGTTGATAGTGTACGCCCTCTGCTTCAGCCTTTATCTCAGCGAGTGACCCATATGGGGCCAACCGGGTCCGGGCAAGTCACTAAAATCTGCAATCAGATGATTGTCAGTTGTAATGTACTTGTCATGGCAGAAGTGATGGCGCTGGCTGAAAAGTCCGGTGTCGATGCGAAGAAGATCCCAGAGGCGCTGAAGGGAGGATTTGCTGACTCCATCCCCCTTCAGTTGACCGGCCCACGCATGGCAGAACGGGATTTTGACCCAGTGAAATGGCATGTGAAAACCCTGCTGAAAGACCTGGATATGGCAAACGCGTTAGCGAAAAATTCCGCCAGTGCCGTGCCGATGGCAGGGCAGGCAGCAGAGTTGATGCGATTACATGCCACCCAGGGCAGTGCTGAATGTGATCCTTGTACGCTGATCGAAATGTACACCAGCAAGGACGAAGAGGCATGAAGCTGACGGCAAACCTTTCATTGCTCTACACAGAGCTACCCATGTTGGAACGCTTTGCCGCAGCGGCTGCGGATGGCTTTACGGCGGTAGAAATTCAGTTCCCCTATGAGACGCCGGCGAACGAACTTCGCCGAGCATTGGATGATGCGCGCCTTAAATGCGTTCTGATCAATGTGCCTGCGGGCGATCTTATGACAGGAGGCCGGGGGCTTGCTTGTGTCCCCGGGCGTGAGGCTGAGTTTGAGACGGCGCTCAACCTGTGCCTCGACTACGTAAAGGTTCTCAAGCCCTGTTGCGTTAATGTGCTGGCTGGAAGAGCAGCCGCGCAGGAGCGCGAGACTGCCCTTAAGGTATTGCGAGGCAACGTCAGCAAAGCCGTTGAGCTGCTTGCACCGGAAGGGGTACAGGTAACGCTTGAAGCGATTAATACCTTCGATATGCCCGAGTTTCTGATTTCGTCTTTTGCTGAAATGAAACGCTTTACCGAAAACGCTGGTGTCGATGTCAGAATGCAGTTTGATATTTACCATATAGCACGTATGAATGAGCCGGTAGAGTCGCTTCTTACTTCATATGGCGCTGATATTGGCCATATTCAGTTCGCAGATGTGCCGGGCCGACACGAGCCAGGCTCAGGTGACCTGAATTTTGATCGCTTGTTTGCGGCAGCGGAACAGTCTGGTTATCAGGGATGGTACGGTGCTGAATACAGGCCTACAACGGAGTCGACGTCGGCAGGACTTAGCTGGATGAAGAAGTATCAGAACAGGTCGAACTGATTGTCTTTGTTGGCGCGTGGAGGAGCTGGGTCAGGCTCTGAAGGTGTTTTAGTCACAGGCTTTGGATCTGCCGTTTGGTATTCCTGTTTGCTGGAGGGCACTTCAGCGGCAGGGTGAGTTTTCTCTTCGGCGATTTTTTCTGACAGTGTATCTGCAACGAACAGGTCGAGCTGGGAGATGTCTGTTTCTTCTTCAATCGTATCTTCACTTGGTCCCGCGAGAATTTTCAGCCGACGTCGCTCGCAAAGATTAATAACCAGTTGTTGTTGAAACGGAGTGAAATCATTCCAGTGAAACCGCTCTTTGCGGGAGCGCAGGCAGCCTTTGCAGTACCCCTTGTTATTGGAAGTACAGACACCGCGGCACGGGTTTGGAATTGTGAACAGTTCGCCCTGATCTAACATAAACAGACTTGTCTTTGTTTTGTCACAGAGTACCAGCATTCAGGCTGGTGTCGAGCGGGAAGCTCAGGGGAGGGGAATGCGGGCCCGGAATCAGACCGGGCCACAGCAATTATTCGGCAGGAGTTACGTTTTCTGCCTGAGGACCTTTCTGACCCTGAACCACTTCCATGGTTACGGCCTGGCCTTCTTCCAGTGAACGACGGCCGTTGCCGTTGATTGCACTGTAGTGAACGAAAACGTCTTTTCCGGAATCCTGAGCGATAAAGCCGAAGCCTTTCTCGTCATTGAACCATTTGACTGTGCCTTGAACTAAATTTGCCATACTTTTTTCCTGAGATATTGTGCTGACTATATCAGCGGACTTGCTGTGTTACGGCATTAGTCAATCACTGGCCGGGGCTTCCGGAAGGTCTTTCTATAATGCCCTTATCGACCGAGATGCCTCATAAATTGATATGTTGCACTCGTCAATTGGCCCCCCTAATACGAGAGACGCGGTCATAGTATCCCAAGATTCAGTGCATACCAAGCGCTTACTGAGGAAATATCCCGCGGTTTTGACGCCTCTTTGTATAACGTTTGTATTAATTGTCGTCTTTGCTCAAAGCGCGCCGGATCTGGCGTTCTGTCCGCCATTTCCAGAAGGCTGCCAGAATAGCACCTGCAATATTCTGCCAGACGCTGAATAGTGCGCCGGGAAGAGCAGTCAGCGGGCTGAAGAAGCTATTGGCAAGCGCGACCCCAAGACCTGAATTCTGCATTCCTACCTCAATGGCGATAGTCCGCGCTTCTACTTCGGTGTTGCCGTTCCAGCGCGCGATGCCATAACCCGCGAGTAAACCAATCAAGTTGTGAAGAACAACGGCCAGAATCAGCGAGTGACTGAGTACTGCCAGTTCATCAGCATTGCTGGCAACGATCACTGCAATGATTAGCAGAATCGCCCCGGTAGCGAGTGTCGGCAGGTACTGGCTGACGCTTTTCTGAATAGCAGGCAACCAGCGGTTCACCAGAACACCTGCCCCCACTGGAATAATGACTATTTTCGCAATCATCAGCAGCATACCTATGGTATCGATATCGATGATGCCGGTGTGGGTCAGTTCTTGCGTGAAGTCACGTGCATAAAATGCAATCAGGAAAGGCGTCAGGAATACGCCCCACAGCGTTGATGCGGTGGTCATTGTGACAGAGAGAGCGACATCGCCCTTGGCCAGAAACGTCATCACGTTCGATGCTGTCCCCCCTGCGCAGGCACCGACAATAATCAGACCGATAGCGACCTCTGCGGGCAGTTTAAGCAATAGAGCGAGACCCCAGGCGATCAGCGGCATCAGGCCAAACTGTAAGATAATACCTAGCGCAACAGGTTGAGGTTTTTGCCAGATACGTCTGAAGTCACTGAAGCGCAGGGTTAGCCCCATCGAAAACATAATGATGGTCAGAAGCGGTACAATAGTGCCGGTCAGCCCAAGCAGTGGCTCAGGATTCTGCCAGGCCAGAAGGCTCACAATAACGGCCAGAAATGGAAAAGCGCGCTCGGCGGTAAGCATAGATATGTCTCCGGTAACAGGTGGCCGGTTATATCGGTAATTGTGGACAGGTGCAAGTTCGCCGGATAGCGGTTAACCTGAGCGCTTTGGTAGAGCATTTGTTGTAACTATTGGCCTAACTATTGCCGTAATTCTCGGTGTCCCTAAGGAGCTATTTTGGATATTCAGTTCAGCGATAAAACCCCGGTAGAGCGATATCACTTACTGGTGCAATCTGTCATTCCGCGACCCATCGCATGGATTCTCACCGCAGAAGAAGATGGTGGATTAAATCTGGCGCCATATTCCTTTTTTGCACCGGTATGTTCGGCACCACCGACCCTGGTTGTGTCTGTTGGCCAGAAGTCTGCTGGCACTGAAAAGGACAGCTATCGCAATTTAAAGCGCTCGGGGTGGTGTGTCGTCAATATTGCTGATGCCAGTCAGGTGGATTCGTTGAATATGAGTTCCGCAACGCTTGCCGCGGGGGTGAGTGAAACCAGCAGTTTTGATATTCCGGTTGAACCTCAGGAAAGCTGGCCACTCCCTCGTGTTGCAGCGGCGCCTGTCGCCTTCTTGTGTCGTTACCAGCAACAGGTCGATCTGGGCGCTGCTCCTCAGCATGTTATTTTTCTCGAGATAGAGAGAATGTTCATTGATGAGGGGGTGGCGGCTGAGGTTGATGGGCGTCTCAAGCTCGATTCAGAATTGCTGAACCCATTGGCCAGACTAGGCGGTGCGGAATACGCCGCTCTTGGTGAAAGGATGGTGCGCCCGCGCCCGGAATGATGCCTTACTGATGGAAGGTCTGCGAGTACAGATAAAAACGCCGGATTAATTATCCGGCGTTTTTATTTAATCGACCTGAGTCAGCGGGATCATGCGCGCATCCCGTGCCTTACCGTAAGCCCGCATACGCCACAGGCAAAGAGCGATAAACGCAATACAGCCGACAATCCAGCTGGCGGCGGTTACCGGAGAGCTACCGAGTTGCCCCAGTTGATAGACGATAACGGCTGTGGTGTAAGCCAGACCGGTACTCCAGCCTGTCACAAACAGCATCCAGCGCATGCCGGATTCTCGTGCCATCGCCCCCAGAGTTGCCACACAGGGTGTGTAAAGCAGAACAAATACAAGGTAGGAGAAAGCTGCCCACTGGCTGACGAAGAGAACCTCCATCGTACTGAACGTTGCATCCTGCACACCTTGTTCTTCACCCTGGTCTGCGCCAATCAGAGAGAGGCCAAGCGGATCGAGCAGCGCGTCAGCAAGTCCCGCAAGGTTATCCGGAATAGTCATTGCTGCCTCAGTCAGACCGCCCACGAGGTCATATTCACCTGCTTCGTCTTCGGCCGGGGAATAGAGCGCATCAAGAGTACCAACAACGGCTTCCTTGGCGAAAATACCGGTGATGATACCTACCGTGGCTGGCCAGTTCTCTTCCTGCACACCCAGTGGTGTGAAAGCAGGGGTTACTGTGCGAGCGATACTGGACAGTACAGACTTTTCACTGTCCTCGTTGCCGAAGCTGCCGTCGGTACCAAAAGAATTCAGGAAGCTGAGGACCACCACCACGGTGACAATGGTTTTACCGGCCCGCAGGGTAAATGAGCGCAGACGTTCCCAGGTTTTCAGCAGGACGCCTTTTACTGTCGGGATGTGGTACGCCGGCAACTCCATTACGAAGGGGGTCAGCTCGGGTTTGAACAGTGTGTTTTTAAGGGCGACGCCAGTCAGCATTGCCATCACAATTCCCAGGATATACAGCCCGAAAACCATCAAGGCTCCATTTTCGCTGAAGAAGGCCGCAGCGAAGAGAGCGTAAACACTCAGGCGGGCACCACATGACATAAAGGGTGCCATCGCAATCGTCAGCAGGCGGTCTTTCTCGGTATCCATAGTGCGCGCAGCCATCACCGCCGGTACGTTGCAGCCGAAACCCACGATCAGAGGGACAAAGGATTTTCCGGGCAGGCCTACGCTGCGCATCAGCCGGTCCATAACAAAAGCGGCACGGGCCATATATCCGGAGTCTTCGACAACAGATAAGAAAAGATAAAGCCCCGCGATCACAGGAATAAAGGTAGCGACTAACTGGATGCCTCCACCGAGACCATCGGCGAGAAGAGTGCTCAGCCACTGTGGAGCACCGATACTGTCCATCACTTCGTGCGTTCCATCGACGAACACAGTTGCGAACGCGATATCGAAAAAGTCGATAAAAGCGCCGCCGACGTTGATCGCAAAGAGGAACATCAGGTACATCATGAAGAAGAAAAAGGGAATTCCCAGCCAGCGATTCAGTACCCAGGCATCAATTTTTTCTGTGAGAGAGCGTCCTTTACTGCGGATAGTGAGTGCGTCCCGGAGAAGTACATCGATACTTCGGTAGCGACAGTTAGCGATCAGTACATCAATGGGCTGACCATGGGCGTTTTCAAGTTTTGCGCGTTGCTCAGAGGCCAGTTGTGCAACTTTCTGGCGGGCGTCACTTTCGAGAGGCTGCAGTGAGTATATGTCGCACTCCAAGGCACGAATTGCGGTCCAGAAAGGATTATCCACCTTGCCCTGCAGTTGTGTCTGTAGCTCGTCGATAGCGAGATCGATGTCTTTGTCTGGTCTCACCATAGGCGTCGCAACCGTCGGATGCTCGAGTTTGTGAGCAATGGTACGGCACAGTTCTGGTACACCGACGTTGTCTGATGCTACGACCGGCACAACAGGAACACCTAAGCGCTGGGACAGTACCTGGCAGTCGACATGAATGCCTTCACGTTCCGCGACATCGATCATGTTTACCGCGCAGACAACAGGTACACCCATGTCGAGCAGCTGTGACGTCAGAAACAGATTACGATGCAGGTTGCTGGCATCAAGAATGTTGATAATGAGGTCAGCTTCGCCGCTCAGGGCAAACTCGCGGGCGATTTTCTCGTCCGTTGACAGCTCTTCATCGTGACTGTCGAGGGCGTAGGTGCCGGGAAGGTCGACAAGCGTATGTGGGCCATTGCGAAGATTCAGAACACCCTCTTTGCGGTCGACGGTGACGCCGGGCCAGTTACCGACTTTCTGGCGGGAGCCGGTCAGAGCGTTGAATAGAGTCGTCTTACCGCAGTTTGGGTTACCGATAACACCGATGGTCGCGCGTTGAGTCAAAGTAAGTCTACCTCAATGATGGCTGCTTCTTGTTTTCGCAGGCTGACAGATGCACCACGTAACTGAATCTGAATCGGGTCGCCAAGTGGTGCCAGGCGCATGACCTGAATTTCAGCACCTGGCATGACACCCAGTGCGAGGAGTTTTCGCCGAAAGTTGGTTTCAACGGCCGAGAAACCTGTGATCGTAGCTTTGGCGCCAACGCTCGCCTGATCCAGTGTGGTACGGGTCATGAATTCTAATCTCGGGAAATGGTGCTTAATGATAATCCTTATCATTAGTGTAAGCAAGTCGCTCGCGGATGTCCTTTAGGCAGACAAGACTTTACAGAGCGGAATATAGAAATACTACTTCGCTAATATTTTAATATATTTGCCTTAAACCATTTATTCGGTAATATTGCTCCCCCTATATATCAGCGGGCATATATATCCGATATGTCTGCAAACAATAGTGCACCCCTATAAATATCTTTTAACCAGAGGTTACCGCGTGTCTGTATTTGATCAGGACATTGATAAAAAAATTCGTCAGCACCAGCAGCAGATTGCTGAGCTGGAGCAGTTGAAGAAAGATCAGGAAAAAAAGATCGAAGGACTGAAAGAGTTTGATGTAGCTATCAAGCGTTTGTGCAACCAAAACGCTCTGACTGAAGATGAGCTGTACGTGTCCCGCTCTGAACAGATTGAAGCCTGGTTGGTTGGCATGGCGAAAAGTGAATCACCGTCATCCATCTACAACAACCTGAAGCGTCACTTCGAGAAGTCTATCGCGCGCGAAGCGAAAAAGGGCGATAAGAAAACGTCCTCACTGCCCAAGCCTAAACTGGCGGTTGGTACCTATCGCAATCCAGCGACTCAGGAAAAGGTCGAAAAGATTAAGCGTAACCCGCGTCAGCTTGATCAGTGGATTGATGAGCACGGTATTCAGATTGTCCGTACCTGGAAAATCGACTGAGTACTGTCTCTGACGAGAAGCTGATTTCAGTCTTTGAATAGAAAAAGGGTGCCTTGAACAAGGTACCCTTTTTTTGTACTGCATTTTTTGTACTGTATTAATATCGTTATGCGATGCGTAAGCGTAAAGCACGTTTGACGATATCGATTTCCTGAACCTCGACTTTCATTGCCTGGCCAAGGACAAAACGTGCTTTGTCATTGCTGTGAACAATGGTCTTACTGTCAAACTTCCAGCCACCTTTTGTTTTGCGACGATCAATCACACCATCAATGCCTGAGTTATTCAGGCGGACAGTAATTGAGCTGCTGTTCATATGCACAATAGTGGCGTCGTAAAGCGTGCCTTCTTCCTGACGGCTCAGCCATTCCAGCTTCAGCCACTGTTCAGAAAGGTTAGAAGCCATGCGAGCACGATTTTGACGGTCCTGAATGTTACTCAGCTGTTCGTCAGTAAATGCTGGTGGCGTTTCGTTATTGAGAAGCGCACGTACTGTCCGGTGAATCAGCAGGTCATTGTACTTGCGCAAAGGTGACGTGAAGGTGGTGTAACAAGTGAAACCCAGCCCCATATGTGGGGAGCCCTCACGGCCAAACACGCTACGGTCCATCTGACGGCTCAGAATGGTACGCAGTGGCAGGTCGGTTTCTGCAACAGTCGCGTCCTGGAGCAATTTAACGTAGCTCTCGAGTGTAGTGAGATCCGGTTTTTGTTCCAGCCCCAACTGCTCTTTCAGCAAAGCCGCGGCTTCGCCGAGGCGCTCGGTGCGAATGCCACTCTGCTGAATAAACATGCCTGCGTTCTGGCTGCGAAGCCACTCGGCAACGCTGCGATTACAGACCAGCATGCACTCTTCAACCAGCTTATGGGCGGCATTGCGCTCAATACGAACGATTTCTTCCACCTTGCCCTGCTCATTCAGAACAAGTTTGTAGTCTGGTCGGTCTTCCATCACCAGGCAGTGCGTCTGGCGCCACTGATTCAGTGCGCGGGCACAATCTGCAAGATGAAGTACCGGGCCATGCAATTCAGCGGGAATGTCATCACAGCCGCTGTCGATCAGCTGGGCTACCTGAGAGTAAGTGAGCTTGGCTTTGCTTTCGATAATAGCGCTGTGAAGTTTGGTCTCTTTAACCCCCGCATCGCCGTCAAGTCTGAGTTCAGCGACCATGGCCAGGCGTTTTTCGCCTGCCTGCAGTGAACTGAAGTTTTCTGACAGTTCGGTGGGCAGCATAGGTACAACGCAGTCTGCGAAATACGCGGATGTTGCACGAGTTGCCGCTGCTTCTTCGAGAGGCGAGCCTGCTGGAATCAGAGCATCAGGATCTGCAATCGCGACCCAAAGTGTCCAGCCATCGCTGTGCGCCTCTGCAAACAATGCATCATCGATATCGCGCGTGCCAGCGGAATCTATCGTGACGAAAGGCAGGTGCGTCAGGTCGGTACGTTCTGCAGATTGAGTGTCAATCTGAGACGCGTCGATGGCATTGACAGTGTTCATCACGTCTTCACTGAACTCATTGTTCAGATCAAAGCGGACCTGCATAAACAGACGCTCAATATTTGGTGTGCTTTCCTTTCCAATGATGCTGTCGATACGCGCCTGAGCTTTGCCTTTAGGAAATGGATGGCGCGTCAGAGTGGCAGAAACAAAGTCGCCGTCCTCTGCATTCAGGCGGTCCTGCGGGGGAACGAAAATCCAGCGGTTTAATTTGTCGTGGTCAGGTTCAATAAAGTGACCTTTGCCGCGAACAATGTAGCGGCCACAGAAAGCCTTCAGTTCTGATTCGCGCAGCTTCTCGACGAATGCCTGCTCTTTGTCATCGCCTGCCGGCTCTACCCGGAAGTCAATGACATCGCCGGGCAGGACTTTTTCCATTTCGTCGGGGGAAAGGAAATAGCTCTTCCCTTCATCGGTGCCGACAAAGCCGAAACGACCCTGGCTTCCACGCACCAGGCCCGAGTAGCGCGGGGTATTGTGGTGGATTTCCTGCTTCAGTTGTTTCAGCTGCGTAAGTGCGTTCTTATCAAGCATCCGGAGGGACTCTGGTCTCAAAAAGCGGCAAGTTTACTGGAATTGTCTCTGGGCTTCGAGTACTCGTCGTCTTCTTATCCGGATATGATCGTTTCACTCAGGCACGATAGAGTGTGACCCGGCGGAATTCGTCTAATTCGTCCAGGTCAGGAACGGTGAAAGAGTCGACGGCTGATACCGATTGGTAAGGGGGGAAGTCGAAATTCCTGATTCTGGAGTCAGCGACCAGGACCGAGGGGGCTTTTTCTCTGAACACATCGAGAAAAGGGAGATTGGCGCGATCATAGAGAACGTCTGCAGCAATCAGAATATCGGCGTCTGCGTTGAGGGTGAAAATATCGTCATGCAACTCAACAGCAACCCGATTGAGTTGTGCGTTAACGGCACAGGACTTCAGAGCATCCGGATCAATGTCGCAAGCAATCACTCGCTCAGCACCCACCATGGCACAGGCGATGGCGACGACGCCGGAACCTGCACCAAAGTCGATGACGGTTTTCCCCTGAACCCAGTCTGGGTTATCCAGAATCGCACGGGCGAGTACTTGTCCACTTGCCCAGCAGAAGGCCCAGTAGGCTGGGTAGGCTTGAATTTGTAAAATTTCTTCTTGGGTGAACGCACGTCGCATTGATTCGGGTTCTACCAGCCACAGGGATATCTCCGGGCATTGTGGCAAGTTCTGGGCGGTGACCTGTGCTTCGGGGTGCATTTTGCGGATGAGTGTGTTGAGTTGATCACTCATTGCCAGATGTTCCCGGTCGTAACTGGATGGTCTGTCCGGGTCTGGCAACCTGATATCCAGCTTTGCTCATTATGTCTCCGGCAGATTCATCGGCGTAGTGGTAGAGCGTCAGGCGCTGGCATATGTCGGGGCGGTACTCCCGAGCGAGGTCATCAAGTCCCGTATGAGAAGGGTTGGGATCAAGACCACAATCATGGAACAGACACTCTTCTGCGCTGACAACATGATGAAGCAGCTCTGGAACCGGCCGGGTATCCCCGCTATAAAAGAAAACGCCAGGTAATTGCAGTGCAAAGCTGGAACCGGGACCATGGTGGCGTGTCGGATGAATACGGAAGTCTTCCTCGCCATAGCGGAAAGCATCAGAGACCGGGCGTAACTGAAATGACTGCCAGAAATCATGATCGCCTTCTGCCATCTGGCCGGGGTAGGTCGCGAGTCTCTGATGCAACAAAGTGATCAGGGACACAGGTACGAACAGCGGAATGGGGGCTGCCTTGCGCAGACGCGCACGCACCGTGAGAATTTCCAGATCGGCGATATGATCAAGGTGGCAATGGGTCAGGAATATCGCCGCAGGGAGCTGGCCGTTGTAGTGTTCAGCGTAAGCGTTCAGTGTGCCGGGTCCACAGTCGACTAACAGCAATGGGCTGCCATTTTTTTCCAGAACGGCAGCTGATGAGCCCACCGACAGGTTGCCACCGCTACCTGTGCCGGTGAAAAATAGTGAATATGATACGGAGTTCCGGGTCATGATACTCAGCCAGTTTTTCAGGAGGTTATCGCTGATGTGGCGTCCGAAGTTAATGCAGATACCAACAGCACTGGAGGCGTTGCCGGGGCGCAAAGAAGCGATACCGGTCGAGCCTGAACATTTTGTTAATGGTCGTAATATTACAGGGCCTTGTCCACAGGGGCTGAAAGAAATTATCGTAGGAATGGGATGTTTCTGGGGCGCTGAGCGACTTTTCTGGCAGTTGCCGGGTGTGAAGGTGACGTCGGTCGGTTATGGCGGCGGTCATACCCGCAACCCTACTTACGATGAGGTATGCTCTGGCCATACAGGTCATACCGAGCTGGTAAGAATCTGGTTTGACCCCGCGGTCATTACTCTGGAAGCCATTCTTAAAGTCTTCTGGGAAAATCATGATCCGACTCAGGGCATGAGACAGGGCAATGATATTGGTACCCAGTACCGCTCAGCGCTCTACACCGACAGTGATGATGACCTTGAAATTGCCAAGGCAAGCCGTGATAAGTACCAGCAATCACTGCACGCTGCGAGCTACCCTGACATTACGACGGAATTGCGCTCGAACGTACGCTATTACTTGGCGGAGACATATCACCAGCAGTATCTGGCGAAAAATCCGAACGGTTACTGTGGCCTGGCGGGCTGCTCTGTCGGTTTTCCAGAGGCGTAGATATCAGCGCATGAAAGCAGCCGGAGAAGCTTCACTGCAATGGTTTGACGCCCACTGCCATTTCGACTTTGACGTATTTGAAGGCCGTCGGGAAGGCGATTGGGCACAGGCGAGCACAGCAGGCGTTGGGGGAGTCATGATTCCCGGTGTCAGTCGCGCTCTGACAGAAGCTTTGATGAAAAGACCGTCGCAAGGCTGGAATCAACATTGTCTTGCAGGTCTGCATCCCTACTGGTGTCATGAACATCAGCCCTCTGATCTCGACTTCCTTGAGCAGGCGCTGAAGCAATTAAAATCAGCCGCTGTCGGTGAGGCTGGGCTCGATGTACACCTTGTTAAGTCTGGGCGGGTATCGCTGGATACTCAGTGGTACTGGCTGCTTCCTCAGATTGAGCTTGCAGAGCACCTGCGCTTGCCTTTAGTTCTGCACGTCCGGGGCATGCACGATGAGCTTTGCTCCTTTCTTCGTCGCCGTCGCTTTACCCATGGTGGTCTCGTGCACGCGTTTTCTGGAAGTGAGCAGCAGGGCAGGCGCTGGCATGAGCTGGGCTTCGCACTCGGGGTTGGCGGGGCCATGACTCATCCCCGCGCCCAGCGCTTGCGCTGTACCCTGCAGGCATTGCCTGTTGAGTCTCTACTGTTGGAGACTGACTCGCCGGATATGGCGCCCGCTTTTACGGCTGATCAGGTAAACGTTCCAGCGATGATTCCACTTTACGGTGCCATTCTGGCACGATTGCGCAATATGGATTCCTTGTCTGAAATAGCCCAGATTTTGCAGCAGAATCTGTACCGGATTTTTCCTTCGCTTGCGGTAAATTCGTCTGAAAACACATTTCTTAATAGTCTTAAGGACTGACAATCCGACCGAATCCCTGGGGCTGAAAAGATCCCTTGCTGGGCTTGATGCACAGGCGTAGCTTGGTTTGCCCGGTCTCTGAAAGAAGCTCGGAAGGATGCACCAAAGAGGCCTCAACCAACGCCGCGAACCCGTCAGGGAGGGTCGTTATGTTCTCCAATCACATGTTCGGTCTGTTGTACGATGCGCGCCGCGAATGGCGCGAAATTAGTCGTGAGCCTGAAGAAACCATTACTCAGGTCTACGTCAAACACGCGCTTCTATTAGCGATGATACCGCCTTTTGCTTTGTTCACAGGAACGACTCAGATGGGCTGGAGTTTTGCCGGTCAGGATCTGGTGTTTCTGAGTATTGGCAGCGCTGCCGCCATTGCGGTAGCTTTCTACATCAGTCTGTTGCTTGGGCTGGCTCTGATGTCGTTTATTATTCACTCGCTTGAACATGCCTTTGGCTCTACGGCGAGTTATGAACGTTGCCTGTTGTTAACTGTTTATACGGCGACGCCCATGTTTCTGGCAGGCGCAGCGGGGTTCTTTCCCGTGTTCTGGTTCGACGCCATCGTTGTTGGTATAGCCGCAATGTACAGCCTTCATCTTTTGTTTACTGGTGTACCTGTATTTATGGATATTCCAGAAAGCAAAGGGGCTATGTTCTCTTTCATGGTCATGACAGCCGGCATGTGCATGCTGGTGGGAGGGATGGCGATTACCGTCATACTCTGGGGGTTAGGAATGAGCCCTCAGTACATCCTCAACTGAGGTACCACGACCGGCTTGTCTGCTTATCGCTTTCGCTCGAAAGCGGTTACACTGCCTGCTGATATTTTTATGAGTGGCAGTGTGACGTGCGAATTTTCGCCTGTATCTATTACGGTGTGCTGTTAATAACAGCGCCTGTTCTGGCAAATGAGCTTCCTTCGGATTTTGATGAAATGCCAGCGGACCTGCAGACGGTTCTGCTGGACTTTCTTTCGCCTGACCAGGCTGAAATCTGGGGCGAGGATGCACGTCAATCGGGAACCCACACGCTTGTCCGCTACCTGGATGATTATCATACCCAGGTTGAAGTCGACTTTGCCGGTGGTCAGGTGCGTGTTGAAACTCGTGGTGGCGATGAGCCACTGCAGCAGTTGCGCCAGGCCATCGTCAGTATTCTTCTTACACCTGCTGATCCCCGTCTCGTCGATCTCTACACCGCAGCCGACTTTGGTTTGACCGGTACGCCGTTCCTTCTTGGGCAAGTCCTGGATCATGAAGGCAAAGAGGTGGGGACGCAATGGCGCGCTCAACGCTTTGCGGATTACCTGATTCGTCAGAAACTGAACAGAACAGGTCGTGGTTATCGAGTGCAGATTTCCATGGTTCGTCAGCACGAAGTTGTTGCGGCCCGCGGCGTCGCTGAGCAGGTTCGATTGGCAGGGCAGAGGTATCAGGTCTCTCCTGCGCTGATATACGCTGTCATTGAAACAGAGAGCAGTTTTAACCCCTTTGCCGTGTCACATGCTGGAGCCTTTGGCTTGATGCAGGTCATGCCCCGGACCGCTGGCCGGGATGTGATGCAAAAAATTTATCGCCGCGATTCTGTCCCGGGGCGTTCTTTCCTGATGGATACGAATAATAATATTGATTTTGGCACCGCTTATCTCTCGATTCTGCGGGATAGCTATCTGCGTGGCATTCAGGACCCGCTCGCGAGAGAGTACTGCGTGATCGCTGCCTACAACGGCGGTGCAGGCCAGCTACTGAAGAGTTTTCACAAAGATCGCAAGGAAGCCATACGCCGTATCAATCGCCTTTCTGCAGCGAAGGTTTATCAACATATTGTCAGGCGTCATCCGAAAGCGGAAACCCGGAACTATCTGAAAAAAGTCACTGAGAGAAAACGCAAATATGCCTCCCTCTGAAAGTACACCATTCGAGCGTGAGCTCCAGCAACTGACCGCGTCTCTGACATTGCCGGGAGCTCGCTTATCGCGGCGTTGGCTGGATAACGAACTACTGGCCTTGTGGCTTCTGGACGTGGATGACCATCTGACGTTGGATACGCAGGCGATCGGACGTTTCTGGCAGCGTTTACCTTTTTGGGCCTTTGCCTGGGCTGGTGGGCGAGCCCTGGCCTGCTACATCGCCAATAATCACCACCTCGTTGAGGGCAAACGTGTTCTCGATTTTGGCTGTGGTTCTGGTATCGCAGGCATCGCTGCCGGTATGGCTGGCGCGAGTGAGGTCTGGGTCGCCGATCTGGACCCGAATGCATTGATGGCGACACGGGTGAATGCGGCGTTGAACGGAATTGATGTGCAGGTGGTCTCACAAGGAGATGACTGGCCTGAGGTCGATGTCGTGCTGGCGGCAGACGTTCTGTACGATATATCGAGTAGCGCAGATCTTCAGGCGTTAACTCTGTCTGTGCCTGAGTGGTTGTTGGCGGAGTCAGAGAAGGTGGCGCCTGACTTTGTTGATCTCCAGTGCCTTGATTCGATCGTAACGTCGACGCTACCTATGATTGGTGATTTCGATGAGAAGGTGCATATCGGCATTTATTGCCGTAATCACCAGGTAACACTTAATTGATTCTAAGGATAAAAAGAATGCGATTTTTTACTCTTCTGGCGACCTTAATTCTGACATTGCCAGCCCATGCCGAGCTTACTAAAAGCCAGGTTGAACGCTGGGTGGCGAGCCTTGAGCCTGTCCAGCACTGGATTGAAGAAAATCAGGATAAGGTCAATAAGCAGGACCTGATGAAGCCAGGTAAAGGCGGCATGTCGGAGATGTTCAGCAATGCTTTGACTGAGCTTGAGAAGGCAGGTATCGCTGATGATTTTGAATCTGTCGTGAAAAAGCAGGGCTATGATTCTTCTGAAGCCTGGGCTGATGATTCCGGTGAAATTACTCTGGCGTATCTGGCGACGACCATGGAAGGAAAGATTCCTAGCCGGGCTGCCATCGAAAAGCAGTTGGGCCAGGTTGATGCCAGCCCACTGCCAGCGGCACAGAAAAACATGATGCGAAATATGCTCGAAGGTACATTGTCCATGATCAGTGAAGTGGAAAATGTGCCGTCAGGAGACAAAGCACTGATTCAGCCCTATATTAAGAAGATTGAACAACAATTCGGTCACGCCCACTGAAGCAATAAGCACGGACGCTGGCTGAAACTTTTCGATCTGATAAGGGGCTACTGATGAGCTATCGGACTGTAGGTGACATTCTTGAGTTCAGCGAAGGGTTGCATCGACACGCATCTGCTTTGTATGAGCAGTTGCGTGACGACACCCAGCGTGAGCGTGTGGATATGATGCTTAAGTTGTTGGCCGATCACGAGCAGCGTCTGGCAATCGCACTTGAACGTTACCGCGACGGTAACAAAGCAGCGATACTCACCGAATGGCACCAGTTTGAAGCGGCGGACGTCGCTGATATCGTCATGGATGCTAAAGAGCTGCACATGGATATCAGCGTCACTGAACTGGTTCAGCTGGCGTTGAAAGTGGATGATTATCTGATTTCGGCGTATCAACAACTTGCTGCCGATGCATCATCGGCAGAAGTTAGAGCACTGTTTGAGGATCTTGCCAATCTGGAGCAGGCAGAAAAGATCAGCGCCGTGCGTGCGGCGCTGTCGGTTGATGACTGGTAGTCAGTCAGCGTTCTCTTCTTCAAGCGTCTGCCCAGTCCCCGCCAGTTGTTTACGGCGGTAAGCAGCCGGCGTCACGCCTGTCCATTGCTTGAACGCACGTTCAAAACCACGACGGTCAGAAAAGCCGAGATCCAGCGCCAGTTGCTGAACATCTGTACGAGCAGACTTCAATGCGACTTTCGCTTTTTCCAGGCGGACTTCACGAACCAGCGTTGAGAACTGGCAGTCTTCCTCCTGCAGGCGCCGGGTCAGAGTGCGGCTGCTGGTACTCAGCAATTCCGCCACGGCGTCTTTGGTCATTGGCACGGTTTCCGGCCACTGATAAAGAATGTGCATGACTCTCTGACTGAACGTCTTGAGGTTGCTGAACCTCGCCAGTGCTTGCTCAGCTTCGCTCCGTAGCATTGAAAATAACTGCGGATTTGCATAAGCGAGCGGGCTGTCGAGATGCTTGCTGGAAAAACTTACCCAGTTCTGTGCCTGGTTGTATTGCACAGGCACATCAAAGAATCGCTGCAGGCGATCTTTGTGCTGAGGTGGCGGATGCCGGAACCCAAGTCCCTGTATCTGATAATAGCTCCCACCAATCGCCTGGCCAGCCGTATGGATGCCCGACGCGATAAACTCAGAGCGTGTCTGGCTACCAAATGGCGTTCCTTCGGTGACATAGAACACGATCTTGATGGAGTCCTGACCGATGAAGAAGTCTGGTGCACGGCTATCGCTAATTAGAGCGTAATAGCGACGTAAAACCGCTAATGCTTCTCTGCCGGTCTGGCAGCTACTGATCAGGAACCCGAGCAAGTAGAAGCTCGGCATCTCCAGACGCTGGCCTGCGGACAGACCAATGGCCGGGTCGTCAAGCAAACGTGAAGCCTGCTCGAGTAACTGGTCGAAATGGTTAATTGAAATACGCTGTGTTGCACTGGTGACTGATGGCGCGTCCAGACCCAGGGAACCCAGCAATTCTCTGCTGGAGATGCCTTTGCTCTCCAGTAAGCGCAACAGAGGCTGCAACGCCGCCGTCGTCATGGTATTGGCTGGACTAGTGCTCATAGGGTTCAGAATGTCTTTTTATTTTTCTTATTTTTGTCGGTGCCGATACAACCTACTGAAGTGGCGCATCTGACCCGACTTTGAAAGTGTAAGTTATCACCAACCCGCGATTGCACCAATAGCCGTTGAACAAAAAATCACCGATTCTTCATAATTTTCCTGTCTCTGGCACCATTTGTGTCATCGGTGTTGACACGTGATGCCGCCGGGCGTAATATGCGCAGCCTCTGACGCGGGGTGGAGCAGCCTGGTAGCTCGTCGGGCTCATAACCCGAAGGTCGTCGGTTCGAATCCGGCCCCCGCAACCAACTCAACTTTTTTATTGCTCATGAGTTGGTAGATTTCAGTCAGAGTATTTGTCGCGGGGTGGAGCAGCCTGGTAGCTCGTCGGGCTCATAACCCGAAGGTCGTCGGTTCGAATCCGGCCCCCGCAACCAACTC